>Ga0181516_10000008_pt1 | contig 240630 bp, 201 predicted proteins | sample PEATcosm2014_Bin_25_FD_121104 | JGI IMG/M metagenome (GOLD analysis project Ga0181516, IMG submission 121104) | Peatland microbial communities from MTU Mesocosm Facility, Houghton, MI, USA - PEATcosm2014_Bin01_10_metaG | ecosystem: Environmental > Terrestrial > Soil > Wetlands > Peat | place...
ACTGGCGCAGCAAGAACTGCCCAACGAAGAGGAAACGCAACCAAAACAGAAAAACAAAAAAGCTTTTAATGAAAAAATGAACTGAACCGCTTTCTCTTACTTGACAATCCCCATAGCAGCCCACGGTTTCAACTGTGGGTTAAACGGCCAAAATGAAACGAGTCCCGGAGGGACGGCAGAAAATTGCGCGGGGAAAATTTCCAGCCGGATTTCTTTCGCCCCTCCGGGGCTTGGTTTGTTTTTGGAACGCCGACCCGCAGTTGAAACTGCGGGCTATTGTCTGCCGCCTCAGCGAGGCTGAAAATTCTGGCTGGCCGCGCGCCGGTTGCGCCGGGACGCTGCCGCTGCCGGGGTGGTTTTTTCTTGATAAAACTTTCAGCGGGCGCTTTGTTCCAACTTATTTAGGAAATTTGTGGCTTCGGGAAATCCATTTGTGGCGGCAATGCCGAACCATTTTTGAGCGAGCACAAAATTGGTTTCGACGCCTTCGCCATGTAAATAAATTTCGCCGAGGCGAAATTGAGCAAAACCATCGCCAGCGTCTGCCTGTGGCTGGTAAAATTTCAGAATATTTTGTTTAATGGCCACTCGTTTAGCTTCTTGAGCTTTGACGATTTCAGCCTGCCGATTTGCAATTTCACGCTGTTGAGCCTCTTGTGCTTCCTGTGCTTGCTTGAACCGCTCGGCTGCTTCGACTTTAAGTGTTTTTATTTCGTCGTCGTTAGGAATTGTCCCGTAATCATAGGCATAGACTGTTTTGTCTGCGCCAAGAGTGCTGACGTAGGAATACCGGCCTGAAGCCATCGCATATAAAACCAATCGCTCGTCATCCACTAGCGGAATACTTTGGGGAAAGTTTTTAATGAAAACGGCCTCTCGTTTATCCAAACCCACGTCGTCGGAAAAAAGAATGCCGTCTGAAGTGATTTGGATCACATTACCCCAAAGTTTTTTCCACTCTTGCATCGGAGGAGTGGCTTCATAATTTGTGACGTTCAATTCATCCCAATGAAAGCGCTCGGTCAAATCGTATGAGATGTCATTGACCTTGCGATAAGGGTAACGGGTTGTGTCATTATCTTCTGCTTGCACCGAAAACCAAAATGAGCAGAAGGCCAGAAAGAAGATTGCGATTTTTCTGTGCTTCATGTTTTGAATTGCATCACCGCTTCAACACAGCGACTACAAATTGTAGGATGCTCGGCATTTTTGCCAACGTCCATTTCCCAATGCCAGCAGCGTTCACATTTTTGGCGGCCTTTGCTTGAAGCAGGAAAAACGGTGAATGAAAAATCTTCACCTTCTTCGGCGGTCAGAGACGAAACATTACAAAGTTCTCGTAACAATTCGATGTTGTCCTTCGCAACGACTAATCCAAAGTGTTTTGTTTTGTAGTGCAAAACAGCGTCGAGTGATTTGCCAATTTGTTTCGCTTGCCGAGATTGTTCCAGCTTTAGCAAAGCACTTTCACGAATCATCGGAACAACGTCCCAAATTATTCTTTCTTCGTCCGTCAGAAAGAATTTTTTTGGTTGCCAACTCGCTTCGTGAACGGAACTCGCATTTTTTCCCGGCACAAATTCCCACGCTTCGTCCGCCGTGAAGGCCAGGATCGGCGCGAGCATCTGGCAGAGGCCGGTCACCAGCCTGTGCAGCGCGGTTTGCGTGGAGCGGCGGCGCGGCGAATTCGCGGCGTCGGTGTAGAGCCGGTCTTTGATCACGTCGTGATAGACGGACGAGAGCTCCACGGCGACGAACTGGCTGATTTTTTGATAGACAACATGGAATTCGTATTGGTCGTAGGCGGCGATAACTTCGGCTTCGAGCTTCGAGAATTCTCCAAGAATCCAGCGGTCGAGGCCGGTCAGCTTATCGTCCGGCACGGCGTTTTTCGCCGGATCGAAATCGTAGAGGTTCGAGAGCTGGTAGCGCAGCGTGTTGCGGATGGCGCGGTAGGTCTCGCCGACCTTGTTGATGCGCTCCTCGCTCACGACGATGTCGTTGCGGTAATCCTGCGACGCCACCCACAGCCGCACGACGTCCGCGCCGTATTTCTTGACGTAGGCCTCGGCGGTCTGCGGCTTCTCGTAACCGCCCTGCTTGCTCTTGGAAATCTTCTCGCGGTCGGCATCCACCATGAAGCCGTGCGTGAGAACGGTCTTGAACGGCGCCGCGCCGTTGCCGGCGAGCGAGAGCAGCAGCGAGGATTGAAACCACCCGCGATGCTGGTCGCTGCCTTCCAAATACACATCAGCTTGCCAAACTTCGTCGCCGGTTTTCGTGGAGTGCTGCAATTCCTTCCGTTGTTTCAAGACGGCGCGCGAGGAGCTGCCGGAATCAATCCACACGTCGAGCGTGTCGTTGGATTTGGCGACGGCTTCGGCCCCGGTCCAGTTTGCGGGTTTCACGAGCGACCAGAGTTCGGCGGCGGTTTTTTCAAACCAGATGTTTGAACCGTGTTCCCTAATCAACTCCGCCGCTTTTTCTACAACTTTAGCGGCTTGCTCGGACTCCGTTGAAGGATTTGGAACAGGATTGCCTGAACCGTCATAAAAAAATGGAATTGGCACGCCCCAAGTGCGCTGGCGGCTGATGCACCAGTCGGGGCGAGTTGTGACAGCCATCTTGATTCGATTGGATCCCCAATCCGGAATCCATTTGACTTCAAAAGCAATTGCGAGAATGGCCCGAAGCCGGAGCGTCGCCAAATGGTTTTCGTTTCTTTCATAACGAGAGCCAAAATCTTTAGCGTGTTGTTCAAACGCTTGCTCAAATTCTTCGGTGCGATGGTCAATCTTGATAAACCACTGGTCCATCGCGCGGAAGATGACGGGTGTTTTGCTGCGCCAGCAGTGCGGATAACTGTGCGAGTAATTTTCTTGTTTGAGCAGAACGTTTTTCTCCCGCAGCAGCGCGAGCACGGCCTCGTTCGCTTCGCTCTTGCCGTGTTTTTCCAGAATGGATTTGCCGACCATTTCGGCGGGCATCTGCTGTTCGACGGGCAATTCGTTTGAGTAGACAAATTTCCCGTCGTCGTCCACCGGCGAATAAATCGGCAGGCCGTTTTGGCGTCCGAGATTGTAGTCGTCCAGGCCGTGGCCGGGCGCGATGTGAACGAAGCCGGTGCCGGTGTCGGCGGTGACAAATTCGGCGGCGAAAGCCTTGCCGGTGCGGTTGCAAAACGGATGCTGGTATTCGAGCTTCGCCAATTCTTCGGCGGCGAACGGCGTTTGGGTGTAATTTGCCCAGCCGCATTTTTCGGCGACGGCGGACAGCAAGCCCCGGAACACGATGTAATTTTCGTCGCCGACCTTGGCGCTGACGTATTGGAAATCCTTGTTGTAAGCGACGGCGAGGTTCGCGGGAAGCGTCCACGGCGTCGTCGTCCAAATCACGATGAACGTTTTCGGCCGGCCGACAATGGAAAATTTCACGAATACGCTTTGGCTGACGTGATCCTGATATTCAACTTCGGCCTCGGCCAATGAGGTGCGGCAGGGAATGCTCCAGTAAACCGGCTTTTTGCCGCGATAGACAAAACCTTTGGCGACGATGTCGGCGAACAGGCGGAGTTCGTCGGCCTCGTATTCCTTGTTGAGCGTGAGATAGGGATTTTCCCAGTCGCCGAGCACGCCGAGGCGCTTGAATTGCGTGCGCTGAAGGTCAATGAACCTACGGGCGTAAGCTTCGCAGGCCTTGCGGATGGTGGCGGCATCGGCGGACGTGTTGCCGGCCTTGCGCATTTCCTGCGAAACCTTGAATTCAATGGGCAGGCCGTGGCAGTCCCAGCCGGGAATGTAGGGCGCGTTTTTGCCGCGCAGGGTCTGATACTTGACGATGATGTCCTTGAGAATCTTGTTCAGCGCGGTGCCGATGTGGACGTCGCCGTTGGCAAACGGCGGGCCGTCGTGCAGGACGAACTTTTCGGCGCTCGCGCGCGCCGCCTGGATTTTTTCGCGGAGCCTTGCGGACTCCCATTTTTTCAAACGTTCCGGTTCGCGCGCCACCAAATCGGCCTTCATGGGAAAGTCGGTGTGCGGCAGATTCAAAGTGTCTTTATAGTTCGTCGCCATTTTCAGAAGCGCAGACGGTAACAGCGGAAAAAAGCAGTGTCAACGAACGCAACGGGGCTGGGTTGGTAAAAAATGGGTGAAATCGGAAAGAAAAAACCGGGTCAGTCAGTCAGAAGATGACCGAAAGACCCGGGGAATTCAGAATGAGTTCAACGTAGGATTACGGAGGACTCGAATCCAGGTCTGAACCAAAACCCGGATCGAAAACGGTTTCTACAAAATTCAAAGATCGTCGTGCAACCAACCCTACCATCGTTGCAACAGCCATAATAAATCACAGTCGCTTATTTTTGTCAACTGAGATGGCAAAGTATAATTAAAACTATTGGTTGGCCTGCCGTTTATTAACCGGCGGCGGGGATTGGGGTTTGGCAGCGTTTTTTAGGTCGGCGGCGGATAAACCGCCGGGTTGTGAAAATTCTGGGATTATGCACATGACCGACAATCAGGGTGGGGTGCGCCACTCCGTGCGTCGTCTCTTGTCAATCAACGCGTTTGGCGGGCAGAGGGCTGCCCGCCCCACGTCAATGACATGACGCACACAACAATCTCCGGTTCGTAGATTTGTTCTGCGGCATCGGCGGCTTCCGGCTCGCCTTTGAGCGCGCCGGGTGCCGGTGCGTCTTCTCCTCCGACTGGAACAAGTTTTCACGCCAGACCTACGCCGCCAATTTTGGCGAGGAGCCGCATGGCGACATCCATTCCATCTCGGTTGCCGACATTCCGGCACACGACATCCTTTGCGCCGGTTTCCCCTGCCAGCCGTTTAGCATCGCGGGCGTCTCCAAGAAATTGAGCCTCGGCCGCGCGACCGGCTTTGACGACAAGGAGAAGGGCAACCTGTTCTTCTCGCTGGCGGAAATCATCGAATTCCACCAGCCCGCCGCGTTTATGCTAGAGAACGTGAAAAACCTCAAGAGCCACGATCAGGGCCGGACGCTTCAAATCATCCACAACACGCTCACCGACGCGCTCAGCTACCATCTGCGCACGGCTGTCATTGACGCGCTGAAAAAATTCCGGCCTGCAACCGCAACGGCAGATGATTTGGCATTCAAGGGGCTGGTGCCTCGTTCCCCATTGTTTAATGAGCATCTGCAAGCAGCCAAGATTACAAAGGTTGACGCACAGGGACGGGTGGTGGATTTCCATTCGTTGCGGCACACGTTTTGCACCAACCTGCATCGTGCCGGAGTGTCGCAACGTGAATCGATGGAACTGATGCGGCATAACGATCCGCGTCTGACGACGACCACTTACACGGACACCTCATTGCTGTCGTTGCGGAGCGCGGTTCAAAAATCGGATTTTCACCCTCCCCAACAGCCTCCTCTTTTTTAGGCGCAGAAGGTCATTTGCCGTCGTCGCCTATCGCAAAGCCTGCGAGTGTGAAAAGCGACAAAAGGCCTGTAAATAAAAAGGAAATGTCGCTATTTGACGCGGCGTGTCTCGTCCTGTTAAATATTCAAAGATGGTGCGCGATACAGGTTTCGAACCTGCAAAGACCATCGAAAACAAAGGGGAAATCGAAGGGTGACGCACAAAGAGACGCACAAAGATTAGTCCCGCTCGGTCACGACCTGTCGCGCGTAGTCGCTGCATGGTCCAAACTCCCCTGCCCGCTCAAGGCTGCAATTCTCGCCATCGTCAAGTCGGCGAATGCTTCCCAGGAGGTGGAGCCGTGAATGCTCCCTTCAAACCAGAGGCGGCAGAATGCTATTCGCGCCCGGTGTGGATGCCGGATCTGTCATGCAAGGTTCGCGGAGCCCTCGGCGGGCGGTTGTTGCAACTGTCGTTTCCGGGTGCACCTGGCCCCGGCGGTGGCAGGCGCGGCAGGGTTTTTGGTTTTACCTCCGGTTGCCGTCGCCGGCTGATGCGGCGGCTGGCCCAAGTCAGTTGCGCCGCCGACTTGCCTGTCTTCATCACGCTGACGTTTCCCGATTCGGCCCTGCCGATGAACTGCCAGACCGCCAAGCTGCACTTGTCTGTCTTTCTCAAACGGCTGAAACGCGAGTTGCCCTTGGCCGCCGGCTTCTGGCGTTTGGAAATGAAGGCGCGAAAGAGCGGCGATCGTCCGGGCGAGCTGGTGCCGCATTTCCATCTTTTGATCTGGAACATTCCATCAGTGGATTGGGGCGTTGATGACCGGGGACGGCTGCTGTCAGATTACGAATGGGAAAGAGACGGTGCGGGCCAGATTCGCTGGGAATTCCAGAATGCGAGCCTGGGCGGCGCATTGGGTGATGTGGTGCCGGAGCCGGTGTTACAGTGGCGCACCGTGCAATTGTGGGAGTGGGTGTCCGTGAACTGGTATCAGGTCGTTGGCACCCGTGATTTGAAACACTGTGTTGCGGGCAGCCGGGTTGAACGTGTCCACAGTTGGCGCGGGGTGATGAGCTATTGCTCGAAGTATCTTTCAAAAGTGGACGATGAGAATGCGGCGGTGGATGGCCGGTCCTGGGGCATTTTCAACCGGAAGTCTGTCCCCTGGGCAAAGATGGTGGAACTGGACTTGACGCCGGAAGAGGCTTATCGAATCCGTCGGATTGCCCGGCGTTACATCGAGCGCAATTCCGGGCGGCCTTACGGCCTGCGCCGGGGCTGTGGACTCACGGTCTATTGCGACGCCTCCCGCTGGTGGACGGCATTGGTCAACAGCCCCCCATAATTCCGCGTCCTAACTGCACCCAAGCGCGACCGAAAACGTCTTTAGCGTGAGTTTTGCTGCTCACGGCGGACGGTTTTTTGTCTTGGGAGGCGGATTTGCGCGCCAGTGCGTCTTCAAGTTCACTGGAAGTCAAACGTCAGCATCAGCGTCCGCCCTAAAAGCGCCCTTTTACAGCCACAATGATTCATCGCGCGCTCTGGAAGTTGTGATGACAGCGTTCCGGCGAGGCGTGGGCCACGCCGGAGGCGCGGCCCACGCCCGCCGAATGACGGGCTTGTCATAGTGACATATCTGACCGCGTAAGTTCCATTGAGCAAGAGGAGGCATTTTTGCGCTGACTGCCGGCGAAATAGGCAAACAGGTTGATTCTTGATGCGGGATGGCCATTTCCCCGACTGACGCGCAACTTGATCAGGCATTTTCACATGGCTGAGGGGCATAATTTCAGAGGGCTGTCTTGCCTGAATGTTTCAAATTCAGCTCGCGAATATGCCTCCATAAATCATCTACCTGATAGCCAAAATTTGTATGCCAGCTCCTTAATTTTTCAGCGCCCATGTCAATGTATTCATCTATGACTTGGGTTTTATCGGCAATGAATCCAATCTCTTGCCTCATCTTTTTGTCTATATCGAGCTCGCCTGCCAGCCTTTCAAAATGCTTGGCTTCGGGTAAAGGCAGACGATGCTCAAAAATCGTGTCATGGATGTGACCAACTTGCGTTTTTAGGTAGTTCAGCCTGATTTCAAAATCCAGCAGAAAAATCTTATATTCATTCCAGAACCGCTCGACTTTGGTTTGATGAATCCGGCTCTTTTCGGCCTCCTGTTCCTTGCGAATACGCTCCCGTTCTGATTCCTTCCACAAGACACCCAACACAAAACCGAGCAACACGCCGGTAGTATTTCCGAGATATTGCACAACTGGCAGATTACTTTTGAAAGCTCCCAGCAGAATAGCCGCTATCGTCAGTGCTGCGATGATAATGAGGATTTGGTTTCGTTTCATTTTGAATATTTGTGCGCATGGTCGCTGACCTGTCCGCTGCATTCGTGGCACTGGATGAGAGCCATAGTGATTCCAAGCAGTTCATTGATATTCTATTGTTACTCGCCGCCATTTCCCATCTTCTTTTTGAATCGGTAATGATGAAATTGTTCGATTATTTGTATCAAAAACAAATGGGACCAGAAACTGTTGGTTGCCCAATTGTTCGCCGGTAGGATATTGGTAAAATCCCTCAAAATAAAACCGCAATTCATTTGTGCCGAGGTGCCAGTCTTCATTTGGCTCAATCACTTTGTTCGTGTGAACAATCATCGCAATTGTGAGATTGTGAAGTAAGACGTTTCCGTTCGTAGTCCCTTGAATGGTAGTGCTAATCGTCGCGCCATTCGTTTTGAATTCATAATTTGCCAGGTCAATATAATTTGTGGCATCACCTTCGTTGGACGTCAAAAAAGACAGAATTACGGCGCTTTGTGGTGGCAACTTGTCTATTGAGAATTGCCAGACCCCAGTCGCCTCACTACCATCCGAATATCGAGTCAATTGGGCACGATTACCGGGGAAGAAATGAGCCGGCGGATACAGTGGACGAAGTGTCGAAGCTGGGCCAAGCAATTTTCTGTTCCCAGTTCCGATTATTGAAAATCTAGTAAGGATTGGCTCGACGTTGATAGAAACGCCCGGAGGAATGTTGGTATCAATTACAGTGTCGATGGGTTCTGGTAACTGTAATCTTCCGTAAAAATTGCCAATCTCGACTTGATTTGGATTCTGTATCAAAATCCGATGGTATCGTAGATGGGAATTGTTCTGTATACCTTCCGGCAAACCTGGAATTGTCTGAATAGCTATTTCAATGAATGGCACCTTCGGATGTTGTAAATGATACTGATTCACAACCGGCTTCCATGCGATTGTTAAGATGAGAACAGGCGTTCCCAATGAAACTACCCATCGTAAAATTATTGACCCGCCAGCGTTGCACGACCAGTTCCAGAAGAAATGCAAGAATGTTATAAGAGTAATTGCCCAACAAATACAGGCTAGAATTATACTTGGGGGAAACCCACTAACGCTCCAACCGAATGGAAATAACAATGAAATGAGGGCGATTAAAAAGTCCAATTTGTATGGAAACCCTTTGTCTTCCGACCCTGGAAGGCATTTTCTTGGAGCACCGTCTAGTGGAGGTGCGTCAGTCGTTTTTGGAACATCTTCTCCCACAATTATGCGAATCAGAGAATTTCATCCTGAAAATTATATTCGCCGAAAATTGGCATGACCTTGACGTAGTGGTTGGCGTGCCAGTCGCAGTGGTAATAAAAGCTGCCGGTCTTTTTGAGGACGCGGGCGAGTTGCACGCAGCGCGGGCGCATGTAGTCAATGTAAGCCTTGGTGTTCTCGTGGCGGTCTTCAAAGGCGCGCTTCTCCTTGGTTTCGCCCCAGAAAACCTCGTAGTTGCGGTTGGAGTTGAAGGGTGGGTCAATGTAAATCAAATCCACGCAGGCGTCGGGCAGCTTGGCGAGCTGTTCCAGATTGTCGCCGCAATAGACGACGCGGGTGTCGAGGAGGGCGGAGGATTTTAGCCTTGAAGCGGCAACGGTTTCTTTTGCAGCAGCCTTTTTCGCCATGCGGGGAGCCTAAAAAATTCCGTGCGCCATGTCAAAGCCAGTTGCGCCAGTGCGTGCGCCAGCCCATTCGTGACGAAAGCGGGGCTGGGTTCGGAGTGGCAGGAGCGGAGAAACCAACGCCGTTTTGGTCGCGCCATCCAGTTCCGCTGAGTGACGAAACCTGGCTGCCGGAATGGAGCGATGGCGTGGGCGAGCGCAGCGGTGGCGCAGTCCGGTCGCGCGGGGTCTTGGGGCAAGCCAGTCATTCGGCTTACGGTGTCAAGCCCGTTGGCTGAAAGTCTGGCTTGGGGGCGGGTGCAAATTTCAGCGCGACGGGGCGAGCACACAAGCGGAGACGAGACCAGGCCGGCGCGAAATGGAGGCAGCCAGGTTTGGTCGCGATTAAATGTTGACAAGGGTGTTAAGTATGTTAATCTCACATTGAATATGGCAAACGAAAATGAAAAGCCTGTCAGTTTGATTGATGTCGGCCAGCAACTGGTCGGTCATTCAAAGTCCGCCGAGTTCACGGCCAATCGCGGGTTGGTGGTGGACCTGTTCCCGTTCATTTTTGAGGCGTCGGAACGGATGAGCGCGCGGGCCATCAGCCGGTTTTTGATGGAGGAACAAAACATCCGATTGAGCGCGGTCACGATTACCAAGGCGCTGAATGATCCGAAAAAGAGCTGGGTTTCGTTTTTTGAGAGCGTCCAGCCGGAAGCCATCATTTTGGCCAAGTGGACAAAATCAAGGTCGTTCAAGTTTCTTTATATGAGCAAGGCCGAGTTTGAACAAAAAATGTCATTTGAAGATGAAGGCATCATTGGCCGCAAGCTCGCGCGCGGGGTGCTGTCTCTGCTGCGGCCAGACCGGGCAGCGGCAATGAAGGTGTTGCACGAGAAATGGTTTGGCATCGGCATGGGAACACGATTAAAGGCCAAGCCGTATCTGGAGGAGTATTTAATGGCCCTGGCTGACAAATTTTAGCAAGCATGGGGAGTTCCGAGACAAATATGATTGAAACAAGCGCGACCAATTTGAACCAGCTCGACCCGCTGATAACCCTGCGCGATGTTGCAAAGGTGATTGGCCGGAGCGTCCGCGAAGTCTGGCGTGAGATTGGTCGCGGCCGGCTGCCGCATCCTGTGGCGGGGCGTCCGGCGCGTTTGTTTGAATCGGACGTGAAAAAGTATTTGAATCAACTGCGGGAAGACCGCGACAAAAATAACATCGTGAGAAATGGAGATGGCGCATGATTAAAACCTTGTTCAAACCGAAACGGTTGCGGAACGGGAAGCGGGCGGTTTCCCGGCTGTATTCGCTCAAGCTGCGTTTGAGCGGTGAGAACCGCATCTCGTGCATTGCGTTGGGCGTGACGGACCGGCAGGTGGCCGAGGAGCGGGCGCGCCAGATCGTCCAGGAGCGGGAAAAGGAGATCGTGGGGCTGCTGGCGCCCAAAGTCCAACGGGAGGCGTCGCAAGCGTCGCTGGGCAGGCACATTCAGGAATTCATCGGGGATTTGAAGGCCAAGGGGCGAAACGGGAGATACATTGACGAACTGGAAAACAAACTGGAACTGTTATCGGCGGAGTGCGGATGGCAGTCCGTCAAAGAGGTCACATCCGATTCGCTCATCCGCTGGCGCACTCGTCAGAAGAAATCACCAAAGACCCTGAACGAATACCTAGCCGGCGCGAAGGGGCTGTTGAACTGGATGGTGCGGCAAGGGCGGCTGGTGTCAAACCCGCTGGCGTCGGTCCAGAAGGTGGAGACGCGGGGACGGGAAGTGCGTCCCCGGCGCGCATACACGAATGACGAACTCAAAGCCCTGATCGAAGTGGCGGGCAAATATCGGCTGGTCTGCTTGACGGCGGTTTTGACGGGCATCCGGCACGGCGAATTGAAGCGGCTCTGTTGGGGTGATTTCAATTTAAGCCTGGAAAAGCCTTCGGTGCTGGTGCGGGCGTCCATCAGCAAGAACCACAAGCAAGCCTGCCTGCCGCTGTATCCGGCGCTGGCGGTGGAATTGTCGCGGTTCCGTCCGGCAAATGCGGATGCGGGCGATTTGGTTTTTGACGGCATGGTGCCGCGTTCGGAAGCGTTCAATGCGCTGTTGAGGAAAGCGGGCATTGCTAAATTGGATTCACAGGGGCGCGTGGTGGATTTCCATTCGCTGCGGCACACGTTCTGCACGAATCTGCACCGGGCTGGCGTGCCGCAACGCGAGGCGATGGAATTGATGCGGCACAATGATCCCCGGCTGACGGCGAACACGTATGCGGACGCTTCTTTGTTTTCGTTGCGGAGCGCGGTTGAAAAACTGCCGTGGGATGGAGGGGAGGATGACGCACAAAGAGACGCACAAAGAAATGACTTTGCCGGTCATTCGGCGTCATTGGCTGTCACAGTGGAGGGTGGGATGAAAAGCGAAAAAGACCCAGTAAACATGGGGCTAAAGTCGCTGTCTGTCGCGGAGTGTCACGGAATGGCAAAAACCGGGGAATGGTGCGCGATACAGGTTTCGAACCTGTGACCCCCACAGTGTCAATGTGGTGCTCTACCACTGAGCTAACCGCGCACAAAGGGGAGACACTCTAAATCATGATTGGCCCGTGTGGCAAGGTTTTTTGGCGCCACCCGGCGGCTCAATGGATGACAATATCCGCGTCCCGGCCGGGATGGGCGGCGGTTCCCTTGAATCCAGCCAGGCACAGCCCGGTCACATTTTCAGCCTCGAGCGCGCTGGTAAAATAGTCCGGCAAATTTCGTCCCCAGGCGACGGAGCAATCTTTCAGGGTAACATCATCGGCGTAACGGATGTTGAAACCGGGAGTGTCATGCGTTTCAACAGGAACAAGCACCTTGGTCGGGCGATTGTCAAAGAAGCCGCCTTTGTATTTCGTCCGGCGATCCAGCTTCACGGACACATTTTTCAGACTCACATTTTGAATGTGGCTGTTCGTCGTGCCATTGATGCGGATGCTGTTTTCGGCGAGGCCGGTGACGTTCTGAAATTGGATGTCGCGCATCGTTCCCAGTTTCGTCGTCGGCAGGCGCGGGATGGCCGTCAATGAAATCGCCTCGCCTCGCCCCCACCACGGGTCGCTGTAATAGCGCGAAGTGAACTGGATGTCGCGGAAGATGACGTTGGAAATACAGCCTTCGTCGCGCAATTGAATGCAAAGACCGCGGCTGCCGGACAGGATTTTGCACCGCTCGAACAGGATGTCGTGGATGTCGCCGGTGGTTTCCGTGCCGATTTTCAGCCCGGCATCCTGCGTGCGGATGACGCAGTCGTGGACGTGAATTCCGGCGCACGGGCCGAAGTCGTTCGTCTGCCGCGTGGATTTGATGACGATGGCGTCGTCGCCGCAAGTCAGATGGCAGTTTTGGATTTCCACATCGCGGCAATGGTCGGGATCAATGCCGTCGTCATTCGGCACGTCGAGGCGGTTGTCCACGGTGACGTTGTCCACAAGGACATGGACGCAGCCGAGCATGTGCAGGCCCCAGAACGGCGAGTCGGCAAACGTGATGTCGCGCACGACGAGGTTGGTGCAGCCGGTGAGCACAAACATTTTGGGCCGCCATTCCTTGAACAGCCACCATTCGTTGGTCGTTTCGTAGCTGGTCATGAATGACAGCGACCGGCCGGAAATCTTCCCGCCGCCGGTGATGCTCAAATTCGGTGCGTTGGAGGCGGTGATGACACCGTCGCTGGCGTAGTCCGTCTGGTTGGTGCTGATGATCAACTCGCCATCGAGGTGAAAATCAATGCCGCCCTTCAAATCCAGCGTGGCAATCAGAAACTTGCGACCGCGTGGAACCAGAACCTGTCCGTTCTCGCTTGCCGCCGCGTTGATCGTCCGCTGAATCGCCGCCGTGTCGAGCGTCGCGCCGTCGCCGGTGGCGCCGAAATCGAGGACGTTGAAGGTTTTCGCCGCGAGGGAAAAATTCAGCGCCAGCAGCGCGCCGAGCAGAAGCAATGTTGTTTTCATGGAAAGTTATTTCACCACCACGTCCCAGACTTTGGCCATGCGCGATGTGCCCGCCGGGCCCTCGACATTCAGCACCACGACGTAGTGATCTGGATTTTTGTAGGTGTGAATCGGATTCTGTTCCGTCGAAGTTTCGCCGTCGCCGAAATCCCAGTGCCAGGAGGTGATTTTGCCAACGGACAAATCTTTGAACGCGACGAGCCGGCGATCCATGTCCACGACCTGAAACGACCATTGCGCCGCGATGGGTTTCTGGAATTGCGGCTCCAGCGGCATCAGCTTGAAGGCGCACAGGTAATCGGCGTTGCCATACATCGTGTGATGGCGCGAGAGGTTCCAGAAGCCGTTGTTGGTGCCGCCGGAATTCACGTCGTCATAATCAATCAGCGCAAACGACAGGCCGATGATTTTATTCTCCTTAAGCACCGTTTCGACCGCGCGCTGCGGACCTTCCGCGCCGGCGTAATCGAACGGCGTGATCCAAAATTCCAAAACGTAATGTCCCGGCTGGCCCGGTTTGAAATCATATTTCTGCACGGCATTGGCATAAGGCAGTTCCTTGATCCATTGTTCCGGTCCCCAGACCATGCACCAGTCCTTGCCTTCCGACGGCGTGAAGATGTGGTAATTCTGCGCCTGTGCGCCTTGCAGCGTGAGATAGGTCTCCCACTCGCCGAGATAATTCGTGGCCGGCATAAAACGCCCGATCAGCGGGCCGCCGGACAAATCACCGTCCACGACCACTTCAAAGGTGTCGTTGTGCAAATCCGGCCGGGAAAAATCCCAGTAATCGTCATCGGCCTCGTAAAGAAAATACAGCCGGTTCAATCCCTTCACCCAGCCGACGCGCACACGAATCTTCGGCGTGGACGGATCGGTCCACTGATGCCTACCGTTGTCGTCCACAAGCTGGTCGCTGCCGATGACGTAGCTTTCCGGCACGATGTCCCAGTCGTTCGTGTTGCCGTCAATCGTCGGAATCCTGTCCGGCGGGAACTGGAAAATTTTGAAGACCTCATTGGTGCGATCCAGCGCGGCGGCGGGCAGCGTCATCATGGCCAGAAAGGCGCAAAGCCAGAGCCGTTGGCAAAATGGGCGGAACGTATTCATCCGAAAATGACTCCACGATTGCGCAAAGGTGTCAACATTTATCGTTCGGGCTTTTTCCTCCGCCGCGGGCGCGGTTCAATTTCAACTTTGAACCGCCGGCCAATTTCGCTAACTTGCCGTCATGTCACGGAAGGCGTCATCGGATTCGCATCACGGCTTGAATGATGTCATCGGCTTCGCGCTGCTGGCGGTGGCCGTGCTGCTGCTGGTTGCGCAGCTTTCGTTTGACCGGAACGACCTCGCATTCATCCACACACCGCCCAACCATCCACCGCACAATTGGATCGGCACCTTCGGCGCGCACCTGGCCTTCGCGACGTTCTTCATCTTCGGCCTTGCCGCCTACATCCTTCCATTTTTGCTCGCGGCCTCCGGCATCGGCCACGTCTGCAATTTCCTTTCCCACCTGCGCGAACGCCGGCTCTGGTTCGGCCTGTGGTCGGTCGTCTTGTTTTTTTCACTGTCCGGCCTGCTGGACGTGCTGGACGGCCCGCTCAAATCGTTGCGCGAAAATGTGGACGCGCCCGGCGCCGGCGGCTGGCTCGGCCACACCCTGTTTGACTTTAAATTGTTCGGCGATGACTGGGGGTTTTGGATGTTCGGCTCGGTCGGGGCGACCATCGTTTATCTGGCGCTTTGTTTCATCAGCCTGCTCTTCCTGACCAATTTCCGGCTTGGCGGCTGGATCCGCCTCTTTTTTGCGGAAGACAAATCCGCTGCGGTTGAATCCGGACCGGTCGAGGAGGCCGCGCTCGACCGCCGCGCCCGCGACCTGGAAAAACAGGCGAAGCAATTGCAGGAGCAAGTCGCCCGCTCCGGCCTCGGCGCGGACATGCAGCCCGTGCCGGAACCGACCGTCCGCGATTTGAGCGTGCCGCAATCCAAAGGCCCGCGCTACCGCAAAACCACCCTGCCCGACCCGCCAAAAGAAAAAGAGCCGGCCCCGGTTGCCGCTGATAATGCTGAAAAAACCGCTCCGCACGAAGCCGCCGCGGCCACCACCGAGGAAATCCTCGGCAAGAAGGCGGAACTGGACAAGCCGGTTGAAGCCAAAGCCGAAACGCCCGGAGCCGAACCGGAAAAAGCTGGAACCGAAAAATCTGACGAACCAAAGGCGGAGGCGAAGGCCGAACCGGCCGTTCACATCGCCGACGGTTCCGTGCGCAGACCCCGGACGCCGAGAAGGCCGAAACCCATCACCGTGGCCCAGACGCCCATGATCGGCAATTACCAGCTGCCGCCGATGGATTTTCTCCAGCACCCGGACATGACCCTCAAGCCGACCGAGTCCAAGGAGGAACTCATGGCCAATGCGCGGCTCATGCAGCAGACGCTCGCGCAGTTCGACATCGAGGTTTCGCTCGGCGACATCACCAAAGGCCCGACCATCACGCGCTACGAATTGCATCCCGCACCCGGCGTGAAGCTGGAAAAGATCTCCGCGCTTTCCAACAACATCGCCGCCGTGCTCAAGGCCGAGCGCATCAACATCCTCGCGCCCGTGCCCGGCAAAAGCTCCGTTGGCATCGAGGTGCCGAATCTCGTGAAGACCAAGGTCATCATGCGCGACCTGCTGGAATCCGAGGAATGGCGCAGCTCCAAGGCGCGCATCCCGCTCGCGCTCGGCAAGGACGTTTACGGCCACCCGATCATCGCCGACCTCGGCGACATGCCGCACCTGCTCATCGCCGGCAGCACCGGCTCCGGCAAGTCCGTCTGCATCAACGCCATCATCGCGTCGCTGCTTTACAAGTTTTCGCCCGACCAGCTCCGGTTCGTGATGATTGACCCGAAAGTCGTCGAGCTTCAGCAATACAACGCCCTGCCCCACCTCGTCGTGCCCGTAGTGAACGACCCGAAGAAAGTCATCCTCGCGCTGCGCTGGGTCGTCAGCGAGATGGAAAAGCGCTACCAGATATTTGCCCGCGTCGGCGTCCGCAACATCACCTCGTTCAATTCGCGGCCGAAAAACAAGCCGCTGCCGGAAACCGAACCTGAATTGCCGCTCAAGGCCAAAAAGGAAAAGGTCGAGCCGGGCGCCGGGGGTTTCGCCGTCGAGGTGGACGAGGAAATTGTCGTGCCGCGCGAGGACGACATCATCATTCCCGAAAAGCTCAGCTACATCGTCGTCATCATTGACGAGCTGGCGGACCTGATGCTCGTCGCGCCCGCCGATGTGGAAATGGCCATCGCCCGCATCACGCAAATGGCGCGCGCGGCGGGCATCCATTGCATCGTCGCCACCCAGCGGCCCAGCGTGGACGTCATCACCGGCGTCATCAAATCAAACATTCCGGCGCGCATCGCGTTCCAGGTCGCCGCCGCCGTGGACTCACGCACGATTCTCGACGGACAGGGTGCGAACAAACTGCTCGGCAAGGGCGACATGCTTTATTTGCCGCCCGGCTCGGCGAAATTGATCCGCGCCCAGGGCGCGCTCATCACCGACCAGGAAATCAACAGCATCGTCGAGTTCATCGCCAAGCAGGGCAAGCCGAGTTACGAACTGGAAATCCACCGGCAGCTTTCCAAGCCCACCGCCGAATTTGGCAACGAAAGCGGCATTGACGAGGACGAGGACCTCATCCAGCAATGCATCGAAGTCATCCGCAGCGAACAGAAGGCCAGCGTCTCGCTGCTCCAGCGGCGGCTGCGACTCGGCTACACCCGCGCCGCGCGCATCATGGACGAACTGGAAGGCCGCGGCATCGTCGGCCCCGGCAAGGGCGCCGAGCCGCGCGACATCCTGATTGATCTGGACGGCACGGGAATGGACGGCGGCGGACAGGAAGCGGTTTGAGCCGCAGATTTTCACAGATGGACACAGATAAAAACTGTCTGTGCAAATCGGTGTTTCATCTGTGGCATTTTAGTTTTTCCAGACCCAATCGCCTTTCGTGAAATCAACCGTGCCGTTTTTGGTCTGCGGCATTTCTTGCTGTCCGCCATCGTCCTTTTCATTCCAGCCGACGGAATACAGCAGGAATTTTCCATCCGCCGTGGGGCGATAAATGAGCGGCGCGCCGCCGATGATGTCGCGTGGCAGCTTCTCGATGAACTGCGGCACCAGTGCGTCGAGCGTTCCGGGATATTCGCCGTGCGCGAGGCGATAGCGCTCCAGCGCGCAGGCGAGTTGCGCCTCGTTCACCATCGTTTGATTGTGCGCGGTGGTTTGTTCTGCCTTGATAAAATTGGAAACCGCTGCCGCCAGGATTTTATATGGTGATCTGCTGTGCCAGAAAAATTTGTCAGCTTCGCGGGATACCTCCTCAAATTTGCGCGGCGCGACGGTGTCATGTGCGAGGTCAAAGCCTTCCAGCGGCTTTTGCCCAAACACGGCGATGTTGACCATATTTTGGTAAGTCCAGCCGCGCGTCCAGAGCCACCATCTGACTTTGTCTGACCATTTCATATTGCCTGTCATATCGACCATTTTTTGGATCCAGACGATTTCAGCAGTGCGGCATAAGCCAACCGGTTCTTCCTGGAGTCCACCGAACACAAATGGAGTCAGATTGATTTCCGCGAGTTGGTTTTGGAGCGCGGCCAGTTGCGGCTCCTGCCAGGCGTGCATTTGCAGGCCACCGGCGATGGTGTCCGCATAAAGTCCGGTGACGGCGACGTTGATCATCGCCGCGACCAGTGTCATCGGCTTGCCGGTCGGCGCGGCTTCCAGCGGGCGGCGCGAATCATTGAGCAACGTCAAGTCATCCAGCGCCCTTTCCGGCTGACCAAGCCGCAGGTGACATTTCGCGCGTTGTTCCAGAACCTGCGCCAAAACCCTGACGGAAATAAAATTCGGAATCGGCTGTTCAAAAGGTTTGGAATAATCGCCGTCCATCCGCGCATAAGGCCGCTTGAGCGCATCGCGAATCAAATCGAAGTCCGGTTGTAATCGGTCACTCCATGCCAGATAATTGCTGGCCGCCGTTTCAGTCGTGATGACGGAAAACGTGTTTGAATTCTGCAAAAGGTTCTGCAATTCGGTGCCGTCGTGTCCCTTGACAAACCACTCCGTCATTTTCGACGCCTTGAAAAAATTCTGGTCGTCCGGCACGGCCGGCGGGATGTATTTGTCCCAGTCCAGCACCGCACCCCGGGCTTCGAGTCCGGCTTTGCAATTTTCCCACGCACGCCAGCCGCGCAGGTCCTCCTCGGCGTAAAAAAGGGCGGCCAGACCGGCAAGGCCAAGGAGAATAAAAAGCAGCCGGCGAAGGAGGGTTTTCATGCGGTGCGTTTTACAAGATTGCCAAACACACGTCAATTGCGCTAAATAGGGCGAATGCCAACGGTTGCCGAACAACTCCGCGCCGCGCGCGAGGCCAGAAAACTCACGGTGCAGCAGGTCGCCGACGCGACCAAGATCCGCACCGACCACATCCGCGCGCTCGAAGACGGAAACTTCAACGTCTTTTCCGCGCCGATTTACATCCGTGGCTCGGTGAAAAATTACGCAACGCTGCTCAAGCTGGATCTGCCGCAAATCACCGACGCGCTGAACGCCGAACTGAAGGGGACGGCAAAATTCAGTGAGCCGCCGTCGCTGGTTGATAATCCCAAATCACCGCTCGACCATGTGATGTTCCTGCTGTCGAAGGTGAACGTGAAAATGGCCCTGGCCGTCGGCGGCATCGCGGTGGTTGTTTTGGTGGTCATCCTTGCCGGCTGGGCGCTGAAGCACCACAAGGGCGGCAATGCGCTGACCGGGCTGCCGCCGGCGGTTTATCAGCCGGCGGGTTCCGGCGACACGCTGCCGCTGCCGAAAAGATGAATGCAGAAGGCGGAATTTAGAATGTAGAAACAAGGTTCATTCAACCGAAAGCCTTCTCTGCGTTCTGCATTCTTCCTTCCGCCTTTGCTTCACACATCGCTCATGTAAATCGCGCGATTGCGCCAGAGGTAAATCGCGCCGGACGCCGCCGTGAGCACAACCGCCACCCACAGCATGATTTCCGCAAATGCGGGCACCCACGGCTGGAAGCATTTTTGCAGTTGCGACGGCCATTCATTGCAGGCATCCACCACCAGCAGGGCGTTGATGGCCACGATTTGCGAGACGGTCTTGTGTTTTCCAAACCTCTCCGCCGCGAGCACGATGTTCTTGGACGCCGCAAGCAGACGCAGCCCGGTGATGGTCAGCTCGCGCGCCACGATGATGATGACCATCCAGGCGGCGACCCTGACCGGCGCGTTCGGATTCAGGTGCGTGGTTTCGACAAAGGCGACGAACGCCGAGCAGATCAAAACCTTGTCCGCCAGCGGGTCCATCAAAATGCCGAAATTGGTGATAAGGCCACGCCGGCGCGCGATGCGGCCATCAAGAAAATCCGTCAAGCCCGCCGCATTGAACAGAATCAGCGCCAGCGTGTCGTTGAACTGGAGCGGCGAGAACAGCACCCACAGAAACAGCGCCGTCAACGCAAAACGCGAAACGGTGAGTTTGTTGGGCAGATTCATTCGCCCGCAGCTTGCCGACTGGCGGCGGCCATTGGCAATTCCAAACTAAAAATAAAAAAGGCGGACCGCCTTCCGGCAGCCCGCCTTGCCGCGGTGATTGTTACGCGCCAAACTTGTCAAACATCTTCGCGTTGGCCTGCATCAGCCGGATGAGATCCTTCGCCGGGAAGATACCGAGCGAGCCGCTGTTGGCGCCGGTCTCGGTGAAACGCTCGAGCTTGTCCGAGCCGCTGCACGCCGAATGGATGAGCACCGGCTGCGGATGCCAGGAGTGGCCCTTCATCGCGCACGGCGTCGAATGGTCGCCAGTGATGACGAGCACGTCCGGCTTCTTCCGCAGTAGAACCGGCAGCGCGGCATCGAAGTCCTGAATCGCCTTCATCTTCGCCATGAAATTGCCGTCCTCGCCGTATTTGTCGGTGTATTTGAAATGGATGAAAAAGAAATCAAAGTTGTCGTATTCGACGAGATAGCGCTCAAACTGCTCGGCGATGGTCGCCGGGCCTTCGATTTTCTTCATGCCAACGAGCTGGGCCAGGCCTTTATACATCGGATAAACCGCGATACAGGCGGGCTTGAGTTTGTAGCGGTCCTCGAACAGCGGGATGTGCGGCTGGTGCGCAATGCCGCGCATGAGAAAACCGTTCGCCGGCTTTTCCTTCGCGATGATCGGCAGCGCGGCCTTGTAAAATTCGGCGATCAGTCCGGCCATTTTTTTCTGGCCGGCATTTTTCTCGTCGCGCGGATGGACGGTCGGGATCGGGAAGCCCTCGCGGTTCGGATCAGCGTCCGTGAGCGGGCCTTCCAGCCCCTTGCCGCGGAAAATGACGACAAACCGGTGTTCCTTGCCGGCCTTGACGATGATTTCCGTGTCGCCGATTTTTTTGATTTTCGCGGAAAGCATCGCGCAGAGTTTCTCGCAGGTTTCCGTCGGGATGCGCCCGGCGCGGCGGTCGGTGACGATGCCCTTCGGATCGAGCGAGGCGAAATTCGCGCGGGCGCAGACATCGCCGGGCTTCAATTCCATGCCGAGACCGAGCGCCTCGATGACGCCGCGGCCGACCTGGAATTCCAGCGGGTCATAGCCGAAGAGACCGAGGTGGCCGGGGCCGCTGCCGGGCGTGATGCCGGGCGCGGCGGGAATCAGCCGGCCCTGCGCGGAATCCTTCGCAATCTTGTCGAGGTTCGGCGTCGAGGCGGCCTCGAGCGGCGTCAGGTAATTTTGCTCCTTCGTCGCGATGTCGCCGATGCCGTCCATGACGACCAGCGCGATTTTGGCTTTGGTTTTCAGCGTGAGTTCGGAATAAAGTGCGTCTAAATTCATGCGCTTATTTTGCAGCAAGCGCGCCGGAGTGCAATGCGATTCCGAGCGGGCGGCAAAGTTGCGCTTTTCAAGCCGGTGATTTGTGTGTTAGATTTTCCACCGGTTTGGATCTGACATGAACCAGGCACCGGAGCAAGCAACGCGGCGGAAAAATCTGCATTTTCTCCGCTGGCTGCCTGTTGCCGCGGCGGTGGTGTTGATTTTGGATGTGTGGAACGCCGCAGAACAGGCGGATGATCATCGCGCCCGGCTCCAGCTTATCATTGGCGGCGTGCTTGCCGCCGTTCTGCTCGTGTTCTCCAGTTTCATGACCGGCCGCGAACGGGAATGCCGCCGCCGCGCCGGGTCGAGATTGAGCGAAACACTGGCGCTGCAAAACGCCATTTTCCATTCCGCCAATTACGCCATCGTCACCACGGACAAAAACGGCGTCGTCCAGATTTTCAACACCGCCGCCGAACGGCTCCTCGGTTATTCCGCGAAGGAGATCGTCGGCCAGGCCACGCTGATGCACTGGCGCGACCCGCAGGAGGTGGCCGAGCGCGCCACAAAATTGTCCGAACGGTTCGGCCATCCGCTCCGCCCGACGTTTGAAACCATCATCGCAAAGATCGAGCTGGACCGGGTGGACCGGGGCGAATGGACGTTCATCCGCAAGGACAGCACGCGCTTTCCCGCGTCGCTCGTCGTCACCGGGCTTGCCGACGCACACGGAAATCTGAGCGGTTACCTCGCCTTTTTTCAGGACATCAGCGAGCGCAAACACTACGAGGCCGACCGCGAAAAGCTCGTCTTTGAATTGCGCGAGGCGCTGGCCAGCGTCAAAACCCTGTCCGGCCTCATCCCGATCTGCGCCTGGTGCAAGAGCATCCGCTCCGACACCGGGTATTGGCAGAACGTCGAGGAATATGTCCGCGCCCACTCCGAGGCGAATTTTTCGCACAGCATCTGCCCCAGCTGCCAGGAAAAATTCAAGGAGGAAATCGCCAGGGCCGACCGCGGAACGGAATACGTGCTGCCGAAGATTTGAACGGGCGCGCATTCCCGCGCCGAAATTTTCTCGCCCGTTCCGCCATTTCCCGCTTTAATCTCCGTGCATGAAACAAAAAGCTTACGCCGCCGCTGGCGTTGACATTGATCTCGGCAATAAAGTCAAAGCCACGCTGCCCCAATTGCTCGCCAGCACGCATCGCCGCGAGGTGCTCGGCAAGGTCGGCGGCTTCGGCGGCCTGTTCGCGCTCGACCCGAAAAAATACCGCGAACCCATCCTCGTCTCCTCGGTTGACGGCGTCGGCACCAAGCTCAAGATCGCCTTCGCGCTCGACAAGCACGACACCATCGGCGCGGACCTCGTGAACCATTGCGTGAACGACATCGCCGTGCTCGGCGCGGAACCGCTGTTCTTCCTCGACTACCTCGGCACCGGCAAGCTGGAGCCGCACGTGTTCACGGACATCATCAAGGGCTTCGCCCGCGCCTGCGCGGAAAACCATTGCGCGCTCATCGGCGGCGAGACGGCGCAGATGCCCGGTTTTTACCAAGCCGGCGAATACGACGTGAGCGGCACGATTGTCGGCGTGGTGGAAAAATCCCGGATGCTCGACGGCCAGAAAACCATCCGGCGCGGCGACGTGGTCATCGGCATCGAATCGAGCGGCCTGCACACCAACGGCTATTCGCTCGCGCGGAAGATTTTCTTCGAGCAGTTGAAATTGAAGCCGTCCAGCCGCCTGCCGGGATTGAAAGGCACGATTGGCGAGGAACTGCTGAAAGTCCACATCAGCTATGGCCCGCTGGTGCAAAAGCTGTTGAACCGTTTCAACTCAAAACTCAAAACTCAAAACTCAAAACTGCCTGTCAAAGCCTTCGCCCACATCACCGGCGGCGGCTTCGTGGACAACATCCCGCGCGTGCTGCCGAAGACGCTTGACGTGGTCATCGAAAAAGGTTCATGGGATGTGCTGCCAATTTTCCAGATCATCGCCAAAAAGAGTGGTGTGCCGGACGCCGAGCTTTACCAGGTCTTCAACATGGGCATCGGCATGGTGAGCATCGTCTCGGCGGACAAGGCGGACGCGGCGCTGAAATTCATCAACGCGCAGAAGCACAAGGCCTGGATCATCGGCGAAGTCGTGAAAGGCAAGGGCGAGGCGCGAGTGGAATGATTTTTGCCACGGAGACACAGAGCCGCAGAGGGAAAATTTCTTAACTCTGCGCCTCGGTGTCTCTGTGGCATCATACCCGAAATCGACCGCAGATTTTTGATTTCAAATCCGCGTCATCCGCGTAATCTGCAGGAAATGAATTCCTGTTTTTCAAAACTGCTGCTGGCCGCCGCCTCCGCAGGCCTGATGCTTTCCGTTTCACTCCGCGCCGACGTGGTTTCGGCCACGATTCAAACGCCGCCTCCAGCCGAAACGGGCTATTTCAAGTTCGGCACCGCAACAAATCCCGCTGGCCATGAAATCTCCCTGAACAGCCGCAGCCTGCTGTTCGACGGCCGGCCGGTGTTTCCCGTAATGGGCGAAATGCACTACTCGCGCGTGCCGCAGGCCGAATGGCGTGACGAACTGCTCAAGATGAAGGCCGGCGGCGTGGACATCGTGGCGACCTACGTTTTCTGGATTCATCATGAGGAAATCGAAGGCCAGTGGGATTGGTCCGGCCAGCGCGATTTGAAAAAGTTTCTGCAGACGTGCAACGAGCTTGGCCTGAAAGTCATCGTCCGCTGCGGCCCGTGGTGCCATGGCGAAGTCCGCAACGGCGGGTTTCCCGACTGGGTCGTCGCGCACAAGGACTGGAAACTGCGCTCGACGGACACCAATTTTCTTGCGGCGGTGAAGATTCTTTATGGCGAAATCTCCAAACAGCTCCAGGGCGAATTGTGGAAGGACGGCGGCCCGGTCATCGGCATCCAGGTGGACAATGAGTTTCGCGGCTCGCCGAACTATCTGCTGGCCTTGAAAAAAATCGCGATTGAATCCGGCATTGACGTGCCGCTCTACATCAAGACCGGCTGGCCGGCAATGACAACACCCGTGCCGCTCGGCGAATTGCTGCCGCTCTTCGGCGCCTATGCAGACGGTTTTTGGGAGCGCGACACCAAGCCGATGGACGGCGCAAGCTGGGAAAATTTCACCTTCAAGTTCACGCGCACCGACACCGGCGTGGGCGATGACACGCTGGGCGGCGGCAAATCCGGCGACACCGCCGGCACGGAAAAATATCCGTATCTCACCTGCGAAGTCGGCGGCGGGATGCCGGCCTCGTATCACCGCCGCATGAATTATGATCCGCGCGATGTCGAGGCCGTCGCGCTGTGCCAGCTCGGCAGCGGCAGTTCGCTGATGGGCTATTACATGTATCACGGCGGGCAAAATCCCGAAGGCAAACTCACGACGCTTCAAGAATCGTCGGCCACTGGCTATCCGAACGATTTACCGGTGAAATCCTACGACTTCAACGCGCCCATCGGCGAATTCGGCCAGATCAACCCACAATACTACTGGCTGCGCCGGCTGCATCTGTTTCTGCACGACTTCGGCGGCCCGCTCTCGCAAATGCCGCTTTCGCTGCCAGACGTGAAGCCGGCGGACAAAAATGATCTGGACACATTGCGCTGGGCGGTTCGTTCAGACGGCAGCAGCGGCTACGTTTTCGTGAACAATTACCAGCGCCTCCAGCCGATGCCGGCAAAGACGAACGTGCAATTCAAATTGATTCTCCCCGGCGGCGAACTGGTTTTCCCGTCAAAACCGGTGACGATTCCAGCGGACGGCTTTTTCATCTGGCCGTTCAACCTCGACCTCGGCGGCGCGAAGCTGGTTTACGCGACCGCGCAGCCGGTTTGCAAAACTGACGATGGCAAGGTGCAAACTTTTTTCTTCGCCGAAACGCCGGGCGTGTCGGCGGAATTTGTTTTTGACCCAAAAACATTGGCATCTTCAAACACAGTTTTCGAAGACGTAAGGCCTGGTTACGGCGGCGTCTCGTTTCAATTGAAAACAGAAGCTGGCATGTCGGTTCAAGTTATTTTACTGAACGAATCCAGCTCGACGGTAGCGTTTGCCTTAATGCAAAAGGACATCCCCAGTTCGCTGCGGGTTTCAGTGCGCAAACCGGAATCGATAACAACGGCGTCAGCGGAACTGATTCGCCCTGCCGGGCCAGCACGGGAAATTCCATTAAGCCATGACAAAGCACACATCGCCATTGCGCCAGTGGATTCTGATTTCACGAACGCAGCGGTCTGGAAAATCACGCTTCCGGCCAAATTGGATTTGAATTTACATCCTATTCTACGGATTCATTACCTCGGCGACGTGGCGCGGTTGACGTTGAATGGCCGGCTGCTCGACGACAATTTTTACAGCGGGCGAGAATTTGACCTGGGCTTGAACCGCTACGCGCCGGAAATTTTGACCGGCGATCTGCGGCTGGAGATTCTGCCGCTGCGCAAGGACGCGCCGATTTTCTTCGAGCCAAAAGACAGGCCGGATTTCGGAAGCCGCGAGAGCATCGCCACTGTTCAAAACGCGGAAATCGTCAACCGGCACGAAGTTGAATTCACTCCGGCAACTCCTTGAAACAAACCGGCAAATGGTCCGCAGATTTCGCCGATTGACGCGGAATTGTTTTCTTTGTTTTTAATCTGCGGCCGTCCGCGTAATCTGCGGGCAGCTTTTTACATGAAAATTCTCGTCATCGGTTCGGGCGGACGCGAACACGCCCTTGTTTGGAAGCTCGCGCAGTCGCTGCACGCCACGCAGATGTGGTGTGCGCCGGGCAATGCCGGCATCGCGCAGGAACACCTCGCCAGCAACGGCGCGGCGGTCGAATGTGTCAACATCGGCGCGGAAGATTTGCCGGGGCTGCTCGCCTTCGCGCAGGAAAAAAAGGCGGATTTCACCGTCGTCGGCCCCGACAACCCGCTGGCGCTGGGCATCGTGGATTTGTTCCAGAAACACGGCCTGAAAATCTGGGGCGTGAACCAGAAGGCGGCGCAGTTCGAGTCGTCCAAGGTTTTCTCCCAAAAATTCATGGAGAAATACGGCATCCCGACGGCGGCGGCGGGAACTTTTTCCGACGCGATGGCGGCAAAAAGATTTGCCGCCACGCTCGGCGGCAAATGCGTCGTGAAAGCCGACGGCCTGGCGCTCGGCAAGGGCGTTTTGATTTGCACGAACCAGGCCGAGGCGGAAAAAGCCGTGGACGAAATCATGGTCGGCAAAGCCTTCGGCGCGGCGGGCGCGAACGTGGTCATCCAGGAATTTCTCGAAGGCATCGAGGTGTCGCTGCACGCGCTGTGCGACGGCACGACCGCGAAAATCTTCCCCACGTCGCAGGATCACAAGCGCGCGCTCGACGGCGACCAGGGCCTGAACACCGGCGGCATGGGCACGTATTCGCCCACGCCGTTTCTGACCGATGCACAGCTTGCTGAAACCGCGCGCCGAATCCTCGAACCGTTCATGCGCGGCTGCGTGGCGGAGGACATTGATTATCGCGGCCTGCTTTATCCCGGCGTGATGCTGACGAAGAACGGCCCGAAGATTCTGGAATTCAACGCCCGCTTCGGCGATCCGGAGACGCAGGTTTATCTGCCGCGCCTGAAAAACGATCTGGTGGAACTGCTCGTTGCCAGTGCCGACGGCACGCTGGGCAAGACGGAATTGAAATGGAAGCCGGAGGCGGCCGTTTGCGTGGTGATGGCCAGCGGCGGTTATCCAGGCAGTTATGCCAAAGGGAGAATCATTTCCGGTCTCGACGCCGCCAACGCGTTGCCGCACACAAAGGTTTTCCACGCGGGGACGGCTTTGAAAGACGGTCGGATCGTGACCAACAGTGGCCGCGTTCTCGGCGTGACCGCGCTGGGCAAGGATTTACGCGCCGCCCAAACTGCCGCCTACGCCGCCGGGGAGAAAATCCATTTCGACGGCGCGCATTTCCGCTGCGACATCGCGGCGAAGGCGCTCGGCCAATAAATCGGGGGCTGATTTGTCGTTTCTTTACTTTTGCCGGTTTGTCGCGCAATTTGGAGTCAGAATGACATGGCGTTTTCAATGGATTTTTACCGTGGCGCTGGCCGGACTGCTGACGGCGCAAATCTCGTCGCGCGCGGACACCACCGACGCGCTGGCCAAATCCACCATTCTGGAAAGCAACGTGGCGTATCTGCGGATCGGCCAGGTTGAGACAAATCTCTCGGACGAAATCCGCACGGCCCAAATCGCGCTGGCGGTTTCAAACAAAATCGCGGGCACGGTTCTGGATTTGCGCTTTGCCACCGGCACTGATCTGGATTCGGCGAAAGCGGCGGCGGATTTGCTGGCGGCGGAAAAATTGCCGCTGGCGATTCTCGTCAACCGCCAGACAGGCGGAGCGGCAGAAACGCTGGCGGCGGAATTGCGCACGGCACACGCCGGGCTGGTTTTTGAGAGCGTGTCCGGGCCGGCCGGGACAAACAGTCCGACAACCGCGCCGGAGCAGCCGGACATTGTCGTGGCCATTGGCGCGGAGGACGAACGCGCCCTCATGGAAAATCCCTATGCCGTTCTGCCGATGCCGGGCGAAACCAATTCCACGGCAGCCACCACCAACCTGCTGCCGTTTGTGGACCACACGAGCGAGGCGGATTTGGTCCGGGCGAAAATCAAGGACGGCGACGAGTTGGAACCGGTTCCCGTGGCGGAGCACACAACCGTGCCGCAAAAGCCGTTCATCCGCGACCCGGTTCTGGCGCGGGCGGTGGATTTGGTCAAGGGTCTGGCGATCGTGCGGGCGGCGCGCCCCTGATTTCGGGTTGACGACCGGCCATTTGCAAATCAATTTTAGGGTTTGTCGGAATGAAAACCATTTTGTTCATCTGCACCGGCAACGTCTGCCGCAGCCCGATGGCCGAGGCGCTGTTCCGCCGGGCGGTGGAAGGGCGCGGAAATTTTCGCGTCCTGTCGGCGGGCCTGGGCGCGGTGGACGGCCAGCCGCCGACGCAGCATTCCGTCGTGGCGATGCGCGAACTGGGCGTGGACATTTCCGCGCAACGCAGCCGCGCGCTCACGGCGAACCTCTTGCAGCAGGCGGATTATGTTTTTGGCATGACGCACAGCCATGTGGACACCGTCGGGCTGCTGTATCCGGGAGCGGCGGAAAAGACCTTTTTGCTCCGCGAATTCGACGAGTCGCTCGACCGGTATGAAAAAGACATCAGCGACCCGATCGGCGGCTCCTACCAGGTGTATGTCGGCTGCCGCAAACAAATCGAGCAGGGCATCGCGTCAATTTTGAAATATATGGAACAACACGACATCGTATCCGCGCCGCAGGGCGCAAAAACCACGGCGACCGCGAGTTTTGCGACCGGCGCGGACCACGGCGGCTTTGATTTGAAGGAATCGCTCCGGCAGCATCTCCAGCAGCGCGGCCTGACGGTCACCGACTTCGGCGCGAAATCGAAGGATCCGGCCGATGATTATCCCGATTTTGCCACGCCGGTCGCGCTGGCGGTCGCTGCGGGACAGGCGGAATTCGGCCTGCTCGTCTGCACCAGCGGCATCGGCATTTGCATCGCCGCCAACAAAATCCCCGGCATCCGCGCCGCCATCGCCACCGACGAAGCCTCGGCAATCACGATGCGGCGGCACAATGACGTGAATATTCTCTGTCTTTCCGGCGAGAAGACCTCGCCCGATGCCGGCAAAAAAATCCTCGATGCATTTCTGTCCGTGAAATTTGAGGGCGGCCGGCATGAACGGCGCGTTGAAAAAATGGATGTCCGTCTCGCGTTGCCTGCGCTGCGCCTGCGCAATGTGGATCCCGCCGTGGCCGAAGCCATCGGGCGCGAGTGCCTGCGCCAGCAGGAAAACATCGAGCTGATCGCCAGCGAAAATTTTGTCAGCCCCGCCGTGTTGGAAGCCCAGGGTTCCGTGCTCACGAACAAATACGCCGAGGGCTATCCCAAAAAACGCTGGTATGGCGGCTGCGAAAACATGGACGTCATCGAGCAACTGGCGATTGACCGCGCGAAGAAACTTTTCGGCGCGGAGCATGCCAACGTCCAGCCGCACTCCGGCAGCCAGGCCAACATGGCCGTCTATTTCGCCATGCTCAAGCCCGGCGACAAGATGCTGACGATGGATTTGAGCCACGGCGGACATCTGACGCACGGCAACAAGGCGAATTTCTCCGGCCGTTTTTTTGAGATCATCCACTACGGCGTAAGCAAGGACAGTGAGCGGATTGATTACGACCAAATCGCCGTGATGGCGCGCGAGCACAGGCCGCGCATGATCACCATCGGTGCCAGCGCCTATCCGCGCACGATTGATTTCAAGCGCATGGGCGAAATCGCCCGCGAAGTCGGCGCGTATCTGCTCGCGGACATCGCGCACATCGCCGGACTCGTGGCGACCGGTTTGCATCCCAGTCCGGTCGGGCACGCCGATTTCGTGACGACCACGACGCACAAGACGCTGCGCGGGCCGCGCGGCGGATTGATTTTGTGCCGCGAGAAGAACGCGAAGGAAATTGACTCGCAGGTTTTCCCCGGCATCCAAGGCGGGCCGCTGGAACACGTCATCGCCGCAAAGGCCGTCTGCTTTCAGGAAGCGTTGCAGCCGACCTTCAAGGATTACCAGCAGCAAATCATCAAAAACGCGGCGACGCTGGCCGATGGCATGAAGCGCAACGGCTACCGGCTCGTCAGCGGCGGCACGGACAACCATTTGATGCTCGTGGACGTGGGCGCAAAAAACCTGACCGGCAAGGAATGCCAGAACGCGCTCGACGAGGCCGGCATCACGGTCAACAAAAACACGATTCCGTTCGAGACCCGCTCGCCGTTCCAGGCCAGCGGCATCCGCCTCGGCACGCCGGCGGTGACGACGCGCGGCATGAAGGAGGCGGAAATGGCGGCGATTGCGGACATGATTTCCGAGGTGCTGCTGGACATCAAAAACGTCGAAGCCGCGCACAAAGTCCGCACCCGCGTGCGCGAGCTGACGGCGAAATTTCCGCTGCCGTATTGAAAAACCTGCCGGCCAGTCACAACAAAACAATCCGCGCGGAACACAGCGCGGTTGGAATCAGACAATCATCGTCACCCGGCATGGGTTTTGCGCAGCGGCGAGTTTTAATTTCAGGACATCGCCCTGCTTCCGGCCCATGAGCTGCGCGCCCAGCGGCGATTGCGGGGTGATCACCAGCACCTCCCGCTTGTCGTGCAGCACCTCCGTGCCGCCCGCCCGTGGGCCGATGAAGTAAGCGGCCTTTTCCCCGTTCATTTCCAGTTCCACGAAAGCCCCGACATCAATCGGTTCACCGTCGCCGAATTTTCGCGCGTCCAGCTTTTCAAACGCGGCGATGGCTTCCTGGATTTCCGCCGCCTGCTTGGATTGACCGCGGGCCAGGTAGGAGGCTTCGAGTCCGCGGGTGTCGTATTTGTTCTCGGCCTTGCTCTGCTCGTGCGTGGCTTCGGCACGCGAGGCCTGGGCCGCCCGGAAATAAACCTCAAGTTCGCCCGCCAGCCGGGCAACGATTTTCCTGATAAGTGCACGTTTGTTCATGTCAGCCGCCCTGCATCATGGCGTAGATGTAAATGTTCACCAGCATCTTCATGCAGGCAACGTCGTTGCCGGCCGGGGCGACCATGTGGTCCCAGCCGCACTGCAATCCGCTCAAGGTGATCAGCCCCGCCATGCGCTGCCCGATCATGACGCCGTAAAGCCCGTGCGCGGCCTTTTGCGCGTCGAAAATGTTTTTGAAAAACGTGTGCGGCGGATGGCCGTTGGGGATTTGAAAACAGCAGCGGTAAATTTCATGGCTGGCCGGCAGGGAAACCACTTTTGCTTCCGGCAGCGCCACGGCCAGAAAATCCGTTTCCTGCTGGAGAAATGCGTCAAAATCCGGCGTGACGTCGCGGTTACAGCAGGCGTCAACCAGCAGGAACCCGCCGCGCCGGATGTGTTCCGCCACGTTGCCGTGGCCGGTGGCGCTTTGAACCATGTGAACGCCCTGTGAAAACAGCAGCGGGTATTTGCACATCTCCGGCAGGCTTTCCACGTCGGCCACATACCAGGTCGGATCAATGTTCAACGTGGTCTGCTGGCGGATGAATTGCATCAAGGTGGCGTCGCCCGTGGAATGGCGCAGCCAGTATGGACTGGGAGTCTTCAGCCGCGCCCAGCCCACGCGGTCGCCGCGCAGTTCGTCCAGACCGCCGCCCAGCGCGGTCAGGCCCGGAGTAAAAATCACCCCGGCCAGCAGCAGCCTCAAAAAATGCGCGCGTGTGATTGGGTCGGAATTTTTCACAACAATTTGAACCGGCGCCGGACGATCAGCTCGGTTGCGTAAAGTCCCAGCAGCCCGGCAAACAGCCAGGCGGAATTCCACAACGGCCGGACGTGCTGGAGGCCGGGCGCGGCGGCGGATTTTTCGCGCGGCTGAAACACCGGCGCGTCCTCAATCATCGCGCCGCCGGTGGCCTCTGCCAGTTCGCGCATCCCGTCCATATCCGGCGGCAGGTTCATCATTTCGGCAGACTGTGAATTTACCGGAACTGGAAAGGACAGCCGCGCGGATTTTTTTCCGGAACCGATTGCGCGCACTTCCCAATTTCCGGCCGCGTCGGGCGTGAAGCTGGCGATCCACGCGCTTTCCCCGTTCGTCGCCGGCTGCAGGGTCAATGGCTGCCTGTCGCGCGCCGGCGAAACCGCCTCCGCCGTTGGCGTCGCCCCGGCGGCGCTGCCGGCAATCTGCAAAACCACCGGCTGGTGGATGGCCGGCGATTCCGTAAGTTTCACCAGGCGCAATCCCTCGCCCGACGACGGCGCGAGCGAGAGCAGCAACTGCTGCCAGAATTTTTCCAGCGCGTGGCTGCTGCTGGGCAATGACATTTTCCAGCGCCACAGCAAATCCGTCATCATGGCCACGGCATAGCCGTTGCCAAACTGCTGCCTCGCCAGCAGCACCTGCGGTTCGCCTCCGCCGGCCGGCGCGCTCACGGCGAGAACTTCCGCGCCCGGCTTCGCGGCGCGGACGCGCGCATTGTTGACGAAGTGCGGCAAGGTTTCGCCCGATTTTTCAAACAGCGCGCTGACGGCGGAATGCGCTGCGCCCGCCGGCAGGGCAAACGGTTTCAAGCCGGGCAACGACTGGCTGCGCGACGCTACCGGCAATCCGGGCTGGCCGGCAGGAGTTAGCAGGCGGAAACCGCCCGGGATGTCCTCCGCGTCTTCCGGCAGCGACGATGTCGCGAAAACCACCGGCAGCATTTGTTCCAGCGCGCTGCCGGAAAAGCTCGCGGCCGCCTGCGTGTCCGGCGAAATGAAAACCACCGCGCCGCCGACCCGCACATATTCCACCAACGCCGACTGCTGCCGCGCGGTGAGCTGGTTCGCAAAAACGTGGGCCATCACGATAATCTGAAATGGCTTCAGTGCCTTCACGTCATCCGGCAAATCCGGCAGCGTCGGCTGGTCGGGCGTCTCCACGGAAATTTTCACGTTCAGCGCCGGATTCAAAATGCTCGTCAGCCGGAAGCCGGAATCGCTCGCGAGCGCCGAACGCAGAAAGCGGTAGCCCCATTGCAGCGTGCCCTGGTAATAAAGCACGTCCACCGTCTTGTGGTCGGCCACCTCGACCGTGCAGGCGGCGGTCTGCGGCGGATTTTTCCCGGCGCGAAATTCCAGCGGCATCGTTCCGGGATCGGGCGCGGTCACCGGCACGGACCATGGAAGAATATTTTCCCCCGCCCGGACAGGCAGGTTCGTGGCGGCAAGCTCCGTGTCGCCGCTCCACAATTCCACCGGCAACTGCGAGCTTTGCGGCGAGGCCACTTCAAAGACCGCGCCCGCGGAAAATTGCGCCTGGCGCAGCACCGTTCCCGGTGCCTTGATCTCGCGGATGTTCAAGGCATCGCCCGAACGCGATGGCTGCAGCCGGTTGATGCCGGCGACAAAATAAAGCGGCACGTTCCGGTGCAGGGCTTCACCGGCCAGTTCGTCCCGCGCCGCGCCGGTGGTGTCCAGTCCATCCGTCAGGCAGACAACCGCGTCGGGACCGGCATCCAGCGCCTGCCGCAGCGCCGAATACAAATGCGTTTCCGGGCCGGGCTTTGCGGTTTCCACCGCGTCATCGAGGTTCGCCGCCGGAGTTAGCTCCGTGGCGAAACGGTAGTATTTGATTTCTGAAAAAGCCGCCGCCGCCTCGCCTTCGTGTTCTTTCCAAACGCGCACGGCCCCGGCCAGCCGGGTGACCCGGCGATAATCCGGAATGCTCATGCTGGCGGAACGGTCCACGACCACGGCCAGTCTTTTGGAGCCGGCGGCGGGTGGTTTTTCCTTTTCCACGCGCGACGGATTGGCAAGGCACAGCAGCAGCAGCAGCACGATGGCCGCGCGAAAAAGGGTGAGCGCGGTCCGCGCCGCGGGCGGCAATTGTCTCAAGGTGCGGCCGTAAAGCCAGACGACCAGCGCCAGTCCCGCGACCGCAGCCACGGCGACAATGCCCCACGCGGTGGCCGGCGGAAATCCGCGCAGCCAGCCGCCAAACTGCCATTCAAAAGGCGGGGTCATTTGCCGGCCGCCTTGGAATCCGCCGGGTAATCCCGCGACAATTTCTCGAAATAATCCGCCACCGCCGGACGATAACCCGCCGGGGCCTGCGACAGTTCGTCGTCGGTCAGTTGATACGGCCGCCGTTCGTCCGGGATTTCCGCCCGCAGCAATTTGATGACGCCTTCCAGCGGCGCATCAATCTTTTCCAGAAACGCCACCTCATCCGCGCTGCTCGCGCCGGAATCGGGCGCCGCGCGGAACTGGCCGCGCAACTCGGCCAGTTGAAGCGATTGCGGCAGCATTGGCGCGGTTTCAAACAAACCTTCCCGCACATCGCTGATGATTTCCCCGGCAAAACCACCCGCTCCACTTCCGGAACCGCCAGACGTTGAACCGGCGGCTTTTCCCGGCGAACTGCCGGGCGAATTGCCCGGTGATTTTCCCGGTGATGGTGCCGCCGTTTTTTGCGCGACGAGCCGCTGGATGTTCACGTGGGCGCGCTCCAATTTGTCGGCCAGCCGCGCGATTTCCGCCGGCGACAGCGGACCGTTGTTGCGCATCAATCCGGCGCGGTCGGCGAGGTCTTGAAGCTTGTTCGCCGCGTTCAGCGCCACGTCCGGGTTGCGCGGCTGTTCGCGAAGCTGTTGCAGCGCCCTTTGAACATCGGCATCCGCCAGCGCCTTCGCCAGATCGTTCAATTGCGCGGCGGCCCTGGGCGATCCGGTTTCCTGCTGTTGCCGGGCGGCCTCGGCGAGATTGCGCGCGGCGCTCTGAACCTGGTTCATCACGTTGGTGGCCTGCTGCCGGGCGGCGGCGTCGGAAACTTGCGCGGGCGCGATGCGCGCCCCGCCGGCGGCGTCGCTCAACGCCCGCAACGCATCGGCGAGTTCGTTTTTCGCCACCTGCTCGGCGGCGCGCTTCATCGCCTCGTCGGCCAGGTGCAGCTCGCGCGCCGATTCCGCCGCCGGCTCGCGCGCCGCGACCGCGTCTTCCGCGTTGAGACTCTGCAACGACGCCTGCGCCTGGCTGCGGCCCTGCTCCAGATGCGTTGTCACCTCGGCGATAAAATTGCTCGTGTCCATCAGCGCGCCGATGCGCTGGCTGATCTGGGTTTCGCGCTCGGCGGGCGTGCCGGTGATTTTTTCCGGATCAGGTTTGCCGGCGTCCGTCGGAGTTTCGGGCACGGTATTGGTCGTCGCAATATCATCGGCCAGCCGCGACTGCTCCTTCGCCAGAATCTCCAGCTCGCCGGCCGGCGTCTGGTCGCGCCGTTTCATCTCAAGCTCCTTTTTGTCGAACGGATCGGGAACTTTTTGAACCAGCGACGGCCTCTGGCGAACTGATTTGTCGAGATACTGTTCCACTTGGGTGATCAGAGCGAGCGCCTTGCCCTGCGGGACCAGCGCCGGTTCGTTTTCGGTCGCTGAAATTTTCTGCGCGGCGTCCGCCATTTCCGGCCGGGCCTGGCGGATGAGGCTGACGATGTTTTCCGGCGCCCCGTTGCTGTCCAGCAGTTGAATGAACTCGCCGGTTTTATCCCCGAGGATTTTCTGGTTGTCGCCGACTTGCTGGTTTGCCGCCTTCCAATCGTCGCTGCCGTGCGAAAGCTGCGTGTGCGCGAGGGCGAAATTTTCCTTCATCGCCCGCAACTGCGCGGACTTGATGGCCGTGATGCAATTGAAACACACGCTGGGATTTTGCGTCGGCTGGCCTTCATGCACGTCCTCGCGCAACGGCTTGATCTCCACGAACTGCACCGGCGACACCGTCTCGGCCGATTTCTGGATGCCGTTGCGCTGCGCACGGAGGTCGTAGGACACGATGTCGTAAGGTTTCACGCCGAGCTGGTCCATGTAGATCGAAGTCTGGATCGTGTGCTTGCCGGCGTTTTTGAGTTCGGCCATTTCCACGGGCACGGGCGGGCGGCTCGCGCCGTTCACGGAAATTTCCAGCACCGTGTCGTGAAAACCGCCGGCGGAATCCGCCACGGCTTCCAGCGGCACCTCCTCGACGGCGGCGGCCTTGATTTCCTCCTCCGGCGAATTCCAGGTGATGCTCGCCTCCGGCTGCGAGGCGTCAGCGGGTTTTGCCTTCTCTGCCGGTTGCGAAATGCCGGCGGTCTGTTTGTCAATTTTTTGACCGGCGTCAGCGGAAGAACCGCCGCTCAACGGACGCGCCCAGCTCGCGAACGTCAGCAGGTTTGCCAGCGCGAGCAGCGCCACCAATCCACCGAGCAGCGACAGCGGAACCCCGCGCGGACGAAGCTGCGCCTGCCGGACGAACCCGGCCGTTTCCTCGCGTTGCGCCCGGGCGATGGCGTCCGGCGCGGATGAAAGGGCGGCGGCGGTTTCGAGCCGGTTCTTGGTTTCCCAGCGCGCGTCCATCGCCTGCGCGGCCTGCAACACGCTTTTGCGCCGGAGAAAATAAACCACCGCGGCAGCCGCGAGCGTGACGGCCACGCCGCCGAGCCACCATTGCGGAAGGTGTCCCCAATTTTCCACGCGCGCGAACGACGGATGCTGCCGCCATTCAAACGCCAGCGTCGCGGCGAGACCGGCGGCCAGCACGATCAACGGCCACGCGAATTGATTCCAGCGGCGCTGCCGGCGCAGCAACTGTTCCACGGCATTTTGATTCGTGTTCATATTACGTTGCGGTTCGGTTCGCGAGCGCCAGTTCGGCGAGGATGACGAGGCCGCATCCGGCCAGGAGCCACCACCAAAGGCGCTGCTGATTTTCGGCGGCCTCGCTGCTGATCGGCACAGCCGCCAGATGACGCCCGGCGCGTTCGGGCAAATTTTTGGATTCCAGCGACGCAAATTGCTCCGGTTTCGGCCACGGCGCAAGGTCGGATTCTTCGACGGGTGTGTTGACGGCAAAAATCCGCCGCGTGCCGCCGCCGGCAAATTCATAAAGTCCGGGCGCGTCGGGCCGGATGCTGCCACCGGCGCCGCGTGCCGACTGCATTGCCGGGCCGTCCAGAACGCGCCAGGTTCCGTTTGTGGCGGGCAGGGAAATTGTGTCGCCCACGCGCCAGTCGTCGCGCTTTTCCTCAAACGAGCCGAGCCAACGCACGGTTTGATGCACAAACGGCACGAACGACGGCTGCGTCGGCCAGTCCGTCGCCGCGCGGTTCATCGGAAAACCGGCGAGCAGCAGGCGATGACCGCCGTCGCTCCATTCCGCCAGCGCCATTTTTCCATCCGGCCAGTCCGCCACTGGCGCGAGTTGGCTGCCGGCCAGATTGAAGCCGCGATGAAATTCCACGCTCAACAGCGGCAGCAGACTTTGACCGGCGAACGCCGCGAGCACCGGATGGTCGGGATCCCAATCCTGCAAATGCCAGGCATCCTCGGAAGTCTTCCGCGCCGCCGCCTCGATGCCGTGTTTTTTCAGCCAGTCGAGCTGCCCGGCGGAGCCGTCCAGGAAAATGCACAGCGCGCCGCCCGCGTCAAAAAAACGGTCGAGCTGCTCCAGTTGCGGCGGGCTGAACGCGGAGTCACCGCGCAGGATGACCACTGAATCCGCCGGCCAGTTTTTTTCCGGCAACGGCTCCGGCTTCAACGCGGCCGAGCCGAGCTTTTCGGTCGAGCGCAGGGCGTGCGCCAGAAAATCCGTGCCGGGAACGGCATCGAGCAGAACCGAATCCGCCGCCGTCTTTTGCGGAACAATCCACGCGGTGTCATCCGCCGGCAGATCATCCGCGTCCATCTCCACGCGGAAGCCATCAGCATTTTCCGGCGGCGAAAACGGCAGGAGGATTTTGTTGTCGCCGGCGCGGAGCGTGACGGTTTGTTCCGCCAGGCTGCGGCCGCCCGCGCTCACGGTGATCCGCCGCCGATCCTGCACCGGCGCGAACAGACGCACGTTGGCGACCAAACCGGGTTTGTCCAAAGACCATTGCAGCGAAGTGATCGCCGCCTGACGGCTGGGTTCCGGTGCGGATTCGGCAAAACGGATTTTCACGCCGGGTGGCAGCGTTTGCGCAAAGTCCACGCCGCGCCAGCCGGCACGCTGTTCATCGGCCATCCAGACCAGGGCTTTGGTCGCACCCGGATGCAGCTCCAGAGTTGCGCCCGCCATTTTCAACGCACCGGCGTAGCGGGTTTTTTCGTAGCCGGGCCGGAGGTTTTTCAAAGCCGCGCGGACCCGGTCCAGATCATCCGTCAGCGGCACGGTCCAGACCGGCGCGGGATTCATCACCAGCACGGCGGCCTGGTCGCCGGGATTCAGTGCGTCGAGTTGCTTGAACGCCCAGGCTTGCAAGTTTTCCCAGCGTCCCGCCGTCTGCATGCTCATGGAATTGTCCACGGCCACGACCATCAACTGCCGGCGCGACGCGGCGGCGCTCATCCAAAAGGGCCGCGCGAACGCGCCGACGATCAGCGCGATGGCGAGGCAGCGCAGCAGCAGCGTGAGCCAGCGGAGCAATTGATGCCGCCGCGTGTCGCGCATCGCGGTTTCGCCGAGAAATCGCAGCGACGGAAAACGAACGATGGCGGTCTGCCGCCGGCGCAGAAAATGCAAAATCACCGGCAGCGCGATCAGACTCGCGCCCGCCAAAAAACCTGGAAACAGCCAGTTCATGAAATCATTTCAACCGCTGCGACCGGGCGGCGAGATAGCGCGTCAGCGCGGCCACCGGCGATTCATCCGTCCGCAGTTGAACGAGGTCGCCGCCCGCACCATGAAACATTTCGTCAAGCTCCGCGCAGAATCGCCGGAACCGTTTCAAATAGCCTTCGCGCGCCGACGGCGAATCCAGTTTCAGCCGCAGGCCGGTTTCCGCGTCCACAAACGTCCCGGCGTGATCGAGGTCAAAATCCAGTTCAAACGGGTCCAGCACCTGAAGCCCGATGACTTCGTGGTGGTCGTAGCGCAGCCGTTGCAGCGCGGCGCGCAGCCGGTCCGGTTCCTCGTAAAAATCGCTGGCGATAAAAATCATGGAGCGCGCGGGCACGACTTCGGCCAGCGATTCCAAAACGCGCGCCAGCGCCGTCGGGCCGGACGGCGCCACCGCTTCCAGCCGGCCGATGAAAGATTTCCAATGCGGCAACGACGAGCGGGCGCGGAGAAAATCCTTCAAATCCAGACCGGCCAGGCCGAGGCCGAAGGCGTCGCCCTGGCGCTGGGCCAGCGCGGCGATGCCGGCGACCGCCATCCGTGCGAACTGGATTTTGTTCATCGCCTTTGGCCGCGAGGTGAAATCCATCGAGGCGCTGGCATCCAGCACAAGAAAAATGCGGAGCTGCGTTTCCTCCTCGTATTGCCGGACGTGCAGCCGTTCCGTGCGGCCGAACAGCCGCCAGTCCACGCGGCGCGGGTCGTCACCAAACTGGTAGTTGCGGTATTCGGCGAACTCGACGGACGAACCTTTTTGCGGGCTGCGATGCCGGCCGTTGAGAAATCCGTCCACGAGATAACGCGCCTGGAGTTCGAGCGACGGCAGTTCCGCCAGCAGTTTCATGTCCAGCGGCGGCAACCGCTTGGGAAACACCGGTGGCACGAGCGACGGCTGACGCGGTTGGGCGCGCGGTGTGCGGCCGATGACCGGCGGCGCGGACAGAATTGGCGGCGGTGCGCGCATGGTTTTGCCCCGGCGTTATTTCACGATTTCCAACAGCCGGTCAATGATGGTGTCCACCGTTTGGTTGTCGGCCTCGGCGCGGTAATTGGTGATGAGCCGGTGGCGCAGCACGAGTTTCGCGGCGCAGCGGATGTCTTCCCTGGCCACGTTGAACCGGCCGTCGAGCACGGCGAACACTTTTCCGGCGAGCGCGAGATATTGTGAGGCGCGCGGACCGGCACCCCATTGCACATAGCGCCGGATGAAGTCGGGCGATTTCGGATTCGCCGGCCGAGTCGCCTGCACCAGCGCGACGGCGTAATCGGCGACGGATTGCGCAACCGGCACGCGGCGGATGACGCGCTGAAAGGCGAGCATTTCCGCGCCGGTCCAGATTTTTGCCAGCGGCGCGGATTCGTCGCCGGTGGTTTCGAGCAGGATGCGGACTTCCTCGTCATGCGACGGATAATCCACGCGCAGGTTGAACATGAACCGGTCCAGTTGCGCCTCGGGCAGCGGATAGGTGCCTTCCTGTTCAATCGGATTTTGCGTGGCCATCACAAAAAACGGCGACGGCAGATCGTAACCGCGCCCGGCCACGGTGACACGGCGTTCCTGCATGGCTTCGAGCAGCGCGGCCTGCGTCTTCGGCGGCGTGCGGTTGATTTCGTCGGCGAGCAGCAGGCTGGCAAAAATCGGCCCGCGCACGAACCGGAACTGCCGCCGGCCGTCTTCGGCTTCCTCGATGATTTCGGTGCCGGTGATGTCGCCGGGCATGAGATCGGGCGTGAACTGGATTCGCTGGAACGGCAAATCCAAGATTTCCGCGAGGCTGCGGACGAGCAGCGTCTTGGCGAGTCCCGGCACGCCGATCATCAGCACATGGCCCTGCACGGCGAGGGCGACAAACAGGTCGCGGACGACCTCTTCCTGGCCGATGATGCGCTTGCCAAGTTCCTTGGCAAGTTGCTGGTAGCGGGCCGGAGCCTCGCGCAGAAGCGCCACGTCGGCGTCGGTGGTTTGGGTGGCGGAAGGTTCGGCAATCGTGTTTGTCATGCTCATATTTTTCTCAATTTCCTCAAGCGTGCTTTGTTTCCAATTTTCCAATTCCCCACAAACAAACGTCCGCCAACTGATTAATCGGCCAAAAACATTAATTCGCGCGGCGTGAACAATTCTTACGACACCGCCACGGCCAAAATGTTGCAAAAAATCGCTTCTCCGGCAGTTACAATTTTCCGGAAAATTTATCAGCGCCCGTCATTTTTCCGTCGGGTTCGCCGGCGGCGGATTGGTTGCATTCAAATTCACGCCGAAAGGCGGTTCCAGAATTTTGCCCGTCGCCGGGTCGGCCAGCCGGGAATGCTCGTCCTGCGCGAGATGCAATTCCGAGTATTCCGCATCCACGTCCGCCGCCGCCCGCGCGGCAATCACCGCAAAAGGCGCCTTTGGATTTTCGCCGAAAGCTTTCACCCAGGCGTCCGGAAATCGCGGCTGGTCGGGTTCGCCTTCCTCTTTCGTTGCTGAAAGAATTGTGCGCCGACCGTCTTGCAGCACCGGGAGAAAACCGCCGCTGTCGCCCGTGCCGATGAACACAAACTGCCGGGCCGGAATCGCGTCCAGCGCCAGCTTCAAATCCGCCGCCGTCAGACGCGGACCGCTCACTTGAAACGCCGGCTGGTTGCCGCGCGACCGGCCGGAGATGCCGTAAAGCACGAGCCAGAATTCATCGTTGGTGGAGGTTGAAACGGCCTGGAGTTTCTTCAGCACCAGATCGCGCGTCACGTTTTCGTCGAGAATTTCCACGCGATTTTCCGGCAGGCCGCGCGCGACGAGCAGCCGTTTGGTTGCGCTGGCGAGCGAAAGCCAGTTCGTCGCGTCGTCCGGCATCGGGCTGATGCCGGTGACGATGAGCGCGCTGGATTCCGCCGCCGGCGCGAGAGCTTGAAACCCGGAGACGAGCAGAACGGCCAGCAGCAGATTAAAAAAATATCCGAACAGCCGCCGACATGATGTCGCCGCCCGCAGTTTGAGGGGCTGGAACTGGCGCCGATGGGACATGCGGATAGACACCACAGCCGTCAAAAAATATCAACCTTTTTCCGGTGCCCACAAGGCGGGCAAAGGGCCGACCCTGTCATCATACAAATAGTTTGGACACCCCCAATCATAAATTTCATAGGAGAACCGCGGTTCCCAAAAGTGATTTGAACAAAAAATTTAGTAACTGGAAAGGAATCGCTGAAATCAGGTTCATGCCAAAACGCAGTTCACCACATAAGATATTGCTTGTAAGATTGTTGCATAACGAACATGATGTATGAAGAGCCACTCGATCACAGTTAGCGCTGCCCAAGGATTTTCTTGGCGTTTTCAATTGCTGCATCGCGCTCCATCATTGAGGCAAAAGGATCGAAGAACGGAATGCGTTTGGCCTGGGATAATGAGAACGCAATCCAATCACACCAACGGAGTTCGCTAGTGGTCCCGTTTGTCGGCTGGGTGCCGGATGGAAATGCAACAGCACCATAGCCACCGCTTTGGTAGTTGGTCATCGAATAGTCAATTTGATTCGGTGCGTGCCAGGTGAACGAACCGCAAACGTTCGTCTTTCCAAGCTCACGAACGAGCAATAGGCGAAAGGCTGGCAAATTAACGAGATCGGAGCCAATGGGATTGTCCCCCTGCATTTCCTTCCACGGCAACCGGCTCCAGTCTGAGCTTGTATCGCCAAATATTTTGTCTGTAGCGGTCTGCACGATTCGATTGGTCGCAAACTGTCGAAAAGGCTCAAGACATTCCGAAATGGAATAGCCCAATGAGTTGGGAGAGGTGGTGACAATCCATGACGCGTAATCGTCGAACGCCTGCGGATCGCCGGCCTTCGCCCTCGCCAACGCCAGCTTGGTGACGAGTGGGCCGAGTTGCTGCCCTGAATATTTCATCACGCTGCAAGCGCGTTCACTCAGGGTCCGGGCCACCGGCAATGATGCCGCCGGATCCCAGGCAGCGAGATACAACGCCATCTGGCAACTCGCCGAAATGTCGTAGGCATTGACGTTGTTGGTGGGAACTTCGAGTGCGCGCCGGGCCATCAGTTCGGCAACAGAAGGATTCGCTTTGGCGCGTAATATTTCGCCATTCATGCGGACTGGAGCGTTGGTCGCCGCCGGCTTGGAAACGCTTAGACCGCCAGAATACCTCCGGACATTTTCCGGCTGAACGATGTTTGCGGCTGCCTCACCCCAGCGGGCGGCGGCAGAGTCATCGCCGAGAATGGCATACCAGCGGTCTTCGAGTTGGAGACCTTTGTATTTGTTCCAATAGGCGCGGATCTCCGGCGCGGCATCGTTGAATCCGGCGCGAAGGATGGATAGCAAAGCAACCTTGGCGGCATCGTGGACCGTGATCACCGTGCGTCCGCGGAAGAAGTCACGACCAAACCCAACTGAACGCGTCAACCGTTTGTCATTCTCCAGACAGTTGAGCAACGGTTCGACCGCTGGATCGCCTTCCTGAATCAGTGCGGAAACAATGGGGTCTTCAGGGAGTTCGACCCAGCCGGGCTGACCCCATTGTCGGGCGCTGACAAGGTCCAAGCCGCCAACCAAGGCGACAATCCGTTTGGTTTGATCCGGATAATTCGTGATGCCCGCTTCAATGATATTGGTTTTCGCCGGTTCTTTTGAGCGACGTTCCAAATCGGCAAGAATCTGCGGAAGTTGGTCGAGAAATCCCAGATACGGTCCAGGCTTTGATCTCCAATCAGAAGTCATATTTTGCGGCCGTTGGAAGCCGCGTTGTGCGCATTCCGCTTCGATCTTTGGTTGGACTTCGGAGAGTTGTTGCGCGGTTGCCAACGCCAAGGCCTCGTCACCGCGCTGATGCGCCGAAATCATCCGGTCAAACATCGCCCACGCCCAGTCACTGGCAAATTCGAGATAAGGATCGTCAAGTCGGTTTGGCGTCCCGCCACGACCATTTCCGCCGAACATCATCTGTTGGTTCGGCGACCAATTTGTCAACGCGGCGGCCGTTTCGCCACAGCGCAGGAGCAATAAAACTCGGGTCGAGAGCGCATTCGAATAACAGACCGAACCGAATTCACCAATGGCTGAACCTCCGCTGAAACCAAAGCGCCGCGCCATTGGCAAATTCGATTTAGTAACTTCAGCGTGCAGGTCAACAGGGGCGGAAACTCTCGCAACGGGATAAATCAGTCCGTTCCAGCAAATGGCAAACTGATTCGTCCCGGATTTTTTTGGCAATACCCAGCCGCGCGTGTCCACGAGGTGGACTTTGCCGTCCCAGACACCGCTGACTTCCACTTCGATCTCACGATACTCGCAGTCGCGCGGATCGGGAAATCCCTGTTCAAATAATGTTTCGGCTGCGGAGAGGATGTTGGTGGGTATGGCCGGATCCGGATGCCACGACCTGTGTTGCTGCGGAGGCTCCGGCAATCGTAAAACGGCGCACTGCGCACAAATCGCCGTCAGCCCCAAAAAGAACGGGACTGAAATGACTTTCATGCGCCGACTATTGGCTGGCAATGGAGGCATGGCAAGCAAAATTAGTTTTCGCTTGTCCAACCTGGCTGGAGTTCTATGATGCCCTTATGAAAGCATTCAGAGCTTGTTCCTCGCTCACAACTGCGCTGGTAATTTCCACTTGGCTGGTTTTTTCGGGAACGACCTTTATTGGTTCGGCACAAACACCGTCAAACGGAATGACGGTAGAAAACTTTTTTAACGCAGTTCATGGAAAGGACACGAACACAGTTTCCGGGATGTTGGAGGCGGACTCGAATCTGGTGCATGCGGTCTATTACGGTCGGTTGCCGATAACCGTGGCGGCAGGAGACGGTTCGGTTGAAATTGTTGAACAACTGCTCAAACGGGGAGCGGACGTCAATGTCCAAAACGACACCTGGAACACCAGCAATGTGCGGCTCACTGCGCTGGAGGCTGCAATATGGAACGGAAACACCAATCTCTGCAAATTGCTGCTTGAAGCGGGTGCAAACCCGGATCTGCAAAGTGGATTTGAAGGAAGCGCGCTGCATTACGCATTTGCCTACCGCCGGACAGAGGTGGCGGGTTGGCTGTTGGATTATGGCGCCGACCCATTTTTGAAAAAGGACAATGCCTACAACAAAGCCACCCCTTTTGAATCGGCAATCACCCAGGGCGACGGGAAATTGGTTCCCCGGATGCTCGGCCAGGAAGGAGCGGGGCCGGCTGCCTTGAAACCGGCACGTCCGCTGCCGTGGAAAAACCCCCCAGCCGAAAACAAAAAAGCAGCGGCGAATATTATCGCGGAACGCGGCATACAGCTGCTATCAGCCGCCGCACAACGTGCTGAATTGGAGGCAGTGGAGGCCTTGCTCAAGGCGGGCGTTTCCGTCAAAACCAACGTCTCCGGTGGAATGCCGGTGTTGCAGTCGGTCGCCATCGCTGAAGCGCCGGCAATCAAGGCGTATCCGGACGCTCTCGCCCAATGGCAGCAAACCAGCAACGAACTCAAGAGGCTCGGCACCAACGCAAACCAGTGGAATCTCAACTTCACCCGGTCCCGGGCAACTGAACAGGCGGCCAGGGTTGATGCCACGAATCCGGAACGCTGGCTGAAGATCCGCGACCTGCTCATCAAGAACGGCGCTGATTACGACGCCTTCGCGGCGACCGCAATGGGCGACATCCAACAGACCACCAAGCTGCTGGCCACAGACAGGAGCGTGGTCCAAGCCTGCGACCGTAACGGGCAGACTCCGCTGCATTGGGCCGTGCAGAACGATCAACTTCCGCTCACGTCATTTTGGCTCCAAGCTGGTGCGTCGCCTGCCGCCACGAATCTTGCCGGCCAGACCCCGCTACACATCGCCGCGACAAAGGGTCTGAGTGAACAAGTCAAAGTTCTCCTAGCGGCAAGTGCGCCGACTGACATTCGCGACACCAACGGCTGGACTCCATTGGACGCCGCCATCCAAGCCAAGCAAACCGATTGCATCCATTTGTTGATGGCCAAAGCACCGGCCGTGGCACATCCGGAACGCGGCCTAGCCGGCACACTGCACGAAGCGGCGGCCACTGGAAACATCGCCGCTCTCGCGTCGTTGTTGGAAACGGAAACCAATCTCGAAGCCCGCAACGAACTCGGCCTCACGCCTCTGCAAGTGGCAGGCCAAGCCGGGCAGCTTGGCGCGGCAGCGTTACTGATTGACCACGGCGCCGACGTGAATGCACGCGATCCCGAAGGGAACACCGTCTTGCACCAGATTTTGCTCAGCCGCACGCATTGGGTCAAAGGCCGTCCGTCCGACGCCTGGGTGGAACGCAGGGAAAAGATTCCCAGCCAGGAGAAATTCTGGCGGGTCTATAACACGCCGAGTGGTTACACATCACCGAGGGAGCTAGCTGCGTCCGTGGCGTTTTTTCTGGCCTGCGGCACCGACCCGGCTGCCACCAACCACGCCGGACAAACCATTTTGCAACTCGTGACGGCGGATTCGACCATGCTGTGGGATTACGACCGCAACGCAATTCTCCCCCTCTTGCAACAGACGGGCAATGGCCTCAATGCGCGCGATGCAGAGGGAAACACCGCCCTGCACCGGTTATGCACCGGCTTCTACGACATGAGCAAGGTTGAATCGATGAATAGTCTTATCGCCAGCGGCGCGGATGTGAATGCCACGAATAATTTGGGACAAACGCCTCTGCACGTGGCTGCGGAAAAAATTGGAGGATGGGATGGAAATAACCCACCGGTCAACGAACCGTTCCAATTGCTGATTTATTCCAAGGCCAACGTCAATGCTCAGGACAATCAGGGACTGACACCTTTGGATGTGGTGGCGCTGTCGGATTCTTCGTTTCGCAGAGATGCCACCCGGGCGCTGCTTGATGCCGGGGCAAATCCCAACTTGCGCGACAAGCAAGGCCGCACGCCGGCACACCTTTTCCTGTCCGGGAAATGGGCTTGGAGCGAAGCGGGGGAATGCATTGACATGCTGGTCGCGGCTGGCGCGGACCTTTCCGCGAAGGATGACCAGGGCAAAACGCCGCTCCATTATCTCGCCGTCCTCGGCAGCCAAAGCCCGATGTTTTTTATTCGCGGCATCGGTGACACATTCATTTTGGCCAAGGTGGACATCAACGCCCGTGATAACGACGGCGACACACCTTTGCAACTCGCCGCCAAAACTGGAACGAAAGATGTCTATGATTGGCTGGTCAAACAGGGAGCCAGCCAGGATGCCGCAAATAACGCGGGCGAGACACCTCGCCAACAGGCTCTCCGCTCCACAAATGTGTTTAGCGATTTCCGTTTTAATCCGGACACAGACATCTTTCAAGCTATTCGCGAGGGCAAGCTGGAATCCGTGGCCGCGATTTTAAAATCATCACCGGATTTACTGAACCAGACCAACCAGTTTGGACAAACGCCGCTGCTGGTGGCCGCCCAAATGCGGCGCACCAACATTGCTGATTTTCTAGATGCGCACGGTGTTCGATGGGATCCGGTCTCGGCCATTCTCACCGGTCGGACGAATGTCCTGCACGATTTGATTGCACAGCAACCCCACCTGGCTGCCGATGCTTCGTTGCTCCGGCTCGCCGCCGTCAACGGCAACGCTCCCGCCGTGGCATTGTTGCTCGGCGCCGGCTCGGATTTGAAAACGACTGATGCGTTTGGCCTTTCTCCGCTGGGCGACGCCCTCGCGCAAGAGCATCAGGAGGTGGCCAGTCTTCTGAAGAACCGGGGAGCGGTGGAAAATATCTTTGACGCGGTCTTTTCCGGCGACACGGAAACCGCAGCAGCGCTGATTGACAAGGACAAATCATTGGCACTCGCCACCAATCCCGCTGGTGTTTCCGTGGCAGAAATCGCCGCCGCCACAGGCAAGGATAGAATATTGAAGCTCCTGCTGGATAAGGGCGTGTCTCCCAATTTCCATAGCACGTCCACCGGTAAATCACTGCTTTACGCGGCGGCGGATTACAACCAGACCAACACTGCGGAATTGCTCATCCAACGCCGGGCCAAGTTGAACGTCGCTGACGCTGCCGGCTTCTCGCCAATTCACATTGCTGCCCTCAACGGCTCCACGGGAGTCCTTGAACTGCTTCTCCAACATAAGGCAGATTTCAACCTCCGCACCGAGCCGTCAGACAATCCCCAGCAACCCGGTGGAAGCGGACCGCCGTTTTCCAACCGGCGGGCACTTGCCGTGTCGGGGAACACGGCGTTGCATCTGGCGGCGATGACCGGCCAAACCAATGCCATCGCGCTGCTGCTGAAATGGGGGGCGTCCATCAACGCCACCAATGCCGATGGCATGACGCCGCTTGATTTGGCAGGCCAGATTGGCCAGCCGCCATTTCTGATGATGAACCGCACGGACATGAGATTGCCGTTCACCCCGCCCTCCTTCCCGCGCGACAATCCCATGTTGCGTCGGGGCGTTACCATCACCTTATTGGAGCAGGCGGGAGGGAAACATGGCGAAAGACGAGGACCGGCTGGAATGATGCCTTTTGGCTCGCCAACGATGACACGCTTCCCCTCTATGAGCGGAGCGCCTGCTCCCCAAGCGCCTGTTCTCCAAACTGGCGCGGACTATCATGCCCAAGGCTGCGCTGATTACAATGCACGCCGATTGACCAACGCCCTGGCGGATTTCCGCAAGTCCTGCGAACTCGGTTCCGACAACCAGGACTATTCCTATTTCCGTATCTGGCTCATCCGGGCGCGGCTGGGAGAAAAGGAGGCTGCGACCCAGGAATTGGCGGCGTATCTGGAACACCGCAAGGCTCAGAACCCCGACGATTGGCCATCAAAGGTCGGGCGTTTTCTCGCCGGCCAATTGTCGGAAAGTGATTTCCTCAAAGCCGCTGACGACCCGAATCTCCAGACTTCAAAGGAGCAACATTGCGAAGCATATTTCTACGTCGGGTCGAAACACCTGATCGAAAATGATAAAATGGCGGCGGTGGATTTTTTTAAAAAATGTCTGACCACCAACGTGACAAATTTTGAAGAATATACCAGTGCCGCCACGGAATTGCTCTTTCTTCAATTGCCTCCGACAAATCCATGAATGTTTTATTTCCAAAACTCTGCGAACGCTACATAGCGGACCGCCCGAATATTACTTGCAGATGGGTTGGCTAAACTGAAGGCCAGTTCACGCCTATTGAAATTTGAAATGAAAATGACCCGTCTGCGAACACAGACACACAACCGCGAGGTTGTGTCCGGGTTTTCACAGTCTTAACAATGTGGAAATTGACGCTGGGAGATTCCAAGCGCACACTGGCGCATCATAGGCACTCGGAATAATCAGTTTTCGCCCAGGCGCAGAAGCAGCGATCAACCCAGCCCAATGCACAAAATTTATGGTCAAGAGCAAACCGCCGGTCAATGTCCGTAAAAACTTGTTGCTGGCCCTTTTCAAAAGCCTGCTGGTTCCGGTGCTGCTGCTGGCATTTTTCATCGCGGCCCCTCATTGGTTGAACAGTAAAATCCGCACGGAGATCACCGCTGCCGTCAAGGCCAGCCCCAACCTTTCGCCTGCCGAGATGGAAGATCGTTCGGATAAGATTGCCACCATGGATTTCCAGCAGGTTTGTTTTAATCCACCTGTCGGACTCGAAAGGTTGCATGACAATCTGGTGCGCTCGGGCCTGGCGGCGAGATTTCGCCGGTTGCAATGGGGGCTGATTCTCTCGTCGGTGCTGGTGGCGGGTTTGGCCGCTGCCATTTGGGCAATTTTTGCGCTGAACGGGAAGGCGAAGAAATCGCAGGCAGATTTGATCCACGGTTATCGGTTGGGCTGGAAGATCGGAATGGCCGCAGCGCTGGCCAAGGTTTTCCTCCTGATACCGCTGCTGGCTTATGGAACCTTTGAACTCACGGTTCTGTCGTTTGGCCAGTTCTTCCCGAAATTGCTATTGGTGATCATCGTGGGCGGATTGTTCGCCCTGTGGCGAAGCGCCGCAATTCTGCTCAAAAGGGTGCCGTTGGAATTCAAGGAGCCGATGTCACGGGAGGTCACGCCGGAAGAGGCGCCGGAATTATGGCAGGCCGTCCGGGAAGCCGCGCAGCGCCTGCAAACCTCGCCGCCCGATCGCATCGTCATTGGACTGCAATTCAACTTTTACGTGACGGAACTGGCCGTGTGCCCGGATTCCGGGCGCACGGAAGGCAAAACGCTTTATCTCTCGTATCCGCTTCTTAAACAGCTTTCGGGAGATGAAGTGCTAGCCATCATCGGCCATGAGTTGGGGCACTTTATAGGCGAGGACACGCGGATGACGCGGGAATTCTATCCGTTGCGTTTGAAGATCCACGCAACGATGGTAACCATGGCGCGGTCGGGCTGGGTGGGCTGGCCCAGCTTTCAATTTCTCAACTTCTTCAGCTGGTGTTTTGGCGAGACGGAACAGGCGGCCTCGCGCAAACGCGAATTGCTGGCGGACCAAAAGGCGGCGGCCTTGACCTCACCGCGAACGACGGCCAATGCGCTCGTTCGGTTCCAAGTAGCCACCGAGGCATTTCAGCGCGGCCTGGCGGACGCGATCAAAAACAAAATCGAAAATCCCCTGAACGTTCCGTTGCAAACCGTCGTGCAGGAGAAACTGGCGGCAGATACGGAATTTTGGACCCAGTTGTTTGAGAAAAGGACGCCCCATCCGCTGGATTCTCATCCGCCTCTGAACATCCGGTTGGGAGCGCTCGGCCAGAACTTCAGTGTTGAGGACGCCCGGAACCTTGCGCTGACGGAATCGGAGAGCGCCTATGCGAAATGGTTTTCCACGCGCGACGCGCTGTTCACCAATCTGGCCCAACAGGCGCAAACCGTCATCGGCAAGCTGCGTCTGGCCAAGGCCGACTACGCCACACCGGAGGGGAAAGCGATGCTGGAACAGCATTTCCCGGAGAAAAAATGGCGTTACAAACAATCCGGGTTGTGGGCGGTGGTCGTGCTGCTGGGATTGGTTGTGGCCGGCTGTCTGGCGGGTGCCATCTTCATCAATGACCTTGCGGCACGGGTCATGTTTGCCGTCTTCGGAATCCTTCCGGCACTGGGAATCACCCTGGTCTGGAAACGCCACCGGCACGGGGAATTGACCCTGAACGCCGACGGCATTTTCTACAGCGGCTGGACGCGCCCGCTGCATTTTCAGGAAATCGAAAAAACCTTCGCCCGCCGCTCCTATTCCAACGTGATTCTGTCGTTCCGTCTCAAGGACAAGCAACCGCCGATTTGGAAATGCAGCATCATTCGAGCGAAGACGAAGGGCGTGACGTTTTCACTCAGCGGCTTGGAAGGAAAGGCGGTGCCGACCGCCCAAACCATCTTGCGCTACCAGGTTCGTCAGACCGAACCAGCCGACCCGGCGGTCAAATCGCCGAAGCCGACTTGAATTTATGCAAAAAACCCTATGCAGCCTGGCAATATTCGCGTTGGTTCTGACAGCGCATTGTCAATTGCCCGGCGCCAACGCTCCCTCCGCGGATGAGATGCCGACGCAAGCATTTGACAACAGGCTTTCAACCAATTGGTATGCGGCCGTCATAGCGGCCGTGCCGACCAGATACCGGGCAAATACCAATTTCACCGTCGCGGAGGCGACCAATTATATATGTCAGGAAAGCCGGCAGGGAAATGCTGTGGCGCAGGCGCTATGGGGTTTCGCTCTTGTTGTTCAGAGCAATTCTCCGGCAGCCTCGGCCACGGGTATTCAGTTGCTGCGTGGCGCAGCCGAAAAGGGCTGCATCTTGGCCATGTTGAACTTGGGATATTTGTTAGAAGGGGGCAAATACGTCCGCCAGAATTACGATGAGGCTTTTCATTGGTTCAATCAGGCCGCCGCTGCCGGAAACGCCGAAGCGGAACTTCAGTTGGGCGGCTGCTATCACTACGGCCTGGGAACGACCCAGGATTTTTCAATGGCGGCAAAATATTTTCGGCTTTCGGCCGACCAGACCAATTTCGTGGCCATGAAAAGTTTGGGTTACCTGCTGATGCATGGATACGGCGTAAAAACCAATGAGACGGAAGCCGAATACTGGTTCCTGCGGGCGGCGAATGAAGGAGGAAATCGCCGGGCAATGTATAACCTCGGCGTGATTTACAGCCTTAAATACCCCGACACCAATGCGATGGCGGAAGCCTTCAAGTGGATGAATCAAAGCGCCGAACTCGGGGACGCCCTGGCGGCGCAGGAGTTGGCGAATTTTTATTACCGCGGCTGGGGCGGCACCGAAACCAATCTGGCCAGCTACCATTACTGGCGCCTCAAGGCCGCAACGTTCGGCGCCACCGACTCGCAATTTTTCATGGGGCAGTTCTACCGGCTGGGCGATGGCGTGCCAAAAGACCCTCAAACCTCATTGGCGTGGTATGGCAAGGCCGCGGCGAAAAATCATCCCGAAGCCCTATACGATCTGGCCCTGCATTATCTGGAGGACAAAACCAACCGCGCCTCATCGCAAACGGCGCACGAATTCATGATCCGGGCGGCGCAGTCGGGGCATCGCGAAGCGCAATTGCAATGTGCTTTGAGTTGTTTCCACGGCGATTTCGGAGTGGATTGTGAATCGGGAAATCAATGGCTGACCAAGGCCGCGGAAAACGGCTGGCCCAAAGCCGAGTTCTTTCTGTTTCAGCTATATTACAATGGAGTGGCCCCGGGGAAGGATTGCCCCGTTTACCCGAAAGACAAAACCGAGGCAGTCAAGTGGCTACGCCGGGCGGCAAACCACGGAAATCCTCAGGCGCAATCCACCTTGGCCGTCATTTTGATTCGCGGGTTGGATGTGGAACCAGACAAGGCGGCAGCAGAGAAATTGGTGCGCGACGCGGCCGCACATGGATTTGCCCCCGCGCAGAACGACCTGAGTTTCGCCATCCTAAACGGCGACATCACTTCAACGGACCCGGAAGAAGCGGCAATGTGGTGCAAGCTGGCGATGCTGCATTCATCTGATCCGAATTTCTCAAAACGCGCGAACATCAACCTTACCAGCGCCTTGGCCCGCCTGACGGCTGATCAGCAGCAGGATGTGGAACGTCGTGTGGCAGGCTTCCAAGCGCTGGCGATTCCCGGGCTCGATCCGAAACTCAAGGACTGGCAAAATAATCCGGCGTATCAGCAGGAAGATGGCCAGTTTGGGCATTGAAATGGACGGTCAATTCTTACAGGGCTTTGGTTGGCTGGCCGCACTTTTTGCTTGCTAATTACGCTTTGCAGTGCAAAGCTGTTGATATGGAATCGAATTGGGCCGCTGATCATCTTCAAACCATCCGCACCCTGATGGAACGTTCGGCTATTTATCGTCGCGCCCTTGCGCCCATCATGCTCTTTGCCGGCTCGGTGGGTGTATTGACGATGTTAATCGGGTTGCTGTTTCACATGGATTCAACGCGGGATTTCTGCGGACTTTGGCTGGGGGCGGCGGTCATAGCAATTGCAGGCGCCTTGCTTATCGCCCGTCGCCAAGCCCTGAAGGACCACGAGCCTTTTTGGTCGCCCCCGACGCGGCGCGTGGTCGTGGCGCTATCGCCTCCGCTGGCAGCCGGAATGTGTTTGGGCGTGCTTCTCACAGGGATTCAAGACGAAATGGCACTTCTCGCGGCCTTCATCTGGATTTTGTTTTATGGCTGCGCCCTCCATTCGGCAGGCTTTTTCATGCCGCGGGGAATAAGGCTCTTCGGCTGGATCTTCATTATCAGTTCTTGCTGCCTTTTCTACGTATTCACCCTTGGCTGGGTGAAAAGCGAACCAAACGCACATTACCTGATGGGCTTTTTCTTCGGTTTGCTGCATCTGGCTTATGGCGCATATTTGTATCTGTCCGAAAAAGGAAAGAATGCGGCGTGAATCCAGAATCCTTCCTACAGCTCGATCGCGTAATACACGAGAAAGGGCGGCTGGCAATCATGTCAATGCTGGCCGCTTCGCCGGAGTTGTCGTTCACGGAACTGCGGGACGCCCTCGAAATGACCGACGGCAATCTCACCACCCATATTCGCACGCTTCAAGAAGCGGGTTATGTCTCCGTGAGCAAGTCCTATAAGAAAAACCGGCCACTGACAACCTGCTCGTTGACCGCTGAGGGCAAAAAGGTGTTTGCCAATTACATCAATCTGCTGGAGCAAATCGTCCAGCAAAACAAACCCAAATAGAAATCTTTTGAACAAAAATGAATGCGCGCGGTCTTTTACTTTGTGATACAAAGTTAATATGAAAATCATCCGGGCTGAACATCTGGGGATGTGTTTCGGGGTGAAGGATGCCATCGCGCTGGCTTTGGAAACCGCCCGGCGCGAGCCGCTCACGGTCCTGGGCGACCTCGTCCACAACGAAACCGTGTTGGAAGAATTGCGTGCTAACGGGATAAACATCAAGCAAGAGGCCGCCAGTGTGGATACGCGGACGGTGATGATCACAGCGCACGGTGCATCGGAGCGCGTGAGAAACAAAACTCGCGGACTCGGCTTGAACATGCTGGAAGCAACTTGTCCGCTCGTCCACGTTGCGCATCGCAGCCTGGCGAAGCTGGTGCGTGAGGGATTCCATCCGGTAATCATCGGCAGACGCGACCATGTGGAAGTGCGCGGCATGACGGAAGATTTGGACGAATACGATGTTGTGCTTGGCGAAGCGGATGTTGAAAAACTCTGGGAGCGTCCCCGCTTCGGAATCATTTCGCAGACGACGCAGCCCATTGACAAGGCCCGGCAGCTCGTCCGGTTGATCAAAGAGCGCTTTCCCAAATCGGTAGTGCGCTTCGTTGACACGGTTTGCCAGCCAACGAAGCAGCGCCAAAGCGCAGCGGTTGAGTTGGCCCAGAAATGCGACGCAATCGTTGTCATCGGCGGAGCGCACAGCAACAACACAAACGAACTGGTCAAGACCTGTTTGCGTTTTTGCCCGCGCGTTTGTCACGTTCAAACGGCGGCAGATTTGCGTGAAGAATGGTTTTATGCGCAGGATGTCGTCGGCATCACGGCGGGAACTTCCACGCCGGATGCCGTGATCGACGCAATCGAAGACAGGCTTCGCCAGTTTGCTTTCATTTCAAACGAAACATTGAAAACCGGGGTGAATTATGAGCTGCAACAACTGGCTTGAACGATTTGCCCGCAAATCGGATTGGAGTCGCTGGTGGATGGTCGTGATCTATGCAGTAGCAATGGCGTGGGTGGAATCAGCGGCGGTCTTTTATCTGCGGTCCATGATGGGCCGCATCGAGCCGCATCAACCCAACCCGCTGCCTGTCATCGGCGGATTTGCCTCGGTGGAACTGCCGCGCGAATTCGCAACGATGGTCATGCTGTTCGCTGTGGGTGTTCTCACGGGCCGGACGTGGCGCGCACGAATCGGTTATGCCGCCGTCGCCTTCGGGGTGTGGGACATTTTTTATTACATCTTCCTGAAAATGATGTGTGACTGGCCGCATTCATTGCTGGACTGGGACGTTCTGTTTCTGCTGCCGCTGCCGTGGTGGGGACCGGTGCTCGCGCCGGTTCTGATTGCGCTACTGATGATTATGTGGGGCACGTTCGCGAGTCAATTTGAAGGGAAACAAACCCCGGTGCTGTCAGATTGGCGTGCGTGGATTTTGAATTTCGCAGGGATTGCGCTCGCGCTTCATGTCTTCTTGGCGGACTCCCTCGCCGCCGCACATCGCGGATTGGATGCAATTCGCACCGTGCTGCCCGACAAATTCAACTGGCCGATGTTCTGTGTGGCGCTGGCGTTGATGTCCGCGCCCGTATTCCAGAATGGCCGGCAACTTTTGACGCGGCGACAGGCAAAACTTGAGACCGCCGAAGCGGTTGAATGATTTTCATGAGCGCGCAATCTGAACCACTAAATTCGCACGAAATCAGCACGCTTCTGCGCGGGGAGCTGGGAACCATTGTCGGATGGATTGAGCAAAGCAATGTGCGGCGTTTCGCCCGGCACGTCGGCGTCATCATTCTGGGCGCAGGACTTTACGGCGCGGCGATGGGCTGGTGGCGCGACCCACAGCAGGCGCTTTATGTCGCGATCAAATTTCCACTTATCATTCTGATGACAACAATGGGCAACGCCCTCATCAATGGAATGCTCGCGCCGTTGCTGGGATTGAGCATTCCGTTCCGTCAATCGTTTTCGGCCATTCTGATGAGCTTCACCATCGCGGCGGCGATTCTCGGCGCATTCAGCCCGGTAATCGCTTTTATGATCTGGAATGCGCCGGACCTGGTTTCCAAAAGCCTTTCAGGATCAGCTTACAATTTCATTCTGCTGGCGCATGTCTCAGTGATCGCGTTTGCGGGTATGACCGGCAATGTGCGCCTGTTCCAAACGCTCGCGAGGCTTGGCGGTAGCAGAGCCGTCGCGTTTCGCGTGCTCGTGGTGTGGCTGGCGGGCAATCTTTTTCTCGGCAGCCAGCTTTCTTGGATTTTGCGCCCGTTCATCGGCGCGCCCAACCTGCCGGCGGAATTTCTCCGCAAGGCCGCATTCCACGGAAACTTTTTTGAAGCCGTTCTTCACTCACTCCAGCAAATCTTCAACAACTAAACCATCAACACCATTGACCCATGAATGAACAAAATCCTGTCCCGCCACAAATTCCGCCGCGAATCCCTCCCCTCGCCACGCCAAGCGGAGTCCTGCAATTGGGTGATGACCCGGCGGAGCGCGTTCCAATTTCAAATGTCGTTGCGACAATTGACGCCATCCTCCGCCACCCGCGCCGCGTGATGTTCCAATTGCGCCAGCCGGAAGCGGGAAAGTTGATCGCGATGATGCTGCTCGTCTCGGTCGTGTGCAGCCTGATTTACGGCGTGGTGGCCGGCACATTTTCCGGCGGCGACCAACTCTGGGCCGCACCCTCCAAAATAGCGCTGGGCCTGATGATCTCGGCTATAATCTGCCTGCCGAGCCTTTACATCTTCACCTGCTTAAGCGGTTCGCAGGCGCGGCTCGTCGAGGTCTGCGGGCTGCTGGCCGGATTGCTGATGCTGATGACGATTTTGCTCATCGGCTTTGCGCCGGTCGCGTGGATTTTCTCGCAATCCACCGAATCGCTCGCCTGGATGGGCACGCTGCACCTCGTCTTCTGGTTCATCGCGACCATTTTCGGGCTGCGGTTCTTGGAGGCCGGATTTTCCCACTCAAACGCCCGGTCGCACGCGGGCTTCCACACGTGGGTCATCATCTTCCTGCTCGTGGCCGTGCAAATGACCACCGCACTACGTCCCATCCTCGGCACGGCGGACACGTTTTTGCCCACGGAAAAGCAATTCTTCGTGAGCCACTGGGGCGATTGCTTGAAGGCAACGGGCAATGGATTGAAAACGATGGCGCGCGAATAAATTCGGGCAAACGTGAACCATTTCAATCGTGATAACCGCCTCCGAAACTCCCAAATCCATCGGCGCCTTTCTGCGCGCCGAACCGGAGTGCTTTCGCGGGTGGATGCTGCGTCGACAGGGAAATCTGGTGGGATTTTGCGTTGCGGCCATCGTAATCGGTGCCGGCAGTTACGGCGCGGCGATGGGTTGCTGGCGTGACCCATTGCAGGCCCTCTACACCGGCATCAAACTGCCGCTGGTGATTTTACTGACTACGCTGGGCAACGGGTTATTGAACGGGATGCTCGCGCCGTTGCTCGGGCTGAACGTGACCTTCCGGCAATCGCTCGCCGTGGTGCTGATGAGCTTTGCCATGACCGCGATGGTTTTGGGCGCGTCAAGCCCGGTGGCGCTGTTCATCGTGTGGAACACGCCGCCGCTGGCGGCTGGAACAACCATATCATCGCCGGAATACGCGCTGCTGCAACTGACGCTGGCAGTGTTTGTGGCGCTGGCCGGCGTGCTGGGCAATCTCCGGCTCGTGCCGCTGCTGCGGGTATGGGCCGGCAGCGCGGTCGTGGCGCGCAACGTCCTGCTCGCGTGGCTGGCGGGAAATCTCTTTCTCGGCAGCCAGATTTGCTGGGTGCTGCGCCCGTTCATCTGGGAGGCGAACCGGCCGGTGGAATTCATCGGGCAAAATTGTTTGCAGGGAAGTTTTTTCGAGACAATTTTCAGGGCAGTGTGCAGACTGATATTCTCATGAAGGCACGAATAAAACGAATTCTGGCCGGACTGGCCGCTTTGGCAATTGCTGCGCTCATCTGGCTCCCGTGCCTGCACTTCATTTTCACCAAACCCGTTTCCAACTTCCACCGGGAACAGGGGCTTTCGCCCGAAGCGCGCCAACTGGCGGCCCGGCATCTACAGCTCTGGACCGAACCCGCGTTGCGCGAAACGGAACTCAACAAAATGCGCGTCAGCAATGCGGAGTGGGATTTTATGGGGCGCAGTTATCTGGTATGGTCTTTGGCGAACATGGCGCTGCGCGATCCGGCGTCCAAGCCGCTTTACCTGCGGACGATGGATCAAATCATTGATGAAACCCTGCGGCTGGAAAAACAGGAGGGGATGTATTTCTTTCTGATGCCTTATGCCAAGGAGGGCCCTTATGTCATGCAGCCGCCGCACAGCCTCTTTCTCGACGGTGAAATCGCCTTGATGCTGGCCTCGCGGCGGGTGGTCGAAGAAAAACCGGAATACAAACCCCTGCTGACCGAGCGCGTGAATGCCATTGTCGCACGCTTCCAGAAAAGTCCACGGATGCTGCTTGAAAGCTATCCAGATGAATGCTGGATGTTTGATCATTGTGTTGCGCTGGATGCCATCAAGATCGCGGACTATCTCGACGGCGCCGATCATTCGAAGTTGATCCGCGACTGGATTGCCATGGCGAAGCAGAAACTCGTTGATCCCAAATCGGGGCTGCTGATTTCGAGTTTCACCACGCATGGCGCGCCCCTGGCCGGTCCGGAAGGCTCGAGCATTTGGATGGTGGCGCACAGCCTGCAATTGCTGGATGAAGATTTTGCCCGCGACCAATACCAGCGTGCCCGCAAGGGGCTTGGCGCCGTCACGCTTGGTTTCGGCTACGCACATGAATGGCCGGAATCCTGGAAAGGCGAGGCCAATATTGATTCCGGCCCGATTATCCCGGTGTTTGACATCAGCGCCGGCTCAAGCGGCATGGCATTTATCGGGGCCAGTTCGTTCGGGGATGACAAATTTCTTGCATCGCTCGCGGCGACGCTGGACTTCGCCGGTTTCCCCTCGCGAAAGGGCGGCCGGTTGAAATACTGTGCGAGCAATCAAGTCGGCGATGCCGCCCTGCTTTACGCCGCGACGCTCGGGCCGCTCTGGGAAAAAGTGAAAACGGGAACAAAACCATGAAAATATTTTCCGGGAAGAAACCCGTCATTTTCCAACGGGCCGAATTTTTGTCGGCCAAGGATATGTTCCAGCGCGCCGCCGCCATCAGCGGGTTGTTTCTGTTGGTTCATCTTGCCGGGTTTCGGGAATTCACCGGCATATTGAACGGAACGATTGGCTCGCTCGCGTTAGGCTGGAACCTTTCAGCATTCCTGGCAGTCGTTTATATTTTACTCTATCTGGCGTTTGTCATCCTGGTCCCCGTGCTGGTTCTGGCTGCTTTGATTTTATCCATTTGGCAATGTCTTCAACAAAAATCGCCCTCATGAATCGCGAACACGCCTTGCGCCGCCGCATCAAGCTACTGACCGGTCTGTTCGTTGCCGGTTTGATTTTGAGCGGCGCCACGGCGATTCCGTTGCAACACGAGTTGAACTTGTTGGCGGGCCTCTTTGGATTTGCCGGCGAATCATCGGAATTGGCACAGTGGCTCTTGCGCGTGCGTGATGCACTGGCGCAAACACAAACGCAATATCCATTTCTTTTTTACGGCACGGACTGGCTGGCGTTTGGACATTTTGTCATTGCGATTGCATTTGTCGGCGCGCTGCGCGATCCCATCCGCAATCGCTGGCTGTTTGACTTCGGATTGATTGCCTGTGTGCTGGTGATTCCTTATGCGCTTGTATTTGGCAACTTGCGAGGTATTCCGTTCTGGTGGCGGCTGATTGATTGTTCGTTTGGTGTATTCGGTTTCATTCCGCTTTGGCTTTGCCGAAAATGGGCAATCGAGCTGGAGCAGCGGGTTAATGGCCTGCCAAATTCTTAGAATATGACGCCGCCAACCCAGCCAACCTCCCCGCCGGTTTCAATCCGCATCTGTCACTATTCCAACGCTGCGGTGATGGTTCTGATTTCTCTGTTCTTTTTTCTGATACCCGGGCTGATCGTCGTTCACGAATTGTCGGATCCGGCCATTCGTTCCGCCGCCATACCCAATTGCGCTTGGGCATTTCACAGGAATTTATCCCCCCAATTCGAGCAGTGGGCAAGAAAGCGTCTTGCTTCCACGCGGGCGGCTGAACTTTCCACCAAAGATATTTCGGGGACTGAATGGCCGCTATTCAGTGCGGTCTTTTACCTGTGGGCGACCGAATCACTTCAGAATGAGTGGGAGAAAGGCCATTCGCCTTATGCGGTTGCGCCGAAAGATTATGCCGCCGGTGCAATCGAAGCCGCAACGCGCCTGGTCATCGATCCGTCGCAGGCGAACTGGGTTAAAATTCATTGGGGCACAAATTATCTTAAAACCGAAAATGTCTTCTACAGGATGCTCGTCATTTCCGCGCTCACCAGCCACGCCCGCCTCACGGGTGACAAGGAATATCTGCCAATGCTAAAGGATCAGGTTGATAGCCTGTCTGCCGAGCTTGACGCCAGCCAGCATGGATTATTGGATGACTATCCGGGTGAATGTTATCCAGGCGACGTCCTCACTTTGATTGCGATGATTCACAGGGCAGACAAGGTTCTCGGCACCGACCATTCGGCGTTTGTCAGTCGTGCCATACGAGGGTTTCAGAACCGGGCATTGGATCCTCGTGGTCTGGTCCCATATTTTGCCAGTGCTTCAATCGGAGAGCCAGTTGGTCCAGCCCGCGGTTGTGATAATTCCTATGTCTCGCTCTTTTCCCCGGAAATTTGGCCCGAACAGGCACAAAAGTGGTATGAGCTTTATTCGCGGTATTACTGGCAGGAAACCTGGACTTGTGCCGGCTTCCGTGAGTTTCCAAATGACTCACCCGGCAACGACTGGTATCTGGATGTGGATTCCGGGCTGGTCCTCAAAGGGTTTGGTTGTGCCGCCTGCGCATTTGGTGTGGGCGCTGCCCGCGTGAACGGACATTTTGAACAAGCTTATCCTCTCACCGCCGAGATGTTGGCCACCTCGTGGCCTCTTCCGAACGGCACACGGCTTCTGCCTAGACTGCTTTCCAATGCTACCGATGCCCCTTACGTCGGTGAAGCCTCCATCCTGTTTAATCTAACGCGCTTGCCGGCTGAAGGCGTTCAGATCACGATGGGCGGTTCAATGCCGAGGTTCGTCCTTATTTTTCTGCTGTTACAATTTGGGGTTGGCCTGCTTCTGCTAGCGACTTCGTTTCTATCAATCCATCAGTGGCGGAAAAATCACGCCTCCATGGTTCTTTGTTGGCCCAAGATGCAATTTGGAATTTGGGTTGGCCTGATGATAGCTTCCATTCTCTGCCTGTTTTGTGGTAAAATGCTCATCACAATGCTTCTCCTGGTATGCGCTCAACTTTTCCCCAAATATAAACGCCAAAAGAAGAGCGTATGAGAATGAAATTTCAGTTTCAGAAGCGACACCGGCAAAAACCCCCATCAAGACCACCAGTCTCATGCAACTTCGCCTTTTAAGATTATTCCTCGGTTTCGCGGCCGTTGCCTGGGGAGCATCGGTATTTGGCATTTTCGTCAGCTGGCCGGAAGCGTCACAACTTTTGCAGGGGCTTGGAGCCAGGCCGATAGCCTACGACCCGATGCTTGATTACTGGCTTCGGATGGCGGCAGGCGCATTCACACTGATTGGGTGCTGGTATCTGGTCCTGATGATATGGCCGCAAAAATACTGCGCGGCCATTCCATGGTTTGGGGCCTTGATGCTGGCGGAGGGTTTGATTTTGCTTATTCACGGGATTCGGCTGTCGCTGCCGCCTTTCCCTTTTTATGGCGACGTTGCGGGCAGTTTGGTGGGCGGTGGCGGGATTTTATTTTTCGCACGTTATGCAAAACCAAAAGGGGGCTGACGCGATGAACGAGTCCTTGAGTTTCGGGCTGGTTTGTGAGATTCGTTCTTCATCGTCGCTTGGCTGATCAGGTTCCGTTTTGCTGTTTGCTGATTCGAAGTTTGGAAAATCATGAAAAAAATCGGAGCAATAAATGAATGAAATCTCGCCCAAAGAGGTCAGCGATCTGCATCATCGCATCACCCAGGAACTCAACAAGGTCATCGTCGGCCAGGAACAGATCGTCCGCCTGTTGCTGGTAAGCCTGTTTGCCCGCGGTCATTGCCTGCTGGTGGGTGTGCCGGGTCTGGCGAAGACGCTCATCGTCCGTGCGCTGTCCGAAATCCTCCAGTTGAGTTTCAAACGCATCCAGTTCACGCCCGACCTGATGCCAGGCGACATCATCGGCTCGGAAATTTTGCAGGAACGCGAGCGGCGGCTGGAATCCGAATACCAGCCCGGCCCGATTTTCGCGAACCTCATCCTCGCCGACGAAATCAACCGCACCCCGCCGAAAACGCAGGCCGCCTTGCTGGAAGCGATGCAGGAGCGCAAGGTCACGGTCGGCGGCCAATCGCGCGCCCTGCCGGACCCCTTTCTGGTGGTGGCTACGCAGAATCCCATCGAACAAGAGGGCACGTATCCGCTCCCGGAAGCGCAGCTCGACCGCTTCATGTTTTCGCTGTATCTGAATTATCCAACGAAGGCGGAGGAAATCGAAATCGTCAAACGCACCACGCTGCACGAATTGCCGACGCTCACGCCAACGGTTTCGGCGGAGGACCTGTTGCGCGTTCAGCGGCTCGTGCTGGCCGCACCGGTTTCGGATCATGTGATTGACTACGCGGTTTCGCTGGCCGCAGCAACGCGGCCGGCGAATACGGATGCGCCGCAACTGGCCCGCGATTTCGTCGAATGGGGTGCCGGCCCGCGAGCCTCCCAGTATCTCATTCTGGGCGCAAAGGCGCTGGCGCTGTTGCAGGGAAAAATCAGCCCGGAAACTGCTGACGTGCGCGAGGTGGCCATGCACGTCTTGCAGCACCGCGTCATTACCAACTACCGCGCGACCGGCTCGGGCAAAAAATCGCGCGACATCGTGCAAAGCATTTTGACCGAGGTTAAGGAAAAGTCCTATTGACCAGACGGCGCAGATTCCGGCGAAATGCCCATGAGCGATCCGAATCCAGAGGCAAGCGAGGCGCGCCAGCGCGCCAAGAAGTTGAGCGCGGTTATTGCCCAAGTGGCGCCTCCGGGCAGTGTGCCGCCGGTGATCACGCCACCGCGAATATCGGCCCCGCCACCCTTGCCGGCTTCGGCACGGGTCCAGCCACCTTTTCCCGGGTTTTTCAAGCGGCACGAGCCTGTGGCTAGGCGTCGTTCGCTGCTTTCGCCGGCGGAACTGGAGCGGTTTGGCAACCTGCTCCTATTTGCCCGCTCCACGGTTGAAGGCTATTTTGCCGGCAAACACAAATCGTCGTATCGCGGTTCTTCAGTCGAGTTCACCGACTACAAGGAATACGTGGCCGGCGATGAACCCAAACGCATTGACTGGCGGGCGTATGGCCGTTCACGGCGGCTGTTCGTGCGTCAATACGAGGCGGAGACCGACATGGTGATTTACCTGCTCGTGGACGTAAGCGCCTCAATGAACTACGCCGGCACGGATCGCGAGACAAAATACGTTATAGCCGCTAAAATCGCCGCAGCGCTGGCTTATCTGATGATTCATCAAGGCGACAAGGCAGCGTTGGGCTTGTTTGCTGAAACACTGAAACGTTTTCTGGCGGCGGGCGGAACCCGTGGCCATTTGCAAAACCTCATCGCCGAACTGGAAGCGGTTGAGCCGGCCTTCACCACCGGCATTGCCAGCTCGTTGATGGAGTGCAACTCGCTGTTCAAGCGGCGAGGATTGCTTGTTGTATTGTCTGATTTTTGGGATGACCCCGACCGGACATTCGAGGCCTTGAGCCGGTTCCTCCATCGGAAATTTGAAATCCTTCTGCTCCAAGTTGTTCATCCGCACGAACTGGACCTGCCGGGCGTCCACGCCGCGCGCTTTCATGACATGGAAACCCACGATGAGGTCGAGGTCGAGCCGGAGGAAATTCGCACCGCCTACCGCGATCTGGCACGCCGGCGGGCGGACACGCTGGCCCGCGAAGCCAATCTCCGCCAAATCAGCTACGCACTGGTGCATACAAACCGGCCGTATCTTGACGCAATCGAGGCCTACCTCGGTTTTCGTGGCAGAAATAAATTGTCAACGCGATGAGCCATGTCTTTTTTGAGTCCAGCCTTGCTTGCCGTCTTGATTCCGCTGCTGGGACTGCCGCTGGTGCTGCACCTGTTGAACAAGGGTTTTCCGCGCCATTTCCGGTTTCCTTCGATCGAACTGATCCGGGAAACCATGGCGCGCCGCTCCAAGGTTCATCGCTGGAGGCACTGGATTCTGCTGCTTTTGCGCACGGTGTTCTTGCTGCTGCTCCTGTTGGCATTTCTTCAGCCGGTATTGAAACGTTTCGGCACCAATCCTGCCGACCGGAACGGACGCCAGATTTTGATCGTGTTGGATCACTCGGTGAGTATGGAGCACAAGGGCGACGGGCCGACGTCGCGCGAACGCGCCGTTCATGAAGCCACCAAGCTGATTGATTCGCTCGGAGCGGATGATACGGTGAATGTCCTGCTCATGGAGCCAAATCTCGCCACGTGTTTCGTTTCCTTCTCGAAAGACACCGCCGAGGCCAAAAAGTTTCTAAACCAGCTTAAACCGGGACTGGGTCGCGCCGATGTCAATCTGGCCAGCACCGCGGCGGCGCGAATGTTTCCTCCGACGGCCGCGCGGCCGGAGGTTTATTATATTTCGGATTTCGAGCGGAAGAAATGGGCCAACGCCAATTTCACCATGCTGCCGCCGGCAGCCAAATTGTTCTTTGTGGACGTCGGGCCGACGCACCGCGACAACCACGCAATCCTCGACGCCCGACCTTCGCAAACCGAGATGCTTGCGGGTGACACTGTTCCCCTCGAAGTCACCGTCGGCAATTTCAGTGCGGAAGCCTTCAACGGCCGGGTCACGGTGACGCTCGACAAACAATACAGCTTCGACCAGGACGTTTCGGCCGCGCCGTGGTCGGAAGAAAAGATCATCGTGCCGGTTTCCGTCGGCGGACCAGGCGTGCATCTCTGCGAGGTGCGCCTGCCGCCGGACGCGCTGGAATACGACAATCATTTTTTTCTGACGCTGACGGTCCAGGACAAGGAGGAGGTGCTGATTGTTTCCGATGGGACCGACCAGCAGCGCAGCGGTGCTTATTATCTTAAGACCGCGCTCAACCCGTTTGACAATGAAGCCGGCTCGCTGCTGCCGCATATCATTCCGTCCAGCGACCTTTCGTCCACGCGTCTGGCTGGCGTGCAAAAGATGTTTTTTATCCAGGTCAACCGTTTGAGTCCGGAAGCCTGCGGTGCTGTGGGGCAGTTTTTGTTGCATGGCGGCGGTTTGATTTATTTCCTCGACGGATCAGCGGATGCGGAAAATCTCGCCGCGCTGGAAAAAATCACCGGGCCAAACTCGATGCCCATGCGCCTAGCCCGCCGGAGTGTGGCGACCAATGTGACCGCCGGTGCGCAGCAAATCGTGCGGGGCGATTTCAAGTCGCGTTACCTGCGGCTCTTTCAAGGCGACGCGCGCCAGGACCTGGCACTGCTGGAGTTTTACGATTATTACCAAGCCGGGGCGACCAGCGCGGGTGGCGTATTGTTGGAATACGGCGATGAATCGCCAGCGATGGCGTCGTTGCATTACGGTCTTGGCACGATGTTGCTGCTGAATTTTTCAGCCGGTGAATTTTCGAGCAATATCGCGCGGCAGCGGATTTTTCCAGCCTGGATGCAGGATTTGGTCAAGGCCATATCCACGGAGGAACCACCGCCCTCGTCCTATACCATCGGTGAAACGCTCCGCAGCGAAATTTGGCGGAGTGAAATGCGCGATGATTTACTTAACCCCGCCGGCGCGGCCGTGACTACCCGCCGTGAAGTGACCGGCGAACGTTGCAGTCTTGTCTTCACTCCGGACCAAACGGGGTTTTATACGTTGGGCGTCCCCCGACCGAGCTACGCCTTCGGCGTCAATCCGCCAACGGACCAATCCGATTTGCGCCAGATTGACAAGAGTCTCCTGCCCACGGAGTTTGCAGACCAACATGAGGCGCACATTGTAGCTGGGGGCGACGATTACGATCAACTGGCCAAAGGACGGCCTGTCTTTCACTGGTTCGTGCTGGCTGCGCTCGTATTTCTGCTTCTGGAAAGCGGATTTCAACTTCTCATTCGGAGGACAACGGCGTGAACGGCATTCCGGCCAGCAAATTGGTTTTCGACCCGATTCTGCCGGTGCCGCTCATTGTGTTGCTTGGCGTGCTATTATTGGTTCTTACCGTGCGCGTTTACTGGCGCGTTGGGTCGTCCATTGGACTTTGGCGGAATTTGGCGCTGCTGTTCTTTCGGCTGGCGGGCGTTGCGCTGGTCTTGGCGTTGCTGCTTCAGCCATCGCGCCGCGATTATTTGCCGCCGCCAACCAAGGACCGGGTCACGTTGATCGGCTTGGACACATCGTTGAGCATGAAGCAGCGCGATGCGGGAGGAGAGTCGCGTTTCGACGCCGCCAAGAATCTGTTGCAGTCATCCAGTGTGGTGACGTCCAGCGGAATGCCCGCCGACCCGTTGTTGAGATTATTTGAATTCAGCGACGACGCCCGGCCGATTCAAAAATCCATTCTGGACCTCGTGCCCGCCGGCAAGACGACGCTTTTTCACAAATCCATCGACACCATGTTGAGCGCGCCAGCCGGAGACGAGGCCGTCAACGCGGTAATTTTGCTGACCGACGGTCACGACTTTGAAATGGTTAACCCGGTCAAAACCGGCTTGGCGGCCCACAACCGTCAGGCGCCGATTTACGCAGTCGCCTTCGGCAAACAGGGAAACGTGCGCGACGTCGCCGTCCGCATCACCGGTTATCAGCCTTATTGTTATGTGAAGCAAAAGGCGCACATCAGCGCCACGCTGCGGCTGATCGGCTGCGAACTGGAAGATCTGACCGTGCAGTTGCTGCGCCAGGGCCAGGTGGTCCAGACCAAACATGTCAATGCACAGCAACTTCAGGAATTGCCGGTGGATTTCGAGGTCACGGAACCGGCGGTCGGCCAATACGAATACGAAGTCCATGTCCAGCCACTGGAGAACGAGATGGACACGGCCAACAACAGCGCGATCACCTATCTTAACGTGATTGACCAGCAAATCCGCGTGTTGCTGCTCGAGGGCGATCCTTATTGGGACACGACGTTTCTGCAACGCTCATTGATGCGCAACGACAAGTTCGACATGGACGCGCTTATCCGCTATGGCCCGAACCATGTCCGCGCCATCCGTAAAACCCCGGGCACTGGCGATCTGCATCTTCCTGAGACTTTGGACCAACTGGCCGCCTACGACGTGGTCATTCTGGGACGCTTGGTGGATACGCTGGGCAATTCCGCCCAGCCAAATCAGACCGGCCAATTTGCTTTGCTATCCAGCGGACACGCGGATTTCCCTGCTTTGCTGGATCAGTATGTCAAGAACCGCGGCGGGACGGTGATCTTCAGCCGCGGCCGGGCGTTTCAGAATTCATCCCCAGACGGATTGGAGCCAGTCTTGTGGAGCGATAAGTCGCGTGACCACGTTCATCTGGATGCCACAGCTGAAGGACGTTCCCTTTCGCCGTTCCGGGTGCTGAACTCGGCTGGAGGCGGCTTGGACGACCTTCCTGATTTGGTGGATGAGAAGATTCCCGGACGAATGCAGCCGCTGACTTCCACGTTTGCCGTCGGGTCAGGACGTGACGATGCCACACCGGAGCCAGCCATAGTGCATCGGCGATATGGCGAGGGACAGGTCGTCAGCATCGGCGTGGACGGTTTGTGGCGGTGGTCACTCAACGCCAAGGTTGAAGACGCCAATTCGCCCTTCGACCGATTTTGGGACCAGATGGTTTTGTGGCTGCTCGCCGGGCGCGATTTCATTCCCAACCGCCAGTTTTCGTTCCGGCCAAGTTCCGCCAACATTCTGCTCGGCGAAAAGGTTTATTTCCGGCTGGTCCTGCGGCAGGCGGACCCGAAAGTCAAATCGGTGCCGGTCACAATTTATGATGACAACGCCGAAGCCGGCCGGACGACGCTGGCACCCGCTCCGGAAAGCATCGGCCGGCTCACGGCGGAATTTCTGCCGGAACGAATCGGGCGTTACCGGGCGGTTGTGAACCTGCCGGACGGGACGACACAGGAATCGCGGTTCATCGTGTTCACGGAGAATCTGGAGGAAACCGAGGTGGCCACGGACACGCTATATCTCCAGCGCCTGTGTGAAGCCAGCGGTGGCCGATTGCTCCAACCGAACGAGTTGCCGAAGTTGCTGTCGGAATTGAGCAAAGAAATAGCGGACCAGACGCCGAAAGTTCTGTTGCGTCCGGCCTGGAATGGGGCTTGGGTTTTCTATTTGGCGGGTCTACTGTTCGGAGTGGATTGGTTTTTGCGCAGACGGTGGGGATTATGCTGAACGAGACACAGACTATCCTGGACCGGCTCGCTGCCGCGGATCGAGCGCACCAAAAGGAAGCGGGCGTCCGGCTCCTGCTGCGCAGCGTGAAATACGCCTGCGCAGTTGTTCTCGCCGCGTTCATTCTTGATGTCATTCTCCACTTCAATGCCGGTTGGCGTCTGGGTTTATTGCTGGCGATGATTTCCGGTGGCATCGCTTTGATGCTGGCAGGTTGGTATGTCGCCTTCGTCAGGCGAAACCGGATTGAGCACATCGCACGGTTTTTGGAAACGCGCGATCCCGCGCTCGGTTCGCGCTTGATCAATCTGCTCCAATTGGGCGAACAAACCAGCGACGCCTCGCTCGCGCCGCTGACGCGCGATTTGGCTCGGCAGGCGGTGGAAAATTACACCGCTGAAATCCGAGGCGTTCCCATCGAAAGCCTTGCCCGCACGAACGAATTGAGTCGTCACTTCAAACATGCTGCATGGGCGTTGTTTGGTTTCACAGTGATAGTGGCCGCGGCCTTCCGGATTAGCGCGATTGAAGTCGCCCGTTTTGCCGATCCGTTTGGTGACCATCCGCCGTATTCGTTCACGCACTTGGAAATCGTGCAACCCGGCCCGGCGGGCACCAATGTAATTTATGGCAGCGGGCTAATTGTGAAAGTGAAGGCGTTGGGGCACCAACCCAAGGAAGTTTTCCTCACGGCGTTCCCGCCGGGCCATCCCGAGCAGGCCGTCACGCTTCCCATGTTTGACAAAGGCAACGTGGGTTTCGACCAATTAGTGGATAATGTCCGCACGGAACTGCTCGTGTTCGCGCATACCCGCGACCATGTGAGCGAGTCCAAGCAGGTGCATATCGGCGTAGTGCTGACGCCGCAATTGAGCCGGACGTTCGTTCGGATTGCGCCGCCGGCTTACACCGGCATACAGCCCGAGGAAAAACCCTACGAATTCAAGGGCGTGCAGGCGCTGGAAGGCAGCGAGGTGCGGTTCCGGTTGCAATCCAACCGGCCGTTGCGCGAAGGATTGCTGGAAATCACCGCAGGCGATCAACCACCCCAAAACATCGTGCTTAAGAAGTCAGCGGACAATGAAGTGACCGGCTCGTTCATTGCGACCGAGTCAGGCCGGTTGCGTTTTGGCATTGTGGATGTGGCCGGGCTTCCGTCGCAGGGTGATTGCGAGGGTGCGCTCACGGTTACGCATGATCTTCCTCCCGATGTTCACATTGCCAATCCCGACCACGATGCCTTTGCCGCCATGGATTTCAAATTGCAGGCGCAGATCGAGGCGAGCGATGATTACGGCCTGCGCGAAATCCGGTTGCACCGCGGTTTGAATGGAGTTTATTCCGCCCCCAAGGTTTTTCGGTATGAAACGGTGGTTCTCGACAGCCGTGAAACCTTTGACTTCAATTTTGCCGATCTCGGCATCCAACCTGGTGATGTGATTTCCCTTTTTGCCGAGGCGGTGGACACCGCTCCACAACCGCACCTGGCACATAGCCAGACCGTCCGGCTTCAGGTCATCAGCGTCGAGGATTACAACAATTACCTGCGCGAGCAAAGCGACATATCCGACGCGGAAGCGAAATACGCCGAACTCAACAACGACCTCCAGGACATGATAGACCAGCAGAAACAGCTCGGGGATGAAATACAGAAACTGGCCGATCAGGCCGCCAAGGCCGACGCGCGGCAACGGGAGGCGCTCGCACAACAATTGGACAGCCTCCTCGCCAGACAAAATGAATTGAATGCAAAACTCAACCAACAGGCCGGGCGCATGGAGAATTTCGTCCGCCAACATCCGCTTTATGATGTCGAACAGGATCTCCAGGAGTTGCTGCGCCAGCAGGCGGGAAACATCAGGGCGAGCACAAAGGACAACACTGCCGCTGCGGGCGACGTTGCGCAACGCAGTTCACCGCCGGGCGGCCCGCGCCAGTTGTCACCCGACCTGCTGGCGGATTTGAAAAAGGCCTCGGATGATCAAGTCTCGCGGTTGGGCGGAGTGCAGGAACAAACCGACAAGCAGATTGTCCAAACCCTCGATGACATGAGCCAGATGCAGGAATTGATCAAGGATTTCAATTTGTTCGAGGCACTCTACCGGACGCAGCAGGACCTGGCCCAACAATCGCAGGCTTATAACCGACCGGGTCAACTGGGTCGTGAAGACCAATTGGCCCTGAAAGATCTGGCCGCTACGGAAAAGCAGGTGGCAGATACGCTCGACCAGCTTCAACAGAAACTGCGCGATGACGCCAAGACCGCTGAAAAACTTTTCCCGAAGGCGGCCCAAAGCGGGCGCAATTTGGCGGGCCAGATCGATGGACACCGCTTGGAACCATTGGCAGAGCAGGCTACCGGTCAGATGCTGGCGGGTGCTGGCGACCAATCCTTTCAACTGGCCTACCGTCTGCGCAGCGAGATGGAGAAACTGTTGAGTGAATGCCAGGGTGGCAATTGTCCCTCCAGCAATGAGTTGGATACGTATTTGCAATTGGAGCGCATGAACCCGGGCAGCAATTTTGCGCAGATGGCGCGCAGCCGGAAGTTTGGATTCGGCGAAGGTCGCGGACAGGCAGGCGGCATGGGGCAGGGACTGATGGGCACCTCCGGTTATGCAGTAATGGATGGTTCGACCATGAACGTCTTGGGCAACGAATCATCCGTGCGGAACGGCAACGCCGCCGCACGCCAATCCAGCCGGTATGGCAGAGGTGCCGGTGCGCTTGCCGGTCAAGGAAAGGGACAGCCTGGAAACCCCGACGTGATGAAGGGACTCAACCCGGTTAACCGCCAGTCCGCCGCCGTTTCTTCGGAAACGGTCATCGAAGAATACAACGATCTCGTTGACAGTTATTTCAAGGCCATCACCACAAAGAAGGAGAAACCAGCCAATGAAAAATCGAATTGAACTTCAGAAATTTATCCGTCGTTCCGGCATTGCTTTGGCACTGTGCGCCTTCGCGCTGCCGGGTTTCAGCCAGCCGGCGACCGTCGCGCCTGCCGCTCCGGTCCATTCCGATCTGACGCTGTTGCAGTGCGGCAATCTGATTTACGGCGGCAATAAGAGTTCAGTGTGCTTCGCAGATCATTTTCTCACCGACGTGGCGCAGCAAACCAATCTGCGATTAAACCCGAAATTCTGTCCAGTGCGCCTGGATGCAGACGCCCTTTTTGATTATCCGTTCTGCGTGATGTCGGGCAACGAGGATTTTTCACTCACCCAAAAGGAACGCCAGCAGCTTCGGAAATATCTCACTCAAGGCGGGTTTCTCCTCGTCAGCCCCGGCTGCTCGGATGAAAAATGGGACAAATCGTTCCGGCAGGAAATCAAGGTGTGTTTTCCCGAATATCCGCTCCAGAAAATTCCGATGACACACCCGATATTTTCCATTGTGAATCCAATTTCCCGGCTCGTGGACAAAAATGACAAACCCGTGTCTCTGGAAGGGCTCGAAATCAATGGCCGGTTGGTGATGGTTTACTCCAAAGAGGGCCTGAACGATGTGCATAATGCCGAGGGCTGTTGCTGTTGCGGCGGGAACGAAATCCAGGATCCCGCGCGGGTCAACGTGAACGTGTTTACCTATGCGGTTTTGTATTAAATCCAGGAATCAATCAGGCGGAATCGCGTTGAGGGGAATTTTCCGGAGCGCCGGTTCGATTGTATTTCTGGTTTTGCTCGCCGCCAGTTGCGGCCGGACGCCGCGCGTGACATCGCTCGATCTGCCGATCTATTTCACGTGCGACACGGAGGGACGGTTGGAACCATGCGGCTGTTTCATCGGCCAGTTCGGCGGATTGACCCGGCTCAAGACGGTGCTTGATGCCGAGTCCCCCGCCGGGGCGTTGCGCGTGGACGTGGGTGACGCCATTGGCGGACATGAGGATTATGATTTGATCGAATATCGTTACATCCTCCGTGCTTTTGAGGCGATGAATTACGATGCTCTGAACGTCGGTTCGCGTGAGGCGCAATTCACCGCCGCGCAGCTCCGGGAGATCAAACGCGCATCGCCGGCGCCCATCATCAGCGCCAACCTGCTCAGCCAAGCCGACCAAAAGCCGATTTTTGATTCCTACCGGATCATTCAACGCGGCGGGTTCCAGATCGCCATTATCGGCGTGCTGGATCCAAACGGATTGGGCGACAACCTTGGCGAGGGACTGGTTGTCGGAGACATGGACTCGGCCATTGAACGGTGCCTCGGTGAGTTGCGTGGCAAGGCGGACATGATTGTGCTCCTGGCTTTCACAGACGAAGCGACGCTGACTCGTCTCGCCCAGGAATTCTACGAATGCCAGGTCATCCTCGGCGGCAAAGTCAGCCAACCGGCGCAGGAGCTTTTCCATGTGAATCGGAGTCTGGTGTATTTTGTGACCAATGAATCAAGGGCGCTGGGGATTTTGCACCTGCAACTGTCGAAAGATGGACCACTCCAAGTGGCCGGGAATGAAATCCGGCTGTTACACGACAAAATCCCTCAGGACGCGGCGTTCCGCCAACTGATGCAGGACTATCGTGCGGAAGTGCGCCGAACCCGACTGGCGGTGGACGATCCAAATAATTTGAGTGCCGACATGGTGCCCGGCGTGCGAACGGTGGCAACTTACGTTGGCACCGATAAATGTCTGGCCTGCCATCCCAGCTCCGCGGCGGTATGGACGGCCTCCGCCCATGCGCAGGCTTTCAAAACGCTGATCGCCCGTGGCGCCGATGCTGACCCCAAGTGCATCGGCTGTCACACCATTGGATTTGGCAGCCCTTCCGGTTATCGCCGCGAATTCGGCGCCAATCGCCTAGTCGATGTCGGATGCGAAAGCTGTCATGGTCCGGGCAGTTTGCATGTGCGCGGAAGAGAGGGCGACACCTCTGTCCAGTTCACCTTCCGGCCGCTCGACGCAGGGGACTGCCAGAAATGTCATCACGGCGAATTCAGCCGTCCGTTTGATTGGACCGAGTTTTGGTCGCTCATCAAACACGGGAACGAACCGCAACACACCGGCGCGAGAACCACCTTGTCCCAATGAAATTGCTTGCGATCATACTTTCCATCATAGCGCTCGGCAGTTGGACCGCCTGCGCTGAATTGCCTCCAGATTGGAGCACCAATTATCAAGCCACTCTGGTGTTGGCGAATACGAATCAACAGCCGGCGTTGGTCTATTTCACCGCCAGTTGGTGCGGGCCTTGCAAGCTAATGACCCGCATCACGCTCACCGACCCAGAGGTGATGCAAACGTTTTCCAACATTGAGCATGTCGCGATAGACATAGACGAGCACCCTGATTTGGCGACCCAGCATGGCATCAGTGCCGTGCCAACATTCATCCTGCTCTCCCCTGCGGGGAATGAAGTGGATCGGGCCACCGGCTTTCAGCCTACAGGTGATTTCCTGCAATGGCTCACATATGGCGTCTCCGAAGCAAAGGAGGCCGCAATCCGTCAGGCACTCTCCAAGCAGGCGCTGGCAGATGTCGATCAGTTGTTGGTCGCGAAGGGAACCAACTCGGCTCAGGCAGTTGCGGTCAAACTTTTTGATCTTTCCGCTTCGCGCGAAGACGACATAGTCCAGGCCGCTGCCGCACGTTTGAAGACGCTGGCCTCACGCGATACAGTTGACGTGCTGGATGGTCTCAACGATTCACGGCTTGCGGTGCGAATCCAAGCGGCCAATGCACTGCGTCTTGTAATTGGTGATTCATTTGACGTAGATCCATGGGGTGATGCTGCCGCCCGCGGGAAGGCCATCAGCACTTGGCGCGAGAAACTTTCCGGAACATCCAGCCTTCAATAGGCCGGGACGCAGTATGCAATGTTTCACGCGAATCGAAGCGCGTGGCGAAAATTGAGGCTTACTTCTTCACACCCAAGATGGCGTCCTTCGCGGCTTTCGCCACGCGGAACTTCACGACGCGCTTGGCTTTGATCTGGATGGTTTCACCAGTAGCGGGATTGCGACCGACACGGGCTTTGCGATTGACCAACACCAGCTTGCCGAGGCCTGGAATGGTAAAAGTGTCCTTCACGGATGCATCTGTCGGTTTGTGACAAGCCTTAATTGGAAAGGGGTTCTGGCCGTTTTTGGCAAACTTTAATTAGGTGTGACAATCTTAATTGGACACAGACACCTGCCCCGCTGGCGGAGATAATGCCGGTCACTCCACAGTCACGCTCTTGGCCAGGTTGCGCGGCTTGTCCACGTCGCAGCCGCGCGCGACGGCGATGTGGTAGGCGAACAGTTGCAGCGGCACGGCGGCCAGGATCGGATAAATCGGCTCCAGCGCCTTCGGCAGGTAAATCACATCGTCGGCCACCTTCCTGATTTGCTTGTCGCCCTCGGTGGCCAGCGCGATGATTGGGCCTTTGCGCGCGCGGATCATCGCCAGATTCGCCATCGTCTTGTCATACATCGAATCCTGCGGCACCAGGAAAACCGTCGGCGTCTGCGGGTCAATCAGCGCAATCGGGCCGTGCTTCATTTCCGCCGCCGAATAGCCCTCGGCGTGGATGTAGGAAATTTCCTTCAGCTTAAGCGCGCCTTCGAGGGCAACCGGGAAGGTGTAGCCGCGGCTCAGGAAAAAGAAATTGCCGGCCCGGGCGTATTTCTTCGCGATCTTCTTGAGCGCGTTGTTCTGCGCGAGGATGGATTCAAGCTGTTTCGGAACGGCTTCGAGGGCGTGCAGGATTTCCAGCGCGCGACGGGCGGAAAGGTTCCGCAGCCGGCCCAGATGCACGGCCAGCATCGCCAGAATTGTAAGCGTGGAGACGAAGGCCTTGGTCGAGGCGACGCCGATTTCCGGCCCGGCGTGCATATAAATGCCGCCGTCCGATTCGCGCGCGATGGTGCTGCCGACGACGTTGACGATGGCCAGCGCCTTGTGCCCGCGCCGCTTGGCCTCGCGCAGCGCGGCGAGCGTATCCGCCGTTTCGCCGGATTGCGAGATGACCAGCAGCACGGTGTTTTTTTCGAGCGGGCAATTGCGGTAGCAAAATTCGTGCGCAAACTCCACCTCGACCGGAATTTGCGCCAGTTCCTCAATCAAATACTCGCCCACCAGCGCCGCGTGCCAGCTCGTGCCGCTGGCGGCGATGACGATGCGGTCAATCGCGCGCAGCTCGGCGGCCGTCAGATTCAGGCCGCCGAACTTGGCGGTGGCGCCTTCGCTGTCCACGCGGCCGCGCAGGGCGTTTTCCACGGTGCGCGGCTGTTCAAAAATTTCCTTGAGCATGAAATGCTCGTATTTTCCGCGCACGGCGTCTTCCTGGCTGAATTCCAGCTTGCTGATCTGGACGTTGGCGGTGTTCGCGCCGAGGTTCAATACATCAAAGCGGTCGGGCGTGATGGTCGCCACGTCGTAGTCGTTCAGATAAACGACTTTTTTGGTGTGGGCGACAATGGCGTTGGCGTCGCTGGCCAGAAAATTCTCGCCGGCGCCGATGCCGATGATCAGCGGCGAACCGCGCCGCGCGCCGACGAGGGTGTCGGGCTGGTCGGCGCAAATCACCGCGAGGCCGTAGGTGCCGATGACTTCGCGGAGTGCGTCGCAAACAGCCCGGGTCAATTCATTTCCGATTTCCGGTTTCCGATGTCCGATTTTCCCTTTCTGATAATAATCGCCGATCAAATGCGCCAGCACCTCGGTGTCGGTGTCCGACTTGAACTTGTGTCCGGCGGCGAGCAGTTTTTGTTTGAGCGCGTCGTAATTTTCAATGACGCCGTTGTGGACGATGGCGATTTTGCCGGAGGCGTCGAGCTGCGGATGGGAATTTTTGTCCGACGGCGGGCCGTGCGTGGCCCAGCGCGTGTGGCCGATGCCGAGGGTTCCCTCGACCGGTTCGGATTTCAACAGCCGCGCGAGTCCCTCGCCGATTTTGCCCTTTTTCTTGCGCACGAGCAAATTGCCGTCGCACACCAGTGCCACGCCCGCGCTGTCGTAGCCGCGATATTCCAGCCGCCGCAATCCTTCGAGCAGGATGGGCGAGGCCGCCTTCTTCCCGACGTATCCGATGATGCCGCACATAAAATTTGTCCGCGAATTGCGCTAATTATCGCGAATTGGTTTCTAAAAAATGAATTCGCGTAAATTAGCGGATTCCCTTGCAATTCAAAATCCAATCCGCCGCGCCGTTCAAATCATCCACGATTGCCGCGCGCGCCAGCCGGTCCGATTCCTGACGCTCCAGTTCGGCGCCGTAGCCGGTGCGGACGAGGATGCACTTTTTCACGCCCGCATTCCAGCCGCATTCCAGATCAATCAGCTTGTCGCCAATGATGTAACTTTGCGCCAGATCCAGGCCGAACTCGTCCCGCGCGTCGAACAAAAACTGCGGCGACGGTTTGCGGCCTCGGCTCGGGTCGCCGGGTTTTTCGGGGGCGATGTAGATTTTTTCAAACCGCACGCCGGCGGGTGCCAGCTGCCGGCTGACGTATTCATTCACCCGCTCCACATCCGCCATGGTGAAATAGCCGCGCCCGACGCCAGACTGGTTTGAGACGATGAATAATTTGAAGCCGGCGTCGGCCAGCCGTTTTAAGCCGGCAGGCGCGGCGGGGAAAATTTCAACATCTTCGACGCGGCACAGATAATTCTTCTCGGCAATCATCGTCCCGTCGCGGTCAAGGAAAACAGCCCGGTTCATGCGGCAAATTGTGGTGGGTTTTCGCCAATAATGAAATTGAAATTTTACCAGCGCATGGCATTCTGCGGCGAACTTATGAGTAACAAAGGCAGATTGGGCATTTTGGTCGGTGGCGGCCCGGCCCCCGGCATCAACGGCGTCATCGCCGCGGCCACCATTGAAGGCATCAACAGCGGATTCGAAGTCATCGGCTTCCGCGACGGTTTCAAACACCTCGCGCAGGGCGACACGCGCCAGTGCAAACCGCTGACGATCCACGATGTTTCTGAAATCCACCTGAAAGGCGGTTCCATCCTCGGCACGGCGCGCACGAATCCGACCAAGTCCGCGGAGCAGATGAAGAACGTCTTCGCCGCGTTCAAGGAACTCGGCATCACCAACCTGGTGACCATCGGCGGCGACGACACGGCTTTTTCCGCCAGCGTGGTAGCCAAGCAGAGCAAGGGCAAGATCAAGGTGGCCCACGTGCCCAAGACGATTGACAACGACCTGCCGTTGCCCGGCACGACGCCGACATTCGGCTTCGAGACCGCGCGGCATTATGGCGTCCAGCTCGCGCGCAACCTGATGGAAGACGCCCGCACCACTTCGCGGTGGTATCTCATCATCAGCATGGGCCGCGCCGCCGGTCATCTCGCGCTGGGCATTGGCAAGGCTTCCGCCGCAACGCTTTCCATCATCCTGGAGGAATTCCACAACCGTCCCGTCACCGTGGACGAGATTTGCGACATCATCATCGGCTCCATCATCAAGCGCAAAGCCGAAGGCTCGAACCACGGCAGCGTCGTGCTCGCCGAGGGTTTGATTGAAGGCATCGGAGAAAAGGGGTTGCTCGCCGCGCTGCCCGAAGGCCAGTTGCAGCAATTCGGTAAAATCATCCGCGACGACCACGGCCACATGAGCCTCGGCGAAATCGAGTTCGGCCGCCTGATGAAGGAACTGCTGGCGCAGCGACTGGAACAACTCGGCCTCAAGACCGGTTTCATCGCCAAGGACATCGGCTACGAACTGCGCTGCGCAGACCCGATTCCGTTCGACGCCGAATACACGCGCGACCTCGGCTATGCCGCGGTGAAATTCCTGCAATCGCCCGAAGCCGCAAAATACGGCGCCATCATCAGTTTCGTGGATGGCAGGATAAACCCGCTGCCGTTCGAGAAGATGCTGGACCCCAAGACCGGCCGCATGCAGAACCGCCGCGTCAACGTGGACGGCGAGGCCTACGAATGCGCCCGCGCCTACATGATCCGGCTGCAGCGCAAGGACTTCGAGGACGCCAGGCAACTGGCCAAGCTCGCCGCCGTCATCAAGGTGACGCCCAACGAATTCAAGAAACGCTTCGGCTACCTCGCCGGCCTGAAGTAACATTTTCAGACGCACGCGGCGGCGGGAGAAATTCCGCCGCCGTTTTTATTTTGAACAACCAAGGAACAAAGCAACAAGGTTTTCAGGAATGGTTTTCCTTTGTTACTTCGTTGCTTTGTTGTTCAATTTTCAGGAAATGAAACCGCTCGCGAACTGCAAGCTCTACACCTTCGTGGACACGGCCTATCTGAACAACCGCGCGCCCGAGCTTGTCGCGCAACAGCTCTGCGACGGCGGCAGCGATTTGATCCAACTCCGCGCCAAGAATTCCACGCCGGACGAAATCCGGCGGATGGCGGAACAAATCCTGCCCGTCACGCGCCGCGCCGGGGTCGGCCTCGTCATCAACGATCATTTGGAAATCGCGCGCGACCTCGGCGTGGAATTCTGCCACCTCGGACAGGAGGATTTTTTCGACGCGGGTTTCAAAAATGCTTCCGCACTCCGCACTCCGCACTCCGCACTTGGCATTGGTCTGTCAACGCACGCGCCGGAGCAGGCGCAACGCGCGCTGGCCGCCGGGCCGGATTACATCGCCATCGGCCCGGTGTTTGCCACCGGCACCAAACCGACCGCCCAGCCCGTGACGCTCGATTACGTCCGCTGGGCGGCGGCGAATGTGACCATTCCCTGGTTCGCCATCGGCGGCATCCATCTGGGAAACATGGATGACGTTCTGGCGGCAGGCGCAAAGCGCGTCTGCGTCGTCTCCGCCATCCTCAACGCGCCGGACGTGGCGAAGGCGTGCGCAAAATTCCGGCGCAAGCTCGGCTGAAAATCCACTTCAGCATTCGCCATGCAACACCAATGCCTGCGGCTGCGGAGTTCATAAACGCAAATGTTTCACAATTCCCGCAGCGCCGCCGCGATGGGCATCCGCGCCGCGCGGATGGCGGGGAACAAGCCGCCGATCAAGCCAATCACCGCCGCCCACGCCACGCCGCGCGCAAGCAATTCCGGCGTGACCCGGAAGGCGAACGTGATCTGGCTGAAGCTCTGCCAGTTCATCGTCGAGGTGTGGAAATTGTTGAACGCGAGATAGGCCAGGCCGCCGCCGATGACGCCGCCCGCCAGCGCCAGCAGCAGCGATTCGAGCATGAGCGAGACCACCACCGCGCCGCCGCCGAAGCCGAGCGCCCGCAGCGTGGCGATTTCCCGCGTCCGCGACGCGACGGCGCTATACATCGTGTTCAGCGCGCCGAACACCGCGCCGATGGCCATCAAAAACGCGATGAGAAAGCCGAGCGTGGTGATCAGCCGCGTGAGCGTTTCGGATTGCTGGGAGTAATAATCGGACAGCCGGGAAACCTGCACGTTGAGCTGCGGGTTCGAGGTGAGTGAATCCTTGAACGCCTGGAACGCGCCCGGCGAATTCAGCCGGACGGAGACGGACTGGAACGAGTCGCCGCGATTGAAGGCGTCCTGCAGCACCTTCGCGTCGGTCCAGATTTCCGATTCCGCCACGCCGCCATTCGCGGAAAAAATGCCGACCACCGGCCATTCGTCGCGGCCCACTTTCATCTTCGAACCGACTTCCAAACCGGAGAATTCCCGGGCCGCGCCAGCGCCGACGACGACCTCGTCCCTGCCCCATTCAAACATCCGGCCCTGGACGATTTTCAAATTGTCGCGCACCTGCAACGCGGCAGGCTCCACGCCGCGCAACGGCACGTTTGCGTCCATTCCTGTGGAGCGCTTGGGCAGGTCAATGATGACAAACAATTCCGCGGAAGAAAGCGGGCCATTGGCGTTGCGCGCGAGTCCCGGCGCATCGGCGATGACGCGCGTCTCGTCGCGCCCGAAACCGCTGACCATCTCGCTGTCCGCGCCGCTGCGCAGAACAATCGCGCCGTCGGGCGAGCCGGAAACGGTCATGGCCTGTTTGAACCCCGCCGCGATGGAAAGCACGCCGACAAGCACGGCAACCACGCCGGCGATGCCGATGACCGTGGCCGCGACCGCGCCGCGCCGTTGCGGCAGGCTCATCAGCCCGAACTTCGTGACGGACGCGATTTGCGAAAACCAGTTGATGGGGCCGGCCATGGTTTGGTTCAGAGTTCAGAGTTCAAAGTTCACGGTTGGAGATTTGTGAAAAATTACATTCGTCGCAAGGCGTCCGCCACGCGCAGGCGCATGGCCTGGAGCGCGGGGAAAATTCCGGTGACAAAGCCCAGCGCGACGCTGATGCCAAATCCGACAAACAAATCGCGCGTCGGAAGGGAAAACAGCGGCAGCAGGCCGCCGGTGGGGTCGCCGCGCGAAATCATCAGCCACGCCAGACCGAGGCCGAGCGAGCCGCCCAGCACCGTGAGCAGGCACGATTCCGCGAGCACAAACGAGACGATTTGCGCGTTGGTGAAGCCGATGGCCTTGAGCACGCCCAGTTCGCCGGTCCGCTCGCGCACGGCCTGCGCCATGGTGTTGCCGGTCACCAGCAGGATGGTGAAAAACACCGCGCTCAAAATGGCCGCGACGATGAAGACGATGTTGCCGATCTGGCTGGCCCAGGCCTGGACGAACGCGCCTTCCGGCTCGGTTTTGGTTTCCGCGCTTGAATTCTCGAATTCCGCGTCCACCCGCCGGGCCACTTCCACCGCCTGCGCCGGGTCCTTGATGCGAATGATATACCAGCCGACATCGCCCTTCGCATTCCGCCGCGCCTCGTCAAAATAATCGTAGCGGAAAAACAGCGGCGTCGTGTCGGTGTTTTTGTTGCCCGCGTCGAAGATGCCCACAATGTCGAAGGTCCAGGTCCGGTTTCCGTCCTGCTGCGCCCAGATGGTGGACTGGATCGGCACCTTGTCGCCGATTTTCCAGCCGAACCGTTCCGCGGATTTGCGGCCCACGATGGCGCCGGTCCGCGTTTGCACCCAGGCATTGGACTGGGCCGGCGGCAAAACGAGTTCGGGATACATCTTCAACAGCTCCGCCGGCACCACCGGGGCCTGCATGAAGAAATTTTTCGGGTCCTGATAAATCCCGCCGAACCAGGTTTCGTGCGTCGCGAAATCCACGCCGGGGATGCGATCAATCCGCGCCTTGTAGCTTTCCGGCAGGGGATTGATGATGGAAACCTTTTCGCGGACCACCAGCCGGTCCGCGCCGGCCATCTTCACGCCGCCCACGAGCGCCTGCTGGATGGCCGACAGAAATCCGAACAGCACAAACGCCACCACAATCGAAAGCAGCGTCAGCGACGTGCGGAGCTTTTTCCGCTTCAGGTTGCACCAGATGAGGTGAAGGAATTTCATTTCACCGTTCCGTTGCCCAACTGACCCTTGTCGAGATGCAGCGTCCGGGCCGCGCGCGCGGAGGCGTGCGGGTCATGCGTGACCATGATGATGGTTTTGCCATGCTCGCGGTTCAGCGCCTGGAGCAAATCCAGGATTTCGTCACCGGCCTTGCGATCCAGATCGCCCGTCGGTTCGTCGCAAAGCAACAGCGTCGGGTCCGTGACAATGCCGCGCGCGATGCCGACGCGCTGCTGTTCGCCGCCGGAAAGCGTGCGCGGATAATGCTTCGCGCGATGCGACAGCCCGACGACCGCCAGCGCGGTTTCCACATGCTTCTTCCGTTCGGCCTTGGACAGATGCGTCAGCAGCAGCGGCAGTTCCACATTGCGTTCCGCCGTCAGCACCGGCATGAGGTTGTAAAGCTGGAAGACAAACCCGACGTGCCGCGCGCGCCACCCGGCGAGGGCGCGGTCGGACAATTGATCAATGCGCTCGCCCGCCACGCTGACCGAGCCTTTGGTCGGACGGTCCAGGCCGCCGATCAAATTCAGCAGCGTGCTCTTGCCGGAGCCGGACGGCCCCATTAACGCGAGAAATTCCCCGGCGGGAACCGCCATGTTCAAGTCGGCCAAAACATGGATGTCCTCCGAGCCGCGATGAAAAACCTTTTCCACGCCCTCGACCTGCACCAGCACGCCGGTTTTTGATTTGCTTTCGCTCATGGTTTTGTCTCCTTCACCGCCATTCCGTCCTGCAACTCCGCCGACGCGTTCACGACGACCTTTTCTCCGGCGGACACGCCAGCGCTCAACACGGAATCGTCGTTTTGCGTGTCGGTAACGTTGACCGCGCGCCGTTCGGCATGGCCGTCGCGAACAACGAACACCACGTCGCGCCCGTCGCGGTTGAGCACCGAGTTTTTGGGAACCATCACCGCGCGGGCCGCCGCCGTTCCGCCGTTGTCGCGGAAGGCCACCTTCACCGACATGTCCGGCAGGATGCGCGGATCGAGCTGGTCGAAACCGACGCGCACCTTGACCGTGGATTTTTCGCGGTCGGCGGTCGGGATGATGGCGATGACCTTGCAGGGAATTTTCCAATTGGGATACGCGTCCAGCGTCGCCTCGACGGCCTGGCCCTGCTCGACGCGGTTGATGTAGCTTTCGTTCACGTCAATTTCAATTTCCAGCGAAGCCATGTCCACGATGGTGCCGATGCCCGTGCGCGTAAAACCGCCGCCGGCCGAGACCGGCGAAATCATTTCGCCCGGCTGCGCGTCCTTGGTGGTGATCACGCCGTCGAACGGCGCGCGGATGGTCATGTCGTCCAACTGCTGCTGCCACTCCGCCACCTGGCGCTCGGCGACGACGATGTCGAGTTTCTGCTGCGCCAGATGCGCCTGCAACGCCTTGGCGTTTGACTCGGCCAGATCCAAGTCGGATTGCGACGCGATGTGTTGTTTGGCCAGCTCGGTCGTCCGCGCAAATTCCTGATCCGCGTTTTTGAGCTGTGCCCCGGTTTCCGCCAGCGCCGCCTTTGCGGATTCCAACTGCGCCCTGGCGGTTTCCAGGCTGGCCTTGACGTTGGAATCATCCAGCCGCGCCACGACCTGGTTGTTGGTGACCTTCATCCCCTCCTCGATGAGAACTTCCGTGACCTTGCCGGTGACTTTGGAGGACACCGTCGCCTCGCGCCGCGCGGTGACGTAGCCGGAAGCATTCAAAACCGTCCGGTCGCCGCTGCCGCTGCCGGAGTTGCGCGCCACCGCCGTCCGCACTTCAACTGCACCGGCCCGCGAGTGCCACCAAATCGCCGCGACCAGCGCGAGCAACACCACGATCACGGCGACCACCAGCCATGATTTGGATTGCGGCTCCCGTTCCGCGCCGCGCTCAATCCGCAGCCCGTCGAGCGTTGGTTTGGGTGAACTCATGATGACTTCCGCCAAGCCAACCCGATTTTTGCCGCAGGGTCAAGCCGCGCCCGGTGAAAAAATGAGTGGCAAACTGTTGCTCCGGCTCGCTCACGCCAGCTTCAGCCCCGATTCCACCCGCGTCATTTCGTCGTGAAGTTTCAGGACGGGCTGGACGCCGGGGTGCACGTTTTCATTCCCGATTTTTTTTACGAGCTGGCACGTCGCCCAGCCGGCGGCGAAGGATTGATATTGCGCCTCCCATTTCTGGAAATGTTTCTCGGCGCGGGCGTCCAGAAACGGCCATCGCTCCGGCTTGGTGCGGACGCCGCAGCGCCACGGCTTGGGCGTCAGCCGCGCGCGGTAACATTTCTGCGCCTTGCAAAGCTGGCGGTAAAGCGGGTCCGCGCCCAGCGCGTCAAACGCGCCGTCGCTCGCGGCGGCTTCGGGATCGAACAGCGCGTGCGTGGCCAGCAGCCGCAGCCCGGCGCGCGTCCGGTAAATCCGCCAGCCCCAGTCCGGATGGTTTTGCGTCCAGTCTTCCACCTTCGCAATCGCGCCGTCCTGAGTGATAACCGGCGCAGCGGACGGTTTGCCGAAAAGTTTTTGGAACAAACCCGCCGGCTTCGGCTCCGGCAAATCCACGTCCACGAACATCACGCGGGCGGTGTTCAACACGAGGCAGCCGTAGGAATTGCGCGTGATGACGGCGGCCAGTTCACCGGCGTCGCTCTTGATTTCCTGGAGAACCGGCTCGCGGAACGGGCGGTTGGGATAATAGCCGCCGCGCTTCGGCGGAAAATCTCCGGCCGCAAAACGGTCGGCAAGCTGTTGCGCGGCCTGTGCGGCGAGCGATTGCGCCTCGGCGAGGCTGTTGGACGACCAGCGCCAGCAGGAAAAATCCCCGCTCGCGCCACGGGCCCAAAACGGCGGAAAGTTCATGCGCCGACGATGAAAAAGAAACGCCGGCGCAGCAAGATTATTTCAGCGTGATCGGAACAACACCTTTCGCTGCGGTCAATTTGTAAAGCACCACGCCGTGAACGGGAATCGTCATTTTCAAAACGCCGTTGGCGGCGTCCACGTCCGGCAAATTGGTTTGCCGCCACAAATCGCGGACGTGCTGCGCGCCGGTGAAGCCGAGCGTCGCGAGCTGGTTGAATTCCAGACTGGCCGGCGCCGAGCCGAGATTGAAAAAGCCGAGCGCGCGTCCGCCGTCTTCCAGTTCCTTTTCATAAACGCGCACGTCGCCGTTGGTGACGACACACGTCGCCTCCCGGCCGAGCGCGTCCTGATCCAGCGCGAGCACTTCGTCATTCTCCAAAAGATTCAGCGTGAAGTCATCCAGCTTGGTCATGTCGCAGCCGATGAGCAGCGGCGCGGAGAGCAGACACCACAGGCTGATGTGCGTGTATTGCTCGTCCGGCGTCAGGCGCGTCGGATGCAATTTGCCCCAGCCGACCTGCCCGACGATGAGCATGTCCGGGTCGTTCCAATTTCCCGGCTTCGCAAAAGGTGCGGCCTGATCCTGTTTGAAGCCGATGTTGCTCATGCTCTTCCATGTGTCGGTGATGTCTCCGGTGGTGCGCCAGCAATTGCCGTCCACCGAACCGCCCCATTTCCAGACGTCCGCCATGCCGTATTGGCAAAGGCTGAAGACGATGTCGCGGTTTTGTTCGCGCAGAAAATTTCCCATGACTTTGTAGGGATAAATCGCTTCGTCACCTGTTTTTGCCGCCGAGCCGTTCGAGCGAACGGCCATCACGTTTGTCTTCGCGATGTGGACGACGTTGCCGTAGCTGCACCAGTCGTATTTCAGATAATCAAATCCCCACTTCGCGTAGGTCTGCGCGTCCTGTTCCTCGTGCTGCCAGCTCGCCGCGCAACCGCCGCACGTCCACGGGCCGGGCGAGGAATACAAACCCGCCTTCAAGCCGAGGCCGTGAATGTAATCCGCCATGCCCTTCATGTCAGGAAAGCGCGAGTTCGGCACGATGTTGCCGCGCTTGTCGCGGAACGGCCCCCGCAACGTCGGGTCCTTCGAGTTGCGGTGGTTCTGCCAGTAATCGTCCACATTGATATAAGTCCAGCCGTGGTTGATGAGGCCGCTTTTGACCATCGCATCGGCCGCGCTTTTGACTTTTTCCTCCGAAACCGCGCCGGCAAAACAATTCCAACTGTTCCAGCCCATCGGCGGCGTCAGCGCAATCTGGTCGCCAACCACGATGCGAAATTGTTTCTCCGCCGTGCCGAGCGCATTCTGCGCAACCAGCGTGACGAGATAACTGCCGGAAGCCTGCGCCGGACGGGAAAGAAGGTAGCCGCCCTTTGCGCTCACAGTCACCGGCATCGCCTTTGAAAATGAGCCGGTGATACGGCCGGTTTTGGAATCCAGCTTCAATCCCGCCGGCAGGTTTTTCGCGGAAAATGTCATGGGCCGGTCGCCCGTCGCCGGAATCATGTAAAGCACCGGCGAACCGGGCCGCACGCCAAAGATGTCCGGGCCGTTGATGCGCGGCGTGGCCGGCGCGGCGGGCGTGAGAATGTAAGGCGCAACGGGCGCGTTCGTGTCGGCGGCGCGAAGATGGGCGGCGCAGCAAAGGCAAAGGGCGAGCAGGAAGCGTGATTTCATCCGCCGATTTTGCAGTGGAAAATTTGCGCGTCAAGCTCGCCTGTTGGAAAATTTTCGTTACCCTCCGCGCATGACGACGTTTCTCATCGCCACGCGCAACGCCCACAAGGTCGGCGAAATCCGCGCCATCCTCGGCGCGCCATTTCAATTTCTCACGCTCAATGATTTTCCCGCCGCGCCCAAAGTCGTCGAGGACGCGGACACGTTTGCCGGCAACGCGATGAAAAAGGCGACCGAACTCGCCCGCTGGATTACCGGCAACTCAAAACTCAAAACTCAAAACTCAAAACTGGATTTCGTCCTGGCCGACGATTCGGGTCTGGAAGTGGACGCGCTGAACGGCGCGCCCGGAGTTCATTCCGCGCGATTCGCGGCGATGGATTCGGCAAGATCCGGCAACGCGCCCGACGCCGAGAACAACGCCAAGTTGCTCCGGTTGCTCGAAGATGTTGCGGCGGAGAAGCGCGCCGCGAGGTTCCGCTGCGTCATCGCACTGGCCGAAATCAATCCGCAATCCGCAATCCGCAATCCGCAATTGTTCAACGGCGCCTGCGAAGGCCGGATCATTTTCGCGCCGTGCGGTAAAAACGGCTTTGGCTACGACCCGCTGTTCGTGCCGGACGGTTGCGAGCAAACGTTCGCGGAGCTGGGCGAAGACGTGAAAAACCGGTTGAGCCACCGCGCCAGGGCGCTGGAAATGCTGAAGTTGTATTTCGCGAAAATGTGACCGGCGGCGGAAATCCTTTCCCGCTGGACGGTTTTCGCTTGTTCGTCGATGTGCGCACCAAGGCCGGGAACTGGACGCTTGCGCTGGTCCAGCATCTTCTAGTATGTTGCGGACGGCGTTGAGTTGGATCAGCAACAATCAATTTGTTGCCATGGCTGGCGGTTGCGTGTTCGCCTTCACTGGCAAAAATAGCAGCCCACCGCCAGTTTCAAACCGCGCTTTCAGCAGAAAGTGACTTGTTCAATCAGGGTGCCGACGTGGCGGAATTGGCAGACGCACCAGACTCAAAATCTGGTATCCGTGAGGATGTGTGGGTTCGACCCCCTCCGTCGGCACCATCTAAATCAATGGCTAGTCGGCAGACTATGTTTTTTGTCCCGCAATATAAACACTGTCTGAACTTGCAGACGAGCCTCTGGACGCCTCGCTTTCCGCCATCCTTCCGTCTTCGCTACGTTTTGCCGCGACTGGCAGGTGCGCCTTCAAAGGAGAATTGCGATCATGAGCACCACACCAGACGAAAAGCTTAAATTCATTCTCGGCCGGCGGAGCATCCGGGTGTATGCGCCCGGCCAAGTCAGCGAATCGGAAATCACCCGGCTTTTGCAGGCGGCGATGGCGGCACCTTCGGCGGTCGCCAAAGACCCGTGGCGGTTTGTGGTCATCCGCAAGAAGGAAACACTGTCGGCCATCGCGGTGGCCTTGCCTAACGGCGCGATGCTGGCCACAGCCCCGCTGGGCATCATCGTCTGCGGCGACCTCGACGCGGCGCACGACCGGCAGTTGAGCTACCTGTTGCAGGACTGTTCGGCGGCCATTGAGAACCTGCTGCTTTGCGCGCATGCTCTGGGCTTGGGCGCTTGCTGGCTGGGCATTCATCCGCGCGAAGACCGAGTGCGGAGGCTGAAGGAAATCCTTGCGCTGCCGACGGCGGTCATTCCCGTGGCTGGCATCGCCATCGGGCGCCCCGGCGAGGAAAAGGAGCCACGCACCCGGTTCAACGGCGACTATGTGCATTGGGAGAAATGGTGATATGGCAAGGAAAAAAGAGTTTCCGCTGGCGCAGGTTTATGGGCTGCCCGAACCCGGCCCGGCGGTGCTGTTGAGCACCGCTTACGCCGGCCGGTTCAACGTCATGCCGATGTTATGGCATATGATGGTGGAGTTTGTGCCGCCGCTGGTGGGCTGCGCCGTCAGGAGCGCGAATTTCACGTTCGAAGCTTTACGCAGGATCGGCGAATGCGTAATCAACATCAGGAACATAGAAAAATTATGAACAAGTATATTATCATGGGCCCGAACGGATCGGGCAAAGGCACTCAGGCTGCGCTGCTCTGCAAGGCCTATCACCTCGTTCACATCTCGGTCGGCGACATTTTCCGCTGGAACATCCAAAGCCATACCAAGCTGGCCGCGCGCATCCAGCGCATCATGAACGCCGGCCAATTGGTGTCCGATGACATTGTGGAAGAGGTGGTCCGTGCACGCCTGGATCAGCATGATTGGAACTACGGGTTTATTTTGGATGGTTTTCCCCGCAGCGTCACCCAGGCGACATTTTTTCTCGAATCTTACGACATTGATGCGGTGATCAACATCGAAGTGCCCGATCAGGCCGTCATCGAGCGCATGCTCAGCCGGCGGCTCTGCTCAAAGTGCGGGCTGGATTTCAACCTGATCTCCCATCGCCCCAAGGTCGCGGACACTTGCGACGTTTGTGGTGGCCGGCTTGTGTCGCGCCCGGACGACAATTCCAACGCCATCCAAGAACGGCTCAAGGAACACCATGCCAAGACCCAGCCGATCATTGACTTGTTCCGTTGCAAGGAACTTGTCGTGATGGTTGACGGCACGCAACCGGTGGACACAGTGCACAAGCAAATTTGCAGGGAGTTGGATCACGCCTTCGCCGCCCGGTTGAAGTCGCTGCACCCGGCTTAAAACGCGCCGGATGATCGGTATAAAATGAACAAAAAGCAGGACAGACTTTTGCCTGCCCTGCTTTGTTCAAATTGGGACTTTTAGGTCCTTACGGCTGGCGCAGAATATAGAAGCGCGTTGAGTTGGTGGCCGGATTCGGGTCGGTGAAGTAATAATGACCTGAATTCAGAGGATTATCCGCGACAGTTTGAATGACCGGCCAGGTGGCTGCAGGCGCAGCGATATTGTTGGTCGCCAAAATCGTGAAAATCAAGCCAGGCGTATTGTTGAAGCTGAATTGCGCGGTGGCGGACGCGCCGGAACCGGTGATGTGCGTCGTGCCGGCGGTGATGACAAGCGGCGTGGTGACCGCAGCGGCATTGCCGGGCGGCACGGGCGCGAATGCAACACCCTTCAAGGTGGCCTGCGAAGACGCGGTGTAGTTCGTTTGGAACGCGCCCAGACTGGGCGGTTGGTTCCATGCCGCGGAATCCGTCACCTTGACGAGACTGTTCCCGGCGACGCCGCCGCTTCCCGTCGTGTAATACAAGTCAACGCCGCCGCTGGCATTGGTGACGGCGCACAGACCATCACCGCCATTCGGAGTGTTCGCCATGCCTGCCAATGCATACGCAGGCAAACCATTGTCGTCGGTTCCTGAAAGATAATATTTGAAAATGGCGCCGGAGGCGTTGTTCGTGCCGTCAATGTAATAGACAACGTCATAGCTGCCGCCATTGTTGCCGGATTGGATCATATAAAAGTCCAGCAGGACGGGATCTTCAGGAAATCCGGATACAGGATAAAGAGTTCCGAATCCGCTTATGGCCGGATAACCACCAACGTATATGGTCCCATCGGCTTGGGGAACGATTTGCAGAACAGTGGCATTCAATGTGGACGACGACTGCTGCAAGGCATAGACGGTGCCGCCAAAACTCTTCAAAGAACGGACATTACTGCTTGAGCCACCAATCCACGGATTGGCGAGGCCGTTAGTATAAACGCCGCCTTTGTCACCGATAAACCAGTTCGTGTTGTCCAGGCTGGTGGCGCTGCGGGCCTGGTTTCCAGTGCTGCCGCCAATTCCAGTATAGGACGTCTGCAAGACATAGGCGCCCTGGGCATTCAGCGTTCCAACGCCGCGTGGGTTGACGGTGGTCACATCCGGGGTCGTCACCAAGGAGCCGTCCTGGGTTTCAAACGCGGCAAAGCACACCAGTGACCCGTCTTCGCTGTCCGCCAGTCTGCCGGTGGTGCCGGCGCTGCTTTGGCGCAAGGCATTCGCCCCCGTGGCGCTGATGGCAAAGGTGTTGATTGGGGAGAATTGATTGGCGGCACCGGGGTTCAACTCAAGAATGCTGAAGGTCGAATTCTTCACCGCCAGATCCTCCTGAAGCACGGCCAGATTGCCTGGCGTGAACGCGGTCGGAGGCGCGGGGATTGTGAAACCGGACGAATTCGTCGTTGTCGAAGGCAAGCCGCCCAAACCAGAACCGGTCACGGTGAAGGTGATGGTCGCCCCGGACACTTCAGCTGTGCTGGTGGCCGATAAATTGGTATAGGTGGCCGTTCCGCCAACCCCCGACAGAATGGCGCCGCTGCCGGTTCCAAAACTCCACGTCCCGGAGCCGACGGACGCCGTGAAAGTGGCCGCATTGTTGGCCGGATTGCCATATTGATCCGTAATCGCCAACACGGGTTGTGTGACCAGCGTGCCGCCATTGCCGGCAGGCGCCGCAGGTTGCGTCGTGATGGACAATTGTTTTGGCGCACCGGGTCCGATGAATTGCGAAACCGCGTCCGAATTATAATTGGTTGCAAAAATGACCACGCTCTTGGAACCGGAACTTTGCAGCAGGGCGGAGGCTGCCGGCGTAAATATAATCTTGCCGGGATAATTCGTATTGTAAGCCGAAGGTGACAGCACAACGCTGTTCACCGTGATGTTGGTGATGGTTGTGCGCCAGACCGGATCGTCGGTAAAGGTGTTTGTGAATGGGCCATCCGCCGTGGCACTGACATCGGGAGTGAGCACGGGCGGAATATTCAGCGAACTGGCCGCTGATGAACCGCCCACCGGCGCAAAATCAATGCCTTTGAGATAGGGCGCCCCGGCGTAGAGCACCACATTGTTTGCGGTGGTGATGGCCGGAGCCACGTTATATCCTGTCGTATCGGTGATCTCCACAACGGAACCACCGGTTCCGGTCGTGACATAGAGGTTTGCGCCTCCACCAACGTTTATGGCGCAAATACCATCAGCGGTAACTCCGAGCGCGGCGGTGCCGTTGAGCGTCCATGACCCGCCGACCAACGAATACTTGCTGATTGATGTCCCGTCGTTAACATAAGCGATGTCATAATTGGTGCCGTTGACTCCAGACTGAATCATGTAGAAGTCCAAAGCGGCGCTGTCCAACGTCGACTCCAAACCGGGCAAAGGCGTTAGCGTCGTTGCATCCGCCGAGACGGTGCTAAGGACCGATGGGTTGGCCGATCCCGAGGTTGCCGCACAGGCAATGACTTGGCCGCCAAAAACCTTCACAGGACGAATGTTGGTCGTGTTAAGCGGACTTGTTGTGTTGTTCGTATAAATGCCGCCTTTGTCACCGACATACCAAATTACATTGTTCAAGCTGGTCGTGCTGCGGGTCTGATTCTTCGTGGAACCTCCCAGTCCGGTGTAAGTGGTCTGCAAGGTGTAGTCGCCGCTGGCGCTGGAATCTATTGTCCCAACGCCGCGTAAATTGACGGTGGTTTCATCTGCAACACCAACTCCGTCTTGGGCGGCGGTGAACGCGAGCAACGTTCTGTCTGCGGTCAGCGCCAGCCTGCCGGTGCTGCCGGCGGAGCTTTGGCGCAAAGCGCTCGCCCCGGTTGTGGGAATGGCGACGGTGTTGACGGGCGATGAATTGGTTTGGCAGGGATTTAATTCAACAATGGAGAATGCAGTCGAGGTGGCATTTTGGGCCAACTGCTCGACGGCCAAGTTGGGTATCGGTGCAAAATCAATGCCCTTCAGATAGGCTGCATTGGTGTAGAGCGTCACGTCGTTTGCGGTGTTGATGGAAGGAGCTGCATTATATCCGGCCGTATCGGTGACCTTGATGACACCGCCTCCGCCCGAACCCGTCGCGCCCGCCCCGGTCGTGACATAGAGATAGGCGCCACCGCCATTATTGATGGCACAAATCCCGTCAGCAGTGACCCCGAGAGAGGCATTGGGCGTATTGGCCACCCAAGATCCGCTGACTAACGAATACTTGCTGACTGTGGTCCCATCGCTGACATACAAAATGTCATTTGTGCTGCCATTGTTTCCGGACACAATCATGTAAAAATCCGTCACATTGGCATCGGCTGGCAGACCCGGCAAACCCGTGAGATTTCTCCCGCTGGCCGAAACGGTGGAAACGACCGCCTTTGCCTTCGTTGACGCGGCATAGACCGTGCCGCCAAAACACCTGAACGATCCAACATTCGTAGTATTAAGAGGTGTATTAATACCGTTGGTATAAATGCCGGCCTTGTCACCAAAATACCATGTCTTATTGTCCAGGCTCGTAACGCTACGGGTCTGATCCCCGCTTCCGGTCGAATTGGTGTAGTTCGCCTGCAAGGTGTATCTGCCATTGGCATCAAACGTCCCAACACCGCGATTGGTGATGGAGGTTTCGTCCGCAACACCGGTTCCGTCAATGGCACCGGTAAAGGCGATCAGCGTTCGATCCTGTGTGAGAGCCAGCCTGCCGGCGGTGCCGGCTGAAGTTTGGCGCAAGGCACTCGCTCCGGTTGAGGGGACGGAGTTGCTGGTGACGGGCGATGAGTTGGTGTGGTAAGGACTTAATTCAACAATTGAAAATGCGGAAGAGGTGAGGTTCGATTGCAATTGCTCGACGGCCAGATTGCCAACTGTAAAGGCCGCCTTCACTCCTGCCGGCGTCATCGCCAGCAGCGCGGCGGCGGACAAAACGGCCATGCTAGACAGCTTGCGTGTGATTTTAAGATTCATTTTAGATTATGTAATTGATGGTTTGGGCTCACCTTTGCTCTGGTTTTTGATTTTCCTTCAAAAATCAGGAGGCAAGTCTAGCAGGCTTTGGCGAGGGCTCAACGGCGGCAGGGTTACGAAAATGTAACAAAACGGTTACAGACCACGACAAGGTTGATGAATAAAATAGTCAGATTGTAAAAAGAAGATTTATTAATTTGCACAAAACCATCTTCATGATACAAATCAGGCCTGCCGGTCAGGTAAAAGCCATTCCCGCCCTGTTTTGTCTTTTTCACTCCGTCATGAGAAGGCGAATAAAGCATGTTTCCTAATTGCTACAATGTTGACATCTGATTGTAACATGGACGGTTCATCATGTGCCCGGTGGAGAGAAAAGCGTTTCCCGATTGGAAAGCTTTAAAGCCCGAAATATGAATTTGAGCCATAAACAAACCCGTGGATTCACCCTGATTGAGCTGCTGGTGGTCATCGCCATCATTGCCGTCCTGGCGGCCATTCTTTTGCCCGTGCTCGCCAAGGCAAAAAACATGGCGCAGCGTATTGGTTGCGTGAGCAACCTCAAACAGTGGGGAATTGCCATGAACCTGTATTTGAACGACTACGACCAGACCTTCCCCTGGCCAAGATACCAGGTGACTTCGACCATACAACAGGACAACCCCCAGTGGGGCGATGTCCAGACATTTTACAATTTGGGACAGGGAAATGATGTTTGGTTCAATGCCCTTCCCCGTTATGTAAGTGGAAAGCCTCTTTACAAATGGGTCGCCAATCCGACCGGTTTTGCAACCGAAAAATCCATTTTCACCTGCCCCACAGCGGTTGCCCAAGGCATTGATCCGGTGGACACGCAGAAATCTCCGGGCACCACTCCTGAATACGACGTGGTTTCAAAGGATCGCCCGCTTTTCAATTACTCGATGAATTCAAAATCACTCGCCAATGAGCCAAGTGCCGCCTCACTCAAATCCACCATGATTGCCCATTCATCGGCCTTCGTCCTTTTTTCCGATGTCCGCAACCGTTCGGACGAAAAGCCGTTTAATGGGAGTGCCGCCAACCAGGTTGATCTTGCCACGCCCCATTGCTACACCACGCGTTTTTCTGCCCGCCATAATCAGGGTGGAAACATCACCTTTTCCGACGGCCACGTGGAGTTCTTCCTATACGCCTACGTCGTCAACCCTTCCGGCAAAGACCCCGGCAATCCCGACATCAACTGGGATTGCAGCGGCATCACCGTCCCTTGAACAAACAACTACAAAAATGAAATCACCGACCCGATTGAATCTGCATTCTCGCTCAATTTGTCTGACGAGTTTGGTGTGGCTCGCCGTTTCGACAACCATGCCGCTCCGTGCGGACGACACGATGGCTCAACCGAGTCAGCCGGTCCAATTAAGCCAGCTTCACTACCTCACCGGCAAGAAACCCGACGCCACCGCCCTGCTTGCGCCGCCACCCCTGCCCGATTCGGCGGAACAGGCCGCCGACATGGAGGAGGTTCGCGCCGTCTATCATGCCGCCGGCAGCAACGACATCGCCATCGCCTATTCACAAAAGAAATTTTCAATCTTCACCTTCACCCCGGCCATCGGCGCATATTTTCAATCCAACAACCTGCCCAGGACCGCGGCCTTTTTTGAGAGAGTCCAGAAGGACGCCGAGGCCGTGACCGATAACGCCAAGGATTTCTACAAACGTCCCCGCCCTTACGTCACCGACCCAAGCCTCGCCAATGGCAAGCTGGAAAAGAGCTTCAGTTATCCCAGCGGCCATTCCACCGAGTCCATGGTGTTGGCGCTGGTGCTCGCCGATTTGGTGCCGGACAGGCACGACGACATAATAGCCGAGGCGCGCAGCATCGGCTGGCACCGCGTGCAGATCGCCCGCCACTATCCGACGGATATTTATGCCGGACGCGTGCTCGCGCAAGCCATCGTCAAGCAGATGAGGAAGAGCGACGCATTCCAAAAGGATTATGCCGAGGCAAAGAAGGAAACGGATGCCGCCCGCGCCTTGGCCAACAATTAACCGCCTCCATCAGCCTCAACCGGGCGTGAGTCTGTCTGAACGCGACCGGTTTGAAGCTGGCAACGCGGACGTGGCAGGACTTGGTTAATGACATCATTGCCACCTGTGTCATATCTCTTTCCGACGCAACCACAGCCAGCACGTCACGGGGTTGCCTGTGGCGACTGTCGGCCGCCAAATTCTCCAAATTGACACTTGAAAAGCACAGGGTCGTAACAAATCCAATTTAAGCTTTCCCCGATTGATTTTCAGTTTCCGAACAGAACAACCAATTGAGAAAATTATGAAGTTGAAGTTAAAATCCAAGATCAAGAAAAGTCCGACGGGCACTCAAGCCACCGGCAGCACCAGCCGCCAAATTACCGAGCCGGCGATGGTCGCACGGGTTTCCACCGCCCCGGCAGGCTGCGCGGATCATCAAATCACCACTGAAAGCATTGCCTTCTATGCCTATAATATCTGGGAACAAGAGGGCCGTCCGCAAGGCCGTGAACTTGAGCACTGGTTGCAGGCCGAGTCCCATATCAAGCAAATCGCCCGAACAGTTCCGACCTGAATCCCCATGATGCTGTAATGGAGATCTGCCAGCCTTGCATCCAAGTTGTGGCTTCCCCGGCGAAGCCGGGCCAGATTCCGCGTCATGATTTCTTCGAGATCGCCTCTTTCGCGCATTTCAAAAATCGTTCCGCAGCGGGAGCCGGCCCGTCCTTGGACCAGGCCGCGCCAACGACCAAAGGCTCGGGCGCGGGCAAAACAGGAATGAGCTTCAGGCGCGGCCCGGCAAGGCAGGCCACGGACCCGGACACCAGCGCCACGCCACCACCGGCTTCGACTGCGGCGATCAGGCTGGTGATGCCGTCGTGTTCCTCCGCGATTTGCGGTCTGCCTTTGATGGTCGTGAAGTATTCCGCCAGCAATTCGTGATACTCGGGATACTCTTTGCGGCTGTAAGCAATCAACGGTTCACGCGCAAGCTCCGCCAGCCTCACGGTTCGCCGCCGGGCCAGGGGATGTTTGGGCGCGACGGCCAGGCATAGGAAATCGCGCAGGAGCTCTGTGAAACGCAGCCCGCGCAACATGGCCCGCGTGGGACGCACAAGAAAGGCGATCTGCAACGCGCCCTCGCGCAGCCGGGCGAGCATCTCCTCGGTGGACAAATCATGCAGGAGCACGCGCACGTCGGGCGACCCGGCCTGAAAGAGGCGCAGGGTTGGCGGCAGAATCCGCACGGTGAGTGACGGCGCGTAACCGACGTGAATTTCGCCGCGCCCGCCCGTGGCCACGGCGCGCGTTTTTTTCAACGCCTCCTCCACGCGCTGGAGAACGGCGCGAGCCTCGCCCTGAAAAGTTTTCCCCGCGCCGGTCAGGCGCACGGATTTGGCACCGCGTTCCAAAAGCGCAAAGCCCAGTTCGCCCTCCAGGTCGCGAATCTGCCGGCTCAAGGCCGGTTGTGACACGTGCAGTTTCAGCGCGGCGCGAGAGACGTTTTCCTCTTGCGCGACGGCGACGAAATAGCGGAGATGGCGGAGTTCCATTTCGTCATCGAGCATACTCTCTGGTTATGCTAAGGCAAGAAACTTGGTCTTTCTCAAATCCACCGGCGGGGTGGATGGTCTTTCCATGATGAAAATTCGGAAAGCAAATGAACGGGGCCACGCCGAACACGGCTGGCTGGACACGTATCACACGTTCAGTTTCGCGGATTATTACGACCCGCAATGGATGGGCTTCCGCAGCCTGCGCGTCATCAACGACGATCTTGTGATGCCCGGCATGGGTTTTGGAACGCATCCGCACCGCGACATGGAAATCATCACCTACATCCTCGGCGGCACACTGGAGCACAAGGATTCCATGGGCAACGGCCGCGTGATCCGCGCCGGCGAGGTGCAATACATGGCCGCCGGCACGGGCGTGCAGCACAGCGAGTTCAACCCCGCCAGGGACGAGGCGGTTCATTTGCTGCAAATCTGGATTCAGCCCGACCGCACGGGCGTGACTCCCCGCTACGGTGAAAAATCGCTCCAGGACGCCGCGACCGGCACCTGGCATCTCGTGACCAGCAAAACGGGACGCGACGGCTCGATTGCGATTCATCAGGATGCCGACCTCTGGCTCGCGAAGCTGGAAACGGGACAGACCGTTTCCCATTCGCTGGCGGACAGCCGGCACGCGTGGATTCACGTTGCCGAAGGCGAAGTGAAACTGAACGGCAAAACCCTCTCCGGCGGCGATGCCGCTGCCGTCAGCGGAAAAGCCGGTCTCAAACTGGCGGCGGCCAGACCGTCGCAAGTGCTCCTGTTCGATTTAAACTAAACAACAACACAAAAACCAAAATAATACCATGACCACCGTATCCATCATCCACTTCTCCGGCACCGGCCACACCACCAAACTGGCCGAAGCCGTCACCAGGGGAGCCGCCTCCGTGACCGATGTAACAACCAACCTCATCGCCATCAGCGGCGACGATATCACGAAGGGCCGTTACAAAAACGACGCTGTCTTCGCCCAGCTCGACGCCAGCGACGCGATCATTTTCGGCAGCCCGACTTACATGGGCGGCCCGGCGGCGCAGTTCAAGGCGTTTGCCGACGCCACGGGCGAGCGTTGGTATCGGAGCGCCTGGCGAGACAAGCTGGCGGCGGGTTTCACCGTCTCCAGCGGCCCGAGCGGCGACAAGTTGAGCACGCTGCATTACTTTTTCACCCTGGCCATGCAGCACGGCATGGTCTGGGTCGGAATGCCTGAACTGCCGATGAACGACAAGGGCATCAACCGCTTGAGCAGTTACAGCGGCGTGATGGCCCAGGCCGGACAGGAGCCGACGGACGTCGCACCAAACGCGGCGGATAAACTCACCGGCGAACTGCTCGGACGCCGGGTCGCCACGCTTGCCGCAAAGCTGAAGTAATAACTCCGGCAAATCAAAACAAACTGACAGGTGATTTATGAAAGCAATCCAGTTTCTCTTCAAAACCAGCGACAGCACCGCGCCGCTCATCGCGCGGCTCACGCTCGGCATTGTGATGTTTCCGCATGGCGCGCAGAAAATGCTCGGCTGGTTCGGCGGCTACGGCTTCAGCGGCACGATGAACTCCTTCACCGGCGCCATGCACATTCCCGCCGCGCTCGCTTTTCTGGCGATCCTCGCGGAGTTCGCCGGCTCGCTTGGGCTGATCACCGGACTGCTCGGTCGCGTGGCCGCGTTCGGCATCGCCGTTAACATGGTCGTCGCCATCGCCACCGTTCACTGGGCGAACGGTTTTTTCATGAACTGGTTTGGCAGCCAAAAGGGCGAGGGCTTTGAATATCACCTGCTCGCCATCGGCCTCGCGCTCGTCGTGCTGATCCACGGCGCAGGCAAAGCGTCACTGGACGCGGTGATTCAGCGCAAATTGGCCGCCGGCAAAGCCACGGCCACAACCCGATGAATCACGCATAAACTCCGGCAAAAATCCCGGCCCCATTGCTCCGGGCGGGCGTCAGCATCTGCCGCGTGCATCTCAAGGCGGGCGATGGCCGTGTGTTCGTTCCGGCGGCTTTTCCCGGCTGGCAGGATGCCAGTATCACCACGTCGTGCGCGTGAAAATCGCTTCCCACAGCCATTCCATCAATCTGTGCGGGCTATTTCCATTTCCGTGCGGCAATCCTCCCATCCGTGCGCGCGTTTTCCGGTTCGTGCGGCGATTTCCCGACCTGTGCGGACGATCTCCCGTTTCGTGCGGGCCAACTTCCCGCCCGTGCAACCGTTTTCCCGTCTGTGCGGCGGTCTTTCGATCCGTGCGGGCAAAACCTGTCGTTTTTAAGGCTTTTTGGGCGCGATGTGGCAGCTGACGTGAGTCAGCTCCAATCTTTCCCCGGCCCGAAATGAGCGGACTCACATCCGCTGCGACGAAATCCGAATGGCAAAAATAATTGTTGCACCCGCCGACAACCGGCGTATAAATCGTCCTCAACCCTTCGCTCGTTCAGGAAGAGAAACTTAACAATAAGAATTGAAAAGCATCTCATCATGAAACACAAAATCGCCAGCCTCACCGCAACCTTCAAAACCGTCTCCGCCTTCGGCGCAAAATACGCCGCCGATTTTCCCGCCACCGAGATGGGTGGACAGCAATTCGCCCTCGTCAGCGCCGCCGTGCCGCAGACCGCCACGCTCGGAGCCGCGCAGGTTTCCGGCGGCGAATCCGCGCACGCGGGCGTCCTGGCCAAGGTCGCCGGACGCTTTCATCTCCACGACGATTTGCACCACATCGCCGACGCCGCGCATTCCCTCGCGCTGCTGGGCACGGCCGGACTGGAGGGAAAGTTCCTCATGCCCCGCAGCGGCGGCGACCAGGCGCTGCTCAATTCCGCCCGCGCCTTTCAAACCGACGCGCCGGCGTTCTCCGCGCAATTCATCAGCCTCGGCCTGCCCACCACCTTCATCACGCAACTCGGCACGGACATCACCGACTTTGAGACGGCCATCAAGGCCAAGGGCGCGGGCACGGGCGCGCAGGCCGGGGCCACCGGCGGATTGGAAGACACCGCCAGCAAGGCCGCGATTGCCCTGCACGTCCTCAAAACCATCGTGCCCAATGTTTACAAAAACGATCCGGCCAAGCTTGCCGAATGGGCCACCGCCAGCCACATCGAAAAACACACGCCCGTCCCGCGTGTGAAACCGGCGGCGGCTCCGGCGCAGAAATAAATCAAAGCGCCATCGGCGCGGCATATTTGTAGTTTTACGTTTCGGGAAATCACAAGCTCCGTAGGAGCGGCATCTAAAATTTGGTGGGGCGAGCGTCCTCGCGAGCCGGCTCATGGAATATGCCGCTCCTGACGGAGCTTGAAAATGTTCTGGGATGCGATTCTACAAAGATGTCGCCCCGAACGGGGCTGGCAACCAAGTGATTTGTTCTCGACAAAATCTTTACGAGGCGCAAATTCCAAATCATGAGATGTGAAAAATGCACACCCGTCCCGCGCGCAAATCCGATGGCCCCTTCTGCGAAGTAAACAATTATACGCACATTAAAATATGTGGAAGATCACTCATCACGCTAAAGGGATTAGTCGCTTCTTTGAAGAAACACTCGGAGTAAAACTGAAAAATCCTCAATGGTCGTATGGGGCAATGGATTTGGCTAATAATCGTGTGTTTCTTAAGGTTTGGGAGAGTGAGCAAATTGAAGATGCCGACGGAGTAAAATTCCTGGTCTACTGGAAAGGGTGGAAATCTAACGGCAACAATGAACGGCTTAAACATCTTGAGGCCATACGGCGCGGTGCCAAATGCTTCGGAGTCCTTGGTGAGTTTATTGATCCAAAAGCTAAAAAAGTGAAAATAAAAACTTTCGACGACGAGCAGCTACTTATTATCGGAAATTTAGAGGAGGAGGATGACAGGTATACATACGCGCGGATTTTAGGACGGTTGCCCATAAGCGAATTGGGAGTGAGCACGCTAATTGCAGACTTCAAGAAAATCGAATCGGACAAGGCAACTGGCCCAACAACTAAACAAGAACTGAAAAATGCCCGTGTTGGTCAGGGCAAATTTGGATCAGATGTTCGAGAATTCTGGAATCACCGCTGTTCTGTTACTGGTGCATCCACGAAGGCAGCTCTTGAAGCATCACACATAAAACGGTGGGCGGATTCAAACGATGTTCAACGACTTGATCCAAGCAATGGGCTTCTTCTGACGGCCAACCTGCACAAATTATTCGATGCAGGTTTAATTTCATTCGACGATTCTGGAACGATGCTTGTGTCGTCAAAACTTTCGCAATCAGAACAAGAGATTTTTGGAGTCATTGGGAAAAAGCTTTCCAAAAAACCTTCTGCTGAAACCGCTAAATATCTCTCGTATCACAGAGTTAAATTCTTGGAATAGACGATTGCATCATTGCCCAAAAAACTTCTGAATCTCCTTCACCACTTCCACAAACCGGTCCACCTCGGCCTGTGTGTTGTAAAAATAAAAACTCGCGCGGGCGGTGGATTCCACGCCGAGCTTGTGCATGAGCGGCTGTGTGCAGTGATGCCCGCCGCGCAACGCCACGCCCGCCTGGTCCGCCAGCGTCACCACGTCGTGCGCGTGAACTTCCTTGAGCAGAAAACTCACCAGCCCGGCGCGGCCCGGTAGTGGCACAGGCATCTTGCCTGTGAATTGCCCGCTGGGACTGGACAGGCAAGATGCCTGTCCCACTACAGGTTTTGGCCCGAACAACCGGATGTTTTTCAGCGCGGCCAGCTTTTCATAGGCGTAGTTCGCGAGTTCCTGGTCGTGCCGCCAGATGTTTTCGCGGCCGATGGCGTCGAGATAATCCATCGCGGCGTGCAGCCCGATCGGGCCGGAAATGTCCGGCGTGCCGGCCTCGAACCGGTGCGGCGCGGGCTTGAATTCGGTCTTGTCGTAGCCGACGCTTAAAATCATTTCGCCGCCGCCCTGATACGGCGGCATGGCGTCGAGCAGTTCCTGCCGTCCCCACAAAACGCCGATGCCGGTCGGCCCGCAAATCTTGTGGCCGGAGAACGCGAAGAAATCGCAGCCGATGGCCTGCACGTCCACCGGCAGATGCCCGGCGCTTTGCGCGCCGTCCACGAGTGTGACGATGCCGAGCTTCCGCGCGCGGGCGCAAAGTTCGGCGACGGGATTCACCGTGCCGAGCGAATTCGAAATGTGGACCATCGAAAAAATTTTGACGCGCGGCGTCAACACCGATTCAAGTTTCGATAAATCAAGGAGCCCGTCGTCGCCGGTGACGGGCACGTAGGCAATCTTCGCGCCGGTGCGCCGGGCGATCATCTGCCACGGCACGAGGTTGCTGTGATGCTCCATTTCCGTGAGCAGAATCACGTCTCCGGACTTGATGTTTTTTGCGCCCCAAGAGCTGGCAACGAGATTGATGCCTTCGGTCGTGCCGCGCGTGAAGATGATTTCGTCGGCGCATCTGGCATTGATGAATTTCGCGGCGCGGGCACGCGCGGCCTCGTAGCCGGCGGTGGCGCGGTTGCTCAATTCGTGGATGCCACGATGGACGTTGGCGTTGTCGTGTTCGTAATAATGCACCAGCGCGTCAATCACCACGCGCGGTTTCTGCGACGTGGCGGCGTTGTCGAAATAAACCAGCGGCTTGCCATGGACTTTCTGATCGAGGATCGGAAAGTCGGCCCGCAGTTTTGCCCAGTCAACGGTATTATTCATTGAATTCATCATCCACAGATCGAACACGGATGAAACGCGGAAAATGACATCTTCAAACCTGTGTTCAATCCGTGTTCATCCGTGGCTCAAAGTAGTCCCAGCTGCAATTTGGCCGCCTCGGTCATCATGCCCTGATTCCACGGCGGGTCCCAGACGATTTCGACGTTTGCCTCGTCAATCGGCTCCAGCGAGATGAGCTTGTTCTGCACATCCTGCGCGAGCACCGGACCCATGCCGCAGCCGGGCGCGGTCAGGGTCATTTTCACATCGGCCTTGAAATTATTTTCGCCGGCGGGCGTGAGGTGGCAGTCGTAAACCAGGCCGAGGTCCACGATGTTGACGGGGATTTCCGGGTCGTAGCACGTCTTGAGCGCCTCCCAGATTTGCTTTTCCAACTGCTCCTGCGTGACCGGGCCGGAAACGGCCGCGGCCGGCGCGGCCTCGATTTGAAGGCCGAGCGCGTCGGCGTCCTTGCCGTCAATGCGGAACATGTTGCCGTTGACGACGACGGTGAACGCGCCGCCGAGCGACTGGGTGACGTAAGCCTGCCCGCCTTTTTGCAGCGTGACCTTGGTGCCGACGGGCACCACCGAGGCCTCCACGTCGCGCGTCAGAATTTTTGCTTCATTCGGACTCATAAAATGGGATTCAATCTACCTGCTCAACGCCGCCGCCGCAAACGCGGATGAGATCAATCCGCCGGTTCGTTTTCCGTGCTGACCGGCCGGGCCTCGCCCTGGAGCGCGCCCATGAGCGCGTGCCACGAGAGAATCGCGCATTTCACCCGCGCCGGATATTTGTGGACGCCGGCGAACACGGCGAGCTTGCCCACGTCGCCCGCCACGTTGCCGGTCATGACCATTTCGTGGACCCGCTCGAACATTTTTTCCACGTCCGCCTTCGTTTTGCCCGTGGCAAATTCGGTGAGCAGCGACGCCGACGCCTTGGAAATGCAGCAGCCGGAGCCGACGAAACTCGCCTCCTTGATGACGTCGCCCTCCAGCGTGAGGAACAGCTTGAGATTGTCGCCGCAAAGCGGGTTGTGGCCCTGCGCCGAGCAGGTGGCCGCGGGCATCTCGTGGAAATTGCGCGGCTTTTTGCAGTGGTCCAGGATGACCTGCTGGTAAAGATCGTTGATGTCGTCAAACATGGCCAAGAATGGAATGACTAAATTCTAATGACTAAAGAATGACGAAACCCAAATGACAAGTTTGAAACCGTTGGTCATTTGGATATTTGGAAATTCTTTAGTCATTCGTCATTATGGTTTAGACATTTCGCGCCAGCGACGGATTCGCTTCGAGCCGGTTCCACACCAGCTTGTCAATCACCTCGCGCACCGGCCCGCATTTCACGCGCTCGATGATTTCGCCGGCGAAGGCGTGAATCAGCATCCGCCGCGCGGTCTTTTCGGGAATGCAGCGCGAACGCAGGTAAAAAATGGATTCCTCGTCCAACTGGCCGATGGTCGCGCCGTGCGTGCATTTCACGTCGTCGGCGTAAATTTCCAGTTGCGGCTTCGTGTCCGCCGTCGCGTCGTCGGAGAGCAGCAGGTTTTTATTCGTCTGCTTCGCGTCGGTTTTCTGGGCGATTTGATGGACGAAAATCCGCCCGTGAAAAACGCCCTTGGATTTGTCGTCGAGTATTCCGTTGAAATATTCGTGGCTGGCGCAATGCGGTTGCGCGTGCTCGACAATCATGTGATGGTCGGCGAGCTGTTCTTCGCGCGTCAGGTAAAGCCCGTTCAGAATACATTCCAGCCCCTCGCCCGCGAGCTTCGTCCGGATGTTCGTCCGCGACAATTTTGCGCCGAGCGCGAAGGAATGGATGCTCACGTTGCTCGCGCGGCCAAATTCGCCGGCAATGGTCGCGATGTGAAATGCCGCCGGCGACTCGTCCTGAAGCTTGATGTGTTCCACGGCGGCGTTTTCGCCCGCGACGAGTTCCGTCACCGCGTTCGTGAAATAGGCGGCGCTGCCGGTGCTGATGTAGCTTTCCACGACCGTCAGCTTACTGTTTGCCTCCGCGATGATGAGATTGCGCGGAAGAATGGTTTCGCCGGAATTTTGGGCCGACGAAATGTAAATCAACTGCACCGGCCCGGCGATTTCGACGCCTTGCGGCACGAAGATAAATGCGCCGTCGGAGAAAAACGCCTGGTTCAGCGCGGCAAAACTGTTGCCGGTCGTGTGCGCGGTTTTCCCGAGATGCTTTTCGACGAGCGCGGAATCCTTTGCCAGCGCGGCGGAAAGGTTTTCAATCCGCACGCCGCCGGAAACCGGTCCGATGCTGGAAAGTTTTTGCGAGAAAAATCCGTTCACGAACACGAGGCGATGGCCAGAAAGCCCGGCGAAGGCGGATTCGTCGAGCAGCTTGCTTTCCGCGCCGTTGACGGCGGCTTCAGCTGCAAGCAGGAACGGCAGTTTCGCGATCGGCGCGACGTTCGTGAAGCGCCAGTCCTCGTCCTTCAACGTCGGAAATCCCTGGCCGGCAAAGCTGGCAATGCCTGCCTGGCGCAGCGGCGCGAGCCATTGCGGCTGGCGCGATGCGTTTTCAAACTGCCGGAATTTTTCAACAATTAGACCGGTGGCCGGACTCGGATTTTTTTGCGTCATATCACTTCCTATCGGACAGACAGTCTTCCATGCAATCGCATCTCGTGCAAGTCAAGAGCACCGCGGCGGAGAGGCGGATCGCGTTCCGCAAACTTGTTTTTGCGCGCGAAGCTGGCAACCTGATGAAACATGGTCAACCAAACCGACATCCAAGACGCGCTGAAAAGCGTCAAATATCCCGGCTATTCACGCGACATCGTTTCCTTCGGCCTTGTCAAAGAAATTTCCGTTGCGAACGGCGCGGTGAGCGTGACGCTGCAATTGACCTCGCCGAATCCCGAAGCCGCGCAGCAAATCAAAACGGACGTCGAGCGCGTTTTGAAAGCCCTGCCCGGCGTGAATCAGGTTCACGTCGAAGTGCGCCAGCCCGCCGCCGGACAACCGGCGGGCGGAACAAATCCGTTTACCAATCAGAGAAGCGTCCCCGGCGTGAAGCGCGTCATCGCCATTGCCAGCGGCAAGGGCGGCGTCGGCAAGTCCACGGTGTCCGTGAACCTCGCCTGCGCGCTGCAACATCTCGGCGCGCGCGTCGGCCTGCTGGATTGCGATATTTACGGGCCGAGCATCCCGCTGATGATGGGCGTTCACGAGAAACCGACCGTCAGCGCGGAGGAACGGCTCGTTCCGCCCGTCGCGCACGGCGTGAAGGTGATGAGCATCGGCCTGCTGCTGACCGACGACCAGCCGGTCATCTGGCGCGGACCGATGATTGCGAAGACGATTGACCAGTTTTTGATGGCGGTCGAGTGGGGCGAACTGGATTTCCTGCTGGTGGATCTGCCACCGGGCACCGGAGACGCGCAGCTTTCGCTCTGCCAGACCGTGCCGCTGGACGGCGGCGTCATCGTGACCACGCCGCAGGAGGCGTCGCTCGGGGTCGTGCGCAAAGGCATCGCCATGTTCAGAAAGGTGAACGTGCCGATCCTCGGCATCGTCGAGAACATGAGCGGCTTCACTGCGCCGAACGGCGAGCGCGTGGATATTTTTGGACACGGCGGCGGGAAAGAAGAGGCCGCGCGGCAGAATGTCCCGTTTCTCGGCGAGGTGCCGATCTTCACGGAAATCCGCGAAGGCGGCGACCAAGGGATGCCGGTGGCGGTTTCCGCGCCGAATCATCCGGCAGGAAAGGCATTCATTCAAATCGCTGAAACGCTGCATCAAAAATTGTTTTGAGGCTGGCCGGTTCCTTTTCGCCGCGTAACCTGTTTGTTTTTAAGAGGTTATTTATGTTGCAAGTTGCGGCGGGAAGTTTTAACTTAAAATTAACAGTTGAAACTCACTATTATGTCGAACGCTGGAAAAGAAACATCGTCGGCGAATGATTTGCTGAAGAACTCCTCGCTCTACCGCGAGTTTCAGGCCGAGCGCGAGGAAATCCTCCGGCACAAGTGGATCGAGTCGGAAAAGGCCGGGCATGACATCGGTTTCGAGCGGGCGCTGACGGATTGGATCATCAAGCACCGCGCAAGCTGGCGCAAGTCCCGCCACGCCGCCGCGACAAACTGATAATGGCGCTCCTTTAACGCAGCCCCGCGAGGCTGCGAAGGAAAAATGAAAATCAAACGAGCAACGCGAATCGGCTCCGCCCGGCGGAGTGGGTTTGCGTTTTTTTATGCCTGAAACCTCCGTCATCCTCGACGCCACCGCCATTCAGCGCACTCTCACGCGCATCGCGCACGAAATTTCCGAACACAGTGAAGCCGGCGACGATGTCGTGCTCATCGGCATTCCCCTCGGCGGCGACCACCTCGCGGCCCGGCTGGCAAAAATTCTCGCCGGCATCTGGAATCACGCCGTCCCCGTCGGCATCCTCGACGTGAACATGCACCGCGACGATCTGGACCAGCGCGCCGCGCCCACGATTCATCCGACCGTCATTCCGTTCGATGTAGCGGGCAAAACGGTTGTGCTGGTGGACGACGTGCTGTTCAGCGGCCGGACAACACGCGCGGCGATGGACGCGCTGAATGATTTTGGCCGCCCGAAAAAAATCCAGCTCGCCGTGCTGGTTGACCGCGGCCACCGCGAGCTGCCCATTCGGGCGGATTTTGTCGGCAAAAACGTGCCGACGGCGCTGGATGAAAAAATTTCACTGCTGCTCGTCGAATCCGGCGCGACGCAGGACGAGGTGATTTTGAAGAAACGTTGAATTGTCAAATTGCTCATCGTCAAATCGGATGCGCGGTTCGCGATGCAACGAATCAACAGATTATGGTCTGGACAAAAAAACATCTGCTCGACATCGAATCGCTCACGGCGGACGAGATCACGACTGTGCTCGACACGGCGCGGGCGTTCAAGGCCGTCGGCAAGCGCGCCATCAAGAAGGTTCCGGCCTTGCGCGGCAAGACCGTCGTGAACCTGTTCGTCGAACCGTCCACCCGCACGCGCATCAGCTTCGAACTGGCCGAGCAGCGGCTGTCCGCCGACGTCATCAATTTTTCCACCGAGGCATCGTCGCTCAAAAAGGGCGAGACGCTCAAGGACACGGCGCTGAACCTTCAGGCGCTCAAGGCCGATTTCATCGTCATCCGCCACAGCGCATCGGGCGCGCCGCATTTTCTCTCCCGCGTGCTGGAGGCCAGCGTCATCAACGCCGGCGACGGCGCGCACGAGCATCCCACGCAGGCACTGCTCGACACGTTCACGATTCGCGAGCGGAAGGGAAAAATCGCCGGGCTGAACGTGACCATCCTCGGTGACATCCTTTACAGCCGCGTCGCCCGTTCAGACATCTGGGCGCTGACGAAGCTCGGCGCGAAAGTAACGCTGTGCGGGCCGTCCACGCTTGTTCCAAAAACCTTCGAGCAAATGGGCTGCCGTGTCACGCACAACGTGGACGAGGCGATCCGCGACGCCGACATCATCAACCTGCTGCGCATCCAGCACGAACGCCAGCGCAAGACGATGTTCCCGAGCATCGGCGAATACACGCAGCTTTTCGGCCTCAACAAGGCGCGCCTGGCCAAAACGAAACCGGACGCGCTGGTCATGCACCCCGGCCCGATCAACCGCGGCGTGGAGATTGACAGCGAAATCGCCGACTGCGACCGGTCGCTGATTTTGGAGCAGGTGACCAACGGCCTCGCCGTCCGCATGGCGGTTTTGTTTTTGCTGAACGGCGGCAAAGGCCCGCAGGGCGTGGCGGGAAATTGAAAATCGGAAATCTCCCCGCGAGTCGGTGCGAAGTGGATTTTGAACACAGGCCCGAAAGCTCTATTTCCGTTTCCAGAAAATCAGGAGCAGTCCAAACAATCCCAGCCCGGTGCCGGAAAGATAAAGTTTTGTCGCCTCGTTCACGGGCGCGCCGGTAAAGGTGATTTTAACCCGGGAAGCGATGGAATTGCCGACGTCGTGGCCCTTGACCAGCAGCAGCACACCGAGAATGACGCAGATGATGCCGAAACCCTTGCACATGGCAGATTTAATATGATCCGGGCGGTAAACTGTCCAGCCCCTTCACGATGGCGATGCTGGCCGAGGTGCCGAGGCGCGTCGCGCCGGCCTCAATCATCGCCAGCGCCGTTTTCGTGTCGCGAATGCCGCCGGAGGCCTTGACGCCGAAATCCGGGCCGACCGTGGCGCGCATCAATTTCACGTCGGCCAGCGTCGCGCCGCCGGTGCTGAATCCGGTGGACGTTTTCACGAAACGTGCCCCGCTTTCGACCACGAGCCGGCAGGCGCGGATTTTCTGTTCGTCCGTCAGCAAACAGGTTTCCAAAATCACCTTGACCGTGCGCTCGTCGGCGGCCTCGACCACGTCGCAGAGTTCGCGCAAAACATGTTTGTCTTCGCCGTCCTTGAGCCGGGCGACGTTGAGCACCAGGTCAATCTCCTGCGCGCCGTCGTCAATGGCCGCCTCGGTCTCAAAACGCTTCGCGTCGGTGGACATCGCGCCGAGCGGGAAGCCGACCACGCAGGCGACCTTCACGTCCGAGCCGTCCAGAAAATGCCGCGCCTCGGCGACCCGCGCGCCGTTGACGCAGACGGAGAAAAATTTGTGCTCCCGCGCCTCGGCGCAGAGCTTCTCAATGTCCCCGGCGATGGCGTCGGCCTTCAGCAACGTGTGGTCAATGAAGGCTGCGAGTTGCGATGGAGAAAATGAATTCATGGGCGGAAACATATAGTGCCAGCCCGATTCAATCAACCGGTATGGCAATTCCCGGTGCCGGCACATGGCTCCACGTGAACAATCACGGGCTGCAAAAGGCTCAAAACAGGGCGGCGCGAGCGGACGGAAAGCCACACAGAATCGCGGGAATCAAATTTTGACGGCGCATGAATGCCATTTTCAAATGCAAGACACCCCGCCTCCGGCCTGCGTCACCACAGCGAGCGGCCGCCCGAATGTTTTGCGCTTGAAGCGCGCGGCGTTGCCGATGAGGATTTGGCGGCGCAGCCCGCTGTGCCGCCATGAAGATCACCTTTGTCTATCCGCGTTTTGAGAAGTTCCTGCGCAGCGTGCCGGAGCTGGACGCGGGCTTGATAGATTATTTTCTCGGCGATTACACCACGCCGCCATCCCTGGGAATTCCACTGCTCGCCGCGCTCACGCCGGAAGAGTTTGAAATTGAACTGTTGGACGACAACAGCGGACAGCCGGTGAATTTCAACGCCGCCACCGATCTCGTCGCCATCAACTGCTTCACGCCGCAGGCCACGCGGGCGTTTGAGATCGCGGACGGTTTTCGTGCGCGCGGCAAAAAGGTCATCATGGGCGGAATTTTTCCCTCGACCATGCCGGATGAATGTCTGAAGCATGCAGATTCCGTGAACGTCGGCGAAGGCGAGCCGAGCTGGCCCAAAATTCTTGCCGACCTCAAGGCTGGAAAGCTTCAGCGCCGCTACGACGGCGGCTGTTCGATGGACGCGGCGAAAATACCCGCCGCCCGCCGCGAAATTTTTTACCGCAACGAACATTACGATTGGGACGAGGATTTGATCCAGGTCATGCGCGGCTGTCTTTACAACTGCCCAATGTGTCCCCTGCCGCAGCAGATGGGCGACCGCATCCGCTTCCGCCCGATTGAAAACATCGTCGCCGAGATGCGCCAGCTCAAGCACGAGAATGTTTATCTGGCCGACGATATGCTGTTCTTTCCGCACCGGCACGTCCGCGAGTATTCGCTGAAATTGTTTGAGGCGCTGGCGCCGCTGGGCAAAAAGTATTTTGTCAACTCCACGATGGGTTTGAACATGGAGCCGGCATTTTTCGACGTGGCTGCCCGTGCAGGCGTGAAAAACTTTTATTGCACGATGAACGTCGAGCCGGTGTCCATCCGCGCGCTGCAAGGCGGCAAGCGCGAGCGGCAAATCCTGATTGACCTCGTGAAAGCCACGCAGGACCGCGACATCCGCTTCTTCGCGTCCGTCGGCATGGGCCGCGATTGGGACGACTTGGGCTTTGTGGATCGCACGCTGGATTTGCTCGCGGCGGCGGACATCCACACCGCCGAGTTTTTCATCTTCACGCCGTTTCCTGGCTCGCCGCACTGGGACCGGATGCTGGGCCAGAAACGCATTTTTGATTTTCAATGGTCGCGTTACAACGGCTCGCACGTCGTCGCCACGCCGCAGAACATGACGGTGGACCAGCTCCGCGAACAGTTCATCCGCATCTGGCGCGAATTTTTTCAAATGCAAAAAAACCGACACGCCGCCTCGCTTGAACCGGCGACCTGGCAGGATGGCATTCAAGTGCTGGGCAAACCGCTTCAGCGCCAGGGCACGCGCGACGAGGCCGCCGTCACCGGCATCGGGCTGCTTAGTCCCATCGGCCACGACGCTGCGACCATCACCGCCGCGCTGCGCTCCGGCCAGCATGGCATCGCGCCAGTCACGCGTTTTGACGCGAGCCATTTTCGCGCGAACCTGTTTGGTGAAATAAAAAATTTCAACGCCGCCGACTGGTTCCCGCCCGCCGAAATCGCGGAATACGAAGATTTGTATTTGCGCTACGCCATCGTCGCTGCGCGCCGTGCCTTGGAAGATGCCGGGCTGGCACAGGTCAACGGCGAAATCCGCCGGAACATCGCCATCGTCCTCGGCACCTGCAACGGCGGCCTGGCCTCCGCTGAAGCTGAATATGCTTGGAAACACGGGCGCAGCTCGCGGCCGTTCGACGAGGCGATGAATCTGCAGGCGCAGCTTTACGGCTTTGGCAAGGCGCTGGCGAGCGCGCTGAAAATCGGCGGCGAAACATGGGTCGTCACCACTGCCTGTTCCTCGACCACCTTGGCGCTCGGCCTCGCGCAGACGCTCATCAACCGGGGCTATTACGACACCGTGCTCGTCGGCGGCTCGGACGCGCTGTGCGTCGCGAACGTCTCCGGCTTCGACGCAATCAAGGCGACTTCCACCACGCGGATGTCGCCGTTCTCCGTGCCGCCCGGTTTGAACATCGGCGAGGCCGCGTGTTTCTGGGTGGTTGAAGATTTGGAGAAAGCCATTTTGCGCCAGGCGCATTGCCGTGGCCGACTCATCGGCCACGCGACGACTTCCGACGCCTATCACCCAACCACGCCCGATCCGCGCGGTCATGGTGTCGCCCGCACCTTGACAAACGCGCTCGCCGATTCCGGGCTGGCCGTTACCGATCTCGGCTGCATCAACGCCCACGGCAGCGGCACCGAGGCCAACGACCGGGCGGAGACCAAAGGCATCGTCAAATTTCTCGGCGGCCACAATTTGCCGGTCGTCTCGACGAAATCATTTTTCGGCCACTGCATGGGCGTGACCGGAATTCTCGAAACCACCTGCCAGTTGCTGGCGATGAATGAAAATTTTATTCCGCCCACGCTCAATTTCACGGAGCCGCGTCCCGGCTGCACTTTGGATCATGTTCCAAATTTCCCGCGAGAAAAAAAATACGACGCGTTCATCTCCGCCAATTACGCCTTTGGCGGCAACAATGCGGCGGCGGTGGTTTGCAAATGGGACGCCGCCATTCCGCCGCGTCAAAAAAAATCCGAACGCGTCGTCATCACCGGCGTCGGCGCGGTCACGTCGCTCGGTTTGGGCGTGGCGGCGACGCTGGAGCAACTGCGGCGCGGCACTGTGGGCATTTCGCCCGTCACGAATTTCCCGCTGACTGGCCAGACCTCGCGGCTCGCTGGCCAGGTGACGAATTTCTCCGCCGCGCAAGTTGACCGGCGGCTGGATTTTTCCGTGTTGAATCCGATCAGCAAGTTCGCCGTGGCCGCCGGCCGGCTGGCGCTGGAAAATGCGGGGTTGAAAATCACGCCCGCCAACAGCGACGACATCGGCGTGGTCATGGGCGTCTGCAACGGCCCGTCCGAGATGGGTCACATGGACAGCGTGTTCACCAGCGAGAATTTTGCGGCGAACATTCCGAGCTTTTCCAACATCACCCCCAATTCCACCGCCGGATGGGTCTCGATGCAGCTTTATCTCAAAGGCGTGAACTCGTCGTTCTGCGCCGGGCCGCACGCCGGGCTGCAAGGCCTCGCCTACGCTTTTGATGCGCTCGCCGAAAAGCGCGCCCGCGCCATCCTCGCCGGCGCGGCGGACGAGGTTTATGCCCAGACGTTTTATAATTACGACGGCATGGACTTCCTGTTTTCCGGCGAGGAGGAAAAAAATTATCGCCTCCGGCTGGAGGCTGACAAACGCAAAGTTCTCGGTGAAGGCTCGGCGATGTTCGTCATGGAAACCGCCGAATCGGCAATGGCACGCGGTGCAAAGATTCTCGCCGAGATGGTCAGCTACGGCATGAGCATGGACGCCGAAGGTTTTCTCGCGGCGAATCTCGGCACCGACGGACTCAAACACGCGGTGCGGCTCGCGCTGACGCGGGCTGGCATCGCACCGGAACAAATCGGCCTGCTCGTCTGGGCGCCACAGGGCAACCGGCAGGATAAAAAAGTTCTCCAAGCCGGCACGGAAATTTTCGGCGACCGGTTCTCGCAACTGCCGCTGGTCACCACCACATTTAACACCGGCTACATCGAATCCGCTTCCATCCTAGTCAGCCTCGTGTCGGCGCTGGCGGCGCTGGATGCGGGAACGGAACTGTGGCCGCAGCGCACCGGCCTGCCGGAACTGGATCAGCGCCCGCTGACCGCGCCGCCGGAATTCATCCTGGCGCTGGCCAGCTCGGATGTCGGCTACAACTTCGCTGTCGTCCTGCGGCGCGGGCTGCCTGATTTTTCAAAAAGTGAAATTAAACCAGTTTCGGTTTGATAATCAGCCGCGCAACGGCAGAATCTAGCGCAACAGCAAAGCCACAATGCCCGAACCAACGCATCAGAAAATCGCGCGGCGGCGCCAGGTGATAGACACCTTCAAGCAGGAATTGATCCGCCGATTGAATCTGCCTTACGCCCCGGAGGATTTGCACGAGGACGTCTCGCTGCTCGGCTCCGGCCTCGGCCTGGACTCGCTCGACGCGCTGGAAATCGTCCTCTGCGTGGAGACGTGCTTCAAAATTAAAATTCCCGACGAAAATATTTCCGTGCTGCGCTCCATCAACACCGTCGTGGATTTCGTGATTGAACAGCAGGACAAGAATGGAGGCCGAGCGTGAGAACTTCCCCGCTCAAAGACAAACTCGCCGCCGCTGGCGCCATTTTCCGTGAACGCCACGGCGTCGAGGTGGTTTCGCATTTCGGTGATCTGCGGGCCGAGTGCGGCGCGGTGCGCGACGCGGCGGCGCTGTCGGATTTTTCGTTCGTCCGCATTTTTACGTTGCCGGAGACGCCGGGCATTGATTTCCTCGACGCGCTGCTGGCAGGCAACGTGCCGAAAATCCGCTTTGGCCGCGTCCTGCACACGTTCCTTGCTGACAAGAACGGAAATTTGGCGGCGGATTGTTTTGTGGCGAATAACGACCAGGAATTCGTTTTCATCTGCGAAAGCATTTTGCCTGACGCCGAGCTGGATGCGCTGCTGGCAACGAACGGCGACGAACCGGCGCTGAAAGATTTGTCCGCCGACCACGTCGTTTTGAGCCTCGACGGTTTCAAATCGTGGGAGATCGTGAAGAAAATTTTTGGCGCGGACGTCATCGGCCTGCCGTATCTCTCGATTGAAAATTACCAGTTCGCGGGCGAGCCGGTGCGGTTCATCCGCGCGGGCAAGACCTCCGAGTTCGGTTATCTGCTCATCGCGCCGGTGAAAATTGCGGCGCAGTTGTTCGACGTGCTCAAAGCGGAAGTTGAGGCACGCGGCGGCCGGCTCGTGGGCGCGGACGCCCACGACGCGCTCCGGCTCGAAGGCCGGTTCTTCAACATTTTCCGCGAAGGCGAACGCGTGCGCGATCCGCTGCCGCTCGGCCTGCAATGGATGATTGATTTGGAAAAGGAAAAGTTCAACGGCAGCGCGGCCATCAAGGAACGCCGCGCGGCGGGCTTGAAACAGAAAATCATCGGGCTGGCGGCGGATGCCGGCTGCACGGCTTTGAAAACCGGCGCGAAAATTTTCCACGAAGGCCAGCCGGTGGGCGAAGTGGTGACGGATTGTGTTTCGCATGTGCTAAACCAGCCGCTGGCGCTGGGATTGTTCCCGCTGGAAATTGCGTTTTCCGGTTTGGAATTCGGCGTCGGCTCGTCGGACGGCGCGGTGGTGCGCTCGATTTCCATGCCGCCGATCATGCCGAAGAGCCTGATGGTGAAGCTGGACGAAATGTAATTTCCGCTGGCGTATGTTGAAACCATCGCCCCAGACCAAAGGCCGGCTCATCAAGCGCAAACTGGCCATCCAGCCGGCGTTCCACGAGACGGACATGATGGGCGTGATCCACAACGCGAATTATTTCCTGTGGTTTGAGCAGGGACGTTTGCAGATCATGTTCGAGGTGTTGCCGCTGGCGGAGGCGATCAAGCTCGGCGTGTTCATGCCGGTGGTGGAAAACGTCTGCCACTATCGCAAGCCGGTTAAATTTGGAATGCCGCTGCTGCTTTACACGTCGCACAACATTCAGCCCAGCTACGAAGGCCGGCTCATGTTCAGCCACTATCTCATCCACGAAAAACTGCGCACGCCAATGGCATTCGGCCAGACGGCAATGACATTGGTGGACGCGCAGACAAACAAGCTCGTCAAAGACTGGCCCGCCGAAATCTGGCGGCGCTATCAGTTGCTGAAATAATATTATGAACCGCGAATTTGAAGGACAAGTGGTCGTCGTCACCGGCGGGTCGCGCGGGATTGGCCGTGCCATCGTGGAACGCTTTGCCGCGCAGGGCGCAAAGGTTTATTTCACGTTTCATCAGAACGCGGAGGCCGCCGCGCAGGTGACCGCCATGACGCAGTCGGAAGCTGTCCAGTGTTCACAAAACGACGCCGAAGCCATCAACGCGACCGTGGAAAAAATTATTTCCGCTGCCGGGAAAATTGACGTGCTGGTCAACAACGCCGGGGTCACCGCCGACACGTTTCTCATGCTCATGCCGGCGGACGACTGGAACCGTGTGATTGACACGAACCTCAACGGCGCCTTTCGCTGGTGCAAGGCCGTGACGCGTCCGATGCTCGGCGCGCGTCGCGGCGTCATCATCAATCTCGCATCCATCGCCGGCCTCGTCGGCGTGATGGGGCAGACGAATTATGCGGCCTCCAAGGGCGCGCTGCTGGCGTTCACCCGCGCGCTGGCGGCGGAACTCGGCGGGAAAAACATCCGGGTCAACTCCGTCGTGCCCGGCTTCATCGAGACCGACATGTCCGCCCGCGTGCCACGCCCAATCAAACAGAAAAACCTGGATCATATTGTCCAGAAGCGCTTTGGCAAACCGGAGGAAGTTGCCTCAGTGGTCACGTTTCTAGCGTCCGACGCGGCGTCCTATATCATGGGCCAAGCCATTGTGGTGGATGGCGGCTTGACGGCGACGGCGGCCTGATCGGCAATGAACGTCTTTCTTTTTCCCGGCCAGGGTTCGCAAGAAATTGGCATGGCGGCGGACCTGTTTAAGACCGACGCCGTGTTCCGTGCACTTGTCCGCCGCGCCAGCGAGCGCACCGGCTCCGATCTGGAAAAAATCTGTCTGCGCGGGCCGGAACGCGAACTAACACGCACCAAAAATCTCCAGCCGCTGCTCGTCTGCATCTCGCTTGGCTACCTGCGGCACTTGACGGACAATGGAATTCAACCGGACAAAGTCCTCGGTCATTCGCTCGGTGAAATCTCCGCGTTGGCGGCGGCGGGCATCGTCGGTTTTGAAACCGCCGTGGACATTGCGGCCATGCGCGGCGAACTCATGGACGCGGCCGCCGCGCGCGTGACCGGCGGAATGGCCGCCGTCATTTGCAGCGAACGCGAGGCGGTGCTTCAATTGCTCGCGCAGAAATATTCCAGCGCCCAGCTTGTTCTGGCCACTGACAACGCGCCAGGCCAGTTTGTAATTTCCGGCGAAATCACCGCGCTGGAAGAATTCACCTCGTTGATCGCGTCGAAAAAACTTGGCCAGTGCCGCCGCCTCGCCGTCGCCGGGCCGTGGCACAGTCCTTTGATGACGGAGGCGCAACAGGATTTTTCAAGCTGGCTCAACACAATTGAATTTCACCCGCCAAGAGTGCCGTTGATTTTCAACCTCACCGCCGGCTCGGAAACCGATCCGCAAAAGATTCGCCAGCTTGTCGCGCGCAATCTCATCGCGCCGGTTCGCTGGCGGACGGCGATGGATTTGCTGCGCGCTGCAAAAAACTTGTCACTGTTCGAGATCGGGCCGGGGCGCGTGTTGTCCGGACTGGCACGGGCCAATGGCATGGGCGACGGCGTGAAAATTTTCAACATCAACAACCTGCGCGGGGTTGAAATGGCCGCGCGTCTTGGCTAACCTCCCGCTGTGCCATCAGAAGACGTTCCATTCTCCAGCATGGCCGGTGACGAAACCGGTGCAAATCAACTGACTGGCCGCCGGCTCGTCATGCGCATGGCGGATGATCGCGACCGTGAGGCGATTTACCGGATTCGTCATGAGGTTTATGCCGCCGAGTTGGGACAGCATTCCTGCAACGCCGCCGGCCAGCTCACCGATTCGCTCGACGCCTTCAACCATTACATTGTGGCTGCCGACGGCGACCGGATTGTGGGATTCGTTTCCATCACGCCGCCGGGCGGGCCGGGTTATTCCATTGACAAGTATTTCAAGCGCGAACAACTGCCGTTCCCCGTGGACGACAAGCTTTACGAAATCCGCCTGCTTACGGTGCCGCAGGCCTCCCGGCGCAGCATGCTGGCCTCGGCGCTCATGTATGCCGCGTTTCGTTGGAGCGAGGCGCGCGGCGGCACGCGCATCGTGGCCATCGGCCGCAAGGAAATCCGCAACATCCATCTCCGCGTCGGACTGAAACCCACCGGCCAGGATGTGCAGTCCGGCGCCGTCACCTACGGTCTGCTTCACGGAACCATGGCCGATATTCACGCCGCCCTTCCCGGCGTCCGCCCGATTCTCGACCGGGTGAAATCGGAAATATCGTGGCGGATCGGTGTGGCGTTTGACACTCCCGCAACTTGTTATCACGGCGGAAAATTCTTTGAAGCCGTCGGCGATGAATTTCAAACACTCGAACGGCTGGATTCTGTCATCAATGCCGATGTGCTGGATGCATGGTTCCCGCCGTCGCCCAAGGCCGTCGCGGCGATTGAGCGGCACTTACCGCAAATCCTGCGCACCTCGCCGCCGACGGGCTGCGAAGGATTGATCCGGACCATCGCCCGCGTGCGCGGCGTGCGCCCGGAATGCATCCTGCCCGGCGCCGGTTCCTCCGACCTGATTTTTTTGGCGTTGCGCCACTGGCTGACGGCGTCGTCACGGGTGCTGATTCTCGATCCAACTTACGGAGAGTATGCGCATGTCCTGGAACACGTGGTCGGCTGCCGCGTCGAACGATTGTCGCTGCCGCGCGGCGAGCAATACCGCCTCGATCCGGGCCGCCTGGAGTTGAGCCTGGCCGGCGAATACGACCTCGTTGTGCTGGTCAATCCGAACAGCCCGACCGGCCAGCACGTGCCGCGCGAAGAACTGGAGGAAGTTTTGCGCAAGGCGCCCCCGGCCACGCGCGTCTGGGTGGATGAAACCTACGTGGAATACGCCGGACCGGGCCAGTCGCTTGAGCCGTTCGCCGCGCGGTCGGAAAACGTGGTCGTCTGCAAATCCATGTCCAAGGTCTATGCTTTGAGCGGCGCGCGCGCGGCGTATCTGTGCGCCGGACAGCATCAACTGGAGTCGTTGCGGCCGCTCACCCCGCCGTGGGCCGTGAGCCTGCCGGCGCAAATCGCCGCAGTGAAAGCGCTTGAAGACCCCGGCTATTACGCCGCCAAATACGAGGAGACGCACGCCTTGCGGCGGCAACTGGTTGAGGCGCTCAAGCCGTTGAACTGGGAGATTATTCCCGGCGTCACGAATTTTGTCCTGTGCCACCTGCCGGAAAACGGCCCGGACGCCGACACCCTGGTCGCCCGCTGCCGCGAACGCGGACTGTTCCTGCGCAACGTGGACACAATGGGAACGTGTTTTGGAAACCGCACCGTGCGCCTCGCGGTCAAGGACGCCGAAACCAATCGGCGGATGGTGAGAATTATCTTTGAAGTGCTTGGCGTTCGCGTCTGAATTTTTCAGGAGTTTCCCTCAACCAGCGCCAAAGTCAGCGAACCGCTGGCGATCAGATTTCTGCCGACGGTGGCTTCCACGTTGAACCGATGCAGCGCGGCGAACTGGCGTTCGCTCGTCGCGCGCAGCACCAGCGCCTCACCCGGCACGGCGGGATGGGTGAACTTGATGTTCGTCACGGCCAGGAAAAACACCTTCGGCTTTTCCGGCGGCGCGCTGGCGGAAATCATTTCGCTCAAGCCGATGAGCAGGCCGCTGGTCTGCGCCAGCGCCTCGGCGATGAGCACGCCGGGCATGATGGGCCGGCCCGGAAAATGTCCGGCAAACTGCGGCTCGTCCGCGCGCAGCGTGCGCTCGGCGACGATGGATTTGTGCGGTTCCAATTGAATCACCCGGTCCACGAACAAAAACGGCGGGCGATGCGGCAGCACCGGCAGGAGGTCGTCCAATTCAAAAACGGATTTATGGTTCATGGTTAAGATGATTTGATTTCCCAGATTGTGCCCGCGTCCAGTTGTTTCAGTTCCCGCGCCATGCGCTGGTGGACGCGGTCGCACAGTGCGTCGGCGTCATCATCGGGGCGCGGCATTTCCGGGTCAAGAAACCGAATGCGATAATCGTTTCGGCGGCGTGGAAAGATGCTGCCCGGCAGCTTGGCCATGAACGGCAATGGTGTGTGCAGAATCACCGGCACCACCGGCACGCGCGCGGCCAGAGCCAGGTCAAAAGCAAGGCGGTTGAAATGTTGCAGCCGTCCGCTCCGCGCCCGCGTGCCTTCGGGAAACACCAGCACATTCTTGCCGTCGCCCAGCAGCCGCCGGCTTTTTTCGAGCGTGGCGGCAAGGGATTCCAGCGAGTGCCGGTCAATGCTCACCAAGTCAAAATAGCGCGCCAGCAAACCGTTCATCACTTTGCGCGTGTCGCGCGATTTGATCAACACGCCGGTGCGCGGCAGCAATCCGATCAGCATCAGCGCATCCATCAGGCTGCGATGATTCGCCACCAGCACAACGGGACGAACGGCCAGCGCCCGTTCGAGGCCGGAAATCTCGGCGATGCGATACGCGCCCAGCAAAGGCAGCCAGCGGCGGGAAAAAAATCCCAAGTAGCGGTGTGTCACGACTTGAAGGAAACGCTGCTGCGCCCGCGGAAACGGCAGCATGATCAGGAAAATCGGAAAAACGAGCGCGACAAACAAAATCTTCGAGACAAAATAACTGGCATAGCCGAGACAGCCCAGCGCGACCTTTAGCGGATAGAAGGATTTTGAACCGGCCCTCATTTGTGAGCTTCCGCTTCGGTCAGGAGTTTTTCAATCCGCTGCTTCTCGCCGCCCAAGGCCGGCTTTTCCGCCAGCGCCCGCTGGCAAGCCGCAGCCGCTTCTGGATATTTGCCCTGCCGGAAAAGCACGTCGGCCAGCAGCCACGAGTTCTGGTAAAGACCGGGATTGTCCTGCTCCGCCGCCTTTTCGCAAGCCAGCGCTGCTTCCAAGTCGCCCTGCTTCAACGCCCGCCGGCCGTCGCTCAAATCCTGTTTGGCCGCCAGATATTTTTTGTATTCGCCGTCGCCGAGCATCGGATCGGCGGGGATGGTTTCTTCCGGCAATAATTTTTCCGGCGCGCTCAAATCGAACGCGACAAATTTTCCAAGCTGGTGCGGCGGCGAGGCGGCCCAGAAAATTCCCGCCGTTAAATCCATCACCACCGAATGCGTGGCGATGAGCGGATTCAGTGAGCCGCGGTTGCCGTCGCCGGCAAACTGGCCGCCGGGCAGCCGCCGGTCGCGCAAAATCGCCGCGCACGCCGCCGCGTCCAGCCGGTTGGTTTCGTCGCGCAGCATTTCCGTCATCCGGTCGAAGCGCGAGACCGACGTGTCGGCGCGTTTATAGGTTTCGTTGATTGGGTCGTCCTTCAATTCCGGCGTCAAATAGTGATTGGCGCAGACGAGCGAGTCTGCATTGGTTTCCGGCTCGCGCACCGCCGTTGTTTCCGGCGTTTTCTCGATCACGATGAATTTTCCGTCCGCGCGGCTGCCGACGAGAAACATTGCGGACACGAACACCTGCCGCTTGCGGATGATTTCGGTTGCCTCGGCGAGGTTGTGCGCGTGTTCCAAAACTTCGCGCGCCACCAGGCACGTCGGCGTGGCGGAATCGGCGGGCAGATGTGACGGCGCTCCATTGACAACGATGGAAACGCCATCGCGGTTCATGCCGGAAACGCAGCCTGCCATGCCCGCCCACGCCAGCGAGATGAATGGAATACCGTTTGTCGGCTCGCAGATGATCAAAATCCTGTCCTCGTCAAAAACCGGGTCAGCCTCCCAGTCGAAATCGCGTCCGCACAACAAATGATTTTCCATCGTAGCCGCGCCCCACGCGCCGAACGCCGTGCAGCCAGGCCGGATGAGCGGGCTGTGCATCAGCATGTAGGAAATGTCCTGCGCGCCGTGATAATTCAAAATCCGGTTGTAATACGGCCCCAGTTCGGGATGGCTGTCGGGGCAGCCGCGCGAGATGCCGAGCATTTCCACCTGCAAATCCGGCGTGATGTGTTCCGTCATGTGCCGGTTTTTGTAGGTGACAAAAAACTCCAGCACGAACCGCATCCAGCGATACGGCGCGACGCGGTTCACCAGCGCCACCACGGAATCCTCCTGCTGGTGAATAAGCTTCTGCGTCAGCACGCCATTGGCATAGCCCATCCCAAACGGCGTGCCGGTGAGGTAAAGCACCGGCAGGCCGTCGTGTTGGCCAAACCAGTTCGCGCCCAGATAAACCCGGTCGCCGCGTTTTTCGGGCGCGAGCGAAACGATGGCAGGCGTTGCCGTCAGCACCGGCGGTTTCGCCACCCAGAGATACATCAGCGCCAGCATCACGCCCCATAAAATCAGCAGCGCGGCGATGCCGCCGCCCGCGAGCCACAGCAGCCGCTTGAGCCATTTTCGACGACGGGTCATGGCTGCGCCTCCTTCGCCACGGTCAATTCTGTGATCCGCAGTTCGAGCCGGTAGGCTTCTGCTCGCACATCAAACTCGCCGGGAATTTCGGCGGACGTGTCAGGATATTTCCGGAAATCTTTCGACGTGGCGCGGTAAAATATTTTTCCGGATCGCGTCAAATCCAATTCCCGCCAGCGGGCTCCATCGGTGGAAAAAATGTAATATGCGATCATACCTGAAGCATCCGGCGGGGTTTGCAAAACAATTCTTCCGTCCGGGAGCTGTCCAGCCGGCTGCACATTTGCCGGTGCCATGAACAGCCAGCGCAAATCGCGGGCGACGAACCGGCGGCTCCAGTCTTCACGAAAAAGCGGCGTAATCTTGAGCAACTCGCAGCCGCCGTCCGCCTTCACGCGCAGATCCGTCACCACGCCAAAGCTGCTGACGATGGCGAGATGACAGCCTTCGGCGGGCGAAACTTCCAACAGCCCGTCGCAGGTGAACTGCCGTCCGCCAACCGTCACAATGGCGCGTTGCGTCGCGCGATACCGCGCGGGGAAAAGATTTTTGAGCGTCTGCTCCGCGCGCAAAAACGCGGCTTGATGCTGTCCGTCATCAGGCAAAACCGTGGGCGTGGAAAAATGACTCTGCGTCGCGCAGCCGCCGGTCAATGCGGCGAGCAGCACGGCGAACAAAATCCTTTGCAGCCGCCGGACGGTCATAGTTTTGGTTTGGCGTTTGCCGCTGCCGCACGGATGTGTTCAAGGTCCACGGGCGCGTTGAGATCAAACGTCCTGGGCGGCAATTCCAGATTCACAAATTGTTCGCTGAACTGGATGTCCGTGTAGTCGCCGTCAGTTTCGCGCAACACCACGCGCCGCGTCCCCTTCAAATCTACCGCCAGATGCACTTCAATCGCGGCCATCATTTTGCGCACCGTCTCATTTTGCGGGATGAGCGTGATGACCACTTCATCCGCGTTGTTTGTCACGGTGGCAGTATAGTCGCGACTGCCGCTGGCGTAGCGGCCATCCATCACGCCGGCGATCTGCGACACGACATTTTGCAGCGCGCCGCCAAGGCCGAGCTCCAGCTTCCGCCAATTTCCATCCGTCCACTCGAATTGCGCCACGCTGGAGCCGTCCGAAACCAAAATGGATTTGTAGGGAACGGTGGTTTCCCATCGGATGCGCCCCGGCTTTTGAAAGCAAAGAAAGCCCTCCGACCGCAGCGGCTCGTTGAAGAGCGACAAATGCCGTTCCTGCACAAACCGCGTGAACACCGTTTGCGCCCGGCCCATCGCGCCGCTGATTTGTTCCAATGCAACCGGCACATTGGTTTGCGCGCCGGCCTGGCTCCAGCCAAATGCCAGCAGCAGCGCGCCCAAAGTGATTTTGAACTTGGCAAATAATTTCATTTTTGAGCCATCAATTCATCCAGCCGCACGCATTGGTAGCCGCCGGCCTCCAGTTTGTCCAACAGCAACGTCACCACGGCCAGCAGCCGTTCGCGCGGCACGCCGGAGTCATGCAGCAAAAAAATCGCGCCGGGCTGGAGTTTCCGCAGCAGCCGCCCGGCGATTTTCTCCGGTGCTGCATTTCGCCGATCCAATCCGCGCGCCGTGCAGCCAACAACTTTCATGCCGAGTTCGTCCGTCACACGAAATATGCGCGGGTTTGTCAAACACACCGGAGGCCGGAAAAATTCCGCCGCACAGCCGGCGACGCGCTGGATTTCCGCCTGCGCCTGGAGCAATTCCTCGCGCAGCCGTCGCACGGAAAACAGGTTCGTCACTGGACTGTGCTGAAATGTGTGATTTTCGATTTCGTGGCCTTCCGCCACCATGCGCTTCACCAGTTCCGGCTGCTGGCTGACGCGTTTGCCGATGCAAAAAAAGGTGGCGCGCACTTTTCGCCCCGCCAGCAACGCGAGCAACGCCGGGGTGTTTTCCGCGTCCGGGCCGTCGTCAAACGTGAGCGCGATGATTCTCCGTTTCGTCGGTGCCGCGCAAATGCTTTCGCCAAACATCTGCCATTGCGGGAACGAAACACCCAGCCCGATCAACGCGCTAGCTAACGAGCAGAGCGCCGCGAGCCACCAGAAACGCGCCGCGCCCTGAACCAAAATAAATATCAGCACCGCCGCGACGAGCGTGGCGGCGAGAATCATCCGGTATCTGGTCAGGCGCGGAGGCAACACATTCCTTTCGTTCCCGTTGGTGAAAAAGTGAACAACACGACCGTCCGGCACGCGCCGGACAAAGCAGATTTGTTCAGCGTGCAAAATTCCGGCGCAATGTCGCCGCGCACCAAGCCAACCGCTGTGAGAAATCCGAAGGCCGACGCAGAATGATGTTCGCCACAAGCGTGCTTGTAAGCACCGCACGCAACATTTCGTCCGGCCAGCCACGATAATTCAACGGCAACGGCGCGATAAAACTCGTCCGGCTTCGTCAAGCCGTTCGCGCCGGTTAGGAGCAAATCCACGTTACCAGCGGCAATGCCGTCACGGTCCAGCGTCTGTAAAATCCAACGCGCCTCGGCCTCGGCATTCCGATTTTCCGAACGGCCAATGCGGATGGCGGAAACAAACGCAAGCGGAGACACCGCATTTTTTGCGCTGGCGAGCGTGACCGCCGCGCCGCCTTCGCCGGGCAGGGGACGCTCGCGGTTTTTCAGCGCGCCGGCAAACGGGCGGATTTCCGGCGACGATTCATGCCACCAACCCCAGCGCATTCCGGCGGCAAGCTGGTATTGGTTCAGTTCGTCCGCGGCACCGACCAGCGCAAGTTCCGCGCGGCCCGACGCAAGCTCGGTTGCGCCCTGCCAAAGCGCCGTTTCAAAAGAAACTTCCCGCTGGATGGGCGTTGAATTCAGACCGGAGAAATTCAGTTCGATGGCGATTTGCGATGCGAGCGAGTTGTGGACCGAACTGGTGAACAGCGACGGGCGCGGTGCGCGTTCGTCCTTCAAAATCATGTTTTCCACGAATGCCGTTGTGTCGTTGAGCGAGCCAAAACCGGTGCCGATGGCGGCGCAGATTTTTTCCGGTGCCCCGGTGTCGCAACCGCAGCCGAAACTCTTTCGCGCGGAGACGAGTGTCATTTGTTGCAGCCGGCTCAACCTGCGGCGCTTGGCCGGCTCGATGAATTGTTCCGCGCCAAAGTCGCCGCAGGCATAAACCTTCGCCTGCGCGGTTGGCGAAACAGCTGGAACGGCAAAGGCCGAAGTCGCTACGCCACCGTTGTGGAAAGCCGCCGCGATTTCCGAAAGTGAATTCCCCGCCGCGCTGACCGCACCAATGCCGAGAACGGCGAATCCTCTTTTCGTAGCAGCCGACGCAAGGAGGCTCTGACTTGAACCAGCTTTGAAATGAGCCTCCTCACGTCGGCTGCTACAAGATAAATCCGCACGCTCGAAGACCAGCGCAACATTGTTGCCGCCGAAACCGAAGGAGTTGCTCAAGATGCGCGAGACGGGCTGCGCGCGGAATTCCTTCACCGGCTCCAGGCCAAGCTTTTCGTCAGCGACTTCAAAGCCGGGTGTGCCGGGAACAGCCTGTTTGCGGAGCGATTGGACCGCAAGGACGGCCTTGATCGCGCCGCTCGCCGCCAGCGTGTGGCCGAAAAAGCGTTTCACCGAGGCGAACGGCGGAATGCGGTTGCCGAAAAGTATTTTCAACGCTTTTGCCTCCATCGCGTCGTTGTCCGGCGTGGCGGTGCCGTGCGCGCTGACGAAATCAATTTCGTCCGGCTGAAGCCCGCCGCGTTCGAGTGCGCGCCGCATCGCGACGAGCGCGCCCCGGCCCTCGGCTTGCGGCGCGGTGGCGTGGAAGGCGTCGCAGCTTGCGCCCCAGCCGGCGAGCCGCGCGAGAATTTTCGCGCCGCGCGCAAGGGCGGACTCCTCGGCTTCGATGACGAGCATGGCCGCGCCTTCGCCGAGGCTGATGCCGGTGCGGCGCGCATCGAACGGACGGCAGCCGTTCGGGTCGAGCAACAGCAGCGAGCCAAAACCATTCAGCGTGAGCCGCGACAGCGAATCGCCCGCGCCGGCGAGGACGATGTCGGCTTCGTCTTGTCCAATCAATTCGGCGGCGGCAAGAATGGCCATCGCCCCGGCGGAGCACGCGGTGGAGAGCGTCGCCACCGGGCCAAGTGCGCCGATTTTTTTGGCGCACAAATCCGCCGCGCCGGCGCATTCGTGAAATCGGAGCGGACCGAAGCGGTGGTTTTTTTCGCGGAGCAGCGCGGCGAGAAATTGTTCCGTTCCCAACATTCCGCCGACCGTCGCACCCAGCATCACGCCGACGCGGGCGGGATCGATTATACCCAGTCCAGATTCCAGCCCGGCAGCGGCCAGCGCCTCGCGCGCGGCGATCCAGGCAAGTTTGTCCGGGCGCGAGCCGCGGATGTTGCCGGCGAGTTCGTCCACGTCTTCGCGGACTTGGCCGACGAGGTGATTCGCAAATCGCGGCGAGGAAAACAGCGTGAGCGGGCCAAGGCCGGAGCGGTTGGCGCGAACCGATTCCCAGACCGCCGCCACGCCACAGCCGGCGGCGCAAATGATGCCGCTGCCGGTGATGACTGGAGCGCGCCGGGACATCAGGTGCGGTTGGCGGCGACGAATTCGGCGAGCGCGCGGAGCGAGGCGAACGCCTTGTCGGCGACCGAGCGTTCGGTGATGACGATGCCGTAGTCCGATTCCAAAATCGCCACCAGTTCGAGCGCGTCAATGGAATCCAACTCCAGTCCCGTGCCAAAAATCGGCTCGTCTGAATTGATGTCCGCCGGGGTGACGCCTTCGAGGTTGAACCCGGCGATGATTTTGGCTTTCAGTTCTTCGATGAGTGGTTCCATGACTGTGTGGCTCAAGCGTAACTTTCCGCGAATTGCTTTAGCAAGCGCGTTCCGGCGCCAAACATAGATTCCGGCACACCTCCGACAGTGCGCCGTTGGCAAGCGGTTTTTCACGCGGGGAATTTCCGGAACGTCCCAGCAACAGCGCCGCGCCGTGCCAGCCGCGCGGCGAAAGGTCTTCCGGCAGCGAAATGGAATTTGCCGTGGAACGATTTATCGCTTCGATGCCGAGGCACAGAACCATTTCTGCGTCACCGTCGCGCAGCCATTCGGCGGCTTCGGTGAGAATGCTCTCACCATTTGAGTTCGGGGAAATGAGCGACAGCACCGGGCCTTTCAGCCGATGGCGGATGCAGATTTCGCCGATGACGGTGCTGGGCAGCGTGTAGGCGAAAATGCTGGGACGCGGCGTCTGCGCGAACCGGATGTCGGTATCGAGCGAGCCGGTGAAGCTCTCAACGCACACGCCAAGCTTGTCTCGGCGCGCGTTGGGCAGCGCGTCAAAATTCACGGCCAGTAGTTCCGCCGCCAGAAAACCGAGGCGGCACATCAAGTCCATCCGCAGAAACCGCGACGGATCGGAATCGGACAGCAGCGACCAGTGCAGGCCGTCGAATTCGCCGCGCGCTAAATCTTCCTTCAGAAGCGGCGGCCAGTTGCGCAAGCCGGTCTGGTCGTTGCCAAAACCTTCCGGGCCGAGATAGCCGGCGGCGTGGATGGTGAAATTCTTCATGGCAATTCCCTTTCCAGCACCTGCGCGGCGTTTGTGCCGCCAAAGCCGCAGTTGATTTTCAGAATGTAATCCAGCTTCGCCGCGGTGCGCGGCTCGGCGAGCAAAGAATCCGGCGCAACCGGATCGCGTTCGCGCAGGCGCGGTGTGCCGGGCAGCATTTTATTTTGCATCGCGGCAACGCAAAGAGCGGTTTCCAAAACGCCCGCCATGCCGAGTGTGTGGCCGAAAATACCCTTGCTGGAACTGAACGGCGGCACGAGGTCGCCGAAGACGGCACGCAACGCGAGTGATTCCATGGCGTCGTTGTAAGGCGTGCCAGTGCCGTGGGCGTGGACGTAATCAATCTGGTCCGGCGCGACTTGCGCCTTGGCCAACGCACGATGGATGGCCAGCGCAAGGCCGGAGCCGTCGCGCGACGGGCCCGTGAGATGGTTGGCGTCGTTGCTCGTGCCGCAGCCGGAAAGTAGAATGGCCGGCAACGAAAGCAATTCGCGCCGCGCCAAAATAATGGCCGCCGCGCCTTCGCCCAGGCTCAAGCCGACGCGCGCTTTGTCAAACGGTCGGCAGCCGTCGGGATCAAGCGATTTCAGCGAGTTGAAACCGGACAAGACAAACTGCGAAATGAGATCCACCCCGGCGACGAAAACCAAATCGGCAAGTCCGCGCCGGATAAGCGCCGCGCCCTGCTGAAGCGCGCTCAAGCCGGAAATGCACGCGGCGGAAACGCATTGCACCGGCCCGCGACAATCAAACGTTGCCGCGAGATCGGCAGCCAGAAATGCGGGCTGAATCTGCCGCTGCGCGACAGCGGAAACCGGCTCGCGGCGCACAAGCTTGTCCAACGCTTCGATGTTGGCCTTGGTGGTGGAAAGGACCAATCCGCGCCGGGTAGCGGGAACGGAATTCAAAATATTTTCCGTCTGGCACACTGCTTCCTGCAAAGCGGCGGTGGCGAAAAGAAAGGTGCGCGAATCGACATGCGCGGCATCGGCGGCGCGAAGCTGTCCGACGATTTCGTCCGCAACAAAACCGGCGACGACGGATTGGCTGGTTTTGCCGATGAGCAATTCGCGACGATGCAACGCGCTGGCGTTCGAGAACACGGCGCGTTGCAGCGCTTCCATTCCCAGCCCGGCGGCCGTGACGGCACCGCAGCCGGCAATGGCAATTTTGTTCACGGCTGTTTCCAAAGTGCTTCCCAAGTCTTGAGCCGTTCGAGCATGAATGGCGGCCAGTTCAAAATCAGTTCGCCCGCCGGCGTGGTGAAAACCTGGCTGGTGCTGCCGGTGGCGAGCAACTTGTTATCAGTTTCGCGGCGGATTTCATAATCAAAGTCCAGCCGCGCGCTTTCGGATTTGAGCAGGCGCGTGGTGACAGTGAGCGTGTCCGGCAATTTCGCCGGCGCGAGAAAATTCACTTCCAGACGGATGACCGGGATGGCAATGCGCTGCTCGATGAACGCGGGATAATCAATGCCGAGCCGCCGGCCAAACGCGCGCCGGCCTTCCTCAAAATAATTGACGTAATGTCCGTGCCAGACGATGTGCAACGCGTCTACCTCGTTGAAACGGACAAGCACGGTGGTCTGGTCTTCGATGATGGCGCGGGGCGCATTTCGCTGGATGGCGCGGCTGCGGGCGGGAATGGCGGGTGAATTCATGGTGTGGATTTTGCCGAAGTGATTGCGCCGGTGGAAACTTTTTCAGCTTTCTCCGCCGTCGGAGTTTCGTCCCAGAACGGATAAATATTGAACCACTGGAACGGATATTGTTTCGCCACGTCGGCGAGGCGGGCGGCATATTCTGCGACGTGCGGTTGCAATGCTTCGGTGCCGGCGTGCAACATTTCGCGGGGAATGAATTTCGCCGGAAAGGAGAAAAACCGGTAATGGCCAAGCTTTTCGCGCACGACGAAGGTTTGGAAAATTGGCGCACCGCTCACCGCCGCCAGCAGATACGGGCCGACGGGAAACCGCGCAGGGCTGCCGAGAAACGGCGTGCGGACATCCGCGCCGCCAAAGGAACGGTCGCCGAGCAGGCAGACGATTTCGCCGCGCCGCAGCGCCGCCGAAATCGGAATGCTGCGCAACGGATGGCCGTCGGTAGCGATAAGATTGAATTTTTTTGCCGCGAGCGCATGGTCGAACAACTGCCGCAGCCTCGCCTCGTCTTTTTCCAGCACCACGACATTCACCGGCTGGCCGAGGCGGCCCAGCAGGTGGCCGCCGATTTCCCAACTGCCGACGTGCGCGCCGAGCAGGATGACGCCTTTGCCACGATCCAGATAATCTTTGAACAGAAATTCCCCCTCGTGCGTGCATTCGATTTTGGTGCGGCTCATGATGACCGCCAGCCGATCCAACAGCGTGACGCCGAAGGAAAAAAAGTGGCGATAGACGAGCCACGGCCATTTCCAGAACGGCTGCGGGCCGAGGACGCGGCGGAGAAAATCCTTGGAGCAGCGGTAGCCCGACGGATTGCAAAGCGTGAAATACGCGGCGACAAAAACCAAAAGTCCGTAGGCCCAACGCACGCCGAGCCGGCGGATGAGCTGGACAAAAATCCAGTTGCCCAAATAACCGCCGCGCGTGCGGCCCGACCAGCGGACGGAACTTTTTTCAGGAGAATTGCCGCCGCTCATAATGGTTCACGGCGCCGGCGGTCGGGGCGGCAGCAGTTGCGTTTGCGCGTCGCCGGATTCCAACAGTTCGCGGACGCGGACGATGTCTTCCACCAGCGGGCGGTCCACGGAAAGTTTTTCCGAAACGCCGCGAATGAGTTCATGCAGTTTCGCGTAATCTTTGCCCATCAAATCGCCGCCGCGCAAATCGGCGGCCTGCGCGAGCGCCAGCGCTTGAATCGCGGCGAGCTTCCAGACTTTTTCGGTGAGCTGCCGCGTCATGCGGGCTGAAATCATGCCCATGCTGACCACGTCCTGATTGTTCGCGTTGGTGGAAATTGTCTGCACGGACGCGGGTGCGCTCAACATCCGACATTCGGCGGCGAGCGACGTAGCGAGCAGTTGCACGCCCATGAAACCGGAGTTCAGGCCGGGATCGCCGCCGGAAAGCAGCGGCGGCAGGCCGAGGCTGTAACGCCAGTTCACGAGCCGTTCCAACTGACGTTCCAGCAGCAGCGCGCACTTGGCGAGGCCGATGCGCAGGTAGTCGCACGCCATCGCGATTTGCTGGCCGTAAAAATTGCCGCAGTGGATGATGGATTGCGTTTCGGGAAAAACAAGCGGGTTGTCGGTGGAGGCATTGAGTTCGCGCTCAACAACCTGTTCGATGTGCCAGAGCGCCTCCTGAAACGCGCCAAGAATTTGCGGCGAGCAGCGGATGGAATACGGGTCTTGGATTTCCACGCCCGGTTCAACGGGTTTGGCGTGCGAACCCCACTGGTGCTCGTCAATTTCCTTTTGAAATTTCGGATGCGTCCGCAGATGCGCGGCGATGCGCGCGGCAACCAGCGATTGCCCGCGAAATCCGCGCGCCTTGTGAACCTGCTCGCACAGCACTTCCGGCGACGCCCAAAGCGCCTGGAACAGACATGCGGAGAGCAGTTCCATCCAGCTCAAGAGTTGCGCGGCTTCGCAGGTGGCGAGCGCGGCGAGGCCGGTCATGGCCGACGTGCCGTTGACGAGCGCGAGACCTTCTTTGCACTGAAGTGTTACGGGGGACAAACCGTTTTGCGCGAGCGCGTCGGCGGCGGACAAGCGTTTTTCGCCGCTGCGGACATGGCCGAGGCCGACGAGAAAACGCGCCATGTGCGCGAGCGGCACGAGGTCGCCGCTGGCGCCGACGGAACCTTCGCTGGGAATTTCCGGGAGCAGGTCGCGGTTCAGCGCGGTGATGAGCAGCTCGACAATTTCCGGACGGATGCCGGAAAAACCGCGAGCGAGCGCGTTGGCGCGGGCGGCCATGACGGCGCGGGTTTCTGTTGCGGACAACAATTCGCCCTGGCCGACGGAAAGGTGATGCAACAGATTCAACTGGTGCTGTGCCAGATCCGCCGGCGACACGCGCGTGCCGCTCAACGGGCCGAAGCCGGTGTTGATGCCATAAACGGCGCGCGGCTCGGCGGCGATTTTTTCCACCAGCGCGCGGCTGGCGCACATGCGTTCACGCGCCAGGCCGGGAAGCTCGCATTCATCCTGCCGGCGCGAAATTTTCCAAACGTCAGCGAGCGTCAGCGCGTGTCCCGTCAGTTGAATCATCGTGCAGCAATGATATTTGCTTTGCAGTTACGACTGCAATGATTTGTTGCTGTGGAAATGCTCGGTATGCCAATGTTGACAAAAAGATTGCAATGCGATGGTTTCAGATGTTATCAAGAAACCACTGTCGGGATAAAAATCAAATACAAAAACCATTATGAAACTTATCAAAATTGTTCGTTCTTCCGCACTGGTTGTAGTGTGGGCGCTGGTTGCCAGCACGCTGGCAAACTATTCGGTTTGTCCATCGGCTTGGGCAGCGGATCAAAATGCCGAAACGCTGAACAACGCCTCCATTATCGAACTGCAAAGTCTAAATCTAGGCGATGGTGTCATTCTGGATAAGATCAAAACATCAAAATGTGACTTTGATGTGACGTTGGCCGGGCTTAAACAGTTAAAAGAGGCGAATGTGTCCAGCTTGGTGATCCAGGCGATGATTAACGCAAAAACGCCTATGCCACCGCCACCGCCGATTTCCGCAACATCAGTGACTCCAACTTCAACTGTTGCGGACGCTGCAACCAAACAGTTGCCTGCTGGCGATATTAATGATCCTAACACATATCACGATTCTGGTGTGTGGCTCTATGAAGAAACTAACGGGGCAGGAAAAATGACGCAATTAAGCACGGAAGCTTATGACATCTCACATAGTTTTATTCCGTTTGGTGGTGGAATATCCGGTTCTGCTGCGGTGTTGCCCGGAGTCGCGGCTAAAACCCAATCATCGTCGCGTCGCCCGGTTTTTTATATGTATTTTGGTGAAGGCAGGCAGAATAACATGGACATGATGGCAACGCTAACTCCGGATCAACTGCCGCTCGCCCATTTGAAGGTCACCGACAATAAAAAGAAGCAAGAACGCACCGTTTCGATCGGTTCCGGCGGTGCGTTTGGCGGGCATGAGGGAATTCCCATGAAAGAGCGGCGGTCAGTTGATTGGAGTAAAGTCGGGCCTGGATTTTACAAGGTGAGTCCGCAACAGGATCTCGACGACGGTGAATACGCCTTTTTTTATTCCCCATCACAAGTGCAGCAAGGTGCAGCCGTCAGGGTTTTTTGCTTTGGCATCCATCTGAAATAACAAATTCGGAGACAGGTCTTCCCCCCATTTCATGCCGGAACAGAAATGTTCCGGCATTATTTTGTTTTTGTGTCCGGCCAGATGGGCACAAAGTGAAACCATTGCTCCGGGTAACGGCGGATTTCCGGCTCGAAGGCGGATAAAATCTGCTGCGTGAGTTTCTGGCGGTTTTCACGTGTGCCCAGCACAGAGCGGTCGTAGGTGAACTCCGGCAAAATCCGCGCGGCGTAACCGCCGGCCTCACTCGCAACCACCACGCCGAGCAGCGCGCAACCGGAGGCGCGGGCAAGCTCCGCCGCCGCCACCGAGGCGCGAAATGGCTGGCCGAATAAATTTACTTCCACGGCTTTCACTTCCGGCGGCCGGTCAATCAGCAGCGCCACGTTTTCGCCGGCCTGAAGCCGTTTGATGATTTCCACAAAATCAAAGCCGTTGCTGCCGATGACAAAGGTCTCGATGTCCCAGCGGGCGCGCGAGGCTTGGCGCAATTCCGTCAGGCCATCGCCGGGTTCGGCCTGCGTGAGCACCACGATTTTGATGCCGCGCCGCGCGAGCAGCGCGCCGCCGAGTTCCCAGTTGCCGAGATGCGGCGTGAGCAGCAGCACGCCGCGTTTCCGTGCGCAGGCGGTTTCCAAAATGTCCCAGTCGGTGCCTGCCGTAAGCCAGCGGTCCATGGGAATGCCGCTTTCAAACCGCCACAGTTCCGCGAGCTTCACGGCAAACTGGTGGAACAGTTCATGCGCCGTTCGCTCCGCCAGCCGCCGGTCGACAACCACCGGAACCAGGTTGCGCACGACAATTTCCCGCCGGCGCGGATTCAGCCGGTAATATATTTCCGCCACGCCGACGCAAATAAATTTCAACACGAAGTGTGGCAAAATGCGGACGCAGACCAAGCCGAATTTCCACAGCCATGCGCGGTAAAAAACTGACGGGGCGCTGGTATTCTTTAATTCCGCAATCCGCAATCCGTAATCCGCATTGAGCTTCATCCACCACGCCGGCAGTAGAAAAATGGAAATTAGCATGTTGGCGGCAATGCCGGTCGCGCAGATTTTGCCGAGGCTCGCCATGCCGGCGTTGCCCGACCACGCAAGCGAGCCGAACCCGGCGATGGCCGTGCCGCCGCACAGCAGCAGCGCCCGGCCGATGGAGCGCCGCACCAGCGCGAGATCGCCGCCGTGCCGCCGCAATGCGAGTTGCATGAAAATGCCGTAGTCCACGCCCGTGCCGAGCAGCAGGGGCAGCGACATCAGGTTAAGCAGATTCCACGACCAGCCCGCCAACGCCATGACCGCCAGCAGGCAAAGCCCGCTCAACAGCAGCACGGCGAGGCCGAGAATAATTTCGGTGGGCCGGCGGAACGCCAGCCACAGCGATGTCAAGACGAGTAGCACCATCGGCGTGACCACCGCCCACATTTTTTCCTGCACGCGCTGGAGCGTGGTGCTGCCGAGCAGGCTCCAGCCCGACAGCAGGATTTTATTTTGCGCGAGCTGCGCGGACAAATTGGCCAGTGCTTTGGAATCAGTGTGATTGGTCGCCGGATAAACCAGCCCCATGACAAACCACTGGCCGTCGGCGCGGGTGACGAAGCGTTTGAGCAGCCACTGGCTGACGTCGTTGGTCGGCCAGACGGTGCCGGTGGCGGCGGCGGCGCGCGACCAGGTGCGGGTCAATTCATCGGTGAGGAACAGCGCGTTGGTGTTGAAACCCGCCGCCAGCGCGGCCTCGCCCAGGCGCGCGCGCTGCCCGGCGAACCACGCGGCGGTGATGCGGTTGGAGACCTGAAATTCCGGGCGCGGCCACAGTGCCGTCGGCAGCAAAAATTCGCCGACGATGTTTTGCGAGCGCGCCGTGTTCAACGTCTTTTCCGCAAGCTCAAGCCGTTGAAAAACCTCCGATTCGTCCGTGCCGGAAATAATAACCCAAAGCGCGTCCTGCGGAATGCCCATCTCGGCGGTCATTTCGTCCAGCGTGGTTTGCGCCTGGCTGTGCTGTGGTTTCAGCGCGTCAGCGGTCTGGTCGAGCTTGGGCCGGTGGAAAAATAAAATTGTTCCCGCGACAATTACCAGCGCCGCCGTCAGCCACAGGATTCTGCGGCAATAAATTTGATTCACCGGCGCGTTGCCGGCGGCGGCATTTTCGCGCGGCGGAATAAAATAGCTCCACCAGTTTGCCGCGACTGGCGACGCGGCTTTGCGCCGGCCCGGAAACAGCGGCGGCAGATAAATCATCACCATCACCAGCGCGGCGAGCGCCACGCCGATGGCCACCAGCGAGCCGAGCTGCGCAAGGCCCGGCAGCCCGCCGAAGTTCAAAACCAGAAACGCGCTGATGGTCGTGATGGCCGCCCACAGGATGCTCGGCGCGATGGCCCGGCGGATTTCCGGCACGCTCAACTGCGGGTGCGCCAGCGCCTCCTGGTAATGCACCACCGCGTAATCCACCGCGAGGCCGAGCAGGATCGCAGCGAAGCCCATGCTCACGATGCTGATCGTTCCGAGGATCAAGCCGCCGAGCGCGAGCGTCGCGGCCAGGATCAGCAGCAGCAGCGTCAACAGCCACAGCAACGGCAGCCAGCGCCGGTGCGTGAGCCAGAAGAGAACCGCAATGACAATCGCCGTGCCGGTGACGGAGCCGGTCAAATCATGCTGCATTTGTCCGGCAATTTCCGAGACGAACACCGGGCGTCCGGTGAAATGAATTTTTACGTCCGTAAAATTCGTGTCGCCGACTTGAACGCTTTTCACCACGGTTTGAATGGCTTGCAGCCAGCGGGTGCATTCACGATAGCCGCCGAGTTCCGGCTGTGCTTGCACGAAGATCAGCCGGAAAGTTCCATCTGCCGAGACAAACATTTTTTGTCCCTCATCCATCGAAAGCCCGCTGACGTTCGTGAGCGCGGGCAGCGTTGAAAAATTGAACGGGTCGAAAGCGCTGCGCGCGATGTCCGTGGGTGAAAGCGATGTGGCGAGTGCTTCGCGCGTTTCGGCCAGCACGGCGCCGATGTGTCCGGGCGCAAGCCGGTTGGTGAGCGCGGCGAAATCCGACGGTGGCTGGTTGAGCCAGAGGCAAGCGAGGATTTCCGCGAGCTGGCCGGGCTGCTCCAGCCACGGCGGCTGCCATGTCGCGCCAGAAACCAGGTTGGTCTGCGCGCGCAGTTTTTCCGCGAGCGCGCCGGCGAACTGCTCCGCCTTGTCTGCGTCTGACGCCCGCACGGTGACGACCAGCTCACGAGCGTTGGTGAAATGTTTCTGGTAAAGTTTCAGCCCCTGCACCGCCGGTTCGTCCGGCGGCAGCAAATCCAGAATCTCCAGATCAAAGCGCAGCCGCCACGCGCCGGCGGCAATCGCGATGAGCAGCAGCACCCACCACCAGCGTTTCAGCCGCGCGCTCATGGCGAAATAAAACCGGCGACAAATTCACCCGTGCGCCGGTTTTCCAGCCGCCAGCCGCCGTCAGGCGAACGCGTGAACTGATAATTCTCCGGCAAGTTTTTGCCGACCAGCGCGGCGGACAGTTGAAGCCAGACAAACCGTTGCGGCGGCCGGCCGTGTCCGGTGAAGCCAAACTGCTGTGATGGAAACTGGATGAGCCAGTTCGTTTTCGTTGTTTGCGCCAGCGCGACCGGCAGCAGCGTCTTGGTGAATTCGAGGCTGCTGCGGCCGTCGGGATTTTGCGCCAGCACGATCTCGCCGGCGAGCTCGGGATATTTCAAACCGGGTTTCCAAATCGCCTGCCCTTGCCGCACCGTCCAGCCGGGGCCGATGGTGGAAAAAAGCGTTTTGTCCGGCGAAGTCATGCAGCCGCCGCCAAGCAGGGCAAAGGCTGCCAGCGTCAGCCAGAATTTTTTTTTGAGGGCGGGGCTGCTCACTTCGCCGCGTCGGGATGGGCGCGGTGCTCGACGACCGCCATGGCGATGCTTTGAACGCTCTGCAAAATCTGTTTTGCGGCTTCAGCATCCTGGATTTTCAGGCCGTATTTTTTGTCGAGCGCCACGACGAGTTGCAGCGCATCCACCGAATCCAGCCCGACGCTGCCGGGACCGAACAGCGGCTGCTCGTCGCCAATTTCCGCCGCCGTGATTTGCAGCATGAGGTTTTCGATGAGCAACTGTTTGATTTCGAGTTTGAGTGCGGGCGTGATTTCCATGATGTAATTATTCAAAGCTTGTCTGACTTGTCCGCACCGGGGCAAGCCTGAAAACGGACGCCCATCGCCTGCTGGTTGCAACCGACGAGGCTGGCGATGGCCGAGGAAAACTTTTTTTCCGCCACGGCGGCGCAGGCGGCCACGCATTGCCACGCGGCGGCAGCCATGAGACCCTCGCCCAAAAGTTTTTTCGGACTCAATCTTGCGCCGGGCCAGTCCCGCCACGCGGCGATTTCCGGTCCGTCGGCGCGCGGGCTGTCGCCGAGGCCGTCGCAAAGCAATTCACTTTCCACCGGACAAATTTCCTCACGCATCGCCCGCGTTGCCTGGATGCGACTTTTGCGGGCGGAATAACTTTGCGGCTTTGTGACGGCGGACAATTCCACGCCGAAGGAATATTTCGGATCGCGGCACAACGCCACCGCGCCCGAACCGCCGCCGATGATCGCGGCGTGTTCGAGATGCCAGAGCGCGTCGGCGCGCAGCCAGTTGATTTCCTCGGTGCCGATGACGACGGCGACATCCACGCGGTTTTGCCGGAGCCAGTCCGCGCCGAGCGCAAGTCCCTGCGCGAATGTCGCCGGATCGCCGATGAGCGTGCTGACGAGCGGCGTGTTTTCGAGCAGCGCGGCCAGATGGCTGGCAGGCGCGGCAAAAACGGTTTCGGGAAACAGCAGCGGGCTGGCCGTGGCGGGATCGGCGAGCACCTCGTCAAAAAAACGGTAGGTGTATTGCACGCAACCGGATTGCAGGCAGACGACCAGACCCACTCGGCGGGCGGGATCGGGTGGCAGATTTTTCACCGCTTCCAGCATGGCCGCCGCCGCGTAATGCGTGATTGGGCTGCTGCGCCGGAGCCGCGGATGCGCGAGAAAGGCCGGGCGCACGGCGGGTGCGGGCACGGTGCGCATCCGCAACGGTTTTTCCCAGCCGGGGCGTTCGAGCGGCTGAACTGGCAGTGGTTTTCCATCCGCCAAAACCTTTAGCATTTCCGCCGTGCTCCAGCCTGCCGGGGAAACCGCGCCATAGCCGCTGACTAAAATCCTGCTCATGCCCACCTCCGCAAAATCAGGGTCGCATTGACGCCGCCGAAGCCGAAGGAATTGGAAAGCACCGTGTTCACGGCTGCGTCGCGCCGTTGTGTGACGAGCGGAAATTGGCAGAGCGGATCCGGCGTTTCCAGCGCGAGTTCCGGCGGCAGCCACTGGCCGCGCAACGCCATCAGACAAATGACGGCCTCGACCGCACCTGCGCCGCCGAGCAGATGGCCGACGCTGGCTTTGGTGGAACTGACCGGCAAAGTCGCCGCGCGGGTTCCGGCCCATTGATTGATGGCGGCGGCCTCGGCGCTGTCGTTGAGCTGTGTGCCTGTGCCGTGCGCGTTGAGGTAATCAATTTCCGCCGGCGTCACGCCCGCGATGGCGCACGCCTGGGTCATCGCGGCGAAGGCGGCGTTGCCTTCGGGATGTGGTTGCGTGAGATGATGCCGGTCAATCGTCGTGGCGTAGCCGATGATTTCGCCGAGAATTTCCGCGCCGCGCCGCTGCGCGCTTGCCAGCGTTTCGACAGCGAGCATGGCCGCGCCTTCGCCCACGGCCAGCCCGTCTCGGTTTTTGTCAAACGGACGGCAGCGCGTCGGCGACAACGCCTGCAACGCGTCGAAACCGGCAAAAACCAACTGGCTCAAAACGTCGTAGCCGCCGGCGAATGCTTTTTCCGTCGCGCCGCTACGAATGAGTTCCCACGCCTGGCCGACGGCGCAGGCGCCGGACGCGCAGGCATTGGAAATAATGTTGACCGGGCCGCCAAGGCCGAGCGCGTCGAGCACGATGCGGCCCTGCGAATGGGATTGATATTGAAAGGCGCGCGTCGGCTGGCGGCGATGCAAACGCGGCGTGCGCACGGCCTGCCGGAAATAATCCTCGCCCAGCGGCATTCCGCCGGAAGTCGTGCCGAGCACCAGCGGAATTTCGTCCGAAGGCTTCCAGCCAGACTGCTGCCACGCTTCCACGGCAGCGAGCAGGAGCAGGGCGCTGGCGCGGTCGAGCCGCGCCGATTGGCGGGCGCTCAAAAGCGTCGCGGGCATTTTTTCCGGCAGGTCAACTTCCGCCGCCGTTTTCACACGCTGGCGGCTGACGTCGAACAGCGTCACCGGACGGAACGCGGTTTTCCCGGCGCGGAAACCCGATGCATTTTTCTCCCAGCCAGTGCCGAGCGCCGTCACGATGCCCGCGCCGGTGACGACGACGCGCGGTGGTTGGGCAGGAAATGGATTGGAGGGAAAATTCATGCGCTAAAAATCATCGGCTGCCATTGCGCGCCAGCCGCTGAACGCCGGCGCGGAAACCAAAATTCATCGGGTAGAAAAAGTTTTTCCACGAGGTTGTGCCCCAGAGCCGCTTGAAAATGGACGGGATGGAATACACCTCTTTCAGCGCGGCGTGGTAGCCTTCGAGCAGTTGATCCGGTGTGAACGTTTTGGGCTGATAGACGACGTGGTTGGCGTCGTAAAGATTCCAGTCCTCGGTCAACAGGCGTTTTTCCTCGGTCAGCCGCTTGTGGAGACGCGTGCCGGGATATGGCGTGAGGATGGAAAAATAGACAACCTCCAGCTTGGCCTTGATGACGAATTCCACCGTGCGGTTGAAAACGCCCGCATCGTCCGTGTCGAAGCCAAAGACAAACGAGCCGTCAATGCCGATGCCGTGGTCGTGGATTTTTTTGACGACATCCAGATATTCGCCGGGCTTGTTGACGCCCTTGCCGATGGATCTGATGGCATCGGTCGAAAGCGTTTCAAAGCCCAAAAACAGGCCGGTGCAGCCGCTTTTTTCGGCCAGCTTCAAAATCTCCGGATCCTTGGCGATGTTGACCGAGGCCTGGCCGAACCAGTTCAAATTCAGGTCGGCGATGCGGGTGAAAAATTCGCGGGCATAGGCGCGGTTGCTCACGATGTTGTCGTCCACAAAGAACACCAAGCGCTTCAGCGTGAGCAGGCCGGTGAAGGGGCGGAGCGTTTTCAGTTCCGCCATGACCTCCTCCTGCGGACGGTTGCGAAAGCTGCCGCCGAACGCGCTGGTGACGGCGCAGAATTCGCAGCCGATCGGACAACCGCGCGTCGTCTCCATGAAATGAACCGGCAGATAATTTTTCGGGCGGAACAATTCCCAGTTGTTTGGCGGCAGCCCGGCGAGCGGTGGCAGAATTTCTCCGTGATGGTAAATGGATTTCATCGCGTCCTGCGCAAGGTCGTTCAACAGGACTGGCCAGAGCTTCTCGGCTTCGCCCACGATCACGGCGTCGCAATGTTGCAGCGCCTCCTCCGGCAGGCAGGAAGCGTGCATGCCGCCCATGACCGTTTTGATGCCGCGTTGCCGGAAATGATCGGCGATTTCGTAGCCGCGCTTGACCGTGGTAGTCATCGTGGTGATGCCGACGAGGTCAGCGGACTGGTTGAGATCCAGCGGCTCGATTTTTTCGTCCACGATGGTTACCTCCCAGTCCGGCGGCGTGAGCGCGGCGACGCGGAGCAGGCCGAGGTTGGGCAGACGGAAAATCATGCCGCCGCCCATGAGGCTGCCTTTGACTTTGGGCGCGATGAGCAGGAGTTTTTTCATTTTGGCGTTGGCTGCCAGAGCCGTTGCACGGTGGAAAGGTAGCTCCAAAGCGGGCCGGCAACGCCGCGTTTGCGGAGGCGCTGGACCAACTCCTGATAGCCGGGCAGCGGATCGCCGGCAATCCAGCTTGGCGAGCGCCGAGAGAATTCGCGCAGCTTCATGAAAATCATTTCCTCGGTCAGCCCCGGCGCGAGGTAGTAAACCGGTGCCAGCAAATCGGCGTCCGATTGAATGACGCCTTCCGCCACCGCCTGCGCGAACAGCGGCGTGCCGGGATAAATCCGCATTCCCACCACGGCCATGATGGCGGTGTTTTTCAGGCGGAGGGAATTTTCAAAACCCTCCTGCAATGTCGCCGGCGTTTCACCGGGGCCGCCGCAGATGAGAAAATGGCAGTAATCAATTTTTCGCTGCCGCGCCAGTTCGCTCGACTCAAAAACATCCGCGAAGGTGAAATGCTTCGCATAAGTTTGCAGTGTCACGTCGGAAAAGCTGTCCGTGCCGAACTCGATGTGCGTCAGCCCGGCGCGCGCCATCAAATCCATCAGCTCCGCCGTCAGGCCGCGCGGACGCAGGAAGCAGCCCCATGAAATTTTTACGTTGCGATGAAGGATCGCCTCGCAAATTTCCGTGACATGGCGTGGCGTGGAATTGAAAACCGAGTCCACGATGAAAACGAACTTTGCGCCCTGCCGCTGAAGATTTTCCAGTTCGGCGGCGACGATTTCCGGCGGACGGCGGCGGTTGATTTTCCCTTCGATCACCGGATAAGTGCAGTAGCAGCAGAGAAAATGGCAGCCGCGCTGCGTCTGCAGATTCAGCGTATCGCTGGCGGCGAGATATGTCCGCGCGATTTCCGGCGGCCGGTCGGCGGCCGTCAATTCCAACTCCAGCGGGCCGGGCGCGGACGGATTGACGACAATTTTTCCATCGTGCCGATGCACCAAGCCGGGAACGCGGCTGAAGTCGCCGCCATTTTTCAGCGTTTCCACCAGCGCGAGCATGCCCGGTTCGCCTTCGCCGGCGATGCCGTAATCCGCACCGGTCAGCACCAATAATTTCTCCGGGAAAATGCTGAAGCCCGCGCCGCCGAGCACCACCGGGGCTTGGCTGTGCTGGCGGATGGTGGCGGTGAACGGCGCAAGCTCGTCGTAAAATTTTTCCTGCTGGCGGATCAGCACGTCGTCAATGTTGCGGAGTGAAATGCCGACGAGGTCCGGCTGAAATTCCCGGAGTGTCTCCACCAGCCGGTCGAGATTGGAAAGCCGGTCCAGCCAGCGCGTCTCGTGTCCGGCACGGCGCAATACGGCATTGATGTGCGCCAGCCCCAGCGGAAACACCGGGTCGGGTGCCGTGCAACGATTGGCGCTGATGAGCAAAATGCGGCTGGGCATGAAATCAGGTTTTGCCGGAGATGGCCGGAGCCGCCGCGTTTTGTTCGAGATGATCCGCCATGCTTTCCGGTGACAGTTCCAGGCCCTCGGCGGCGATGGCGGCCAGCACGCGCGCTTCGTCCATGATGAACCGCCCGCGTTTGTAGAGGAGATAGTCGCGCTGCAAATCTTCCGGCGTGAGGTTGATGGTCGCGACGTTCGCTCCCGCGCGCAACCCGCGCCGGTAACCAGCGTCAGCCTGCGCCAGATTCAGTGCACTCACCGCCGGGATGAGCCAGCCGGGCCGCATCAGGCGCAAAACGGCCATGCAATTCAGCGTCGTTTCCACGTCACCCGCCGGGGCCGTCGCGAGTGGCGCGGCTTCACCGGGAATGAACGGGCTGACACTGCAACCGTCCAGCGGCAGCGACGCGGCCAGTTCGCAATTGGCCAGTAATTTTTCCGCGCCTTGTCCCGGCATCCCCGCGATGAATCCGGAACTCACCCTCCAACCAGCGGTGGCGAGCCGGCGGAGGTGGTGCAGGCGTTCCACCAGTTTTCCGGGAGCTTGCCAGCGTTCGTAGTCAGCGGCATCGGCAGTTTCAAATTTCAAAATGTAAACCGTCGCGCCCGCCGCCTGGAGTTCCGCGTAGATTTTCTCATCCAGCGTGCCGAGGCAGACGCTCAAGCCGAGGTTTGTTTCGCGCCGCAGTGTGCGGAGCAGCGGCAGCACCACGTCGCGCGCCGCCACCGGGTCTTCGCCGGTTTGGATGTTGATGTCGGTGATGGTCGGCGGGCGTTGGTGAATGAGCAGTTCGGCGATTTCATCGTGCCGGGCGCGGGCGCGTTCCAGCGAACGGTTGTCGCGCCGCATTCCGCAATAGGCGCAATTTTCGCGGCAAAAATTGGAGACCTCCACCACGCCGCGCACGAACACCTTGCCCCCGAATTGTTGGAACGCCGCCGCAGACGCCCGTTCGTGCAGGGCTTCCTGAACCGAACCACGCGCCAGCAGGTCCTCGATTGTGGGCTGAAACCCCATGAGATTTGGGAGGGTATTTATCAGACGTTCCCGCTGGCAATGAAAATTCCTTCGCAAAAATTGCCATTCATTCAAACTGGTTGCGGGCGCGGACGCTTGGTATTTTCCGCCGCGTGACAAATTTCATTCCCAATTTCAAGACCGGGCCGACCACGGCGCGGAAGAACTGGTGGCGTCCGGTGTTGGTGCAAATCATCCGCTTGGTGGTGGTCGGACTGCTGCTGGGCTGGCTTTATGCGTGGGGTGCGCCGCTGATTTACCGCGACAAAAGCGCGCCCGGTTTCTGGCTGGGCTGCGCGCACGGCGCGTTGATGCCGATGGCGCTGCCGAGCCTGCTCATGCGAAAAGACGTGCCGATTTACGCGATGGTCAACCAGGGGCGCATCTACAAAATCGGCTACATCGCCGGCATCAACGCCTGCGGTTTCGTGGTCTTCGGTCTGTCGTTCTGGAAACCGCAACGCCGGGCGCGGGTTTAATAAGCCAGGCTGCAAAACGCCTCCACCACGTTCACCGGGCCGCCCGCCCAGTAGTGGTTGCGCGGAAAATAAAACGTCCGGTCGGCGCGGTGATAACTCAATTCCGTCGGCCGGCCGGGCTGGTTTGGATCGTAGGCCGTGAACCGCAGGCCGGTTTCCGTTTCCGCCATTTCATACAGCACGACGCCGTGATTGATGGTCAGTTGCGGAAAGCGGAATAAATGCGCGATGACCGCCCGGCGCTCCAGCAGCGACCGCGCCAGTTGCGCCGCCATTTTTTCCTGATGCCGGCGCGAAACGGGCAAAATCATCCGCCGGTGGCTTCGCAAAACGTAGGATTGCCACGCGCCGCCGCAGTTGGCTTTCAGCAATGCCGGCCGCGCCTGGCTGAAGGCGCGCAGCGAATCATAACCCGGCACCACCACGCGCTTTTCTTCGGTGCTGACCTTGCGCGGACTGCGCGAAACCACTTCGCGCACGATGCTGCGGTAAGTTTTTTCATCCGCCACCGGCAGCGAGGCGTCGAACCGCGCATGGTTGAAAAACTGCCTCGCCGAACGCACCATCACAAAACAGCGATGCGCGTAGGTGGGCGGCGGGTTGTTCTTCCGTGAAATCATTTTCTGCGACGCGGTGTCGAACTGGTATTCCCAGACCAGCTCGTTGGCAAAGGCAAAAGTGTCCCGGTCGAACTCGAAGCGGCGCGGCGGCGTGGCGGTCGCGGAAATCATGCTTGGACAAGCATTGGGTTTCGGCTAACAAAAGGCAATGCTGTATGAACGCTGGCGGCAAACCGCGCGCGAACGGCCGTTGGAAACCGCCTTGAGCGAGTTTCCGTCGGGTCGCCGGTGGACGTTCGCCGGACTGGCGGACGCGGCGGGGAAACTTCCAACAACCGGCGAACCGTTCGTGTTCGCGCAAGGCCATTCCGCTGAATTTATTTTCGACGTGCTCCGGGCGTGGCGCGACCACACCGTGCTGTGTCCTCTGGAAATCGGCCAGCCGAAACCCGCGTTGCCGGTGCCGCCGAAACCGGCTTGTCATCTCAAGCTGACCTCCGCCACCACCGGTCCGGCCCGCGCCGTCGTCTTTACCGCGGAACAGCTCGCCGCCGACGCGGAAAACATCGTTGCCACGATGGGGCTGCGACCGGACTGGCCGAATCTCGGCGCGATTTCACTCGCGCATTCCTACGGCTTTTCCAACCTCGTCCTGCCGCTGCTGCTGCACGGCATTCCTCTCGCGCTGGTTGCCTCGCCGCTGCCGGAAATCGTCCGGCGCGCGGCGGAAAATCTTCCCGGCCTCACGCTTGCCGCCGTGCCCGCGCTCTGGCGGACCTGGCACGAAACCAACGCCATTCCCGCGACGACGCGGCTCGCGATTTCCGCCGGCGCACCGCTGCCAGCGATGTTGGAACGCGACGTTTTTCAGACGCACGGATTGAAGATTCACAATTTCTACGGCTCGACCGAATGCGGCGGCATCGCCTACGACGCCACGGAAATCCCGCGCGCCGAAGATGCCTGTGTCGGTTCGCCCATGCGCAACGTGACGCTCGACTGCAACGCCTCCGACTGCCTGCGCGTCATCAGCCGTGCCGTGGGACAGGGCTACTGGCCGGATGCCGACGATGCGTTGAGAGCGGGAATTTATCAGACCAGCGACCTCGCGGAATTTAAGGACGGGAAAGTTTTTCTGCGCGGCCGGTTAAGCGACCAGATCAACGTTGCTGGCCGTAAAATCTTCCCAGCCTCCATTGAGCAAATGCTGGCCACCCATCCTGCCGTCCGTGAATGTGTCATTTTCGGCGTGCCCGGCGATGACGCCGACCGCAACGAAACAATTGCCGCCGTCGTGGTCGTGCGGGTGAAAATTTCCGCCGCCGAACTGAAACAATTCCTTCTCGCCCGCCTGCCCGCGTGGCAGGTGCCTCGCGAATGGCGTTTTGTGGAGTCGCTCGCCGGGAACACCCGCGGCAAAATCTCCCGCGCTGAATGGCGGAGGAAATTCCTCGTGCGGGAATGAAACCATGCCGCCGCCGTCAAATCCGGTTTTCTTTCGCCGGAAAATTTGCTTAACTCCTGCCCGCGAACAATCATGAACGAGGCGACGCTTTCATCTTCCGACATCGCGGCCGCGCAGCAGACGGCGTGGGCGGACACCTTGCGCCAAGCCTTCGACCGTTCGCCGTTTTACCGCGGGCATTTCGCCCGCGCCGGACTTTCGCCGCGCGACGAGATTCCGCTGGACGAAATCGCCCGCATTCCGGCGATTGACAAGGCCGTCGTTTCCGAAAACGCGGAACAATTCCTCTGCGTGCCCCGCGAAAAGATCGTGGACATTGTCACCACCAGCGGTTCGACCGGCCAGCCGTTGGTCTGGCAGCTCACCGAAAACGACCTCGAACGCCTTGCGCGCAACGAGGAGCTTTCGTTCATCTGCGCCGGATTCACCGCCGCTGACACCGTTTTACTCGCCGTGGCGATGGACCGCTGTTTCATCGCGGGCATGGCGTATTACCTCGGCCTGCGCAAGCTCGGCTGCGCCGTCATTCGCGTCGGCGCGGCCACGCCGGCGATGCATCTGGACATGATCCGACGCATGAAGCCGACCGCGGTCGTCAGTGTGCCGTCGTTTCTCGCGCATCTGGCGGACAAGGCGGCGGAGACAAAATTTGATCTGGCCGCGTCCGGCATCCGCAAGGCCGTGTGCATCGGCGAACCGATCCGCAAAAATGATTTTTCCCTGAACCGCGCCGGCCAGATTGTGGAGCAAAGCTGGAACGCAAAAGTCTTTTCCACCTACGGCGTCACCGAACTTGCGGCGTCGCTCTGCGAATGTGAATCCGGTCTCGGCGGCCATCTGCATCCAGAATCGCTTTTTCTCGAAGCGTTGGACGAGGCAGGCAATCCGGTGCCGGACGGCGAAGTGGGTGAACTCACTGCCACGACGTTTGGCGTCGAGGCCATGCCGCTGATTTGTTATCGCACCGGCGATTTCGCAGCGATCTACCGCGCACCCTGTCGCTGTGGCCGGCACACGCTGCGCATCGGGCCGATTGTCGGGCGCAAAAACCAAAAGCTGAAACTCAAGGGCACGACGGTTTTTCCTTCCGCATTGAAAACGATTCTCGAGGCCAGGCCGGAAATTTCCAGCTACGTCATCATCGCCCGCCGCGAAAATAATTTGTCCGACACCGTGGAAATAAAATTCTGCGGCGAGGCGGACCCGCCGAAAATCATCGCTGCGCTCAAGGAGCAGTTCCAGGGCGCGGCGAAAGTGATTCCGCAAATCACCGCCGCATCGCCGGCGGAGATCGAAAAACTGCAACTGCCCGACGGCGCGCGAAAGCGCCGTTATTTCGTGGATCTGCGCGATAAAAATGCCCGCTGAACCGAACATCTGCATCGTCATTCCGGTTTTTAACCACGGTTTGACGGTGGGCCGTGTTGTGCGCGAGGCGAAGGAATTTTTTCCAGTGATCGCCGTCAACGACGGTTCCACCGATGAGACCGGGAATATTCTCGCGGCGGAAAGCGGCATCAGCGTCGTCATGCTGTCGCAAAACCAAGGCAAGGGTGCCGCGCTCCGCGCCGGTTTCGTCGAAGCGGAAAAGCGGGGCTTCACGCACGCCATCACGATTGACGCCGACGGACAGCACGCAACGCTGGAACTGCCGGCATTCGCCGCCGCCAGCCGGAGCCAGCCGGAGGCGTTTGTCATCGGCGTGCGCGATTTGGTGAAGGAAAATGCGCCGCGCGGACGCCGTGTCACCAACAACATCTCCACTTTTTGGTTCAAGGTCGAAACCGGCGTGGCGCTGGCCGATACGCAATGCGGCTACCGCTGTTATCCGCTGAAAAGCATCAACCGGCTCCGCGTCAAATCGCAACACTATGCCTACGAACTCGAAATCATGGTTAAGGCCGCTTGGGCCGGCCTGCCGCTCGTGGCGCAGCCGGTGTCGGCCGATTACGCGGCGGCAACCTCGCAGCTCTCGCACTTTGATCCGTGGCGCGACATGGTGCGGATTTCGACTTTGCATTCGCGTCTTTCCATCCAGAGCTTCTGCGTGCCGGCGCTGCTGCGGAAAATTTCCGCCACCGGCGAATTGCGACATCTTCCGCGGGGTGCCCGTGTGAAAACCATTTTGCGACTGCTGTTTTCCGAACACACGGAAACGCCGGCGAGACTCGCCTTCGCCGTCGGCCTCGGATTTTTCTGCGGCATCGCACCGATCTGGGGTTTTCAAATCATCACCGCCGCCGCGCTCGCGCACAAACTTCGGTTGAACAAGGCCATTGCTGTGACCGCGAGCAACATTTCGTTTGCACCCGTCGCGCCGTTCATCATGGCCGCCGGGCTGTTGCTGGGCCACTACCTTCACACCGGCGCGCTGCTGCAATTCAACTCCACGACGCTGCTGAAGGAAATCCCCGCGCGTCTGGCCGAATGGTTTTTGGGCAGCCTCGCGCTGGGGATTCTGGTGGGAATCGCCGGTGCGATTTTCACCTGGCTCATCAGTTCGCTGTTCGCCGGTAAAACCAAATCACCGGCATGACCGAGCGTTTTGTCCAACTGCATTTGTGGCTCGCGCGACATCGAAAAATCGTGCTGCTGCTGACCGCTGCGTTTGCCGTCGCGGCGATTTTCATGGGGCGCAAATTGAAGTTGAACGAGGACTTCACCGACGTTTTACCCATGTCCGCGCCAGCCATCGCCGAACAAGTCGAGGCGCTCCAGCACATCCGGCAGGCCGACCGGCTTTACATTGATGTCGCCACCGCCACGACCAATGCCGAACAGCTTGCCGCCGCTGCCGCGCAAATGACCGCCGCGCTCCGCGCAATCCCGCGGCTCACCGACGTGCGCGGCGAGATCAACGCGGCCGACATGGGCGCGGCCTACCAGCAATTGCAGGCGCAACTGCCGTCGCTGCTCAATTCCAACGACCTGCGCGCATTGGAACCGCGCCTGACCACGACGAATTTGGAGGCGCGCCTCGCGTGGCTGAAAAAATCCATGATGCAGCCGTCGGGCTTGATGTTCAAAGAAGTCGCCCAGTCTGATCCCGCCGGTATCAGCGACATCGTGTCCGCACGGCTCCGCGATTTGCAGGCTGGCGCTGGCGACGCGCGCATCGTCGGCGGATACATCACCAGCGCCGATGGTTGCCATGTGCTGATCAACGCCACGCCGGAATTCCGCTCGTCCGAAACCGGCAAAAGCGCCGCGCTCGTCGCCGCTGTGTTGCAAGCCGCGCGTTCGGTGGAAACCAATTTCCCGGCGGGCGCGGTGAAAATATCCTTCACCGGCGCGCACCGCTCCGCGCTCGACAACGCCACGATGATCCGCCAGGACACAACGCGGACAAGCATCATCGCGACCCTGGCCATCGCCGGGTTGATCATTCTCGCGTGCCGCCGCCGCTGGCTGGCATTGATGGCGCTGCTACCGGTGCTGTTTGGAGCGCTCGGCGCGATCACGGTTTTCTACCTGACGGGCGACTTGGTTTCCTCGGTGGCGCTCGGCTGCGGCAGCATGTTGATCGGCGTGACGGTGGATTACGGAATTTACATCGTCTATACGCTCGACAACTCGCCGCCGGCCAGCCGGGAAGATCTGGCGCGCGTCGTGGCCGGACTGGTTCCCGCTCTTGTGTTTGGCGCGCTCACGACGATGGCGGCGTTCTTCGTCATGTTTCTCTCGCCGATTTCCGGTCATCGGCAGCTCGGCCTGTTTGGCGCGGTTGGCGTTGGACTGGCGGCGTTGTTCGCGCTGTTCATCCTGCCGCTGTTCATCCCGGTGAAAGCCATGCCCAACGCCCGCCCGCTGCCGCTGACGGCACTGCTCCAGCGGTTGTTTGACTGGCGGACACGGAATACGCGCCTCGTTCTTCCGCTGCTGGTTTTGTTCACGATCATCTGCGCCGCAGGCATAAGCCACGTGAAATTCGACGGCGACCTCGCGCGCCTCAACGGCGTGACCCGCAGCACGCAACAGGACGAGAAAGCCATCCGCGAAACTTGGGGCAAGGCACTCTCGCTGACGACCATCGTGGTCGGCGGCGCGACGCGCGAGGAAGTTCTGAAAAAAAATGAACAGGTCTTCTCCGCGCTGGAAAAATTGCGCGGGCAAAATATTTTTGAATCGTTTTCCTCGGTTGCACCGCTGCTGCCGTCGGCGCAGACCCGGGCGGCGAACCTCTGCGACTGGCGGAATTTCTGGACGACCGGGCGGCAGGCGCAATTGCGCGATTCGCTCGACACCGCAGCGTCACAACTCGGATTTCGCACCGGGGCGTTCGCGCCGTTTCTGAAAAGTATTTCCTCGCTGGAGACGGCGAGCGCAACGGAAACCAATTCCGCGCTGGACCGTCTCACCGCCGATTTCTGGAGCGAGCGCGACGGCCGGATTTATCTGACAACGCTGGTGAAGGTGGTGGACACGGAAAAATTTCTCCAGCTCCACGCGGCGGTGAAGGCCTCCGTGCCGGACGCGCTGCTGCTGAACAAAGCCGCCTTGTCAGACGAAATCACCCAAGTCGCCCGCTACGCGCTGCCGATGTTCGGCCTGCTCGTGGCGGCGCTGAATGCGTTCCTGATTTTTCTCTTGCTGGGCCGGATCGAACTGGTGCTGGTCACGCTGCTGCCGATGGCGGCGGGCATTTTCTGGACGCTGGGAACGCTGGGACTTTGCGGACTGCCGATTGACGTGGCGAATTTTGTGTTCGTCATTTTTGTCGTGGGCGTGGGCGGCGATTACAGTTTGTTTCTGGTGTTGAGCGAGCTGGAGCCGTTGCGCGGCCGCCCGGAACGAACGGCGGCCACGGGCGGTGCGGTGACAATGTGCGCGCTCACCTCGCTGCTCGGCACCGGCGTTTTGGTTTTAGCGCATCATCCGGCGCTGTTCTCGGTCGGGCTGACGGCGCTGCTGGGCATCAGCTATAGTCTGCTGGCGACGTTGTTCCTCGTGCCGCTGTCCGTGCGCTGGCTGGCGGAAATGAATTCGCGCCGTCCAAAAATCGTCAATCCCACGCCGGTGCAAACACGCCGTGCCGTTAGCCGGCTTTACCGGTTTCAAGGGCCGTATGTCTCGCAGTTCGCCTATTGGAAAATGAAGACCGACCCGCTGTTTTGCGCCGTGGAACAAGCCGTGCCGGCGCGCGGGGAAATTCTGGATCTCGGCTGCGGCTACGGTTTGGTGGCGCACTGGCTGACGCTGTTCACGCCGGACCGGCGGGTGCATGGCGTAGATTTTGACGTGGACAAAATCCGCGTGGCGCAGGTCACGGCACGAGTGAATGTGCAGGTGAGTTTTGAGCAGAGCGATATTTTGGAATGGCCGGCCTTTCCCGCGTGCGATTGTGCGTTGCTTTGCGACGTGCTGCATTACTTCCCGCTCGAACTAAAGGCGGAGGTGCTGAAGAAAGTGTTTGCCGCGCTGCGTCCCGGCGGCTGCCTGATCATCCGCGACGCCATGGCCAGCGAGAATTCCAGTCATCGCGCTGTCGCCCGCACCGAGAAGTGGGCGGTGCGCCTGGGCCAGAACAAAACCCGTCATGGCCTGCATTTCGAGGACGAAAAAACCCACCTTGCACTGCTGCGCGAGGCGGGCTTTGTCAAAGTTGAAATCCGAACTGAATCCGGGTTGGGTTCAAATAAGCTGCTAGTTGCTTCAAAATCTTGACCAGCGCATGTTTTTTAGAACCGAGAGCTACTTGTCCACGTAAATGATCGCCTTGGCTCGGAACACGCATCTTGTGCTGCTTCCACCGCCGAAACCTCCACGAGGATCAATAATGAACCCACCCCCCTCTTGGGTAAACGAAGTATTCGCACTCATAACCGCGTCTGCACCTATCATCCGCGCTCGGTAAAAAATCGCGGTGGTCATTGCTGCTTCTTCTTTTGGGGCACCTTCGCAGGTCAACAGTGCGATAACTTTGTAGGGTCTTTCCGGTGGCTTTATGTCGTAAATGTCTAATTGATCTTTTTGGGGACGGGTGGACGAATCATAGAATGCTATTTGAACTCGGTTTGCGTGTTTTGGCGGTATCACGCCACCTTGATGTTGAGTTGTCGTAGTGCAACCGGCAAAAGTTAGTGCGAGGCCCAATGATACGAGTATTTTTTGTATTTTCATGTGCTGTTCCGATCGGCAAGGCTTTGGCTGCAAAACCGCGCCGCTTTTAACGGTGGTCTTCGGCAGCCATTTGTTGGAGTTGATCGTGCCGCTTTCCGGAAATGAATTCTCCAAGCAGTTGTTGAATTTTCCCCTGCTTCTTCTGCTCGTAGGCCTCGGCGGACGACGCCGGCGTCACCCAATGATTTTTGCTGGTCCAGTCCGCGATCTGCGGCTGCATCATGTCGCTTTCACGAACCGGTTTGATGCGGATGGGAAGGTTGGCAATCCAAAGGTCGTAGGTTTTGTCGGGGAGCAGTTGCGCCTCGACACACGCCGGACTGTCCTGGGAAAGGTTCATGAAGTAATGCTGTCCCGGATCGCAAACGTAGGCAACGGAATGGCCGTTGCCAAGGTCGGCAACGAGGTTCGTGCCGTCCCAAATGGCGGTATAAACCTTCGATTCCAAAATCGCTTTGGGACGCTGAATGCATACCAGCACCTTGCCCCCCGGAGGCGACGCGGGAGGCGCGAACGATGTGTTCATGTATTTGCTGGTCTTGCTCATGGGCCCGGCACAGCCGCCGAGGAGCGCGCCGGCGATCATGGTGCAGACAAGTAATGATATTTTTTTGAGAAAATTGATTCGTTTCATGGGAGATGTTGGTTTCAAGCACATTCTGAAAGCAGGCTTGCAAAATACGCAAGAAGAAAAGCTCGTCACTGGCCATCCGATTCAATGCTGCCGGCGGCTCCGGCTTCGGCCAGACGCAACAGTAGATTTTGCCCCACTTTCTCGTCCCAACTGAATTTGTTCGACAACACCACTACGGCGACGTGTGCGTCCAGATCCAGCCCGATGTAGGCGCAATAACCGGACACCATGCCGTCCTTGAAAGTGAGGACACGCCGCCCGGTGTCGAAGGTGTTGATCATCCAGCCCAGCGCCTCACCGCCGCGCGCGGTCTGGATTTGCTCGCGGTGCGTGGCCGCCAGCGCGGATTCAACCGGCAGATGGAGCATGCCCAGATTGGCCCGCGCAAAGACCAGCATATCGTTCATGCTCGAATACATTCCGGCGATGGGCTGAAGCAAATCGCCCATGTCCCACGGCGGCAACGGGTAATTCGCCGGCTTCCAGCACGCCTGGTTGCCGACGTGTCCAACGGCCAGACGGCTTTGCTGTTCCGGGGTGAGGAAAAAAACAGAGTCGTTCATGCGCAGCGGACGGCAGATTTTTTCCTCGATCAAATCCGTCGCCGGACGCCCGGTTTTTTTCGTGATCAAATAAGCGAGCAGGCCCGCGCCGAGGTTGGAATAGATAAATTCCGGCGGCGTTTTGGGGCGGGGCTTCGCGTGGCGCAGGTAATCTTGCAAATACGGAATGGTCAGGTGTGCGTAGAGGTCGTGGCCCGTGACCAGGTAGTCGAGGAAGGAACCAAGCTGGCTCAATGTCATCGGTTCGCGCGGCAAGCCGGAGGTGTGCGTGGCCAATTGATGCACCGTCAACCGTCCGGCCTCCGCGCTCACGACCCAATTCGTGGGCAGAATGTCGCGCACCGTGTCGTCATCGCGGATTTTCCCGTCGGCATCCAGTTGCACCAGCAGCACCTCCGCGAACAACTTTGAGACCGAGCCGATTTGAAACAAATCGTCCGGGCCGGGCGCGTTGGTGTCACCGATGCGTCCGGTCCGGCCATAGCCGAAACTTTGCGTGGCCCCGTCCGGCGTGACCACGCCCACGACCATCCCAAAAACTTCGCCGCTGGTCAGCAGCGGTTTCACCAGGCGGTCAGCCTCCGCGTGAATGCTCCCGCCAGCGCGCAATCGCGCGACCGCCGGGGCCGGATTGGAAATTTGGCGCGTGGCGGCGGTGCGGCAGCCGGTGCCGGCCAGTCCGAGAAAAATCAAAACCGCCGCGCCACCGATGGCGGCAAACCGCCGGAACGCGGACGGCAGCCGGAGATATTTTGCCGGAGACGCGGGGAACATTTCGCGCCGCAGCATGACAAACCGGCGCTGCCGGTCAAGCACCGGAAATGGCCGGACAACTTTTTGTTTCAAAATCTGGCGTGCATTTGCGGCGGTGGTTCCCCACAATTTTTGCATGGCCGCCCTTGGAAAATCTTTTGCGCTGGCGTTGTTGTTTATCTTGCCGGGCGTCCCGACCCGCGCCGCCGATCTGCTGGACCGGTGGATTGCCGCGCAGACGAACGTGCATACCTGGACGGCGGACATTGTGCAGACGCGCAACTTCAAAACCCTTTCGCAACCGCTCGTCTCCACCGGCAAGGTTTGGATTGCGGTGCCGGACCGGTTCCGCTGGGAGCTGGGCCAGCCGCCGCAGACCATTGCACTGCGCCAGCCGGCGGAGCTGGCGATTGTCTATCCCCGGCTCAAGCGCGTGGAAAAATATTCATTGCAGGCCGGCCAGACCGGGCCGTGGCGGGACGCGCTGGCGTTGCTGGATGCGAGCTTCCCGCGCAGCCGCACCAACCTGGAGGCGCAGTTTCAAATCCTCGCGCTCACCCAAACCAACGGCGTTGCCCGCCTGGAACTCCAGCCGCGCAGCGCGGCGGCGCGCAAATTCATCGCCCGGCTGGAAATTAGTTTTCGCACGGATGATTTCTCGCCCGTCGGCACGGCGTTGACGTTCAGCGACGGCTCCGGTTTGTGCAATGAATTCAGTCATTCCGCAGTGAACCCGCCGCTGGACTCGCAGTTGTTTGAGATAAAAATGGAGCCGGATTTCACGGTTGTGGAGCCGCTAAAGCCATGAAAGTTTTGCTCGTGCGCGGCAATCCGCGGAAAAACGGCTTCACGCAGTTTCTCACAAACCTGTTTCTTCAGGGCTTGCACGAGGCGGGCGCACAGGTCACAGACGTGGACATCACCGTCGAGGAGCAGTCGCTCAAGCCCTGCCTCGGCTGCTTTCATTGCTGGCTCGTGAGGCCCGGCGAATGTGTCCATCATGATCCGATGGAAAAGCTTCTGCCGGTCATTCTTGACGCCGACGTGCTGGTCTGCGCCACGCCGGTTTATTACTTCGCGATGAGCAGCCACCTGAAGAATTTTTTTGAGCGCACGTTTCCGCTGACGACGGCAGGTTTGGAAACGAGCAAAATGGGAATTCTCCGCAACCGTCTTCGTGAGCCGGCGAAGTGGGCCGGCAAAAAATTCATCTCCATCACGGTCGGCGCATTGCGGGCGCGGGAAGCCTACGAACCGATCAACCAGACGTTCCGGCTCATCGCGGACACGCTGGACATGGAACTCGGCGGCCAGTTGACGCGGCCCGAATCGCACCTGCTGCCCTATAAATTGTCAAAGCCGATGACACTCAAGCACGTCGAGTCGGCATTTCTCAAGGCCGGGCACGAGGCCGGCACGACCGGCAAGCTTTCCGCCAGAACGATGGCGGAATCGGAGCTGCCGCTCTCGCCGGATGAAAAATATTTCCGCACCTACTCGAACATTTATTGGGAACACGCTGTCGCGATGGACGCAACGAACACCAACAGCGCGAAGCTGCAACAACAGGTTGGCAGCGACCCGGATATTTTGATGCGCGAGATGGCGCGGAGCATTGACCCGAAGGCCGCCGCGCGGCTGCGTGCCGTGCTGCAATTTGATTTTCCCGACTGCCAGCGGCATTACCGTTTCACCGTGGACAAGGGCCGGTGCGAATTGAAATTTGAGCCGACCACGAAGCCCGACTTGCGCGTGACCTGCACGACCGACGTCTGGGTGGCGCTGTTCATGCGGCAGCTTAATGTGGCCGCCGCGCTGCGCCAAGGCGTGATTAAGCTCGAAGGCGACAGGGGTATTTTTACGAAGCTGGACCGCTATTTTCCGCCGCCATCCGTTTAAGGACGGCGATGACGGCGAGGAGGAAGACGATTTGATCGGCGATGAGGGAGATTCACGACGGCCAGCGTAAAGAATTTAATGAAGGTCAAAAGCCACCTGCACCTCGATAACTACTCCAGTTGGTCGGGGGGGGTGCTCCTACTTGCCATCCACTTCGCGGATACTGGGTTTATGCGCACACCGTGCAACCCAGAAAGTGAACCTCCAGTAAATTTACTGAAGGCTGCGTCAGCCCTTCTTCGTAGGTTTTTAACGCAACGGTATTAAGAAGTGGAGCCAATGGCCGGGATTGAACCGGCGACCGACAGTTTACGAAACCGTTGCTCTACCACTGAGCTACATTGGCTAAGCCTTATAAAATATAGACTTTTTGATGGTTAGCGAAACCATACTTGACAATCTGCTACTGCTTTTTGATACTGTTTGGCATGATCCACAGCAAACCACTGACCATCCCTGCTGATTCCGGCAAGGCATGGCAGAAAACCCAGTATTCAAACTTGATCCGTTACGTTCCATCGGGAACATTTTTCGCACGTTTGAGGGTAAATGGCAATCTGATTCGTAAAAGTCTCAAGACCGATGTGCTGTCCGTGGCCAAGCTGCGGCTGGCGGATCTGGAGAAGAATGAACGCGAGGTGGCGGAAACCCGTGAAGCGGCCAGCAAGGGGAAAATGACCTTTGGCGATTGTGTGGCCATCTACAAGAGCCAGACCGAAGCCAGCAACCTTCTGAAACCCACTTCCAAGCTCTACCGGCGGGAGGTTATTGAAAGCATCCGCAAGTCCTGGCCCGGGATTGAGACGCGTGATGTCCGGCGGTTCAGCCCGAACGATTGCAACGCGTGGGCGGCGAAATACAGCAACCACTATTCGGCGACGCGCTACAACGGCGCGCTGGGGGTGTTGCGGGCGATTTTCAACGTGGCGATCACCTCCGGCACGCTCTACCGCAATCCGACCATCGGCATCAAGCGGGCCAAGGCACGTCCCAAGCAACTCACCCTGCCGGAGACAAGACAATTTGAGCGGTTCGTGGCGGAGCTGGAAGCCGGAGCCAGCCGCAATTCCAAAAACTGCGCGGACTTGGTTTGCTTTCTGGCTTACGGGGGCTTCCGCAAGAGCGAGGCGGCGGGCATCACATGGGCGGACTGTGATTTTGAAAAGGGCGAGATACTGGTGCGCGGCGATGAGGAGACGGGAACCAAGAACTGGAGTTTCCGGCGGGTGCCGATGATTCCAGAGATGGTCAAGCTGTTACAGAGGCTGCGAGCCGAACGGCCGGATGAACCAACGGAGTCACGGCTGATGCGGGTGCGGGAATGCCAAAAGGCGATGGAACGCACGGCGAAGGTGGTGGGCATGGCCCGCATCACACACCATGACTTGCGGCATCTTTTTGCTACACGTTGCATCGAGAGCGGGGTGGACATACCGACGGTGAGCCGGTGGCTGGGCCACAAGGACGGCGGGGCGCTGGCGATGAAGGTTTACGGCCATCTGCGGGAGCATCATTCGGTGGCGATGGCGCAACGGGTGGTGTTCTCGACGGCTGGCGAAGGGCATGAAACGGCAAGCGCAGCGGAGCGAAGCGCAGGCTGGCGCGGAGCGGTAAAACGGGATTAGCTAACACGAGGACATCATTCTTCGAGGGTTCAATCATCCAGCGGAGCAGCGCGCAGCGCTCCTAAAAGCCTCCCTGTGGCGCTGGAAGGGGCATTGCCATGCCCCTATCATGCCAGACACCACCCAAAGACAGTTGGAGGGGCGGGAAGGCAGGGAGCCGGGCGCAGCCCGGCCCCTGCCTGCCGCCCTTCCTTGTCTATTTGTAACAACTGCATCAGAGGAGGAGAAAAATCATCGTATCGCAAAGGAGGATGAGGGGCGGGCGGCACGCGCAGCGGGTCGCCCGCCTTAACCTTGTTTAATACGCTAATAACTGTCCAAAGAACATACCATTGATTTTAGTAGGCGATTGCACAGAGGCTTTGAAGAATTTTTTCTTGAATAATCGAAGAGCTGGTGGAATAAATGCCTTTATGAAACCATCAGCTTGCTTCAAACACCTTAATCGAAGGTTGTTGAAGTCGCAAAACCAAGTCCGTGCATTCACTTTGATCGAGATGTTCGTGGTGATTACGGTCATCGCCTTGCTGTCGGTGATACTGTTGCCGGTTTTAGCTGCCACCGTTAAGAACGCGGCGCGAGCACAATGCGCAGCAAATCTCCATCAGATCGGCGTGGAAACGATGATGTATGCGAATGATAACAACACTTGGTTGCCAATCTGCGGTAATAATGAAAAGATTTCGATTCGTAAGGTCAACGTTTTGAATGGTTTATTTTACACAAGATATGTGTGGACAGGTTATTATGGAGACACTTGGAATTGGAATGTTTCGACAAGTGCTTCCGCTACGCATGGAGGTTACGAAAATCTGGGCTATTTGCTTAAAACTCGACAAGACGCCAATGGGAAAACTTTTTACTGTCCTGCTCAATGGGGATCTCCGATAGGCGAAAGCTCATATATGCCGTTTTTGACATGTGATGCGGGGGGAGTTATCAGGTCCAGCTATGCATTTAACCCGCGAACAATTGGCACAGGAGGGACTTACGAATGGCTTCGTCGTTACCAAAAAACAACCCAATTCGAAGCTCACAAACTATTGGCGGTGGATTATCTTGGCACTAACTATTTTGCACACATAGACGAACGGGGGTGGAATGTTCTTTTTACCGACGGCAGCGTCAACTTTTCCAGAAATGAACAAGCTTATAATCTGAATCAGAAAAATATACAAGACCGCGAATCAGTCGAGGCGCATGTGATTCTGGATCAGATTTTTAACTACCTCGAACTCGATTACGACAGCAATACAGTCACCGTTGGCATTGTCCAGAATAACGCATCGCCCGTTTTCTTATCGGTTAATCAAACTCCGGGGATGCTGGCGTTCACTTGGAGTGCTGTGATAAACCAAAAATATCAGGTGCAATACTGCACAAATTTATCCGAGCATAATTGGAACAATCTGGGCGGCTTGGTTACGGCCACCAATGCGACGATAACGACGATAGATTCTACACGACAAGATCCGCAGCGATTCTACCGCGTCATTCCTCAATAACGCGAACAGGAAAATCTGCTACTGCAATCTGATACTACCTGCCGATTTTAAGGCGATTCTGGAACATTCGTGAAGAAAGCAGAATGTATGAAACACAATAAAGACGAGGCTTGAACACGCGTGATGAAATCTGAATAAACGCTTTTGTGAATTACGAAACCGTTGCTCTACCACTGAGCTACATTGGCTTCCTACAAGTTATAACGTTTATTTATTCAAATGTCATAACTCATAAGCCTGACTGACTATTAATGAACAAACCCAAACAGCCACAACCCCTGTAAACGCTGCAAACAACATGACCAATAGGAAAGCCGTTTCGCTGCGGTTCGTCAAGACCAACATTCCCAATCTGGTCAAACGATTCCCGGCGGGCAATCCGTCACTCGGCTCGAAGTGATTCGGCGGGGGCATATCCGCATGGCGCGAGAATCGCCTCGGTCATTCCGTGGATGATTTTTTTGTCCGCCGGGCAAATTGTCGCCAGCACGCCGCCCAGTTGCGGGCGCGCCGCGTCGCCTTCGCCGGCGACAAAATAATACGGACACAGCCGCGTGCGGCCTTTCATCGGCACGGTTTGACTCTTCTCAAAATCAAACCATTCCGCCCCGACCAGCCTGGGCTTTTCGTAGCGTTGCAAAACGAATGGAGAATTTGAAAAACCGGCAATCGCCCGTTCCACCGCCATGCTCCAGTTGGCGGACGACAAATCGCTGCCGAGATAAACCCCGCGCGCGCCCCACGCGTTTTCCGAAAATCCGGAAATCTTCAAAATCAGGTCGCGCTCCCTTTGCGAAAGCGTTTTGAGCTGCCGCCAGTCCGTCAGGTTCAGTTCGGGCATCGCCGCGTGCGGTGGCAGCGGCACCGGATCCACCAGCCAGGTGTAGGGGATTACTTTCTTCAACCGCGCCAGAAAACCTTCGCCCAATTCCTGCCGCCAGAACGATTGCAGGTTCCGGTTCCACAGGAGTGCGAACAGCATTTTTTCCTCAAACATCGGTTTCGGCGGCGGCGTCAGGCGGATTTTATTTTCCGCCGCCAGCTCAAAAATCTTTTTTGCGTTCGACACGTTCGGCAAATCGAATAATTCAAAAAAACGATAAACCGCATCGCCGTCGGCAAAATCGCTGAACCGTGAATCGTGAACCGTGAATCGTGCGCCGAGCTGTGATACGAGCCATTCCATTTCCGGGCGGTAAGTTTTTGATTCTTCCGATACGATGATGTGAACCTGCTTTGCGTCGCCAAAAGTGGATTCGAAGCCGCGCAGCATCCCGTCCGCACCGCCCAAAATTTCAGATTTCGGATTTCGGATTTCGGATTGATTCTGCGCGCCAGCCGGTCCGCAATCCGCAATCCGCAATCTGCAATAAGTTTTATTGAGCCAGCCGGTCAGCCCGATGCCGCCCGGCACCGAATCGAGTTCCGTGATGCTGAAGCCATTTTCCGTCAGCAAAATGTCCGGACGGATGATGCGCGGCACGTCGTTCTTGAACGCCGACGAACGCTGAAGCCCGATCAGCCCGGCGGGTTTGCCCTGGTCCAGCCAGCGCGCGACCCATTCCGGCTGCCTGCCCTCGACGCTTTTGCGGTAAAGCAGATTGACCGCCCGATAAAATTGCAGCAGCACGCGGCCCAGCGATTCGATTTCCTTCGCCAGATTTTCATCCAACGGAAACGGCGCCAACGAAACACGCCAGTTCAAACCGGCGAACAACCCGCCCGGTGGCAGCGAATCGCGGATGAATTTTGCCTGGTCGGCTGTGTTCACAAAATCAAACACGCACTTGCCCGCTGCCGATGCCGAGCCATTTGTAGCTGGTCAGTTCGTCCAGTCCCATCGGGCCGCGCGCGCCAATTTTGTCGGTGCTGATGCCGATTTCCGCGCCCATGCCGAACTCGCCGCCGTCGGTGAACCGCGTCGAGGCGTTCCAATACACCGCTGCTGAATCCACCTCGGCGAGGAACTGCCTCGCGTGCGCCTCGTTCTTTGTCACGATGCTGTCCGAATGCGCCGAGCCGTAGAAATTGATGTGGTCAACTGCGGCACGCACGCCGTCCACGACGCGGACGTTCAGGATGTAGTCGTTGTATTCCGTGAAATAGTCCTGCTCGGCCACCGGCTTGAACTTCGCCGATTTGAAATTTGAAATCGCCGGTTTCAGATTCGCCAGCGTCGCTTTGTCACCGCGAATCTCCACGTGCTTTTCAAAAAGCTTCTCGCCGATGGCGGGCAAAAACTTCTCCGCCACCGATTTGTCCACGAGCAAGGTTTCCATGGCGTTGCAGACGGCGGGGCGCTGGACTTTGGCGTTCATGACGATTTCCCCGGCCATCTTCAAATCGGCGTCGGCATCCACGAAGACATGGCAGACGCCTTTGTAATGTTTGATGACGGGCACCTTGCTGCAATCGGCCACGGCACGAATGAGCCCCTCGCCGCCGCGCGGCATGCACAGGTCAACGTATTGCGTGAGCGAGAGCAACGCGGGAATCGCCTCGCGGTCAGTCGTCGGCACGACCTGGATCGCGTGTTCGGGAAAGTTCGTCAGCGCGATTTTGCCGGCGTCAATCATCGTCCGGGCGATGATTTGATTTGAGCGCATCGCCTCCCGGCCGCCCCGCAGAATCGTGGCATTGCCGGATTTGAAACACAGGCTCGCGGCGTCCGCCGTCACGTTCGGGCGCGATTCGTAAATGATGACAACAACGCCGATGGGCGTGGAAATTTTTTGCAGCTTCAAGCCGTTTGGCCGGATGCGCTCGTCGAGGATTCGCCCGACCGGATCGGGCAGGGCGGCGACTTCGCGCAGTCCGCGCGACATGCCAGCGATGCGTTTGTCGTCGAGATTGAGCCGGTCCAGCATGGCCGATGAAAGGCCGGACTTCGCGGCGGCGTCCATGTCCAGCGCGTTGGCCTGCTTGAGCGCGTCGGCGTTTTGTTCCAGCGCGTCGGCCATTGCCAGCAGACAGGCGTTTTTCTCCGCCGTTGTCAGCTTCGCGAGTTCGCGCGATGCCATTCTGGCCTGCCGGGCCAGTTGCGTCATTTGTTCCGTCAAAGTCATGCGGGAAGAAGGTAAGCCAAAAAAACGGACTGAAAAGCGCGAATTTTCGGCTTTTCCGGACGCCGGGCCGCCCGGCAACTTCATGGCCTTCGTGTTTTCCGTGGCAATTTTTACTAACTGGTTGGCAAAAAAGGGAGAGCCTGTTTTGGGTTTTGGTTGAATAGTCGCTCAAGGATTGTGGTGGGGAAAAGGTGACGGTTCTTTCTCAAGCAGAACAAGTTGTGAAACCGGATCGAATCGGCCCGGTTTCCTGTGATTTGATTTTGATTCGGGCGGACAGTCGTTTCTTCAGCGGGATTCTTCATCCCCACCTCCTTGGCGACTGTCGCCCGGATCTTTTTTTTGGGGGCCGGTGCCATGCGATTTAGAACATCCAGCTCGCGCTCACTTTGAAGAGTGCTGACGCGGCGAGCTGATCGCCGGTGAAATGTTGGAAGACGGGAAATTCCACGTCCGCGTAAATTTTCACCGGATGGACATGGAATTCGATCCCCGGCGAAAGCATGAGCCGCTGATACCCGGTGTCGTTGGGATCGGCGTTCGAGCCGCTGTCATGCGTGCGTTCCGAAAAGATGATCTGCGCCAGCGGCGAAATCCGCGCGCGGCCCAGCGAGAAGCCCTTGTAGTCAATCCCCGCCGCCGTGTCCAGTTCGGTGCCCGGACGATATCCGGCCTGGATCAGCACCGGCACATCCAGTTGCAACTGCGCGAACCAGTCCCATTTTTCGTCCTTCGTGAGGTTGCCGCGATAAAAACCGCCGAGCAGAATGTCCGTGCTGCCGGTGCCGATTTGCGTGTCGCGATCCACCAAGTCCGTGTCTTCCGTGTAACTGCCCGTCGGCAATTTCAGGCCAAACGTCACGCCCGCCGACAAATCGGCGAAAAAGCCGGTGTAAATCCCCTCGATGCGGATGTCGCCAGGCTGGCTCCAATTATGCGTCGCGATGTTTCCATTGTCGTCCGTCCCCGTGAAGTGACGGTAATCCAAAGGCACCTCCAGTTGCGCGCCCCATTTGTCGTTGAACATGTATTGGAAGCCCAGCGTGACAAAATGCGTCTCAATTTCCCTGTCGCCATTGTCCGCCGCCGGCGCCATTGACGTGCCGCTCCAGTTGCGGTTTTGATCCTGGTAATCGTATTGCAAAAAAAACATTCCGCCCTGGCTGGCCGGAAGCATCGAACTGGTCGCCACGTCAAAAACGCCGCAGCCGCACGCGCAGGCATGAACCGCGCTTGGGGCGAGCACACCGACCAACAAACCACAACCCATTTTTACCACCGCTGAATTAATTTTTTTTCTATTTTTCATTTTCAAATTTCAAAATCGCGAGAACGCGCCACGGCGCTCTCAAGGTTAAAGGAAAACATTCAAGTCCGCGCCAACACGGCACGGGGAAACAACTGCGATCGAATCAGACGCGGGATTCGCGCGGCGGCGGCGTCAGCGGTTTTTGCGTGGAAGAATCGGGCGGGAAACTGGTCAGCATCGGCAAAAGCTGGAAATCCGACGGCGCAAACAAAGCCGGATTTTCCTTCACGGGTGGAAATTCCAACTTCTGCATTTGCAAGGCAACCGCGTTTTGTTTTTCGGATTTTTTTCCGGCGGCGATGGCTTTGCAAATCGGGCAGGGATGTTTGCCGTCAAACGTGCGGGCCACGGATTCGGAAATCGAATGCGTGCGCAAATTGTCCGCGAGCATGGCCGTCCAGGCGACAGCCTGCAGCAGCGTCCACTGCGCGCCGAGCGTCGCCGCGAGCGCCACCACCACAAGGACTTTGCCAACACGAGCAAACACGTCGGCAACTTAAATCAAATTTGCCAAATCGCAAGTGCGGATAATTATTTGCATCAGTCGAATTAACAATGTGCCGGCTGAAGCTACAGGATTCGGTTTGCAATTTGCCGGTCAATCTTCCGAGATCCAAACCAGCGTGCCGACGGGCAGCAAATCGAAGAGCGGAATCAAATCCGCGTCGGCCAGATGAATGCAACCGCATGAAGCCGGCTGGCCGATGGATGTTTGGTCCGCCGTGCCGTGGATGTAAATGTAGCGGCTGTGCGAATCCACGCCGCCGCCGCGGTTGATGCCGGGTTCGAGTCCTTCCAGCCACAGGATGCGCGTGGTGATTTTGGCGTCCGCAAATTCCGGCTGCGATGTATGGCCGACGGGCTGCCGCGCCTTGAAAACCGTTCCCGCCGGCGCGCCCGCGCCGATTTTTTCCGCGACGTGATGCAGGCCCAGCGGCGTGCAATTCGAGCCTTCCGTCTGCCCGATGCCGAAACGCGAAGTGGAGCACGGGAATTTACCGCCAAGACGCCAAGACGTGGAGGAATTTTCAAAAAGTGAAACGGTTTGCTCGGCGACGCTGACGAGGAGAACGGATTGAGTGGGAGCAATATCATGCCTTTTACAAGCGAGCAAAAAATTTTCCAGATCCGTCACGCGGTTTGCAGTTTTTCGGGAAAATTATCCAGCGCCGTTTTCGGCAGGCGCTTCAAACGGACGGCGCGTTCAACCGCTTTGCGCGCGTAAAAATGGTGCTCGCGCGCCCCGGCAAGCAAACCTTCGACTCCGATGTCTGCGTCCAGTTCCGGCCAGTAAACGGAGGAGCCACTGATCTCAAACTTGCGGCGTTCCTTCGCCGTCGCCAGCGCCAGGGTCGGATAAAATGCAATGGGCACACTGATAAACCGCCCGTCTTCCAGATGGAAGCCGAGCAATTCATCATTCACAACCACGTCTGTGATGGCTGGCGGCATTTGCATCTACAACAGGATTCTAATTCTCATTGCGCCCGTGTTCAAGCCAGCGTTCGACAATTTCCGCCCGGCGTTCTGAAATCATCTTTCGGATTTCCGCGATTTCATGCGGCTTGAATCCGCGATTGAATGCCAGTGTCAAATCATCCAGCCAGACTTTGCATTCATGCCCGTCTTTGAAAACGTGAACGTGCATCCGTTCAGCTAAATCGTAACTATAAAAACTGACGCGATAGCCATTTTGGATGAAAACCGTGGGCATGACAGGCGACTTATTTCAATTTCTTCACGAGCACCTTGGAATTTCTTCCGCTTTGCTCGTATTTTTCGCGGCGCGCGGGCGGCAGCTCGTCGGGCGTGCCCTCGGCGAAGCCACCCTTGGATTGAAAATAGGTGAACGCCTGCGTCGAGAGCGTGATCAACTCGGTCAGGTTCATTTCCCGCGCCTTGTTCTCGACGAACTGGATCAGCTTCCGCCCGATGCCCTGGTTTTCATACGACGGATTGACGTAAAGGCACGCCAGTTCGCCCTTGTTCTGCTCGGGATAAACGTGCAGCGCCACGCACGCGACCGGATTTTTATCAATCTCGAAAATGAAATAGTCGCCAAGATTTTTCTCAATCGCCGCCCGCGTGCGCTTGACCAGCTCCTCCGATTCCACGGCGGCTTTCGTCAGCAACTGGATTGCCCGCACGTCCTTTTTCATGGCCCGGCGGATTTGCTGGTAATCGTTCGCGTAAATCAGCGTGCCGATGCCCTCGTTGGAAAACACCTCGGCCAGCAGCCCCTCGTCCACGCGGCCGTTAATAATGTGGACGCGCGGCACGCCGGCCTTGCACGCGGCGACGGCGTGTTGCGCCTTGGAAACCTGTTCCGGAGCGATGTCGTTTTTTTGCAGCGCAAGAACGGATTCAAGGTCGGCCACCGGCATCTGCCGGATGACCCGGCCCTGAACGAGGATGCCGTCCTGTGTCGTGATGAAAATCAATTTGATCGCCTTCAGCGCCTCGGCCACCGCCAGCGCGACGCCGTCGGAATTCACGCGATACGTCTTGCCGTCACCGTCGAAGCCGAGCGGCGGAATGACCGGCACGACGCCCTGCGCCAGCAGCGACTGGAGCAGCTCAGTGTCCACGCGCTCGACCTTGCCGGTGAAAAGATGATCCACGCCCTGGATGATGCCCATCGGATGCGCGATGATGGCGTTGGTGCTGGCGGCGCGGAGGTCGTTGGCCGAAAGGCCCTCGAGAATCTCGTGCGTCAGCCGGTTCGCGGCGGTGAGCGCCAGCTTGAGCGTGCCCGCGTCCGTCACGCCGGAGCCGTCAAGATTGGACGGGACGACATTTTTTTCCTCCGCGAACATTCGAATTTGCGCCGACGCGCCGTGGACGAGCACCACGCGGATGTTCAACGAGCGCAACACCGCCACATCCAGCAGCAGCGTCGCAAAGTTTTCGTCCGTGACGATGGCGCCGTCCACCGCGAGGATGAACGTCCTCTCGCGGAATTGCGGAATGTATTGCAGGATGCCCCGCAGGTCGGTCGGTTTCATTTCAACCCGGAATAACTAGCGGGTTTCGGGCGCGATTCAACAACTAATTTCAATTCTCGAACGGAAATAAAATGCCCGGCGGAAATATTTGAAAAACGCGGCCTATTCCTCGCCGCCGTGCAAGAGCAGCAATTTTGCCACTTCATCTCGGGCATTGCCAATTACCAGTGTCGTTGGCGGATTATTGGTAGAAGCTTTTGCTTCTTCAAACAATTCTTGCACTTCCTTGGGCGAGCGAAAAGAAGCCGCTGAATATAAGGGCGTATGGCCTGCATTGTCTCTGGCGTTAACTTCGGCTCCTTTGGCCAGCAGCAATTCCACCATCTTCTTGTCGCCATATTGCGCCGCATAGTGCAACGGCGTCTGCCCGTTTTTATCCTTGGCTTTGACATCCGCTTTGTAAGCCAGCAGCAACTCCGCCATGGCATCGCGTCCAACCAACGCCGCCCAATGCAAAGGAGTTTCTTCTTTTTTGTCCCTGGCGTTGACGTCAGCTTTGTTGGTCAGCAACAATTCTCCGACGTCTCTGTCACCATCCATCGCCACATAATGTAAGGGCGTCGCGCCGAGAGGATCCTTGGCATTCACGTCGGCCTTGTATGCCAGAAGCAATTTAACGGTTTCCGCTTGCTTCATACTCACCGCAAAAAATAATGGCGTCGAACCAACTTTATTTGTTTCAAAAACCAAATCAGGTTTTTCTTTTAGAAGCGTTTTTACCTCTTCCGTGTTCCTGTTAAATATCGCCTGCGCAATCTCATCACCAAATGCCAAAGCACCCCAAGCCAACACAACCAAAATGGCGATGGCGCGGAAAGCGAATGTGGTAAAAAGGGGCTTATTCATGTCTCAACCTTGCTCATTTTTTTGAAGGCATTGGTCAGAGCTTTCAAGCTGCGCTCGTTTTCCTGCGGCGTGCCGATGGAAATGCGGACCCACTCCGGCAGTTGATAGCCGCCCATCGGACGGACAATCACGCCCTGGCGCTGCATCGCCTCGAAAACCTTCTGGCCGGGGCCGACGCGGACGAGGATGAAATTAGCGTGGGACGGAACGTATTCGAGATTCAAATCGCGGAACGCCCGCGCGAACAATTCCAGCCCGGCGGAATTGTTCTGCCGCGTTTTGCGGACGTGCTCCACGTCGTCCAGCGCGGCGAGCGCGGCGGTCTGGGCCAGTAGGTTGGTGTTGAACGGCTGGCGGATTTTTTCCAGCGCGGAAACCAGTCCCGCATTCGCGACGCCGTAGCCGATGCGCAGGCCGGCCAGGCCGTAAATCTTGGAAAATGTCCGCATCAAAATCAGGTTTTTCCGCGCGCCGGACCGCACAAGCGGAACCAAGTCCGCCGGGTCGTCCAAATATTCGATGTAAGCCTCGTCCATCACCAGCAGCACATCGTCCGGCACTTCGTCGACGAAGCGGACGAGTTCCTCGCGCGGCGCGAACGTGCCGGTGGGGTTGTTCGGGTTCGTCACGAACACGAGGCGGGTTTGCGGCGTGATGGCGCGGAGCATCGCGGGCAGATCGTGGCCGTAATTTTTCGCCGGCACGGTGATGAGGTTCGCGCCAAACAGCTTTGTGACGATGGGATAAACGGCGAAGCAGTATTGCGAAACGACGGCGTCCGCGCCCGGCGCGAGCAGCGCGTGTCCAAGAAACTCGATGATTTCGTTCGAGCCGTTGCCGAGCACCAGATTGGCCGGTTCGACGCCGAGCTTCGCGGCGAGTTTTTGTTTCAGGTAAAACGCGCTGCCGTCGGGATAAAGGTTCACGCCAGCCAGGGCCTTTTGCATGGCGGCCAGGGCGAGCGGCGACGGGCCGAACGGGTTCTCGTTCGACGCGACCTTGATGATGGAATCGGCGGACAGGCCGAGTTCGCGCGCGACTTCTTCAATCGGCCGGCCCGGCTGATACACCGGCAGATTCTTCAAATGAGGATTGAGGGGCAGATTCATTTAGAGCGATTTTACGATTTTTTCGACATTCACATTTTTGGCAACGATGTCGCGGATGAGTGAAATTTTTTCCGCGTCGGTCGGCCGCGTTTTGACGGTGAGGTTGTGGACCTTGGACGCGACCTTATAGCTGTCCTCCTTCACGAGCAGCACGGGAATGGGCATGGCCTGGATGATTTTGAGCACGCTGTCGGAGGGGCGCAGGCCGCCGGTCAAAACGATGCCCGCCATTTTTCCGCTGGCGTGCGTTTCGACGCCGGCGCTCGCGGCAAGCACGATGTCCTCGCGGTCGCCGGGCGTGATGAGCAGCACGCCGGGCTTGAAGAATTTCACCGCGTTGTGTGCGCTCATGGCGCCCACCACCACGTCGTCGGCGAGCGCGTCGAGCGAGGGCGTCCGGTTGAGCATTTCGGCGCGCAGCTCCTCGCGGATCAGATCCACCGACGGATTGCAGAGGCTCTGTTCGTAGGGCAAAACGCCGAGCAGCTCCAGGCCCTTGCGCTTGAGACCGCGCCGGGCGAAGTCGGAGATGTAATCCGCCTTTTCCCGCAGCACCTTGTTCAGGATGACGCCGATGATTTCGACGCCCTCCTTTTCGAACAGCGCCTGGTTCAGGGAGATTTCGTCAATCGGCTTGCCGATGCCGCCCTGGGAAACGATGATGACTTTCGCGCCGAGAATTTTCGCGACCTGTGCGTTCGACAGGTCAAATACGGAGCCGACGCCGGCGTGGCCGCTGCCTTCGCACAGGACGAAATCCTTTTCCCAGGAAACGCGGTCAAACGCCTTGTGGATTTTGCGGACGAGCGCCTCGTTGTTCGCGGTCTCGAGATATTTGCGCGTGAAATCCGGCTCGACGGCAATCGGGCTCATGTCCACGAGCGGGCAGTTCATGGGATACACCGCATCCATCAGCACGGTGTCCTCGTCAATTTTCTGCTCCTCGATTTCGACGAATCGCTGGCCGACCGGCTTGATGTAGCCGATGCGCGGGAAATGCTGCTGCAAGGCCGCGATGAGACCGAGCGAGGCGGTGGTCTTGCCGTCGTTCTGGCGCGTGGCGGCGATGAAAACTCTGGGCGTTGAATCGTTCATGGTTGGATCGTTGAATCGTGAACCGGTTTGACGATTCGACGATTTAAAGAATTCACTCGCCGGGCAGTTTGGCGTCCGCGCCCGGATACAGTTTCTGGTAATTGACGGACATCACGCCAACGATGGCGGCGACCCCGAGAATATCGTGCGCGTTCGAGCCGCGGGAAACGTCCGCGGCGGGCCGGTTCAGGCCGAGCAGGATCTGGCCGTAGGCGTTTCCGTGGCTGATGAGCCGCACCAGCTTGCTGGCGATGTTGCCGGAATTGAGATCGGGGAAAATCAGCACGTTTGCGCGCCCGGCAACCTTGCTCTCCTGCAATTTGCGTTCGGCGATTTCCGGAGCGAGCGCGGCGTCCACCTGCATTTCGCCGTCGAAATCCGCCTCCAGGTGCAACTGCTCGGCCTTGCGCCGGGCCAGGGCGGTTGCCGCCTGCACCTTGCCGACAGAGGCATGGCTGGAGCTGCCCTTGGTCGAAAATGAAAGCATCGCCACGCGGGCCCGCACGCCGAGCATGTGCCGCGCAAGCCATGCGGTGCTCACGGCGATGTCCGCCAGTTGATCCGCGGTCGGATCGGGAATGACGCCGCAATCCGCCATGAACAACGTGCCGTTTTCGCCGATGCGCGTGTCCTCGACTTCCATGACCATGCAGCTCGACGCCGTGGTGATGTCCGGCACCGTCTTGATGATTTGGAAAAGCGGCCGCAACAGGCTGCTGGTGATGTGCGAGGCGCCGGAAATGACGCCGTCGGCCTGGTGCATCGCCAGCATCATCGTGCCGTAATAATTCGGCTGGAGCATCGCCTCGCGAGCCTCGGTGGCGCGCAGCCCCTTTTCGCGGCGCAGCGCATGAAAGCGTGCGGCAAAATTGCCCAGATCCTCGCTGTCGGCGGGATTGATGATGCGGATGCCGTCGAGCGAAACGCCCGCCTCCGCCGCAACCGCCCGGACTTTGTCGGCATTGCCGAGCAGGATGGGCGCACCCAGCCGCAGCGCGCAAAACTGCCGTGCCGCCTGTAGAATGCGCGGTTCCTCGCCCTCGGGGAAGACGACCCGTTTCGGATGCCGCTGCAGTTTTTCGATGACATTGCCGATGAAACGCATGGACGGAGTTTCGGGTTTCAGGTTTCAAGTATCAAGTTTCAAAATCACCCGCGGAGGCTCCTCCTCGATCTTCGTCCTCGGCCTCGATTTTTGGTTTCCCGGGAAGAAGGACGAGAAATTGACTTGGCCGGCCCGGATGGCTAAACTCCGCAGTTCAATGCAGGAGACGATTGAGAAACTTTTGATTTTGCAGGATCGCGACCGGAAAATCCTCCGCGTCCAGCAGGAACTTGCCCACATCACGCCCGAACGCGAAACCTTCCGCGCCCGGGCCGCCGCGACGCAGTCGCAACTCGAAGCCGCCAAGGGCCGCATCAGGCAGACCGAGGCCGAACGCAAGCGGCTCGAACTCGATGTCGAGGCGAAAAAAAACCAGATCGAAAAATACGCCAACCAGCAGTTGCAGACGCGCAAGAACGAGGAATACCGCGCCCTCGCGCACGAAATTGACGAGTGCAAGGCCGGCATCACCCAGATTGAGGACCAGGAAATCGAATTGATGGAGCAGGCCGAGTCCGCGCAAAAGGAGCTGGCCCACGCCACGCAGGAAGCCGCCGCCGCCAAAAAACTGGTGGACGATCAGGTTGCGCAACTGGACCAGCGCGAGGAAAATTTGAAGAAGGAACTGGCGGAATTGCAAAGCGGGCGCGCGCAGCTTGCGGCGGCGGTGGACGAAACGGCGCGGGCGCGCTACGAACGGCTGTTGAAAAGCAAGGGCGACAACGCCGTCGTGGGCGTGGATCATGGCGCCTGTGGCGGCTGCCACATGAAATTGCCGGCGCAGATTTTGGTGAATTGCCGGGGACAGAAGGAACTCGTCTCGTGCAACAGCTGCGGCCGGATTCTTTATTACACCCGCGACATGGAATTATCGGCGGTGGAGTAAAGTCTGCTTGAGAAATCCAGCAGCTTTGTTTATTGTTCCATTGGTTTTGGGAGGGCGGAGAATCGCTTCCGGCGCGAGCCGGAGGAGGAAAGTCCGAACACCAAAGGGCGCGATGCCGCGTAACCCAAGTCTGTTCGATTGGGATACACGCGGGCGGAAGGTTGAAAGGCCTTCCGACGGAAAGTGCCACAGAAAATCAAACCGCCTTCGAGCGCAAGTTCGGAGGCAAGGGTGAAAAGGTGGTGTAAGAGACCACCGCGCGAAGCGCAAGCGACGCGGCACGGAAAACCCCATCGGGTGCAAGGCCAAATAGGAAACCGAGGAGCGGCTCGTTCCGTGTTCCGCGAAAGCGGGCAGGTTTCGGGTATCGGCTGCACAGACAAATGATTCTCTCCGCCCGCAAGGGCGCAGACAGAATTCGGCTTACAGCCCTTCCAAAACCATTTTCGTCCCGTCCCCGGCGGATTTCGCGGGCGGGCACGGGTTGAACGCCTTCAATTTGCAAATTGACCGCTTCTCCGGGCATTGATAGATTTTCCATCCGTTTCCAAACGGATTTTATGCGACACACAATATCGGTTTTGGTGGAAAACAAATTCGGCGTGCTCACGCGCGTGACCGGCCTGTTCAGCGGCCGCGGCTACAACATCGACACGCTCAACGTCGCGCCGACGCACGACCATGACCTTTCGCGCATGACCATCGTCACCCATGGCGACGAGGCCACGCTGGAGCAGATCGTCAAGCAGCTCAACAAGCTGCCGAACGTCATCAAGGTGCAGGATTTCGGCGAGGGCGAATATGTGGACCGCGAGCTGGTGCTGGTGAAGGTCGCGGTGGACTCCAAATCACGCGCCGAGGTGATGCAGATCACGGACATTTTCCGCGCCAAAATCGTGGACGTTCAGCCCAGGAGCCTCGCCATTGAAATCACCGGCAGCGAAAGCAAGGTGGAAAAGTTCATCGGCCTGATGGATTCGTTCGGCGTGACGGACATCACCCGCACCGGCAAGGTGGCGATGCCGCGCAAGTGACCGCACCCGGACGCCGTTTCAGGACCGCATCATCCCGGCAACCCGGTCCGGCCCGCATTTGCATTTGACGGATGGGCGCTGATGTTTAGAATTAAAAGTTCGTTTGAACGAGCAAAGACATTAAACCAACACAAAAACGAGAAAGATTGAGTTATGGCAATTATTGACTTCGGTGGAACCAAGGAAAAAGTCATCACACGGAAGGAATTCCCGATGGCCCGCGCCCGCAAGGTGCTCAAAAATGAGATCATCGCCATCATCGGCTATGGCGTGCAAGGCCCGGCCCAGGGACTGAATCTGCGCGACAACGGCTTCCACGTCATCGTCGGCCAGGCCAAATCGTTCAAACGCGACTGGGACCGCGCGGTAGCCGACGGCTGGGTGCCCGGCAAGACCCTGTTCGACATCGAGGAGGCTGTGCAGAAAGGCACCATCATCCAGATGCTCGTCTCTGACGCCGCCCAGCGCGCCATCTGGCCGCTTGTGAAGAAAAATCTCAAGCCCGGCGCCGCGCTGTATTTCTCGCACGGCTTCTCCATCGCCTACAAGAAACAGACCGGCGTCATCCCGCCGAAGGACGTGGACGTCATCATGGTCGCGCCAAAGGGTTCCGGACTGAACGTCCGCCGCAATTTCCTCACCGGCGCGGGCATCAACTCCAGCTTCGCCGTCGAGCAGGACGCCACCGGCCATGCCGAGGAGCGCTGCATGTCCGTCGGCATCGGCATCGGCTCGGGCTATTTGTTCCCGACCACGTTCCAGCATGAAGTGTTCAGCGACCTCACCGGCGAACGCGGCGTGTTGATGGGCGCGCTGGCCGGCATCATGGAGGCTCAATACGAAGTGCTCCGCTCCCACGGCCACACGCCGAGCGAGGCGTTCAACGAGACCGTCGAGGAATTGACCCAGAGCCTCATCCGGCTCGTGGACGAAAATGGCATGGACTGGATGTATTCCAACTGCTCCGCCACCGCCCAGCGCGGCGCGCTGGACTGGAAGCCCAAGTTCAAAGCGGCGACATTGCCGGTGTTCAAGGACCTCTACAACCGCGTCAAGACCGGCAAGGAATGCACCCGCGTCCTCTCCGCCTGCGGCGCCAAAAACTATCAGGTGCAGTTGGCCAAGGAACTGGGCGAAATCCACAACTCCGAAATGTGGCGCGCCGGCGCGGCCTCCCGCGCGTTGCGTCCCAAGCAATCGGACAAGATCATCGCCAAGGGCACCAAGGGTGTCGGCGGTCGCTCCGCGAACTGATTCGCAAACAATTCAAAAGCCGCTGGAGCAATCCAGCGGCTTTTTTGTTGGTCGTGCGGATTTATCCGCCCAGCGAACCCGGATCGCCCACGTCGCCCTTGTTGAAGTCCACGTAGGCTTCCGTCAAATCGGCGGCATACATTACCGCGCCGGCGTTGCCAAGATTCAGATTGATGTGCAGATCAAATTCCTTCGGCGCGGCGGCGGCGCAGAGTTGCTTGAACGTCGCCTTCGTCGGCTGGCCGCGCTTCAGGCTCCACAAAATATTTTTGCCGCCGGGCGCGGAATAGCCGATGTCAATTTTCTCCTCCACCACCGTTGCCGGGCTGTAACCGACGGCGTCAATGATTCGGCCCCAGTTCGGGTCGCCGCCGTGCCAGCTCGTCTTCACCAGCGGACTGTTCGCCACCGCGCGCGCGGCGGCATCCGCATCCTGAATTGTCTTCGCGCCGTTCACGCGCACCGTCACGATGCGATGAACGCCTTCGCCGTCGCGGACAATTTTCTTCGCCAGCTCCAAACAAACATGATTGAGCGCAGCCTGAAAAACTCTGAACTCTGAACTCTGAACCCTGAACTTTCCATTTCCCGCCAGCCCATTGGCCAGCACCAGCACCGTGTCATTGGTGCTCATGTCGCCGTCCACGGTGATGCGGTTGAAGCTGTTCGCCACCGCTTCGCGCAACGCCGCCTGCAGCACCTTCGCGTCAACCGCCGCGTCTGTCGTGATGAAGCAAAGCATCGTCGCGTGCAGTCCGCCGTGCGGCAATGCCGCCGGCCGCGCGCCGGTCGCGGACATTCCCGGTTGAATCATGCCCGCACCCTTGCAAATGCCACCGATGCGGACGGTTTTGCCGCCGAGCTTAAATTCGACCGCGATTTGCTTGGGCCGCGTGTCGCTGGTCATGATGGCTTCGATGGCATGGGCCGCGTGTTCGTGCGTTGAGCCCAATTCGACGCACGCCTCAATGATGCCGGCGCGGACGTTGTCCATCGGCATCGTGACGCCGATGCGTCCGGTCGAGCCGACGAGGACTGAACCGCCCGGAAAGTTCAATGCGCGCTCGGCATAGCGGACCATCTCCCGCGCGTCCGACAACCCCTGTTTGCCGGTGCAGGCATTGGCGTTGCCAGAATTGACGACAAGTGCCTGCGCACGGCCAGCTTTCACGCGCTCGACGCAGACTTTCACCGGCGCGGCGCAAACCTGGTTGGTCGTGAACATCCCGGCGACCGTCGCCGGCACTTTGGAGACGATGAGCGCGAGGTCGCGCTTTTGTCCCTTGTTCGAACCTTTGCCGGTGCCGAGGCGTTTGATGTCGCAAAACACGCCGCCGGCCCGGAAGCCCTGCGGCGCGACGATGGAGCCCGGAATTTCTTTGAATTGCGTTTTCATTTTAGGAACCGAATTGAACAACAAAGAAACCAAGGAACAAAGTTTTTTCGGCCTTCGTTGCTTTGTTTCTTCGTTGTTAAACCTTTACCGCGTCAATTTCCAGCCGCACCATCCGGACGTGAACCTGCCCGGCGGCGTCCGGCGGATGTTTTGCCAGATAGCGGCCCGTGACGGCGGCGATGAATTCCTCGCGCAAATTCTCCGGCACGCGCTGGGTGTAGGGCAGCCAGGTCGTCCGAAGCCACGCGGCAAATCCGTCTGCGCCGGCATAAGTCGCGTCCTTCGGCGCCAGCTTGAGCTTGTGGATTTTGAAGCCGAATTTCGGCAGCCACTGTTCGTAATCACCGGGCGCGTAAAAAAAATACGGCGTCGGCATCCCGCGAAAAAATTCGCGCCAGCGTTTCAGCCGCATCTCCGGCCGCAGCGCAATGAAGACGTCCTGCGCGTTGCCCTTGCCGCCGCAGGAAACCAGCAGCCGTCCGCCGGGTTTCAGGACTGCCGCCATGCCGCGCAGAATTGCCCGATGATCGTCCACCCAATGCAGCGCGGCGTTGGAAAAAATCAAATCGAACTGGCGGACAGACTTGATTTCCCGCGCGTCCATGACGTGAAATTCCAGATTGGGGAATTTCTTCGCTGGGAAAGTCTTCTGCGCGAACTCAATCATCTGCGGCGAGGCGTCAACGCCGGTGGCCGAGCCGCGCGGCACGGCGCGGGCGATTTCGGCGGTGATTTTGCCGTCGCCGCAGCCGACATCGAGAATGTGCTCGTCGCCGCGCAGCTTCAATCCGGCGATGAGTTCGCGCGCCCAGGTTTGCTGCACGGCGGAATTCGCGGCGTAGTCCGCCGCGTTCCATTCGGCGGGTCGTGCCTGAAGCGAATTGCAGTTCGTTGTCACAGGAGAAACTTTGCGAGGTTGAAATAAAACAGCAGCGTGAAAATATCGGCAAGCGCCAGCGTGATCGGTCCGGCGGCGATTTTCGGGTCCAGCTTCAGCGCGTGGAGCAGGGTCGGCACGGTCAACCCGGCGACGCACGCCGTCAAAAGGCAGAAGGTCACGCTCGCGCCGATGACCAGCGCGGGCATTGGAGTGCGCTGCCAGATCAAGACGACCAGCCCCACGACCAGCCCGCAGGCGACGCCCAGCAGCAGGGCGGTGAAGGCTTCGCGCCAGAGTGACAGCAAATACCAGCGCAATGTCGGCTTGCTCGTCCGCAGCGCCTGGATTGTGACAGTCATGGACTGGATGCCCACGCTTTCGCCGAGGCCCAGAATGAGCGTGAGGAAAAAGGCGATGACGAGGCTTTTTTCCAGCGTCAATTTGTAGGCGCCCGCCATAAATGCGCAGAAGGTTCCGCTAACAATCGTCGTGAGCAGCCACGGAAACCGGATGCGGAACGCGCGCCACGGCGAGGCGTCGCGCACCTGCGAGACGTGAAAGCCGAGCGTTTCAAACACCTCCGTCATTTGCTCGCGCTCGGCGATGTCAAACACCTCCTCCGTGAACAGGCCGACGTCCACCAGCCCGACCACGCGCCGCTGCTCGTCAATCAGCGGAAAGGCGAAGAATTTGTGCAGCACGAAAAACTCGCACGCCTCCATCATCGTCGCCGTGTGTGGAATGGCCACAACCCGCCGGATCATCAGGTCCGACAACCGCTGCTCCAGCGGCGCCATCAACAGCCGTCGCGTGGGCACGACGCCAGCCAACTGCCCGTCATCGTCCACGACGTAAAAATAGACGATTTTTTCGCCGACGCCGCGCTGGCGGATGGATGCCAGCGCCTGTTCAACCGTGAGCTTCTGGTTGAGCGTGGCAAAATCCTTGCGCGCGAACCGCATCACCGGCTCGTTCAAATGCTCGATGGGTGGCTTGACTTGCACCGAGTTTACGGAAGTTAGACCAGCCCCGCCGTTTCCGGCCAGCCGCACACGAGGTTCATGCTTTGAACCGCCTGGCCGCTTGCGCCCTTGACCAGATTGTCCTCGGCGCTCATCACGATGAGCCGGCCCGTGCGCGGGTCGAGCCGCCACGCGAATTCGACAACGTTCGTGCCGACGACATTTTTTGTGTCGGGCAGGGATTTTCCCTCGAGCAGCCGGACAAACGGTTCGCCGCCGTAGGCTTTTTGGTAGCAGGCTGAAATTTTCTCCGCGTCGGCGGATTTGTCCGGCGTGAGATAAAGCGTTGTCAGGATGCCGCGGTTGACCGGAATCAAATGCGGCGTGAACTGGATGAGGACTTTTGTTCCGGCGGCGAACGAAAGCTGCTCCTCGATTTCGGACAAATGCCGGTGTTTCGGCACGCCGTAGGGCCGGGCGCTTTCGTTGCATTCGCAAAACAGGTAGTCCAGCTCGGCCTTGCGGCCCGCGCCGGTCACGCCGCTCAACGAGTCGGCGATGATGCCGGACGGCTGGATCAGCCCCGCCTTCAGCAGCGGAATCGCCGGCACCAAAATGCTCGTCGGATAGCAGCCCGGCGACGCGATGAGGAGGGATTTTTTGATTTCGTCCCGGTAGATTTCCGGCAGGCCGTAGACCGCTTTTTTCAACAGCTCAGGCGCGGGGTGTTCGTGCGCGTAAAAATCCCGGTAAATCTCGGCGCTCCTGAGCCGGAAGTCGGCGCTCAAATCAATCACGACGCTGCCCGCGTCGAGCAGCGGCACGGCGTATTCGGCGGCGACGCCGTGCGGCAAGGCGAGAAAAACGACATCGGCCTGCTTTGCCAGAACCTCGGCGTTCGGCTCGGAGAAACGGATTGTTTTGGATTTCGGGTGGCTGGCGAATTTCGGGAAGACTTGTGCCAGCGTCTGCCCGGCGTTCTGGCGCGAGGTGACGGCGACCAGTTCCGCGTGCGGATGGTTCAGGAGCAGTTGCACCAAAACTTCGCCGGAGTAACCGGACGCGCCGATGACGGCAATTTTCTTCGTTTTCATTTTCAAATCTTAATGGGAGGGTCGCCTTGTCGGCGACCCAAATATTTCGTTTCAGGGACAACGACACGCCATCCCTTCCAAAACAAAAAGCCCCGCCGGATTGAACCAGCGGGGCCTGGAAATCTCCAGCGCGATTAACGTTTCGAGAACTGGAAGCGTTTGCGCGCACCCGGCTGGCCGTATTTTTTGCGTTCGCGCATGCGCGGATCGCGCGTGAGCAGCCCCCCGGCCTTCAGCGGGGGACGCAGCGTCGCGTCGAATTTCAGCAGGGCGCGGGCGATGCCGTGCCGGACCGCGTCGGCCTGGCCGTTCGGTCCGCCGCCGCTGACGTTCACGCGCACGTCGAATTTTTCCGTCGTGCCGGTGGTGGTCAGGGGCAGGGTCGCCTGCGAGCGCTGGGTTTCGAGCGGGAAATAATTGTCAAATGCGCGGCCGTTGACGGTGATCTTGCCGGTGCCGGACGCGAGACGCACGCGGGCGACGGCGGTCTTGCGACGGCCGGTGCCGAGAAATTCAATGGTTTTCGTTTCAGCCATAAATCAAGTTCAGGCCGCAGCCTTGAGCGTTTCGGGCTTCTGCGCGGTGTGCGGGTGTTTCGGGCCTTTGAACACTTTGAGTTTTGTGAGCAGCACCCGGCCGATCCGGTTCTTGGGGATCATGCCCTTGACGGCGTGCATGATGAGCTGCTCGGGATTTTTGGCGCGCAACTGCTCGACGGTCGTGTATTTCTCGCCGCCTTTCCAGCCGGAATAGGTCATGTATTCCTTGGCGGTCTCCTTCTTGCCGGTGACGCGGACCTTCTCGGCGTTGATGACGACGACAAAGTCGCCGGCATCGAGGTGCGGCGTGTAGACCGGTTTGTTTTTGCCGCGCAAAATGTCGGCAACCTGCGCGGCCAGACGACCGAGCACCGCGCCGTCGGCATCAATCAGATGCCACTTGCGCTCATCCAAATTCACTTTCGGCAAATGCGTTTTCATTATTACCCAAACAAAAGGGACGTGAAATCTATCAAACAAACCGATGAAGTCAACAAATCATTTCAATTTGTGACGCGCTGCAAGGCCGGATTGATGGAACTTGTTTAACAGGTGTATTGGTGCAATAGTGGAACAGTCCGGCGGTTGCAACAAAAAATCAAAAGGCGATGAAATGAAATTTATTCTGAAGGCGTTGGTCATTTTTCTCGTGGTCTCCATGTCATGGTTTGGCGGCGGAAATCGCGTCATGGCGCAAGCCGCATTCAACATCAGCCCGGCCACCGTCAGCAACACTTACAGCGGGACGATCACGCTGCAAATCACCAACTTGACCGCCGGCGACACCGTCGTCGTCCAGAAATTTCTCGACCTCAACACCAACAGCATCGCGGACGCCGGCGATTATCTGGTGCAGCAGTTCAAATTGACGGATGGCCGGGCGGGCATGGTTGTTGGCGGCGTCACGAATATCAATGTGCCCGGCGACACCGATGGCACGGCCAACGGACGAATCACCGCACAACTGAATTTTCATAATGGCGATTTCGTGCAGAACATTGCCGGGCAGTATATTTTGGTGCTTTCCAGCACGTCCGGCAGTTTTGCGCCGGTGACGAATTATTTCACCGTCACCAATCTCCCCTATGCGCAGCAGATCACCGGCATCGTGATGGCCACCAGCGTGGTAGTTCCCAATGCCGTCGTCCTGCTGTTTCCCGCGCCGCGCGGCGGCAACCACGGACCGGGAACTCCGGTGGCCGGAACCGTGGCGGACAATTCGGGCAATTATGCCTTCCAGGTGCCGCCGGGAACTTATGTGCCGATGGCTTTCTGTAGTAATTGCGTCTCCGACTATTCGGCCTCGCCGATAGTAACTTTGGGCAGCGGCCAGAGCATCACCACAAATCTGGCACTCACAACCGCCACGGCCAGCATCTCCGGTCAGGCCGTTGATGCCAGCAATCCCAGCATCGGATTGCCGGGCGTTTTCATGCCGGCGATGAACGATTCGGGCTTCATTGCCATCGGTTTCAGTGACACCAACGGCAACTTCAACATGCGGGTCGGTTCCGGGCAATGGAATCTCGGCAGCGACGACAGCGGCCTGATTGTTCACGGTTATGTCGGATACAATAACGGCACCAATGTGGCCGCCGGCGCCACCGGCGTTGTCGGACCTTTCTTCAAGGCCACAGCGCTGTTTTATGGCAGCGTGAAGGACAATTCTGGAAATCCCATGCCGGGAATTGACGTCAACGCCAACGACAACAATTACAACGTGTTCCAATCGGACGGTTACACGGATGCAAACGGAAAATATGTTGTCGGCGTCCTGGGCGGCTTGGGCGACAGCGACCCGTGGCAGGTGCAGGTCAGCAACGGCGGCGACAGCGGCAACCCCGCCAATTACATCTATACGCAACCGCAGTTTGATCAGAACGGAGGCACCAACCTTGTTGCGGGACAGGCTTTGAAAGTCGGTTTCACCGCCGTGCTCTCGACCAACTCCATTTCCGGATCGCTCAAGGATGACAGCGGCAACCCCATTGCCAGCGTTGGCGTGTGGGCCGACGCAACGATCAGCGGGGCGAACTATAACCAGGGCGCGGACACCGACAGCAATGGCAATTATTCGCTGAACGTGGCCAATGGCACTTGGACGGTCGGGGTTAACAGCGGCGGAGGCGGCGACAGTTTGTCCGGCAACTATCTCGCTCCCACAAATCAATCGGTGGTGATTTCCAGCAACAATGCCACCGTGAATTTCACCGCAATTCTCGCCACCAATCATATCACCGGCAACGTAAAGGCCAGCGGCACCAACATCGTCGGCGTGGGAGTCGGGGCCAGCGCAACCATCGGCGGCGTGGATTACATGCAATATGCGGACACCGACACCAATGGCGATTATTCGCTCAACGTGGCCAATGGCATCTGGTCGGTCGGCCTTAATCCCAGCAACGGAGGTGATAGTTTGGACAGCATTCTCGGCATCGGAACCTACCAAAATCCGGCCGGTCAAAGCGTCACCATCAGCAACGGCGACGGCACGGCGAACTTCAATGTGTTGCCGAACAGTGGTTCGGGACAAATTTCGGGCTATGTAATTGACGCTGCCGGCCATCCGGTCGGCGGTGCGACCGTCTCCGCGAACGACGGTGTCGGAGACAATTATTCCACCTCGACGGCCGACAGCGGTTTTTATTCGTTCAATGTCGGGAATGGGAATTGGGATGTGACCGTGGATTGCAGTTATCTGAACGCACTCGGCTACCAGTGTGTCAGCGGTCAAAATGTGAATGTCCCCGAAAACAACGGCATGGTGAATTTCCTCGTTGAATTCCTGCAAACTCAAACCATCGTCCTGACCAGCGACGCGGACACGCTGGCGGCGTCCAAAAACGATGAATCAGCCCTCGACACCGGCGACACATCCGGGCTGACCTTTCAACCCGTGATCGTTGGCTCTTATGGAACCTACACCCCGGTGCCGCCTCAATCGGCCGAGGGCGCGGAAGTCGTCCAGATTCCCCCGGCGGACGGTGAAAACGGCTTTTTCAAGATGACCTTCACCCTGCCGCCAGGCTTCAGCCGGATACAACTCGCCGGCGCGGCAAATGTGGATGACTATGGTCGCGCCTTCCTGAACGGCCATCCGCTCACGCCATCGCTGACGAGCGTCACTGCCGCGCCCATAACCGAAGAAGGCAACACAACCTTCAGCACGACCAACGCCGACTGGTTCGTTCCGGGAACAAACGAATTGCTGGTTTCCGACTGGAACACCGGCGGCCCGAGCGGAGCGGCGTTCTACGCCGTTGTTTCTTTCATTCCCGTTCCGTCCCTCGGCTCGGTGGACACGTCTTCCAGCGGCCAGTTCCGATTCCTGCTCAACGGCACGGCCAACCAGAATTACACACTTCAAGTGTCCACCGACTTGAGTTCCACCAACTGGACGACGCTCTACACCACCAACAACCCGGAGGCAGGCACATTCCTGCTGACCGACCCGAACGCCACGAACCAGCAGCGATTCTACCGCATTTTGGTCGGGCCGTAATTGTTTAACGGCATTCACCCGCCTGGAAATGAGCACTTGACCGGCGGATTTGTCAGTCTCAGCATCGGCGGCATGAAAGCCGGAATGATGGTTGTTCGTTTTCTTGGCGGGCTTCTTCTGCTGACTGCCTGTGCGCTCGCCTTTCTCTGGTTCTTCTGGCTCACACCGCTCAAACATTTTTATTCGGGCACTTGGAACCGCGACCATTCCAACTACGCCCGCTGGGTTGAAGGAGAGAAATCTGTATCTCGTTTGGGCGTCACCCACGATGTTGGCATTGAAATGGGTTATTACGGCGGCAAAGAGTGGGCGGTTTGGATAATGAAGCACATCAAACCGGGCCAGGATATATCGGGTTGCGACGCCAGTCATTTGGCAGGTGCGTTGGCACGCATGACAAATCAGCAACTGGGCGATCAAGCGGACATCTGGCTGGCTTGGTGGAAAACCAACCAAGACAAGACTCAACTGGAATGGATTCGAGACGGTTTTGCAAACAAGGGCGTGGTTGTCCAACAACCGTTGACGACAAACAACATTTTGGCCTTGTTGAAATTGGCAGACCTCGCCACAAACTCGGCCATTTATGCAAATATGCCCGTTTATCTGCGGTCCAGTTTGCGTTTCAATGCGTTTCGTTGGCTGCGGGATTCCGGCTTCCGGGCGACTGAATTTGACCTGAAAAACATTCCTGTAGAAAATGGAAACCAAATCACTTCAGCTCTCATTGATTATGCTGAATGGTATGGAATTCACTGGAATGATCCCGGAAAACTGCGAATCGCTGGAAATAACATCGGTGATGACCGGTGGCCTGATGCCGTGTTTGAAACACGCCCTTACCGGTGGACCTTGTATTCCATCATTGTTGTCATGGCGCTTGGCGGTTGCTTTTTGCTTCGTTTTGAACGCCAAAAAGGCTGGTGAGCGGGCCGCGTCCGTTCTACACTCCACGCCCAATCATGGATAAAGTCTTTGTCACGGGCGCGGCGGGTTTCATCGGCAGCAATCTGGTGGACCGGTTGCTGCGGGACGGCAAATCGGTCGCCGGCTACGATAATTTCTCCACCGGCCAGAATGAGTTTCTGGAGAACGCGCGAAAGCGGCCCGGGTTCAGGTTGATCCGGGGCGATTGTCTCGATCTGCCCGCGCTCACTGCGGCGATGGCCGGGTGCGATTTTGTCTTCCACCTCGCGGCCAATGCGGACGTGCGGTTCGGGCTGGAGCATCCGGGCAAGGATTTTCAGCAGAACGCGCAGGCCAGTTTCAACGTGCTGGAGGCGATGCGCGCCAACGGCATCAAGGGCATCGCGTTCAGCTCCACCGGCAGCGTTTATGGCGAGGCGGAAATCATCCCCACGCCGGAGAACGCGCCATTTCCCATCCAGACGTCGCTTTACGCGGCGTCCAAGCTGGCGTGCGAGGGGTTCATCCACGCCTATTGCGAGGGCTACGGGTTCGAGGGCTACATTTTCCGGTTCGTCTCGATTCTCGGCGAGCGCTACACGCACGGGCACGTCCTGGATTTTTACAAGCAACTCCGCGAGCATCCGGAAAAATTGAAGGTGCTCGGCGACGGCAAACAGCAAAAATCGTATCTCTACATCGGTGACTGTCTGGAGGCGATGCTGCACGTCATCGCGCGCGGAACGGCGCACAAGGCGAAGCACCACGTCGAAACTTACAACCTTGGCACGGAGGAATATGTGCGGGTGAACGATTCGATCCGGTTCATTTCCGCCGCGCTGGGCATCAATCCCAAGCTGGAATACACCGGCGGCAACAAGGGCTGGGTCGGTGACAACCCGTTCATCTTCCTCGACACGAAAAAAGTCCGCGCCACCGGCTGGAAGACGACGCTGACCATCGAGCAAAGCATCATGCGCACGCTGGAATGGCTCCAGCAAAACCAGTGGGTGCTGGAACGGCGATGAAAATTGTCGTCCAGGGCCTCTGGCATCTCGGCTGCGTCACCGCCGCCTGCAGCGCAAAACATTTTGACGTTGCCGGCCTAGATTTTGACGCCACAAACGTCGCAAAGCTGAATTCCGGCCAGGCGCCGCTGTTCGAGCCGGGACTGAACGAACTCATTGCCGCCGGAATCGCCGCAAAAAAACTTTCCTTCACGACCGACGCAAAAACCGCATGCGCCGCCGCCGATGTGCTCTGGCTTTGCCACGACACGCCCGTAGACGACGAGGACGAGTCGGATGTGGAATCGGTTTTGGTGAATCTTCGCAAGGCGTTGCCGCATCTGCCGGAAGGCGCGCTCGTCCTGATTTCCGCGCAACTGCCCGTCGGCACCTGCGCGAAGCTGGAAAAGGAATTTCCGCAGTTTCATTTTGCCTGCTCGCCGGAAAATCTCCGGCTCGGCAAGGCGATTGACTCGTTTGAAAAAGCCGACCGCGCCATCGTTGGCATCCGCGACGATGCGAAGAAGCCGCTGCTTGAAGAATTGTTCAAGCCGTTCGCCGCGCAGGTGATTTTCATGCGCACCGAATCGGCGGAAATGGTCAAGCACGCGCTGAACTCCTTCCTCGCGCTGTCCATCACCTTCATCAACGAAATCGCGCGGCTGTGCGAGCACACCGGCGCGGACGCGAAGGAGGTTTCCGCCGGGCTGAAGAGCGAGCCGCGCATCGGGCCGAAGGCGTATCTCGCCCCCGGCGGACCGTTCGCCGGCGGCACGCTCGCGCGCGACGTGGTGACGTTGACAAAACTGGCGGCGGCGAACGGTGAAACGATTTCCGTCATCCCGGCCATCAAGCAGAGCAACGATCTCCATCGCGGCTGGACATTCCGGCGGCTGCAATCACGCCTCGGCAAATTGCGCGGCAAAAGAATCGCCGTGATCGGCCTGACTTACACGACCAACACCGACACGCTCCGGCGCAGCGCGGCGGTGGAATTGTGCCGGCAACTCTTGAAAGCAGGCGTGAAAGTCAGCGCGTTCGATCCGGCTGTCAAAAGTTTGCCGAAGGATTTGAGCAAGATTTCGCTCGCTGCCGACGTTGCCGCCGTCCTGGACGGCGCGGATGCCGCCGTTGTCTGCACCGAATGGCCGCAGTTCCGCCAGGCGGATTGGGCAAAAATTGTTCCGCAGATGCGCGGGAAAATTTTCGTGGATGCCAACCGGTTTTTGGAAAAAGAATTGAAAAGCATCGCCGGTGTCGAGCATCTTTCCGTTGGACGCGCTTAAAATGAAACTGGAAAACGTCAACGCGCTCATCACCGGCGGCAGCCAGGGGCTGGGCCGGGCCATCGCCGAACAGTTCCTGCTTGAGGGCGCGAACGTGGTGATTTGCGCCCGCGGCAAAAAGGAATTGAGCGCCGCGCGCGGCGAACTGGCCAAAAAATATCCCACGCAAAAGGTCTGCGCCCGGGCCTGCGACGTTTCCGACGAAAAGCAGGTGAGCGGGCTTGTCGCCTTTGCGCTGCGCGAACTCGGCTCGCTTCAGGCGCTCGTGCTGAACGCCGGCATTTACGGGCCGATGGGGCCGACGGAATCCGTTCCGCTGGACGAATGGCGGCGGGCGATGGAAATCAATTTGTTCGGCGTGTTGCTGCCGTGCCGCGCGGTCATCCCGCATTTCAAAAAAGCCGGTCGCGGCAAAATCGTCGTGCTGAGCGGCGGCGGCGCGACAAATCCGCTGCCGAACATCAGCGCCTATGCCGCGTCCAAGGCTGCCACCGTCCGGCTCGCGGAAACGCTGGCGGAGGAATTGAGGGAATTTCACGTGGACGTGAACGCGATTGCGCCCGGCGCGCTGGCGACGCGGCTGGTAGATGAAGTTCTGGCCGCCGGGCCGGGAAAAGTCGGCGCGGCGTTTTACGAGAAGAACAAGCAGTGGAAGGAAAAAGGCGCCACGCCGCTCGAGCTCGGCGCGCGGCTGGCGGTTTATCTTGCCAGCGCGGAGAGCGACGGCATCACCGGCAAACTGATCAGCGCGCAATGGGATCCGTGGGAGAAATTGCACGAATTCAAAAAGGATTTGAGCGGCGACATTTACACGCTGCGCCGCATTGTGCCGAAAGACCGCGGCAAAACCTGGGGCGACAAATGAATTACGCCATCATCGGTTGCGGATTGATCGGGAAAAAGCGGCTGGCGGGTTTGCCCGCCGGCTCAAGGCTCGCCGTCGCCTGCGACACCAATCTGTCGCGCGCCGAAGAGCTGGTGAAACTCGCCAAAACCGGACGCGCCGTGGCGGATTTCAAACAAGCCGTCGCCGATCCGCAGGTGGACGCGGTGATTGTCGCCACCATCAACGCCGCGCTGGCCGAGGTTTCCGCCGCCGCCATTCGCGCGGGCAAGCACGTCATCGTTGAAAAGCCGGCGGGCATTTCCGTGAGGCAGATTGACGAATTGATTGCGCTCGCCCAAAAGCCCGGCGTTTGCGTGCGCATTGGTTTCAATCACCGTTATCATCCGGCCTTTCTCAAGGCGCGGGAGATTTTTGAGTCCGGCGTGATGGGCGAATTGATGTTCATCCGTGCGCGCTACGGCCACGGCGGGCGCATCGGCTACGACAAGGAATGGCGCGCGAACCCAAAACTGTCCGGCGGCGGCGAGTTGATTGACCAGGGGATTCATCTGATTGACCTCGCCGGATGGTTTCTCGGCGGGTTCAAAAAAGTCAACGGCCACGCGGCGACGTATTTCTGGAAAATGCCGGTGGACGACAATGCCTTTCTGGATTTGCAGACTGCCAGGGGCCAGACGGCGTGGCTGCACGTCAGTTGCACGGAATGGAAAAATCTTTTTTCGTTCGAGATTTACGGTCGCAACACGAAGCTGCACATCGAGGGGCTTGGCGGCAGCTACGGCGTCGAGAAACTTTATCATTACCAGATGAAGCCGGAGATGGGGATTCCGGACACGAAGGTCTATGAATTCCCCGGCGCGGACGAATCGTGGCGCATCGAGCTGACCAGGTTTGAAAACGATGTCCAATTGAAGCGCAACCCTGACGCCGGGCTTGCGGAGGCGCGCGCGGCACTTCAGATTGTTGAAGCGATTTACAAAAAAAGCGGTCTGAAAAAATTATGATCATCGCACGTTCACCCCTTCGCGTCACGCTCGGCGGCGGCGGCACGGATTTGCCGTCGTATTACGAAAAATTCGGCGGCTTCCTCATCGCCGCGGCGATTGACAAATACGTCTACATCACGGTGCATGACACGTTTGTGTCCGACCTCATCGTCAAGTATTCCGAACTCGAGCGGGTGCCGGACGCAACGCATTTGAAGCATCCCATCTTCCGCGAGGCGTTTGCGCTGGTGGGCACGGCCGGCCATTCGCTGGAACTGACTTCGATGGCGGACATCCCCGCCGGCACCGGCCTCGGTTCGTCCGGCAGCTTCACGACGGCGCTGCTCAAGGCGCTGCACGCGCACAATAAAAATCTCGTTCATCCCGCTGAACTCGCCGCGCAGGCGTGCGAAATCGAGCTGGGCCGGCTCAAGGAGCCGATTGGCAAGCAGGATCAATACATCGCGGCCTACGGTGGCATCACCTGCTTCAAGTTTCTGGAGGATGGCAGGGTTGAAGCCTGGCCGCTGAAACTTTCCAAGGAAACTCGGGACGATCTTGAAGACAATCTGCTGCTGTTTTTCACCGGCTATTCGCGCAGCGCATCGGCGATTTTGAAGGAGCAGGATCAGAAATCGAAACAGTCCGACGCGGGCATGATTGAAAATCTGCACTTCGTCAAGGACCTCGGCCTGCAAAGCCAGAGCGCGCTCGAAGGTGGAAACCTCGCCGAGTTTGCGCGGCTTATGGACGTGCATTGGCAGCGCAAAAAACAGCGCAGCGGCGGCATGAGCAATCCGAAAATCAATGAGTGGTATGACCTCGCAATGGCCAGCGGCGCGCTCGGCGGCAAGCTCATCGGCGCCGGCGGCGGCGGATTCCTGATGTTTTACGCCGAGGACAAAACGAAATTGCGCCGCGCGATGACGCGGGCGGGATTGCAGGAGATCCGCTTCCGTTTTGACTTCGAGGGAACAAAACTCGTCATCTCGTAAATATCGTGCCATCAAAGACCCTTCTCAAGCCATGTTGCGCAGCGCTGGTGGTTGTTCTGCTTCTCTGCACGGCGGCTGCGGCGTTTGCCGGAATGATGGCCGCGGATTTGCGTTGCGATTATGCCGTCAATCCGCTTGGCGTTGACTCTGCGAACCCGCGGCTGTTTTGGAAGCTGGCCAGCGGCTCGCACGGCCAGCGGCAGACCGCGTATCAAATTCTCGCCGCCTCGTCGGAAAAAAATCTGGCGCGTGACGATGGCGATTTGTGGGATAGCGGCAAGGTTTCCTCCGACGAAACGATTCAAATTTCCTACGCGGGCGCGGCATTGAAATCATCACAGCAGATTTTTTGGAAGGTGCGCGTGTGGGATCAGAATGAAAAAGTCTCCGCGTGGAGCAAGCCGACGACCTGGACGATGGGTGTTCTGCAAGATTCAGACTGGCACGCGCAGTGGATTGGCGCGGTGGACACGAACATTCCTTCGCTGTTACTGCGCCATGAATTTTCCGTGAAGCCCGGGCTCAAACGCGCGCTGGCAAACGTCTGCGGTCTCGGCCAATACGAGCTGACGCTCAACGGCAAAAAAGCCGGCGACGATTTTCTCTCGCCCGGCTGGTCGAAATACGACAAGACCTGCCTTTACGACACGCGCGACATCACAGACTTGTTGCGCAATGGAAAAAATGCCGTCGGCATCGAACTCGGCAACGGCATGTATAATTTGCTGGGGACGCGGTTTCTGCGGCCCGGTTTGTCGCGTCTTTATTCATTTGGCCCGCAGAAGGCCATCGCCCAAATCCGCCTGGAATATGCCGACGGCTCCGTCGAGATCGTGGACACGGACGAAAGCTGGCGTGTCGCGCCCGGCCCGATTACTTTGTCATCCATTTACAGCGGTGAAGATTTTGATGCACGCCTCGTGCAGCCTGGCTGGAACAAAATCCATTTCGACGATTCAAAATGGCCGTGCGCAACGGTTGTCAACGGGCCGGGCGGCGAATTGCGCGGACTTTCCTGCGCCGCGCCGCCGATCCGGTTTTTTGAAATTCACAAACCAGTTTCATCACGCACGCTTACGAACGGGGACGTGATTTTCGACCTCGGCCAGAACGCCGCGCACATCCCGAAAATCTCCGTCACCGGCCCGGCAGGCAGCCGCGTCCGCATTATTCCGTCAGAACTTGTCAGCAACAAGGGATCAGCGGATCAAGGTTCAATGGGTGTGCGTGGGAACGCCCTCTGGTGTGATTTCACCAAGGCAACCGACGGCGCGGAAACGTGGTCGCCGAAATTTTTCTACGTCGGCTGCCGCTATCTGGAGGTGAAGTGTTATCCGGCCAAAGGCGGAACCAGATTGCCCCGCGTGAAATCCATCGAGGGCATCGTCGTTCAATCTTCCTCCGAACCCGTCGGCGAATTTGAATGTTCCAACACGCTGTTCAACCGCATCTACAACCTCGTCCGCTGGGCGCAGCGCGCGAACATGATCAGTGTGATGACCGATTGCCCGCAGCGCGAGAAACGCGGCTGGCTGGAGCAGGACCATCTGAATGGCCCGGCCTTGCGTTACGATTTCAACCTGGCGCAATTGTTCACCAAGACGCTGAACGACATCGCCGATTCGCAGCTTGCCAGCGGCCTCGTGCCGACGACCGCGCCGGAATACACGATCATGCGCGACCGGAACACGCCGCCGGACCGGCGGAACAATTTCGGCGATTCACCGGAGTGGAGCAGCGCCATCATTCTCGTGCCGTGGCAGCAGTATGAATTTGACGGCGACCTGAACCTGTTCCGCCTTCACTACGGCACAATGACCAATTATCTCGCCTACCTCGGCGGCCGCGCGACAAACGACATCGTCAACTACGGTCTCGGCGACTGGTATCACCTCGGCCCGAAACGGCCCGGCGTCGCGCAACTCACGCCCATCGCGCTCACCGCGACGGCCTTTTATTTCGAGGACGCGGAAATCATGTCGCGCGCCGCCGCGCTGCTCGGCAAAACGGACGACGCCAAACAATTTTCCGAACTTTCCGGAAAAATCCGCTCTGCGTTCAATGCCAGATTTTACGACCCGTCAAATCACATTTACGCCACCGGCTCGCAATGCGCGAACGCCATCCCGCTCGTCATGGACATTTGCGAACCGGCGAACCGCGCTGCCGTTCTCGACGCGGTTGTCCGCGACGTTCGCGCCCGAGGCAATGCGCTGACGGCGGGCGATGTCGGTTACCGCTATCTGCTCCGCGCGCTGGCCGACGGCGGTCGCAGCGACGTGATTTTTGACATCAACAACCAGTCCGACAAACCGGGCTACGGCATGCAGCTCAAGCGCGGCGCAACCAGCTTGACCGAGGCATGGGATGCCGCGCCCGGCTCGTCGCAAAATCATTTCATGCTCGGCCAGATTCAGGAATGGTTTTACCACGACCTCGCCGGAATTCAAAACGCGCCCGGCAGCGCGGGCTTCAAGGAAATCGTCATCGTCCCGCAGCCTGTTGGCGACGTGACGCGGGTGAATGCCAGCTACAATTCCATCCGCGGAAAAATTGTGAGCGACTGGAAACTCGACGGCGGGAAGTTCACCCTGAAGGTTTCAATTCCGGCGAACACCACCGCGACGATTTTTGTTCCCGCCAAATCCGCCGACGCTGTGGCCAAGACCGAAGACGCGGCATTCCTGCGAGTGGAAAATCACCGCGCCGTTTTTGCAATCGGCTCCGGTGATTACACGTTCGTCTCCAGCCCATGAAGCCCCTGCCGCTCAACATTCCCGTTGCCATCCTCGCGGGCGGACTCGCCACGCGGTTGCGGCCCATCACGGAGAAAATCCCCAAGTCGCTGGTTCCCGTCGCGGGCAGGCCGTTTCTCGCGCATCAGCTCGAATTGCTCCATTCGCGCGGCATTCGTCGCGCCGTGCTTTGCGTCGGTTATCTCGGCGAAATGATCCAGCGCGATTTTGGCGCCGGCGAAAAATTCGGCGTGAAACTGGATTACTCCTTCGACTCGCCGCGCCATGGCGAAGCGACGGCGGGTGGCGAAAAATTGCTCGGCACCGGCGGCGCCATCAAGCGCGCGCTGCCTCTGCTCGGTGACGAGTTTTTTGTCCTCTACGGCGATTCCTACCTGCCGGTGGAATACGCGCCCGTCGCGGAATGTTTCCGGCGCAGCGGCAAGCCCGGCTTGATGACCGTCTATCGCAACGAAGGCAAATACGACACCAGCAACGTCGTTTTTCGCGGTGGCGAAATTGTTGTTTATGACAAAAAACTGAAGTCGCCAGAAATGAAACACATTGACTACGGCTTGAGCCTGTTCAAGGCGGCGGTGTTCGACGCATTTCCGGCGGACGAGAAATTCGACCTCGCCGAGGTCATGGGCAAACTCGTCCACGAAAAGCGGCTCGCCGGTTTTGAAGTGTGCGAACGGTTTTATGAAATCGGCTCGCATGCGGGCTTGGCGGAACTGGAAACACTGCTACAATCAAAATCAATATGAGCTTTGCAAAGGAATTTCTGGCCGAGGTTCAGCAGGTTGTTGCGCAACTGAATGTGGACGCGATTGAAAAATGCGCCGACGAGCTGGCCCGTGTGCGCGAACGCGGCGGACGGCTGTTCATTCTCGGCGTCGGCGGCAGCGCCGCCAACGCCAGCCACGCCGTCAACGATTTCCGCAAAATCTGCGGCTTTGAAGCCTACGCGCCGACGGACAATGTTTCCGAACTGACCGCGCGCACCAACGACGACGGCTGGGCGACGATTTTCGCCGAGTGGCTTAAAGGCAGCCGCATCAATTCAAAAGACGGCCTGCTCATTTTTTCCGTCGGCGGCGGCAATCTGGAGAAAAATGTCAGTCCGAATCTCGTCAGCGCGATTCAACTCGCGAAAAAAGCCGGCGCGGCGATCGTTGGCATTGTCGGCCGCGACGGCGGATTTACCGCGAAGGAAGCGACGGCGTGCGTCATCGTGCCGACGGTGAATCCCACGCACGTCACGCCGCACAGCGAGGCGTTTCAGGCCGTTGTCTGGCATCTGCTGGTTTCGCATCCGAAGCTCAAAGTCGGCCAGACGAAATGGGAGTCAACGAAATGACTAATTTCTAAACCCTAATGACCAATAAATCTCCAAGTCCGGATGACGAATCTGGCAGCCGGACATCATTTGACTTGGAGGAGCGAACAGCGGTTTTCGGTGAAGCCATTATTCATTTTGCAAAAGCGGTTTCCAAGAATCCAGTCACATTGCCATTGATTAACCAAATTGTCCGTTCGGGAACAAGTGTGGCGGCAAATTATTGCGAGGCGGATGACGCCGTTTCCAAGAAAGACTTCAAAAATAAAATCGGCATATGTCGGAAAGAATCCCGCGAGACCAAGCTTTGGCTGCGAATGATTGCCGCCGCCGAACCGGAATTAAAAGTCGAGGCTAGAAAACTTTGGCAGGAGGCGAAAGAGCTGCACCTCATTTTTGCTGCAATCTGGAGAAAATCATGAAAAGCGCGTATTATTTGCCATTGGTGCTTCGTCATTCTTTTGTCATTAGGACTTAGTCATTAGTCATTCGCGCGTTCATGCCTTCCCATAACAAAAATCAAATTCTTTCACGCGCGCGGGCTGTTTTTCTGGATCGCGACGGCGTCATCAACCGCGCGCTGGCGCGGGACAGCAAGCCGTATCCGCCGAGAAACCTGGGTGAATTTGAAATTCTGCCCGGCGTCCCCGAAGCCTGCGCGAAACTGAAGGCCGCCGGCTTTTTGCTAGTCGTCGCGACGAACCAGCCGGACGTGGGCCGCGGCACCTTGAAGCGGGAAATTGTCGAAACCATCCACGCTGAAATGCGCCGGCAACTGCCGCTTGACCGCGTGGAAGTCTGTTTTCATCCCGGCCAGGGTTTGTCCGACTGCGACTGCCGCAAGCCAAAGCCGGGCATGCTGCTGCGTGCCGCGCGCGAACTTGGCGTTGATCTCGCGCGAAGCTGGATGGTTGGCGACCGCTGGCGCGACGTGGATTGCGGCCATGCCGCCGGCTGCCGGACGGTTTTCATTGATTGCGGCTACGCGGAGGAACTGCGGCAGAAACCTGATTTTTCGGCTGGCAATCTGGTTGAGGCTGCGAACATAATCTTGCAGGAGTCAAAAGAATCTTAATTATGCGCACACTCAAAGATTTGAAAGTGAAGCTTTTCGCGGATGGCGCGGACAAAAAGGGCATGCTGGAGTTGAACGCCAATCCGCTCATCCAGGGCCTGACCACGAATCCGACGCTCATGCGCAAGGCGGGCATCACGGAATTCGAGGCGTTCGCGCGCGACATTCTGCAGCACATCACCGTGAAACCGGTGTCGTTCGAGGTGTTTTCCGATGATTTTTCGGAAATGAAACGCCAGGGGCTTAAAATCAACAGCTGGGCGAAAAATGTCTACGTCAAAATCCCCATCACCAACACGCGCGCCGAATCGTCCCTGCCGCTCATCCGCGAACTCGCCAACGAAGGCGTGAAACTGAACATCACGGCGATGCTGACCGCGAAGCAGGTTGAAGGCTGCGCGCAGGCGTTGCACGCCAACGCGCCGGCGTTCATCTCCGTTTTTGCCGGTCGCATCGCCGACACCGGCGTGGACCCGGTTCCGGTCATGCTGGAATGCAAAAAAATCCTGGCCGGTTTGCCGAAGGCGGAGCTGCTTTGGGCGAGCGTCCGCGAGGTGCTGAACATTTTCCAGGCCAACGACTGCGGCTGCGAAATCGTGACCGTGCCGCATGACATTTTGAACAAGGCGCTCAAGATGGCCGGAATGGATTTGAAGGAACTCTCGCTCGACACGGTGAAAATGTTCGCCGCCGACGCGAAAGGCGCGGGATTTTCGCTTTGATCAAAGCCGTTTCGTCACCGCCGCAAAAACGTCTTCTATCTTCACCGACGCCATGCACGCCAGCAGTTCCTCGCGCGTGCCCTTGATGTCGCCGCCGTCGTAACGGTAGTAGTCCAGATTGCGTCCGGCCACGACAGGATTTTTCACCAGCGTGAACGGATTTCCATAAGGCAGGTTCGTCGCGTTCAAGGTCGGCGCCTCGATGACGATCTGGTTCGGCGCCTTCACCGCCGCAGCGATGTGCATCAGCGCCGTGTCCACGCTCAAAAACGCGCCACACCGCTTCATCAGCGCCGCCGTCTGGCGGAGATTTTTCGTCTTCGCCTCCAGCGTCAAATCGCGATTGCACTGCGCCAGCACGGCCTGGTGATCTTTTGCCTCCTCCGGCCCGCCAAAAAGCAAAACGCGGAGGTCCGGGCGTTCCTTGTTCAACCGCCGGATCAGCCCGGCATGGTTTTTCAACGGCCAGCGTTTCAGCGGCAGATTTTTCGTGCCGCCGGAGCCGACGTGAACGCCGAGAATTTTTTGCCCGGCCAGTTTGTTTTGGGCGAGAAAATCATCCGCCTGTTTTTCCTCGGCCGGCGTCAGGAACATCTCCATTTCGTGCGACGGCAGTTTCACCGTCGCGCCCAGCAGCGGCAGCACGTCAAAATTGTTCTCAATCGAATGCCGCGTGTAATCCTGCGGCAGCGTGCGGTTCACCAGCCAGCGGTCGAGCCGGCCGAAACACTCGTATTCATGGCTGATGCGCAGCGTCGCGCCGGCAATGCGCGCCGCGATGCGGTAATGAATCCGCGCCTGCGGATGCGTGTTGATGGAAACGTCGTAATGATTTTTCCGCAGCGACCAGAGAAATTTCAACCCCTCGAACTTGCCGCACTTGATGAGGTTTTTCTGATAAACCCGGTTCAGGTGCGGATTATTTTCCAGCAAATCCTTCGAGCCGGGCCAGAGGGCAAGCGCGTCAATCGTCGCGCCGGGAAAATTGGCGCGCAGCTCGTGGATGAGCGGCGTGGCGATCAGCGTGTCGCCGATGCCCGCCATGGAAATGACCAGGATTTTCACGGCCGGGAAATCTTTTTCAGCAGCGCCGTCGTGGATTTGCCGGGCACGAACGGAATGAGGACAATTTTCCCGCCCGCCGATTCGACCGCGCGTCGCTCGTCCTGATTCAGCGTGTCCAGCGTGTAATCGCCGCCCTTGACGTAAATGTCCGGCTGCGCCGCCGTCAGGAATTTCACCGCCGTTTTGTCCGCAAAAATGCAGGCGCCACCGACGCTTTCCAGCGCGGCCAGAATCGCCGCGCGGTCCGTTTCGGAATTCACCGGCCGGCCCGGGCCTTTCAATTCCCGGACCGCCGCGTCGCCATTGACGCCGACGAGCAGCGCGTCGCCGAAATTTCGCGCCGATTCGAGGTAGGTGACGTGGCCGAGGTGCAGGATGTCGAAGCAGCCGTTGGTGACGACGAGTTTCTTGCCGGTGGCGCGAAAGTTTTTCCGCCACTCCGGCAATTTTTCCCACGCGATGATTTTGTCGCGGAAGTTCACGGCGTCATTTTGCCCGCCCGCCGCCGATTGGCAATGATTTAGCGATGGCGCACGGCGTCAGACTTTCAGCACCCGGACCACCTTCGCGAGCCGGGTCACGTCCCCGCGGTTCAATTCGCCGGGCTGCGGTGTGAGCGCGTTGGCCGCGCCGGCAGAGGCGCCCCAGCGGCACGCCTCGCCCAGATCGTCGCCGCACAGCAGCCGCAACACCACGCCGGCGGTGAAGGCGTCGCCGGAGCCGATGGGATTCACCACCCGGATTCGCGGCGTGATGATGCGCCGGAAAAACTTCCCGTCAAATGCCAGCGCCGGCTCGCGGCCTGCCGTCACAATCACCCGCTGCGCGCCGCATTCGTGCAATTCGCGCATCGCCCGCATCACGTCCGCGTCGGACTTGAGTTCGCGTCCGGTGGTCGCCGCCAGCTCCGGGCGGTTGGGTTTGACCAGTCCCGGTTTTGCCTTGAGCGCTTCGGTCAGCGCGGCGCCCTGCGCGTCAACGACGGAAAGCAGCCCCGCATTTTCCGCCAGCCGCGTGCAATCGTGGTAAAGCGTCGCCGGGCCGCCGGACGCGATGGTTCCCGACATCACCGCCGCGCGGCAGCCGGCGATGCGCCGCCGGATGACGGCCATGAATTTTTTGAAATCCGCCGGCGTGACCGGGCGGCTTTCCTCGACCAGTTCCGTGTGCGTGCCGGTTGATTCGTCAATCACCGTGATGCACTGGCGTGTCGGGGATTTCACCCTCACAAAATCGGATTCGATTTTTTTCTCCGCCATCGCCGCGCGCAGGGATTCGCCGCGCTGGCCGCCGAGAAAGCCCGTCGCGACCGGATGCGCGCCGAGCGTTTTCAGGATTTTCGCCACGTTGATGGCCTTGCCGGCAACGCCGTCGAGCGTTGTGGCGGCGCGATTGACGGCATCGGGCGTCAGCCGGCGGAAAATCATCACCCGCTGGGCGGCGGGCGTCGTGCCGATGCAGAGAATTTTCATCGAAGACATCTGGGCAAATCATCGCCCGCAATCCGGCCGCGCGTCAACAAAGTGTTGCGCGATTTCAGCGCGCGGAATCCGGTTCTTCAACAAAAAAGCCGCCGCTCATCCGTATGAGCGGCGGCCAGTGAAGAAACGGGCGTTCGATCACGCCTTTTCAACCGGATAGCTTGACAGGGCGCGCATGTATTGGGCGCGTTCGAAGGCGGTGGGCGCGGGGCATTTTTTCTGGCTCAGGCTGCCCTTGAGCTGTGCTACGGATTCGTATTCGTGCTCCTGCATCCAGGCGGTCATTTCGCGTTCGATGACCCCGATTTGCGGGATGCCGTGGCGCAGCAGGACGGAGCAGAGCATCGTCACGTCCGCGCCGGCCATGAGCATCTTGAGCGCGTCGGTGGCGCGGTGGATGCCGCTGGTGGCGGCGAGGCTGGCGTGCAGGCGTCCATGCAAAATGGCGATCCAACGCAGCGGCAGGCGCATGGCCATGGGCGTGCTCAACAGGATGTTGGGTTTGACCTCCAGCGTTTCGAGGTCAATGTCCGGCTGGTAGAACCGGTTGAACAGCACAAGGCCGTTCGCACCGGCGGCGTCGAGTTTTTCCGCCATGCCGGCGAAGTTGGTGAAGAACGGGCTTAATTTGACCGCGACGGGAATGGTCACTTCCTTCTTCACCGCCTTGAGGATGTCCAGATAGGTTTGCTCGACGTCCGACGCCGACAATTTCATGTCGGTGGGGATGTAATAGATGTTCAGCTCCAGCGCATCGGCGCCGGCCTGCTGGATCTGTTTCGCATAGGAGGTCCAGCCGCCGGCGGAGGAGCCGTTCAGGCTGGCGATGACGGGGATGCGCACCGATTTTTTCGCCTGGGCGATGTGCTTGAGATATTCCTCGGGGCCGAGGTTGTAGGATTCCGGCTCCGGAAAATAAGTCAGCGCCTCCGCGAAACTTTCCGTGCCCTGCTCCATGCTCTGGTTCAGCTCGGCCCGGTCCTGCCGCAACTGCTCCTCGAACAGCGAGTAAAGCACCACGGCGGACGCGCCGGCGTCCTCCATTTTTTTGATGTCGTCAATGTTCTCCGACAGCGGCGACGCGGCGGGCACCAGCGGGGTGCGCAGTTTCAATCCGAGATAATTGGTCGTCAGGTTCATAGGTTCAATTGGTTGGTGACAATGGGTTTCGGCAATTACTCCGCAGTGGAGGTCGGTTTCGGCGCGGCGGGGGCCGCGGCGGGTTTCAAGTCGCGCGTCTGCATGAACTGGTAGAATTTCCAGCGGTGTTCAACATCGGACTGCGCCTGCGCAAACAGTTTCTTCGCGTCCTCGGGCTTGCTCTTGGTGAGCATCTTGAACCGGTTTTCCGAGAGCATGAAATCCTGGACCTTCGCCTTGGGCGCCGACGAGTCAATCTGCAGCGGGTTCTCGCCGTTCGCGGCACGGCGCGGGTCGAAGCGGTAGAGCAGCCACTGGCCGGATTCCACCGCGAGTTTTTGCTGCCGCGCGCCCACGCCCATGTCCACGGCGATGCCGTGCGCGATGCAATGGCTGTAGGCGATGATGAGCGACGGTCCGGGATACGATTCCGCCTCCACAAACGCCTTGAGCGTCTGCTCGTCCTTCGCGCCGAGCGCCACGCTCGCCACGTAAATGTGGCCGTAGCTCATCGCGATGAGACCGAGGTCTTTCTTGCCGAGCGGTTTGCCGCCGGCGGCAAACTTCGCCACCGCGCCGCGCGGCGTGGACTTGCTCATCTGCCCGCCGGTGTTGGAATAAACCTCCGTGTCCATGACGAGCACGTTGACATCGCGGCCGCTGGCCAGAACGTGATCCAGGCCGCCGTAGCCGATGTCGCAGGCCCAGCCGTCACCGCCCAGAATCCACACGCTTTTCTTTACCAGCTTGTCAGCAAGGGTCAGGAGCAGTTTGGCTTCGGGCGAATCCATTTTTTGCAGCTTGAGCTTCAGCGCCTCGACGCGCTCGCGCTGTTCGTAAATGCCCGCCTCGTCGGACTGGTTGGCATTGATGATTCCATCCGCCAGATCCTGGCCGATGGTGGCGGCAGATTTCTTCAGAAGCTCGATGGCGAAATCGCGCTGCCGGTCCAGCGAGACGCGGAAGCCGAGGCCGAACTCCGCGTTGTCCTCGAACAGCGAATTGCACCAGGTCGGCCCGCGGCCCTCGGCGTTCTTCGCGTAAGGCGTCGTCGGCAGGTTGCCACCGTAAATCGAGGAGCAGCCGGTGGCGTTGGCGATGACCGCGCGGTCGCCGAAGAGCTGCGACAGCATCTTGATGTAGGGCGTCTCGCCGCAGCCGGCGCAGGCGCCGCTGAATTCGAACAGCGGCCGCAGGAGCTGCTGCTGGCGGAGCTGCGTCGTCTTGACCTTGCGCCGGTCGGTTTCCGGCAGATCGAGGAAGTAGTTCCAGTTCTCGCGTTCGGCCAGGCGCAACGGCGCCTGCGGACGCATGTTGATGGCCTTGAGCTTGACCTCGGTCTTGTTCTTGGCCGGGCAGACGTCCACGCAGATGCCGCAGCCGGTGCAATCCTCGGCGGCCACTTGCAGGGTGAACTTCATGCCCTTGAAATCGGGAACGCGCGAGTCGATGCTCTTGAACGTCGCCGGCGCATCCTTCAGCGCCGCCGGTTCATAAACCTTCGCGCGAATCGTCGCGTGCGGGCAGATGGCGACGCATTTCAGACATTGAATGCAGACCTTTTCGTCCCAGACGGGAATGTCGAGCGCGAGATTGCGCTTTTCGTATTGGGCCGTGCCGGTCGGGAACGTGCCGTCCACCGGGAACGCGCTCACGGGCAGTTCGTCGCCTTCGCCGGCGGTGATCCTCCCTAGGACGTTTTTGACGAAGGCCGGGGCGTTGTCCGTCACTGGCGGCAGCAATGGGCCGGAGCCGTTCATTTTGCTGCTCGCCACCGGCACCTCGTGCAGGTGTTCCAGCGTGTTGTCCACGGCCTTGAGGTTCTTGGCCACGACCTCCTCGCCTTTTTTGCCGTAGGTTTTCTTGATGGAATACTTGATGGACTCGATGGCCTTTTCGCGCGGCAGCACGCCGGACAGCGCGAAGAAGCAGACCTGCATGATGGTGTTGATGCGGCCGCCCATGCCGCTGTCGCGCGCCACCTTGGTCGCGTCAATCACGTAGAATTTCGCCTTCTTGGCGATGAGCGACGCCTGCAGCGGCGTCGGCAGCTTGGACCAGATTTCGTCCTTCGAGAAAGGCGTGTTGAGCAGGAACGTGCCGCCGGTCACCAGCGTCTTCACCATGTCGTATTTCTCCAGAAACATCGGCTGGTGGCAGGCGATGAAATTGGCGCGGCTGACGAGATAGGTCGAGCGGATCGGCTGCGGCCCGAAGCGCAGGTGCGACACCGTCATGCTGCCGGATTTTTTCGAGTCGTAAACGAAATAGCCCTGCGCGAAATTCTTGGTGCCCTCGCCGATGATCTTGATGGAATTCTTGTTCGCGCCCACCGTGCCGTCCGCGCCAAGGCCGAAGAACAGCGCGCGGATCACATTGTCCGGCTCGGTCGAAAAATCGGCGTCCACCGCCAGGCTGGTGTGGGAAACGTCGTCGTTGATGCCGACGGTGAAATGGTTCTTCGGCTGCTTTTCGTTGAGATTGTCGAACACCGCCTTGACCATTGCCGGCGTGAATTCCTTGGAGGACAGGCCGTAGCGTCCGCCAACGATGCGCGGCAGCATTTTGATGCTGCCCCAATTGTTGGTCATGCCCTCGTAAATCGCCGCGGCGCAATCCTGGAACAACGGCTCGCCCGCCGCACCCGGCTCCTTCGTGCGGTCCAAAACCGCGATGGTCTTCACCGTCGCCGGCAGCGCCTCGACGAAGCGCTTGCTGTCAAACGGCCGATACAGCCGCACCTTCACGATGCCGACCTTTTCGCCCGCACGGGTCAGATGATCCACCGCCTCGTGGGCCGCCTCACAGCCCGAACCCATGAGCACGACCACGCGCTCGGCCAGCGGCGAGCCTTCGTATTCAAACAGCTTGTAGCTGCGTCCGACCTGCTTCTCGAAGGCGTCCATCGCCTGTTGCACGATGTCCGGGCAGGCGGCGTAAAACGGATTGCACGCCTCGCGAGCCTGGAAAAACACGTCGGGATTCTGCGCCGTGCCGCGCAGCACCGGCCGGTCCGGCGACAGCCCGCGGGCACGGTGCTCCGCGATGAGCTTGTCGTCAATCAGCGCCTGCAAATCCGCGTCTTCCAGCATCTCGATTTTCTGGACCTCGTGCGACGTGCGGAAGCCGTCGAAGAAATGGACGAACGGAATCCGCGAGCGCAACGTGGCCGACTGCGCGATGAGCGCGAAATCGTGTGCCTCCTGCACACTGGCCGAACCGAGCATGGCCCAGCCGGTCGTGCGGCAGGCCATGATGTCGCTGTGATCGCCGAAAATCGAAAGCGCGTGCGTGGCGACGGCGCGGGCGGTGACATGAAACACCGCCGGCAGCAGCTCGCCGGCAATCTTGAGCATGTTGGGCACCATCAGCAGCAATCCCTGCGACGCCGTGAACGTCGTGGCGACGGAACCGGTCTGCAACATTCCGTGGACCGCGCCCACCGCGCCGCCCTCGCTTTGCATCTCGATGATGCCGGGGATGGTGCCCCAGAGATTGCGCCGGCCCTCGGACGCCCACTGGTCGCACCACTCGGCCATGGTCGAGGAGGGGGTGATGGGATAAATCGCCATGACCTCGTTGAGGCGGTAGGCGACGTGGGAAACGGCTTCGTTGCCGTCCAGAGTCAGTTTTGTTCTTGTGCTCATATTGATAATAAATTCAAAGTTGTTGTGACTAGGAAACAGCCGTCGCGGCAGTGGAATTCAAACGGACTTTCGCATCGCCCACGGTTCGGTATCAGGATAGATTGGCGCGGCGTGGCGACCCCCACTTTTTTTGGCAAAGAGACAACATCGGTTGCTTGGCTGCCTTGATACCGGAATGAATTGCCACCGCCCGGTGGCCTGCCACGGCGGAGACCATGCCGGTCGGCGGTCACTCAACGCGCTGCCACATCTCCTCGATGGAAGGATTTTTCCCCGCCCCCATCTGGTAGAAATTGTCCCCGTCCAACCGGATTCTGAATCCCGGGTGCGCGCCGAGATACCGGGTCATTATGCCCGTTGCCGCCTCGATGGACTCGGTATAATTGTCGCCGTGAATTGTGTAATGGCCGCCGGCGGTATAGAGGATGTTGAAATTGGAATCACAGGTGACAATAGCCCAGTTGGTGAGGGTGAATGTCTTGTGATAACTGCCGGGCGACTGGAGGTGGACGAACTGACCGGTCCTTCCGGATTTCGCGCCCATCAGTTGCCAGGTGCCGACCATCGCGTTCTTCAAATCGTCCTCGCTTTGAACCGCAGGCGTGTGCAGGACGTAATACTCCACCGGATTGTCCGTCTTCAACCTGGCCAACGCCCCCGCCTGAACCCTGTGCGCCTTGACTTTGAGGAGGAGAAACGTGATGCCGCCCAGAAGCAAAACCGCGACCAAGGCCACGACGCCGACGATGATTGCCGTCTTTGTTCTTTCCGATGACATGGGTTCAGCGCTTTATTACCGCCGCCGCCGTTCGTGGTCAAGGAGAACCGGCACAACCTCGTAAGTCCAACGCACAAGCTTTCATGCCCCAAAACCTGTCACACAATACCCCAACACTAACATACAATGAACGGAAGCCGCACTCAAATGGAGATTCACAAACAAACAGGCATGAATTTGGGCAATCTTTCAACTCTCATGAAACAACTGAGTAAAAGTCAACTGCTTTCAGGAGACCTGAAAAAACAACACTCACGTTTCCAATTCCCGCAAACTTTTTCGACAATAAAGAGGGAGACCAATGAATGACGAGTTAACCGAACTGGCGCGTAAGATTTACGGGCTGCTGGAATTACTTGCTGAAGAGAAAATTGCTCAGCGTGACGCAAAGCAGCGGGCAATTTTGCGCCAGATAGACTAAGCGCAATTGAAACTATCCAGACCTCTCCTCAAGGAGAGGGAGAATCGTCGTCAGCCGGTCGGCGAATTGTGAACCACCAGAACTCGAGTTGGACGTCCATTACTGTTCCTTCTCCTGGGGGAGAAGGTCAGGATGAGGGCGGTCAACCACACCCACTTATTTGTGCCAGATCAATGGTTCACCACGCGCAACGGCAAGCGATCTTGGAAGTAAGGAAGATTGCTGGAAGCTGAAGGTTGGGTGTTGATGGCGGCGGGCGCGAAGTCGCGGTAAAGGGTGATGGCCACGTGTTCGTTGCGGCGGATACAGTCCTTGATGGCTTCGGCATCCTTCGCGGCGTGGATGAGCGTCTTCCACGAGTAAATATGCTTGGGCTTGTGGAAATCGCTGTTGGCAATGAACGGCAGGCGTTTCAGCCCGATGTCGTTGAAGATGTTGTTGCGGTTGGCGATTTCCCACGCGTCGAGCAGCGGCGCGAATTTCTCCTGATTTTCCCAGAGGTAAAGCGTGTTCTTGCCCCATTCGCTTTTCATGATGTGCGGATGCGAGGCGACGGCGAGCGCACCCTGGCGGTGGATTTGTTCGATGATGTCGGGGATGTCGAGCGCGGCGGAAATGGGCGCCTTCAGGTCAATGCCGAGCAGGTGCGCCGAGCTTTTGCGCGTGTAGCCGTCCTTGTTGAATTCGATGCCGGTGAGGACGAGCATCTTGTAACGGCGCCACGCGCGCTGGCGTTCGCGCTCGACGACGGCAAAGTATTCGCCGATTTGTTCCTGCGCAAGCGTCATGTTCGCCAGCTCGGACAGTTTGCCGAGCAGCCGTTTCGGGTCGGCCAGATGGTCGGTGATGCAAATGCAGTCGAACCCGCGCTCGCCGTAGAAATCCACGACCTCCGGCACGGAGAGCTTGCCGTCCGAATAATTGGTGTGGATGTGGAAATCGCACAGGAGCATCTGCGGATGGCTTTCGCCGTTGGCAATGGCGGGCGCGCGCATGACGCGCGGCGGCGCGGGTTCAAAAAGCTTGACGGCTTTCCGTCCGGGCTGGTCATGGTTGGCGGCTTCGAGGACGAGTTCGCCGATGCGCAGGGCGGCGTCGGGCCGGGAGATTTTCTTGAGGTTCCTCCGCCATTCGTTCCAGAGCGCCGCGCGCTTTTCAAAGGCGAGTTCGACGGCCTCGGCCACTTCCTTGTTCTTCTCGACGACAGCGCCAAGGTTGAATCGGGTGATAAGTTCGGCGTTGCCCTCCTCCTGGCCGGGGATGACCTGGTTGACAATCATCGGGCAGCGCGCGGCGATGGCCTCCTGAACCGTCGCACCGCCGGCCTTGCTGATGACGAGGTGATGGCTCATCAGCAGCTCCGGCATCTGGTTGGTCCAGCCAAGAACGTTCACTCGGTCGCCGAAATCGCGGGTGCGTTCGATGAGCTTGGCGCGCAGATCGGGGTCGCGGCCTGCGGTGATGGTGAGATGGACGTTGTCGAGTTCGAGCAGGCGGTCCACGGCCTTGCCGGCCTTTTTCCGGCCGGTGTTGATGATATAGAGGACGCGGCGGGGTTCGTTTCCGAGCGGCGGGGCCAGCGCCTCCGGGTTGTCGGCAAAAATGGGATTCACCGGAAAGCCGAGCGTCTGGATGTTTTTCTGCGCGACACCGCCCTTGATCAAAACATCGGCGGAGGCGTCGTTGGCCACGCAGAAGTAATCGCTCGGCGCGCGGAACCACGCGGAATTGATGGTGATGGAATCCGTGACGACGGTGATGAATTTGAACGGGCGTTCGTGGCCATGAAAAATCTTTTTGATGACGTGGCCGTAAATCGGGTAGGTGGAAACAACGCAGTCCGGCTGGGTTTCGTTCAGGATTTTTTCCAGCATGACCTGAAGCCGCGTGAAGCCGCCGAGCTGTTTCTCGATGAAGGGATTTTCCAGCATCGAATAAATGCCGCCCCAAAGGCTGGGCGCATATTGGACCATGCCGAGATAAGTTTTGCGGGCAAGGGTGTTGAACACGCCGTAGCTGTCGGCAAAGAGGTCAAGGACTTCCGCGCGCGCGTCTTCATCCAGAAATTCGATGGCGTCACGGAGGCTGCGGGCGGCAGCGTTGTGTCCGTCACCGAACCCGGCCGTCAGGATTAGAATCTTTTTCATGCCACACCTTGTGGGATAGAGCCTATTTCAGGCGTGTTACGGGAATGTGACGGATGCGTGAACATCTGTTCACATTGATATCCGCCATAAAACAGGGGCGGCGGGCCGCCAATCGGCACAGGCGCGAAACACGGTTGTAACAGAATTGTTGCAATTGTCGTTTTTATGTCATATATTCAGGCCATGAACGTCGCTCTATTTGCCCTGCCGTTTGTCGTGGCGTTGGTTTTTGCCGCGATGACGCTTCGTCAGGAAATGCGTTAAGCTGCCTGCCCGCCGTTGCTTTTGGCGCTTTTTCAGCGCCTGAAGTTGTTTTGATTTAAGCCACCGTTCCGTCCGCCTTGCAGATTCTGCTGTAAAATTCCCCGACGCGCGTCATTTTGCGCGGCAGTGTTGCGTCGCTGAAATCCACGGACAACAGGCCGAATTTCTTTGTGTAGCCGAACTGCCACTCGAAATTGTCCAGCAGCGACCAGTAAAAAAATCCGCGCACGTCCGCGCCGCCGTCCATCGCGGCGCGCAGCTCGCGCAAATGCTCCGTCAGATCGCGGATGCGGAAATCCTCGTCGGCGGAAGCCGCGCCGTGTTCGGTGATGTAAAGCGGCAGGTTGTATCGCCGGTGGAATTTTTTCAGGAGCGTTCCAAAACCGGCCGGATGCCGCTCGAACATATCATCGCAGACGACGCCCAACTGCTTCAACCGTTCGCGGGAAACGCCATTCGTCGGCACCAGCGCCTGAAAATGATTCAGCCGCGCCCGGCCATAATAATTGACGCCGAGAAACGTGGACGCCTCGCGCCGACGCCCGCCGAGAAATTCATCCAGCACAAAATGGTTGAAGGCGTAATGCGAAACTGCCGCCAGAGAATGATCCCAGACAGCGAACGCCCGGAATGCGCCGAACGAAGTCCAGTTTTTCGCGATGCCCACTTCCGGCGTTTTGCCGCCGCCGCCGGAATTGCGGATCGCGCGGCCCGCCTGCGCGTGCGCCTCCGCCATGTGCTTGATGACTTTCCGGTAGGAAGCGAACCGCCATTTTTGGAACGGCGGAAATCCGCCGAGCAGATACGTCAGCGACGCGTAAGTGTCCGGCTCGTTGAACGTGTTCCATAAATAAACCCGTCCCTTCAAGGCCGCCACCAGCTTTGTCGCATAATCCACAAACGCCGGAACCGCCGCCGGATTCAGCCAGCCGCCAGCTGCCGAAATCCACGGCGGGTTGGAGAAATGATGCAGCACGACCATCGGCGTGATGTTCGCCGCCTTGAGGCAGTCGAGCAGCCGGAGGTAGCGCGCCAGCTCGACCTGGTTCAGCGGCGCGAACGGCGCGGCTTGCAGGCGCGACCATTCGATGCCCATGCGGTAGGCGTTCACGCCGAGCCGCGCCATCCAGTCCACGTCCTCGGCATAGCGGTGATAATGGTCGCACGCCACGCGGCAATGCCCGCCGTCCGCCGCCACGTAATCCGTCCACTCGTTGTTGACGTGGCCTTCCACCTGCGTCGGCGACGTGGCCGCGCCCCAGAGAAAATTTTCTGGAAATTTCAAATCGTGTGCCATCGTTGCGGACGATTTGAAACAATCCCGTCGCGCCGGCTCATGGGGCTGTTGCGGTCTCCGTGGCCAGGCCGACCTTGGTGATGTCGAGTTGCTGAAGCACGTCCAGCACGTTGACCATGTTCTGGTAGTCCACCTCGTCCGCGCCCCGGACCACGACGCTCAAGTCTGGATTGTCGGACTTGAGCTGCTGTAGTTTGTCCTTGAGCACGGCGACGGTGACCATTTGATCATTTAAAAAGGTCTGCCCTTTCGCGTCCACGACGATGTTGTTGATTTTGGGTTTTTCGGTCTGCGGCGGCGGGGGCTTGCCGGACGGCAGGTTCATCTCCAGGTTGTTCATCATCTGCGGCGTGGTGATGATGAAAATCACCAGCAGCACGAACACGAGGTCAAGCAACGGCGTGATGTTCAGCTCGTTCAACGAGCTGTGGTGCGAACGCGATGTTTTTTTCAGGCTCATTGCGGCACGGGTTCGGTTTCATCCTGAACGTCAAACCGGATGGTGATGCGCGGCGGAAAATTCGTGGGCGGCGGTGTGGCCATGTTGGTCACGGCGGCGATGGCCGCATGCACCGAATCATCCCAGCGCGAATTGCCGGAGCCTTTCTGCCAGGCCGGATCGCTGATTTGTCCGTCGCGCCCCACCGAGACTTCCACCTCGGCGACATAGCTGTCGTCGGCCATGTTTTCCGGCCGGTTCCATTTCGAGCGGAAGGCGTATTCGACGGCGTTCTTGTAAATCTCGACCGGATCGGAGCTGCTGACGACCGCCTTGCCGCCTTCAAATTCAAACGACGGCAGTTCGGCGGCGGGAGGAGCGACGGTCGGCGGGGCGACCGATGGCGGCGCTTTGACGGTCTCGACCGGCTTGGGCGTGTCAACCAGCTTCGGCGGTTCGACGACTTTCGGCGGCTCCTCCTTCGGCTTTTCCGGTTCCTTCGGCTTCTCTTTCGGTTTTTCCTTCTTCACCAGTTCGACGGAAAGATTTTGGGCCTGTTTGCCCAGCCAGCCCTGACGCGCGGCAAAATATAGCACCACGAGCGCGATCGTGGCGTGGAAGGCGAATGAAATGAAAAAATTCACCTTGGACGAGTTGCGCTTTTTGCGCGCTTGTGTGTGCGGCAGCATGGCTTATTTCTGGCCCAGGGTTTCGGTGGCCAGATTCACCTTCGGCACGTTGGCCTGCTGGCAGACATCCAGCACGGCCCGGATTTGCCGGTATTTCGTCTTGCCGTCGCCGCGCACGATGACGTTCAGGTCCTGGTTGACGGTGCGCAAACCGATGAGCGTCGAAAGCATTTCGTCCGCGGAGGCGACTTCCTTTTTGTTCAGATACATTTTGCCGTCGGCCTGGACGGTGATGTAGTTGGCGTCGCGCGGCGGGTCTTTGAGACGCTTGGACGCCGTGGGCAGCTTCAAATCCACGTCCGTCACCGGCGGAATCGTCGTGATGATGAAGATGACCAGCAGCACAAACGCCAGGTCCAGCAACGGAGTGATGTTCAACTCCGTCAGCGAATGATGCACTGATCGCGAACACTTTTTCATGCGGCGCTCACTTTTCAACCATCGCCGGGACGGGCGCATTCCCGCCGGTCTGGCTGGCGCGCTTCATCGCGCCGGCAATCTTGTCCTCGATGTCGCGCCGATCCACATAAACGTGCTCAATCTGGTTGGCATAGCGGCTGGCGAATCCATCCAGCTCCTGCGTGATGGCGCGGATGGTCGTGACCATGAAGTTGTAGGCGAACATCGCCGGAATGGCCACGAGCAGACCGGTCACGGTGGCGACCAACGCCGCCGCGACGCCGGGCGCCATCGCCGTCAGCGTGGCAGCCTTGCTCTCGGCGATGCCTGCAAACGTGGACATGACGCCCCAGACCGTGCCGAGCAATCCGATGAACGGCCCGCCCGCCACCGCCGTGGACAAAACAATCATCCCCTTTTCCAGCGACATTGCCTCCGTGCTGGCCGCCTCCTCCAAAACCAGGCGCACCGCGTCAAAGGATGACACGGCGATTTTGGTCGTGACGGAATGCGCCAGAATATCTGTATTTCCCTCCCCGTTTGCCGGGCCGGCGGGCATCGCGGGTTGGACCTGCACCGGGTTGTTTTTCAACTGATACGCCAGCTCGTCCGCGCCGCGAATGTAAAGTTGATATGCCGGCGCGCCGTCAAACTCCTCGGCCTTTCGCTGGATGTCCAGCGGGTCGCGCGTGGAGTTGTAGGCCGCCAGAAATTGCTTCGTCGCCTTGCGCGCAATGCTCAACTGCCGGAACTTGGTGATGATGATCGTCCAACTGAACAGTGACAAGACCAGCAGCACGAGAACCGTGATCTTGCCCTCGGTGGTGGCGTTTTGGATGGCATAAACCGCCGCGTTGGCGGCGAACATCGGATGGATGAGTGTGGTCATAAATCAGGTTCTGGCTTCAGGCTTTGGGTTCTGGATTTTATATTCCGGGGGTTGCGGTTTGCATTGCGGACACTTTTTTCGGCGGCAAAATCACCGTCACGCGGCCCACTTTTTGAGCGAGTGTAACTTTCTTGCCCTTTTTCTTCTCGTCGTCGGTAGTATCGTCCGAAGAGTCGGCGGGCTTGGTGGTCTGGTCATTTGCCAGCCCCGCGCTCGCCGTGTTGGCGGCGGTGCCTTGGGCAAACGTGCTTCCACTGCCATTTGCATCTTTGGACAAAATATCCGACGGTGACACGCCGCTGGCGGTTACCTTATCCGTTCCGATAAGCAAAACCGGACCAGTTGACGGACCATTGGCTGTAATATCTTTTGAGAGCACAATTATTGGACCAATCAGGCCGGCATCAAGGGTGGTGCTGTTCTTGCTGAAAATAAGCCCCTTGATTTCGCCAGTGGTTTTCAAAACCGCGTTTTCCGCAATGACGCCGGAACCGCTGGTGTCAATGTTTCGGCTGGCGGAAATCATCACAGGCGTTCCGTCGCTCAAATCATCCGCCGAAACAGAGTTGCCCTGCGCATCCTGAAGCTCATAGCCGGCCAGCAGTTCAACGGTCGCTGAAGAGGAATCCTGGTTGTTCAAGCCCAACTGGACGACGCCGGCCGAGGTGGCTGTGATGTTTCCCTGTGGCGTCTCGACGAGAACATTTCCCGCGGAATATTCCGGTTCTGTGGAAGACGAATCCCGCGGCGGAAAAGTCATGGCCAGGATGCCGCTCAACGGAATGGTCGGGTTTGAAAATTCGGTGGTTCCCGTCAGCGGATCCACGTAATACTCGTCCACCGTGACCGAGCCGCTGCCGCCGTTGCCCGCGTCCACGTTGCCGTAAAGCGACTCCACCGTGACGTTGCCGCCGTCGTAGGCGGCGATGCGCGAGCCGGCCACCTCGATGTTGCCGCCGGCAATCACGCTCACGCTGCCTTCCCCGGTGGTGTAAATGCCGCGGGCATAATCATCGTTGCCGGAAACATAGGTTGAACCCACGTTGACATCGCCGGCGGCATTCACCGAGATGTTTCCGCCATTCAACGTGGAAATCGTTGTTGCGAACATATCCAGGTCGCCGGAAAGATTCACGTTGATGTCCGCGCCGTGGGCAATGTGGCCGGAAATCGTCGAGATGTAATACTGGACAAGCGCGGGATCACTCGCCGGGCCGATCGTCTGGATGCCCAGCGTCGAACCGAGGTCGAGCGTGTGCGCAGTGATGTCAAACGTCCCGCCGCCGCCAAGGATATAGCCGGGGTTTGGGTTTGGAGGAGCGTTCTGGCTCTCGCTTTGCAATTGATTGACAAGAGTGATGATTGCCTGTGGCGTCTGCGGCGGCGTTGACGCGGATGTAATGGGTGTGACCAATCTGGGGTCTAGCGGGTAAACGTATTCAAGAATCGGGGTGACGCCGTCGGCAGCGTATTGGGGCACGCCGTTCACGACCTCTTGAATTTGCAAACTTTCCAATGCCGAGGCTTCATCGCTTGTCAAAACCCCCTTGAACGTAAGCTTCCCGCTGACAGGATCGTAAAAGAGGTTGTCGAACAAATCGCTGAAGGACGGGCCGGAGGACTGAAGCAGGAGAGACAAATCCGGCGGCGAGGATAAAGTCACGCTGTTATATTGATTCTGGTTCAAAATGTTGCCGCCGACATAAAGGCCCGAATCCGTGGCCGGATTCAGCAGGCCGCTGTTTTCCATATTTGCCTTTGCGGTCTGGCCGACATTAATGCTGGTCATTCCCGGATAAACCGCCGCCATGCCCAGACTGCCATCCGCTTCCCGCACCTGGACTTGGACGGTTTGATTTGGGTCGGAAGAAAGATTCTGCCCCTCGAAAGAACAATTGTTCATGTCGCCCACCACGTTGATTTGCGCCGCCTCCGGCACGACCAGATAAAAATTGTCCATGTCGCCGGAAATATTCAACGCCACTGGCGTCGGACTGCCGTAATGAACCGGCGTGGCGGCGTGATCGCCCGCGCCGAAACTGGCCAGGGACGTGTATTGCCAACCCCGCGGTATATTGAGGTCGGCGTCGGACATGATGATGTCCGGAACCGTGCTGGACAAATCGCCGGTCAAAGCGCCTCCACCGGTCGTGGAAATTTCCAGGCTGCCATCGGGAGACGGAAACAAAATGACCTCGCCACCAATCTCAACGCCCCCGGCTCCGGCCGTGATGTTCAAAATGGAAGGATAAATTGCCCCCACAGAGTCCGACCGGGGCAAATTGTCGCCCCAAATATGAACCCCGTTGCCGGCATTGAGACTCACATAATCATCCAGCCCATAATCGAACAGATGGAAATACGTTGAATACTTGTTTCCGGAATTGAGGATGCCGTTGGGATTGCGCACCTCCTGCAAGTTGATGTCGTGCGCCGCGTTCACCGTCCAGCCGCCGTCAATCAGACTCAATGCCAGTTCGCACGCCATCGTTGCCGGTTCGGCGTCGCCTGACGTGAAACCCGTGTCCGTCGAAGTTGTTCCAGCGTTGCCATTGGGATTCGACAAAATGATTTGCCGGTTCAGAAGATACTGCGGGATGTTCACGCCCGCGTTGATCGTGCCCGTCCCATCGGCGACCACATAATGCCCCTCAATGTTGCGCCCGGCGGTGAGCGTTACATCGCCTGCCATGCCGGTGCCGAATGCGCCGCTGCCGGCGTCACCGGCGGTGGTGCTTCCTTTCGGCAGAAAACTGATGATGTCCAGACCGGCGGTGATGTTCACGTTTCCACCCGCCGCCGTGCTGATGCCGCCGAGCCTTGAAACATCAACTGCGTATGGAATCGGGCTTACCCACGGGGTCGCATTAAACTTGTAGCCGTTTGGATTGGAACCGGTGTTGACGCTGCCCGCCACCGCCGTCACGCTGATGTTTCCGCCGCTGATGGAAATGGGATTGCCGTCGCTGTCGGTCCCCCAGCCGCCGGTTGTGACGATGGAAGCGACGCTGGAGTTGAGCAGGACATCCTGCCCGGCCAGCACCGTGATGGAACCCGTGTCCGCCCGGATGGAACCGGAATCATTCAAGCTGCCGGACGTGGCAATGGCATTGACATTGCCGCCGCCGGTCGCGCTGACGGAACCGGAACCAATGTCAATATCCTGCACCGCCGTTAAATTGATAGTCCCGCCAGCGGTCGTTTCAACATACCCGGAACCGACTTGAATGTCCTGCCCCGCGGTCAGGCTGATGTTCCCGCCGCCGGTCGTTTCAACATAACCGGAACCGATTTGAATGTCCTGCCCCGCGGTCAGGCTGACAGAGCCGGAAGCCGAGGCGATGGCAAAATTGTTGTAGTTGGCGTCCTGCAACGAACCGCCGCCGGTCTCAATGTCCTGCCCGGCGGTCAGGCTGATGCTTCCACCAGCGGTTTGAATCGAACCACCATCCGACAAGCCGTCGCCGCCATTCAGATAAATACTGTGAGTAATGTCGGGATCGGTATTCCCGGCGGGAACAGGCACAACTTTCAAGGTGGGCGAAGTGAAATCCACGCCGGCAAAAAGACTCACCGACCAGTTGTTGGCATCAACAATGGAGGAGCCGTCCTGGAAAATAATGTTGTTGCCCGCCTCCAACGTCAGTTGCCCGCTGGTCACGCCGATGGTCCCGCTCAAATTCCATTGCGTGCCGCCGGTCAGTGTGATGTCATGCGTCGCCTCCAGCAGGATTTCCGAAACCGTAAGATTGGCGAAGGCGGTGTTGACGTTCAAATCCAGTGTGCCGCCGGGATCATCGCCCGCCAGCACTGTGCCGCTGCCAGCGCTGTCGCCGCCGGACGTGTCCAAAATGATGTCGTAAGGATCCAAAAGCAATTTCCCCGCCGTCCAACCCGGCTGCGCGCCGGCATCAATGCCGGACTTCAGCGACAAAACCTCCGGTGCGCTGATTTCCACATTGCCGCCATTGCCGCCTTGCGAACCGCCCTTCACGTCAATCTGGCTGCCGGTCGCGTCGCTGAAAGTGTTGCCCGATTGCAGCGTCACGCTGCCGCCGGAACTGCCGCCGGCCGAACCATCGCCGTTGGCGAGAATTTTGGAATTCGCTCCGAGATTCAATTTGTCGGAGGCAACCAGCTCAATGACGCCGTTTTCGTCGCGAACGGAGTTGGCCTGGACAATGCCATTTTGATTCACCACCTGCGCGTTCACGGAAATGGTTCCGGCGTCGGCGGCGAGGCGGCCTTCGTTGTCCACCGCGCCGGCGGGCAAGGTCACCTTCATGCTCAAGCCGCGTCCGTCGGGCCGTTCGCTCACCAGCACGTCCTGTCCCGCCGCAATGCCGATGGTTCCGCCCGGCGCGGAAATTTCGCCGAAGTTCGCGACGTTTTCCGCAATGAGAAACGCCGGGCCGCCGTTGACGACGTTGATTTTTCCATAATTGACGATGCTCGCCGCCGGCGGCGGGCCGTTGAATTCCCACGCGCCGCCGGTGTTTTGCGGCATGGTCTGCGCCGTCGAAACGATCAGCCCGGCGGCCTGCACGAACGAATTCGGCCCGAAATAAAACCCGGACGAATTCATCAGCACCACGACGCCGTTGGCCTGAAGACTTCCAAAAATCTGCGACGCGCGGTTGCCGCCAATGGAATTCCAGACGATGGACTGCGCGGACGGCTGGTTGAAGACGGTCGTCTCGCCCGCCGCGATGTTGAAGCTCTGCCAGTTGAGAAACGCATTTTGCGAGGCCGTGATGGTGAGCTGCGAACCGCTTTGCGCCGCCGAGGCCGAGCCGGAGGCGACGGTCATGCCCGCCGGATTGGCCGGCGCGTTGAAGGCCAGCCCGAAAATGAAAAATCCGGCGGCGATCCGCCCAAATGATTTTGCGCGCATAAAAATCTCCGGATGAAATTTTATGCCGGGCATCCGCGACCGAAGGTTACAAGTCGGTGAAATGTTCATTCGCATTTTAGAATTGCACTCCGACGCCGAAGTAAATGTGAATGCTGCCGACTTGCGTTTGCGGCGTGGCCGTCAGCGGAAAGGCCATCGTCAGCCGCCCGTCCAGATGGTTCCCGATGTTGGCGGTGACGCCCCAGCCCACGCCCCAGAATTTCTGCCGCTCGCTGCCGCCGGGCTGCGGGTCGAGCAGATAGGTCTCGCCGTAATCCATGAACACCGACCCGCGCAGCCAGCACGGCTCCTCGCTGCCTTCGTTGCCGAACATGCCGATGTCGAGCGGCGGCAGTTGCGGCTCGACCGAAACGCGCCAGCCTTCATCGCCATACGCCTCGCCGTCGGTGTAGCCGCGCACGCCCGGTGTGCCGCCCATCGCGTATTGCTCGTTGCCGAAAAGCGGACCGTCCGCCCACTGGCCATCGGCGTGAAGTTTCACCGACCAGTCCTTGTAGATTTTTTGCTGGCGGTCGGCGCCCGCCTGGACGAAGACGTAATCCGCCCGCGCCTTGGAGGAATAGGCGGCCTGCGAAAAGGCGGAATTTCTGGAGAAGACGGAAAGCGGATTGAAATTCGCGGTGGTGTTAAAAAAAGTCGAGCCAAGCTTGTCGGGAACCGAACCGCTCCATCCGACGTTGAGCGGCAGGTAATCCACGGCCTGATAGCGGATCGGCTGCGCCGAGGCGACGTTGGTTCCGATGGTCTGGACGCCGCTGTCCTGGTTGGTGTAGGTGAAGGAATAGGGAAAATTGTTCGTGTTGTAACTCACCAGCCGGAAGCGCTTGAAATCCATGCCGAAGGAGAGCGTGCTGCTCAATTTTGAAATTTGCGGCAGCGGCAGGGCCAGCCGGCCGCCGAGGTTTTCGTTCAACGTAAAGTTGTCTCCGGAATCCTGGGAATAGATTTTCAGCAGCTGGTTTGTCGGCGAAGTCACCAGGGTCGCGGGACCGTATTGCACGCCCGTGTCGGAGGTTGAACGGCTGCCGTAAAACGTCAGCTCCGGCCGCCCGGTCGGCGCCGGCAGGTTGAATTGATGCGTCGCCTCGTTGTAACCGAAGCTGCCCGGATGGGCGTCCACCTCGTCTTGCACCGAGGGATAACCGCCCAGCGGCAGCCGGTAGTAACCGCTGTAATTGGCAACCTGCGGTTCGTCGAACGGCAACGAGCTGTAATTGTTTCCGCCCTTGAACTGGTCGAATGAAAAGTTGTATTGCAGGCCGACCTGGTGTTCCAGATCCCAAAGATTGTCGTATTGCGAGCTGAAACTGGCGCGCATGTCCGGAGTGGCCGGCGTCGCCTGGTTGTTGACCTCCAGCCGCGTATGCCACGGCAGGGTGTCCTTGACCTTCAGCGTCAGCTCGCTCGTGCCCGGCTCCGGGCCGGGGCCGATGACGGGATAAATGGACCGGTCGCGGCTCATGTTGGCCTGGTCCAGCTCGCGCTGGAAAATTTTCGCGTTGAGCAGGATGTTCGTGCGCAAATCCGGCAGCGCCCGCATCACGTTGTTGGAACTGAACCAGCGGTTGCCCTCGACATTGATCGCCACGAGTGGGGCCTCGGTCACGCTCACCTTCACCACGGCATTGGTCAATTTCTGCGGCGGCAGCCAGACTTTCACCGTCATGAAACCGCGCGCGCGATACGCCGCCTGCAAATCGCCCGCCGCCGCAAGAATCGCGTCAATCGTCACATTCGTGCCAAAGGCGTTGGGAACATTCGTGAAAATGCCGCCGACGGCCGATGGCGACAAAATCGTGTTCCCCTCGACAACGTATTTGTCCACGCGGAAGTGCGGAGTGGAATTTGTGGCGGCGGAATTGGTCTGCCCGAACGCCGGCAACCCCAGAAACATCGCCAGCACGGCGAGCATGACTTTGATGCCGATGCCCAGCCGCGAAGCCGGCTTCCGCGCCGGCGATTGTGCCGGCGGATTTTTGCGCGTTCCGCTGCGGCGGGATTGCCGCCACTCGCTCGGCGTCACCCCGAACCGCTTTTTGAACATCGCGTTGAACAGGCCGAGGTGCCGGTAGCCGCTGTCATAAGCCACATTGATGACCTTCGCGTCGGAATCGGCGAGCAACTGCCGGGCGCGTTGCAGACGCAGCTCGATCTGACGCGCCCGCAGCGGCACGCCGAACTCCTCGCGGAACAGCCGGCTGAAATGCCGCTCACTGCAATGCAACCGCTCCGCCAGTTCGCCAAGCGAGCTGCCGGACAGCTCCACTTCCAGCATCTGTCCGATCATCTGGCGGAAACGATCGCGGAGCTTGTTCGTGTCCGCGGCTGCGACGGCGCTCGCGGGGAAAAATCCCGTCACCGCGCTGGTCCAAAGCTGGAGCAGCGCGCAGCGCATCGCCAGGCCGTCGTTTTGCGACTGGTTGGCGATGTGGGTGAACTTTTGCCCGACCGGTTCGTTTGCGGCGAAAAAAGAGGCGGGCGGAACATTGGCGGCGGGCGCAATCTCCAGCCGGTGCCACTCCGACACCGTAAGCAGTCCGTTGAGGAACTGCGGCTGCACGGTGAAGAATTGCAGTTTCAAGGAACCGAGCTGGCTGGCCCGCAACTGCCCGCCGCCGTTGGATGTCACCATCAGGCCGTCGCCCGCGTTCAACGCCCGCGCATTTCCACCCTGCATCCAGTAACCGCTTCCTTCCGCCACGCGCACAATCGTCCAGCCGGGGCCGCGGGGTGTCCATTCACCCGACGGCCTCAAAATCATTTCCTGAAGGATGAGGTGCCGCTCGACTGACATTAAGCCGCCAGTTTGAAGGTGCTGTGTTACAGCCGCGTGTCGGGAGAAGCACAATTCTGCGACAACTCAAAAGCGGCTTGTCCGGAAAGTGCAGGTCTGGATCAACGCTAATTTGCCTGACTGACAAAATAGAGTTGTCCGGGGCCGATGAGATTCGCCGGCGTGCCGGGCGGCGTGAAGGGCGTGAGCGGAAAAGGATCGGCCTGTCCGCTGTCCACCAGACCGGCCGTGGCGGCGCGGGCGGCCTCCAAATTTTTGCTGGCGACGACCCACCACGGATCCGGCGTCGCCTTGGCGGTGGAGTTGGAACCGCCGGAGGACTGCGAACCGGAAGAACCATCGGACGATGTGCTGCCAGAGGAGCTGCCCTGGGAATTACCGGAACCGCCCGCGAAGGCAACGGCGTATCCCGCCGGGGCGGCGGGCGCGGCGCTGGTTGCCGGATTATTTTCCATGACAGGCTGCGGAATGCCTTCCGCCGAAACCGGCTGAGGATTATTGGCTGCGGCGACGACAGGCGCGGTGGCGGATGCAGCAGTGGGCGCGACCGATGGTGCGGGGGGTTTGGCCAGCACAACGGTCTGGACGACCCCGTGATTTTTAATTTTGATCAAACCCACACGATCATCCACGGACAGCAGCTCGATTTCACCATCGCTTTGCCCCTCGCCCAACAGATAACTTTTCCCCTTGTTCGCCGGCAATTTGAACAGGGCATACTTGCGGTCGAAAATGACCATGATGCCATTCAAGACGATGTCTGGCGGGGAATCCGTGGCATTCGTGGTTGCAACAGGCTGTGGCGGGACCAGTCCGAAGACACTGTGTTGAGAGATGACGCGGTAGGGATTGGATTCCGCATCTGTCACGGACGCCCTGGCCGCACCGGCAAAAATCAGCACCCCAAGGGTGAGCGCCATCAAATTTCGTTTCACTTTCATCACGTCCCGCGGTCGTTTTGTTTAGCAGAAGGCCGGCGCGGAGTGAACCGCGCCGGCCTTGTGGTGTTCCGTGTTCAGGCTGGCATTTTGATCAGTTGGGAGTGATTGCGCCACCCACGGAGGAGCGGCTGCATTTCATTTCCGAAATGCGGATGGCGGTGACCGGTCCATAGGTCGAGCTGTTGCCGCCGGCGTTTTCCGCATTAAGAACGTCAGTGTCAAGCGCCTGCACCATGTTTGTATAATACTGATAGGTGGTGTCCTGATTCAAGGTGTGGGTGACCGGCGTTTCTATGTTTTCATAGCTCCAAAAGCTGTATTGGCCCTCGATGATGGGTGTGAAATCAGGAAAGGCTGGAACCAGTGTCTGCGAGCTTGATGTGCTGATGGCGTAGTTGTTGAAAGGCAGGACGCCGTCGTAGGCAATGATGGAGCAATTGCCGCCGCCGTTGTTCTTGCCTTGACCCGTGCCCGTGCTCGCGTTACCGGCAACTGTCAGGGCGTCGTTGAGTCCGAGATAACCGATGGCAGACACACCAACGCCGCCAACCTTGGTGAGCTGATTGGTCAGGGCGCTCGCCTCATTGCCGCCGGAGCTGTAACCAGGACCATAAAGGGTGCCGCTCAAGTTTTGAGTCATGACCTCCCAAGTGGTGGCGTTGTTGTAGCCATAAATGGTGGGCGTGCCGGTGTAGAACGCATCGGCGCTGGCGCAAACCCGAGTGCCGGAATCCTGATTGCGGCCGGTGACATACATGAACTTCGAGTAGTCACTGGTGTTGCCGGTGATATAGGAGAGCGGCAGCAGCCCGTTGGCCCACAACGACAGCAACTGATGCCCCGTGATGTTCGTCACCGTTGTCGGCGTATAGTAATTCCTGCAATAGACGAACGGCAGGACGGCAACGGGGGTCTCGGTGACAGCCGCGTTGGCCGCCAGCGTCGAAATCTTGTCCACGTCCGAAAAGGTGATGGTGGGCACGGCCGGCACCGCCGCGCCGCCGGGCGTGATGTTGGTGAAGGTGATGGAGGTGTTGTTCATCAGGTCTTCCAGCCCTTGAACCGAGCCGTTGAAGCTGGCGTAGATCGTCACGGTCTGGCCGCCGTAAATGGAACTAATTGTCCCCTGCGCGGTATAAACACCGGTGCCGGTGCCGGCATTGGCGGGATTAATTTTAGTTGGGGCGCCACCGTCAAACGCCGTCGTAACGGCGCGGAAAACATTGGCGCGGAAGGCGGTGGAACCGGCGATGTAGATGTTCACATCCGCTTGCGCGGTGCTGGCGGCAAACAGTCCGCCCAGAGCTGCGATGGTCAGTATTTTTTTCATATTTCTTTGTGGGGTTTTATTTTTGTGTGTTGTTAGATTGCTAAAGTTTCAGAGGTTCAGCTTTTGCGGGTGATTCTGCGCCAGCCGGCCAGCCCGATGAGTCCCATGCCAAACGCCGCCAAGGTTGTCGGCTCCGGCACCGGCTGCGGATCAAAGGTGAGCGTGCCGTTGGGATCCAGCTCAAAATAGCCGAGGTAGGTGGCACCGGAACCGGGAGTCATTTCAAAAAGATCCGTCCTCACCGGGTCGGTGCCGCTGGTGAAAGTTGCCGTCGTATCTTGTTCAATGTTGTTGTTGCTGCCAAAGTCGCCAGCGAAGTTGCCATGGGATCCGATGCCGGTGGTGTAGGAAAGAGCGCCTTCACCGCCCAGATTCAGGCTGCTGGGAACAATGACGGCGCTGATCGTGTTGTCCGCCGAAGCTCCCTCGCCATAGCTGGTGTAAGTCGCCCCATAGGCGATGCTCTCCATCTGGGAGCGCGTGATCGCCTGCTGGGCCGAGGTCTGCGGCGTCCATGGAGTGGCTTCAATGACGTTGTTCAATTGCGGATCCGTCACCCAAAGCGTGTTGACCGTGCCGAGGCCGGGATGCGCGGGCGAGATGTCCCCAAACACCGAAAAATCAAGATTGTTCAAGCTCAATCCGGCATCCGTCAACTGGCTGCTGGTGAAGTAATTGCCGGAAATGGTGATGGGACCGGTCGCGTTGGCATACAGGGACGCAGAGCCGATATCCACGACCAAATCGGATGTTCCGCTGGGGGTGCGGAAACCCAGCAACAAATCGCCGTTGTTGTAAGTGAATATTTGCGCCGGGGCATTCAGGCTCCACAGGAAGCCCGCCGCTGCGGTGAGAATTGCCAGTTTGTATGATTTCATGTCTGTCCTTTTGGGTTGGTTGATGTTTTGTAATTTGATTCGGAAATTGTCAGCGGTCAGCCGTCATTGCGCGGTGATGACGTAAATGCGCGAACTGTTGGTGATGACTTCCGTTAGAGAATTCGTCAGGCCGTTGCCCGTCAGGGATGAACCGATGGCCGGCCAGTTCGTTTTTGCCGCACCCAATCCCGCGCTGTTCGTCCCGCGCAGAGTGTAGGTCCCGCCGGAAACCGTGGTGAAGGAAACGGTGTTGGTGGCTCCCGTGTGGACGTAGGAAACGATGCGCGGCGCGGTAAGAATCGTCGGCGACGGCCCGGCGGTATAGGTCAGCACGCCATTGGTCGCCAGTTCAAAAAAACCAAGGTAGGTGGCCGGCAGTCCATTGGACACCGACAGGAGCTGGTAAAAATCCGCACGCACCGGCTGTCCCGCCGTGGTAAAGTTGCCCGGGGTGTTTTGCTCCAAGCTTTTACTGATGGAATCACCCCAAAAATTACCGGCAAGGTTTCCATTGGCACCGATCAAGGCACTGTAGGAGTCGAAGGAAGGATAGCCGGCACCTTCAGGTTCCACCACATAGGAACTACCAGTGGCGGGACTAGTCCCGTTTGGGTCTCCGCCACCAGCAACATCGTTGGCATCATTGCCAATGGAATCTATCGCGCTGCCCGCAGTATTTTGGGTCGAATAGCTCTTGCAAGGCCACGGGGTGCTTTGCGTATTCAGACTGGTGCGCGGACGGGTCACCCAGATGTTGCCGGGAAGTCCGCCCTGGCGCGCCATGGCGGACCAGTAAATGTTGTTCGTGCCAACATAGGCCAGTTGTGAGCCGCCGTAGTAAGTGGGGTTGATGACAATCTTCTGGCCAATCCCAAGGTTGGTGAACGTCGTGACCGGCCCCGCGTCCACAACCAAATCGTAGGAACCCGAAGCGGGTCGAAAACAGATCAGCAGGTCGCTGGGCGACCCGGTGGATCCCTGATTATAATTAAACGCCTGCGCCGTGCCGGCGGCGGCACAGATCACTGAAAGCAGAATTGCCTTCCCGAACCAAGATTTCATCTCAATCATTTCGGGATGAGATTAAAGGAACACAGCCGTCCCCACTTCCAGAAACCAGCCAGCCGCACTCACTTTTGTGACACGTCGAAGCGACGGCCAAAATGCCGTGACCACCGTGTCCCGAAAGTCTTTCTCACGTCTCGCTGGCGCTATCAACCGGCCATCGCGCCGCACGTAACCGAAACGTGACGTGCCCGCCGGCCTATCCCCCAATTATTTCCGCACCTTTGCCATGTGAAATTCTCGGTGGTGTTGGAACTGCGGAAGTTTGGCATGCGGCCTGGAAACATCCCCTGCTGCCTGTTCCCGCAAGAGCAAACGCCCTTGTTCGCTTCGGAAAACCAACTTGAAGTCCATGCACAAAAGATAAGAACTCACAATCGAGAAGGAGACGATTCAAACCCCAACAAGCGTGCGATTCCTTTTGAGCAGATCAAAGGCTTCCAATCAGGAACGGGGTCGCAGGGTTTAAGGTTGCTGCCCCAATTCTCCGCAAACTTTGAAACGAAATGAAAGGCGCGTCCGCGCTCTCCGCGGCGGCCGAAAACCAAAAACAAAACCGCCGCCTTGCCCCAAAACAGCGGGGCAAGGACGGCGGCAGGTTGAGTTGCTTACTTCGCCGACGGTTTGTCCACCGGGATGCGCATTGAGTAGAACGACCGATAGACGAAGATCAGCGCGACCACAAAGAAGAACGCGCCGATGCCGGTCTTCAGGGTCTGATCCTTCATCGTCACGGCGATTTCCGCCGCGAGCAGGCCGAAGAGCGTGGTGAACTTGATGACGGGGTTCATCGCCACCGAGCTGGTGTCCTTGAACGGATCGCCCACGGTGTCGCCGACGACGGTCGCGGCGTGCAGTTCCGTGCCCTTTTGCTTCAAATCCACTTCAACAACCTTCTTGGCGTTGTCCCACGCGCCGCCCGCATTGGCCATGAAGATGGCCTGGAACAAGCCGAAGAACGCGATGCCGATCAGGTAGCCGACGAAGAAGTAGGGATCGAAGAACGACAGCGCCAGCGCCATGCAGAACACGACGATGAAGATGTTGATCATGCCCTTCTGCGCGTAGATGGTGCAGATTTCGACGACCTTCTTGCTGTCGGCGATGGATGCCTCCGCCTTGTTCAGGTTGAGGTGTTCCTTGATGTAAACCACCGCGCGATAGGCGCCGGTGGCCACCGCCTGCGTGGCGGCGCCGGTGAACCAGTAAATCACCGCGCCACCCATGAGCAGGCCGAGGATGACCTGCGGATGCACGAGGCTCAACATGGAGATGATGTCGAATTTGGGATCCGTCTGGATGCCGACTTTTTGCAGCAGCATGATGATGCCGAAAATCATCGTGGTCGCGCCGACGACGGCGGTGCCGATGAGCACGGGCTTGGCCGTGGCCTTGAAGGTGTTGCCAGCTCCGTCGCCCTTTTCGAGTTCGAGCTTGGAGTTGTCAAAGTCGGGTTTGAACCCGAAATCCTTTTCGATTTCCGCGCGGACGTTCGGCACGGATTCGATGCGGCTCAATTCATAAATGGACTGGGCGTTGTCGGTGACCGGCCCGAAGCTGTCCACGGCGATGATGACCGGCGCCATGGCCAGGAAGCCGAAGGCCACGAGGCCGAACGCGAAGATCGGCGCGGCGAACTGGAATTGTTCGGGCATAAGCGCGAGCAGCGCCGGGTTTTGAGAGAACATATAGGCCCCGAACATCAGAACGATGATGACCAGCCCCATCCAGAACGCGCAGAAATTGCCGGTGACGAAGCCGGACAGGATGTTCAGCGACGCGCCGCCTTGGCCGGACGCGGTGACGATTTCCTTCACGTGCCGGGACTGGGTGCTGACGAAGATTTTGGTGAATTCCATGATGAGCGGACCGGCCAGGGTGCCGCAGGCGACAATGCCGGCCAGAACCCACCACAGGTTTGTATATTGCGTGCCCGCCGCGTTCGTTGTCACCACGCCGCCCAGCAGAATCTTGCTGGCGATGAAGGCGACCACGATGGAAACAATGGAGGTCAGCCACACGAGGTTCGTAAGAGGCTGTTCCCAGTTGAAATCCTTCTTGTTGCCATAAAGCGAGCTGCTGACGGCCTTGTTGACGTAAAACGAACCAAGCGACGCCAGAACCATCAGGCTTTGCACCACAAAAATCCAGACGATAAGCTGGCCGCAAACGGTCGCGCCGCCAAGCGACAGCGCGAGGAACGAAACCAGCGCCACACCGGTCACGCCATAGGTTTCAAAACCATCCGCTGTCGGCCCGACGGAATCACCCGCGTTGTCGCCGGTGCAGTCGGCGATGACGCCGGGATTCTTCGGGTCATCTTCCGGCAGGTTGAAAACGATCTTCATCAGGTCGGAGCCGATATCGGCAATCTTGGTGAAGATGCCGCCGCCGATGCGGAGCGCCGCCGCGCCGAGGGATTCGCCGATGGCGAAGCCGATGAAGCAGGGACCGGCAAGCTCGCGCGGCATGAACAGCAGGATGCCGATCATGCAGACGAGTTCCACGCAGACGAGCAGCAGGCCGATGCTCATGCCCGAACGGAGCGGAATCATCAGCGTCTGGAGCGAGTTGCCCTTGAGCGAGGCAAACGCCGCGCGGCTGTTGGCGTAGGTGTTGATGCGGATGCCGAACCAGGCCACGCCATAGCTGCCCAGGATGCCCAGCACGGAACTGGCCAGAATGACGGCCACCGAGCCGGCGGATTTGTGCTGCAACCCAAAGAAGTAATAGACAATGCACAGGGCGATCAGCACCCAGAGCAGCACGAGGAATTTCCCCTGCTGCGCCAGATAGGTTTTGCAGGTCTCCCAGATCATGTTGGAGACGTTGCTCATGGACTTGTGAACCGGCAGTGCCTTGCACCGCATAAATTCCCAAGCCCCGAACAGCGCGCCGACCGCGCAGATGGCCAGCCCCAGATACAGCAGGGCGTGGCCGCCCATGCCGACGCCGGGAAACGCCACTTGCGTCAGGTCAGGCAGGTTGATGTCGGCGTCACCGGCAAAAGCACTGGCGCCGGCAAACAGCGTGGCCAGCATGACGCCGGCACGCAGGAATGATTTAGTTTTTTGCATAATTAAATTTTGAATTCTCAATAAGTTTTTTTGTTTCGACTATTTCTTGGCTTTGCTTTTCTTCGCGGTCTCGTCTTCCAACGCAGCCTGGGCGGCGGCGAGGCGGGCGACCGGCACGCGGAACGGCGAGCAGCTCACGTAGGTCAGGCCGATCTTATGGCAGAATTTCACGGATTCGGGGTCGCCGCCGTGTTCGCCGCAGATGCCCAGCTTGATGCCAGGGCGGGTTTGATTGCCCTTCTCGGCGGCAATCTTCATGAGCTGGCCCATGCCACCCTGGTCAATGGTGGCAAACGGATTCTTCTTGATGATTTCCGCCTCGATGTAGGGCTGGATGAACGAGCCGGAGTCGTCGCGGCTCATGCCCAGGCAAGTCTGGGTCAGGTCGTTGGTGCCGAAGCTGAAGAACTCGGCCGTCTGGGCGATTTCATCAGCGGTCAGGGCGCCGCGGGGAACTTCGATCATGGTGCCGACATGGTAGTCGAGCTTGACCTTCTGCTCGGCCATGACCTGTTTGGCCACGCGGTGAACGATCTCAACCTGAAGGTCGAGCTCTTTCTTGAAGCCGACCAGCGGGATCATGACTTCGGGCTTCACTTTGACGCCCGACTTCTGGACCTCGGCGGCGGCCTCAAAGACGGCGCGGGATTGCATCTCGGAGATCTCCGGGAAGACAATGCCCAAGCGGCAGCCGCGGAAGCCGAGCATCGGGTTGAACTCATGGAGTTCCTTGACGCGCTGTTTGATCTTCTCGACGGGCACGCCCATCTTGGCGGCCAGATCCTTCTGGGCGCCGTCCTCGTGCGGAAGGAATTCATGCAGCGGCGGATCGAGGAACCGGATGGTGGCCGGAAAACCTTTGAGCGCCTTGAAGATGCCAACGAAGTCGCCCTTCTGGTAAGGAAGCAGCTTGGCCAGCGCCTTCTTGCGGTCGTCAACGTTGCTGGCGAGGATCATCTCGCGCATGGCGTCAATGCGGTTGCCCTCAAAGAACATGTGCTCGGTGCGGGTCAGGCCAATGCCCGTGGCACCGAAGGCCATGGCGTTTTCAGCCTGGGCCGGCGTGTCGGCGTTGGTGCGCACCTGGAGCTTGGTGACCTTCGAGCACCAGTCCATGAGCTTCTTGAACATCTGGTAGGTCTCGCTCTTGGAGCCGTCGAGGGTCTTCTCGACCAGCACCTGGACGATTTCCGAGGGCGCGGTCGGCAACTTGCCGGCATAGACGTTGCCCAGGGTGCCGTTGATGGAGAGAAAATCGCCTTCCTTGTAAGTGACGCCGTCGGCGGTCACGGTCTTGGCGGTATAGTCAATCTGGAGCGCGCCGGCGCCACAGACGCAGACTTTGCCCATTTGACGGGCGACGAGCGCCGCGTGAGAACTGACGCCGCCTTTGGCGGTGAGAATGCCTTCGGCCGCGATCATGCCGCGCAGATCTTCGGGCGAAGTTTCATTGCGGACGAGCAGGACTTTTTCGCCCTTCTCGGCGGCAGCGGCACAGCGGTCGGCATTCAGATAAAGTTTGCCGGAGCCGGCGCCAGGGCCTGCGGGCAGGCCTTTGGCGATGATTTTGGCGGCCTTCTCGGCTTTGGCCTCGAAGATCGGGGCCAGAAGCTGGTCGAGCTGATCGGCCGGGTTGCGCTTGATGGCGGTCTGCCAGTCAATGAGCTTCTCGTTCACCATGTCAATGGAGAACTTAAGCGCGGCGAACGCGGTGCGCTTGCCGTTGCGGGTTTGGAGCATGAACACCTTGCCGTCCTGAATCGTGAACTCGAAATCCTGCACATCCTTGAAATGCTTTTCCAAGGTCGCACGGATGTTGTCCAGTTCCGTGAAGGCGGCGGGCAGATGGTTCTTGAGCTGGAGAACGGGTTCGGGAGTGCGCACGCCGGCCACCACGTCTTCGCCTTGGGCGTTGATGAGAAATTCACCGTAAAATTCCTTATTGCCGTTGGCCGGATTGCGGGTGAAAGCCACGCCGGAACCGGAGCGGTCGCCGGTGTTGCCATAGACCATCGCCTGGATGTTGACGGCGGTTCCCCACTCGGAGGGGATACCGTATTTCCGACGATAAACAATCGCACGGTCGTTCATCCAGGAACCAAACACGGCGCCGGTCGCGCCCCAGAGCTGCTTCCAGGGATCCTGCGGGAATTCCTTGCCGGTGCGTTCCTTGATGAGGGCCTTGAAACGCTTGACGAGTTCCTGCTGATCCTGCGCGGAGAGCTTGGAATCTTCGATGTCCGCGTGATATTTCTCATGCTTGAATTCGTGAAGCACGACCTCGAACGGCTCATGATCTTCATTGGCGGTCTTTTGCACGCCGAGAACGACGTCGCCATACATCTGGACGAAGCGGCGGTAACAATCCCAGGCGAACCGCTCGTTCTTCGTGGCGGCCACGAGCGCGAGCACGGTCTGGTCGTTCAAGCCGAGGTTCAAAATCGTGTCCATCATGCCGGGCATCGAATCGCGCGCCCCGGAGCGGACGGAGACGAGCAGCGGCATCGCGGTCTTGTCACCGAACTTGGTGCCCATGATTTTCTCAAGGAAGGCCATGCCTTCCCGGGCTTGCGCCTCGAGAACCTTGGGATAGGTCCGCTTGTTGGCATAATAGTAAGTGCAAACCTCGGTCGTCATGGTGAAGCCGGGAGGCACGGGCAGCCCAATGCGGCTCATTTCGGCCAGATTGGCGCCTTTGCCACCGAGCAACGGTTTCATGGAGCCGTTGCCGTCGGCCTTTTTATTGCCAAACAGATAAACGTATTTGTTCGATTTCGATGTTTTTGTCATAAATCAATAAATCAATATTCAGTATTGTTGGGTCGTTCACGCCAGCCGGGTTGACGGCACCCGTCCCCAGCGCGGGGCAAATTTTGATATATCTGGGAAAAGTCTCTCCACATATCTTGCCAAACCCTTGACTTTTTCTGGCCAGCCTCATTTCGGCCAAAGAGGATATTCCCGCGCGACCGGCATGGCCAGAAGAAACAATCGTAATGGCATGAATAACAGGACATTTTTCAGATGACGTTTTTAACGACTCTAAACTCCGCAAAAAATGTCCAGTCAAAAACAAATGGTGTGGAGCCTCCCGTTCCCGGGGCCATTAGTATGCGCCATGTAAGTTGGCCGATGATGGAGCTGGTTAAATTGTATAAACGACTGTTTGAGCTTTATGTTGCCGACACTTTTACACGAAGGACAAAAACGGGTCGCCGCGGTGATGGAACATGCCAGCGGTGACAAGCGCTTCAAGATCCTTGAGGCGCACATGAAGAAGCATCAATACCGGCACGACGCGCTGATCGAGATTCTGCACAAGGCGCAGGAGCTGTTCGGTTATCTGGAGGACGACCTGCTGCTGTTCGTCGCCTACCGGCTCAAACTGCCCGCCAGCCGCGTCTATGGCGTGGCGACGTTCTACCACTTCTTCACCCTCAAACCGCAGGGCAAACACACCTGCGTCGTCTGCCTCGGCACCGCCTGCTACGTCAAAGGCGCGGACAAGGTGCTCGCTGCGGTCGAGGAGAAGGCCAGAGTCAAGGCCGGCGAAACCACGCCGGACAACCAGATCTCCCTGCTCACCGCGCGGTGCATCGGTGCCTGCGGCATTGCGCCTGCGGTCGTGTATGACGGCGTGGTCACGCCGCGCCAAACCCCGGAAACTGCGGTCGAACACATGAAAGGATGGATTTCCAATGGTCATTGATGATCTCAACGCAATCGCCGAGAAGGAACGGGCCGCGCGCAAAAAAATAGTCATCCGCTGCTGCATGGCCGCCGGCTGCATGTCCTCCAACTCGGAAGGCGTCAAAAAAAATCTGGAACAGGCGGTCAAAGACGCCGGCTTGAGCGACGAGGTCGAGGTTCGCGGCGTCGGCTGCATGAAGCTTTGCTGCGAAGGCCCGCTGGTTGGCGTGGACCCGGAAGGCGCGCTTTACGAAAAAATCACGCCGGAAGACGTGGTTGACCTAGTCAACACCATCAAAGGCGGCAAAACCAAGCTGAAACGCGGCGATCTGAACCATCCCTTCTTCAAAAAGCAGCTCTCCATCGTCCTGGCCAACAGCGGCCAGATTGATCCCGAACGCATTGAGGCCTACATCGCCGCCGACGGCTATCAGGCATTGCACCATGTCCTTCGCGAAATGACGCCGAAGGAAGTGGTGGAAACCATGGTCAAGAGCGGGTTGCGCGGGCGCGGCGGCGCGGGCTTTCCCACCGGCATCAAATGGGGCACGGTCGCCAAAACCCAGAGCCAGCAGAAATATGTCATCTGCAACGCCGACGAGGGCGACCCCGGCGCATTCATGGACCGCAGCGTTTTGGAAAGCGACCCGCACAGCGTGTTGGAAGGCATGGCCGTCGCGGCCTATGCCGTCGGTGCCAACCAAGGTTTCATTTACTGCCGTGCCGAATACCCGCTCGCCATCAAGCGGCTGCAAAACGCCATCAAGCAGGCCAAGTCGCTCGGCCTGCTCGGCAGCGGCATTTTTGAATCGCCGTTCAATTTCAACATTGATATCCGCATCGGCGCGGGCGCATTCGTCTGCGGCGAGGAAACCGCGCTGATGGCCTCCGTCGAGGGCAAGCGCGGCACACCGCGCCCGCGTCCTCCGTTCCCGGCCGAAAGCGGATTGTGGGATTCCCCCACGCTCATCAACAACGTCGAGACCTTCGCCAACGTGCCTCCGATCTACCGCAACGGCGCGGAATGGTTCGCCGGCATCGGCACGGAAAAAAGCAAGGGCACCAAGGTTTTCGCGCTCGCCGGCAAGATCAACAACACCGGCCTCATCGAAGTGCCGATGGGCACGCCCCTGCGCCAGATCGTCGAGGAAATGGGCGGCGGCGCACCCGACGGCCGCCAAATCAAGGCCGTGCAAACCGGCGGCCCGTCCGGCGGCTGCATCCCGGCGCAGCACCTCGACACGCCGGTGGATTATGAATCCCTCGGCAAGCTCGGCTCCATCATGGGTTCGGGCGGCATGATCGTGATGGATGACTCCACCAAGATGGTGGACGTGGCCCGGTTCTTCATGGAATTCTGCATGGACGAGTCCTGCGGCAAATGCATCCCCTGCCGCACCGGCACCGTCCAGATGCTGCACATGCTCGAAAAAATCCTCGACCGCAGGGCCACCGCGCGCGACCTCGCCAAGCTCGAGGAACTTTGCGAAATGGTGAAAAGCACCAGCCTCTGCGGCCTCGGCCAGACCGCGCCGAACCCCACCTTGAGCACGCTGCGGTTCTTCCGCAACGAATACGAAGAACTGCTCCAGCCCGACCAATACGGCCCGCATAACAACGGCCCGGCGAAAAAGTAACAATCATTTATTTTTATGGCCGCCAAAACATTGACCATTGACGGGAAACAGGTCAGCGCCGAGGAAGGCGCGACAATCCTGGATGTCGCCACAGACGCCGGCATCAAAATCCCGACGCTCTGCCATCTTGATGGCGTCTACGACTTGGGCGCCTGCCGCCTGTGCCTGGTGGAAGTCACCGGTATCGCCAAGCTGCTGCCCGCCTGCACGACGAAGGTCAGCGAAGGCATGGACGTCAAAACCAACAGCGAACGCCTGCGAAAATACCGCCGCATGACGCTGGAGCTGCTCCTTGCCGAGCGCAATCACACCTGCGCCGTGTGCGTGGCCAATGGCCACTGCGAACTCCAGACGCTTGCCTACAGCCTGGGCATTGACCACGTCCGCTACGATTATTGCACCCCGAAATGGAGTGTGGACGCGACACACCGGCAGTTCGGCATGGACCACAACCGCTGCATCCTTTGCAACCGCTGTGTGCGCGTCTGCTGGCACATCGAGGGCGCCGGCACCAAAAACGTCTCCGGACGCGGCAGCAAGGCCAGAATCATCACCGACCTCAACCAGCCCTGGGGCGATTCCGAGACCTGCACCTCCTGCGGCAAATGCGTCATGGCCTGCCCGACCGGCGCGCTGTTTTACCAGGGTTCGACCGCGGCCGAAATGGAACGCGACCGCACCAAACTCGAATTCATCGTCAACGCACGCGAAAAGAAATTATGGAACCCTTGAAAGTAGCCACGGTCTGGCTCGGCGGATGCGCCGGCTGCCACATGTCATTCCTCGACCTCGACGAGTTCCTCATTGACCTCGCCGGCATGATCCAGCTCGTCTACAGCCCGGTCATTGACGTGAAGGAATATCCGAAAAACGTGGACGTCTGCCTCATCGAAGGCGCCGTCTGCAACGAGGACAATTTGGAACTGCTCCACAAAATCCGCGCGCGGACAAAAGTGCTCGTGTCCTTCGGCGACTGCGCCGACACCGGCAACGTCCCCGCCATCCGCAACCAGCTCGGCATCGGCAACACGGAAAATGTCCTGCAGCGCGCCTACATCGAAAACGCGCAGAACAACCCCTGCGTGCCGAAAGCCGACGGCATCGTGCCGCAGTTGCTCAAGCGTGTGCTGCCTGTGCATGAGGCTGTTCACGTTGACTACTTTTTGCCCGGCTGCCCGCCGCCGGCCGACCGCATCAAGGCGCTCATGGTCCAGGTGCTCGAAGGCAAAACACCGAAATTGGAAGGCACACAACTCAAGTTTGGTTGATTTATGTCAAAACGCATTGTCATTGATCCCGTGACCCGCATCGAGGGCCACGCCAAGATCAGCATTTTCCTGGACGACGCCGGCAACGTCTCCGACGCCATCTTCCACGTCGTGGAATTCCGCGGCTTCGAGAAATTCTGCGAGGGCCGGCCCTACGGCGAAATGCCCGGCATCACGCCCCGCATCTGCGGCATCTGCCCCGTCAGCCATCTGCTCGCCTCGGCCAAGGCCGGCGACGCCATCATGGCCGTCAACATCCCCCCCGCCGCCGACAAGCTCCGCCGCCTGATGAATCTCGGCCAGATGGTGCAGAGCCATGCGTTGAGCTTCTTCCATTTGAGCGCACCGGATTTTCTGCTCGGCTGGGACACGCCGCCCGCGCAGCGCAATGTCTTCGGCATCATTGCCGCGAACAAGGAGCTGGCCCGCGCCGGGATACGGCTCCGCCAGTTCGGCCAGGAAATCATCGAAATTCTCGGCGGCAAAAAAATCCATCCCGCCTGGGCCGTGCCCGGCGGCGTGCGCAGCCCGCTCACCGAGGAAGGCCGCGCCAAAATCCGCGCCTGGCTGCCCGAAGCCTTCGCCACCACGCAAGTCGCCTTTGACCTGTGGAAGAAGACGATGGAAACCCACCAGCGCGAAATGCAGATTTTCGGCAACTTCTCCTCGCTGTTCATGGGCCTCGTCGCGCCGGACGGCACCTGGGAGCATCACGGCGGCAAACTGCGCTTCACCGACAGCAGCGGCAGCATTATCGCCGACCAGCTTGACCCGCAAAAGTATTCCGATTTCATCGGCGAATCGGTTCAGGCAAATTCGTATCTCAAGTCGCCGTATTACATCCCGCTCGGTTTCCCCAACGGCATGTATCGCGTCGGCCCGCTGGCGCGCCTGAACGTCTGCGAACAAATGGGCACGCCCAAGGCGGACGCAGAACTGAAGCTTTTCAAACGGCTGGGCCGAGGCGCGGTCACGTCGTCGTTCCTTTACCACTACGCGCGGCTCATCGAAATCCTCGCGTCGCTCGAATACATCGAGCGCTACATGGACGATCCTGAATTGTTGAGCGATTACCTCCGCGCCGACGCCGGCATCAACAGCCTGCACGGCGTAGGCGTGAGCGAAGCCCCGCGCGGCACGCTGTTCCACGACTACACGGTGGACCGCGACGGCCTGCTCAAAAAAGTCAACCTCATCGTCGCCACCGGCCAGAACAACCTGGCGATGAACCAGACCGTCGCACAAATCGCGCGGCACTACATTCGCGGCAACGACATCCCCGAACCGATGCTCAACCGCATCGAACACGGCATCCGCTGCTACGACCCCTGCTTGAGCTGCTCGACGCACGCCGTCGGCCAGATGCCGCTGCACATCCAACTGCTTGGGCAGGACGGAAAAGTGCTGAACGAAATCGCTCGCGGGTAACTTGTAGCGGTGGTCTGTGACCGCCGAAAGGTAGGGACGCCGCGCTTGCGGCGGCCGGTCGGCGCAGAACACCGACCCTGTCAGCATGACCGCATAATTTGGTCTGGCTGGCGGGGAAACGGCTCGGTTGGCCGTTGCCCGGTTTTTTGAAAATAAACCCGGTCCTGAAAGGAACAAAACATGAAAAGAATTCTGCCTCTTGTCGCAATCATTTTCGCGGCGTCACTCCTGAACGGCCAGTCCAACAATCCGCAAACCGCCGGTCACGTCGAACGCACACAAGCCGCGGTTGAGCAGGAATTTCAGGCGTTGGAACAGGCGTGGGCCAACGCTGTGAAGCATCAGGACGCTGGAAAAATGGACCGCATCCAGGCGGAGGAATATGTGTTCACCGATCCGGCCGGACGACTCTGGACCAAGGCCCGGGAACTGGAAACCATCAAGTCCGGCAGCCTCACCATTGATTCGTTTGAATTGAGCGATGTCAAAGTGCGGCTGTATGACAACACCGCCGTTGTCACCCTGCGCGTCGTGTGGAACGGCCAGTCCAACGGAGTGGACATCAGCGGGCCGCAACGGATGACCGATGCGTTCGTGAAACGGGACGGCCGCTGGCAATGCGTGGCCAGTCAGGCCACCCGCATTCGGCAGAACTAGTGCGGCAATATTCGATTTTGAGCAGTAATCACGTTGGCCAAGCCCACAATCGTCAGTAATCTGAACCGGTGAACGCGAGCCGCACGACAAATCAACCCTCCGGTTTTCTCATCATCGGCTATGGCAACACCCTGCGCGGCGACGATGGCGTCGGCCCGCGCGTGGCCGAGGCCGTTGAGAAATTAAACCTGCCCGGCGTGCGCACGCTCGTCTGCCAGCAGCTCTCGCCTGAATTTGCCGACCCGGTTTCGCGGGCGCACACCGTGGTATTTGTGGACGCCGCCGTGGACACCCCGCGCGAGGTTCAGCTCCGCCAGCTCGAACCCGGCGAATCGTCGCAGCTCATGGCACACGCCGCCGATCCCCGCACGCTGCTGGCGCTGGCACGCGATGTTTTCGGCCACGCGCCGCAGGCCTGGTGGCTCACCATTCCCGCCGTGAAGCTGGATTTCAGCGAAACCCTCACGCCGGAAGCCCAGCGCGGTTTTGCCGAAGCCGTGGAAAAAATCCAGAAACTCTGCCGCTGAATCCGGCGATGTGGCGATGATGTGCGCGCCGCCGATGACGACGACCACGCCGCACAAATCCAAATTTGATTCTTTGTGACTTTGCGCCTTTGTGGTTATTTATTCGCCGGATGCCGCCGCCAAGGAAAACCACCGCCCGCAATCGCGTGCTCGCGCAATGGCGCGGCGTGGATTTGTCGCCGGTGGAAACCGCCAAGGCCGTGCGCGCACGCGCCGCCGGCGATGTGGTGTCGAAAGTGCTCACGGGTTTGCACATGGACGACCGCCGCGCCGAGGCGGAGCTGGTCAAGGTCTGGAACTCACTGATTGATCCGAACATCACCGCGCACGCGCAGCCGGCCGGCCTGCGCAAAGGCACGCTGTTTGTGACCGTGGACAGCAGTGTGTGGCTTTCGGAAATCGTCCGCTACCGCCGGAAGGAAATCCTCGACCGCTTGCAGCACAGCTTCGGGAGAAATCTGATCCAGCGCATATCATTCCGCGTCGGGTGAATCACGCCATCAATTCCATTTGCGCCGGCGTGAGAAGCCAGGCGAGTTGGGCACAACGTCCGTGATTTAATTCTCCGACCTCCAGTTTGCACAGACCGCCCTTTTTCATTTCAACCGCCGCCGCGTCCGCGCCGCCGGCCACCAGCAGGCTGATGAGCCGGCTCAAATGCGGTTCGTGTCCGACGAGCAGAACATTTTCCGGTGCAGGCTTTAATTCGCCCAACGCTTGCATCAGCGTCTTGAAATTTCCGCCGGGGACTAGTTCATCGGAAAATTCAAGCCGCTTTTTCAACTTCATTTCTCCGGCAACAATCTCGGCGGTTTGCCGGGCGCGCAGAAACGGGCTGGATAGAATTAAGTCGAAGGACAGCTCCAGTTTTTTCATGGCGGCGGCGGCGGCGCGCAGGCGGCGTTCGCCCTTCGGAATCAGCGGGCGTTCGGAATCATCTTCGCAGCCGGCCGCGCCGGGGTCCGCCGCGATGCCATGCCGCAGGAGGTAAAGGTTCATGCGCAAAATCTAATCCGCCGCGCGCCGAAAGCAACGCCCGCAAAATGTAACATTTTTCGGTTCGGCTTCCCCGGCGACGTCCTGTAATTTTCCGGCCGATGGAATCCGTCCGCCGCGCTGTCATTGATGTCGGCACCAACTCGGTCAAGCTGTTGGTGGCCGACGTGGTCGGGCGCGAAGTGTGTCCGGCGCATGAAGAAAGCCGGCAGACGCGGCTGGGCCGGGGCTTTTACGAAACCAGCCGCCTCCAGCCGGAAGCCATCGCCCGCACCGCCGAGGCCGTCGCGGATTTCGCCCGGGTGGCGCGCGAAAAAAATTGCGCGTCCATCCGCGTCTTCGCCACCAGCGCGGCGCGCGACGCGCTGAACCCGGCGGAGCTGACGGACGCCATTTTCCGGGCGTCCGGCCTCCAGACGGAAATCATCTCCGGCGCGCGGGAGGCCGGATGGGTTTTTCAAGGCGTGACGACCGACCCGGAACTGGCAAAGACGCCGCTGCTGTTGCTGGACGTCGGCGGCGGCAGCACGGAATTCATCCTCGGCCAGGGCGAACGCACGCATTTCGCGCACAGCTTCACCCTCGGCACCGTGCGGCTCCTGGAAAAGTTTCCGCACAGCGACCCGCCGTCGTGCGCCGAATTCACCGCCTGCCGCGATTGGATCAAAAAGTTTTTGCATGACGAGGTCCGGCCCGGACTTGAGCCGGCGTTGCGCCGCGAATCCGGTTCCAAACCCGGAGAGATCCAACTGGTCGGCACCGGCGGCACCGCGAGCATTCTTGCGCGGATGGAATTGAAGCTGGACCGCTACGACCGCGAGCGCATGGAGGCCGCGCGCCTCGGTTTGGAGCAGTTGACCGCGCACCGCAAACGGCTCTGGAGCCTGCCGCTTTCCGAACGCAAGGAAATCACCGGCCTGCCCAAATCGCGCGCCGACGTGATCCTCCCCGGCGTTGTGATTTGCGAGGCGGTTATGGTGGAGTTCGGCTTCAAACAGCTCCGGGTCAGCACCCGCGGCCTGCGCTTTGCGGCGGTGATGGATTAACGTGATGAAAGCATTTATCGTCCTGTCATGCGCGTTTTGATTATCGGCTGCGGCTACGTCGGCCTGCCGCTCGGAGCGGAACTGGTCCGCCGGGGCCATGAGGTTTTCGGGCTGCGGCGGAGCGCGGCGGCTGAAGACGAAATGAAGGCGGCGGACATCCGGTCGCTGGCCAGCGATGTGACCAAGCCGGAAACGCTGGCGAAATTGCCGCGCCAATTTGACTGGGTTGTCAACTGTGTCGCCGCCAGCGGCGCGGAAAATTACCGGCAAATTTATCTGGAGGGCGGCCGGAACATGGTTTCGTGGCTGGCGGATTCGCCGCCGCAAAAATTTGTCTTCACCAGCAGCACGAGCGTCTACGGACAGGACGACGGCTCGGTCGTGACGGAAACTTCGCCAGCGGAACCGGAAGCAGAAACGTCGAAAGTGCTGGTCGAGGCGGAAAATCTTTTACTCGATGCGGCGCGCGGCGCGCGAGGATGCCCGCCCCGCCGGTTCCCTGCAATCATCTTGCGCGTGGCCGGCATTTACGGGCCGGGGCGCGGCCACTGGTTCAGACAATTTTTGAAAAACGAGGCGCGCATCGAGGGCGACGGCTCGCGCTGGCTGAACATGATCCACCGCGACGATGTGACGGGCTGCATCATCGCGGCGCTGGAGCGCGGCAGCCCCGGGAAGATTTACAACGCGACGGATGACGAGCCGGTAACACAGTTGAAGTTTTTCGAGTGGCTGGCGGCGGAATTGAAACGACCGCTGCCGCCGAAAATTCCGGCGGGCGCGGAGATCCAGCACCGGCGCGGCGCGACGAACAAGCGCGTCAGCAATGCCAGATTGCGGACGGAGCTGAAATACGATTTCCAGTTTCCCGATTTCCGCAAAGGCTACGGCGCGGAAATCCAACGGCTGGAAAGCCCCGACTGACCGGACATGGAACCGAAGACCTGCTGATTTCACAGGCATGTGTGAACAATTTCGCTTCGACCTCGCGGTTTTTTCCGCCTAACTTTCCCGCCGATGGCCGCCGAAGCACAATTGACTCCCATGATGACGCAGTATCGCCGCATCAAAAGCGAACTGCCCAAGGACGCGCTCCTGCTGTTCCGCCTCGGCGATTTTTACGAGATGTTTTTCGAGGACGCCCAGACCGGCGCGCAGCTCCTCAACCTCGCCCTCACCGCGCGCAACGGCGTGCCGATGTGCGGCCTGCCGCATCACGCCGCCAGCGGCTACATCGCCCGCATCCTCAAGGCCGGACGAAAGGTCGCCATCTGCGACCAGCTCGAAGACGCCCGGCCCGGCAAGCTCGTCAAGCGCGAGGTCACGCAAATCCTCTCGCCCGGCACGCATTTCGACGAGCGAATGCTCGTCGCCGAGCGGAACAATTTCCTGGCGTCGGTTTATCCGTCGGGAAAAATCTTCGGCCTCGCGCTCGTGGATTTGACCACCGGCGATTTTCTGACGACCGAACTGGAAAATGGTTCCGCGCTGCTCGCCGAGCTGGAACGGCTGCGCCCGGCGGAAATCGTTCTTCCCTCCGAAGCGGCTGCGTTGCGCGACTTGCTGCGCGATTCGTTCAAAATCCTGAGCGGCTACGACGACTGGACATTCGCGCCGGAGACCGCCGCATTCACCGTGCGGGAGCATTTCAAGGTCGCCTCACTCGACGGCTTCGGATTGAAGGACAAGGCCGCCGCCATCGGCGCGGCGGGCGGTGCGCTGCATTATCTCACACAAAATCTGCGCCGCGACGTGAAGCACCTCACCCGGATTTCGTTTTACCAGCGCAGCGATTTTCTCACGCTGGATTACACGACGCTGCGGCATCTGGAAATTCTCGAACCGCAGCGCCACGACGCGCCGCGCAACGCCTCGCTTTACGGCGCGCTCAACAAAACCGTCACGCCGATGGGCGCCCGGCTCCTGCGCCAATGGCTTTCGCAGCCGCTCGCCGCCGTCAAGCCGATCCGTCGCCGGCAGGAAACCGTGCGGCTGTTCCTCGAAAACTCCTTTGGTCTCGATGCCTTTCGCCAGCAGCTTGCGAACGTGCGCGATCTGGAACGCACGCTGGGCCGCTTGAGTTCCGGCGGCGGCAACGCGCGCGATCTCGTCGCGCTGCGGCTGGCGCTTGAACAAATTCCGACGTTGCGAACAACGCTTGCCGAAGTGGGACAGGCTTCCAGCCTGTCCAGTTCCGAGCAAATTTCCCTGCCGGAAAATGATCTGGCAGACAACTTGACAGGCAAGATGCCTGTCCCACTTTTGCATGATCTTGCCGAGCAAATCTCCGAATCGCCCGACCTGGTGGAACTGATTTCCCGCGCCATCGTGGACGAGCCACCATTGCCCATCAAGGAAGGCGGCATGATTTGCGACGGCTTCGACGCCGCGCTCGACGAACTGCGCACCGCCCAACGTGGCGGAAAAGATTGGATTGCCAAACTGCAAGCGGACGAGATTGCGGCAACGGGAATTTCTTCGCTCAAAGTGCGGTTCAATTCCGTTTTCGGTTATTACATCGAAGTCACCAAGTCGAATCTCGACAAGGTTCCAGCGCATTATCATCGCAAGCAGACCGTCGCGAACGGCGAGCGCTTCATCACGCCGGAGTTGAAGGAAATGGAGGGGAAAATCCTCGGCGCGGAGGAGCGCAGCGTGAAATTGGAATACGAATTGTTCCAGAGCGTCCGCGAGGAGGTGCTCGGTCAGTTGCCCAAAATCCAGCAGACCGCTTCCGCGCTGGCGCAACTGGACGTGCTGGCATCGTTCGCGGAAACGGCGCGACTGCATAATTACTGCCGTCCGCAGGTCGCCGACGAAGGTGTCATTCAAATTCGCGATGGCCGGCATCCGGTTTTGGAACAGCAGCTCGTCGAGGAACGCTTCGTGCCGAATGACACTTTTCTTGGTAGCAGCGGACGTGAGTCCGCTCAAACTTCTTCGCCGGAAAGTCAGAGCCGACTCACGTCGGCTGCTACGGGAGAAAAAGTTGTCCAGATCGCGCTCATCACCGGGCCGAACATGGCGGGCAAATCCACCTACATCCGGCAGGTCGCGCTGCTAACGCTGCTGGCACACACGGGCAGTTTTGTGCCGGCGGCGGAGGCTCGGATTGACCTGGTGGACCGCATTTTCACACGCATCGGCGCCAGCGATGATTTGTCGCGCGGACAATCCACGTTCATGGTCGAGATGACCGAGACGGCGAACATCTTGAACAACGCCACGCCGCGCAGCCTGATTGTGCTGGATGAAATCGGCCGCGGCACCAGCACATTCGACGGCCTTTCGCTGGCGTGGAGCATTGTGGAATTTCTGCACAACCAGGTCGGTGCGAAAACACTTTTTGCCACGCACTATCACGAGTTGACCGAGCTTTCGGCGCGACTACCGCGGCTAGAAAATTTCAACGTCGCCGTGCGTGAGTGGCACGACCAGATTGTATTTCTCCGCAAAATTGTCGAGGGCGGCACGGACAAGAGCTACGGCATCCAGGTTGCGCGGCTCGCGGGCGTGCCGAAGGAAGTGTTGGAACGCGCCAAGCAGATCCTCGGCAATCTGGAAGAATCCGAGTTGACGCCGGAAGGCACGGTGCGCCAGGCGCGACGCCAGCAGGACCGCGAGAAATTAAAATCCCTCACGCCGCCGCCGCAGATGGATTTATTCGCGGGCTGAAAAGTTACTATGGCAAAACATGGGCCGGAGTAATGGTCGTGCCAAGCGAACACGTCGGAGGTTCGCCAACCACCCCGATCGTGTAAGTTCCGCCCGCCGGGCACTTGGGAAGATTCCCGCCGGCGTCCAGCTTGATGAAGGGCTTTATGTCCGCCACGGTGACCGGCGTGCCGTTCGTTTTATTATTTTCCAAAGCCCACTCATTTTTCGCCGCGTCAATCTGGCGAAGATTGTTGATGCAGGCGTTGGCTTGCGAGGTGGCGCGGGCTTTCACGAAATTGGGAATGGCAATGGCCAGCATCATCGGCACTAAAAAGACCGACATGCCGATGCTGACATAGTTGGTGATCAACCCGGCCAGCGCAATGCCCTGGCCGCCGAGCACACCCCCTGAACGCTTGATGCGGGAATAAGCCAAATGGGCGCAAATGACTCCAGGAATGGCGAATAACGGACTGATGCAAACCAGCAAAAACAAAAGCGCGAGTATGCCCAGCACCAGGCTCCAGACGGCCAGCGCGGAGGTTTTGGGTTGTGGAGCGACGCCGATGGGCGGGGGAACATTTTCATTCATAAGGTTTCAGTGTTTTTGAGTTAAAATGCCTTCGACGGTTTCATGCTGGCCGCCGCAGTTGAAAAGTCAATGGCAAACCCGGCGCACAAAATGGCTGCGCCTTTCCGCCACGTGTGATAAAAAACACCGGTATGGCAAGCTCCTCCATTTCCGGCCAGTTGCGGAAACACGAAATTCCGGATCGGGTCGCCGTGACCAAAGGCAACGGCGGCCTGCCAAAAATTGTTGTCACCGCCAAATCCGGCACGGCGGAAATTTACCCCAATGGCGCGCACGTCACCGGCTTCCAAAAAACCGGCGAACCACCGCTGCTGTTCACGAGCGCCAAAAGCTGGTTCGCGCCGGGCAAGCCGATCCGCGGCGGCGTGCCGGTTTGTTTTCCGTGGTTCGGGCCGCGCGAGGGCGAGCCGGCGCACGGCTTCGCGCGCATCGCGGAATGGAAACTGGTCAGGACGTCCGCGGCATCGGACGGCTCGGTGACGCTGCATTTTCGCCTGCCGATAACTTCCGGGCGCGAGGCGTGGAAAAAGCTGCAGACGGAATTTGTCGTCACCGTCGCCGACAGGTTGACGATGGAATTGACCGCCGTGAACAATTCGGCGGCAGCGATGGAAATTGAGAACTGCCTGCACACGTATTTTCACGTCGGCGACATCGGCGCGGTTTCGCTTGCCGGCCTGCGGGACGCGCCGTTCGACGATTTCGCAGCCGGAGCTGGCGGCGCGCGCAAGATGGAAAATGATTCCGTGCTGCGGATCACGAAGGAAACGAACCGCGTTTATCCCAATCACGCCGGCACGGTGGAAATCCGCGATGAAACCCTGAAACGGACAATTCGCGTGGAAAAATCCGGCTCCAGCTCCACCGTCGTCTGGAATCCGTGGACGACGCAGAAGCTGCCGGACGACTTCGAGCCGGCGGAACACCGGCACATGGTCTGCGTGGAATCCGGCAACGTGAAGCAGAACAAGATTTTGCTCGCACCGGGAAATACCTCGGCGCTGAAAGTCGTTTTGAGCAGCGCGCCGCCGAAATGATTTCCATCGTCGAAAATCAGCCCATCGGCGCGGATTTGATTTCCCAAGTCGAAGAAATCTTTTCGCCGACGGGCATTTTGTCGCGGGCGAAAAATTTCGAGTTCCGCCCACAGCAGCAGGAAATGGCCGTGGCCGTGGCCCGCGCGCTGCAAAACCGCGAACACCTCGCCGTCGAGGCCGGCACGGGCGTCGGCAAATCGCTGGCATATCTGGTTCCGGCGATTCTGTTTGCCGTCGCGGAGAAAAAAAAGGCCATCATCTCGACGCACACCATCAATTTGCAGGAGCAGCTCACGGAAAAAGATCTGCCGATGCTCGCGGATGTTTTGGGTGCGCTCCCCGTGCCGGTGAAGTTTAGCTATTCAATGTTGAAAGGCCGCGCGAATTATCTCTGCACGCGCCGGCTGCAAAAGGCGATGCAGCAGTCGGGCAACCTGTTCACCTCGTCCGAGGCCGAGGAATTGCAGCGCATCTACGAATGGTCGAAGGAAACCAAGGACGGCAGCCTGTCGGATTTCGAGGTTGAGCCGGACCCGAAAGTGTGGGCGCAGGTCTGTTCCGAACGCGGGCCGTGCTCGCCGAAAGTGTGTGGATTTCCGTCCGATTTCGCCAAGGACCACGGCGTCTGCTATTTCCAGCGCGCGCGGAACAAATTCCTTTCGTCCGATGTTCTGGTGCTGAACCACACGCTGTTCTTCACGCTGCTTGGCGGAATTGACGAGGAGCAGGAGGGCGGAATTCTGTTCAAAAACGACTTCGTGATTTTCGACGAGGCGCACCAGATGGAGCACGTCGCGTCGCGACACATCGGCCTGAGCGTGTCGAGCGGACAGGTGCGTTACTCGCTGAACCGGCTCTGGAATCCGCGCACGGAAAAAGGCCTGCTCGCCACGCTGCGCAGTGGAAATGCCGTGAAGATGGTCGCCGACATCTTGAGCGAAGCCGACAAGTTTTTTGAGAACGTCGAGGCCGCCTGCGAGGAAATCCAGAAATCCGCCGGCAAAACCAGATTCGGCGGCGGCGATTCGAGCGAACGCCGCCGCGCGTGGACCGAACTTCGCATCCGCCGCGCCGAGCTGGTGAAAGACAACGTCACGCTGCCGATCCAGCGCCTGCGCGAAGCCGTTAGCGAGCTGATCAAATTGAGCGAGGACAAGGACATCGGGCAGGAATTGGTCGAATGCAACCGCCGGCTTGCCGAATTGCGCGACGAGGTGAAGGATTTTCTCGGACAAAGCGCGCCCGACCATGTTTACTGGGTCGAACGCAGCGGCAAGGCGCGCCAAAATCTCACGCTCAACGCCGCGCCGGTGGATGTCGCCGAATTTTTACGCCGCCGGTTGTTCGAAAGCGACACGAGCATCATTATGACCAGCGCGACGCTGGCGACCTCGGCCAATCTCAAATCTGAAATTTCAAATGTGAGATTAAAACCGGCCAAGGCCCCGGCGGGATTAAGTTATTTTGCCAAGCGCGTCGGCGCGGAATCCGCCACGATGCTCCAGGTCGGCACGCCGTTCGATTACGAGCGGCAGATGAAATTGTTCGTTGCCAAAAAAATGCCCGACCCGCGCGAGGCCGGTTACGCCGACGCGCTGGAGCATTGGATCGGCCACTTCGTCAAGCAGACCCACGGCAAGGCGTTCGTGCTGTTCACCAATTACAAGCTCATGCGGGAGCTGGCCGAGCGCATGGAGCCGTTTTTCAACGAGCTGGGCGTCGCGTGTTTTGTGCAGGGCACCGGCACGCCGCGCTCCACGATGCTGGAGAAGTTCAAGGACGACACCGATTCGGTGCTCTTCGGCACGGACAGCTTCTGGCAGGGCGTGGACGTGCCGGGCGAGGCGTTGAGCAACGTCATCATCACGCGGCTGCCGTTCGCCGTGCCCGACCATCCGCTCATCGAGGCGCGG
>Ga0181516_10000009_pt1 | contig 226223 bp, 196 predicted proteins | sample PEATcosm2014_Bin_25_FD_121104 | JGI IMG/M metagenome (GOLD analysis project Ga0181516, IMG submission 121104) | Peatland microbial communities from MTU Mesocosm Facility, Houghton, MI, USA - PEATcosm2014_Bin01_10_metaG | ecosystem: Environmental > Terrestrial > Soil > Wetlands > Peat | place...
AGTTGGGCCAGCCCCTGGTATTTCTGGATTTATTGGAGAATTAATACTCGGATCGATGGGCCCAAGCGTTGCTTGTTTTGTCATTATCAACCGATTTGCAGAAAGGCTTATGAGTGTAGCAGCACTATGGGCCCTTGCGGGAATAATGATCTCTAAATCCTCACAAAAGGACCTAAGTAGTTTCGCAATGCTCCATCCAGCTGCAGTCTCTCCGCCTCGTGAATGTAAAATCAGGGTAATTTTTTCAGTTTTCCCAAATCCGTCCAAATGCTCCACAAGCTTATCTAAAACTTCAGAATGTATTTGAGTCTCCATCCCCTGTCGATCACCAGTTACATAGACTAACAGTTTTGAACCTCGAAGGATTTCCAGTTCTCTATAAAAGCGAAGACGATCTTTGTACATGTTGCTTCCTCCCAGGAAACACATTTAAATTCTCGATATATGCTATTCTGATCATGATTTAATAGTGTATTGAATATTCATTAAGCCCCACGTATACTACTTCGCCCTTTAGATGACTTGAAGTGGTAATCGAGGCATTCTAGAAAAACATAATTTTTCACTTCAATCAACTATAAAACTGTTCAGCCCAGAATACAATGCCTATTGTTCATCATTTATTTTATTATACTAAAAAGAAATACTTGAAATACATTTAACGGGAGTAAGCCCTGAGCAACTCCAAAGTCGATAAAACCTATACCTAAGAATAGAATCCGAATTTCAACCCTTAAATCGCCCCAAAGCAAAATGTTTGGATTATTTCCTGCTCTTGGAGAACACATATATCGGTAAATCTGGTAAAGACCCCCTAAACCATTTCTTTTACACCATTGGCTAAATTTACCTATTTACCATCTTTACCGCCTCTCCGGCTCCATTCGCCATGATTCGGCGAGAAGACAAGCCCCTCGGCCTCGAGCTTCTCTAGGAGTCGAGAGACAGCCGCGGCTTTCTTCCCGAGTCGAGCGACGATATCCTTCGTCTTACGCGCCTCAGGTTCTAGTGGCACAACTTCGAGGACCTCACGTCGCTCCCGGCTTTGTGTGTACTCAGCAGCATTGCCTAGAACGGTCCATGAACCGCAAGCGCTATCGAATCTGAGGGCGAGCGTTTGCTCTTCAACGTCGCGACCAGTAATAAAGAGGGAGGCATCGGCCCCGCCTCTGGCCCTAGTTAAGATCCATGTCGAATCCGCAGCCCCGTTTAGGCCATTCGAGCCCGATACAAGGTCCATGGGGTCCTCGGCTTGCATCTTCCGTACATGATGGATAACAACGATCGCACAATCGTGCTTATCGGCGATTGCTTTGATCGATGAGGCGGCCCGATAGTCTTCGCTGTAGCGGTCATCGCCCTGAGGCGACCCGCGGAAGCCCGCGAGGGTATCGATGAGGATGAGCTTCGCGTCCGGGTTCTCTTGAAGGTATGCGTCAAGGTCCTTATTGCCCTCGGCCCCCCTTCGCCATTGAGTGTAGAGCCTTAGGCGCGCATCGTGGACCGCTCCTATTTTCTCGAGCCGATCCTTCAAGCGCCGCGGCGGATCCTCGAGGGCAAGATATAGGGCCCCGCGCTTTTCGACTCGATAGCGGCCCAGCACGGCCCCTCCTATGCCAACGGCCGCGCCTAACGCGAGGGCAAGCCAACTCTTGCCAAGCTTCGGCGCGCCTGCAAGGATCGTCAGGCCCGAGACGAGGAGGTCAGGGACGATCCATTGAGGCGGAGGGAAATCCGTATCGAGAAGCTCGCCGCATGTCATTCCGCGAGGAAGGGCGGCGAGACGCTCGAGCTGCGCGATCCGCTCGGCGCTCATCGGTCGGGCCCCCTCGGGAAGGGCATTGGGTGAAAGCTTGCCCTCGTCGATTAGTCGTTCGGTATAGAGCTGATCTGCGCGAAGCTCGCGGTTTCTCTCGCGCATTTGGGCAATATCAGGGGCTTCCGGTAACGTAGGCGGTAACACGGGCCCAAATAGGGCGCCTAAGTCATTGTATTGCATAGACTCATCGCCCTATTGATACTAGCCAAGATAGCGGGTACCATCTATTTTTGGTACTAATCGAGGTCCTAGCGTTGACCCTTGGACCATTATCGAGTAGGTTTCTGCTACACTGCTTGATCGCCCCCGTAGCCGGTTCCACTCGGTCGGGGGCTTCGTTTTTGTTAGACATGCGGCCCTCTTTGTTCTGCTTTGTGAGCTTCAGCGCGGAGCTCCTCGATACGATCCACTGCCTTACCATGAAGGTGAACCGTTACACCGACTTGGCCATAGTCGGGCGCTTTATCTAGGAGACGGGAGAGCGCCGCAAGGGCTTCCCGTTTTTCTGAGGTCGTCATGCCTTCGACTCCCTGCCCATCGCGGAGGCGATAAGCGCTTCTATCGTGGCCTCGGCTATGAGACGACGACCCCCGAGGCGAATGCTACAAAGCCGCCCATCCTCGGCCATGCGGTAGGCAGTTATTGTGGCGATGCCGAGACGATGCGCTGCGTCCTTCACGGAAATAAGGCGATTAGTTGTGCCCATGCTTCCCCCTTGCTTTAGTTGGTTAGACATAGGCAGGGTAGCCCCTCCCTTTCCTCTCAGGCCGGGGCAGAACCGGGAGAAGACCGGGGCTAGACCGGGAAGCTAGTTTTCTGGATTGGGTTTGTGCTTTTGGATTAGAGAATATGCTTTTTGGGCGGCTTCTTTTCGCGGATTAGCGCTCCCACTGATTAGCTTCCCTAGGTCGGTAGGCATTGGGTTATTATCCTTGTCATGAAATAGCGCCGCGAATGATGTTGGGCCGCACGAAATTGCGCCTTGAGACTTTAGTGTTTCGTAAAGAAATGCAAAATCCGCCTTCCCCCACAACCAAGTAATAGGGGCCAGGTTTGGCCCGGATTCATATTCTTTTCCATTGGCGGCAGGTTCCAAGGAGGGTGCGTGTGTGCTTTCTAGATCATGACTCAATCTAAGGAGTTTATTTGTCTCTTCTGCATTTTGGACGCGTTCATTTTCCAGGCGCTTTACATCAGAGAAAAGCTCAAATGCGGTAGCCGCGCCAGTTGACGCCATAATACGGTCGTGGTCTTGCTCCAAAACCATGATTCTATGTTTCGCCTTCCATCGCGCATGCTCTTCGTCCATCTCGCCGCTGGCGAGTTTCTTCACAATCTCATTCGCCTTTTCTGCATCTTGGCCTTCTTGGGGCTTCCCATAGTCGCTCATGTTTTATTCTCCCAGTATTCGGACTTTCACTCGGCGAGGCAGGGCCGGAAGCCGTTTCCAGCGCTTAACAAGCATTTGCCGCCACGCGGTATATTCCCCCTTGCCGAGTGTACCGACAGCTTCCTCCATCATGTCGCTCAGCCAGCCACGGTACGCGCTCCGCCACATCCGGCCAAGGTCAGATTTACTTCGCCAATTCCTTAGCTCTTTATATGTGCAAAGGCCGCTCGCGACCACTTCTTTTACTCCGAGCCCCTGATGACGCAAATCCAAGATTTCACGTACAAGTTCTTCACTGTACTTTGATCTTTGCCCCGGCGGGAGCCCCCTTCTCTCGGCGCGACCCTTTCGGGTCGTCGGCCTGCCAGTCGGAAGAAGCTCCCCACGGGAGAGAAGCCTATAGCCCGGCATTCGCGGCAATTCATACGAGTCCGACGACTCAGATTGAAGGTTCATGGAGGAATTATAGACTCGTTCTTGACCCGAAAAAAGTAGCCGAAACCGGCCCTATTCGGCACGGCATCGCCGGCTTAAACTAAACCAAGTGTTCTTCAAACAACTGCCAAGACTCAAATGGACAAGCTAGAAATGAACAAGTTGGCGCGATTAGGGGCCGAATATGGCATCCTTTAGTCTTTCCAGGATGCCTGCTCCCCGCGGTACCCTATTTAGGGTTATGGTTAATGGATTGGCGCCAGACAACGGCCAATATTCAAGCGTATTGCTATCAATCCTCTTCCAGCGCCATACCTCTGAAGGGTTTTCATTTAGCGCCGCTAAGTCTACCTGGACCGAGTAAATCTCGCTTGTATTTTCCAGTTCCGTGCAATCATCGAAGTCCTTTACAGAAGACTTGCCAGCGTATAATCCGCCCTTTTTGGTCACAACTGCGTCATCTCGCGTGAATACCCATCGAACTTTACCCATGGCTTTGGCAATACTGTTTATGATTTCGTAATTCTGCCCTTCCCAAACTCCCCTTATCCAGCTAGGCGGAGAAACGACGATATCATCGTCATTTGATGAACAACTTAATACGCACAACGCAGAAACCAGAGCTACAAAGAACATTCTTCTCATCTGGAGGCGCTCCGATCACTTTTGCTTTCATTTAATTTCATAATAACCTTCTTTAAGGTCGTGGGAAATACTCACCTTCTCCAAAACATTTACTGCGCCGCAATCTTTATCTGTGGTAGCGATGTAATAATAATTTCAGGCTTGCCCTTGTATAAGATGATCTTCCCTTCGACAGAGATTATCTCTCCATTGTAGTTATTTAAGAATTTGAATTGATCCGTGTTCTGATCAAAAATAACAGCCGAAAAGGCTTGATGTGGATATGTTCCGCCGAAATCCAAGAAGACATTGCCGCGTTTTGAAGTAAAAACCTCCGAGACACGGCCAGTGACAATTGCATATTCCCCGATATGAGCTTGCGCCTCATTGACAGTGTAGGTTGGTGTAGTTTGCTGCGCTGCAATGGCTACGTGATAACCTATAAGAAGAATACCGGCAAGCAATGGCTTTAAGACACCCGGAAAGTTTCTCAAAGTAAACCTCCTTTAGTCCAATCCGTCTACATCTAAATCCCAGGACACGCCATCCGAATCTGTTCCCGAAATACTATGGGGATCGTCGATTTCCTCATCATCGAGAGTGATTTCCCTCTTGCCGCCATTTTTGAATTGCATGGTTGCTTCGTCGCCGCTAAATTCAACTTGGACCGTGTAATATTCCCCGGTCTCGTTTGAAAAGGCGGTCGCACTATAAGTTTCCCCATCGATGTCGTGTCCGTTGTAGTCCGCCGCCTGAATCAAAGTAGCGGGACCGAAAAGAAGAACTATTGAAGCACAGAACAGCAACACCGCCAAAGGCAGTGGCTTCCTAAATTTCATTAGAATCTTCCTCTTCTTTATTCTAAGAAAACCTGAATCATTTTCCATATCTACTCCTTTTTCTAATACCCCATTGTTATCAATCTTGTACAGAACGCCGTCAAGAGGCCATTTGTTGGCCTCGCCCCTGAAAAGAGTCACTAGCCCTGCCGTGGTAGCCCCACACAAATTGTATGGAATCATCCCACTTTGTGCGCTAGTTAAATAACCGCAAAAGAGTATAAATGTCCCCTAAAATCCGCAATTCTCCCGCCCACGAATAAACATAGCTTATATCTCATACTCTCGGATTGGGGATTACGCCCAGGCCCGAGAGCCTCGCGCATCCCCAGCCCCCGTGGCTCCCGGACAACGCGGTAGAAGGGGTATCGCGGCCCTTGACGCATACTTTCCCGTCCGAAGCCAGGGATACCCCTACGAGCCCGAGCCGATTGCCACTTTTCGAGCTATCCGGCCCTTTTGAAGCCCTTCATACGATCCCTAAGCTGAGCTTTCCTTTCCTCGGATAGGGGCATCCTGCCCTTATGTTGTCTAAGCCAGGATTCGAGAGCCTCCTCTCGCGGCCTTTCGGGATCGAGGCCCCGGAGAGTCTTCGTAATCGGGATATTCCGCCTCAGCATCGAGACCGTAAAGCAAGTCCCCGAACCTATGCCCACTCGGACGATTCGGCGCTGGACGGCCGCGAAGTCGGTACCCTCGCGTTTACAGACTTCCTCACCGAGAAACCATGCGGCCTTTTCAAGGTTCGGATCGTCCGGGCATAGTGGCGCATTGCATGTTAAGAAGTGTGGGCAACGACTCATAGCTTCCCCACTGCCTCGGCGAGGTCATCGAGTATTTCGATAGCCTGCTTTAGACCGTCATAGCGCCCCGAATCGAAAGCCTCGGAGGGCGTGCCCCTATCGTGTTCGTAGACTCGGAGAGCGTCGGCCTCGGCGGCCTTGAGGTGGTCGCGGAGGATATCGAAGGCTGTCATATCGAACCCCCGGCCGCCTTTGCGGTCCCTTCCGATACGGCACCATCGAGCGCCAGGCGGGCGGCGGCGAAGTCAAGGACGTTTTCAGAATGGCTATACCGCTCCGTCATGGACATTGTTTTATGCCCTGCCAGGCGCATCGTTACCCAGTCGGGAAGCCCGGTCGCCCGCGTAATGCTCACGAAGGAATGCCGGAGACCATGGTAACAGAGATTACGTGCCGCCCTCGTCTCCTCGTCTATCCCTATGGCCTCAAGGATCCTCTTGAAGCCACGCTCGAGAGCATTCTTATCGGCGGGCCGTTCCTTGTCCTTATCGTTCCATAACACGAAGCAGGAGCCTTCGGGCGCTGTGGCTTTGCAAAGGTTCACGGCCTCAAGGACGGCGGCGGGCAGGGGAACGTCTCGCTTGGATCCGCACTTCGGGGCCTTCACGCCTTCGCCCGCTTGCCAATTGTGAATGACGTGAATCATGCCGGCCGCTTCGTCAACGTCGCCCCATTGAAGCCCGCACGCCTCGCCCAGGCGGAGCCCGCACAGGGCGCCGAGGAGGACCGCGCAGCGGAGGCGGGGAGATTCGGCGCGAAGCTCTACGATCTTTCCTATCTCCTCGATAGAGAGCGTCCCGCGCTCTTTCGGGGCCTCGGCTACCTTGCCCAGGTACATAAGAGGATCGGGAATGCGATTCTTTCGGGAATAGTCCGATACGGGAACGCGGAGCGCTTGAAGGATGCAATTGATCGAGCGCGAACCTACGCCCTTCGCGGCCAGGTCAAGGATAATCCTTTCCATGCGGGGAACGCTCAGGGAGTGAAGCCGAATACCCTTCAAAGGCTCGCTTAAGTGCTTGGCTACGATCATGCGATTGATTTCAACGTATTTCAGGGAAAGGGCGCGGCCGCGTAGGGCTTTCATTTTGGAATAGTCCGAATCGACCTTCCAAAACGCGGCCAAAAAGTCAAGGACGAGGGGGTCGGCCTGTTCTATGCCCCCGCCCTTGTCGAGCAGGGCCTTCGCCTCGAGTGTCGCCTTCGTTGCGCTTGTCGCCTCGAGCGTCTTCGTTTTCAGGACGTTCCCGTCCTCATCAAAAAACCGGGCGACATACCGGACTACTGCTTTACCGGTTACGCGGTCCCTAGAATTGCGTTTAAAAACAGAGAACGGAGCGCGCGCCATGTGAACCTCTTCCGCCGCGGTAACGTGGGCGGTAACTTGGGTTTCTGGCGGCCTCCGTTTTCGGTCGGCCTGGAAAAGCAAATGCTTTTCTTAGTTAAAGTTGCGGCGAAGAGGACTTGAACCTCCATACCTCTCGGCACCAGCACCTCAAGCTGGCGTGTCTACCAATTCCACCATCGCCGCAGGGAATGGAGAATTTTATACTCGGGCGATGCTCCCGATGTCAAGCGGGCGGGACCGGGAAGGTCCCTGGCCCACCGGCTTCAGAATCCTTCCTGCGCCGTCCTGCTGATTATCTCCTCCTGATGGTTCCTATCGAGATCGACGAAATAATCCGAGTAGCCGGCCACGCGCACGAGGAGGCTCCTGTAATCCTCCGGTTTCTTTTGCGCCTCGCGCAAGGTCGCGGTATCGACGACGTTGAACTGGATGTGGTGGCCGCCCATCCTGAAGTAGGTGCGGACGAGGCTCGCGAGTTTGTCGACCCCCTCCTCCCCCTCGAGGGCCTGGGGCAGGAAGCGCTGATTCAAGAGGGATCCGCCGGTCCGGGCGACGTCGATTTTGGCGAGCGACTTAGCCGCGGCGGTCGGCCCCCTGCGGTCGGCCCCCTGCGCGGGCGAGGCGCCGTCGGATTCGGGCGCCCGCGCGTGTCTGCCGTCGGGCGTGGCCCCCGTCTTGAGCCCGAAGTACACGTGGCAGGTGGTCGAAAGAAGGTCGATATAATAGCTCCCGCCTCTCGGAGAGGGGCGGCCATCTATGGCCACATGCCAGCTCCCGACCAGGCGCCGGGCGATCGAGTCCGCCTTATCGTCGTCGTTGCCGAAGCGCGGGGTCTTGTTGGACACGAGGAGCCTGAGGTCCTCCCTGCCCGCCCAGTCCGAGGCGAGGGCCTCCGCGAGCTCCTTCCACGAGACGTCTCGCTTCTCGTAGACGTGGGTCTTGATTGCCGAGAGCGAATCCGTCGTCGTGCCCAGACCGCAGCATTGAATGTAGTCGGTGTTGTAGCGGGCGCCGCCGTCGTAATAGTCCTTTCCCTTCGAGATGCAATCGGCGACCAGGGCCGAGAGGAAGGGAGCCGGAGCGTATTCGGCGAACATGCGGTCGAGGAAGTTGGACACCCGGACCTTGACGCCCACGACATAGGCGAGCTGCCGCTCGTAGGCTGCGTACAGCTCCTCGAAGCCGCCGAAGTCCTCGGGCCTCCCGGTCTTCAGGCCGATCGCCTTGCCGGTCGCCGGGTCGACGCCGTCGTTCAGGGTCAGCTCGAGTATCTTGGGAGAGTTCAAGTAGCCGTGGAGGAGATATGCCTCCTTCCCGAAGCAGCCCGTCTCGATGCAGCCGGAGATCCCTCCGCCGCGCGCGTCCTCGAGCGATTTCCCCATGCTCACCTGGGCCATCACGACCTCGTCAGCGTTGAAGAGCGCGGGATAGCCCGATCCGCGGCGCGCGATGCGGCAGGCCGTCTTGAGCAGGCGCTCGGGCGTCCTCGCGCTCACCTGGAGGTTCGCCTGGGGCTGCAGCAGCTGGAGCTCGTCGAGGACCTCCAGGACGACGTAGGACAGCTCGCTCGAGCCGTCCGCTCCTTCGGCGTCGAGGCCCCCCACGTTGATGTTGGTGAAGTCGTTGTAGGTCCCGCTCTCGGCGGCGGTGACGCCCACCTTCGGCGGGGCCGGCGTATTGTTGACCTTGATCCAGAAGCAGACGAGGAGCTCCTTAGCCCCCTCGCGGGAGAGCCGGCCCTCGGCGACATCGCGCTCGTAGAAGGGGGCGAGGTGCTGATCCAGGTGGCCTGGGTTCATGGCGTCCCAGCCGTTGAGCTCGGTGATCGTGCCGAGGTGGGCGAACCAATAGCACTGGAGGGCTTCCCAAAAATCGCGCGGCGCCTCGGAGCTCACGCGGGCGCAGACCTCGGCGATCCTGCGCAGCTCGGCGGAGCGCTCGGGATCGCGCTCGGAGGCCGCCAGGCCCTCCGCCGCCTCGGCATGGCGCCTCGCGAAGACGATAGCGCCCTCGCAGGCGATGTCCATGGCCTCGAGCTCCTCGTCCTTGGCGAGGGCGTCGGGGTCCGAGCCCCAGTCGATGGCCGCCCGCGAGGCCGCGATCTCGGCGCGTCGGGCCCCCAGGCCTTTCCGGTAGATCGAGCCGTCGAGACTGGTATGCCCCGGCGCGCGCTGCTCCATGAACTCGGTGAAGAGCCCGGCTTCGTAGAGGAGCTTCCAGTCCTCGGGGATCCGGGCGAAGGCGCGGTCTCGCATGCTCCTCCCGCGCCAGTAGGGTATGACGAGGTCGCGGTAGACCGCCGCGTCGGCCGCCGGCACCGAATAGCTCGTCATCGGCCTCGTATCGAGGACGCGAAGGTCCTCCTCCGAGTGGCAGTTGAGCTCGGGAAAGGTCGAGACGGCCTTGGGCCTCGGTCCCCTCTCGCCGACGATGAGCTCGCCGGGGCCGATATAGATGGTCTTCTTCGCGCAGAGATTCCGGAAGTTCATGGCGCGCAGGACGGGGCTCGAGACGCGGCCGAGCCATTCCTTGTAGAACTCCGTCGTCAGCGCGGCCCTCTCGGCCGAGATGCTCGGCCTGCATGAGAAACTCTCCTCGCGGAGGCGCCTCTGCCTCTCGTTCATCTTAACCTCCGATGGTTGCGGCCAGCCCGGCCCTCTCGAAGACCAGCGCGGCCTCGCGGGCGGCTTCGGGCGTCGGGACCTGCGCTTCGGCCATGGGGTAGGCCGCGCCGCGCAGGGCGTATTTGCCTTTGGCGGAATCGTGGTAGGGCAGGAGATGCACTTTGGGCTTCGTGCCGAGCGAGGCCCCGAAGCCCGCCAGGCCTTCGAGCTCGGCGGGGGAGTCGTTGATGCCGGGGATGAGCGGCACGCGTAGGGCGATGCGCGCCCCCGACGCGGCCAGGGCCCGAAGATTGTCCGCGATGGGCCCGCGCGGGACGCCCGTCGCCGCCAGGTGACGCGCGTCGTCGGCCGATTTCAGGTCGAAGAGCACGAGATCCGCGAGCGCCCCCGCCTCGAGCAGGAGCTCGCGCCCGGCCCAGCCCGAGGTGTCCAGGGCGCTGGGGATAGCCTCGGCCTTGCAGGCGCGCAGGAGATCGATCAGGAAATCGGGCTGAGCCAGCGGCTCCCCGCCCGTGAAGGTGACTCCTCCGCCGGAATCCTCATAGAAGGGGAGGTCCTCGCGGACGGCGGCCATGACCTCCTCGACGCTCATCCTGCGCCCGACGAGCTGGAGGGCCTCGGCCGGGCAAGCCTCCGCGCAGGCCCCGTAGGCGCTGCACGCGCGGCAGCGCGCCGAACCGGCGTCCTTCCTGGGATCCAGGCCGAGGGGGCAGGCCTTCGCGCAGCTTCCGCAGTCGACGCAGCGATCGCGGCGCTTCAGGATCTCCGGCTCGGGCGAAAGGCCCTCGGGGTTGTGGCACCAGAGGCAGCGCAGGGGACAGCCCTTGAGGAAGACCGCGGTCCTGATGCCGGGGCCGTCGTGGATGGAGAACTTGCGGATGTCGAAGACGAGTCCCGAGCTCATCGCCCTCCGCCTCCCGCGGCGAAGTAGTAGGTGCGGATATAGCGCTCCTGCACCTCGAAGTTCCAGTGCACATCGCGAATGTACGTTGCCGCCCCCTGGAAGTCCCCGGCGCGCAGGCGGGCCGTGATCTCGGCGTGCTCGGCCGTGGAGTCGAGCTCCCACTCCTTGACGTATTCGGATCGGCGCGGGAAATCGTAGAGTCTCTCTTTGAGAATATGCACGTCGCGAACGAGGTCCTCGTTGTCGGACAGGCCCAGATAGACATCGTGGAAGGACAGATTGGCGGAGTAGTAGGCGTCGAAGTCGTCCGCGCCCAGGGACTTGACCATGGCCGCTCGGTGCGCATCCATGAGATCGGCGTCGGAGGCGCGGAAGCGCAGGGCCATCCGCTCGACGACCGAGGACTCGAGAGCTCCGACGATCTGGTAGATATCCCGGATAACGGCCAGGTCGAGGGTCCTCACCATGACGCCTCGGCGGGGATACACGACCACGAAACCCTCGAGTTCCAGGCGGATCATGGCGTCGCGCAACGGCGTGCGGCTCATCCCGAGCTCGCGGCCGAGCGCGGATAGGTCTATGAACTGCCCGGGTCTCAAGAGGCCGGAGTTCAGGCGTCGCTTCAGATCCTCGTACACCAAGGACGAGAGCGACGTAATATCGAGCTCGAGCTTCCTCTCGTCGTTCATCGGTCCGAATATAGCACTGATATATCAGTTGCGCAATGGCCGCGCTACGTCGAACGAAGCCGAAGCGGTCAGCTCTTCAGGAAATCGCGTATGCACTCGACCACGAGGGCATGGTCTTCTTCCTGGGGCAGGCCCGAGACGGTGATAGTGCCTACGAGCCCTGTCCCCGTGACGAATACCGGGAAGGCCCCTCCGTGAGCCGAGTACTCGAGAGGGTTTACGAAGTGCTTCTCCTCCAGGCTCGAGCCCGCCAGCTTGAGCCGGATCCCGATGAGGAAGGAGGAGTGACCGAAACGCTCGGCGGCCCTCCCCTTGCGCAGAGCCCATTGGTCATTGTCCGCGCTGGTGCCGTCCAGGGCGCAGTGGAAGAGTTGCTGGCCCGATCGGCGGATGTCTATCGTTATGGCCTGGCCGCGGGAGCGGGCCTTCTCCGCGATAGCCGCGCCTAAGGCGATAGCCTCGGTGTTCGAGAAGCTGGGGAAGCGGAGCTCGAGCTCCTGCGCTTCCAGCTCCGCCACCAGGGATTCGAGCTCCATCCTGTCCATCATCCGCCTCCCAGCCTCGCCATCTAGTCGGCCATCGCATCATGCCGACTCATTATATCGAGATTCCCTGCGATGCGGCCAGAGACGCCGGCGAGAAGAGGGCGAAGCCCGGGCGAGCCTGCCGGCTTCTCAGGCCGGGACCGCGGGCTTCTGGAGCAGGGCCGGGACTCCTCCGTCCTCGCCGAAGCGCAGCGTCGGCTTCGGACGCGCTCCTGCGGGCCCGGCGCTCTTCCGATAGCGATCCGGCGCCGCCCCTTCCGCCTCTTCCTGCGTCTTGAAGAAGGCGATGGCGCCGGAAAGCAGCTCGGCTTGGCCGGCGAGCTCCTCGGCCGTGCTGGCGAGCTCCTCCGCCGTCGAAGAGTTCCTCTGGACGACCTCGTCGAACTGCTGCACGGCGGTCGCGATCTGCTCGGAACCCGCCGACTGCTCCCGCGTCGCGCTCGCTATCTCCTCCGCCAGGTCCGAGGTCTTGCGGATATCGGGCAGGAGCCTGTCGAGCCTCGTGCCCGCTTCCTCGGCCTTGGCCACGCTCAGGGCAGCGAGCTCGGTAATCTCCCTGGCGGCCGTCGCGCTGCGCTCCGCGAGCTTCCGGACCTCGCTCGCGACGACCGCGAAGCCTTTGCCCGACTCCCCCGCGCGGGCTGCCTCTATCGCCGCGTTGAGCGCCAAGAGATTCGTCTGCCTGGCTATCTCCTCGATGATCACTATGCGGCTCGCTATGTCGCGCATGTGCTTGGCCGTCTCCTTGACCACGGCGCTCGAGCCCTCCGCCTCGAGGCCGACCTTCTTGGCGAGCTTATCCGCGCCGCCCGAGGAATCGGCGTTCTGCCTGGCGGACGAAGCGAGCTCCTCGGTGGAGGAGGACAGCTCCTCGACTCCCGCCGCCTGCTCGCTCGCCCCGCTCGAGACGGTCTCGGCCGTGGCCGACAGCTCCTCGGCCCCGGCCGACACCATCGAAGCGGCCTCGGCGATCTGTCCGACTATCGCGCCGAGAGTTTCCCTCGTCTTCTTCACGGCATTCACCGCCACGCCTATCTCGTCCGTCCTGCCGCTGGCCTTCGCCAGCTTCCCGGTCATCGCCGGGTCCTCGCGCAGCTCGCCCAGCGAGAGACGCTCGATGGTGGCCGTGACGATCATCACCGGACCGGTGATGTATTTCCCGAGCAGACTCGACGCGAGGACCGCGAGCCCGAGCGCCAGCGCGAAGACCACCAATAGGCTTCGAACCAGCGCAACCGCGGTCTCGTTCAGCTCTTTGGTGGGGATGGTTATGCCCATCCTCCATTCGGGCACGCCGGGCACAGCCTTGGCGAACATGGTGATGGCCGTCCCGTCGGGCTTGGCGTAGCGCGCGACGACGGAATCGGCTGCGAGCGCCGCTCGGCCGGCGGCCTCGAGCCCCACCCATCCGTCCTTGGCCGAGTCGAGCATATTGAGCTTGAGGACGTAGTCCCGGTTCCGGTGCGCGATGACATAGCCGCTCCGGTCCATGATATAGGCGTAGCCGTTCTCGCCCATCGTGATGCCGGACACGTAGGCGCTGAAGTACTCGAGCAGGACAGTCGCCGCGACGATGCCGCCGACCTTGCCGTCCGCCCCCGCGAAGGGTCGCGCCAGGACGATTACGGCTTTCCCGTCCACCCTCGATATCAGGCCGTTTGATACCGCTCGCGCCTTGCCTTGCTCCACGATCGCCTTGAAATAGTCCCTATCGGCGATATTCCCCGAGGCGCCCTCCGAGGTGTAGAAGCGGCCCGACCGATCGGCCCAGAGGACGAACTGCATTTCGGGAGACAGGTCCGCCTTCTGTCCGCGAATGAAGGAGTCGATCGCCGCCTGGCTCCCGGCCATGCCCGCGCCCTTGGCGATGAAATCGAGCCGAAGGAAGGAGTTCTCGGCGAGCCGCCCCAGCTCGGCGGCTCTGGCCTCGACGATCGCCTTCGCGTCGCGGGCGGTCAGGTCGGCAGTCGCTCGGTGGGCGACCAGAGAGACGCTGACCGCGGAGGCGGCCAGGATGGCGGCGACGAGTGTCGTCACTACGAGAGCGACTCTCGTCGCGAGGTGCGTGCGCTTTGCAGCCATAGGAATCCCCTCTTGCGAAGTTCGTTCTGCCGACGCCGATCAGGAAGAGGAGCGAAGATGCCGAACCTGGGCGATCCGGGACACGATTTACGCTATACCACAAGCTTAGGAGTTGGTTTCGATTTGTCAACACGAAAGACGAGAAGTGCGACATTTCTTTCCGACCGTCAGGCCTGGACGCGCTCCACCGACAGACAGCGCCCGGTCCCTCCGTCGATCGAGAACAGGACGCCCGAGATCGAGGCCTCTCCCTCCGCGGATTCCATCTTGATCGGCATCTGGGTGAGTCCCCGCTTGACGCAGATGTCGATCTTGACGCCGATTACGGATTCGACGGGCCCGCTCATCCCTATGTCCGTGATATAGCCCGTTCCCTTGGGAAGGATGCGCTCGTCGGCGGTCTGCACGTGGGTATGGGTCCCGGCCACGGCGGAGACCCGCCCGTCGAGGTAGAAGCCGAGTGCCTCCTTCTCCTCGACCGATTCGGCATGGAAGTCTACGATCACGATCGCGCCGGGCGCCTCGGCCTCGATGGCCGCGAGGGCCGCGTCCGCGCCCCGGAAGGGGCAGTCTATCGGGGACATGCCCTCTCGCCCCTGGAGATTCAGTACCGCCCAGGTGGCCCCCCCGGACTCGAGGATGACCCTGCCGGCGCCCGGCGCCCCCGGAGGGTAGTTGTCCGGCCTGAGCAGCCGCTCGGTAGCGGCGAGCAGCTCACCCGCTCCGGGACGCTCCCACACGTGGTTTCCCGTGGTTATGACCTGGACTCCGATAGAGAAGAGTCTATCCGCCTCTTCCTTTCCTATGCCGAAGCCACCCTGGACGTTCTCTCCGTTCGCGACCACGATATCGGCGCGCGTCGAGCGGACAAGGGGGCCCAATCCCGCGAAGAGGGCTTTCAAACCCGGCTGGCCGATCACGTCCCCTATCATCAAGGCCCTCAATGCTTCGGCCATGTATCGCTCCTTATGAAACCGCTCGAGGCATGATACTAGCACGGAGCCGAAAGTCTGGCTAAGGGTGAACGGACCGAAGCGTCCGCGAAGGGCCGACAGGCGCTTCGCCGTCGTCACCGAAAAGCAAGCGCCGCCCGGCGGGAGCCGGACGGCGCTTGCTTTCGGTAGCTTAGCCCCTACCGGAAAGGCCCTTCAGCGCCGGCTATCGCGCATATTCCACGATGCGAGTCTCCCGAATGATGGTAACCTTGATCCTGCCGGGATAGCGCAGGTCATTCTCTATCTTCTTGGCTATACTCTTGCAGAGATCCTTCGCCTGATCGTCGGAGACCTGTTCGTTGTTGACGAGGATGCGGAGCTCCCGGCCGGCCTGTATCGCGTAGGCCTTGTCGACGCCGGAAAAGCTCTCGGCGATGTTCTCGAGGTTCTCGAGGCGCTTGATATAGTTGTCCAGAGTCTCTCGCCGCGCCCCGGGACGGGCGGCCGAGATCGCGTCCGCGATCTGCACGATGACGCTCTCGATGCAGATCGGCTCCACATCGTTGTGGTGGGCCCCGATCGCGTTGACGATGCGCGGGTCCTCGCCGAGCTTGCGCACGAGCTCCATGCCTATCTCGGCATGGTTCTGATCGCCGTCGGTCTCGATGCCCTTTCCGATATCGTGGAGGAGGGCGCCGCGTTTCGCGATCTCGCGGTTGGCGCCTATCTCGGCGGCGAGCATGCCCGCTATGACGGCCACCTCCTTCGAGTGGGCCAGGACGTTCTGACCGTAGCTCGTGCGGTAGTGGAGGCGTCCCAGGGCCTTTATCAGCTCGGGCGCCATGTTGTGCAGACCGATGTCGAAGACGACCTTCTCGCCCTCCTCGTAGATCTTCTGCGCGATCTCGCGGGTGACTTTCTGGACTATCTCTTCGATGCGGGCGGGATGTATCCGGCCGTCGGCGATCAGCCGTTCGAGGGAGACCCTCGCGATCTCGCGGCGGACGGGGTCGAAGCAGGAGATGACGACCGCCTCGGGGGTATCGTCGATGATGACGTCGACGCCCGTGAGGGTCTCGAGCGTGCGGATATTGCGCCCTTCGCGGCCGATGATCCGTCCCTTCATCTCGTCGGAGGGGAGGCTGACCGAAGTGACGGTGACCTCGGTGGTGACCTCGGTCGCGATCCGCTGTATCGTGGTGACCAGGATGTCCCTCGAGCGCCGCTCCGCGGAAAGCGAGGCCTCCTGCTCGATCTTGTTGATGATGATCTGGGCGTCGCGCTTCGCCTCGTTCTCGAGTCCCTGGATGAGGAGCTTCTTGGCCTCCTCGGCGGACAGGCCCGAAATTCGCTCGAGCTCGAGCCTATATCGCTCTTCCTGCCCGGCGAGGGCCTCCTCCTTGTCCGAGATCGTCTTGAGGCGGGCTTGAAGCGCCTGTTCCTGTCGATCGAGAGTCTCTATCTTCTTGTCGAGCGTCTCTTCCTTCTGCTGAACCCTGCGCTCGTAGCGCTGGAGCTCGGCGCGCCTTTCCCGTATCTCCCGTTCCTGCTGGTTGCGTTCCCGAATGAGCTGATCTTTCGCCTCTACCAGGATTTCTTTCTTCTGAGATTCGGCCTCTTTGACCGCGTCCCTTTTAATCCGCTCCGCCTTTTGCTCGGCGGCGGCGAGTTGGAATCTGGCGTACAGCCAGCGGATCGTCCATCCAAGAATCGCGCCAGCAGGAAGGGCAGCTATCCATAGTCCTGCCATGGTCCCTCCTACTTCTACATCGCTGTAGGTTTCGATTATATGGAAGAGGCTAATTTTGTCAAGGATAAGGACAAATTCAAATTTTTTATACCGATAAAGATTGACGAGTCTCGACTTGACACTGTATAGTCCAGTTGGATTCCCGGATGGGTTTCCGCGAACTTTCGGAGGGATGAGTTCACCTTCTCGAGTTTTAAGGTAGAAAACCGGGTCCGCATCGCTGATCGTACTCGCACGCGGCGGCTCACAAGTCCGGCGGCCGGATTTGTGGCAAGCTGCGGCTTAGGCTTAGTAGGTAAAGAAAGCGCCACGCTCTCTCTCGCCTCGCCCGCTTTTATCTCCTTCAAGACGTTAGGGATCTCAGAACGGCCTTCCAGAAAGCCGCCGTACGCCTGTCCCGAGCAGGGCTCGGGTCGCGGGCGCGCTCGCCATAGGCGGGCGGATCCGGCTCGGTCCGCGTGAGCGGGCGGGGCCTATGAGGGTTCTTTCGCATGTCCAAGAAGGTTTACGTCGGCAACATGAATTACGCCACCACTGAGAACGCTCTCAGGGATCTCTTCACCCAGTATGGCGAGGTCGCGTCGGTCAACATCATCGTCGACCGCTACACGGGCAAGGCCAAGGGTTTCGGGTTCGTCGAGATGAACACCGAGGAGGAGGCTCGCTCCGCGATCGAGGCGCTCAACGGGTTCGAGTTCATGGGCAGGCAGCTCCGCGTGAACGAGGCCGAGGATAAGCCGAGGCGGGATAACTTCCGCCCCCGCAACTACTGAGATTCGTTTCCCGCCTCCGCGGGGAACCGAGCCGCGCGCGGCCGCCGCGCGGCTCGTTTTTTTTGTGCGCGTCCTATCCGTTCCTGGCCCTGAGCCAGACGCGCATCTCGGCTCCGCGAGTCCGGTTGCCCCACTGATGGTAGGGGACGGCCACGATGCGCGCGGGCGAGTAGCTCCTTCCGCGCGCATCCCGGTAGGGGATCGCCGAGCTCTCCGGCGCGGGCTCCTCCCTGAGCCCCGCGGCGGTGAGGCGAACGCTGCCCCCCATGAGGGCCGCGTCGAATTCGGCGCCGATTTCGCTCGCCGGATCGAGGATCAGGTTGTGGAGCCCTTCTCCGTTGTCGCAGGACTCGGCACAATAAACCAAGGGCCCCCGCTGAAGGGCGAGTTTGCCCGCGAGCTCGGGTATCCTCGGATCGGCGCAGAACACGCGAGGCTCCATTTCCATCCTGAGCTCGACCTGGTCGCCGTCTTTCCAAACGCGCGGTATTTTGTAGTAGCCCTTCGCGCGCGAGCCGTTCATGACCGGCCGGCCGTTGACCTCGCAGGCGAAGGATAGGCACCACGCGGGGATCCTGAGCATCAAGCCGAACTCGATCTCGCGCTCGGGATGGACCGCGATCGAGATCGCGCCCGACCAGGGATAGTCCGTCTTCTGCGATATGCGCAGCTTCGCGCCCGCCACCGTCGTCTGAGCCTCGCTCTCGGCGTACTGATGGATCCACAGCGCGTCGTCGGAGACTCCGTAGAAGTACGTGGCGATCGAGGCGACTATGCGGGCTATGTTCGGAGGGCAGCAGGCGCAGCTGTTCCATTGCACTCGCTGGCCTTGGACGTGCTCGTGATCCCGCCGGCACGAGATCGCGGTCGGGACGGCCTCGAGGGGGTTCACGTAGAAATATCGAGTCCCGTCGAGGGAGACCCCGCTCAGCACGCCGTTGTAGATGGCCCGCTCGAACACGTCGGCATAGCTCGAATCGCCTTCGATCTCGGTCATCCGCGCGGCCCAGAAGGCCAGGCCGATGGAAGCGCAGGTCTCCGCGTAGGCCGTGTCCGACGGGAGGTCGTAATCGGCGGTGAAGCGCTCGCCATGAGCCTGGGAACCGATGCCTCCGGTGATGTACATGCGGCGGGAGACGGCGCTGTCCCATAAAGCCCGAAGCGCGCGCCGGAGGCCCTCGTCGCCGGTCGCGGCGCATTCCTCGGCCATCGCGGAATAGAGGTAGGCCGCCCGGACGGCGTGGCCGGTCGCGTCCGGCTGAGAGCGGACCGGGGCGTGGTTCTGCATGTAGTCGCGCTCGAACCACTTGGTCTTCGGAATGACGAAGCCGTAGGAGCCCGATGTCGCGGGCCATGGCGCCGAGGTGGACGCCCCCAGCGGCTGCTTGCCGTCGAAGGCCGCAGGGTCCCGCCCCCGCTCCTCGACGAAGAAGACGGCGAGGTCGCGGTAGCGGACCTCGCCGGTGGCGCGCCAGAGCCTGAACAGGGCCAGCTCGATTTCCGGATGGCCGCAGACGCCGCGGATCTTGCCCGGCGCGACGCCGAACGCCTTGTCGATGCAATCGGCGTACCGGCGCGCTACGTCCAACAGGGTCGTCTTTCCCGTAGACGCGTTATGCGCTACGGCGGCCTCTATGAGGTGGCCCGCGCAATAAAGCTCGTGTCCCCAGGCGAGGTCGGCCCACCGCTTGTCGGGGGCCGCCACGGTGAAGTAGGTGTTCACGTAGCCGTCGGGAGCCTGGGCCTTCGCGATGAGGCGGATGGCTTCGTCCACCCTGGCCTCGAGAACCGCGTCCGGATGGTGCGCGAGGCTGTAGCTCGCCGCCTCTATCCATTTGGCGACATCGCTGTCCTGGAAGACCGTCCCCTTGAATTCCCCCGATGCCTCGCCGGCCGCGATCCGGAAATTCTCCACGGCGTGGGAGGGCTCGGCCCCCGGCACCTCGTCGTTGAGGGCCAGCCATTGGTAGGGCAGCATCTCCGAGGCGACCATGTCGATCTTGCCCGCCCAGAAGCCGCCCGTGATGCGCGATTCCCGCAATCCCAAAGCTCGTATGAAAGTCATTCCCTTCACCCTATCCCCGCCATAACGGGCGTCGCGCGGCCAGGCGTCACGACTTGAGTCCGGAGAGCACTATGCCCTCGATGAAGTACTTCTGCCCGAGGAAGTAGAGGAGTACGGCCGGCCCGACGGACATGCAGGAAGCGGCCATGATCGCCTTGTAGTCGGTTCCGTAGCCCGCCCTGAAGTTCGCGAGGCCCTGCGAGATGGTATTCTGGTCGTTGCGCGAGATGTAGATGAGAGGACCGAGGACATCGTTCCAGTACAGTATGAAGGCGAAGAGCCCGACGGATATGAGCACGGGCTTGATGAGAGGCAAGAGTATCCGCGCGAGGATCCTGACGTGCCCGGCGCCGTCTATCCTCGCCGCCTCGTCGAGGTCCTTCGGGATCCCCATGAAGAACTGACGGCACAGGAAGATGTTGAAGGCCCCGCCCCCGAGGAAGGCCGGGAAGATGAGGGGGATATAGCCCGAGGACATGCGGAGCGCGGTCCATCCCTTGAAGATCGGGATGATCGTCACCGTCCCGGGCATGAGCATCGAGGCGATGACGAGGGTGAACCACATCTTCTTGAGCGGAAAATCGATCCGAGCCAGCGCATACGCGGCCATCGTCGATGTCGCGAGGATTCCCAGGACCGACGGCAGCGTTATCGTGAGCGTGTTGAGGAAGTATCTGCCGAAGGGGAAGATCGAGAGGGCGGCGGGATAGTTCTCGGCCCGCCAGATTTTGGGCAAGAGGGGGGGCGGGTACCGGTAGATCTCGATGTTGCCCATGAACGAGGAGCGGAGCATCCAGAAGAAGGGGAAGATGCAGGCGAGGCCCATCAAGGCCGCGAGCGCCGAGAGGAAGAGATTGGTCCGATTCCGGGTATTCATTGTTCTCCTCACTCGCCCTCGTAGAACATCCATTTCCTGGACGTGGCGTAGATGACGGCCGTCACCGCGGCGATGAAGACGAAGAAGATGAGCGAGACCGCGGCGGAGTAGCCGAAGCGATTGTTCTGGAATCCCTGCCTGAAGATGTAATAGACAATGTAGAGCGTCGACGAATTGGGCGCTCCCCGCGTTATCGAGTAGGCGGGGACGAAGACCTGGAGGTTGGCGACTATGCTCGTGAGGACGTTGAACAAGATCACCGGCGAGAGGAGGGGCAGGGTCACGTTGCGGAACTTGTGCCAGGCGTTCCCTCCGTCGATCTCCACGGCCTCGAGGTAGGTGCGGGGGATCCCCTGCAGCCCCGCGAGATAGATGACGATGAAGTTCCCGAAGCCCCATATCGTCATGAGCCCGAGGGCGGGCGTCGCCGTCGCCTCGTCCCCGAGCCACTTGATCTTGTCGATGCCGATCAGGCCCAGCGCGTAGTTGATGAGGCCGAAGTTTGCCTCGTACATCCAGGCCCAGACGATCGCGGCGCCTATGCTCGGCACTATGAACGGCAGGAAGAATACCGAGCGGAACAGGCCCCGGCCCACTATCCTCTGATTAAGGAGGAGGGCCACGAGGAATGCGTATACCGTGCCCACCGCCACCGTGAACACGGCGAAATACAGGGTCGCCTTCACCGAGATCGGGAAGAACATGTCGTCGGTGAAGATCTCCTTGAAGTTCCCCAGCCCGACGAAGGATGGGGCCTTCAGCCCGTTCCATTGCGTGAGGCTCATCCCGACCACCCCGATGATCGGGAGGAAGGTGTAGAGGACGAGGCCGAGGATGGCCGGCGTCATGAAGAGGTAGGCCGCGAGGGCGTTCCTGGATCCCGCTCTATTCATAAGTCGAGGCACCCTCCTGTGCGGGCGGCCGCCGGGACGGCCTTCGATCCCCCGCGGTCTCCCGTTCCCCGGCGGCGCCTATCGGCCGCGCGGAGGAGCGGGATCCGCGGGGCGCGGGCTATTTCGCCTTGTGATCGTCGAAGTACTTCTGGAGCTTGGGCATTATCGAGGCGATGTAGTCCTTGGCCGTCGTCTTGCCGTTCCAGACGGCCTCGATGCCGGAGCTCAGGATGTCGTCGAGGCCCTGGTAGCCGTTGAAGTAGTACCAGGGGACCTGCACCGCGTTATGCATCGCGTAGTCGATGACCGCGGTCCTGTACTGCGCGAAGGGAGGCCGGGGCGGATGATCGGCCCACTCGCGCATGGCCGCCTCGTTCGCGTACCACTTGGCCATGACGGGCATCAGGATGCCGCCGGTGATGAGGCTCCACTGGTTCTTCTCGTCGGACCACCACTTTATCCATTCCATGGCCTCGGGGAGGTGCTTGGTGGTCTTGAAGATGCCGAAGGGAGCGCCCGTATTGTAGGTTACCGCCTTCTTCAGCTTGGGCAGGACGCCGACCCCGTAATCGAGACCGTCCTTGAGCGAGTTGTTGAGCGAGACGCCCATCTCCCACTGGCCCGAGGTGGCCATGGCGACCTTGTTGGTCAGGAGGGTCAGGTCGAGACTCGGCATGGCCGACTTGTCGGCCACCGAGGGAGCCACCTTCTCCTTGACGTAGAGGTCGGCCAAGGTCTGCATGGCCTCGACGGACTCGGGCTTGCCGATCCACAGCTCCTTGCCGTCGGGGCTCATGAGGCCGCCGCCGTTGGAGTAGGCTACGATCGGCCACATCCACCAGAGCCTGTTGAAATCGGCGCCGTAGGTGACGATGTTCTTGACGTCGAAGCCCGGGTCGTCCGGAGTCTTGCCGTTCTTGTCCTTGGTCAGCTTCCTCGCGGCGTCGACGAACTGCTTCCAGGTCCAGGCCTTGTCGGCCGAGGCCGGAGGATAGGGGATCTTGGCCGCGTCGAAGAGCTTCTTGTTGTAGTAGAGGAGGAGGACCTCGTCGCCCGAGCTGTAGCCGACCGGTTTGCCCTGGTAGGTGAAGGTCAGCGATTTGAGGGGAGCCGCGTCCGCGGGGTACATCGTGCTGACGTCGGCGAGGAGGTCGTTGGCCGCGAACTCGATCGTCATGGCCTCGGAGAGCTGCGTGCAGTCGGGGAGCTGCCCGGCCGCGGCCATCGTATTGACCTTCGTCTCGTAGCCGTCGCGGGGGATCGCGAGCATCGTCACGTGGATCCTGTCCTGCGAGGCGTTGAACTTGTCGATGAGGGCCTGGTTGCCCTGGGCTTCGGATTGCGTGGTGTTGTACCAGCACATGTAGGTGATCTCGACCTTCTCCGCGGCGGCGAAGCCGACGAGGGCCAAGGCCAGGAGCGCCAAAATCAGGGTCTTCTTCGAGAAAGTCATTCTGCTCTCTCTCCTAAAAGCCGATACGCTCGACGGTACCGGCAACCGGATATCTGTACGCCGCAGCCGCATCGCGGCTATAATCGGCGCACCCGACGGCATGCGGTATCGGGGCCTTGCTTTCGCGGGCGGACCTCGATACTGCGGCTGTTGGCCTCGGCCGAATCGGCTGCGCCGATTCGGCTTCGCGGTTTCGCTTCGCAAAACCGCTCATTAGCACCACTATCTCATCACCTCCTTGCAGGATTCCCGGACTATCAAGTCGATGGGGTATTCCACCTTGACCGGAGGCAGGGAGCCGCACTCGATCCGCTCGAGGACGCGCCTCACGGCGGAGCGGGCCATGTCGCGCGAATAGATCCGCATCGTGGTGAGGGGCGGCGTCGAGTGCCTCGCGAGCTCGGTATCGTCGAATCCCACGACGCCGACGTCTTCCGGCACTCGCAGGCCGCGCCTGGCCAGAGCCGAGAGGGCCCCCACCGCCAGGAGGTCGTTGGCGCAAAAGACCGCCGTGATGGCGGGCCGTCGGCCTATGAGCTCGTCCATCGCCGCGTAACCGGCCTCGGCGGACCAGCCTTCGCCCCCGCACACGAGACTCTCGTCGTCGGCCAAGGCCCTGCCGGCGCCGATTTCGGCTCCGATCGACCTGATCTCCTCTTTCCAGGCCGCGAATCGGACCCGGGCGGATTCGAGGCCGAGGGGGCCATTGACGATGCCGATGCGCTCGTGGCCCAGACTGCGCATGAAGCGGACAGCCTTGCGGACGCCAGCGCCTATGTCCATCGTGACGCAATCCAGACGCTCGTGGATGGCCGTCGGGCCGAGCAGGGCGGTGGGTACGCCCGAGCGCTCGATGAGGTTGAGAAAGGCCGGGTCGCGAGCCTCCTCCACGACCAGACCGTCGACCTTGTCGAGAAAGCTCTTGAAGGCGGAGACCTCCTCGGCATTGCTCTCGTCAAGGTAAGAGAAGAGCATGTGCCTTCCCGACCGGACGCTCTCCTCCTCGATTCCCGCGAAGACGTCGAAATAGAAAGCCTCGGAGGAAATCGGCTTCCGGAGGGATCGCTCCTTACAGACCACATAGCCGAAGGTGCCTTTGCCCGCACCCCGGCGCGGCGGCTCGGCACCGGGGCTTTGGCGCACGAAGGTGCCCTGCCCGATCTTTCGATCGAACAATCCTCGAGTAGTCAATTCCTGGATCGCGTTCCTGACCGTCGTCCGACTCACTTCGAGCTCTATGGAAAGATCGCGTTCGGACGGAATCTTGGAGCCCAGCGGCCATTCCTTCGTCCCGATCTTGCCCAGGATGAAGTTCTCGACTTGGGTCTGCATCGAATCATGAACATTGCGTCTAATGGTATCTAATGGTCCCATCACTTCCTCGAAATCCTTTGGTATTGATACCATAGATAACCATAATACCCGCACTCATTGAACTGTCAAGTGATATTTTTTGCAGCCTTGCGCGTTAATTCCTTAACTATTATATATACTTCTAAAAGTCCTATAAACTATCCTTGCCTCTGCATCTAGACAAATTGGATTAGCGGGTCGATTATTGGTATCTATTGGTACCATTCCACCAAGGAAGGGAACATGAAGACTCGCATAATTATGGATCGAGATTACAGGATCGGCGAAGTCGACAGAAGGCTTTTCGGCTCCTTCATCGAGCACCTGGGGCGAGCGATATACGGCGGCATCTACGAACCCGGTCATCCCGAGGCCGACGCGCGGGGCTTCAGGCGCGATGTCCTGGCCCTCGTTCGCGAGCTGGGCGTCCCGGTCGTCCGCTATCCGGGCGGGAATTTCGTCTGTTCCTTCGATTGGGAGGACTCCGTCGGTCCCGTCGAGGAAAGGCCCAGGCGCCTGGACTTGGCCTGGCGGGCCGTCGAGCCGAACATCTTCGGGCTCAACGAATTCATGGCCTGGACGAAAGAAGCCGGGACCGAGGCGATGATGGCGCTCAACCTCGGCACGCGCGGCGTGGACGCGGCCAGGAACCTTCTCGAGTATTGCAACCATCCGGGCGGGAGCTATTGGTCCGACCTGAGGAAGAGCCATGGCTCGCGGGAGCCTCACGGGATCAAGCTCTGGTGCCTGGGCAACGAGATGGACGGTCCCTGGCAGGTCGGGCAGAAGACCGCCGACGAGTACGGCCGCTTGGCCGGCGAAACCGCCAAGGCGATGCGCCTCTTCGATCCTTCGCTCGAGCTCGTAGCCTGCGGCTCCTCCTTCGCCGCCATGCCGACCTTCCCCGATTGGGAGGCGACGGTGCTCGACCGCTGCTACGATCTGGTCGACTACCTGTCGCTCCACTCCTATTACGGCAACAAGGCCGACGACCTTCCCGAGTATCTCGCGGACTCGGTAGGGATGGGCGAGTTCATCGACTCGGTCGCCAGCGCCTGCGATTTCGTAAAGGCGAAAAAGCGAAGCCGCAAGACGATGATGCTGTCTTTCGACGAGTGGAACGTGTGGTTCCACACGAGCGCCGACGACAGGCATGCCGATCCTTGGCGGATCGGTCCTCCCCTGCTGGAGGAGGCCTATACCTTCGAGGACGCCCTCGTCGTCGGCTGCCTCCTCATCACCCTCCTCAAGCGAGCGAACCGAGTGAAGATCGCCTGCCTCGCCCAGCTGGTCAACGTCATCGCTCCCATTTCGACGACGAAGGGAGGCTCCGCCTGGCGGCAGACCATCTTCTACCCCTTCCTCCACGCCTCGCGCTACGCCCGCGGCCTCTCGCTCGACCTGCGCGCCGAGCGCGCGCCGGCCTACGAGAGCCGCCGCTTCGGCGCGGTGCCCTACGTGGATGCGGCCGCGACAGTCGACGAGGAGGCCGGCGAGATGGCCGTCTTCGCGGTCAACCGATCCCCGGCGGAAGGCGCCGACCTGGAGCTGCGGCTTGGCGGCTACGAGGGCTGGGTGGTCGTCGAGGGCATCGAGCTCGCCGGCGCCCATCCCAAAGCCGCCAACACGGCCGCCCGCCCCGATTCCGTCCTTCCCCGGCGCCTCGACGCCGGAGCCCGCATCGACGGCGGAGTCCTGCGGTCGAGACTCGCGCCGCTATCGTGGAACGTTATCAGACTGGCCGCCCCGAGCGGGAAAGGTTGAGCCCGGGCCGAATGCCGCGACCAGCGCATCGAGCGTCTCCTTGAAGCGCGAAGGCAGGGGAGCTTTGAAGGCGGAGGGCTCGCTCCCCCCCGGCAGGACGATCTTCAGCCTGTGCGCGTGAAGCATGAGACTCGCCCCGGGGAAGCGGCCGTCCCGCCTGCCGTAGATGGGGTCGCCGAGTATCGGCGCGCCCAGTCCCGCCATGTGTACCCGGAGCTGGTGCGTCCGCCCTGTCTTCGGCCTGAGCGAGACGAGGGAGTACCCAGGGCTCGGAGACTTCCAGGCTGCCAGGACGCGATAGTCGGTGACGGCGACCTTGCCGCCTTCCGCGAGGGCGGCGAAGCGTTTGCGATCGCGATTGTCGCGGCCCAGGCGGTTCGCTATGCGCCCCGAAGCGGGCGACGGGATGCCCTGCGTCACCGCGAGATACTCTTTGCGCGCCGATCGTTCCTTGAACTGGTCGGCGAGAAAGACCTGGGCTTCGAGATCCATCGCCGCGACGATCACGCCGGAAGTGTCCTTGTCGAGCCGATGCACTATGCCCGCCCTGGCGGCGGGAATCCTTCCTTCGGAGGCCCCGCCGGATTCGGCGTTGCGGGAAGCCCGCTCGCGGAGCGCGATGCCGAGGACGGCGTTCGCGAGAGTCCCCCGCCTGTTGCCCGCGCCCGGATGGGTCACCATGCCCTGCGCCTTATCGACGACGATTACCCTTTCGTCCTGGTAGAGGATCGAGAGCGGCAGGTCCTCGGCCTCGATGGAATCGGAGGCTTCCTCGGTCCAGAGCACTTCGAGGCTGTCGCCTTCCTTCAGGGGACGGGAAGGTTTGACGACGGCGCCGTTCACGCGAATTACCGCTTTTCGCGCTTTGATTTGCGAGCGGCTCAGAATGCCCGCGTTCTCGGCGACGAAGATATCCGCGCGCGCCGCGCCCCCTCGTCCGACCGTCCCCATCCAACTCCGAGCCCGATCCTCATCGGCGGATTGGGGATCGGAATCGTGCGAGCGCTTGGTCGCCTTCTTCATCGGTGCTTTATAGCATGGATAGCCCTCTCGTCTCGCCTCGCTTTACCGCTCCGTTCAATATTAGTATTATTCCTATATAAGATCTTACATATTAAAGGAGCTCGAGTATGTCATTCAACGTTCCAGAGCTGAAATATCCCTACGAGGCATTGGAGCCTTACATCGACGCCGAGACTATGCGAATCCACCACGACAAGCACCATGCCGCCTATGTCGCCAACCTCAACAAAGCCGTCGACGGCACGGAATACGCCTCGTGGGCGCCCGAGAAGCTCGTCAAGGATTGGGCCAAGCTGCCGGAGGCGATCAAGACGACGGTCAGGAACAACGGGGGCGGGCACTATAACCACAGCCTGTTCTGGGAACTCATCGGCCCGTCCGCGGGCGGAAAGCCCGCAGGCGCGCTATCGACCGCGATCGACAAGGACCTCGGAGGCTTCGACGCCTTCAAGGCCGATTTCACGAAGGCGGCGATGGGGCGGTTCGGCTCGGGATGGGCCTGGCTCGTGCTCGGCCCGGAGAAGAAGCTCGGCATCCTCTCTACCGCGAACCAGGACAATCCGCTGGCCGAGGATCGCGTTCCAATCCTCGGCGTCGACGTGTGGGAGCACGCATATTACCTCAAATACCAGAATCGCCGGGCCGATTATCTCGAAGCGTTTTACAATGTCATAGAATGGAAGGAAGTTGCTCTCAGATTCGCGAAGGCGATGGGATAAGGATGAATACGATTGCGCCGCTTCGTCGTGAAGCGGCGCAATATCCCTACGATTATGTAGTGTGATTTTCGGTAAGTACAAAAATGTTGTGTGAACATACATTGCTGTCTCTATTTATCGGACAGAGTACAAGGTATTCCTCCTAAGCGAGAATGGGAACCCGGGAATACACCAAAGTAATATCTAGCGGAATAAATAAATACTTCTCGATAAGCCTTCTATTTTAGGAAAATCTTAAATTTCTCGCATATGTCTGAAAATCGGCACGGATTTTGCGTTGATCACTCCGAATAAGGAGCATCAATGCCAGCAACGCCGGTATTAAGTGTCGGAAACACTGCGTGGGTAATAATGGCTTCGGCTCTCGTCATGTTCATGACTGTGCCTGCCCTCGGCCTATTCTACGGGGGGCTCGTGCGAAAGAAGAACGTGCTGAGCGTCCTCATGCAGTGCTTCATCACGCTCTCCCTCGTATCGGTGCTCTGGGTCGTAGCGGGCTACAGCCTCGCGTTCAGCGATTCGGAGCTCATCCCGGGCGTTCTCGGCGATCTCAAATGGGCCCTGTTCAAGGGCATCGGCCCGAGCGACTTGAGCCCCTATTTCGTTTCCGATGCCGCGGGCCGCATTCCCCATATTCTTTTCGCGATGTTCCAGTGCATGTTCGCGGTGATCACGCCGGCCCTCATCATCGGCGCCTTCGCGGAAAGGATGAAGTTCTCGGCCTTCCTCGCGTTCACCGTCGCGTGGCTCTTCCTCGTCTACGTGCCTCTCGCCCATATGATATGGTCGGCGAACGGCTGGCTCTCCAAGCTCGGCGCGCTCGACTTCGCGGGAGGGACTGTCGTCCATGTCAACGCCGGGATAGCCGCCCTGGCGACCGCGCTCTTCATCGGCAGGCGCACGTCGCTCAAGCCCTTCCCGCCGCATAATCTTCCCTTTACCCTGGTCGGCTCGGCCATGCTGTGGTTCGGCTGGTTCGGCTTCAACGCGGGGTCCGCGCTCGCGGCTGACGGCATCGCCGCGAGCGCCTTCATGACCACCAATACGGCGGCCGCGATGGCCGCCCTGGTCTGGGCGCTCATGGACAGCTTCGTCAACGGCAAGGTGACCATCCTCGGCGTCGCCACGGGGGCGGTCGTCGGCCTCGTCGCGATAACTCCCGCGGCCGGCTTCGTGAACGTCGGAGGGGCCCTCGCGATAGGCGCCGTCGCCAGCGTCGCATGCTTCATGATGGTCACCGTGGTCAAGGAGAAGCTGGGCTACGACGATGCGCTGGACGCCTTCGGCTGCCACGGGATCGGCGGCCTCATCGGCGCCCTCTGCACGGGCATCTTCGCGGATCCCGCGATCTGGAAGGCCTCGGGCGGCGATCACGCCGGCCTGCTCTACGGGAATCCGCGGCAGCTCCTCATCCAGCTCCTGGCCTGCATGGTCAGCGCGGCCCTCTCCTTCCTCGGCACCCTCCTCATCCTGAAGGTCGTCGACCTGGCCGTCGGGGTCCGCGTCGGCGCGACGGTGGAGGCGATCGGCCTGGATATAACCCAGCACGAGGAAAGGGCCTATACGGTAATCGAGTAAGCGAGGGTATAAAGCATGAAAATGATCGTCGCGATCATCCAGCCCTACAAGCTGGAGGACGTCAAGGAAGCGCTCTACGCGGCGGAGGTCAACCTCATCACGGTATCGGAAGTCCTCGGCCACGGGAGACAGGGCGGCGTCGCCGAAATCTACCGCGGCAACAAGGAGACCGGGAACCTCCTTCGCAAGATCCGGTTGGAGATAGCGGTCAACGAGAATTACGTGGAGAGGACGATCGCGGCCATCCAGACCGGGGCGAGGTCGGGAGAGGTCGGCGACGGAAAGATCTTCGTCTACGACCTGGCCGAAGTGGTGCGGATACGCACGGGAGAGAGAGGCTCGGAGGCCATCGGATAGCGGCCGCCGCGGGATTTCCGACGCCCGGCGCGCCGGCTCAGCCATCGGCTTCCCCCGCGCGCGCCCAATAATCCCCTCGGCCGGGCCTCGTCGGGCCGGCGTAGTATTCGACGTTCCATAGGAAGAGTCCGCGCGCGGGCGCCGTCGGTCCCGCCAGGCTCCGGTCCTTCGAGCGCAAGGCGCGCTCCATGCGCTCCGCCGCGCCGACTCCGGCGGCCAGGCCTCCGGAGTCGGCGAAGGCCTCGGCCTCGTAGTCCAGCATGGAGCCGACCAGCGAGCGCACCATCCGCCACAGAAAGGCGTTCGCCGCGATCTCGTAGACCAGGGTCTCGCCCTCCCATCGGAACGAGGACTCCGACACGAAGCGCGAGCGGTTCGCCGATGCGTCCTTGGCCGAGGAGAAGGCCGTGAAGTCGGTCTCGCCGAGGATGAGGGCGGCGGCCGCGTTGAGCGACCCGATATCGGGCCTCCTGCGCAGGTGATGACAGTATCGCAGCCGGAGGGGATCGGGAGACGGCGAAGCCAGGCAGAAGTAGCGGTAGCGCCGCAGCCTGGCGTCGTATCGCGAGTGGAAATCGAAGTCCGCCTCGGCGGCCGAGAGCACTCGGAGGTCGCGCGGCATGAGCTTGTTCAAGGCCGGGAGGAAGCGCCCTGCCTCGATGCCGGCGATGTCGGTATAGAAGTTGGAGACCTGGCCCATCGCATGGACACCCGCGTCGGTGCGACCGGCGCCCAGCACGGGAACGGGATGGCCGTGCATCCGCCCGAGCGCGAGCTCGAGCGCGCCCTGCACGGTGCGCGCGTCGACTTGGCGTTGCCAGCCTGCGAACTCCGTTCCGTCGTAGGAGAGGCAGAGGCGAATGTTGCGCCTACTCCTCATCCTCGTCTTCGTCCAGGTGAAGCTCGGCCTTCAGGGTCTCGTAGAGGTCGCGGACCTTGTCGACGAGGGGGCCGGGCTTGGCCTTGCTCTTGCGCCCTATGCCAAACATCTTGGCGATGGTCCTCTTGGAGGCGCCCAAGTTCTCCAACCGCTTCTCCTCGTCGGCGCGCTGACCGTACTTGAGCTCCAGGATGGCGGAAAGATAGAGGACACCCTCGAAGCCGTAGTTCTTGTCGGTGTCCGGTCCGAGCCATTTCACGGTCGTCAGCTGCTCCTTGCCCTTCTGCTCGAGCTCTATCGCGAGGCGGTACAGGAAGCGCGCCTTGCCGTAGAAGATCTTGGCCGCGTAGGCGTAGTTCTCGCCCGGATTCTTCCTGTCGAGATAGCCGCAGAGCCAGGCGGCGCGCAGCGCCGAGAGGCCCTGCTTGATCGCCGGACTGAACTCCTTGGGCAGGCCCTCGTAGCAGAGCATGGCGAGGTAATACGAGGCCGCGCCCTCCGTCAGGCCGCGCGGCGAGTTGAAATCGGCCCCGCCGAACACGCGCTGGGCGGCCTCGACCCGCGAGGCGGTCGCTTCCCGGAGGGCCGCGGCCGGCTTGGAGGGGATCCCCATGAAATCGGCCTTATAGGCCGAGAACCAGCATGCCGGGCATACGGTCAGCTCGTAGACGAGGGGATGCACCTCGCCGTAGTTATGCATGGGGATGTAGGTCCTATGGAGCTCGTCGGTGAGGTCGCCGGCGTTGACGCGGCCCGAGAAGAGCTCCTCCCTGGTGAAGGATGCCTCGCATACCGGGCAGACGATGGGCTCCTTGGAGATGAAGGTGACCTTCCTCTCCTTTTCGTTATCGGGCTTCTGAGCGTACCGGACCATGGTCTACCTCTCTATGATCGCGATCGCAATGGCGTTGTCGCTCTCGTGCGTCAGCGAGACGTGCACGCGCGCGCCGCCGACTGCGCCGAGGCGCGCGAGGGCGCTGCCGTGCAGCACCATGTCCGGCCTTCCGCTCGAGTCGTTGACTATCTGGATGTCGCCGAGGCGCACTCCCGCGAGGCCCGTTCCCAGGGCCTTCCCGAAGGCCTCCTTCGCGGCGAAGCGGGCAGCGAGGGACAAAGGGGCGCCCGCCCCCCGGTTCCTGGCGTCCGCGACCTCGTCGGGATGGAAGAAGCGCTCGACGAGCCCGGGTACGGAGACCCAATGCCTTATGCGCCCCACATGGACGACGTCCACGCCGATTCCCAGTATCATTGGGGCCTCCGATCCGGCGGAACCCCGCCGCCGGCGGCGGGGTTCTCTCCCGCGACCACGATCGTCACCTGGATCGCCTGCGGCTCGAAGCGCTCGATGGTGAAGCCGTCGGGCGCCCGCGATTGCACCTTCGCCTGATAGGCGCCCGCCTTGCGAAAGTCCGACAGGTCGACGAAGAGGATGCCCTGGGCGGGGGAGAATCCGGTGATATCCGTCGTGGACGACCTGACGCGGAGACTGCCCGTCGGCAGGGGCGCCGCCAGCGCCAGCCCTCCGGCCAGGCCCTCGCCCTCGATGGCGATGCCCTCGAAGCTTTTGATCGCGAGCGAGCGCTGCACGACGGCGCGGAATTCGACGATATCGGGCCCCGAGATCGAGACTAGGCTCTCCTTGTTGATGACTCTGGCCTTGACGGTGAAGTCGGCATTGCGCCCGGCCAGTTCGATGGAGTCGGTCTGCACGTCCGAAACCCGCGCGACCGCGCTGGCAGGCCCCGAGACTTCGATCTCGGAGGGATTGATATCGAAGGAGAGCAGCTCGTAGCCCGGCTCCAGGAAGCCCTGGAACGAGGGCGTGACGGGAACGACGCGGGTCGAGCGCTTTTCCATCGAGACGGGGACTTCCGCCGGATCGGTCATTATCTCCAGGGGATCGACCCCGAGGGCGGTTCCTCTTCGCTCGACCTGCACGGGCGCGCGGTACTGCCCCTCGGCGCGGTATCCGGAAAGATCCAGGCTCGCGCGCACGTCGTCCTCCTGTATCGAGAACAGGGCGTTCGGCTCTCCGCGCAGGGTTACGCGCACGGAGCGCGGATATTGGCTGGAAGGCAGGAACTCGTCGCCCAGGGAGACGGCCAGGGGTACCGAGATATAGCGGTCCTCCAAGCGGTTGAGCCTGTAGAAGAAGAACAAGAGGAGGGCGGCCGCGAGCGAAAGCACCTTGGCCGGCCAGTTGGAGACGAGGCGCCTGGCGATCCCCTTATTCGGCATCCGCGGCCTCCTCCGCCACGTCCTGCCCGCCCTCGGGGAACTCGAGGAGCTCGCCAAGGCGGAGCCTCACCTGCTCGGGAGCGAGCCCGTAATAGAGCTTGGACTCGTAGGCGAGCGAGAGCGCGCCCGTCTCCTCGGAGACGACGAGCACGACGGCGTCGGCCTCCTCGGAGAGGCCCAGGGCCGCGCGGTGGCGCGTTCCGAAGCTCTTGCGGATGTCCTGCTGCTCGGACAGCGGCAGGAAGCAGCCGGCCGCGGCGACGCGCCCGTCCTGGACGATGAGAGCCCCGTCGTGGAGAGGGGTATCGTGGCCGAAGATAGTCACGATGAGGCTCGACGACATGAGACCGTCGAGCCGGGTGCCGGTATCGATGATGTTCTTGAGACCCACATTGCGGGCGAACACGATGAGGGCTCCCCTGCGGATGGAGCTGAGTCTCTCCGCCGCGTTGAGCACCGCCTCGATCTGTGTAATGCGCGGCCTGGCGGCGCCCCGGAATATGGAACCTTGCCCGAGACGCATGAAGATCTTGCGAAGCTCGGGCTGGAAGACGATCGCCAGCGCGATGACGAGGCCCGGAGCGAGGACGTTGAGTATCCACGTCACCGTCGTGAGCTGGAGGAAGAAGGCCGCCGCGTAGAAGACCGCCAGGATCAATGCGCCCTTGACGAGCTGTATGGCCTGGGTCTTCACCATTACCTCGTAGGCCTTGTAGACGAGATAGGCGAGGAGGAGTACGTCGAGAGCGGGCCTCAGGTAGCTCGAGAATATCCTACCCAGAGAGAGCGCGCTCATGCGGGGTTCCGGCCGGCAGGGATGGAGCCCCGCCCGGCGAGGCCGAGTATAGCCGCGAAGACGCCCAACGCGTCGGCGGTCGCGCCAACGTCGTGGACGCGGAATACGGCCGCCCCGCCGAGCAGGGCCGCGCAGGCGGCCCCTAGGCTGGCCGGGAGCCTGCCCTCGACCGGTTTGCCAACCAGAGCGCCCAGGAAAGCCTTGCGCGAGATCCCCACGGCGACGGGAAAGCCCAATCCGACTATGGCGCCCAGAGCCGAAAGGATCGCCAGATTGTCTTCCAGCCTCTTGCCGAAGCCTATGCCGGGATCGATCAGGATTCGTCCCGGCTCCACGCCGGCCGCGATCGCCCTCGCGGCGGACTCGGCGAGGAAGTCCCTGACCTCGGCGGCGCAATCGGCGTAGGAAGGCGCCTCCTGCATCGTCCTGGGCTCGCCCTTCATGTGCATGAGGAGCAGGGCTACGCCCTTCTCTGCAGCCAAGGCCGCCATGGCAGGATCGTGCCGGAGAGCGGAAACGTCGTTAATCATGTCGGCTCCGGCCTCGATGGCCGCGGCCGCGACCGAGGCCTTGCGGGTGTCCACCGAGATGGGCAGGTCGCTCCTCGAGCGGATGGCCCGGACGGCCGGGACAATCCGCTCGAGCTCCTCGGCTTCGCCGACATAGCTCGAGCCGGGCCGCGTCGACTCGCCGCCCAGATCGACGATGGCCGCGCCCTCGGCCTCCATGGCCAGGGCGGCCTCGGCGGCCTCGACAGCCCCGCGTCTGCGGGAAAGCGGGTAGAAGGAATCGGGCGTGACGTTGACTATGCCCATTACGACGGGACCGGAATCGAGGCCGAGCACGCGGTCGCGCGGAAGGGAAATCATCCCGGGTCGGGCGGTCATGCGCCTTCCCTCGCCGCCCCGAAGGCGAAGATCCTTCGGCCGGCTCCGAAGGCCTCGGCTTCGCGTACGCGGACCGCGATGCCGTCCGAGTCGAGGCCCGCCCTCGCCAGGAGCTCTTCGCGGGATGCCTGGGGATAGGGCTTGGAAGGGAAGCCGGCCGCGGCCGCGGCGACGCCGGGCAGTCTGGTCGCGAAGAGAGACACGATGTATTCGCCTAAGCCGCCCCGAGCGACGCCTTCCTCGAGGACGATGACCCTCGCATAAGGCGAAGCCAGCTCCAGGAAGGCCTCCTCGTCGAAGGGAGCCGCGAAGCGGAGGGAGTACACGTCGGCCCCGCCCGCGGAACGGGAAAGAGCCGACGATCCCGCCGCGGCCGAGGCCTCCCGAAGCAGCAGGTCGGAGGCTTCGACCGCGTGAGCGACGAGTCCTCCCAGCGCGACCAGGAGCGTCTCAGCCCCCGATCGGCGGACGAAGACGCCCCTGCCGGGGACCAGCGCCTCGGAATAGGCGTCCTCCTCCGGCGGGCAGGCGGCTTTCGGATAGCGGACGACTGCCGGCCGGCCCGATTCGAGCGCCCAATCCAGGCAGAGCCCGAGCTCCGCCGCGCTCGCGGGAGCGAGGATAGAGAGATTGGGGAAGGAACGGAAAAGGGCTATATCGAATATTCCCTGGTGCGTCTCGCCGTCCTCCCCTACGGCCCCGGATCTATCCAGGGCGAGGACGACGGGGAGACAGGGAAGCGCGACGTCGTGAAGGACTTGATCGACCGCGCGTTGGGCGAAGGTGGAATAGAGCGCCACGACGGGACGGAGGCCCGCCGAGGCGATGCCGGCCGCGAAGGCTACGGCGTGCTCCTCGGCGATGCCCACATCGTGGAGGCGTCCGGGGCAGGCCTCCTTGAACGCGTCGAGGCCGACGCCGGTCGTCATCGCGGCGCTGACGGCGACGAGGCGCTCGTCGGCGCAGCCGCGCCGTACCATGGCCCGGGAGAAAGCCTCGGTGAAGGTGGCGGGAGAGACCTGCTCCGCGATCCCGTCCTTGCAGCGCGTGGGCGCGACGCCGTGGTAGGCGCTGGGATCCTCCTCGGCCAGATCGTAGCCCTTGCCCTTCTTGGTGATGACGTGCACTACGACGGGTTTGCACAGGGCCCGCGCCTCGCGGAACACTTGCGTCATCGCGGAGATATTGTGCCCGTCGATGGGCCCCGCGTACTCGAATCCCAGATCCGAGAAGAGATTCTCCTTGAAGAGAAGGGCTTTGACCGCTCTCTTCCACCTGACCATCAAGGAAAAGAGGAATGGCCCGATCACGGGAAGACCCTTGACCAGGCGGTCGATGCGGGAGCGGAATCCCTGATAGCGGACAGTGGCGGACAATCGGGACAAGTAGCTGGACAAGGCTCCCACGTTGGGCGAAATCGACATCTTGTTGTCGTTGAGCACGACGACCAGGGGAAGCCCGAGCTGCCCGGCGTGGCTGAGAGCCTCGAAGGCCATTCCGCCCGTGAGGGCGCCGTCCCCGATCACGGCGACGGCCACCCCGCCCTGGCCGAGCACGCGCCGGGCCTCGAGGATGCCCAGCGCGGCCGAGATCGAGGTGGAGGCATGGCCCGTATCGAAGGCGTCGTGCCGGCTCTCGGAGCGCTTGGGGAAGCCCGAGATGCCGCCCGACTTGCGGATGCCGTCGAACTCCTCTCGGCGGCCCGTCAGGAGCTTATGGGCGTAGCTCTGGTGGCCTACGTCCCATACTATCGCGTCGCGGGGCGAGTCGAAGGAGCGGTGTATCGCGAGGGTCAGCTCGACGACGCCGAGGTTGGAGGAAAGATGGCCGCCGTTCCGCCCGACGACGGAGATTATCCTCTCCCGAATCTCCGCCGCGATCTCCTTGAGCTCCCGCGGCCCGAGCCTTCCGAGGTCCTCCGGGGAATCGATAGAATCCAAGAGTGCCATCGCGGTGTACGATACCACAGCCGGCCGCGTATTGCTACCGCGGGGCTTATCCGCGAGGGCTTGCGGCGGACGCGGCGGGTGCGGCAGGATGCCATCCATGACGGATATGGAGCTGCTCAGCCTCGACCTGCGGTCTCCCCTCGCCTACTCCGGCCTCGAGAACCCTCCTCTGTCGGGAGCTCCGTTCGGCGGCAGGACCCACGTTCCTTCGGGCTCGGGCTCGCTCCTCGAGGTCGGCCTCGGCGAGGACATGCCGGAAGGCGAGGAGGAGATATTCCTCTTCGACGAGGAGGAACTCATCGTCTTCGATCCCGACGATGGTCCGGTCCTGCGCCGTCCCTTCCCCCGGCCCCGCTACTACGGCCGGCGCGGCGCCTTGGTCCAGGCGTCGGCCGACTCCGGGCGGCCCGGCTCGGGAGCGATGCTCGCCCCCGGCCCTTATGCCTTCGTCCAGTGGCGCCCCCGCGACCAAAGCGGCCTGCTCTCCGGAATCGAATGGTTTGCGCAGGAGCTCTGGTGGGAGAGAAGGGTCGTCAAAGGACCCTACATACTGCGGCGAGTGCGGGAAGACGGCGGACTGGCGACCCAGGCGCTGAGGCGGATAGGCTAGAAAGCCAATTCCGGCTCGCCGGTGGCCTTCGGCCTCGCGGCGCCTTTGCTGCGCTTGTCGTCGTACATGCGCTGGTCGGCCCGCTCGAGAAGTATGTCGATGCAGCGCTGGAGCTCGGCTTCGGCGTGCGCCCCCTCGGAGACCTCGCCGAGCGAGGCTATTCCCCAGGATAGTCTCGGCAAGTAGGAGCCCGGCTTCGCGCCCGACGCCAGCTCGGCATTCACCCGTTCCATGATGGTCGCGACGACGTTCCCGCGGCAGTCGGGGAAGACTATCAGGAATTCGTCGCCTCCGATCCTTCCCACGGTGTCCGAGCCCCTGACCGCCCCGACCAGGGCCGAGCTGGCGCAGCGGATGTACTCGTCCCCGGCGGCGTGGCCATAGGCGTCGTTGACCAGCTTGAGGCCGTCGAGGTCGGCCAGGCAGATGGCGAGAGGCGAGCCGGTGCGCCGGCACTGGGCGATGTGCTTCTCGAGTATGATGAGCGTCGTTCGGCGATTTACCGTGCCCGTCAGCGAGTCGGTGGAGGCAAGGTACTTGAGCTCGGCTTCCGCCCGCTTCAGGCTTATCAAGTTGGCCACCACCCGCGAGAAGATGACGAAGGCCTCCTTCTTCTCGGGGCCGAACTCCCTGTGGCTGATGAGGTTGTCGACGCTGAACTCGCCCATGAAGGCGCGGCCGTCCCAAAGGGGCGCGATGAGCTTGCTCCCCCTCCCGACCTCCCGCCCCTCATGGTCGTAGCAGACCTCGTCGGAGCCCAGATATAGAGGGACTTTACCTTTGTAGAAGGAGCCGGGAACCCCGCCCTTCCCGTCGATGGGGTGCCGGGCATTATGCTCGTCCCGGAGCTTTCCTTCCTCGTCTATTCCCCATGTGCCGACCTTGAAATGGGGATCGTTGCGATCGACGAGCCAAATGCTGAGGCGGTCGAAGTCCAGCCTATCGCGACCTAGCCGCACAGCGTCGCGGCAGATTTCATCGACGCTCTGGCAGAGCGAGAGATCGAAGGATATCTCGTGGAGATATTTGAGGTCTCGTTCGTAGGCTTCGCGCGGTACAGGCGATCCGGGGTCGGCTACTACGGCTACGGCGGGCTTCCCTTCCCAGACGCCACGGACGAGGCTGATTCCCGGTTGAACTTCCAAGGGGCCTCCGGAAGCGCCCAGCACGGCGAGCGTCTTGCCGCATCCCGATACCGAGCGCCGGAGGTCTCTGACCTCTGGCTGTTTTTTCATGGCCAAAGAATATCTCGCAAAGCGAAAACGCGAAAGGGGGTATCAATCGACCGGTTTCACCAATCGATCGATTCTCGGGACGACACCTGGCGCGGCGCGCTTCTGGATCGAAGGACGACGCGGCGATATAATGAATTCCCGATCCGGGATGGACCGGCTGCGGGCGTGCCCAAAAGAGGTTTCGAAAGGATGCAAAAAAGCGACGGTACAGTCCGCGGCCCGGCGGGCGGGCAGCCCGGAGCGGCCCCCGGGAGCCCCGATCCTTCGCGGGTCGACCTCGGCCAGCGACGCTTCGAGGCGGCGCGGAACGCTTTCGCGCTCAAGATGGCGGCTCTCCACGACCTTTCCCTCGATCTCTCCCTGGCAGACGATGTCGACGACCTGTGCCGCCGGGCCGTCGACCTCGGCCAGCGCGTCCTCGGCTTCGACAGGATCGGCATATGGTTCGTCGATTCGGCCGACTCCGCACTCCTCTACGGGAGCTACGGCACGGACGAGGAAGGGCGCATAAGGGACGAGCGCGGCGTGAAATACAGACGATCGGAGGAATCCCTTCCCGGGGGTTTCTACGACGGCAAGGAGCCCATCTATTACATGGGCGCCGGTCCCTGCTTCAACGAGCGCCATGAGGTCGTCGGAACCGCGGAGAGGGCCCTTGCCCTGCTCTGGGACGGGAGGAAGGTGATCGGCGAGATATGGGTGGACAACCTCGTCACGAAGCGCTCCATCGACGGGGGCTCGCTCGAGCTCCTCGTGCGCTACGCGAGGATCGTCGGCTCCCTCTCGAGCCTCAAGCGAGTCCAGGCCGAGCTCATGCTCCTGGCGTCCACCGACGCGCTCACGGGCATCGTAAATCGGCGCACGGTGCTCGTCGTCCTGGAGAAGCAGTTCAGCCTGGCTTCGAGGAAGGGCGACGACCTCGCGGTGATCTTCTGCGACATCGACGGCCTCAAGACGGTAAACGACAACATGGGCCACGCGGCCGGCGACCAGTTCATCAAGCTCGCCAGCTCCGCGCTCCTCGACTCGCTGAGGGATTGCGACACCGTGGGCCGGCTCGGGGGCGACGAATTCCTCATAGTCCTGCCCGACTGCGACTCGGCCGGGGCCGCCCTCATCGATGCGAGGATCGAGGCCGCCCTGGCCCGGGTCAACGCGGGCCCGAAGCCCTTCCCGATTTCCCTCAGCAGGGGCATCGCGACGCGACGAGAGCTGGAATCCGCCGAAGCCGGTCATGGGGAAATCCCCGCCGGCGCGCCGGGTCCCGCCGTCGTGTCGGCTCAGGCCCTCGTCGAATTGGCCGACAGTCGTATGTACGAGGCCAAGCGCGGCTCCAAGAAGTAGCCGATCCCATCCCGGGCCTCTATCGAGCCGCTACTGTTCCAGGACCGCGTAGATGCGGCGCACCCCCGCGCTCGAGGACTGCTCCTTCTGGATCCGGAATTTCCCGAGGACCCCGGTGCGCTCGACGTGCGGCCCGCCGCAGACTTCCTTGGAGAAATCGCCTATCGTGTAGACCTTTACGGTCTCCTCGTACTTCTCGCCGAAAAGGGCGGTCGCGCCCGCGAGCTTGGCCTCGTCGAGCTTCATCATCTCCATCGTCACCGGAAGGTCGCGGCCGATCTGCTCGTTCACGATCGCCTCGACGCGCTCGAGCTCTTCCTTGGTCATCGGGGCCCCGTGCGAGAAGTCGAAGCGCATCCGCTCCGCGGTGATGTTGGAGCCTTTCTGCGCTACGTGGTCGCCGAGCACGACCTTGAGCGCCTTCTGCAACAGATGGGTCGCGGTATGGTACTTCGTCGAGATCTCGGAGTGGTCGGCGAGGCCGCCCTTGAACAGCTGCTCCGAGCCGGCGCGGGAAAGTTCCTGGTGCTTCTTGTAGGCCTCGTCGAATTCGCGCCTGTCCACCTTCATGCCGTTCTCGCCCGCGAGTTCCTCGGTGAGCTCGATGGGAAAGCCGTAGGTATCGTAGAGCTTGAAGGCGAGGCGGCCCGACATCACCTTCTGCGGGTTCCGCAGGAGGTTGGGCAGCATCTTCTCGAACTCGTGCTCGCCCTTCTGCAGGGTCTCGAGGAATTTCTCCTCTTCCTTCGAAAGCTCGTCGAGGACCCGCTGGCGGTTTTGGGAGAGCTCGGGGAACGGTCCCGAGAAATTGTCGACGACGGCGGCCGCGGGCTTGGCCAGGAAGGCGCCCTCTATGCCCAGCTTGCGGCCGTGGCGCACGGCGCGGCGGATTATCCGGCGCAGTACGTAGCCGGCGCCTACGTTCGAGGGCATGACCGCCTTGGGATCCCCCAGGATGAAGGTCGCCGTGCGAACATGGTCGGCGATGATGCGCACCGAGCGGTCCTTCTCGGCATCGCTCCTGTATCCATAGGCGGCTATCGATTCGATCGACTCGATGATCGGCCCGAAGGCCTCGGTGTCGTAGACGGATCTCTTGCCCTGGAGGATGCAGACCGTACGCTCGAGGCCCATGCCGGTGTCGACGTTCTGCGCCGGAAGCTTGACGAGAGTCTTCTCGTCGACTCGGTTGAATTCCATGAAGACATTGTTCCAGATCTCCATCCATCGCTGGGAGTCGGTGCCCTTGTTGGAACCCGCGGGAGGTGGTCCGTCCCCTACCCAGAAGAATATCTCGGTGTCGGGTCCGCAGGGACCCGTCGGGCCGGCGGCCCACCAGTTGTCCTTCGCGGGCAGATAGGCGACTCTGTCGGGCGGCACTCCGAGCGTCTTCCAGGCCTCCGCGGACGTCTCGTCCCGCGGGGCGTTCTCGTCGCCTTCGAACACGGTGACCGAGATCTTCCTCGGGTCGAGGGCGAGCCAATCCGGCGAGGTGAGGAATTCCCAGGAGTAGGATATCGATTCCTTCTTGAAGTAGTCTCCGAGGGACCAGTTGCCGAGCATCTCGAAGCAGGTGAGGTGGCTCTCGTCGCCGACCTCGTCGATGTCGCCCGTGCGGATGCACTTCTGGTAATCGGTAAGCCGCTTGCCGGCCGGATGGGGCTCCCCGAGAAGATAGGGTACGAGGGGATGCATGCCCGCCGTGGTGAAAAGCACGGTCGGATCGTTCTCTGGTATCAGGGACTTGCCGGAAATCTCCGCATGGTCCTTGGATTTGAAGAATTCGATGTATTTCCTGCGCAGGTCGTGGATCGTGATCATGGCGGCGAGTGTATAGGCCCGCGAGGCGAACCGTCAACGACCCTGTCGGGCCGGCCCGCTCAGCAGGCCTTCGCGGCCGCGGGGTGCTCGGCTTTCTCCTCCGCCTCGGCGTCGGGGTAGCGGCTGCGTATCTCCTCTATGCGGGGCAGGATCTCGAAGAAGGCCGCGACGATCTCGGGATCGAATTTGACGCCCGACATCGAGCGGATCTCGTCGTAGACCTTGCCGGAATCCCAAGGCTCCTTGTATACGCGCTTGGAGATGAGGGCGTCGTAGACGTCCGCGACGGACACGATGCGGCCGCCAAGGGGTATCTCCTCGCCCTTGAGCTTGCGGGCGCTGCCGTCCGGGCCGCATTCGATAGGAGAGGAGATGGGATCCTCGGCCCAGATGTCCACCATGCCGGGATAGCCCGTGCCGTCCCAATTCTCGTGATGGCGGAGCGCCACTTCGGCGGAGATTATGTCGAGCTCCGATTGGGTGTCGACGAACAGCTTGGCGCCGAAGCAGGTATGGGCCTGCATTACCCGGTACTCGTCGGGCGTGAAGCGCGCAGGCTTCTTGAGGATGATATCGGAGATCGCGACCTTGCCGACGTCGTGGAGCATCGCGGCCATCTTGAGCGTGTCCTTGGTTCGCTCTCGCTCCCTCTCCGGGATCCCGCGGTTGAACGCCCAGCGGTCGTATATCTCCGCCGCGTAGCCCGCGACTCGGTTGACGTGGGCCCCCGTCTCCTTGGGATCGCGCATCTCGGCCATTCGGTTCATCCGCAGGATGATGGAGCGCGTCATGTAGGCGCGCTCCAGGGCGTTGGTCGCGCTCGACGCGAAATGGCCGACGATCTTCTCGTCCTGTGCGGTGAAGGGCACGACTTCGCCCGTTTCGTCGAGGGCGTTCAGCACCGAAATCACCCCGATGAGGTTCCCCGACGAGGTTATGAGGGGTAGCGCGAGTATCGAGCGTGTCTTCCAGCCGTTCTGTTTATCGAAAGAGGGGTTGAACTTATAGGGTCTATCCGGGGGAATCTCGTAAGCGTCGTCGATGCGCAGCACGACGCGATTCTTGGCCGCGTAGCCGGCGACTCGAGATTCGTCTATCGGGATGCGGGCATTGCTCATAGGCAGTTTTTGCCCTGGCGGCAGTCGTTTCTCGAGCGTGGCATTTTGGCTGTACTTGAAGACGAGCTGTTCGCCTTCTCGTACGTATATCGTTCCGGCATCTGCATTTAGTACGCGTCGAGCTTCCATGAGGATGCGTTCGAGAAGAATGTCCGCATCCTGGATCTTGCTGAGATCGGAGTCGATTTGAAAGACTAGGTCGCGATAATCCAGCTTCTTGGACGACATTGGCTCTCCGAAGTAATTCTCGGCCTTTTTCTACTGTATATTAATTACGCGAATTTTTCAATTTCCATTTCACCTCCTCATGAAAGCAATTTTCGGTGCAACACCTCATGAAGATATATACTCTGAATGAGTGTTCATTCTTTTATCGGGAGAGCTTTATGCCGAATGTTCTCGTGACGGGCGCTTTCGGGAATGTCGGGAGGAGCACGGTCGCCGCCTGCCTGGCCGAGGGCGATAGAGTCACCGTGCTCGAAACGGAGACGAAGCGCACAAAGCGGCTCGCACGGCAGTTGGCGCGAGCCTGGGCAGTAATCGGGCGCGAGCCGAGACTGCTCTTCGGCGACGTTCGCGATCCCGAGGTCGCGCGGCGCGCAGTGGCGGGGCAGGACGCCGTGATCCATTTAGCGGCAATCATCCCGCCCGCGGCCGACCGCTTCCCGGATTCGGCCCGATCCGTGAATGTCGGCGGCACGGCCAATCTCGTCGCCGCCATCCGCGCCGCGTCGCCGCACGGGTCGCGAAGCCCGCGCTTGGTATTCGCCTCCAGCGTGGCCGCCTACGGCGACCGCGTATCCGACTACTGGATCAGCGTCGGCGACGACCTCAAACCGAGCCCCGGCGATGGGTATGGCAGGACGAAGGTAGAAGCGGAGGCATTGATCCGGCGTTCCGGCCTGCCGTTCGTGATACTTCGGCTGGGAGCGGTGATGTGGCGCAAGAAACTCGATCCCGATCCCCTCCTCTTTTCGATGCCGCTTCGAACCAAGCTCGAGATATGCCACACGGAGGATACGGGCAGGGCCTTCGCGAAGGCCGCCCGCGCGCAGGCCATCCTCGGCAGGACCTTCGACATCGGCGGCGGCGAGAGCTGCCGCACCGATTACAGGAGCTTCCTCGACAGGATGCTCGACCTCATCGGCCTCGGCGGTGTCGCGCGCTTCCCGGCCGAGGCTTTCGCCCGCTCGGGCTTCCATTGCGGATGGTATGCCGACTCGGACGAAGCGGAGGCCGACCTGGGCTTCAGGAGCAAGGGGCTCGAGGATTACTACGCCGAAGTGGCCCAGGAGACGAGGCATATCCGCCCCCTGGCCGCCATGGCCGCGCCCTTCATAAGGCTCAGGATGCTCGCCGCGAGCCCCTTCTGGCAGGCGCGCATGCCGCGCCCCAGGCCGAACTGCGAAAGTCTGCGAGACTGACGGGCCATACGCCGTCGGCCTTACAGCGGCGCGGGCTCCGTTAGCTCGATCAATGGAGGAAGGCTTGCCGGATCCGAAGGGGGCTTGAGCTCGACGCCGAAGCTGTTTTCGACCGAGAGTTTGATGAAGTCGATGACATCCTCGGGCCCCACGTTGATGCCGATGCTCCGCGAAATGCGCACGGCGTCGAGGCTGCCCAGGAAGTAGACGGCGATAGCCGCCATCGCGCGCTTGGGAGCGAAGTCCATCTCGACGCCGCGCGCGGCGGCCAGCTCCTCGACGAGGCCCGCGATCAGGGTCGCGAGACGTTCGAGCTTGCCCTCGAGCCCGGCGCCCTTGTCGGCCTCGGCGAGGATTATGGAGATGAGGTCCACGTCGGCGAAGAGCTCGGGCAGGAAACGGTACACGATGAGAGCGAGCCTGTCCTCCGGCTTGCCCGGACCCGATATCGCTCCGGCCAGGGCGGCGAAGAAGGCTTCCCAGCCTTCCTCGATGACCGTGCGGATGATCGCTTCCTTTCCGTCGAAATAGGTGTAAATCGAGCCGACGGGAAGGTCGACTTCTCGCGCGAGGTCCGAGACCGAGGTGCCATAGAATCCATGGGCGGCGAAAAGACGCTTGGCCGCCGCCAGGATAGCCAACCGCTTGCCCTCATCCCTCTCCCTTGCCACGGTCAGACCTCCTCGAAGATTCCTGCGCGCTTGTCCTTGCGAACCCTGTCCCAATCGAAAATGCGGCCGTTCATCGCCACGTAAACGCCATAGGGCAGGAGCTGAACCGCCGAGAACGCCGTTCCGAAGTTGAAGAGCGCGTCGGAACCCTGAACTTGAAAGGGAACCATGGCGCCCGTGAGGACTATGGTCTTCGGGAGTCGGGCAGGCCCGATGAGCCCAGCGGTCTCGGCCATGGTGTCGGTGCCGTGGGTGATGAGGATTCGGTCTTCGACCGCCTGCTCGCAGGCGACGAGTACCGAGCGCCGGTTCCCATCCTGCATTTGAAGACTGTCTATCAGTTGATTCAGCTCGATCGAGACGGCTACGGTCACCCTGATCTGCTTGAGGATCTCGGGAAGATGGCTCGCCTTGAAGGTGAGCTCTCCCTTGATCGCATCGTAGGCTTTGTCGAAGGTTCCTCCGGTGACTATTACCCGAATCGGCTTTGGGATCATGTCTCCACTATGGCTTCGAACCCGCCTTTGGACAAGTGCGACCTCTTGACGCTTTTAGGGATATTTGTAAAATAGCCGTCTCATTCTGTCCACTCGGCAGTATCTCTATAATTAGGAGCATTGTACGCATGAAACATAGGTTTATTGTAGTTTGCACGCTTTCATTGCCAATTTCCCTCCTCTGCTTCTCCTGTTCGAGTCCACGTCCCCAATCGAAGATCGACAACGCCCTCATCGAGCTTAGTTCTTTGGATGAACAGGAAATACCCGGATATCTGGAAAGCCTCGAGCGAATGGACCCAATCGCGCCTTACTATCGAGACCCTTCGACCCGGGAGAGCACCCTCCAGTTCTTTTCGTCGCTCACCCAATCCGAATCGGTGGCGCGCGCCATCTTGGACTTCTCGGACAAATTCGGCGTCCGGCCTTCGCTCTGTTTCGCCCTCGCCCTCGAGGAGAGCGATTTCAAGGTTGACGCGATAAACAAGAATGGGGATTCGGTCGATCGCGGACTCTTTCAACTCAATTCCAAGTCTTATCCCAGGCTCGGAATACGGGATTTCTACGACCCGGGAACGAACGCCCGATACGGCATTTCCCACCTTAAGAGCTGTCTCGCCCAGGCGGGCAATGAGGTGGCCGCCTTGGCGATGTACAACGCGGGAAACGGTCGGGTCGAACGCGGGGCGACTCCCCAGAAGACCCTCAACTATATTTCGCGCATTCTCGCCTACGAGAGCAATATTTCGAGCCTATTCGCGGCCAAGGCGCTGACCGCGGCGAGCCCCGCCGTTCCCGGCATCGCGAGGCTCATCGCCCAGAGCGTGAGCGTCGGCCTGGTCTCGAATACGGTCGCGCGAAAAGACTAGCCGCCCCTAGCGGCGGTGGTTCCATACCGGCGAGGAGAAGCGTTCGGACGCCAGGCGCCGCGCCTCGGCCTCTTCGGCCGGGCTGAGCGCGAGCGGCGAGAGCTCGGCGCCCCAGGCCGACGAACAGCCGCCTATGATCGCCCGGGCGGCTTCGCCGTACGCGACCGGCCGGCCGAGTATGGTCCGCAGCGATGTAACCCGCGCCTTTACGTCCTCGATGAGCCTTCCCTTGATCTTCTCCGCCGGCACTTTGAGGATCGAAAACATGCGTTCGAGCTCCAAATCGAGGAGGACCGTGCCGTGCTGGAGCACGCAGCCCTGCCTTCTCGTCTGGGCATTGCCCGAAATCTTCTTGCCTCCCGCGGCTATGTCGTTGATCGGCTGGAATGCGGCGTCGACACCCAGGATGGCCAGGCTTCGGACCAATCCTGCGCAGATGCGGCGGTAGGACTCGAGGATATCGTCGGGCGCGAGCTCATGCCCGAGGGGGAGGACGATCGAGTAGGTTATCTCCCCGTCATGATACACGGCCCCGCCCCCGGTGAGCCGGCGGACGGCGTCGACTCCGTGGGCGCGGCAGGCCTCGAGGTCGACTTCGGCGTCGAGGGATTGGAAATACCCGACCGTGACGCAGGGAGGGGACCAGCGGTACAGTCTCAACACCGGTGGCGACTCGCCTCTGGACACCGAGCCGAGCAAAGCCTCGTCGATGCCCATGTTGATCGCGCCGGGAAGCGCGCCTGCGGCGCCGGAATCAACGAGCCTGAGTTTCATGGGACGCCTCCGCCAGAGCCTGGGCGATATCCGCGGGCGAAGCGCCGAAGAGACGCAGCGGCGGCCTCGAGAAAAGGGATAGCGCCGCCTTCTCCACGCGGTCGACCGGCGTACCGGCGAGTTCCGCCTCGGCGGCTTCGAAGGCCTCCTCCGGATGGGCGAAGAAATCGCCCCGCACGACGACCCGCAGGACGATGCCCGCTTCGGCCTCTACCTCGACCCGGAGGAGCTTGCCTCCCGGAATTTTACAGTCCCGCCGGCTTATCATGTGCGCTTTCGAATCCGGCCCGAGCGTGAAAGCTCGTCCGCGCCAGGGGGGCCGATACGACCGAGGCGAAGCCCTTCGAACGGGCTTCCTCGGCAAGCTGGTCGAATTCCTCCGGAAGGAGGTACCGCGCGACTTCCGCCTGTAAGGCGCTCGGCCTCAGGTATTGGCCGAGCACGAGGCTGGAGCACCCGGCCGCGCGGAGATCGTCCAGGACCTTCAGGATCTCGTCTCGCTCCTCTCCGAGCCCCAGCATGAGACTCGACTTGACGACGGGCGAACCGCCCCGCTCCCGCGAGCGCTCCGCCGCGAGGGACAGCGTCCGGAGGCTCGCCCGGTAGGAGGCCCGCGCGTCTCGAAGGCCTTGGAGCCGTTCGACGACTTCCACATTGTGGGCGAGCACGTCGGGAAGCGCGTCCAGGACGGTCTCGATCTCTCCATCGCGGAAGTCGGGCACGAGGAGCTCGACTCGCACGCCCGGGCCGAGGGCCTTGATCGCCCTGGCGCAGGCGGCGATGTGCGCGGCGCCTCGGTCGGGTAGATCGTCGCGATCGACGCTCGTGACGACCGCGTAGCTCAGCCCGAGCTCGGCGACGGCGCTGGCCAGCTCTTCCGGCTCCTCGAGCCTGGGCGGCTCGCCCTCCTTGCCGTGCGATACCGCGCAGAATCGGCAGCCGCGGGTACAGACCGAACCGAGCACCATGAAGGTGGCCGTCGCGGCTCCCCAGCATTCGGCCTTGTTGGGACATCGCGCCGAGTCGCAGACCGTAGCCAGAGCCCGGCGCTCCAGCATCGAGGAGACTCGGCGCCAGTTGCCCCCGGAGGGAAGGTCTACGCGCAGCCAGGGGGGCAGTCGCGAGCCAGAGCTCGCGCGCGAGCCAGAACTCGCGCCCGATCCGGAGTTCGCTCGCGCGGTCATGGCGAGGGCCTGACCTCGCGAGCCGGCCGGCCCCTGGGCTTGGGTTCGCCGCCCCTGAAGGCGAAGGCGAGGAGGGAGGCCGCCTCGACGAGGCCGGATACGTCCTCCCTCCCCAGTACCGCGATGCGGAATATGGCCGCCTCGATGAGAGCGTAGAATAGGTCCCCCGCCGACTTGACGGAGAAGGGAGGGAAGTCCCCCTTCTTTTGGCCGTCTATGAGGAGACCGGCTAGGATGTGCCGCATCCTGATGGTGCGCCTGCGCACGCGATCGTCGGGGTCTCCGCCCGCCGCGCGGAGATGACCGAGGTAGTCCAGGATTACGGAAAGGAGCCGCCGGTGACCGGCGCAGGTCTCCACCACCATCGCGACGATGGCCGAAAGCTTGTCCGACTGGCTTCGCGACGGATCCGCCGCGATGACGCGGATCTCGGCCTCGAGGTTTTCCGTGAAGAGCTTGATGCTGAAAGTGAAGATTTCGCGCTTGTTCTTGAAATACAGATAGAGGATAGTGCGCGTAATGCCGCAGCGTTCGGCGATCTTCTGGAAGGTCGTATCCTCGTAGCCCTCGTCGACGAAGACATCGAGCGCCTTCCCCAGGATCTCGCGTTTGCGCTTATCGTGCTCGATCGTGATTGACAAGTTCACCGCCTCCGTCTTTGTGTTAGTATACATTCCAGCGCCTCTCAATGGAAGATCCGACGAAGCTTGTACGGGGCCACCGCCTCGGCTACTATCGATATGGGGCGGGGAGGTGGGGATGAGCTCGAACCGGAGGGTACTCGTCGCGAGACTCGAGGCCATAGAAGGCAGGGGAAGGCTGACTGCCCTGCCCGGCGATCGCCTCATGGAATTCCACGTCTCCCGCGCCGCGCGCGACGAGCTGGGCATAGAAGGGAGCTTGTTCAGGAGCACGGGGAACGTGATCCTCCCTGATTTCCGGGCCGCTCGTCTCCTTGCCAGACGGATAAACGAGAAGGTCGACGCCGCCCTCTTGCCCGAGAGGGCGGTCCGGGCGGGCAGGCTCAATGCCATGGCCCTCATCGACGAGATACTCCACGATGTCGCCAGGCTTTTTCGCGAGACCGCCGAGCCCGGCGCCTTTTCCCGAGCCCTCGCCGATCTCGAGCGCTCCTTGGGCGCGAGGGCGCTCGACGCCCTCCTCCTCGCCTTCGTCGAGCGCTTCCCTCCCCTTTCGGTATACGAAGGTCGGGAATCGGCGGCCGCTTGGCTGGCCGATCGGCCCGACGGCGCGGCAGGGCCGGCGCGAGGCTCCGTCGCGCGAGCTTCCGGCGCGACGAACCGCGAGCTCGCGGCCGAGGAGCTCCTCCTTCTCCGCCTCGCGAACGAGAACCCCGCCTTCGCGCCCTTCCGCTTCCTCTTCGACGAGACGATCCTAGCCGTCGTCGGCTCGCCCGAGGCCGAGGCCTACGAGGAGGCGATAGGCATCCTGGGTAGGAGCTTCGCGTCGATGCCCAAATTCGGACCGGACGACCAGGACCTCCTGACGATGCTCCGAAGCCCGGCCGCCGCCGCGCCCTATTCCCTGCCCGGGCAGCTCGACTACATCCGGAGCCGTTGGGGACTCGTGCTGGGCGATCGGCTCCTGCGCCTCCTCGGTTCCCTCGATCTGATCCGCGAGGAGGAGAAGCCCCGCTTCCCTGGCCCGGGGCCGACGAGGGCCTACGTCTATTCGGGGATGGAGCGGGAGTACGAGCGCTTCAGCCCCGACAAGGACTGGATGCCCAACGTAGTCATGATCGCGAAGAGCGCTCTGGTCTGGCTCTATCAGCTCTCCCGCTCCTACGGCCGCGACATCCGGACGCTGGACGCCATACCGGACGAGGAGCTCGACGTCCTGGCCTCGCGCGGCTTCAACGGGCTCTGGCTCATAGGGCTCTGGGAGCGCAGCCCCGCGAGCGCCGAGATCAAGCGGCGCTGCGGCAACCCCGAGGCGGCGGCGAGCGCCTACTCGCTTTTCGACTACGAGATCGCGTCCGAGCTCGGCGGATGGCCCTCCCTCGAGCGCCTGCGCGAGAGGTGCGGATGGCGCGGCATCCGCCTCGCCGCCGACATGGTGCCCAACCACTCGGGGCTGGACTCGTCCTGGGTGCGGGAAAGGCCGGAGCTCTTCATCCAGTCCGACCAATGCCCCTTCCCCGGCTACAGGTTCGAGGGCGGCGATCTCTCGGGAGACGGCCGCGTGGGCATCTGGCTCGAGGACCACTATTACGACCGCACGGACGCCGCTGTCGTCTTCAAGCGCCTCGACCGCTCCTCGGGAAAGGTCTCGTACATCTATCACGGGAACGACGGGACCGGACTGCCCTGGAGCGATACCGCGCAGATCGACTTCCTCAGGAAGGACGCGCGCGAGGCGGTCATGGAGCGCATCCTCCACGTGGCGCGCAACTTCCCGATCATCCGCTTCGACGCGGCGATGATCATGGCGCGCAGGCACTTCAAGCGGCTCTGGTACCCGGAGCCTGGCCAGGGAGGCGACATTCCCTCCCGCTCCGAGAAGGCGCTGCCGCCCGAGGACTTCGATCGGGCGATGCCCGAGGAATTCTGGCGGGAAGTCGTGGACGTCTGCGCGAGGGAGGCGCCGGATACGCTCCTCCTGGCCGAAGCCTTCTGGATGATGGAAGGCTACTTCGTCCGCACGCTCGGCATGCACCGCGTGTACAACTCGGCCTTCATGAACATGCTCAAGCGCGAGGAGAACGCCAAGTACCGCGAGACCATCCGCAACACCCAGGAGTTCGACAAGGACATCCTGAAGCGCTTCGTCAACTTCATGAACAACCCCGACGAGGAGACCGCGGTGGCCCAGTTCGGGAAGGGCGACAAATACTTCGGCGTCTGCACGCTGATGGCGACCATGCCGGGCCTCCCGATGTTCGGCCACGGCCAGCTCGAGGGCTACGAGGAGAAGTACGGGATGGAGTACCGCCGCGCCTACCGCGACGAAGCGCCGGATCGCGCCCTCGTGGAGCGGCACGAGCGTGAGATATTCCCCCTGCTGAAGCGCCGCAGGCTGTTCTCGGGCGTCGAGCGCTTCCTCTTCTACGACCTCGTCCGCCCCGACGGCTCGGTGAACGAGAACGTCTTCGCCTATACGAACGGCGACGGCGCCGAGCGCGCCCTCGTGGCCTACAACAACGCCTACGCCCGGGCCGAGGGCGCCTTGCGCGACTCCTGCTATTACGCGGAGAAGCTCCCGGACGGCCAGAAGCGCCAGGCGCGGGGAAGCCTCGCAACCGCTCTCGGACTCGCGGCGGGCGGCGATGGAGGTCGGAGGTTCTGCGTCATGAGGGAACAGCGATCCGAGCTCTGGTTCATCCGCCGCGCTCGCGAGATCGCCGATGGCGGCCTCAAGCTCATCCTCGACGGCTACCAGAGCCAGGTCTTCCTCGATTTCTTCGAGGTCGAGGACGACGAGCGAGGCCTGTACTCCGCGGTGCACGATGCTCTGGCGGGCGCGGGGGCGCCGGACTTCTCGGCGGCCGTTCAGGACGTCGCGCTCAAGGATCTCTATGCAGCCTTATACGCAGTCATGACACCCGAGCTTCTCGCCTGGGCGAGGGATCTCGCCGCCGGCCTTCGCGTCCCCGGCCCGGCGACCGGCGCCGCCGAGAGGGTCGCCGCGCAGGGCGCGCGCGGCCCACGAGAAGCCGCTCCTAGCTCGGCATCCCTAATCAAGGCGACTCGCGCCCCCGCGCTGGCCTTCTATTCCGCGACGCGCGCACTATTACGCGAGCAAGCCTCCGAGGAGGGCTTGCCCGGGGATAGGTCCGCAGTCGCGTCGCGAGCGACGCGCGCACTATTACGCGAGCAAGCTTCCGAGGCGATATCGGCGAGCGAATCGGAAAAGCTCCGGGCGGCCTTGGCGAAGAAAGACGCCGCAGCCGCCAAAGCCGCGTCGGCCCGCTTCATCGCTTCGCTCTCGGCCTTCGTCGCGGCCGCGAAGGAAGCCGCCCCAGTCCTCTCGGCCGCCTCGAGGCGCTCGGCGAGCTCCGAGGATGAAGAGGCCGCGCTTCTCCTCGCGCGGGGAATAGCCGAGCCGGGCAAGGCGGAGCTCGCGCTGTGCTTCGCGCTTCTCGACGGCCTTAAGGCGCTCTGCTCCGCGGACGAGGTCGAGACCCTGGATGCCGCCCTCGGGGCACGGCGCATCGTCGACCGCTATTGCTTCGACCGCAAGCTCCGCGAGGCGCTGCGAGGGTCGGGGATGCACGGGGACGAGGCATATGCGGGCATAGCCATCGCCAAGGCCCTGTTGCCGAGGATCGGAATTTCGAGGTCCGCGGCCGAAGAGGCTTCCGGCTCGAGCCCGAAGTCCGATCGCGCGTCGGCGATCGCGGATTTCGACTTCGACGAGGAGCTGCGCGGCCTTTTGGGCTTCAATGTCTTCGACGGTCTCACCTGGTTCAACAAGGAGCGCTTCGAGGAGACGATGAGGATGAGCGGCATATTCGGCGCGATCGCGAACGCGACCGGCGACTCGACCCTCGGGATCGGATCGGCTCGCAGAGCACTATTGTTCATCGAAGCGGCCGCCGAGGCCGGATATTGCTTCGATGCCCTCGAGGCTGCGGTCACGAAAATCCCGCCCGAGGACGGAAAGAAATCGAAAGCGGTCGAAAAGGCAAAGCCGGCTCGAAAAGCTCCGTCGTCGAAAGCTCCGTCGTCGAAAGCTCCGTCGTCGAAGCAGAAGGGCGCGAAGAAATGAAGAACCCCGATTTCGGGGCCTTCGATTGGAGGACCCTGAAGGAGAACGTCGGCGAATTGATCTCGCGCTCCTATCCCTCGGGCGACTATCACCGCCTCTACGTGGGCGCGATCGAGGGCGCCTGGAGGCGAGGCTAGTCTCGATGGGGCTCGGAATAGAGGAGATCCTCCGCCCGGCCTTGCGCGACCGCTCGACGCGTTTCGTCTTCCCGAGCGAAATCTGCGCCGAGTCCTGGCTCGCGGAATCGCTGCGCGGCGGACCCGGCGCCCTCGAGGCCGATCGCTTCCTCGGCTGGGACCGGCTGAAGGAGCTGGCCGCGATCGTCGACGGACGCCCTCCCGCCGACGACTCGCTTCGCAGGATATTCGCCGCGAGTCTCCTCGCGGAGAACGAGGAGCGGCCTTTCCTGTCTTCGGTGATTAGCCCGGCCTACGCGGGCCTGTGGCAGCCCTTCGCCGGCTACGTGGCCTCGCGGCTTCCAGCGCTCGGCCGCCTGCCGGCGGCCCTTCGCTCGGCCGGCCCCTCGGCGCGGAAGCGGATCCCCGAAGCGGGCGAGGACCCCGTCGCGGCCGATTGGCTCGCCATCCGCGCGCGCTACGAAGCCTTCCTTCGCGGGATAGGCCGCTTCGAGCCTTCCTACGAGCCGCATTCCTTTCGGGCCCTCGAGGGTAGGACGGTCATATTCTTCCCCGAGCTCATAGAGGACTTCGAGGAATACCGTTCCGCTCTGGAGTCCGACCCCTCCATGAGACTGATAGCGCTGCCGCGCGAGACCGTCGAGGCTCGCCTCCGTCGCCCCGAGACAGCGCTCGCCGAGTTGCGGCTGGTCCTCTCCGAGGTCGGCGAGCTCCTCGACTCGGGACTGGAAGCCGAGCGCATCGCGATAACGGTGCCGGGCCTGGAGGGCTACCGTCCTTACTTGGAGCGCGAAGCCTCCCTGCTCTCGATACCCCTGGCCCTGCGCTCGGGCACCGATCTCTCCGCGACTCCGGGAGGCCGGCTCTTCGCCGCGCTCCGAGCGGCCTACGACTCCGGCTTCGCCTTCGACTCCCTGCGCGATCTCCTCCTTTCGCCCGCCTGGCCGTGGAGGGATCCCGCCATCGGGCGCGGCATCATCGACGAGGGCCTGCGGCTCCACGCGGTCGCCTCGTGGCGCGAAGGAAGCCGAGTTCGCGACGTCTGGGAGGCGAGCCTGAAGGGAAGTCTCCTGTCGGCCTACCGCAGACTCAAGGCGCGGATAAGCGCCATGGCCACGGCTCCGGATTTCCGATCGCTCCTGAAGTCATATGGCGCATTCAAGTCGGAGTTCATGTCCAAAGAGCGCGGGGATTGGGATCCCGGCGCCGACCTCACCCTGGCGCGCTGCGTCGTCGAGCTCGAGAATCTGGTCCGGGCGCAGGCCGAATCGGGCCTCGAGGTACCCGGGTGCTACGGCCTCTTCATGCGAGGCCTGGAATCGATGCCTTACGTGAGCGCAGGAGGCGCCGCGGGCGTGCCCGTCTACGAGTGGCGCGTAGCGGCCGGCATCTCCCCGGAGCGGCATTTCATCCTCCACGCCTCGCAGGACGCCCTGGCAGTCCCCGACCGCGGCTTCGACTACCTGGGAGAGGCGATGCGCGAGGAGCTCGGCGCTGTCCGCGACTCGGCGCCGGCCTTCATAAAGGCCTACGCGCTCTCGGGCGCTCGGGTCGATTTTTCCTGCCCCGAGAAGGGTTTCGCCGGCGAAGAGGCGGTCCACGGATTCCTGACGTCGATCTCGGGCGGCGAGGCTCCGGGCAGGGAACCGGACCGATCCTACGCCGAAGAGGCTTCGTGGCTGTCGGGGCGGGGGCCCCGACCATCCCGGCTCCACGGGACCCAGGCCCTGGGTCTCCGGGCCCTGGTCAACGCGCCTGTCTTCGCGCCGGGGAAAGGGGCCTCGCTCGAAGCCGGGACCGCGGCCCTCGCCGCCGCCCGTCTCTCGCGCCGCGGCAAGGAAGGCGCCGTATCCCGCCCCGGCATCGACTCGACTGCGATCGATTATTACCTTTCCTGCCCCTACTCCTACCTCTACTTGAGGCTCCTCGACGCCGGCCCGAGCTCCTCGGGGATATCCTTCGCCGACGCCCTCTTCATCGGCGACGTATACCACGAGACTCTCGCCCGTCTCTTCGCGCGGATCGGCGACGCCGACGGGCGATTCAGGCCGGAGCGATCGGCCGAGTATAGGAGACTCGTCGGGCCCTGCCTGGACGAAGCCTTCGCCGAGCTCGCCCAGAAGCGCGGAACCTTCGTGGGGGTCGTGCTCGAGGCCTACCGCGGCAGACTGGCGAGCCACATCGAGAATCTGGTGGAGGCCGAGGCTCGGCTCTTCCCCGACCTCGAGGTGGGACCGATCGAATCGGAGTTCGAGCTCGAATACCCGAAGGTCGCCGGAGGAGTCCTGCTCCGGGGCCGCATCGATCGCATATCGCGTTCCGCGAGAGGCGCCGTCGTGGTCGACTACAAGAAGGGGGTCCTTCCATCGAAATCGCAGGTCGCTCCCGATGAAGCCGGCGCGATAGCGGAGGCCCAGGTTCCCTGCTACCTGCGCCTCGTCGCCGCGAACTTCGGCGGCGAGGCCATCGACTCGGCCTGGTACATATCGATCGAGGGCGATTCGAGGCGCGAAGCCGGCTACGCGGCCTGCGCCTTCGGGGACGCGACGTCCTATCGCCTTGCCGAAGGCTCCGGCGACGGGCCCTACGTGCCGCGCTCGTCGCTCGAGCCCTTCCTCGAGGCCTTCGACGCGGCGCTGCGCGAGACGGTCGAGGGCATCTTCGCCGGGAATTTTCCTCTCGCGCCCAAGGATACCCAGAAGACGGCCTGCGCGAGCTGCGGGGCGCGGGGCATCTGCCGCGAGCGCTACTCCCTGCGCTTCGGCGAGGGCGCATGAGCCCGGCGCGCGAGCATAAGCTCGTCGAGGACCTCGAGGGGGCTCAGCGCGTCGCCGCGACCATAGCGGGGAACGTCGTCGTGGCGGCCGGAGCGGGCTCGGGCAAGACCACGGTGCTCGCCGCGCGCTACGTGAGACTGCTCGAAACGGGGCGGATGCCCTCGGGCGAGCGGGTCCACGTACGCAACATCCTCGTGCTCACCTTCACGCGGAAAGCCGCGGCGGAAATGTATTCGCGCATCCACGGCGCCCTCTCCGCCTCCGCCGCCCGCGCTCGCGATCTGGGTATCGCCGGCGACGCTGGCGTCGCTCGCGATCCAAGGATCGCCGGCGACGCCAGCGTCGCCAAGCACCTAGCCGCCTGTCTCGCGGACTTCTCGCAGGCGCAGATATCCACCTTCGATTCTTTCGCCGCCCGCGTGGCGCGCTCCGGTTCGTCGCGCTACGGCCTGGCCCCCGACTTCACGGTAGACGAGGAGAGGGCCTGGCGGTCGGCGAGCGACCTCGCCCTATCATTCATCCTCGAACGCCGAGAGGAAGAGGCGATGCGCGACCTTGTCGCCTCGGCGGGGCTCGAAGGCGCGCGCGATGAAGTCCTGGCCTCTCTGGCGCTCAAGCGCATGAGCCTCTCCTCTCCGCCAGATTTCTCAGCTTTCCACGAGCGCCAGGCGGCCCGGCTCGAAGAGCTGGCCGCCGATGCCAAGCGGAAGATACTCGCGATGAGGGCGGCGGCCCTCGTCTATTCGGACGTGCGCACGACGCCGACCTCGAAGGCCTGGCTCGAGGCCCTCGAGTCCCTTCCCGAGGATACGGGTCCCGAAGATACGGGTCCCGAGGACGGCTTCCTAATCTTTCTCGACCGCCTTACCCGCCTGCGCAAGCCGTCCTCGATTTCGCGCGACGAGGCTTCCATCTTCCTATCCGATTGCGTCCCCGACCTGAAGAAAGCGGCGGAGGCCTACGCAGACATCGCGGCCACGCGGGCCGCCCATCCCGGAAGGCTGTCCCTGTACAGCCTCCTCGGCGACTTTCGGGCGAGATGGGACGACGCCCGGAGAGCCGAGAAGACCCTCGCGTTCCGTGACGTCGCGCAGCTCGCCCTCGATGTCCTCGAGGCCGACCCCGCCGTCCTGAGACATTACAGGGGTCTATTCCGCTATCTGATGATCGACGAGTTCCAGGACGACGACGAGCTGCAGAAGCGCGTACTCTTCCTCCTCGGCGGCCGTGAGGACTCGCGGCTCGCCGAGGACAAGCTCTTCTTCGTCGGAGACGAAAAGCAATCCATCTACCTTTTCCGAGGCGCCGACGTCTCGGTCTTCAGGCGGCTCGCGGAGGATCTCTCGGCCGGGGCGGCGCGGACCCCGGCTTCCGCGGAATCGGATACGGCGGCCGGCCCAGGTGCGCTGGCTCTCTCGAGCAATTTCCGCAGCGAACCCGGCGTCATCGCGATGATAAACGCGATCTTCCCGATCGTGATGGCCCCGCGCGACGCGGAGGCGGGGCACGAGGACTTCGAGGCCCGCTTCTCGCCCCTGGAGCCGAGAGCTCCAACGCCCGGCGTCGCCCCGAAGTTCGTGTACCTGGAGCTTCCTCGCCGATCGGGCGAGGAAGCCGCCGCGGAATCGAGCGGCGACGTCGACGGGCTCCGCGACCCGGCGGAAGCCGAGGCCTGGGAGGTGGCGCGCATCGTGCGCGGCGCGGTCGAAGGCGGGACCCTCTTCGTGGCTGATAGGGGCACGGGCCTCGCCAGGAAGGCCCGCTACGAGGACTTCGCCGTCCTCCTGCGCTCGACCGGGAACCAGGTCCATTTCGAGAAGTACTTCCGCCTTTTCGACGTACCCTACGGCTCGGAGAACGCCTGCGGCCTCTTCTCCGAGGCGGTCGCCTGCGACCTGTACTACGCGCTCCGGCTCGCCCTCTACCCCGCGGATCGCAACGCCCTCGCGGCCTTTTTCCGCTCGCCCTTCGCGGGCCTTTCCGATGATGCCCTGGTCGCGATCCTCGCCGACGGGGCGGATCGGGACAAGGCCGCGACGGAGCTTCGGCTCGCTCCGGAGACTCGCTCTCGCCTGCGCGAGAGCGACAGTCGCGGCTGGGATCGGGGCGTCGCGACGATCCGGACGATCGCCGCGATGGCCGACAGGTCCTCCATCTGCGACTGCCTGTCCTTCCTCTGGTTCGAGACCGGCTACCGCGCCGCGCTCCTCCTCGACCCCGTGGCCTCGGCCTTCGAAGAGCACTTCGAGCTGCTCCACTCCCTCGCGGCCCGGTCGGACTCCCGCGGAGAATGCCTCTCGGCCTTCGTGGCCGCCCTGGAGCCCCTCGTCGGGAAGCCGGACAAGCTCGAGATCGAGCTGCCGCGCGAGAGCTCGCGCGGCGTGAGGATCATGACCATCCACAAGAGCAAAGGGCTCGAATTCCCCGTCGTCATCGTCCCGCAGGCGAACAATGTCGGCCAGGAAAGGGGAGCCCGCGACCCCTGGTACTGGGAAGACGATCTCGGGCCCACCTTCCGGCCGCCCCCCTCCCTCGGATCCCGATCCCGCAACGCGTTCTACGAATCCGCGAAGGATCGGCGGGCCGCAAGGGAAGGAGCCGAGCTCAAGCGCCTCCTCTACGTCGCCCTCACCCGGGCGGAGTCGCATATCGTGGTGACCGCCACCGAGCCCCGCGGCGAGGACGCGCGAGGGAGGTCCTTCCGTTCCCTCCTCGCGGTCCCGCTCGGCCTTTTCGACCCGCCATCCCCGCTGTCCAAGGCCGTCGACGGTTCCGGAGCCGCGTCCGGTTCCGCCCTCGACCTGGCGCCGTTCGGAGCCTTGACGGCTCTTCCTTCCGGCGCCCTCGTCGGCTTCATTCCACAGCGGAGCGACCGCGACTACTTCGCCCTCGCGGCCGGTGCGCGACGACGCGGCCAGGCCGCCCGCGCCGCGGTCGAGACCGGCCTGGCGGCGATCCCGATCGTCGAGAGGCCGGCGAGGGCACTGTCCTCTTCCGTGAGCTCTATCGCTGCGCGATACGCTGCGCGATACGCTGCGCGATACGCGGAGCGATACGGCGATCGGCAGGCGAAGGAAGCCTTCCCGACGCCGGAAAGCCTCGAAATCCGACCCGATCTCGCCGCCCCGGGTGGCTTGTCCCCGGATAACTGGGGAAGCCTCGTCCATGCCGTGCTGGAGTCGCGGCTGCGCCCGCGCTCCGCCGGCCTACGACTCCCGGCGAGTCTCCAGAGCGCGCTCGAGACGGACTTGGGAAGCGAGGCGGAGCTTGTGGAAGCCGTCGCACGGGCCTCCCGCCTCGCGGAGGTCTTCCTCGATTCGGAACTGGGCCGTCGGGCCTCGGCTACCGAAGAGCGCTACGCCGAGATGAAGATCGCGATCGGCCTTCGCGTCGATCCGGCGCAAGCCCCAGGCGCGCATCGCGCGAGAGGAGTCATCGACCTCGCCTTCATCGAAGCCGATCGCGTCGTCGTGGTCGACTACAAGACGGATGCCGCGATCGCGGCCGGGGGCCACGACATGCAGATCGCCGCCTACGGGCGCGCCGCTTCGGAAATATTCGGCCTTCCGGCCGAGGCCTGGGTCTTCTACCTCTACGGCGGCGGGAAGGCGCTCCTCGTGGGCGAGGAAAGTTCGGCGCCCAGACTGGAAGACGCACCGGGCCCGAAGCCGACCTTCGCCCGGAGCTTCGGTCGTTTCCCCGATGCGGGGAGATAGGACCGCCGCGCCTGGATATTTGCTTGGAACGTAGATAATTATTCCGGAGTCTCGATCGGTCTGCCCTGGGGAGAGACCTGCGCTGGCGAAAAGCCCAAGCCGCGGCTTGCGAATCGCCGCGGCCTGCCTATACTTGAGGGAAGAAACCGATGAACAACGAGAATATACTTATAGTCGAAGACGAAAAGATCATAGCCCTCGATTTGCAGCGCCGTCTCGAGCGCTTCGGATATTCCGTCATCGGCATGGCGAGCGACGGGCAGGAGGCGATCACCCTGGCCCGCGAGCGGTCGCCGGACATCATCCTCATGGACATCATGCTCGCGGGGAGCATGGACGGCATCGAAGCGGCGAAGCAGATCCGCTCGCAGCTCGCCATACCGGTCATTTTCCTCACGGCCTACACCGACGAGAAGACCCTGGAGCGGGCGAAGGAAGTCGAGCCCTTCGGCTATATCCTAAAGCCGTTCAAGGAACGCGAGCTCTACACGACCATCGACATCGCGCTCTACAAGAACAGCATAGACAAGAAGCTCCGCAAGCAGGAGAGACTCTTCTCCGCCATCCTCCACTCGATAAACGACGGCATAATAGCGACCGACACCGAGATGGCGGTCGGATTCATGAACAAGGTGGCCGAGGGCATCACGGGCTGGACCGAGGCGGCGGCGAAGGGCCGCCACGCGGCGGGCATCCTCTCGATCCTCGATCAGAGGACCCAGCGGGCGCTTCTCGCGAGCGCGCCGCCCAACGTGGACGAGAAGCCCTTCTTCTTCAACGAGGCGGTGATCAGGAACGCCGTCGGGCAGAGCCTGCTCGTCGACGGCTCCATTACGAGGATCCACGAGAAGGAGAACGAGTCCGACGGCTTCCTCATCACCCTACGGGACATCACCGAGATCAAGCGGATGTCCGAGACCATCGACTACCAGGCCAGCCACGACAATCTGACCGGGCTTTCGAACCGGGAGGAATTCTCGTTCATGCTCAACGAGCTCCTCGCCTCCCTCCGGACTTCCGATGCCCGCCACGCCCTCCTCGTCATCGACATCGACCGCTTCAAGGCCATCAACGACACCTGCGGCAGCATGGCCGGGGACGAGCTCCTCCGGCAGATAGCGTCCCACGTCCAGGCCAATATCTCGCGCAAGGACATCTCCGCGCGCATCGGCGGCGACGAGTTCGCGATCATACTCAGGGACTGCGAGCCGGAGGACTCGATCAATGTCGCGAAGCGGCTCAAGGCCGCCGTCGAGGCGAGGAAGTTCGCGTGGCAGGCCTCGGTCTTCCCCGTGACCCTGTCCATCGGCATCGTGCCGCTATCGCAGGAAAGCGAGGACACCCACACCGTCCTCGCCTCGGCCGACGACGCCTGCCATCTCTCCAAGGAGGAGGGCGGCAACAGGGTCAACGTCTTCCACGCCAAGGACACCAAGTACCAGAAGCGCCGCGGCGACATGGAATGGATCGCGAAGATCAACAAGGCCGCCGAAGAGGGCCGCTTCGTGCTCTACCAGCAGGCGATAGTCCCGCTGTCCGACTCCGTCGACCTCAAGCCCAAGGCGGAAATCCTCCTCCGCCTCGTGAACGAGGACGGCACGATAGCGCGCCCCGGCGACTTCATCCCGGCAGCGGAGCGCTACAATCTCATGCCCCTCATCGACCACTGGGTCATCAAGAATTCGCTGGCCGCCTACAAGACCCTTACGGAGCGGGGCTCGGAGCTCGCGCAGCGCATCATCTCCATCAACCTGTCCGGCCCCTCCCTGCTCGACGAGTCCCTGGTCGACGTCATCCTCTACGAGGTGCGGCGCAACGCCCTCCAGCCTTCCAGCTTCTGCTTCGAGATCACCGAGACGGCCGCGATACAGAACTACGCCGCCGCCTCCCGCTTCATCCGGCGCCTCAAGGACGAAGGCTTCACCTTCGCGCTCGACGATTTCGGCTCGGGCTTCTCCTCCTTCGGCTACCTCAAGAACCTCCCGGTCGACTACCTCAAGATCGACGGGTCCTTCGTCCAGACGATAGACGAGTCCCTCGTGAGCTACACCATGGTGGACTCGATCAACGCCATCGGCCACGTGATGGGGATCAAGACCATAGCCGAGTTCGTCAAGAATCCGGAGATCAAGCGGAAGCTGACGGAGATCGGGGTCGATTATGCGCAGGGCTATCATATAGCGGAGCCGGTGCCGCTTTTATAGGGGGAGCGCGGCCGCGCGAAGCCTACCGCCCGCGCCAAGCCTGAATGATGCGCAGGCTCAATGCGCGGGTCCCAGCTTCGAGAAAATGGGAGCTCACTCGGTCCTCGGCTTGATGGCCCGATGGCCTGCGGAATCGTTCGCCCCCATTTTCTCGGCGTCCCGCGCCCCATGCCTGCGCCTGCGTCCCTATTGAGCGCGGGCGGCTCCCATCTCACCTACGTCGCCGATGCTTCCGCTGCTCCCCCTGCTTCCAGCGTCCTCGGCGCGCTCTGCGCGCCTCCGGTCGCTTACAGCACCCCCACTCTGCCCTTTTTCGATCCTGTACGGCCCTAGGCTAGGGCGCGGAAGCGCGGTTGACAGTCTTCGTCGCGCTCGCTATCCTTATTTCATGAACGGTATCGTACAGTATATCTTCTCGAGCAGGGGAGGCGCGTCATGAAGTTCGACGGGCTGAAGACCGACGTGGGCAGTTTCAATTTCGAGGGGCTGCGCGCCATGAGCTACGCGAGCACCAAGGGCTCGGAGGTCGGCGAGTGCCTCCAGACGATGGGAAGGATCAAGGACGGGGACTTCGACAGCTGGATGGGGGAATGGTCGCGTGCGGCGGAGCGCAACGCCCGGGACGCCGCCTCCTATCTCGAGAGCGGCCTCGCGGCGAGCGCCTGCGCCGCCTTCCACCGCGCGAGCAACTACTATCGGGCTGCCGAGTTCTACGCGAAGCACACCGAGCCGCGCCATCACGCGCTCTGGCTGCGGAGCCGAGAGTGCTTCATGGAAGCGGCCGAGCTCAACGATCCGGAGATCCGGAGCCTCTCGATCCCCTACCTCGGCACCAGCCTCCCGGGCTACCTCGTCAAGGTCGGCGGCGGCAAGAAGGCGCCCACCCTCATCGCGCACTCGGGCTACGACGGCAGCGCCGAGGAGCTCTACCACATGATCGGGGCCGTCGCCCCCGCGAACGGCTGGAACTGCCTCATCTTCGAAGGACCAGGCCAGCGGGGCGCCATCCACCTCGACCCGAGCCTTACGCTCCGGCACGACTGGGAAGTGCCCGTCAAGGCGGTCGTCGACTACGCCCTGACCCTTCCCGAGGTAGACGCCGACAAGCTCGCCCTCATCGGGTACTCGCTCGGGGGCTACCTCGCCCCCCGCGCCGTCGCCTTCGAGCACCGCATAAAGGCCTGCGTCGCCTCGAGCTTCCTGACCGACATCGGCCAGGCCTTCAGGGCCGTCTACCCCAGGATAATCCGGAACAGCGAAAAGAGCTTCAATTTCCTCTTCAGGATACTCATGCGCTTCCAGAAGGACATGAAATGGGGCTACGAGATGGGCGAATGGCTGATGGGCGTCAAGACGCCCCTCGAGTTCATCAAGTTCTGGGACGACTTCACCTTGAACGGCCTCCAGGATAAGATCGAGTGCCCTATCGTAAGCATCATGGGCGTCGACGAGATAGAACAGACGAGCCAAAAGGTCATCGACCTCGTCATGCGATGCGTGGGCGACATGAATGTGCAGTACCATCTGTTCGACAAGGAATCCGGCGGCGCCGCGCACTGCCAGATCGGGAACATGAGTCTCTCGCACGCGGTCATATTCGATTGGCTCAATCGCACCGTCGTAGAGGGCGAGCTGCATTGCTTCCCGAGGCTTAGGGACCTCGGCATGGACAAAGTGCGCGAGATCAAGAAAGGATGAAGCCGACATGAAGACCAGTCCGCCGGCGAGGGCGCGCGGCAGGCCCAGCGACGACGCGATCGATCGCGGCCTTCTCGAGGCCGCTCTCGCCGAGTTCAACGAGCGCGGCTACCATGCCATGAGCATGGAGTCCATCGCCGCCCGGGCAGGGGTGAGCAAGGTCTCCCTGTACAGGCGCTGGGATTCCAAGCCCGCCATCGTGGCCGAAGTCTTTCGCTTCATGAGCGAGACGGCTCCGCCCGAGGACCGCGGCAGCTTCGAGGCCGACATTCGCGCCCTCCTCGACGAATCCATCGGCTCGAGCGCCGCGACCTCCGCCGGCAAGATAGTCATGAGGACGATGGGGGAGATCAGCGGCGACCCCGAGCTTCTCGCCCTGTACCGCCGGCACCTGCTCACGCCCCGGATGGAGCAGCTGCGTACCCTGGTCAAGCGGGCAAAGGCCCGCGGGGAACTGCGCGCCGAAGTGCCGATCGACGTCGCTTGCGCCATGATCGCGGGCCCGCTCTTCCTGTACTACCTGACTCTGCTCGCGGATGCCGAGGTGGACATGCCGCGCGATCTCGCAAAGCGGCTGACGCGGACCATTCTCGGCGGGATAGCGAAATAGACCGCGGCGCGCGGGGGAAAATCCCAAGTACTTTGCCTGGCATAGATCTGCATCGCCAGCAGCCTATCTGCATGAGGCCTCGCGATCGGACAGGACGCCGCCTTCGTGACGGCGGATAGAGCTTTCGAGCGCTTAAAGGCTCGAACTCAAGCTCGTCGGATAGCGCGGACTATCCTCGGCTGGATCCGGACATGGCTCGTGCGTCGGCGAGTGTAAACGTTCAATTATTACTTACATTGTCTATTTCTAATTTCGCGGGCAGGACTATCGTAACCGTGGTGCGGTCGCTGAGTTCGCTCTGTATTTCTATTCCATACTCGGTGCCATACAGCGCCTTGATCCTTTTTATTACATTCTTGATCCCGATTGAATGGGATGATGAAAATTCCCCCTTGCTATCGATGTCGATTACGCTCTGTATGAGATCCGGAGTCATGCCGACGCCGTTGTCGGTAACGGTAATTATCAAATTGCCGCCGTCCAGGATGCTTTTTATTTCTATGGTACCCTTCTCCATCGATGGTTCGATGCCGTGGTAGATCGCATTCTCGACAAGGGGCTGGATTATCAGCTTCGGAACGTATAATTCTTCGGTACCTGGGGCGATGGCGATGGAAGTCTCCAATTTATCGTTATAGCGGTATTTCTGAATCTGCAGGTAGTTGCTCAGGCTGGCTATTTCGTCTTTGAGCAAAACGTGATCTTTGCCGTTGATAGTCGCGCGCATCAAATCGCCAAGCGATGTCGCCATTATGCAGACATCATCGTTCCGGCCTGTCCTGGCCATCCAGTTTATGGATTCGAGAGTGTTGTACAGGAAGTGAGGGTTGATCTGCATCTGCAGGGATTTCAATTCCGCATCTCGTTTCATCTGCTGCTCATACAGCACTTTTTGCACGAGAGCGTCGATGTTGTCAGCCATCTGGTTGAAGGTCCCCGACAGTCTGCCTATTTCATCCTTCCCGCTCCGAGGAGATCTGACGGAAAAATCACCCTCGCCGAAACGGACCATGGCCGAGGATAGAAGCCTGATCGGCCGGGATATGCTCAGCGACAGACCCCAGGCGCATAGAATCGACACGCCCAGCAGGACCAGCGCGAAGAGGAAAATCGAGTTCCTCAGCCAGAAAACCTCTTTTTGATATATCAAGACAGGCACGGTAGTAATGATTCTCCATCCATTCCTCATCGGTTCGCTGCAGGCCACGTACTGGGTGATCTCGTCGACTTTCTTTCGCGTAAAACTGTACGCTTCCTTGCCGCCATCGCGATAGTCTATGCCGAATTTTGTCCCCAAAAGCTCCTTATCCGCGGCGCTTACGATACCGCCGCCGCCATCTACTATCACGATGCTTCCGTTGCGTATCGACTGGGTGCTATCGAGCAGCTCGAAAAGGTATTTTTCGTCGACATACATCACGAAATACCCGATGGGCTTCTGCGTCCGTACGCTCATGATCATTCGCGTCAGCACCACATGCCGGTTTCCCGACGATCCGCCGAACCACGCGACGCCGCCTTTCGCCTCCCTGATTTCGTCCATGCGCTCCGCCATCAACCCGAACGACTGCTTGGTCTTGTTGAGCTCGTAGACGGAACCGCGCGACGATACCACGTAGATGGAGATGACCTCGTCGTTGTACAGGACCTGCGAAGACAGGATCGCCTCGATCCGCGTCCTGACCTGGTTCTCCTCGTAGGCATCCATTTCACTGTTGCTGGCGGCCAACAGCGTTTCCTGGACGTACTTGTCGAAGACAACGTTGAACGAAATGCCTTCCATTTTTTCCAGCCTGCTTTCCGCCATTTTCGTGGTCTGGTAGAGGATGTCATGGCTGTATTGATTCGTCTTGTCCTCGATGATCCCGCTGGAGACATCGTAGCTACGGATGGCGAGAGTGGAAACGGGCAAGGAAATCAAAGAGACGAACAGGAGGAGGAGCTTGTCCCGGATCCCCAGGCCCGAGAATCTTCGGAACGGCTCAGCGAGCGTTCGTTTCACGCGTCGAATCCTGTATCGACTGGACGAGACATGCCAGTTTCGTATCGGCGGGCAGGCAGTGCGTCTTCTTGTAGGCGGACGGCGTCACGCCGTAGTATTTCTTGAAAAGCTGGCAGAAATAGCGCGCACCATGTATACCGACTCCCTCGCTGATATCCTCGAGGGTTCGCCTCCCTTCCCGCACCTCGACGACGGCGGTGTGTATCCGTATAGCGTTGACCACCTCGAGGAACGTATAACCCGTCGCTTTCTTGAGCACCCTGCTCAAATAGATGGTGCTGAAGTTCAATGAGTCCGACATGCTCGACAGGGAAATCGGATTGGCGTAGTTTTCGAGGATGTATTTGAAGATGCAGCCGACGATCGAAGAATGCCTTATTTCGCCGAGGACGAAACCACCCTGGTCCACGACCAATTGACGCTTGCCCAGTTCAGCCTCCAGCAGGCGAAGCCTCATGTCGGCCTCGCGCTGCCTGTCCACTTGCGCGGAAGCCTCTTTCACCGCGTCGATTATCTCATCGGGTCTGGAGGGCTTCAGCACGTATCGCATGACGTTGTACTGTATCCCCTGGCGGGCGTACTCGAAGTCGCTGTATCCGGACAGGAATATCACCTTGGTGCACAACTCGCGCTCGGAGATGAAGCGGGCGAGCTCCAGACCATCCAGCCCGGGCATCCGTATGTCGGTCAGCAGGACATCTATTATCTCGCTCTGCAGTATTTCGAGCGCCTCGTACCCATTGTCGACATCGGCGACGACTTGCACGCCGAGCCCTTCCCATCCGATGGAAAGCAATCCGCTCCGGATGATTTCCTCATCGTCCGCGATGAGCAGTCGGACCATCGCAATCTCCCGGTGTCGTGCTACCCTTTGACCGCGCCGACGGTCATGCCCTCGACTATCCTTTTGTGCAACACTACGTATACGATTATACTCGGAAGAATGGTAATTACAACTGCGGCTATCATGCCTACATAATCCGTCGAATATCTCCCCTTGAAGGCGGTGAGCCCGACCGGCAAGGTCATCCTTTTCGATTCCGACAGGAATATTTGCGGAAATAACAGGTCATTCCAAACCGGAATGAACGTGATGACGGCGACGGTCACAAGGGAAGGCGTGGTAATCGGCAAGATGATCCGGTAAAATGCGGCGATTATGGAACATCCGTCGATCACCGACGCCTCTTCCATTTCCTTGGGTATCGTGACGAAAAAACCCGTCAAGAGCAGAATGCCTATCGATAGGGTGAATACTATATTGGGTATTATCACGGAGAAAAGAGTATTGTTGATGCGCAATTTGCTGAATATCGAAAAGAGCGGGACGATCGTGGCGTGCTGGGGAATCATGATACCCAGGAGCATGATCGACAGCATGAAGCCCGACAGCTTCCAGCGCAGCCGAGTCAGGCCGTACGCCGCCGTCGCGCTGAGCAGAGTGGTGATCAGGACGACCGAAACGGATACTATCACCGAGTTCACGAAATGGTGGCCGATGTTCCCGACACCGATGGCCCGGGCATAGTTGTCTACCGAAAGAAATTTCGGCAAGGTCCATGGCGACAGGAAAAGCTCCGCATTCGACTTGAACGAGTTGATGAACAGCCAAATGATCGGATACAGGAACAGTATCGAAAAAAACACCAGTACGCCATACTGAAGCCGCTTCGGCTGGTCGAATCTTCCCCTTGCCATCGCTAACTCCACTCCAATTCAGCCTTGGATTTGAAGACGAGATCGGACAGAGCGATGGCGACCATACAGAGCAGGACCAGCACATTGCCTATGGCGCTGGCATACCCGTATTTCAGCGTACGGAAACCCTGGTAATACATGTACGTCGACAGGACTTCGCTGCTGTGATTCGGGCCGCCGCCGGTCATGGCGAACACCAAGTCGAAGTACTTGAGCGATCCGGTGATTATAAGAACCGTATCGATTTTCAGGATGGGTCTTATAAGAGGAAGAGTCACGCGGGTGAACTGCATCCACTTGGAAGCCCCATCGATGGAGGCCGCTTCGTATAGCGAGACCGGGATGTTCTTCATGGCGGCGAGCTGTATCACCATGTGATATCCGACATACTGCCACATGACGACTATGATGATCGCGAGCATGACAGTGCGCTCGTCCGACAACCATTGCCGTTTGTAATTCACGAGTCTCAGGATATTCAAGACGCTGTTTACCAGGCCGAATTCCGAGTTGTAGATGAACGTCCAGGTAAGGCCGATTGCGGCCCCGCAGACGACGCAGGGAAGGAAAAAGATAGATTGAAAGAAATCCCCCCCCTTGATCTTGTTGAAGAGGATGGTCGCCAGGAGCAGGGCCAGCGGCATGTGGGCGAGGAAAGATCCCGCGACCATGAGCAGGTTGTTCCCAAGGCTCTGCAGGAATATCGAATCGTGAAAAAGGTTCCTGTAATTCCTGAACCCTACGAAAACGCTCGGGCTCATGAGATCGGTCCTAAACAGGCTCAGTACGACATTATAGGCGATCGGCGCCAGGCCGAACGTCAAGAATATCAGGAAAGCCGGACCCACGAAAAGCGCGATATATCTCTTGGAAGAGAGGAGTTTTCCCAAGTTGCGTCATCTCCCTGCCGCGACAGGAGGCGCCATGCTTATGGCGCCTCCTCGAAGACACGACGTGGATCAGCGAAGCGAGTTGTCCTTCGCGAACTGCTGCAGGCCGTTCATCTTCTCGACGGGATCCTTGCCGGCGATGATCGCCTGGGCGGCGTTGTTGAATTCGACGCCTTCTCCCGCCCCGAACACGCGATCCAGCCACGGGGTCACACCCGTGAACTTCCGTTGCAGATTGTTGACCGCGGTGAAGAGCGGCGACAGCTTGCTTTTATCGAGCGGTGTCTTCGTGGAGATCAAGTAGTTCGCGTTATAGGCATAGGCCTCCTGCGCCTCGACGCCGGAAAACATCTTGATATACGCGGCGGCGGCTTTCGTATCGGAACAATTCGCGCCGATAGCCAGGCACTGGTCGACATCGCCGATGGCTACGTTCCCGGTCGCCGGGTTGCTTGGCGGGATATTGAATACGCCGAGGTTCTTTGAGACGGGGATCGCCGGATCGGAGAGCATGCCGATCTCCCAGGACCCCATGTAGAACATAGCCGCCTTTTCCTGCGAAAAGAGGTCGCGGCCCTGGTCATAGGTCATACCCAGATAGCCGTCCTGGAATGCTTTCATGCTGACGAGCTCGTTCAGCAATTTACCGGCCTTTATATACGAAGGATCGTTCCAAGCCTTCGACTTTTCGACCGTGCCATTGAACAGATCCATACCGTCGACGCCATTGGCGATCTGCTGCAAAAGCTGGCCGGCGATCCAGGCATCCTTCACGGGAACGCTGATGGGGATGATCCCCTTCGCCTTAAAGGCGTTGCAGACTTTCTTAAACTCCTCGAACGTGGTCGGCACGGCCAGCTTGTTCTCCTTGAACAGCCGCGTGTTGTAATACATCACGGCCACGGTCTGACCGTGCGGCACGGCATAAATCTTGCCGTTATACGTCACGGGGCCGAAGACACCTTCGTTGAAACGGCCTTTCCATTCGCTGTCGGCATTTAGCTGCTGGCCGATTTCATAGACCTTGCCGCCCTCCACGAAAGGCTTAAGATAACCGGCGCTCCAGGTAAAGAACACATCGGGAGCCGAATTGGCGGCCATTACGGTCGCCAACTTCGTCTTGTACTGCTCGTTCTCATAGGTCTCGAATTTGAATTCCACATTGTACGGGTTATCCGCATTGAACTTGTCGGTCATGTTCTTTATGATCCCGACCACCGCCTGGTCCTGCGAGCTTCCCAAGAACATGGCCGTCATGACCTTCTTGGAATTCGACTGCGAATATCCGGGGAACACGACGGCGAATAGCGCAAGCAGCGCGATACCGGTAGCGATACTTCTTTTCATGTGCCTCACCTCCCATTTCGTCGCTGCCCTCATTCCCGAAGGCCTCGATCAAAGATTCTAGGCCATGACTTTGCGCGGCACAACACGAGGTTTTTAGCCAAAAGGTTCAAGAAACGATACTTCGACCGGGATGCCGATCATACCGGAGTTTTCTCTTTCCTGAAAACCATGAACCCGTACGGGGCTATCTTGGATCCGGTCTCGTCGAGGAGATGGTTCCATGAAGCGGGAACATGAATGTCATGCGCCGCGCCGTCATGGTTCATCACGATGAGATACTCCGCGCTTTCCCCTACACGGCGGACCGCCTCGACGCTTTCGTCAGTATCGACCAGCCTTTTCAGTCCCGCGGAGGCGGTGACATGGTCCGCAATCAGACGCATCAACGCCGGGGACGGCTGCGTCGCCACGTAATAGGCCATGCCCTTACCGTAACGATGCGCCGTCACGGCGGGAGTGCCCCGATAGAACTCTTCCCCATAAGTCGCCAGGACCTGAGTGCCCTCATGCGGCGTGACGATGTCGCTCCACCAGCATCCGCTGACTCTCAGGGCAGGATCGCTTCCCTTTCCCCAGACGATGGGAATGTCGGCATCGCGAAGGCAGTCGTAGTCGAGGACCTCTATTCCCAGCATATCGACGAGCCCGCACGGCAGGCTGCCGTCCGTGCGGCATTTGTTCGTTTCGGTCTTGACTCCACTCCTCATCGTCAGCACCAGCACGCCGCCTTCCGACACGTAGGTCCTCAGTTTCCGCTCCAGGGCGGGACCGAGGACGAACTGGAGCGGCGCCACGATCGCCTTGTAGCCGGAGAAGTCATCGTCGGGATTCAGGAAATCCATCGGGATGTTCCTGCGATAGAAGGCTTCGTAATACTGCTGGATCGAGGAAACGTAGCTCAGCTTCGGATGCTGGGGCTGGATGCGCAGGGCCCAGTACTGATCGTAGTCGTATACGATCGCGATATCGTTCTTCGCGCAGATTCCCTTAATGTCCTGCATGACCGGCCTCAGTCGCTCGATGACCTTCAATAGTTCCTCGTAGCGGCGGCCCGGAGTCCCGTCGTGGGGCAAGATGCCGTGCCAGAATTCCTCCGTGCCGAAGGTGCAGGTCCGCCAGCGAAAAAAGACGACCGTATCGGCGCCATGCGCGACCGACTGGGCTGTCCATAATCCCAGCTGCCCCGGTCGGGGCGTCTGCCCGAGCGTCTCCCAACCCGCCGGCCCCGCCTGCTGTTCCATTATCCAGAAGTTTTTTCGTTTCATTGCGCGGATGAGATCGAGCGTACTCGCCAGCGCGGCCGGGGTTTTCTCGGCCGCAGACATCCAGTACCCCATCGGATACTGGTCATGGCTCACGAAGTCTAGGCCCTTACCCAAGTCGTAATAATTGACCTTTTCGGAAAATCCCATGAGATTGTGCGTGATAAACTGATCGGGGCATTTTTCGCGGAGGATATCGATTTGCGCTCGGGCGAAGTCCACTATCAGGTCCGAGCAAAAACGCTTCCAGTCCAGCAGCAGAGACGGATTATGGCTGTTCGGGGTGATGCGTGGAACGGGAATTTGCGAGAATGCCGTATAGTTCTGGCTCCAGAAATTTGTTCCCCAAACTTCGTTAAGCTCGCCGATCGTACCATACCTCTTTTCGAGCCAGGCATGAAACGATGACCGGCATGAATCGCAGGTACACAGATTGTCATGGCTGTTCCCGAGCTCATTGTCCACCTGCCAGCCGATGACGGCGCGATTGTCCCGATAGTGCTCCGCCATGACGGTGACTATCCGCTTGCAGTGCTCGCGGTATGTCGCGTTCGACTGGCAATCATGGTGCCGCCCGCCAAAACCACGGGTAATTCCCTCGGCATCGACCGGCAGGATCGACTTGTCCTGGTCGATCAGCCACTTCGGAGGCGCCGCGGTCGGAGTCCCGACAATCGTCTTTATGCCATGCCGGGCAAGCAGCCCGATAGCCTCGTCGAGCCACGAGAAGTCGAAGGCTCCGCGCTCCGGCTCGAACTTGAACCAGGAGAACTCGCCCATCCGCACGACATCCACGCCCAGAGCCTGCATGAGACGCGCGTCCGTTTCCCAGCGCGAACGGTCCCAATGTTCGGGATAATAGTCGACTCCAAACTCGATGCTCATGGCCACTCCTTGTCGCCCCGGCAGCGGAACCGGACATGAAGGGAATCATCGCTTGACGGAAGGGGACGGGCGCGATGATAGTACCGGCGAACAGACGGGCACAAGGGCCCGATCAGGCTCGGCGTGGCTGGAGTCTACGAGCGAGGCAACATGAAACTTTGCGTAAGCGGCCGCATCGGTCGCGTCCACTTCCACATGAAATCCTTCTAATCCTTTACGTTTTTCTTTTCTTGAAGAGCGCGTCAAGGCTCAACGGCCCGCCGCCTGCGACGGCGAAATATAAAAACAAGAAACAATAAACTATAGCCAGCTCGCCCTGGTTGACGACGGGGAAAAAACTCTTTGGCGCGTGGGCCATGAAATATGCAACGGCCATCTCGCCGGATATAACAAATGCTGCTGGCCTCGTAAGAAGTCCAAGCGTCAACAACCCTCCCCCGACCAATTCCAGAATGCCGGATATCCCTATCAGCGAGGAAATTTTGGTGCCCGCAAGCATTGAGATGTACGGAAAATGGAAAACCTTGGAAGTCCCATGCTCGAAGAACAGCAAGCCAGTGATTATGCGCAAGATACTAAAAACTCGCGGCGCCCACCGTCCAAAAAACGAATCCACTCTTTGGTTCCGCATGTCGCCTCCTTTGCCTAGAAAGATACTTTTAAGGTCCAGCAAAGACAATTTCGATTCCTGGCTTTAATGAAAAATCCTCATAGTCGCCTGCAAAATAACGTTTCGCAGGTTCACATCGTATATCGCCAAAAGCCTGCAAGGCTCATGGAAACGTCGGCCGCGCCGCCACGCGATTCCGCCCCGCGCTCTTGGCTTCGTAGAGGGCGCAATCGGCCCGGGCCAATAGCGTGTCCAGGTCGGCATCCTCGGGACCGAAAGCCGCCAGGCCCGCGCTCACGGTCATGCGGATCGCGCGGCCATCGGCGTCTTCGATGCACTGGGATTCGATCTTGGAGCGAATCCGCTCGCAGGTCGACCGAGCGTCTTGGAGTTCCGCGCTCCATAGCAGCAAGGCGAATTCCTCGCCGCCGATTCTCCCCGCGATGTCGTCCTTCCGGACCTCCGCAGCCAGAATGCTTCCGAAGGCCCTGAGGGCGATGTCGCCTGCGGCGTGCCCGTAGCGGTCGTTTATGGACTTGAAGCGGTCGATGTCGAACATCGCCACGGATAGGCAGGTCCCATGCCTCCTGGCCCTCGCCAGTTCGCGTTCAGCCTCGGCCATGAAACATCGGCGGTTCGGCAGGCCGGTGAGTTCGTCGGTACTCGCCAGCGATTCCACGCGCGCGAGGAGATTCTTGGCCTCGGTGATGTCCCTGACGACGACGACCACACCTTCCCCGCGATCGCCCAGGCGCATGGAAAGGGTCGAGTAGTGCCGGATCGATCCCCCGACGCTCCGGGAGAATTCGATGACCTCTCCGGATTCGGCGGATGCCAGGAGCCTTCCGACCTCCGGCTCGGCGGCCCGGAACCTCTCGCCTATCGCGGCTTCTCCGCCGTCGAACATCGCGAGAGCGGCGGCATTCCCGTCGGCGATCCGGCCTTCCTTGTCGAGAACGAGGATTCCGTCCTGCATGCGCTCGAGCACGAGACTCCTGGCCACGGGCGCGAGGGCGAACAGGTCGCGGCGGAAGAGAGCTACGTAAAAGAAGGCGACGGCGACCGCGTAGCCGAGAGCGGTGAAGTCCTTCGTCAGCCCGGGGAAAGGCCTGAACACGTAGACTAGGCTGGCGGCGACGGGTATCGCGAAACCCAGGAATATGGACCGAACCTGCCTTCTGTAGAAAGAATGATGGAGCATGAAGGCGCGGACGAGGATGGCCACGCCCGCGAGGAGGAACACGTAGGTATACGCAGCATAGACGACGAACCAAGGACCGTGAGTCCTGACGGACATTACGAAAGGGCCCTCGCGGAACCATTGCATCGATGTCCACATAAGATGCATCAGACCGCCGGAGAACACGACGATCATGGTGACGAGCGGAAACAGGCCGATTATCGCGAATAGCCAAGCCGGTATGCCGCGGCCTTCTCGGGTGAAGCGCAGGCTGAACTCGAGCCAGACCATCGGCATGTAGCCTATGAAGACGTAGATAAGCCGGGACCAAAAGAGACTCTCCCCGGCGGAGACTGAGCAGACCTCCATCGTGTTCGCGACCAGGTAGCCGGTGGTAGACGCCGCGAAGACGAGGAAGGGCGCGAAAGCGGGGCCGCGACGCCGGGCAGGAGCCAAGGCGGCGAAGAAAAAACCGAGCGATCCAAGGGCCATGAGCCACCCGGCGATGCGAAACACGTCGTATTGAAGCAGCGATGGAATCATAGAGGAACCGCTCGGCATTGGGCATTACTCCCTGGCGATAAATTCTAGCTACAGAATGACTTTCGTCAATCGTCAGGCTCAGGGTCGAAATGGAGGCATGACAGCCGCCTATTTGCTCGCCGGGGCCGGGCGCCATTCGATGATGACGGGGCCTGCGGGAGAAGCGCTGCCGGCGGAGGGCTCGAGGGTCACTTCCACTGCCCCGGGGAAGGCGGCCAGGGCAGGGGCTTCTCCTATGAGGAGGGCGTTGCCGTCCTCGTCCGGCAGGGCTTTTCCTACCGAGACCCAGGCGCCGCCGATAAGGGCCCAGCCTTGGTAGGCCTTGCCGGCGGGGGCGGGCGGGAAGTCGTGGAGCGCCATCACGGCCAGAGCCGTGCCGGCCCGGCCGCGGTATGATCCGTGGGTGCGCGGCGCCTGGCCCGGCGCCGCCGCAAGGTGCAGAGTCGTGATGTCGCTCGCGGTTACGAAGGAGAGCGCGCGGTCAGCGCGTTGGGCCCGGGCGGTCTGGATGACGGAGCGGAGGCCGAAGCCGGCGGCCGCGAGACTGCCGATGAGGATGGCGGCGAGCCCGTAGGGCACGAGGATGCGGCGCAGTTCCTTCACCGCGCTGCGAATCCTCGTCTTGACCGTGCCGAGGGGAAGCTTGAGGGCGCTCGCGACCTGGTCGTGGGTGAGGTCCTCGAAGAAGGCCAGGCTCAAGGCCTGGCGCTGCGCCTCTGGCAGCCGGTCCACTGCGGCGCGCACGGCTTCGCTGCGGTAGGAGAGCCAGACCTCCTCGACGGGCCCTTCGTTCCGGCTGGGCAAGCCGTCGATGAGCCGCCCGTCCGCGTCCGGTTCGGTTTCTGGGCCGCGGCTGCGGCGGCGGAGCTCGTTGAGCACCTTGAAGTGGACGATCTGGAGGAGCCAAGGTCTGAAGAGCCCCTTCTCCCGCTCGAAGCTGGTCGCCTTGGACCAGACCGAGAAAAAGACTTCCTGGACGAGGTCCTCGGCCGCCGCGGTCCCGAGGCTCTGGGCGGCGATGTGATACACGAGGGGGGCGTAGCGGCCAAATAGCGGTTTGAGCGCCTCTTCTAGACCTTCGGAGAGGCTCTGCATGAGGTCTTCGTCGCTCGCCGAGCGAGACGCTTCGCGCGAATACGGTTCCGCGTTCTTCTTCACCGCGCCCAGGCCCTCGTTTTTTCCCCCTACTCCACCACGATCGTGCCGGTCATCCCGTCGTGTCCCTCTCCGCAGAAAACATCGCAGAAGAACGCGAACTTTCCGGCCTTGTCCGGCGTTACCGATACCGTCGTCACCTTGTCCGGCATGATGACCGCGGATATGCCGAGGTCCGGGCAGTTGAAGCCGTGCGTCACGTCGAGCGTCGAAAGCTCGAGGGTGACGGTCACGCCCTTCTTGAGCCGTATCACGTCGGGAGAGAACTCGAACCTTTTCGCGACCACCTTGACGACCGATCCGTCCTCGGCAGCCGCGCTCTGCGCGAGTATCGGATACTCCGTGACGACCAACTCGTGCGTGCGCGCATTCACGCGCACGGTCCTGTAGCCGAGGCCCCGGTAGGGATGTTCAGGATCCCAAGCCACCGGGTTGGGCTTGTCCACGGAGCCGGGAGCCGGAAGCGGGAACATCATGCCCTGGGCGGCGTACTGCACGAACCCGTCGATGGCGTCGCGCCGCTCCTGGTGAATGTGGCCGTAGAAGAGACTCACGTTCCTGAAGGGTTTGAGGAGGGCGAGGGCAGCCTCGCCGTCCCTCGTCCTCCAGCCCCATTGGGTATAGACGGGGATGAGTGGCCGGTGCGCGAAGACGACGATCTGGGAATCCTTGTCGTACCCGTTCAGGATTCCCGCGAGCCAGCCCAGTTGGGCTTCGCCGAGGCTCCCGGTCGGATCGGTGACATTGTCGAGGGCGATGAAGTGCACGCCCTTCAAGTCGAAGGCGTAGTGGGTCTCCCCGAAGAACTCGCCGTAAGCCTTGGCGTTGTCGAGGCTCGCGTCGTGCTCGCCGGGAAGGAACTTGATGTTCCTCACGCTCAGGGCCGAGATGATGTCCTTGAACTCCGCCATGCGCTGGCGCCTGACCGCGGGGTCGTCCGTAGTGTGCGTCTCATCGCCGGAAAAGACTATGAAGTCCGGTTTCTCGTCGAGCGCGTTGATCTGGGCGATGGCCTTCTTCAAGGTCCCCGCGAAATCCGGATTGATCTTGGGATTGTTGAAGCCCCAATGCGTGTCCGAAAGCTGAACGAAATAGACATCGTCGCCCTGGGCCATGGCCGGCTGGGCCGCGGGCGGCTGCGCCCACAGCGAAGCTGCGGCGAAGGCCAGGGCGGCCACCCGCAGAATGGTCGCGGGCCGAGAGGCCGCCGACCTCAGGGCCGGGAAGCTCTTCCGGCCGATTCTCGTCTTCACTTTCTCGAATTTCATCTTCGATCCTCCGTACAATCTACTACACCGGAGGCCCGCTTTTGGATTGCGGTTTTTGACCGAGATTTCCCGGTATATAGCCGTCAATCTTCTGGATTGACACGGTCTTTCAAATTGTAGTGGCGAAGCAGCCAAGGGCCAATAACCTCATGCGCTTTTATCAAGATAGAAAGATGTTTTTCGCCGAGGAGGCTTGTCGCCTCGGATTCGGCTCTGACGGAGGCAGCCAGATCGGCAAAGGCCAAGACCCTGCTGGAAAGGTTCATTTCGTCTTCCGTCCCAATCCACATCCCAAACGGTCGATCGAGAGACGAGAACTGTTGATGCGGATTGGAAGGAGTGACGGCATTGGCCATGTTGACCGTATAGGCGATCACAATGCGGGGATCGGCAGCGAGAAGTTCAGAGGGATAATTGAAACGCACCGCATAGGCGTGACCGAATACTAGACCACCGCTCAAGGCATTGGCGACGAAGGCAGGGACATGTGCGGTCGCAAAGGGTTCGATTTTATCGGGCCGAGAGGTCTTGGAGCGAAAACCGAAATCAGGCGCGAGGAATACATAGCCCTCAAGCGGCTCATGTCGAGGCTGACTCGCATAATTGAGAATCAGTCCGGCTCCCGAGGAATGTCCACCGAGGAAGAGGGGGAGATTGGGATGCTCTGTACGAGCCAGTTTAATGAAAGTATCGATGTCGGCCCAGACCTGTTTGCGATGCGGAGAATCCCCGCGCCGTCCTTCCGAGGCACCATGGCCTCGAATATCTGGGGTGTACACCGCGATATCAAACTGTTTCTGCAACCCACTGCCGATAAATTGGTAGCCAGCTCCACTATGCGCTCCCCCGCCATGGTAAAAGAGCAACACGGCCCGAGGCTTCGCCGGAACATAGCGCCGGAACGAAAGCCCAACCCCGTCTCCCGCCCGAATTGATACGGAGCCGGCTAAGTCCACTCGCGGAGCGTCCTGAAGTTCTTTCATAGAAAAGGAATTTCCCGACACACTTCCCTCCTAGACAGAAATAAGAATCGAAAGTTCTTTCGATAAAAACGGACCCTGACGCGAGCCATGGTTCATCCCGCTTCCAGGCACTCTCCAGCCAAGTCGATATCCGGGCGGCCGTCGAAATTCTCGACGGCCGCTTCGGGCTCTATGGGCGCTTCGCGCGTCGTCTTGAAACGATTGACTTCCTCGTCGAGCCGCGCGCTCCCCGAGCTGACCTCATCGGCGAACTCGGCCACCGCGCGGATCGAAGCGCCGATGTCCGAGACGCTCATACCTATCTCGGAGATGTCCGCGGCGACCTCCGTCGATATCCTCGAGAGGTCGCCCATCATCCGCTTGATGCCCGAGGAGCCCTCGTTCATGGCCTCGGAACCCTCCTTGACGCGGACGGAGCGCTCCTGGAGATCGACCATGGCCTGCAGTATCTGCTTGCTCCCGATCCGTATCTCGTCGATGCTCCCGTACATCTCGACCATCGACTCCGACACGCCTTCGATCCTCTCGTCGATGGCGGCGAAGGCGCGGCTCGTCTCCGCGTTAGCCGCCGTCGCTTCGTCGATCTTCGAGACGATTATCTTGATCGACGTGGAGATGTCTCGGGAACTCGCCGTCGACGCCTCGGAGAGCTTGCGTATCTCGTCGGCCACCACGGCGAATCCGCGGCCTGCCTCGCCGGCGTGAGCGGCCTCGATCGCCGCGTTCATGGCGAGTATCTTGGTCCGCGATGCGATATTCCGGATGACCACGGCCATCTCTCGGATCGTCCCGACATTCTGCGGTATCTCCCCGATCTTCGCGAACGCCGTCTCGAAGACGGATCGGCCGCGCTCGGACACCTGCACGAGCTCCTCGGTCGAGGCTCGGTCCTTCTCCGTGACATGGCTCATGTTTTCGAGGGAGGATAGCATCTCGGTGACGGAGGCAGTCGCCTCCTCGACCATGGAGCTCTGACCCTCGATCTGGGCGTTGAGGTCGGTGATGCTTCCGACGATTCTCCCGACGGACCCCACCGACTCCGCGATGCGCGAGTCGAAATCCGCGATCCGCCTGCCGATCGAACGGGTGCTCGATTCGATTCGGGTCGCCGAGCTCGTCGCCTCGATGGCGGCGTCGACGAGGCGGTTCTTGACCCCGATATTGGACTTCGATGTCTCCTTGATGCGGTAGAGCGAAGAGGAGAGTCCGTCGAGGAAGTAATTGAGGTTTTGAGCGAGCGCGCCGATCTCGTCGCGCGATTTGACGATGGTCCGCCCGGATAGGTCGCCCTCCTTGAGCATGGAAATGTTCCGCTCTATCCTGATGATGGACCCCGCAATCCCGTTGGCCAGGGCCAGGGCGAGCGCGATCATGATGCCGAGGATGACGACGGCGGCCATCGTGAAAGCCCGCGCCCGGGTCGCGCTGATCTCTCCATCGATGACGGAGAACTGCCTCGCGATGACCTCCTCCGAGGAGACAAGCGAATCCTGCATGATTTCATGGTCGGTCATGAAGGTCGCGAGGTGCGGCAAAGCGGCGGCGGCCAGCGCCTTCTTCTCGGGCATGAAGTCGGAGCTGTAGAACATGCTGAAATTGACGGAGTTCGTGAAGTGAAAAATCGCCTGCGCATCGGCCGTGAGGACCTCGAGGTCCCTGTTCAATTGGGCGAGGCGCTCATTATTCAGGGCCCGGAGATTGTTCATCACCTCGAGGGCGGACCGAATGTCCTTACTGAACCTGGGCAGGGCCTTGATCTTCCCGAGATTCTCGAAGGCCTCGTCGAGTCCCTTGTTCGCGGCGGCGAATGACTCGCCCCCCGTCTTGAGCGCAGTGTAGGGCAGCTTGTCGAGCTCTATCAGTTGATTCTTGATCGCGTCGTTCAGGGCTAAGAGATAGCCCCTCTCGCGCTCGATCTGAGTGGCCGAGCCAAGGAGGGCCGCGTACACGCCGGCAGCGGCGGCCAATACCACGACGACGCCTAGCACCAGAGAAATCAACTTGGTGCGGATTTTCATTATTTACTTCCTTAATGGAGGCCTATGTATCTGAAGATAATTAGCCCGACAGCCCCCATTTAAGGCATCAGTTTATGCCAAATTTCCGTTAATTCAGAGTCATAATGGAGTTCTTGAATTGCGGTCGCTCGTAAAATGCCCGTAATGCGGACCCGCGGCTTGACGGCGAGGCGGGCGGCAGCCTATGAAAAGCGGTGACGCGAGAGAAACGAGTTCACGACTCGACTGGATTCCTCGCGAAAATCGAACATGTAACCATGCCGTCCGTCTTCGATAATGTGGAGCTCGGCGCCGGGAATCCTGGTCGCGAGCAGTGACGCATTGGCGACCGGATTCAACTCATCGTCGGCGCCGTGAATGATCAGGGTCGGCGCACCGATCCTAGGCAGGAGCTTCCATGAGTCGTGCCCTTCGCTGGCTCGATAATGCAGCCGGCGCGCGTACAGCGGGATTCGAGCGGCCTGCGACATCTGCATGATGCTTTCCGGGTGCGTCTCGAGCCAAGCGGGCGTCACGATCAAGGACCCGAACGCCTTCAGCGCCTCGTGCGGATCGGCCGGAGCATGGGCCAATAGCGCATTCACCTCCGCGGCGCGAGCGACGCCATGGGCGTTGCCGGGCGTGCTGGCACCGAGCACAAGCGCTCCGAGACGCTCCCCGTAATCGATGCCCAGCCATTGGCCGATCCGCCCGCCCATCGAGTGTCCATACACATGGGCACGGGAAATGCCGAGCTGATCAAGCAGCGCGACAGCGTCTCGAGCGAACCCGCGGGTGGAATAGGGAGGGGCGCTCGGCTTGTCGCTCTGCCCCGTTCCTCGATTGTCGTATACTATGACGCGACAGTGGTCGGCGAAATCGTCGCGAATTCCATCCCAATAGCTGTGGTCGGCTCCTTGTCCGCTGACGAGCAAGAGCGGTTCCCCTTGCCCTACTTCTTCGTACCACAGATGTAATCCGTCTTGAGTGGTGATGAGCGACATGAGTCTTCTCTCCCTCGTCTGTTCCGGGAAATAAGTTCACGAGCCAGTATCCGACATTTCCCGGATAGACGGCAACTATCGCCGTTTGTTCAGGACAGTTCGATGACTATGCCCTCCTCTCCCAGGGCCGAGACGATAGCGTCGCCCTTCCTTCCGGAGAACGAAATGCAATCGCCGCCGATAAGGACATAATCGAGGCCTCCCATAGTGACCCAGGCAGTGCCTTCGAGCATGCTCAATTTTCTCGAGGATGGCGGGACGCGGAACTGTTCGCGATAACGCAGATGTGTTCGCCGGGCCGGTTGCCCCTCGCAGGCCGCCGCTATGTATCCGACTCGCGCTCCGCCGGCATCGCGGGAGATGCGCGTAAAATCGTCGGAAACGCCATTCATTGTCATCGCTGCGCTCATTCTGGTTCCCTCCTTCATCGCCGTCGTGTCATTATTTGTCACTCGGCAGTTATATATATACTGGGTGGAAGTGTCAGAACTTGTCATACTTTACGAGGAATACGCATGAATAGGCTTGACCGGACTCTTGGCTTCTTCTTCCTGGGAGGCGTACCTGGAGGGCCTCCCCGAGATGCTATCGGCCTACGAGGGATAGCCGCCACCGAATCCAAAGTGGGTCATCGGGATTTTTTGGCTTTTCAAACTGTATGTGAACGAAGACTCGGAGGTCACTTCATAGTGTCCCGCTGCGAGGTCGTTCACTAATCATCCAATCCCATTCCATCGAGAATATTCGGGATATATTTTTCGACCCTCGACTCACGAGTCTTGGATTGTTTGGGCTGAGAGAAATAGAAGAGGTAGGCTCTTTGCCGTCCCGGAGTCAGAGCGTCAAACGCAGTCTTCAAGGCGGGGAGCGCATCCAGTTTGGCTTGAAATTCTTCCGGTATCTTGAAATCCTTGGTCTTTTTGAGTTCGACCTTCAAACCGGCTTTTTCGACTTCGATGGCTTCATTAATATAGGATTTCAATGTCTTTTCCATTTTGCTTATTTCTTCGACATTTGTGAACCGAATCTGGCGCGCCGACTGGACATTCTCGGTTTGCTGTACCAGGACACCTTTGGCATCCTTCAGCAAAGCGCCCTTCATGAACAGAAGCGCACAATACTCTTTGAATCCATGCATCAGCACTATGTTGTTTCCTTCAAGCGCGTAGCAGGGTTGACCCCACTTCAGTTCTTCGGTCAGCTGGCAGTCGAGAATGATCCGTCTCAGTTTCTTGAACTCTTCCCGCCACTTCTTTTCATTGGCCAAAAACGCGTCTACCTTAGGATTCACTAGCAACCCTCCAAAGCCACCGCCGTCTCACGTTCCCTTCTCGCCGAGCGCATCGCCTGGCTAAAGATAACCATTGCTCCGGTGGCGGGCCAAGCTCGGCTCGCGTATCCGAGAACATCACCGTTCGGGCGCCATCCCGCGAGAGCAGGCCTCCGCTCGGGCGAGAAGCAAGTCCCTCTCTCGCAGGTTGTGCGTCATTTCCGCGGCCCGAGAGAATTCGGCGCGCGCTGCGTCGAAATTGCCGAGCTTGGCCAGGAAATCGCCGCGCACGCTTGGAAGCAGGTGGTATTTGGACAACGCTCCTCGAGCTGCCAGTCTGTCGACGAGGTCCAGGCCGGCTGCGGGCCCATAGGCCATTCCGATCGTCACCGCGCGATTCAGATCCACGATGGGAGAAGGAGCAAGCTGCGCCAGGGCGTCATAGAAAGCGGCAATGCGCGCCCAGTCGGTTTCCTCGGCCAAGCGAGCGCGCGCGTGGCAAGCGGCGATGGCGGCCTGCAAAGCATAGGGGCCGAAAGCGCCACCGAGCCGCTCGGCCCGCCCCAGCGCCGCCAACCCGCGTCGAATGAGAAGTTGGTCCCAGCGGGAACGATCCTGCTTCAGAAGAAGGACAGGCTCTCCTTTCGGCCCTATGCGCGCGCGCGAGCGCGACGCCTGAAATTCCATCAGCGCGACGAGGCCGTATACCTCGGCCTCCTTCGGAGCGAGGCTCGCGAGTATCCTGCCGATGCGAAGGGCGTCCTCGCAAAGCGCCGGACGCATCCATTCCTCCCCCATCGTCGCCGAGTATCCCTCGTTGAAGACGAGATAAATCACCTCAAGCACCGATGCGAGTCGCGATGCGAGCTCGTCCCCAGAGGGGAGCTCGAAAGGCACCCCCGCCTCCGCGAGGCTCTCCTTGGCTCTCCCTATCCTCTGAGCCATTGTCGGTTCCGACACGAGGAAGGCCCGGGCTATCTCGACGATGGTGAGCCCCCCGACCAAGCGAAGCGTCAGGGCGACGCGCGATTCGCGAGAAAGGATGGGGTGGCAGCATAAGAACATGAGCCCGAGAAGGTCGTCGCCACCATCCGGTGAGGATTCGAAATCGCTCAGTACGATCTCCTGCCTGTCTTCGATTTCGTGACCAAGCTCCTCGTGTTTCCTCTCGAGACGATTGTTACGGCGAATAAGATCGATCGCCTTTCGCTTGGCGACGGTCATCAACCATGCGCCTGGATTATCCGGGATTCCTGACCGGGGCCATCGCTCGAGCGCGGCTACGAATGCGTCTTGCGAAAGTTCCTCGGCGAGACTCAAATCTTTCACGAGACGCGCGAGGGCGGCGATTATCTTCGCGGATTCGATCCTCCAGACCGCTTCGACCGCTTTCGCCTGATCCGCGATGAAAGCGTTCACTCGTTGGCTAGAGCCCGGCGCTCGCCGCCGCATCCTGGATATCGGAAGGGAACTCGGACATCTCCTGCACCTGACGGATTTCGATCACCTCGTTGTCGGATCCGGGGCAGCGCCTTGCCCACTCGATCGCCTCTTCTTTCGATTTGACCTCGATCATCCAGTAGCCGCCGACCACTTCCTTCGCTTCGGCGAAAGGCCCGTCGGTCACCGTCGGCTTGCCGGCCGAGAAGGATACCCGCGCCCCCATCGAAGCCGGATGAAGTCCGTCAAGCGCCAACAGGACTCCTGCCTTCTGGAGGGATTCGTTATATTTCATCATCGCCTTTATGGCCTGCGAATCGGGCATCGTCCCGGGCGCCGCCTTTTCATATCCCTTGGGAATCATCAGCATCATGAATCTCATTCCGTTCCTCCTGGCTTCGAACTTCGATCTGCAGCTGTTTGCGGCGCAAGGGCTTGCCTTCGAGAAGCATCCGCGCCGCGGTGCGGGCGCGCTTGTCTCGAGTCTCTTCCCGCTTGGCCGAGTCGATCCATGTTTGGCGTGACTGTCATCATACCGGATCCGTCCGGACGAAAAAGCCGACCGTCGAGCTTCCAGGTCTTCATGACTTCACCTCCCCGCTTCGGCGACGAGTCGGCCCCGCACCTTTCGCGTACTATCTTTCGAAATCGCCGTCCCCAGGATCTTCCTTCCAAAGATACTCATGGCTTGGATCACGATTACCGAAATCAACACCGGCCCAGCAGCGAGTCCGCAAACCTGCAGTGCCTTCGTCGCATTGTATCTTCCGGAAACCTTATCCATATAATGCGACGAACAAGATTCACTCAAAATCGACATTCCCTTCAAAGAAAAATCGGGATCGAGTTGGAGGGTGGCAGATCTCCCCGGGTAGTGCGCATCCACAGGAAGGGTTCCATCGATGCAGGATATAGAGTGTTGACTGACTAGCCGCTCTCTTATTATAGTAATCATGAGGATTGGGGAGAAGAAGCATGGCCAGACCGAAAAGCGACGACAGACGGAGCGCGATCATGTCGGCGGCGATCCGCGTAATCGCCTCGCAGGGCTTGGGTGCGCCGACGGCGACGATCGCGAACGAAGCGGGCGTCTCCAACGGGTCGCTATTCACCTACTTCGAGACGAAGGCCGACTTGTTGAACCATCTCTACGTTGAGCTCAAGACGGAGATGGCTGTGGCTGCCCTAGACGGACTCCCATCCGAGAGCGACGTCCGCACGCAGGCGCTCCATATGTGGTCCCATTGGCTGCGCTGGGCGGCGTCTTGCCCCGACAAGCGTCGGGCGCTCGCGCATCTGGCTGTCTCGGATGACATCACGCCCGCCAGCCATCAGGCCGGGAAACAATCTATGGCTGGCATAGCCAAGCTTCTGGAACGGAGCCGTGAAAACGGTCCGATGCGCGACGCCCCACTGGACTTCGTCTCTGCCCTGATGAGCGCGCTCGCAGACACGACCATCGACTTCATGATCCAGGACCCGGCCAATGCGGACAAACAGTGCGCAGTGGCGTTCGACGCCCTGTGGCGAATGGTAGCTTAGTTTTTTTTGCCAATTAATGACTGACTAGACATACAATCAAGGAGAGGGAATATGGCGAGCTCTATTTTGGAGAATCGATCAGATCGAAAGGCGTTCATCATCACCGGCCCGACCTCCGGCATAGGCCGCCGCACAGCGCTCGAGCTGGCCAAGCATGGCACGGTCGTTTTGGTCGGCCGTGATCCCCGAAAGCTCGACGAGGTGCAGAAGGCAATCGAGCAAAAGCGCCAGCACGCCGTTTCGGTCCTGTGCGACCTGTCGGATATGGCGAGCGTACGGCGTGCGGCCGCCCAGATCGTCGCGCTCCACCTTTCGATCGCCGGCCTGCTCAACAACGCGGGCATCATGCAGATGCGCGCCACGAAAAACGCGCTGGGCTGGGACATGACCTTCGCGACGAACCACCTCGGCCCCTTCGCGCTGACCGAGGCGCTCATGCCGCATCTAAGCGACGGTACGAACGTCGTCTTCATCGTCTCGGCCGTGGAAGATTCCGAGCGAAAACCTGCCGTTGCCGCCGGCTTCCGCGGCGGCCGTTACATCTCCGTGGAGGCGAGCGCCCGCGGCGAATGGACGCCCGAAGGCTCCACGAAGCCGGGCTTCGACGCCTATGCCACGTCGAAACAGGCTATCCTCGCCGCGGCGTTGGCATTCGCCCGAGAGACTCCACGGCTGCACTTCAGCGCGATCGAGCCGGGCCTAAATCCGACCACCGGTCTCGGGGGCGATCTCGGCCCCTTGGTGCGCTTTCTGCAGACATGCATCATTCCGCTGCTCGTGCCGCTGCTCATGCCCTTCATAAAGATATTGAGCACTCCGAAGCGAGCCGCGCGCGTGATCACCAAAATCCTGATCGATGCATCCGGTCGGACCGGCGTCTACTACGACGAAAAGGGCGATCCGATGCTCGGCTCGACGCTCGCGCGAGACAGGACATTTCAAGACCGCGTCGTCGCCGAGACGCGCGCCTTGCTTTCGGCGATTCCAACCTAAAGCGAGCCGTACCGTCACCCGATCCGGGCCTCCAGGGACTTTGCGGCTCCTAGGGCGCCTGCTCCGACTCTTTCTGCTTCCGGATCGAGAGGATCCGGTGAACGACCTGCTCGAGAAAGATGAAGAAAACTGTGCGGGTCTTCTCGTGGGGCAGGAGGCTGTCGGGCTGATTGTGATGCGACAGCACAAAGTACCGATCGCAATCGTCCATCAGGGCTGAATTGAACTCCTCGGAAACCACGACCACATCGGCGCCCAGGGACTTTGCGTGGCGTGAGACCTCCGTGAAGGATCGGAACTGGCCCGTGGTCGTGAGGATAATGAGGAGACTCTTTTCGTCTACCATGGTGCGAACGGAATTCTCGTCGGGAGGGGTCGCGATGAAATCGTGGGTACAGAATCGGAGCTTGTATTCGAAGTACTGGGCGCAGATGAAGGACGGTCCATAGCCAAAAAGGATTATCTTCTCATGGCGCCCTATGAGGTCGACCATCTCGTCGACGAGCGCGACGTCGAAGTCATCGATCACGCGCCTGAGGCGTTCGAGCTCGGCGAGAGATTCCTCTTTCGGGTACTCTCCGAAATAAAGATACCGAATGTACTGCTTGTACCCGCCGAAGCCCGCCTTCTTGACGGCCTTCGAGACCTGGGAGACTGAGCAGCTGCAGATGCCCGCGGCCTCGACGATCTTCGGCGGACTATTGGTCTTGGCGTACTGAGACAGATTATCGAGCACGGTTCGCTCGAGCGGGTTCAGTTTCGTCGCATCAATCCTGAACATATATCCTACATGTACCACCAAATATCCGACCAGTGAAGCAGTACTCCACGCAGTTTAATGGAAAATTTTCCATTAGTCAATCTATTAACTCATAATATTGGAAAATTTCCGTTGACAGCTGCGAATTCCAGGTCTACAGTACGGAAAATCTTCGGCAGGGGGAAAACTGTTTTGGACAAAGCAACGCTGCTTCGAAAGCTGCGAGATATGCTCTCGGAATCCCAGATCAATACGAACTACGATGATCTCTACGACGCGTCGGCGGACCGGTACAAGAAATTCGCCAAAGCGAAGAAAGTGCTCGATGTGCCCATGCCGACCGCGATTCTATATCCCGATTCGGCCGAAGAAGTCTCGCAACTTCTTTCCTTCTGCAACGATAACGGCATCAACGTCATTCCCCGCTCCGGGAAGACGGCTACCGAGGGGGGCTTAGAGAACTGGAAGGAACTTGCCGTCGTCATCGATGCCAGGAATTTGAACAGGATCATCAAGATCGACGGGTACAACATGCAGGCCACCGTGCAGGCCGGCGTGGCGCTGCAAGAGCTGGAAGACGAATTGGTAAAGCTCGGCCTCACGACCGGCCACTCGCCGCAGTCCAAGCCGGTGGCCAAGTTCGGCGGGCTGGTGGCGACGCGAAGCATCGGGCAGTTTTCCACATTGTACGGCGGGATCGAGGACATGGTCGCGGGTCTCGAATGCGTGTTCCCGGACGGGCATATCTCGAGGATCAAGAACGTGCCGCGCCGCTCGGGCGGGCCCGATATCCGGCACATCGCCATCGGCAACGAAGGCGCGCTTTGCTACATCACGGAAGTCACAGTCAAGATTTTCCGCCGCTTTCCCGAGAACAACCGCTTCTACGGCTACCTCATCAAGGATATCGAGACTGGCATCTCCGCTCTTCGCGAGGTGATGGTCAATGGGTATCGACCTTCGGTGGCCCGGGTCTATTCCGAGGAGGATGCGCGGCAGCACTTCTACCATTTCTACAAGGAGCGCTGCGTCCTCATCTTCATGGCCGAGGGCAACCGGGGGATCGTGGAGGCGACCTGTCGGGGAATAGAGGAAGCGGTAGCCAGGTTCCGGGATGGGATCGTGGAGCAGGTGCCGAGCGAGCTGATCGAGAACTGGTTCAACGGCCTCAACTGGTCTCAGGCGGACATCGACGACGAGGTCGCCGGCATGATCGAAAACGACGCGCATGACGGGTTCACGACCGAGGTGTCGGCGGACTGGGAGACGATACCCAAGCTCTACCACAATGTAGTCGACCGCATCCGGCGCGAGTTCCACCGAGTCCACGACCTGACGATGCTCGGCGGGCACTCGTCGCACAGTTACATCAACGGCACCAACATGTACTTCGTCTACAACTACACGATCAATTGCGCCCCGCAAGACGAAATGCGCATCTATCATCACCCGATCCAACGGATCATCGTCGAGGAGACGCTCAAGCTGGGCGGTTCGATGTGCCACCACCACGGCATCGGCAAGTTCCGCAACCAGTGGACCAAGGATGAGCACGGGACCGCCTACTATATGCTCGAAAAATTGAAGGAAGCGTTCGATCCAAAAGGGACCATGAACTTCGGCACGATCTATTACCAGGAAGATGGTGCGAAGTTCCAACAATAGTTGGGGGAGGAGTCTAAAGTGAACAAGCAAGTCCTACGGCGCTACTTCCAGTTCTTTCTCATCGTTCTCGCGGCGGGAGCGATCTTTCCGATCGTCTACCTGCGGACGAACTTCCAGCAGACGCTCCTGGAGGTTTTCGGTATTTCGCTCCAGCAGCTGAATACGATCTACTCCGTGCTCGGCATCGTCTGGGTGGTCGGCTATCTTCCGAGCGGGCTGATCAGCGACAAGTTCTCCGCGAAATGGCTGCTCGTGGTCTCCCTGATCGGGACCGCGGTGGGCGGATTCTGGTTCGCGCAGGTCCCGCACCTCGGACCGGTCGTGGTCATCTACTGCATTTGGGGCATCTTCACCGTCTTCACCTTCTGGAGCGCGCACATGAAGCTGGTCAAGCTGCTCTCCAAGAAAGAGGAAGAGGGACGCTTCTTCGGCATCTTGGACGGCGGTCGCGGAGTCGTCGAGGCTCTGCTCGGAAGCTTGGCGGTATTCATCTTTGCGCGAGTCCTGGGAACGAGCTTGGCGCTCCCCGACAAGCACGCCGCGATCGTCTCGGTCATCTACATGTATTCGATCGTGCTCACGATCACCGCCATCCTGATCTGGATCTTCGTCGACGAGAAGGACGGGGAGCGGGCGAAGCGGAACGAGTCGGAGAAATTCCACATCTCCTTCCTGCCGAAGTTGCTGAAGAACCCGAACCTCTATTTGCACGGCGCCATCATCTTCTTCGGCTACGCGGTGACCTGGACCGTGTACTACCTCGGCGGGTTCCTCCAGACGAATCTCGGGGTCGCTCCCGTCACGGTCGGCGCGGTCACCGTTGCGGTCCTGTGGATGCGTCCCATCGGAGGCTTCGTCGGCGGTTTCTTCGCCGACAAGGTCGGGAAGACGAACACGATCATCGTCGCGCTCGCGGGCGCCGCTGTCGGCCTGGCGATCACTGCCCTCATGCCCGCCACTCTGGCCAAGGGCGTCTTCTTCGCCGTCATCATCGTGCTCGCCATCTTCCTGTACGCCATCCGCGGCACCTACTGGTCGATCCTCGGAGACGACAAGTTCAGCATGGTGCTGCTTGGCAGCGGGATCGGAACCATCTCGCTGGTCGGCTACCTGCCCGACATCCTCCTGCCCCTGTTCAACAGCTTCCTGTTCAACAGCTTCGGGGACAAGGGCGGCTACAACGCCTATTTCCTCTCGAGCGCGGGCTTCGCGGTCATCGGCATCGTGTTCGCAGCCATCTTCGGCCGAATGCGGAAGAGGGAGAGGGAAGGGGAGAAGGAGAGGGAGAGGGTCGCGGCATGAGTTTTGCGGGTCGGGGCGCGTCATGAGAATCATCTGCCTGGTGAAGGTAGTGCCGGACGTAGAGAGCTTCAAGTACGACTACGAACGGAACGCGCTGGCGCGGGAAAACGTGCACCAGGTTCTCAATCCCGAAGACGCGACCGCCCTAGCCATCGCTCTCGAAATCAAGAGACTGACTCCCGGCGTGCATGTCGAGACGGTGAGCATGGCCCCCCGAGGGGCCATGCCTCACCTCGAGGATCTCGTGCGCCGCGGGGTCGACGCTGCGACGCTCATAACGGATTCCCGCTTCGCGGGGAGCGACACCTATGTCACGAGCCGGATCCTAGCGCGGTATTTGTCGAGGCAGGCCTATGATTGCGTCTTCGCAGGCAGCCGCACGCTCGACGGGGGCACGGCCCACGTCCCGGCCCAGGTCGCGGAGGAGCTGAACATAGCTCAGCTATCGAACATAGCCCGGGTCGAGACGGACACGCTTTCGAGCGGCACCGCGATCGTGGATGTCGACGACGAGGACGCGACGCTGCGTTTTGAAATGGATCTTCCGGCCGTCCTCGGTTTCCAGTATTCGACGAAACACAAGCTTCCCTATATACCCTACGAGGCGATGAATCTCGACACCAGCGACCGCATCCGGATCGTGAGCAATGATGAACTCGGCTTCGACCCCGCAGAGGTGGGGCATAAGGGATCATTGACCTCCGTCACGAGTGTCGAGGTGAAGACACTGGAGCGGAAGGACACGCTTTTCGTGCGCCCCGACAATGCGGGTGTCGACGAGGTCTATCGCTTCCTGTCGCGTCAGGGGTACCTGCGATCATGAAGAAGGCGCTGATCTACCTCGATCAAGAGGCGCCGCGGGAGTCGATCGATCTTCTCGAGGCCTCGGATCAGATGTTTGGTCGCGGCGCCTACTCTTCGTACGGATTTTTCGTCGGCAGGCGCTGCGGCGAGGCCGAGGGTGTCTTCGATTTCCTCGTCCGCGTCGACGACGCCCGGATCGCGGCCCATGATATCATCAACCTGACCAATTGCCTCGAAGAGCTTCACATAGAACATGGCTTCGATGCGATCCTGATCCCGGCAACCACGTTTGGACGGATGCTCGCGCCGCGGGTCGCGATGCGGCTCAGGGCGGGACTGGTAGCCGAAGTGACCAATATCCGCCGCGACGACGGAGCCCTTCAGCTCGTGCGGCCGGCTTTCAGCGGCCGGATGCTGGCGAGCGTGGCGAGTCGCGGCGGCCCTCCGGTGATGATGAGCGTAGGCCGAAATGTGTTCTCCTGCGCGTCGGGGAGGGGTAAAGCGACGCAGACCCTCGCTCACTCGCCTCGAAACATCGAGAGCCCCCGAGTGAGGCTCCTCGAGCGGAGAGAGCGGCCGAAAACGAAAGACATACGCGAAAGCGAGGTGCTGGTCTCGGGCGGGGGCGGCGTGCTGCGCCACTTCGACAAGCTCGAGCTCTTGGCCAAGGAGCTCGGCGGCATGGTGGCGGCGAGCCGCAGGGTCGTCGACTCGGGCCTCGCTCCCAGGCAGATCCAGGTCGGGCAGTCCGGCAAGACGGTGAGCCCGCGCCTGTACATCGCCATCGGCATATCCGGGTCGATTCAGCATGTGGTGGGATTGAAGAACGCCCAGCAGATCATTGCGGTGAACTCGAACCGATACGCACCCATATGCAGCATCGCCGATATCGTCGTCGAGGGCGACGCCAATGAGTTCATCGAGAGGATGATCGAGCGGATTCGACAGGGCAGGACGGCGCCGCCGAGCGCCTGAAACAAGAAGGATTTTCCCTAAATAAAGGAGGGGACGGATGAATATCACGGATTTCAGGATGGACTATTTCTCGCTCAAGGGGAAGAACGCGATCGTGACGGGCGGCAACACGGGACTGGGCCAGGCCTTTTCCCTGGCCCTCGCCAAGGCCGGCGCGAGCGTCATGATGCCGAGCATCATGCCGGATGATCCCGCGTTCAACGGTTTGATCGAGGCCGAGGGCGGTCGGGCGCTCTATATGCTCGCGGACATCACCAAGCCCGGCGTGCCCAAGCAGATCGTCGATACCTGCGTAAGCAAGCTCGGCTCCGTCGATATCCTGGTCAACTGCGCGGGCATCTGCACGATCAAGGAGTTCCGGGAGTTCGGGCGAGCCGAGTGGGACCCCATGATCTCGATCAACCTCACCGCGCCCTTCGAGATGTCGCACGAGGCGGCGCTCTACATGATCAAGCAGCGCGGCGGGAAAATCATCAACATCTGCTCGATGTTCAGCTTCCTCGGCGGGCAGTGGTCGCCGGCCTACGGGGCTACGAAGCACGGTATGGCCGGACTGACGAAGGTGCTCTGCGACGAGCTGGCGCAGTACAACATCCAGGCGAACGGAATCGCGCCGGGCTACTTCAAGACCAAGGTAGCCGAGGCCTCGATGAAGGACCCCGAGCGCAACAAGTGGATCGTGGACCACACGCCTGAAGGGCGCTGGGGCGACGTGCACGATCTGATGGGAACGACAGTGTTCCTGGCGAGCCAGGCGTCTCAGTTCGTGAACGGTCATATCCTCGCCGTCGACGGCGGGTTCTTGACCCGATAAGACGGGGCGCCCGTCCGGGCGCCTTCGCGTCGACAGCCTAGGAAGGCAGCGGGGTTATTATGGGCGACAACTATTTCGTGGGAGTGGACTCGGGCTCGCAGAGCACCAAGGTCTACGTCATCAACCAGAATGGCGAGATCATGTGCGGCGCGAGCCAGTCCTTGCGGCCGATGATCAATAGGCAGGTCGGTTGGGTAGAGCATCCGGACGACGACCTTTGGGACAGCCTCAAGATAGCGCTGAAAAAGCTCTTCGGGACCTTCGGCGGCGATCCTGCCGATATCCTCGGAGTAGGCCTCTGCTCCATTCGCTGCTGTCGCGTGTTCCTCAAATCGGACGGATCATTGGCAGCTCCGGTCATGAGCTGGATGGATGTGCGGGCCTATCAGACCTACGAGGACGAGAGCGGGATCGCCTATACCGGCTCGACGTCAGGATATCTCACCTTCCGGCTCACCGGCGAGCTCAAGGACACGATCGCCAACGCGTATCAGTATCAGTTCCCCGTCGACATGGAGACCTGGCGCTGGTCCGACGACCCCAAGCACTTCGCCAGTTTCAAAATTCCCCGGGCGAAGCTTCTCGAGATGAGCCTCCCCGGCCAAGTGCTGGGTAGAGTGAGCGCCAAGGCGGCGGCGGAGACGGGGCTTCCCGAGGGGCTGCCCGTCGTTGCCACGGCGAACGACAAGGCGGTGGAGGCCCTCGGCTCCGGGCTGATCGAGCCGAACGTAGGATTGCTGTCGCTCGGGACCTACATCACGTCGATGCTGTTCGGCAGCCAGTTCCGGCCCGCGACGAACGACTTCTGGACCAATCTCTCGTCGATCCCGCACCGCTACCTCTACGAGAGCAACGGAATTCGCGGGGGCATGTGGCATATCTCCTGGTTCAAGGGCATCATCGGCGAAGAGTTCGCGGCCAAGGCCGAGCGCGAAGGACGGAGCGTCGAGCAGCTGCTCGAGACTGAGGCGGCAAAGGTTCCCGCGGGCTCCGACGGTCTCCTGGTCGCGCCCGATTGGCTCGCGCCAGCGACGGAGCTGTACAAGAAGGGGGTGATGATCGGCTTCGACCAGCGCCATACCAGGGGGCATATCTATCGCGCGATCATGGAAGCGATAGCGATGCGAATGAAGAACAATTTCGACGGGATGAACCGCGAGCTCGCTCTGAATCCCCGAAAAGTGATAGTGAGCGGGGGCGGCTCGAATAGCGAGCTCTTCATGCAGATTGTGGCGGACGTGTTCGGCCTTACCGCGGTACGCAACGTCATCAACGGTGCCGCCGCCTTGGGCGCGGTCATCAGCGCGGCCGTGGCGACCGGGTTCTATGCCGATTTCGACCAGGCCGTCTCCCGGATGGTTCGACAGAAGGATTCTTTCGACTGCGACGAAGAACGCCATGGCCTCTATTCGCGAGTCAACGAAGGGGCGTACAAGAATCTGACCGCAATGATGGAGGAGACGCTCAAGACCATCCACAGCGCTTACGGCGAGAAGAGCTAGCTCCTGGAGGTAGAGGTATGAGGAAGAAATTCGCATCGCCCGCCATCGTCGCCATACCGCTCGCGTTGCTGCTCATCATGTCGTCCTGCGGCGCCGCGAAGCCCGGCGGCGGCAAGCTTGCCTCCTCGGCCAAGGGGACGGTGATCGTTGCCGGCAAGAACTTCGGCGAGGGCTATGTCCTCGGCTGGATGGCCGCGCTACTGATCCGCGACTCCACCAAGCTGACCGTGGACGACGGCAAGATCGGCATGGGCGCGACTGAGCTCCTGTATCCCGCGCTCAAGCAGGGCAGCATAGACGTCTACGCCGACTATACGGGGACCATTCGGACCACGGTTCTCAAGGCGACCGCCGTCGAGCACGACAGGCAGAAGATTTGGGATGCTACGGTAGCGGGCATCAAAGCCGGGGACGGCGTCGAGTCCGTCGGCCCGCTCGGCTTCAACAACACCTTTGCCATATCGATGAAGGCGGACGCGGCCAAGAGGCTGGGGATCGCGAAGCTCTCGGACCTGGCGAGGCATCCCGAGCTGAGGCTCATCGGCGACGCCACGACCTGGACGAGGCCCGACGCCTACACCGGCATGGCCGCCTACTACGGCATCAGCCTCAAGAAGGGCGCGATGGTGGACACGAACTTCTTCTACGAGGCGCTCGAACAGGGCCAGGGCGACGTGATCACCGCCTTCTCCACGGACGGCAAGCTCAAGAAGCACGGTCTGACCGTGCTCGAGGACGACCGCAACTATTATCCCTGGTACGACGCCATGTTCCTCGTGAACGGGAAGACGGCCGCGAAGTACCCCGAGCTCGTGACGGCGCTCGCGAAGCTCAAGGGCAAGCTCGACGAGAACACCATGATGGGCCTCAACGAGAAAGTGGACGTGGAGAAAGAGGAGCCGGAGGCCGTCGCCCACGATTGGCTCAAGGCCCAGGGCCTCATAAGTCAGTAGAGCGCCTTCCCGCACGGTTTCTGAGGCGATTTCGCGAAACCGATGCTAGACTATCGTCGGGGCAATGATGGAAACGGCCAGCGTGGTGGAGCTCGAGCGGGTCTCGAAGGCCTACGGGGACGAGAAGGTCGTGGACGGAGTGAGCCTCTCCGTGAAGGAGGGCGAGATCTTCGTCCTCATCGGGCCCTCCGGCTGCGGCAAGACCACGACGCTCAAAATGATCAACCAGCTCATACGCCAAACCGAGGGCCGTATCAGCGTGAAGGGGGTGGACGTACGCGAGCTCGACCCCGTGGAGCTTCGGCGATCCATCGGCTACGTCATCCAGTACGTCGGTCTCTTGCCCCATCTCAGCATCCAGGACAATATCACTTTCGTCCTTCAGCTCAAGAGAAGCCCGAAGCGGGCCATGCAGGAGCGCGCGCGCGAGCTCATAGAGACGGTAGGGCTGCCGCAGTCCTACCTGAGGCGCTATCCGCGCGAGCTTAGCGGCGGCCAACAGCAGAGAATCGGAGTGGCGCGGGCCCTGGCCGCCGACCCCGACATCCTCCTCATGGACGAGCCCTTCGGGGCCATCGATCCCATCACGCGGGAGCAGCTTCAGAACGAGCTCCTCCGGCTCCAGGCTTCGATCAGGAAAACGATAGTCTTCGTCACTCACGACATGCAGGAAGCCTTCAAGCTCGGCACCAAGATAGCCATAATGCGCAAAGGAGCCCTCCTCACCTGCGGGAGCGCAATGGAGATAGTGAAGTCGGCGGACGCGTTCGTCCTGAGCTTTATCGGCCGCGGCGCCATCTTCGACGCCCTGAACGCCGTGCCCGTCGCGAACGTCATGCGGACCGACCTCCCTCGGACGAGCCTCGGCGAGAGCGTCCCCCCTCGCGCGGAAACCTGGGAGAGCGCATTCGTCATCGGTCCCGGAGAACGCTGTATCGGGGTCGTGCCGCTCGATGGGAGTCCCGCGGACGAGGCTCGAATCCTCCCCCTCGGCGCCGGCTGCGACCGGGGCCTGTCCGTGCGCGCGGCCATAGAGGAGATGCTCTGGACAGGGAGGACATGCCTGCCCGTCCTCTCGGATGCCGGCGGGCTCGAGGGCGTCGTCTCGTTCAAGGACTGCGCCGACCTCATGGTCCGAAGAATGGAAGAGCAGTGAACGGGACTCGCCCGATCTGGCTCGAGTCGTGGCTCTATCTCTCGCGGCATCTCGGCGACCTGGGGGCAGCGCTGGCGAGCCAGATCGCCCTCGTCGTCTACGGGAGCGCCGCCGCCATAGCCCTCGGCCTCTTTTTCGGCGTAATCGTGTCGCGCAACGAGAGGTCCAAGGCTCTCGTGCTAGGCGCGGTGGGCGTGCTCTCCACCGTACCCATACTGGCCCTCTTCGGGATCCTTATCACGATGACGGGCATCGGGACGAGGCCGGCGGTCATCGCCCTCGTCATATACGGGGTGCTGCCCATTCTTCGAAACACGGCCGTCGGACTCGAGCAGGTACCGAAGGCCGAGCGCGAGGCGGCCATAGGCATGGGGGCGAGCCGCGTCCAGCTCCTTTTCAAGGTCGAGCTCCCTCTCGCGATGCCGGTCATCTTCGCCGGTGTGCGGGTCTCCATAGTGATGAATTTCTCGATAGCCACCTACGCCGTATTCGTAGGCGGAGGGGGCATGGGCACTATAATCATGCAGGGACTCCGAACCTACAACGACGGCAAGCTCTTCGCGGGAACGATAGTCGTCGCGCTGGCCACCATCCTCCTCGATAGGGTCATAGGCTCTCTCGAGAAGGCTGTGGACCGGCGCTATGGCAAACGGAGGGCGAAATGAGCTCGGGCCTCGCCGCCTACCTCGGCTTCCTCTCGCGCAACTCCGACCAGATACTCCTCCTGGCGGGGCAGCACGCCGTCTTGTCCGCGGCGGGGGTTGTCCTCGGCGCCCTCACGGCCGTTCCCCTGGGCGTACTCGTGTCGCGCAATGCGCGGCTAAGCGCCTTGGTGGTCGATGCGGCGGGCATGCTTTATACCATACCGTCGCTGGCTCTCCTCGGCATCCTCGTGCACTATCTCGGCTTCGGATGGAAGCCGGTCATCGTGGCCCTTGTCGCATATTCCTGGCTTCCCGTGCTGCGCAACACCTGCGCCGGCCTGACGAACGTGGAGGGCAAGGTCATAGAGGCGGCCCGGGACATGGGGGCCACGGGATGGCAGATCCTCTTAAAGGTCGAGCTTCCCCTCGCCCTGCCGGTGATAATGTCCGGCGTCCGAACCGTGGCGGTGCTCACGGTGGGGATAACGACGATGGCAGCCCTCGTCGGCGCCGGCGGCCTTGGGGTCCTCATCTTCCAGGGCATAACGATGATGGACAACGCGACCACGCTCGCCGGCACGATCCCGGTGGCCCTCATGGCCGTGGCCCTCGATCAGGGCGTGGGCCTCGTCGAACGGAGGCTCCGCTTGCGTTTAACGGGTCAATGAGCTACCGTTCCTGTCCGGACGCACCCCGCGAGCAAAACGGCTTTTCGAAAGGATCTTCCCCGAAGAGATCGAATATGTGCCAAGCTGCTTGAGCCACTTAATCCCGAGATCGAATAAGAACTCCAGACTAATCGACTTCGAGTTCATTATGAGATAGAGGATGTTCCGTTTTCAATTCAGTTTGTTTTGTTTTCAGTCTGAATTTTCTTTGTTTTCAGTCTCAATATCTTTCATTTCGAGCCTCAATTCCCGGATCCTTTCGTCGACGTACCAAGCTCGGATAATAGTGCCTAGCGGCCACACTGGACAACGATTTTCCCTACGTTGTTGATCCCTCCCAAAAAGGCTTCGAAGGCCCCCTGCAATGCCTGAGGAGCAAAGGGCACGATCTGGGTCACCACCGGCTTCAGCCTTCCCTCCTCATACCACAGCACCGCCTGCTTCATGCCGGCCGCGAGTTTGTAGGCCTGCGCACTGTAAACCGGGTCAGTGCTGTACCTACCGCAGTCCGTGATCACCATACTCGCCCCCCGGCCTTCCACGACTGAAGTCATGTCCTCGATGCCAAAGGACTTGAGTTGCATCGGGGTGCCAAGCCGGATGTATTCGCCCCCGGACGCCACTACCGCGGCCGACACGTTGTAGGAAGCCTGGGAATAGGTGGAATCGTAGACGAGGTCCACACCCCGCCCAGCGGTGAGCTTCATGATCTCACGCGCGACATCCGTCTGGGAGTAATCGACGATGTGGTCGACGTTGAGCCGCCCGAGAAGATCGAGCGATGCCGCCTTGCCGGCGCTCCCGATGACCTTCAGTCCGTGGAGCTTGGCGATCTGCACCGCAAAGTGTCCCACTCCGCCGGCGGCGCCGGCGATGTAGATGGTTTTCCCTTGGTGTCGCCCTATGTCGCCGGTGATGACCAGTGACTCGTAGGCAGTCAGGAAAGCGACTCCGAAAGTGCCGGCTTCCCGGGCCGGAACCCCTCCTCGGTGCACAACTCTTTCTTTCTTGGCGACGAGGTATTCGGCAAAGCCGCCGCCGGCACCCGCTGTCCCGAAGACCTGATCTCCCACCTTGAGCCCGGCTTCGCTTCCCGCCTCTACGACCTCGCCGCTGAAGTCAAATCCGAGGACATAGGGGGCGGGAAGTTGGAAGCGGTTCATGCGGGCCAACATCGGGTCCATCTTGTTGATGGACGCGTAGTCGACACGGACGAGTACCTCGTCTTTGTCGATGGATTCGATGGTTTTTTTTACAAGGCTCACGGGAGATCCCGGTTGCTCGATCGCGAGTGCGTTGAAGGAAATTGGGAAGGTCATGCTATGCTCCTGACGTCAATGCTTGACCGCAGACGCGGTCATTCGGTCTTGATTCGCGCCGAGTCCTAATTTACAGTCTCCAGGAACGTCGGAAAAGATGTAAGCTTATCGTAGGAGCAGGACTGACAGGATGCCCAAGAACCCCGATGACAACGCCCTGGGGAATTTTCTCAGGGACCGGCGCCGTAGGATCGACCCGGCCAGTCTCGGCTTCCCCACGACGCGCCGGCGCACCCCCGGCCTGCGTCGGGAGGAAGTGGCCCTGCTGGCCAGCGTGAGCCCTGCCTGGTACACCTGGCTCGAGCAGGGACGGGGCGGTGCTCCTTCGACCGACGTCCTCGACCGGCTGGCGCGGGGCCTGCGCCTTACCGAAGCCGAGCGGGAGCACCTCTACCTCCTGGCCCAGAACCGGCCTCCCGAGCTTGTCCCGCGGGAACCCAAGGCGCTGGGTCCCGGGCTGCAGCACATCCTCGATTCGCTCGAGCTAAGCCCCGCGGTCATCCGCAGCTCGGCCTGGGACGTATTGGCCGCCAACGTGGCAGCCCGGGTCATTCTGGGGCCAGGGGACGCGATACCTGATCGGTACAATATCTTGGAGAACTTCTTCGCCCGGGCCGACCATAGGGGCGAAGCCCCCGAAGCGATCTGGTCTTCAGTGGCCCGCGTCGTGGTGGCCCAATTCAGAGCCGATGCCTTTCAGGCAGGCTTCGGAGCTCGCGCCCAGGAAGTGGTCGCAGGCCTGGTCCGCAGCTCCCCTGAGTTCCGGCGACTGTGGGGCGAACTCGACGTGGGGCTGCACTTCAAGCCGATCAAGACCTTTGTTCTGCCTGGTCGGGGGCCCCTGACCTTCGAGTTGGCGAATTTTTCGGTCGACGAGCACCCTGGACTGAAGCTGACAATCTTTACCCCGGCAAGTCACGAAGACCGGCTTCGGGTAAAACAGTTGTTGGACGAGTCAAAGGCACGATAAGCGACTGGGACCCGACCGACTGCCCCTACCCTAGCAGCTCCTGTCAGGAAGACAAGTTGTTCGATCGGCCCGTACCGTAGCGCAGCCCATCGACGAGCAGGGCGACCATGGCCTGAGCGTGCTCGGGTCCGCGATCGTATGCGCTCCTGCACAGACTCGCGACCGCATCCAAAAGATCCCCGGCGGCGAAATCGGCGCGGACTTCGCCGGCGGCTGCCGCGGACGCGAGAAGTGCCTGGAGCGCAGGTTCGAGTCGCTGCCGGAAGTACGCGGGCAATGGGTCGAAGGCCGGGCTTCCCGAGTGCAGGGCGGACGCCAGCCCGCGTTTGGTTCCAAGAAAGGCCGCGTATCGCTGCATCCATCTAGCCAGGGCTTCGCCGGGCCCGAACTGGGCTGCCAGGACCGGTGCGGCGTCCGCGCAGGCATCGATTTCGTGACGGAAGACGGCCGCTACAAGGTCGGAGCGCTGCGGGAAGTGGCGATAAAAGGTCCCGATGCCGACCCCGGCCTTCTCCGCGATCTCTCGCACCGGAGCGTCCACTCCAGAAGTCGAGAACACCTCGATTGCCGCTTTGAGCAGTGCGTCGATGTTGCGCTGAGCGTCGATGCGCACTCGTCCATCCTTGTGGTCCCGAGGCTCCAAGCCCTCTCCTTGGTCTTCCAGTTCGTCGTCCACAACGTCTCCTCTTGACAATCGGAACAACGTTCCGTATTTTACAGATACAGACGGAACATCGTTCCATATTATACAATATAAGGAGATTACCGTGCAGGACAAACCCGTCGCCCTGATCACCGGATGCTCGTCCGGGTTCGGTCTCGAAACCGCCCGGCACTTTCTCGATCGCGATTGGAAGGTCATTGCCACGATGCGCACTCCGCGTGAGGACGTTCTGCCGCGTTCCGAGCGCCTGCGCGTGCTCGCCCTAGACGTCACCGATCCGGACAGCATTCGTCGGGCCGTGGAGGCCGCAGGGCCGATCGACGTCCTGGTCAACAACGCGGGGATCGGCTGGCTGAACGCCCTCGAAGGCACACCGATGGATATCGCGCGCTCGGTCTTCGAGACGAACACCCTCGGCACGATGGCGATGACCCAAGCGGTGTTGCCTCAGTTCAGGCAACGCAAGGCGGGTGTCATCGTGAACGTCACTTCGAGCGTGACCTTGAAGCCGCTCACCCTGCTTTCCGTGTATACAGCCAGCAAGGCGGCGGTGAACGCGTTCACCGAATCCTTGGCGCTGGAACTCGAGCCCTTCGGCGTGAGAGTGCGCCTGGTGCTGCCGGGCCGGGCTCCCGAGACGCGCTTCGGCGAAAACGCGAGGTCCAGAATGCGGGCGGGTTTTCCCGAGGCCTACGCCGGGCTCGCGCAGAGCGTCCTCGCGCGATGGGAGCAGGAATCGTCGGCGATCACGCGGCCGCTGGACGTGGCCCAAACCGTGTGGCGGGCGGCGACCGACCCGTCGTGCCCGATGCGCCTCGCCGCCGGCGCCGACGCCGTGGCGTTGGCCGGGTCGATCTGAGCCCGGAGTCCGACTGCTCGCCGCTGGTGTTCATCCCTACGTTCAAAAGGAAGTCCCTATGGATCAAGCCGATCGTCTAAGAACGCCCTTCGGGCCGACCTCCACCGCCCTCGACGTCGTGGCAGGTGTGGATCTCACTGGCCGCTCGGCCATCGTCACCGGCGGCGCCTCGGGCATCGGGGTCGAGACGGCCCGGGCCCTAGCCCAAGCGGGGGCGCAGGTCACCCTCGCCGTCCGCAACCTCGCCGCTGGACATCGAGTTGCCGGCGACATCATCGCAACGACGGAGAATCCCTTGGTGAGGGTGGCCTTCCTGGATCTCGTTGATCTCGCCTCGGTAAACGCCTTTGTCGATTCATGGAAGGGTCCTCTCCATATTCTAGTCAACAACGCCGGAATCATGGCCACGCCGTTATTGAGGACGCCCCACGGCTGGGAACTTCAATTCGCCACCAATCATCTGGGCCACTTCGCCCTGGCCTTAGGACTTCACGCCGCCCTGACGGCTGCGGGGGATGCTCGGGTGGTGGTCGTCAGCTCGGCAGGCCATCTTCGCACACCAGTAGTCTTTGACGACATCAACTTTCAGACTCGTCCCTACGACCCCTTCCTCGCCTATGGGCAATCGAAGACGGCCAACGTGCTGTTTGCCGTGGAGGCCGCGCGTCGATGGGCCGAGGACGGGATATGGGTCAACGCTTTGATGCCTGGGGCTGTTCGGACGGAAGGGGTTGCTAATCTGAAAATCTCTCAAGAGCAGATCGCAACGCAGACGGCGGGACGCGATTGGTTCTGGAAGACCCCGGCGCAAGGAGCGGCGACCTCGGTGTTGTTGGCGGCCTCACCGCTTGTCCACGGCATCAGTGGTCGCTATTTCGAGGATGGCCAAGAAGCCGCTCCCCACGTGCCCGATGGCGCGTCGGGTGTGGCCCCGTATGCCCTGGACCCCACAGCGGCGGCCCGTTTGTGGCAGATTTCCATTGAGGCTCTGTCCTAATTTTGAACGAGTTGAGGTGCTGAAACACAACTTTCGAACGGAGGTCCATATGCAGAACAAACGCATCGCCCTGGTCACAGGGGCCAATCAAGGGGTCGGTTTTCAAGTCGCCAAAGAGCTCGTCGCAAACGAGGTCACCGTGCTGGTCGGGTCGCGAAACTTCGCGCGCGGCGAGGCCGCGGCCAAACAGATCGGGCCGGGCGCTATCGCTCTCCAGCTCGACGTGACGGATAGTTCTTCGATCGCCGCCGCCGCCCAGCGCATCCGCAAGGAGCTCGGCCGCCTCGACCTGCTCGTCAACAACGCGGCGATCTCCCACACGAACACCCTGACCGGCGCTTCCATCGAGGAGTACCGCAAGTCGACCCGCCCCAGCAACGTGTCCCTCGATGAAGTGCGCGCGGTGTGGGAGACCAACGTGTTCGGCGTCCTGGCCGTTTACCAGGCGATGCTCCCGCTCCTGCGCGAGTCGTCGGACGCCCGAATTGTCAACGTGTCGAGCGGAGTCGGCTCGCTGACGGCGAACGCCGACCCGAGCTACGCCCAGCACCGGAACTTCGGTCCCGTCTACCCCGCATCCAAGGCGGCCCTCAACGCCATCACACTCGCCATGATGGTCGAGCTGGAGTCCACCGGGATCAAGGTCAACTTAGTCTCACCGGCCTTCACGAAGACCAATCTCAACAACTATGCGGGCACTGAGTCTGTCGAGGATGGTTCTCGCGAGGTGGTGCGCGTCGCGCTGCTCGGCCCGGACGGCCCGACTGGGACGTTCACGCGGTGGGAAAACGTCAATATCCCGTGGTGAGGCGGCGATGACCCGCACAAGAGATGCAGGATGCGAGTGTTTCTGACAGGCGCCGCCGGCTTTATCGGTTCCTATCTCGTTCCGGAACTCATCAACGCAGGCCATCGCGTGGTCGGGCTCAGCCGTTCGGACGCGGGCGCCGAGGCTCTCACCCGCGCCGGGGCGGAGGTCTTCCGCGGCGACGTGAACGACCTGGACCGCCTGCGCAGCGCCGCGGAGGCGGCCGACGGCGTCATCCACGCGGCATTCAACCACGACTTCTCCCAACTAAAGCAGAACAGCGAGAACGACCGTAAGGTCATCGAGACGCTGGGCGAGGCGCTGGCCGGCTCGGACCGGCCGCTCCTCATTACCTCCGGCACGGGCCTCGCCCGGTCAAAGACCGGCGGCCCGGCGGTGGAGACCGACGATCACGTCGGCTCGACCGAGTTCCCCCGCGCAGCCACCGAGGAGGCCGCCGACGCCCTCATCGCCAATGGCGGGTGCGTGATCGTGATGCGGCTGTCACAGGTGCATGACACCCGCCATCAGGGCCGGATCGCACAGCATATCCAGTTGGCGCTGCAAAAGGGCTGGGTGGCCTATGTCGGCGAGGGCAAGAACCGCCTGCCGGCCGTGCACGTCAGGGACGCCGTCCGGCTTTTCCGGCTGGCGCTCGAGAAGGGCCACTCGGGTGCGCGCTACCACGCCGTCGGCGAAGAAGGCGTTGCTCTGCGCGATATTGCTGACGTGATCGGTGCCGGGTTGAAGATTCCGGTCGTGTCGATCACACCGGAAGAGGCGCCGGAGTACTTCGGCGGGTTGGCTAACCTCGCCACGATCGATCTTGCGGCCTCCAGCGCGCTGACGCGCCAACAGCTGGGCTGGAACCCCACCGGGCCGGACCTGCTGGCCGACCTGCGCAACATGGATTACAGCAGGGCCTGAATAACACCAAGGGAGGTATCACTATGCGCATTTTTATGACCGGGGCGACGGGCTTCATTGGTTCGGCGCTTGTTCCGGAACTACTCGAGGCAGGACACAGGGTGCTCGGCATGACGCGGTCGGAGAAAGGCGCGGAAGCGCTGGCCAAGGCTGGAGCGGACGTGCATCACGGCTCCCTTGAAGATATCGAGAGCCTGAAGGCGGGAGCGGCTCGGGCCGACGCCGTCATCCACCTGGCTTTCAATCACGACTTTTCGAGGTTCCAGGCCAATTGCGAGGAAGATCGCAGAGCGATTGCGGCGATGGGCGAGGTGCTCGCCGGTTCGGGGCGGCCATTCATCGGAACCTCGGGCGTTTTGACCCGAAATCCGATCCCCGGACAACCCTATGATGAAGACGATCCGAAACCGGATGATGGATTCCCCCGGCTCTCCGAATATGCGACCCTCGAGGCAGCAGAGAAGGGAGTGCGCGGGATTGTGGTGCGGCTGTCTCAGATCCACGACACGAAGAAGCAAGGGCTCGTGCGTTTTTTGATCTTGACCGCGTTGGGAAAGAAGGTGTCGGCCTATGTAGGGGACGGCAGCAACCGATGGGCTGCCGCACACGTGAGCGACACGGCGCGACTTTATCGGCTCGCTCTTGAAAAGGGGGAGGCCGGCTCGAAATGGCACGCAGTCGGAGAGCAAGGAGTGTCGGCTAAGGAAATTGCCCAGGCTCTTGGACGCCGCCTGAACCTACCTGTCGTCTCGATATCTCCGGAAGAGGCTCCGGCTCACTTCGGCTCGATAAGCCATTTCGTGACGCTTGACTCGCCAACCTCGAATGCGAAGACCCGAGAGCGGCTAGGCTGGGAGCCGACTGGACCTGGGCTCATCGACGATTTGAATCACCTCGTGTTGCCGACAAAATAGTGGGCGAATTGTTCCGTGGTAGGACATCGATGCAAACAAGGAGATTGATACGCACGACAAACGCGTCGCCCTGGTCACCGGGGCTAATCAAGGGGTCGGCTTTCAGGTCGCCAAGGAGCTCGTGGCACATGGCCTCTCGGTGCTGGTCGGGTCGCGCAATTTCGAGCGCGGCGAGGCCGCGGCCAAGGAAATTGGACCGGGCGCCATCGCGCTCCAGCTCGACGTGACGGATCGCTCTTCGATCGCCGCCGCCGCCCAGCGCATCCGCAAGGAACTGGGCCGCCTCGACCTCCTCGTCCAAAACGCTGCAATCTCGAACACGAGCAGGCTGCCCAGCCAATCCGTCGAGGAGCATTCAAAGACAACCCGCCCGAGTGTTGTATCGCTCGATGAGATGCACGCCGTGTGGGAGACTAATGTGTTCGGCGTTCTCGCCGTTTACCAGGCGATGCTGCCGCTCCTGCGCGAATCGCCGAACGCCCGCATCGTCAACGTGTCGAGCGGCGCCGGATCGTTGGCGAGGAACTCGGACCCCGCCTTCACTGGCCGCGCGATCTTCGGCCCCACCTACGCTGCATCCAAGACGGCTCTCAACGCATTGACAATCAGCATGGCGATCGAGTTGGAGCCGGAGGGGATCAAGGTCAACGCCGTCTCCCCGGGCTTCATCAAGACCAACCTTAACAACTATGGGGGCACGGGAACTGTCGAGGAGGGCGCCCGCGAGGTGGTGAGGGTCGCGCTCCTCGGCCCCGACGGTCCGACAGGGACCTTCACGCGGTGGGAAAACCAAACGATCCCGTGGTAATGTCGTCGCGAGTGCGTGATCGAATGGCGCATCGGGAGGCTCACGTATAATGATTCTGTGGCGGCGCAATCTGATCTTTTGCTGGTTCGGAGCATTCGTCACCGGGATCGGGATGAGCCAGATCGCCCCGATCATGCCGCTCTATATCCGCCATCTGGGAATTGAGAATCAGAACCTCGACATCGAGCTCACCGGCCTGGCCTTCGGCATAACCTTTGTGGTCTCGGCAATCTTTTCTCCTATCTGGGGAAAGGCCGCGGACAAGTTCGGTCGCAAGCCGATGCTCCTGCGGGCGAGCCTGGGCATGGCCATCGTCATCGCGGCGATGGGTTTCGCTCCCGATGCCTATGTCCTCATTTCCCTGCGAGCCCTGCAGGGAATGATAACCGGCTATACCATGGCTTGCACGACCCTTATCGCGACCCAGACAGACAAGGAGCATGCCGGCTGGGCGCTCGGCGTCCTTTCCACGGCCGGCGTGAGCGGCAGCCTGCTGGGACCGATCCTGGGAGGCATCGTCGCGCAGTACTGGGGTTATCAAAGCGTGTTTTTCATCACCGGTGGCTTGATGATGCTCTCCTTTATAACCACGGTGATTTTCATAAAAGAGGAATTTGTCCCATCGAAAAACAAGATTCTGACCATGAGGCAGACCTGGGACTTGCTGCCGGAGAAAAAGTTGTTCCTGGTTTTGTTCGTCACCAACCTGATGGTTACCCTGGCCTTGTTCACCATCGAGCCCATACTGACCGTCTACGTCAGCCACTTGACCGATTCCGGCCGGAACCTGGCGCTCATCTCGGGACTTGTGTTCTCTTCCGCCGGACTCGCGGGCATCATATCGGCCCCGATCCTCGGAAAGATAAGCGATACCAAAGGCCCGCACAGAGTGCTCGCCGTGCTTCTTTTCATAGCCGCGGTGGTCTGTATCCCACAGGCTTTCGTACATGATCCCTGGCAGCTTCTCGCCCTGCGTTTTCTCCTGGGCCTCTTCGTCGCGGGACTGACTCCCGGGATAAACTCGATCCTCAAGAGCCTGTCCCCTCCATCCATAACCGGTCGAGTGTTCGGCTTTATAATCTCGGGAACCTATCTGGGGGTCTTCTTCGGCTCCGTTCTCGGCGGGCAGATAGCCTCGAAACTGGGCATACGCTATGTGTTCTTCCTGACCAGCATTTTCTTGTTCATCAATCTTTTTTTGGTTCATCGTTTCGTGGCCGACAATCACAAGCTGCGGAGTATCTATTCAGCGCAGAGAAGGACAAAAGGAGAAGAACGTGAAATATCGAACGCTTGGTAGAACCGGCATCAAGGTCAGCCCCTATTGTCTAGGGGCGATGATGTTCGGAGCCGTTGGCGGCAATCCCGACCACGACGACTCGATTAGGATCATCCACAAGGCTTTCGATGCGGGGATCAACTTCATCGATACCGCCGATAGGTACAGTCAGGGGGAGTCGGAGGAAATCGTCGGCAAGGCTCTCAAAGGCCGGCGCGACGACATCGTGCTCGCCACCAAGGTGAACAACCCCATGGGCGACGACCCGAACCAGCAGGGCAATTCGCGCCGGTGGCTGATCCGCGAAGTGGAAGCGTCGCTGCGCCGCCTGCAGACCGACTACATCGATCTCTACCTGATTCACCGGCCCTCGCCGGATACCGACATCGAGGAAACCCTCTCGGCCCTTACCGATCTGATGCGGGCGGGGAAGGTACGCGCGATCGGATCGTCGACCTTCCCCGCCTCCGAGATCGTGGAGGCGCAGTGGGTAGCGGAGCGGCGCGCTCTGGCGCGCTTCCGCGTCGAGCAACCTCCCTACTCGATCCTGAGCCGCGGCATTGAACGCGAAGTGCTTCCGGTTTGCCAGCGCTACGGGATGGGTGTGATGGTCTGGAGCCCCTTGGCCAAGGGCATGCTCACCGGCCGGTACCGCAAGGGCCAGAGCCTGCCCGACAGCCTGCGCGTCAGGGTCATGCGCAAGCAAATGAGCGACGAACATCGGCTGGATGCGGTAGAGCAACTGATCGTCGTGGCTCAGGAGGCGGGAATGCCTCTGACACATCTGGCAATGGCTTTCGCGGTGGCCCACCCTGGCGTGACGTCGGCGATTCTCGGCCCGCGCACGATGGAACAGCTCGACGATCTGCTCGCGGGCGCCGAGGTGGTTCTTTCCGACGAGGTCCTGGACGCGATCGACCGGATCGTCCCTCCCGGAACCGACGTCGGAATCGACGCGGCCAACTATGTGCCGCCCGCGCTCAGCCAAACCAGCTTGCGCCGCCGTCTGGCTAGCGAGCGAGCCGCGTCCTGACCGAATCATCAGTTCCGCCACACTTCTATCACGTGAGGGTATCGATATAATTTGACAATAATAGGAGTAAGTGCACACTTACGTGTGCATTTGCTGACCCGGCAATAAAACGGTTGAGGTGAGGACCTATGGCTGATCCGGTTGTGCATTTTGAGATCATCGAGACTTTGCTCCAGTTATGCGTATATTGTGGATTTCCAAAGGCAATTAATGCCATGAATTGAGCAAAAGATGTATTTGAGAAAATCTGAAAACCAACATCTGCTAAACCTGACGACGCTTCGCGTTGCAGGTTTAGCAAGCGTGATGCGGCCTCTGCGGGCTTAGCATTTGACAGCATGCTGTCAAATGCTTATTTTGTGTTCACAGAGTCGACAGGAGCGCCGGATGGCAGGTGCTTGGGCGAATCGGCTATAGGCCGCAAACAGTCGCCCAGATGGCCCGCGACATGGGCCAGGCGCGGCAGAGCGTGCAGGCGTCGCCGACCTACTCGATAAAGAAGGATTGGTCATTTACAAGGACAATCCGTCCGACCAGCGGACCCAACTGCTCGAACTGACGTCTTCGGGCGAAAATGTTCTTGCCGCCATGTACCGGCGAAATGAGGAATGGTCAGGGCGAGTCATGACGAAACTCGACCCAAAGCGATTGGCGGGAGTGACAGACGAGTTGGAAGGTATCGGACGCATTTTGGAGGATGTTTCATGATAAACGGGACGGTCACGTCTTTCAGGCCACCTTTCTGCCCTGGGGCGACGGTACGCATATGTTACCTATCAGAGCGGCAATCATGAAAGTCATCGGAAAACAGGCAGGCGATACAGTGGAAATTCGTTTGAACGACAAGTCGGAATCCACAGGAGAGGACTCGACACATGAGTCATAAACCAGTGGAGAGCACCAGGGTTCGCTGCTCATGCGGAAGTGTCGAGTTCGAAGCGCGAGCTAGGCCAATTCTGACGAGTGTCTGTTATTGCGACGATTGTCAAAAGGCATCTCTTCGGATCGAATCGCTCCCGCATGCCCCCCGTATCCTGGGCGAGGACCGGGGAACGTCCTACGTCCTTTACCGCAAGGATCGGGTTACCTGTCTACGGGGCCAGCAGTTCTTGGAGGAACATAGACTCGAGGGCGAATCGTTTACGAAAAGGGTTGTAGCCTCCTGCTGCAACTCAGCCATGTTCCTCGACTTCGAAAAGGGGCATTGGTTGTCACTCTATCGAGATAGATTTGAAGGTCATGCCCCACCTGTTCAAATGCGCGTTCAGACAAAGTACAAACCCGAGAACGCAGTTCTTTCCGATGACATACCAAGCTATCCTGGTTTTCCTTTCGTATTTGTTGCGAAACTCATCCTCGCAAAAATAGCCATGGTTATTGGTAGGTGAGCCGTCTAAGAAGTTTTTCAACCTTACTCACGGGACGGCTCTTTCTATAGTAGAATGCCATATGCAGCCGAATAAATCCACATTTCAAACTAGATATGGTCCATGGGCCCTCATCGTCGGCGGTTCGGACGGCCTAGGCGCGGAGTTTGCCCGACAGCTGGCCTCGCAAGGCTTGAATCTCGCGCTGGCGGCCAGGCGGCCCGATCTGCTGGAACGGTTCGCCGACGAACTCACCCGGCGTTTCGGCGTGCAGGTCCTGACCCTCACGCTGGACTTGGCGGATCCCCGCTCCGTCGATTCGATCGTGGAGCGAAGCTCCGGCCTGCAAGTCGGATTGCTGATCTGCAATGCGGCTTCCGCTCCCATCGGGCCGTTTATCGGACATGCGCGGGCGACGCACGACCGCTTGCTCGAAGTGAATTGCCGGACGCCAGCCTTGCTCGCCTGGGAATTCGGCCGAAGAATGTCGCTGCAAGGACGGGGCGGTATCATCCTCGTTTCTTCGATGGCCGGCTTCCAGGGCACCGGCTGCGTCGCGCATTATGCGGCGTCGAAGGCCTACATCCGCGTTCTCGCCGAGGGTTTGTGGAACGAGCTTCGCGGGAAGGGCGTGGACGTGGTGGCCTGCTGCCCCGGAATCGTGGACACTCCGACATACCGACGCGAGGGGCCCATCCGACCCCGCTGGCTGGCCTCCCCCTTGATGGACTGTCGACCTGTCGTCAGGCAGACGCTCCGGGCGCTCGGCCGGAAGCCGATCGTCGTGCCTGGGACTTCGAACAAAGTCGCTGTCTGGTTTACGCAACGCCTCCTGCCGCGAAGATTGGCCATTGCCCTCGCCAGCCGGGGCACCAGCGCGATGTACAGTCGCTCGGAACAGGGGAATCCATTATGACTGTTTCGGGGCCTTGATCTCGATGGGTGGGGGAGGGGCGAGCGCCTTCGTAATCGCCGGGCCGATGAGATTCATCACGAGAGCCGCGAGCTTCTTGAAGGGTATGAGCAGAGGATAGTCGCGGTTGTAGCGAGCGGCCCAGTGCCGTCCGATGAGCGTGGTGTAGATGGAGACGGTCTGCAAAGCCGCCGTATAGTCGAGGGTGCTTAACAGCTCGTCGGCCAGCCCGAAGGGAAGGCTCAACATGAGGGGACCGCGCGCGTATTCCACGGCCCAAACCCCGTCGGTGAAGTTCATCCCGCAGGCCTGACCCTTTCCCACGAAGATGCGGTCGCCGGGTCGATAGACGCGCTTTTCGAATTGTCCTTCGGCGAAATACCAGGCCTCGCCGTCGATGACCGTATCCCAGAACGCGACCCGGTGGCGTCCGGAGTGTCCTTCCGAGCCTATCGGGGTTCCCCAGATCATGACGTATTCGAAAAGCGAAGCGAAGTAGAGCTTCATCTGGATCATGGCGCCGCCGGCAATGCTGTAAATCCACGGCTGATCATGGTAGATGCGCCCCGGATAGCGTTTCTCGATCTCTTTCGCTATCATGTCGAACATCGCCGGCTTGGGCTGACCGAGGCCGGCCCTCGCACATTCGTCGATCACCTCGGGGTCGAAAATATAAGGGATCATGCGCCGTTTCCTCCGCTGTATGTCTGGTTCAATACCTTGGTCACCAAGGTATCCGACATGGAGGCAATTGGCAAGCAAAGAGACAAGTCCGTTCTTGTACGAGCCGAAGCACCGTCGGCGGAACCGGATGGAGCCGTTCTCGCCGACGGTTGGCAGCGGGGACTCGAGATCGAGCTCTTTTCCTTCCTCTTCCGGAACCCGGGCGCGGTATTCTCGACGCGCGAGCTCTACGCGAAAGTGCGGGAGCAGAATCTCCTTTCTTATTCTGCGGAATTGTAATTCTAGCTAGTTGTGCCCGGTACCTACCCCTCCCCTGGGTGTTGGTCATTGCGAAGGGCAGTCCGGTACGAGAGCTTGCTCAGTTCTCCCCTCCTGAAGTCTTCGTCAGGCGTGATATCGCATCTCTCCTGGTTCGTACGCCTAGTCGAAAATACAGCTTCTCAAGGTGCCATTCGACGGTGCGTCTGCCGATAAAGAGCTTCGACGCGATTTCCGAGGCAGATAGCCCCCGACAGAGAAGGACCGCTATTTCCGCCTCGCGCCAGGAGACTCGGGGGAATCGCTCGCGGACTTCATCTTCGCAAACCGCATACCGCGCCATTTGCTGGAGCTTCTCGAAACAGGCATGGAGATTGTTGATGTGAGGGACCAAAACCGCCAGGGTGGCGCGATCCGTCTCTGAAAAAGGCAAGCCGCGGGAGGAACGATGGAGCGAGTAGTGTAGTGGATTACTCTGAGCGATATGCGTAAGAGTCACGGCATTCCCCGCGGGCCGCGTGAAGTCTGTCACGAATTCGGTGTTTTTGTAATCATTCCATACGGTAATAAAACAGTGGTCTACGCTATAGCGCGATGACAAAGCGGATATTTTGAAGCGATGCACATCCGGAATAAAGGGTACACGGAAGCGATAGTATTCGTTGAAAGATCTGATCAAAGCATCGCCAAATCCGTCACCTAGAACCACTCTTCCCGAATCGTCGGCCATAATTGCCCCGACATCGACAGGGATCAGCCGAAGGAGCCCCGACATCGCGCGAATGATAAACTCGTTCTTTGTCTTGGCTGATTCGATATCTAATAGGTAGTCGTGTATGGCCCGCCAGGGGACTTCTTCATAATTGCGCATTGTAGTGAACCTAGTGTGCTCCGATTATATCGCCGAAACCGATGGATAAGGGAAAAAATCTTAATAAAAACCCGTAATATCTACGGGTGTTTCGAGCCCCCACGTGTGCTATTTGGTAGTGTGAAATTTCCCAAAAATCTGAACGAGGCGGGAATGTTCTTGGGGGTGGCTATGGGAAAGCTCGTCGCCGTTCTTGCCTGTATCGCAATCGTCGTGCTGTTCGGTCTCACTGCCGTTTTTGCTCAAACCACGCCTACCATCGAGATGGGAACCCCGACGATAGCCCAGATTCCCTCCCCCCTCTCGCTAGAGCTACGCCCCAGCTACGACATGCCCCTCGGCGACAGCGCGTCGTGGTTCTCAGGCGGCGGCGCTATGGACATCGGCCTGAACTATCGCTTCCCCGGGACGATCTTCTACCTTTCAGGCGGGCTCGAGTACTCATACACGCCAGTCCAGGCTGCGACGAGCCTTTCTATGGCCGCGCCTCGAATTGGCGGCGGCATCCAGCTTCCTATCACAGGGGGAATCTCGGTCTTCGGCTACGGCATGGCCGGGTACTACTACGCCATGTACAACGACGCATCCGCCTCGGTTACGGATCCGTACGTATCCGCCGGACTCGGGCTCAAGTTCGCCCTCGCCCCGACTTTCACGCTCGAGGTGGGGGCCCAGTACAAGGATTACTTCGGGCTCTACGAGGGGGTGAGCGCAGGCATCGGCGTCGACATCGCGCTAGGGAACCTCGGCGGGAGCATCGACGTGCCGGCGGTGGACTTACGTCCCGCCTTCCCGGTCTTCTACAAGTACTACGATGACCACCCCATCGGGACGCTCGAGATCAAGAGCAACCTGAAAGTTCCCGCCAGCGATGTCCAGGCCCAGGTCTTCATAAAGGAGTACATGGACTCGCCCAAGGTCGCCGAAGTTCCGGGCACACTGGCGCCAGGCGCGAGCAGGAAGGTCGATCTTTTCGCCCTCTTCACGGACAAGCTGCTGTCCATCACCGAGGGCACCAAGGTCGCCACAGAGATCTCGGTGTCCTACAAGGTCGATGGACAGACCTACCAAGACCGGAAAATCGAGACGCTGACCCTCTGGGGCCGGAACGCGATGACCTGGGACGACAACCGAAAGGCAGCGGCCTACGTGACATCCAAAGATCCCGGCGTCCTCAATTTCGCGCGCAGCGTCTCGAGCTACATCCGCAGCAAGGAGAACCGCTCGATCTGCGACAACCTCCAGGCGGCCATAGCCTTCCACGAGGCGCTCAACCTCTATGGCCTCAACTACACGCCCAACCCCAAGACGCCCTACGAAGAAGTATCCAAACAGAAGGACGCGATCGACTTCCTCCAGTTCCCCAAGGAGACCTTCCAGTACAAGGCGGGGGACTGCAGCGACCTGTCGATCCTCTATGGCGCTCTGTTCCAGGCAGTGGGCATCGACGCGGCCTTTATAACCATTCCCGGGCACATCTTCATCGGGATGGACACAGGCTTATCTCCCGCCCAGGCGCCCAAGGAGTTGATTCCGGAGGGGCAGTTCATCGCCTATAAGGGCCGCGCCTGGATACCGATCGAGATCACGGCCATCCACGACGGCTTTATGCGCTCCTGGCAGCTGGGCGCCACGGAGTGGATCCAGAACAAAGCTTCGGGGCAGGCGGGCTTCTACCCCATCTCGGAGGCCTGGGCGGTCTATCCGCCCGTGGGCTTGCCCGGCTCGGATATAGCCGTCGCGATGCCACAGTCGGACAGCATCCTCCGAGCTTACCAGGCGGAGGCGCAAAAATACCTCGACAACGCTCTGGCGCCGATACTTGCGAAACTGCAGGACCAGATAAAAGAGAGCGGGAGCGTGCCGGCGATGAACAGCCTCGGGGTTCTGTACGCTAAGTATGGACAGAGCGACACGGCCGAGCAGGAGTTCAAGCAAGCTTTAGCCAAGAAGCCCTATCTGCCCACGATCTTGAACCTCGGGCACCTGTACTTCACTCGGGGCGATTGGAAGAACGCCCTGACCTTTTATCGGCAGGCCGACGAGATGGATCCGAGCAACGCCCATATAGTGCTGGCCCTAGCTCGAGTGAGCCAGGAGATGCGGAACTTTGACGATGCGAAGCTGAATTACGAGAAGTTGAAGAAGATGGACCCGACTCTCGCGGAGCAGTTCGCCTTCCTGGGCGAAGGCAAGGAGACCGGCTCCCGAGCGACGGACGTCGAGACCGAGCGCAAGACGATTCTCTGGGAGAATGAGGAGTGAGGATGAAATCTATTCTATGCGCCTGTGTCCTGTCGCTGATGACGGCTGTCACGGCTTTGGCGGCTCCCGACCTGCTCGCTGCCTATGTCGACGGATCCGTCTATCTGCAGAGCGGCTCCGCCTGGAAGGAGCTGTCGATAGGGGATTCGGTTCCAGCGACAGCGACAATACGACTCGACGCGGGTGCCTCCCTGAAACTGAGCGGAATGGGGGCGACGATTTCATTGAGGCAGAAGGGGACCTACGACCTCCACGCCGTACTCTCCGCCCGACAGACGCTGGGCTCCGCCGATGTCGCCGCGGCAATCGCAGGGAAAATGCGGCTGCTGCTCAATGGGTCGTCGACCGGCCAGAGCTCGGTTGCCGGTGTCCGCGGAGCCAATGAAAGCAAGAGCGACGAGTCCGGTTGGGTAGAGAGCGGGACACAGGACGCAATTCAGGAGGCTATGGATTCCATCGAGGCGGAGAAGTACGGAGAAGCCATCATCAAGCTTTCAAGTGCCGAGGATGAGGCGACTACCGAGAATCTTCCCGAGCTTCACTACTACCTCGCCTTCGCCTATTCGCAGAATGGGGACACGGACAACGCGAACAAGGAACTCGACGACATCCGAACACCTGGCGGGGTCTCTTGGGCAGGCGATTACATCTTGCTCAAGGCGAAGCTTGAATTGGACAATCTCGCTTTTTCGCAAGAGCTTGCATGGCTATCCCAGACCGGGAATGACTTGTCGGGAGACGGAATGCGGGCCCCACTTTATTACTTCCTGCTAGGGATCGGATACCGCGGGATTGGGGATGTTCCGAGCGAGAAGGCGAGTTTTTCGAAGGTCGTGGCGATATCAGCCGACAGCGATCTGGGGAAATCGGCAGCGCAGCTGCTTACCAATATATAAGTGCCGTGAGAAGAAGCTATGAAAGCGAAAAGGTTTGAAATAGCGGGGGCGGCCATAGTGGCCGTCGCAATGCTGGCAACATGCTCGGCAAACTCCCTCCTCACGGATGTGCAAGCGAAAGTGGTGAACGCAAAGGGTGGAGGGACGGTTATCGCGCCGATCTTCAGCCCTGCTCCGTCATCCACCGGCATCTATACCTCGTCTTCGGACCTCGGTGTCACGATCACCTGTCCGACAAGCGGGGCGACGATCCATTATACGACCGATGGCTCTACCCCGAGCGTGTCGACGACCGCATACGACGGACCGCTTTCCGTGGCCGGCGACGGTACGACGAAAACTATTAAGGCGATAGCCATAAAAGCTGGGATGACAGACTCATCACTTGTCGTAGCGACTTATACGATCACATATAGTCAAGTCTCTACACCACAGTTCAATCTCGCAGGCGGAACATACAGTTCTGATCAAATTGTGACGATAACCTGTGCGACACCCGGTGCGACCATCTATTACACGACGGATAGAACAACTCCGACGACTCTTTCGACCAAGTATGCGGGAGCGATCTCCGTTGCCGGCAACGGCATCGTGAAGGCTGTCAAGGCGATTGCGGCTGAGGCGCAAATGCGTTTGAGCCCAATTGCCTGGGCGACCTATGCGATATCGACGACACCATCAACCACCCATGTCTACATTTCAGGAGAGGTTGGCCCTTCGAGCGGGAACACAGTGCCTGTCTATTGGAAGGATGGTACCCTGAACGCTCTTCAATTGACCGCGGGGTTTACAAATGGGTGGGTAGGCCGCATCGCCGAAGACAGCTCGGGGAATATCTATATCGTGGGGGGCCAGCATAAGACCGGGACTACCATATATGGCTATTGGGAAAATTCGACTTTCACCACCATCTCGCAAGGAGGATACTCCGTCGTCTGGAATTATGCGATTTCAGTCGACACCAGCGGAAATGTTTGGGTTGGCGGGATGGTTGGAAACTCGAGTCCCCCGCCGACGACCGTTTACTGGACCCCTGGGGCTGGTCCCACCCCGCTCGCAAATGCTGGCTCGGGAGGGCTCGGTAACCTGCGCGCCGATGCTTCGGGGAATGTATTTTTCACTCAAGCTGAGGGAGACTCTGCTTCCAAATATGTGCCGTACTTCTGGAAAAACGGAGCGACCCCAACCGCGCTTCCGTTGCTCAGTGGATACCCCAATGGATACGCGCAGGACTTCGCATTTGATACTTCAGGGAACTGTTACATTACGGGAAGTGAGTGGAGCTACGGAGTTACGCCGGCTGTGCCGTTGTACTGGGAAACTGTCGGAGGCACGTGGGAGGCGCCAATTCTGTTGCCAAAAGGCGCGTTCGGTTCAAATGACCTTTGGGATGTACGGGGGGTATCGGTTGATAGTTTGGGCAATCTCGATTTTTATGCGTGTATAGGCCCTTCCAGCTCCGCAACAGCGCTGGTCTACTGGAAAGGCGCATCTTCCAATCCCACTGAGCTATACCTCAACAACGCGGCATACTTCGATAGTGGGTCTGATGGCCTGTGTGCTGTAGATGCTATGGGAAACTTCTTCATCGTACAGTCCTTGGGATCGTCGAACACGACGACCATACCGGTCTATTGGGAAAACGGAGGGAATCCAGTTCCCTTGCCTATGGGCACCGGTAACAGTTTCGGTCAGGCAAATGGCATTGTCGTCGGTCCCTAGAGAGGAGGATGGTATGCGTAGGCGAAATCTGAAAGGAGCCTTTGCGATGCTATGGAGCCTTACATTCATCACCTGCAGCCAGCCGGGAACTCCGCCATCTGGTAAAAGTACCTCGACTCATGTGTACATCTCAGGTGAAGTGGGGAGCTCAACAAATGGCATTCTGCCCGTCTACTGGAAAGACGGAGTCATCAACTACCTTCAACTGAGCCCTCCGTATACCAATGGGTACGCATTCGGCATCGCTGTCGATACGGCAGGTACTGTATATGTCCAAGGGGGGCAATTTGTCGGCAACACCTCCAATATAATCTACGGCTATTGGAAGGGATCCACATTTACCGCTTTGACTCTGCCATATGCGAATACCGCCATGGCTGAAACCGGCATAGCGGTAGACACATCGGGAAATGTCTGGCTCGCGTACACGGTGGGCAGCTCGAGTCCCCCCACAATCCCTGCCTACTGGCTTAACTCGGGATATCCGAATTCTCTGCCCAACGCCACCAACGTAATAAGCGTGGGAGCGGATACTTCGGGGAATGTCTACTTCCTGGGAACGACTGGAGGAGCCAGCTCCAACGCTACGCCATATAACAATAATTGGACTCCTACTGTGTGGAAAAATGGGACCAGCGCAAGCGCTTTGCCGCTCACCGGAGCAAATATATACGGGGTTCCGCATAGCTTGGCATTGGACGCCTCGGGGAGCGTCTACGTCTGTGGGCAACAATGGTCGGCGATAATAGGCATGCCCGTTTACTGGAAGGAAATCGGCGGCATATGGGGAAACCCAACTCCGATGAATGAAGGCGCATATAGTAGCAGCATCCAGTGGTGGGGACCAGCGGTTGGAATAGCCGTCGATGGGGCAGGAACCGTCGACTGCATGGAAACCATCGCAGGTACCACACCAAGCAATACAAACCGCTACTACAGTTCTTCCGGGACTCTCGCCGCAACCTTGATTTGTTGGAAGGGGATTTCGAACGCACCGACAGCCGTAGCTCTGTTAAGTGGATACACCTATTGGTATACTTGGTATAATGGCGGAGTAGATGCCGGAGGCGACTATATTGTTGCCGGAGCGCTGGCGAACTCGTCGGCCGAGGCTTCCAACGATACTGGAATCCCTGTCTATTGGAAAAACGAGGGGAATCCGTTTCAGCTTCCCCTGGGATCAAACAGTGGTGCGGCTAACACATACGGGAAAGCATTCTCCGTAGCAGTGGGTCCATGATGCCGCACATGCCAAGATTCCAATAATGACCTTGACGGCTGCCTGAATCATGCAGTTACTTCGTAAGGAGTTCCGCTGACGAATATCGCCGATACATTATGAAGGCGGTAGCAGGTCCGCGATTCGCGTCCGGTTTCGGCTTTCGCCTAGTATGGCCACTTCCAGTCGCGGATGTCCGGCATGTCGTCGCCGTGCTTGCGGATATAGGCCTTGTGCTCGATGAGCTTGTCGCCGAGCCACTGCTTGACGTAGGCGCCCTCCGTCCCCAGCCTGGGCACGCGGTCGATCACGTCGCCCGCCAGATGGAAGCGGTCCAGCTCGTTCAGCACCGTCATGTCGAAGGGTGTCGTCGTGGTCCCCTCCTCCTTGTAGCCGCGCACATGGATATTGTCGTGCCCGTGCCGGCGGTAGGTCAGGCGATGTATTAGCCAGGGATAGCCGTGGAAGGCGAAGACGACCGGCTTGTCGGTCGTGAAGAGCATGTCGAAATCGCGGTCGGACAGCCCGTGCGGATGCTCGCTCGAGGGCTGGAGCTTCATGAGGTCCACGACGTTGATCACGCGGACCCGGAGGTCAGGGAACCTCTGCCTCAGGATGTCCGCGGCCGCGAGGGTCTCCATGGTCGGGACGTCGCCCGCGCAGGCCATGACCACGTCCGGCTCTCCGCCCCGGTCGGTCGAGGCCCAATCCCAAATGCCGATGCCGCGGGTGCAGTGCTTGATGGCCGCGTCCATGTCCATGTACTGGAGGGCCGGTTGCTTCCCGGCCACGATCACGTTGATGTAGTTCTTGCTCGCGAGGCAGTGCTCCGTGACCGACAGGAGGGTGTTGGCGTCGGGAGGCAGATAGACGCGCACGACATCCGACTTCTTATTCACGATGTGGTCGATGAAGCCGGGGTCCTGATGGCTGAAGCCGTTGTGGTCCTGCCTCCAGACATGGCTCGTGAGGAGGTAGTTGAGCGAGGCGATGGGCCGCCGCCAGGGAATGCCCCTCGTCGTCTTCAGCCATTTCGCGTGCTGGTTCACCATCGAGTCCACTATGTGGATGAAGGCCTCGTAGCAGGAGAAGAGGCCGTGCCGTCCCGTGAGGAGGTAGCCTTCGAGCCAGCCCTGGCAGAGGTGCTCGGAGAGGACCTCCATGACCCGGCCGTCGGGCGAGAGCCGATCGTCGCCGGGGAGTGTCTCGGCGTCCCAGGCGCGCGGCACGGCATCGATCACGGCGCCCAGCCGGTTCGAGTTCGTTTCGTCCGGGCCGACGATCCTGAAGTTGCGGCTCGCGGAGCTGCGCCTCATCACGTCGGCCAGGTAGGCTCCCATGACGCGCGTGGCCTCGGCGAGACTCACGCCGGGCTTCTCGACCTCCACCGCGAACTTCGTGAAGTCGCCCAGGTCCAGCTCCTTGAGGAGGAGGCCTCCGTTCGCGTAGGGGCTCGCGCTCATGCGCAGCTCGCCCTCGGGAGCCATCGCCGCTATCTCGGCCTTAAGCTTCCCCGATTCGTCGAAGAGCTCCTCGGCCCGGTAGCTCTTGAGCCAGGTCTCGAGGAGCTTTACGTGCTCGGGCTTCTCCGCCAGCTCCGAGAAGGGCACCTGGTGCGATCTCCATGAGCCTTCGGTCCGTTTGCCGTCCACCGTCTTGGGGCCGGTCCAACCCTTGGGCGTGCGGAGGACGATAATCGGCCAGGCAGGACGATGGTTCGGGTCGAAGCCCTCCGTCCTCGCCTTCTTCTGGATGGCCGCGATGTCGTCCATCGCCTTGTCCAGGGTCGAGGCCATGAGGGGGTGCATCGTGGCCGGGTCGTCGCCCTCCACGAAGTAGGGTTTGTAGCCGTAGCCGGAAAAGAGGCTCTTCAGCTCCTCTTCGCTCACGCGGGCGAGCACGGTCGGATTCGCGATCTTGTAGCCGTTCAAGTGGAGGATGGGAAGGACCGCGCCGTCGCCGACGGGGTTCAGGAACTTGTTGGAGTGCCAGCTCGTGGCCAAGGGGCCGGTCTCGGCCTCGCCGTCGCCGACCACGCAGGCCGCGACGAGGTCCGGATTATCGAAGACCGCGCCGTAGGCGTGGGCCAGGGAATAGCCGAGCTCGCCGCCCTCGTGGATGGAGCCGGGCGTCTCGGGCGCGACGTGGCTCGGGATGCCGCCGGGGAAGGAGAACTGCGTAAAGAGCCGCTTCATGCCCTCTTCGCTCTGGGCGATGTTGGGGTAGACTTCGCTGTAGGTCCCTTCGAGGTAGGCATTGGCGACGAGGCCGGGCCCTCCGTGACCTGGACCGGCGATGTAGATCATCTTGAGCCGGCGTTCGCGGATGATCCTGTTGAGATGGACATAGATGAAGTTGAGGCCCGGGGTCGTGCCCCAGTGGCCGAGGAGGCGCGGCTTTATATGCTCTATGGTTATGGGCTTTTTTAGGAGGGGGTTATCGTAGAGGTAAATCTGGCCAACGGAAAGGTAGTTCGCGGCTCGCCAGTACTTGTCGATGAGTTCGAAGTTTTCCTCGCTCATAGGTACTCCTCAGCCCTTTACATTATTCCGCGCCCTTCAAGAAAGCAAGCTATGCCTTTCGCCCGACCTAGGCGCGATCCGGCCGAGGGACGCCTAAAAAATGCGCGAAACTTTATAGACCTTATTTGCTCCCAAAAGCTTCGAAGAAGATTTTCGAGATGACAATGATCCTAAACCGGCTTGACTCAAGGCCCAGACCTAGTAAAATGGGTCCAAAAGCTGAGGCCTTCCCTATGGCTCTGGCACGAATCACGAGTCATTTGGGGAATCCCGGTCTAGAGGGAAAAAAATGAGAAGCAAAGCCCATATCTTGATCGTTCCCGTTTTTCTTTCTAGTTTGCTGGTGTCGTGCAACCTCTTGATCAGCAAAACGCCCGATGTGACGATTGCTTGGCAACCGGACGGGAACGGCTACATTAAATATGCGACAAATGATTCCAGCAAGCTAGGTTATGGCGAATTCATCTATTATTCCGAATCATACCAAGCCGCTCCATCTTCGTTTCCGGGCGCCACGGTCGCCGTCAACCTCAAAAAGGCGAGTGGCGCTTCCGAGTCTGCCTACGGCATGATATTCTGCTGCCAGGACACGAACGATTTCTACAGAGTCTTGATTTGCAGCGAAACTGGCTATATCCGAATCGACAAAAAGGTTTCCGGGAACTATGAAACGATAGAAGATTGGCTCCAGTACGGCAATCTCTACCAATCGCTTCAAGGATTGAACACCTTGCATTCGATACAGGTTTCACAGTCATCCGCCAACTCCTACTCCCTTACTATCGACAGCCAGCCGATCTGGACATTCCAGGACACCTCTCTGCCCAATTCCGGATATTCAGGATTCTATCTTACCATCGGCGATTCGACCGAAGAGAACTTCCCTTTCGACCCGGAAGATGTCAGGTTTCAACTGACGTCGCCCACGACAGTCCCCAACGCATCCATGCGAGCTGCGAGTCATGCGCCGTACATGTCCAGCGAACCACTCTTGAAGGGCAAGCGATAATGCGGCTGAGCAGCACTATCCGATAAAAAGCGGGGTATCATGAAAAAGCAATTTCTCTGCATCGTTCTTTCATTTTGTCTTGCCGAAGCCTATTCTCTTGGCTTGAGCATGGGCGCAGGCCTTGGATGGGATCCGTATTGGACCACCACTCGGCAGACATTAGGAGCCGCGTGGGCATCTTCCGCCGATTCGTCTCCCTCCTGTATCGATGCAAGGATTTTTCTGGATGCGACGTATATTCAGCTATCAGTCGGTTATCTCGGAACCGGACCATTTTACTTGAACACGGAGGCCGACGGGTCTGGTTATGATAATACCATTCAATTCAACAATGGATTTTGCGGTGGATGGATCTGCTACTCGGCCATGCTGAAATTGCCGATCCACCTAGGTAGAATCCTCATATTCCCGATGGTTGGCGCCGAATATGATCAAAACATAAGCTATACCGACGCCGGGGGTAACGACGTTCGGCAAAGCATGACCGCGCAGAGCTTGAGCGATTTGAACGAGATTTGGTTCGACTTCGGAGCTGGAATCGATGTACCGACATCTTCATCCGCCTACCTGCGACTCAGCGTGCTTGGAGAGTTCAAATTCCTGAACCAGGACGACCTCAATTATATGAATGCCATATCAATTCAGAACGGCGACTCGGTCAGCCTGGTTTATTTCCGGCTCAGCCCGGCAATCTCATTTGGATCAAAACTTTGATGGCTTGGATGTTTCATACTAAATCAACTCCAGAATAAAGATACTCGGATCCACGTTTTGCCCGCCTTGCCGGGCGCACACAAAGAAACCGGCCGGCTGATAAGGCCGGCCGGAAGATCGCGTTAGGACACGTCCTTTTTCAAGGGCCCGAGGCCCTCGGAAGTTCTCGACTTTCTACAGGTCCCAAGCCCTCATAGAGTGTTCATTCATCGACAACCTCCTTTTCCCGCGCTGACAAGGCGGATCTTTCAGATATGCCGGCACTTAAAAATATGCCATGGTCTCGGCCGCCGGTAAAGCGAAAACGTCGGAAATCGATCGATATCCCCTCCGAATTGAAACCCGCGCTGCTTGGAACGGCGGCGCCCCCCAAATGAGAAACCGAAGCCGAGAGCTGAACTCGGCGGATTTGAGGAGGCAAAGTGTTGGAGACCCTATAGAGTTTCGGACCAGGTGTGAAGCCGGGCTCGAAGTTATTTGGCTTTAGGCATAAAATTAGGCGCGCCCTCACCCCGGGAAGTACGTTCCGCCGACGTCATCGTCCACCGACCATATCCTCACCCCTCCGTTCTCGTCCACGACGAGGCGAGTCTTGCACGACGAGCATATGAACTTCCCCGGCTTCTTCGTTTTCAGCTTCGTCGAGCATCTGGGGCAGGGGAAAGTGACGGGGAACCGTTCCGATGCCGAAAGGGGCCGTTCGGCGTATTTCCGGAGATGCTCGATGGCGTCATCGGCGGTATCGCTGAAAGAGAAAAAATTCGTATATCCGAGAATTTTGAACACTTCGTAGACTTGGGGTTGCAGGTCGACCATGAACATCTCGCCGCCTTGAGCCTTGACCGCTGCTCGTATTTTCGAAAACGCGCCGATGCCGGCCGATGATACGTAGCTCAGGCTCGCGCAACAGAACACGAGATAGGGAAACCCGGAGGAGATGAGTTTGTCGGCCGAGTTTTTGAAATACGAGGAATTATAGTTGTCGATACGCCCGGCGAGATGGACTTTCAGACAGCGCGCTTCGACTTCCGTCCGCTCGAGAATGATCGACATCCCGCCGTCTCTTCCATCGTCGAAGCCCGGAACGATTTCGTTGTTTCCGAGTTGGGCCATCTGGCAACCTCTTCTTCGAGCCGGGCAGACGCTCGCACGGATCGCAAGGAAAGAGATAGAACAATATTCTAACCGAGATTTTACATCGTCCGGATCGTATGTCAAGGCGATTATTCCCCGTCGGCATATCTGGACACCATCGATCGCTCTGAGCCGTGACGGTCGTTTGCCTCGGCGCCTGCGTCTTCTCGCTCCTCCAGGTCCGAAGGCTCCTGGATCCTCTTGCCAGCGAACGGGCACGCTCAAGGGCATCTCCAAGGGTGAAGGCGACCTCGCCAAGAGGCTCGGGATCCGCTCAAGAGATGAGATCGGCTCCCTAGCCGGCGGCATGGACGAGATGTCTCGCGGCGCTTCCGACATCAATGGCGCGGTCACCTCGATCGGGTCCACGTCGCGGGAGAACCGCGAGACGATAGCCTCGCTCGGCCTGGAACTCGGCCGCTTCAAGACAAGGGAGTGAGCGCGCCAGGCCCCACCCGTGGAACGGGGTCAAAGCAGAAAGTATTGCCTTTCGCAAGCTCCATCCATACCTTTGCTTCGGAAGGAGCGGAAGCATGGGGCAAATGGAATCCAAAGACTTCACGGCGACCTTTTCGGTAGACCAGTCTCCGAAAGAGGTCTTCGATGCGATAAATAATGTCCGTGGGTGGTGGTCGGGTGAGATCCTCGGTAGCGTCGACGAGCTTGGCGCCGAGTTCACCTACCGCTACGGAGACGCGCACTTCTCCAAGCACAAAGTGACGGAGCTCGTTCCGGGCAAGAAGGTCGTCTGGCACGTGACCGATGCGAAGCTCAGCTTCGACAAGAAAGACGAATGGATCGGCACGGACATCATCTTCGAGATCGTGAAAAATGGCGACCAGACGGAAGTCCGCTTCACGCATGCAGGCCTCGTCCCCGCATTCCAGTGCTACGGCGACTGCTCGACCGCGTGGAGCACCCTCGTGCGCGGCAACCTGCGAAAGTTGATCACCACCGGCAAGGCTCAACCGGACGCCTTCGCGGAAAGCCAGAAATGACACTGAAGGACAAGTTCGCGATGATTTCCGGAGCGGAGATTAGGCCCTGCGGAGGCCGCCACGATGGTAGTTTACGACTATGACGATACCCGAACCTGTTCTGGTCCATCGTGAGCGCCAGCCGCATGTGGCGGTCCGATCCGGCCGAAGAACCGGATATGAGCACATGGAAAACCGAGCTGGCATTCCTCACAGGTAAGAGGCCGCCCCCCGAGCCGTGCGGCTCTTGAAGACGCGCCTATGACGGGAAGCCGAAATATCCGCCCGAGGCCAGGTCTTCCAGCAATCCCCCTTGGGTGGGGGACCAGTTCAGCGCTTCTTGAGTCAGGCGGCTCGTGGCCGGGCAGTCCATCCCAGCCAAGAGTCCCAAGAAGGGACCCAGGGAGCGGACTGCGCCCCACGATGACTTCGACACCGCGGGGACCCCGACACCCCTGCCGATAGCCGCGGCAAGGTCGCCGAAGGCCAGGCCCTCGTCTCCGACCCCGTGGTAGATAGCCCCCGCGAGCCCCTTCTCGAGGGCCAGGCGGAAAAGCCGGGCGGCGTCGAGTCGATGAACGGCGGCCCAATGTTGCCGCCCGTCGCGAACGAAAACGGCAGCCTTATTCTTCCGGGCCCGGGCGACGAGCCAGGCCGCGAAGCCTTTGTCGCCCTTTCCGTGGACTGAAGGCGGCAGCCGGATCACCGAGGCCCTCACCCCTCGGTCGGCCCAAGCCAAGACGGCCTGTTCGGACTTCCGCGGCACTTTGCGGTAATCGGGGATGTAGTCTTCGGTCAAGATTTGGCCGGGCCGGAGGCCGTGGACGGCCCCGGCCACAACGAGCGGTTTGCCTGTCCCCGCGAGGGCCGAGCCCAGGGCTCCTATGGCTTTGGCATCCTTGCCTGGCGCAAGGAGGAAACCGGGGAAGGTGTGGACAAAGGCGAGGTGGATGACACCGTCGGCAGCGGCAGCCCCGGCCTTCAGGGTGGCGAGATCCTCCAAGGTTCCCCGGTGGACGCTGGCTCCGGCGGCGCGCAGCTGGGCGGCTCCCTGATCGCTACGGGCCAAGCCGGTCACCTTGTGGCCGGCCTGCAACAGTTCCTGGACGACGGCCGAGCCGATGAATCCCGTGGCTCCCGTGACAAAGACCTTCATCATGTTTCTCCTTGCTTCGCGCCGAGTCCTAATTTAGTGTCTCAAGGAGGGGCGGAAAAGATGTGACCTTATAGTAGGAGGAGGACTAACAGGATGGCTTCGACCTCTTACTTAGCCCTAAGCCCCGCTATTGTAGATTCGGAGAGTCGCATCGTCACCGCTTTTTTGCATCAGTGACTACCTTAATTCCGATAATAGCGAGCCATACGACATACATAGCCTGTGTTATCCCATCGACGAGGTGACCTATTACCCAGGGATAGGCCCCGGCGATTTCCGATATAGCGACAATAATGCTCAATATGAGATATTGACTTCCCCATTGCTGTTCTTGCATGGCCAAGCCCAGGGTCACCAGTGCGACAGCATACATCAGGTTGATGGCATGCATGCCTCCTGAAAAAACGCTGATAGTGTACCTGGCCGATTCTTCGGACAAGAGAACCCCAAACACCGGATAAACCAACCTGCCATGTATGATGTTCAATAAAGACACGATCGGTACGGAAATCAGAATGATCCCGCAGCCGAAAACGGCTTTCGTCAGATTTTGTTCTTTAAACAATGAGAAAAGAGCGACAGAGGCCGGCAACATGGCAATGACAGCGAAAAACAGCAGCTCATTTGACATTGCCAATCCGAAATGGGAATAAGCCGCCCAATTGATAATACTTCCGCCATTACCGGGCGGCGCCGGAATCACGAGAAAGAAACACACCCGTCCAAGCATGAGAAATGAACTGAACAATAATGCGATGCCTCCAAAGCGAATCATTCTTACTTTGGAAGTTGATGCATCCATATATCGCCTCCGGGCTTGAATAAACTCATCTCTATCGCCGTACCATTAATTGCCGTCTCCTTAACCCGAGATTTCCTATTTACGGAGATTTCCCAAATGACTTGTGACTCGCGCCAGCCATAGGGGGCACCTCGCTTTCGGTGCCGCGCGCGAGGGACCATCTTTATGGCGCTCAAGATCGCGTACGGAAGAATTTCCCGTTCTAAAATCATACTGGGATGCCTTCTTTTTGAATTACAGCTTCGAGGTCCAAAGCTTAAGGATTTGTCTAGCCATCAGGCCCTCATCATACTATAGACTTCTTCCGCAGGTAACCAGTGTCCCTATTACCTTCCGATAGTCCGGAATTTCCCGTTTGATACGTGAATTTGTTTCACCATAGGATTATCCGCTCTATCTGCCTTTATTCCAGCGGCTAAACGCCATTCGTCGATGCGCTTTGACCCGATTGCCATCTCGAAAGCCTTCGTAGCCGCGGTTGTTTTTACGCCTACAAGAACTTGGCATATCGCTAGCGTTTGCCAAGCGCGCGTTCGCCCGTTGCTTGGACCGTTACCGCGCAAGTAGCCGTCTTCCCTCCATCGGCGGTCGTCACCTTGATGCTTGTCCCTCCGGGGCCGACGCCAGTGACCAATCCAGTTTGATCGACCGAGGCTATCGCCGTATCGCCGCTCGACCACGTGACTCCCTGGTTGGCCGCGTCGCTCGGCTGCAGGAAGGCGCTCAATTGACCGGTCGCGCGGACCCCCAGAAGCAGGGTCGTCGGGTTGATCGTCACGCCGGTGACTGAGCCGCCCTGCGCGGTCTGCGGGAAGGATGTGGCGATCAGTCCCAGGTCCTCGGTAGTCGATGTAGAGAAGTACGCTTCAGGATCCGAGTCGTCTGTATAGCTGAAGAAATAGTGATATCCGACCGGACCGATGCCCGGGGCGAAGTATTCTATCGAGTTCTTACTGACGCTTGGCTGCTCCGAATAGAAGGTTCCCATGCCCGGGATATAGAGGTTCCCTCCTGTGTTCGTTATCTGGCCGAGGGCGTAGGTCTGCGGATTGACGTAAAATGCGTCAGACATGGCGCTCTGATAGGCTCCGGAGGCATTCGCCGAGCCGAAGGGTATGAAGAATCCCCCGCCCTGGTTCGTCCCTGTCCAGGCGTTGAAGATATCCACCAGGGTAGAGCCGTCCGTGGACTTGAGCAGTCGGCTATTCGAGTCGGCGATGTACTTCCAGGCGGGCGTATGATCCGGGGGGAAGGTCCCCGAGACCGCGACCGCGTACGCGGTGATCCCTTGGATCGTGGTCGGCGCTCCGAGCGTGATCTTTCCTATGCCGCTGGTCGTGGTCGTTCCGCTTCCAGTCTCGGCGAAAGTGCTCGTACTTCGCTTCCACTCGAATTGCCAGTAGGTTCCCTGGCCTAAGGTTAGCCTGAATCCGGAGATCTTGGGTGTGACCACGTATGCGACGGAGGAGGGCTTGGAATCAGTCATCCCTTCCTTGAACGCGATCGCGGTAATCGTACAGCTGGAGATGACGGTAAAAGAATTAGTGTACACTGTACCGGCGCTTTCGCTCGGCGCGCTCCCGTCGGTCGTGTACCGGATAGTGGCTCCGCTGGTCGTGTCCGTGATCGTTACCGCGACCATGGTCGAATCGGTGCCCGCGGCGAGGGGGAATCCTGGGCGGCTACGGTTGCTTGAGCTTTACTAATAGGCAGAGCCGGTAAGCCAAGAAGCTGTTCAAAAATGAACTTCTCCATTGACGAACCTTCCAATATCGATAATTGAGGATTCTATCACAATCCATAATCTATGCAAGGGAAAATCTTTCTTTCTTTGATCATCTGCTCCGCCGTTCCCCGGTGGTTATGTATTCATAATCCAAGGTGTTACTGGACTTACGGATCCTCAGTCATTCGAAACGGAGGGATAGCTAAACGGGCTGATAACCTTGTACCTGATGTCTTCCGGCGTACCAGGATAGTTATCGGGAATCGAACTCGTCGCGGACGCGGACGAAGCGTAGCAGAGAAGCAGACCGTCGGAAAAAGAAGCATCGGGAAGCGCATCGACGACGGTAGTCCCATTGATCGATGCCGAAATCTTGCCGACGTCCGGCTGCCAAACCGAAAGAGTATTAACTTTATCGTAACCGCATATGATAGCGCTGCTAGTCGACCATCGGACTAGATTCGTAATCTCCCCGTCGACGCATTTCTGGAAGCGATATTGCCCGTTCGCGGATATCATGAATCTATAGAAGCTTATGGCCTTTTGATTCGCTTCATGTTCAAAAAATACAATCCCGAAGCCCTCGCCGATCGAACCGGAGACTTTCTTGACTTGTACCGTGATGGGGCTGACCTTCGTAGCGGTCAAATCGCGCGTATCGGAAGAGCTTGCCAGGCCACGTATGAACCAATGGCCATAGCACATGGGATCGTCGCAGAAATAGCGGAGGAATCCGTCGCTACCTATCTGCCAGATAGCGATGGCGCATGCGGCAGTGGTCTTCTGCCCGGAAGAGGTCGCCGTTATGACGACAGTTCCGACGGAAATACACTTAACCAGGCCGGTCGCCGAAACCGTGGCTATCCTGGGATTCGACGAAGTCCATGTCAGCATTTGACCTTCGTTCGGCGGGGATGCCGTGGCGATGAGTTGCAGCGATTCAGGGGTGTTCGCCGGCTCTTGGCCGATTTGCGTGCTGTATCCATTATAGTTGAGCGTCAACGAAGGAGCGATAGACCCTGGAGGAAGCGTCTTCTGGTACCTGAAGGCGACTATCGTAATTTTACCGAGGCTAATGAGTACTTCCTGTCGCTCGGTCTTCCCGTCTTTGTATCGCATTTCGAGACTTCGCGCTCCAACTTCAATGTTGTTGAGTGTCGCTTTCGTTCCCTCCGCCAAGTCCGCCATCTTTACATCGTCGAGATAAAGTTCGCCTGCCGTCAAGGCCCTTGCTTCGATGCTCCCATAATCGCGCGCTATTGTAACCGTCGGTTCCTTAGGCGGCTCCGAGTTTCCGGTCGTGCTTGCGACTGCGGCCCGGGGCTTTGAGTTTAGCGCGAAATCCTGGGTTAGGCTCGAGTAGAGATAAGGTATTTGAGCCCCGTTGGTCAGGCGCTTGGTCTCGGCAGTCACGGCCTTGATCGTCGCGGTAATGTCGCCGCCCTGGGCTATGTACTTTAAAAACGCCTGAGCAAAGGGACTATTGCGCTTCCCGTCGCCGTCCTGCGCGACCTGTCCCGCGCCGGTCGAGTACATGATGATGCTCTCCGCCGGGGCCGAGCTGACTACCGTGAGCCCCCTCATGCCGCTCCGCCCCATGCTCGGGATCGGATTGTTCCGGCAAGCGTCCAGAACCACGACGTTTACGCGATTGCGAGCGTCATCCAGGAGGCTCATGATCTTATGGGTACTGACAGCCTCGTCCTCGAGGTCGGCCTCGCGATTGATCGAAGCTCCGACGGGGAGGAGGTAGTTCTCGCCCTTCGACTGGATTCCGTGCCCGGCGTACCAGAAAAAGCCCGCGCTTGAGCTGTCTGAAGCAAGCTGATCGCGGAAATCATTGAGCGACTGGTTCATCTGCTTCCGGCTCGCGTCGGTTAAAAGCCTAACCGAAAAGCCCAGGCCCTCGAGGGCGGCTGCGATGTCGGTCGCATCGCTGGTCGGGTTAGCGAGCTTGCCGAAGTAAGCGTAGTCGGCATTGCCGATAACGAGGGCGTAGCGCGGGCCGCCTACTTGGCCCGAGACTCGCGTACCCAGCGCGAGCGAGAGGGCCACAGCGACGATAACGCGAGTCTGCTTGCGGAATGTAGCCATGCGAACCTCCGTCCAATAAGCTTAGATAGCCCTAGATTTCCTGTATGGCTCGCGACTATAGCTCAATTCTACGATGCGCCGATCGTTCTCCATTGAGATGGCGAAGGATCGGGGCTAAGACAGAAGGCCGTGCTCCTTGAACCAAGCCACTGCGTCCCGGAAGCTCTCCTCGAGCGGCCTCGACTCGTAGCCGAGCTCGCGCCGGGCCTTGCCCGAGTCCACGTGGGTGCGGCGGGAGAGAATATCGAGGGATGCACGCGTAAAGCGCGGGGGCCTCCCCGTGGCGCCGTAGTAGAACTCGACGAGGGGCACAAAGGGCCGAAGCAGCCCCGCCGGGATGTCGAGCCGCGGCTTCCGGACGCCGGTGATCTCCTCGAGGAGCTCCATGAGGTCGGCGATCTCGATGTAATGGCCCGAGAGTAAGTAGCCCTCGCCCCGCTTCCCTCTCCGGGCGACGAGAAGGAGGCCGGCCGCGACATCGCGCACGTCGACGAAGTCGAAGCCTCCGTCCACGTATGCCGGGAGGGCGCGGCGGGCGAAGTCGCGGACCAGACGGCCCATGGGGGAGAGCCTGAAGTCGTAGGGCCCGACGATGGCCGTCGGGTAGGCCACGACGGCGTCGTAGCCCTCGGCGGCCGCGTCCAGGACTGCTCTCGTCGCCAAGGCCTTGGTCATCCCGTACTCTAGGCCCCCTCCAGACTCGTCGAGCCCCATGACCTCGGCCACGGCCCCGGCCGCCGAGGCGAGAGGGAAGGCCTCGATGGAACTCACGTAGACGAAGCGCGGCACTCCCGCCACCCGGGCGGCGCGGAGGGCCGCACGCGTCCCCTCCACGTTCGTCGCGTGGAGCGCCTTGCCGCCCTCGGGGCCGAAGGAGATGCGGGCAGCGGCATGATAGACGATGTCGCAGGATGCGAAGGCGTGCTCGAGGCCGCCGGCACCGTCCTCCTTGCCGCCGGAAGCGCCGCCGAGCTCGGCGCGCCACAGCTCCACGGAGAGACCCTCGACGCCTCGAAGGTCGCTCCCTTCTCTGACGATCGCCCTCACCTTCTCTCCTGCGGCGAGGAGCTCCCTGACGAGCGCCGCACCCAGGTGGCCCGTCGCGCCGGTGACCGCTACCACTGCTACTCTCCTCTCGACTGGGATTTCCCTTTTGGCAACGATGAATTATAGCACAGGACTCTTCGTTTCAGGCACCTTCATCTGCGAGCCATAAGGGCCCGGATACCCGCCGGCGGAGTCGGACCGCCGGGCAAGCCGCGAGGACGGGGCGGAGGATCAGGCTGCAATATAGATTGACAACTATAGAGATTACCCAGGGAATGAAAGACAAAAATGAATTGAACAGCTTCATAAGGCGAATCAGAAAGTGGGGCGTTGACAGCTGCACACGTGCCGGCCAGCGAGCCACTGACGGCGTTTCCTCACGCCCCTCGACCTGGCCATCCCCGTCAAGGACCTCTATCCCGTTCCCGGACTCGAGAGTTTCCTCCAGCGATTCGACTACGCCATCGCCCTCGTTTACTTGAAGCATTGGACTCAGCCTTGGGCCGCTGAGGATTTAGGGTATAATGACAATCTCGGATATATCGATTCAATCGACCGATAGGCAGAGACACATTCGCTGAGAGGTAGCCATGTCTGCAACAGACTATTCTGTGAGAAATGCCTTTGGCGTGTCTCCTCCTGCTGATATCGCTTCCCTAGTCACCCCAATAATAACGCCGGAACTATCCGCCTGCACGTGCCGGGCAGTTTCCACCGCAAGTGTAACCTTCGGGTCATATGCATTCCATCTCCAAACACGAGCGTTGGATTTCACCGGCATCATCGGCGGGCAACACGTAGATTTTCGCGAGGCTCGAGGCCCCACGCTGATTCCTATGGGAATGGGCATGTCCTTTCGAGCCGACACAACCATGCCTATCAAGACGCCTATCCATAGCGCTGTCATCCAGCGCGGCTACATGGAGGAGATTGCCGAAGAACTTTTCGAGATGGGGCGAATCGATCTCGATAGTAGGGCTATCGCGGCACCCGCGGGCCTCGGCGGACTATTCACTCGCTTCATGGCCGAAGGGTCCTCCCAGGATGATGATGCTCGTCTCGCCGCCAAGAGCCTGGCCACCCTGATTATCGTGGACTTCCAGAGGAGCCTCTGGCCCCGCCGCGTCTCGAAGGGCCCCCTTGGGCCAAGCAGGAGACATCCAGGCATCGTCCAAGCCCGCAGGACCATCCTGCGCGAGTATCGTTCCGATCTCGGCGTCGCGGAGCTGGCTCGTATCGCCAATCTCTCGGTGGCCCAGTTCATCGCCGTCTTCAAGCAGGAGACCGGCGAGACTCCCCACCAGTTTTTGAGGCGCGTCCGGGTCGACAATGCCCAGCGCCTTCTGGCGAGCGGCCTCGAAGTCATAGAAGCTGGATTAACGGTCGGCTTTTCCTCAGCCTCGGGCTTTAGGTCAGCATTCAAGTCAGTAGTCGGCTCGAGTCCCGAGGAATATCTGCGCATCATGAGGCAATAGTCCAAACATCTCCGCTAAGGCAATCATTTTTCGTCCAAACTCAATAATTTTTCGGCGGATGCGCTTCAGGCAAAGTGGCATATTCCTGTTGCAATGGCAGAGGGGACCCCTTGCCGCATTTAGGAGGCCAATTAATGAATGCCCGCGCGATTCTCCGATTCTGCGCCGTCCTTGCCGTGGTTTCTACTTTCAGTCTCGGATGCACCAATCCTGCAAGCTCTTCGCCGCAAACGGAGACGGTCGTTGCACCGACGATAGCCGTTTCAGGCTCCGGCGTCGCCCGGTCAGTCACTTTGAGTACGACGACTTCCGGGGCGACGATCTACTACACCCTCGACGGCACGACGCCTACGACAAGCTCCACGGTCTACAGCTCCGCTATCACGGTCGCCGGTTACTACCTGTCGAAGACGATCAATGCTATGGCGGTAGGCTCCGGGACGAACTCCACGGTGAGCACCAAGACCGTTTCGATTACCCCGAGTTCCGCCTTGAGCCTGAGTGGGACGGTCTCAACCATTGCATCTTCGGGATTTAGTCACCCCTCTAGCATTACTACGGACGGCAGCTACCTCTATGTCGCCGACGATACTGCCAATGCTATCTACAAGGTCTCGATATCCACAGGGGCGGTCTCGACCCTTGCATCTTCGGGATTTAGCGGCCCCGTCGGCATTACTACGGACGGCAGCTACCTCTATGTCGCCGATGATAGTGCCAATGCTATCTACAAGGTCTCGATATCCACAGGGGCGGTCTCGACCCTTGCATCTTCGGGATTCAGTAGCCCCGTCGGCATTACTACGGATGGTAGCTACCTCTATGTTGCCGACGCTATTGCCAATGCTATCTACAAGGTCTCGATCGCCACGGGGACGGTCTCTACCCTCGCATCCTCAGGATTAAATTCCCCCTGTGGCATATCGACTGATGGTACTTTCCTATACGTCGCCGACTATGGAGCCAAAGCGATCTCCAAAGTTACGATTCTCACGGGTACAGTCTCTTCCCTCGCATCATCCTCGGGATTCAACGGCCATGGCCCTCTTGGTTTAATGACCGATGGCACCAATCTTTACGTATTTGACAGTGGCGCCGAGCTATGTAAGGTTACAATTTCCACGGGCACGGTTTCCACCTTCATTTCAGCATTGGGTCCCTCGTCTTTTCCAATGGGCATTACAACGGATGGCACATATCTCTATGTGAGCGATGGCGGCAGCCGAAGTGTCATTACGATTAAATAGCCTGGGTGGCGGCGTTGCCCGGCCCCGTGCTTGTCAACACGAGGCCGGGCAGTTCGGAATTAGCACCCATAGGCTTACCTTCCTATCTAAGTAAGGAGATTTATTCCATGATTCGGTCCGTGATTCCGAGCTTGCGTTAATATCCGTAAACTATTGTACGTTCCATCCTACGCATCGTGAGGTTGACTTCCTGAGCGCGGAGAAGGACCCGCGCCAATAGCGGGAATCGGGAAAACGCGACCAGTTCGCTTGTCCTGAATTCCTTGATCAGTTCAAGTTTCGGCTCGAGCCGCTTGATGTCCTGGGGATCGTCAAGACCCCATTTGTAGCTTGCGCCCGTGCCCCCGACGTTCGAGCCCGCTCTTTTCACAATCCATTGATTGCAGATATCGAAGATCGCCTGACCGCCGGGGAAATGAGAGGCCACCGCATTGAGGAGGGCCTTCACCTCCGCTTCGCTCAGGTAGTGCAGCACTCCCTCGGCGATAAGCAGCCCTGGCCGGTCCCGCGGGACCTCGTCCAGCCAGCGCAAATCCTCCAGCGGCGCGCCGATCAGGTGATAGGCAGCCCTTTCGGGGAACAGTCGGCGGCGCAGTTCGATCACGTCGGGGTAATCCACGTCGAACCACTGGACACCGGCAGGCGGATCGACTCGGAAAACGCGGCTGTCCATGCCGCAGCCCACGTGGAGCACGGTCGCATCCGGGTGAACGGCCAGATAGCGGTTCGCGAGCAGATCAAAGGTCGCGGCTCGCGTGGCGACGATGGTACATCCAATCTTGTTCCACAGGTTCCACGATCCCACTCCCTTGTAGCTCTTGCCGATGTCGTAATCGATATGACGCATCGCTTCTTCCGCCCACGGGTCGCGCAAGATGGGATTCTTCCATTGACTCTGGATGGCTCGGCTGTTCAAGGTCATGAGCATCGTCTCTTTTTCTTTCGTGAACTGGACCTTATCGGTTGTCATTGGTCGCTCCTTTCAGAGATCCAGCGGATGTCCATGAGCTATTGTATTGCAATAGCAATACAATATCGAGACGCAGGCTGTCCCCGAATAACCGCAACTCTTCGCTCATCGCCGTTGTAAAAGCAGCCACGGACAGCTTCGGTCTGTACCCTTAAATATTACCGGCTCACTAGGAAATAATTCGACCAGTTGGAAATGGAGGAATTTACCATTGGTCGCGGAGGAATTTATCAGTGGTCGCGGGAGAATTTACCAGTGGTCCCGGCCGGCTGGATCAGTGGTAAATTCCTCCGCGACCACTGAAGAATTCCTCCTCCTCAAATTGAGCCTCCCCACGCGCATAGACAAATGTCTAGTCAAGCTGGAGGCGACAAAAGCCTATGCCTTTCCCTCATGTCCGGACGCGCCTTGCGGGCGAAATGACTTTTAGAAAGGATCATTCCGGGTCGATCCGGCCCCCTTGGCGGGGGTAAACCGAATCGGGACGCGCCGGTGGGCGCGTACGCCGGCCGCGAAGGAGTACCTCCATGGCTCTCAAGATCGCAGTACTGAAGAATTCCCTGAAGACCTGCCCGAGCCCCTTCATCGTACGCTCGAACAGCTCGGACGTGGTCGAGTACGAGCGCTTCGTCGAAATCATAGCGGCCGACGTCAAGACAAAGAACCACGAGCTGCGGCTCCACCACAAGCCCGAGAGCGCCTTCGAGGATTCGATCCGCGCCTCCCTGATAATCGTGCGCGAGGAGAGGCCGAAGCTGGGCATCCCGAACCTGCTCGCCGTCCTGGCCGCGGGCGAGGACTCGGGGCTCATCCGGGCGAGCGGCAGGTCGACATCAAGGGCCTCAGGCTCCGCTTCGATCCGAAGGCAGCCGAGCAGAGGGTCTTCTTCGCCGACGCGGCTGGAGTCGAGGTCCGCTCGTCCTTCTATCCCATGATACTGCCCGGAAAAGTCCTGGCGAGCGTACCCGACAGCCTCGTTCCAGGAAGCTACGCGGTGGTCCTACGCGCCGCGGTGAACGACAAGGACCTCACCGAGGGCCGCTTCGAGGGGGTGACGGTCTCGGCCTGATGTAAGAAAGCGGGAGATTCGGGAGGCCCGGCTGGGGCATCCTGGCTCGAGACCTGCGGGCCCACCGCGTCGCTCAACTGCCAAGCTTCGCTCGGCCGGGAGGTCGGTATCAAGACCAGGGGAGGCTACAGCCCCCAGCCCGAGGATGTCCTCGCAGCCTGGTTCAACGATCCCAACAATTTCGACGCAATGCGCAAGGCGTGGCCGGGGCTCGATCCCCAGGATCTACCCGGCAACGAGGTCGCGCAGTGGTACCCCCTCGCGGTGCGCGAGGTCTTCGGCAATCCCTGCGAGTTCGTCGGGGAGCTGGGCTTCGAGAAGGCGGCAGGGCTCATCCGCGAGGGGCGGACTATCCAGGTCTGTCTCCGCTCGCCCGGGCACTTCATCGCCCTCGTGGCCTACGACGAGGATAAGGCGGAGTTCATCCTGAAGGACGGCTGGGCCAGCCGCTGGCCCGACGGGGACGGTTTCTGCAAGCGCTTCTCGCGCTCGGACTTCGAGACGAACCTGAAGCCGCTCTGCCTCGTGTACTCGTGAGGGAGGAGGGCATGAACAAGGCTATCGTCACGAACGGAGAGAGCATTCTCCGCGGGGCGGACGGGAGGGTGCAGGGGAGGAAGCTCGCGGCCTGGATCTGCTTTTTCCTGGGCATTGCCCTCCTTGTCCAGGGGACCTTCATTCCCCCGGCGGCGGGCATCCAGGCCAAGGTAGTGCCGGCGGTGGTGGCCCTCTGCTTCTCCCTCCTCTTCTGGGGCATGGTCACCATCCAGAACGTGGTCCAACTCGTAGCCCTCCTGAAGGGCCAGGGCGCCGGTCTCGGCGTCAACGAACAGGGCGCGGCAGCGCCCTCCAAGGAGGCGACAAATGGTCAATAAAGGTCTCAAGCGGGCGATTCTGTATTTCGCGGCCCTCCTGGCCGTGAGTTTCGGGATGGAGTGGGGCTTCGCCTACATCCTGAGCGCCCACGGGGAGAAGCGCGAGAAGAAGCGGCACGCGGCCAAAGCTTCGCCACTGGGCGCGCCATGAAGTGCGTCTTGAAGGGCGTCGCGGCGATCGTCTTTGGCGCCATCATCGCAATCCTGGCATTTCTGCTCGGCGGCGCGAAGGCTAATACAAGGGGGGAGGATGATCTACAAAAGGAAGAGGAGGCGGCCGAAAAGGCTGCCCGCGATAAGGTGCTGGGTGCCGATCCTCGCGATGTCCTTGCTAGTCTCAGGCCCGATACTCGCGCAAGGATCGAACGAGCCGGAGTCACAGGAGTCGAAGCAGGTCTCGGCGCAGCCCGGATTGCTCTACACCGAAGAGGAGGCGCTGGCGGCAGCCCGGGCGGCGGCTGAGGCGGCGGTCGATGCGGCCATTCCGCTCGCCGTGCAGGCGGCTATGGCCGAGGAGAGGGGAAAGCTGGCGGCACAGCAGGTCCTGGATAGGGCTGCGGCCGAGGCTTTTCGGAGGCAGGCGCGGAATTGGCGGACTGCGGCGTTGATCGCCTCGGGCGCGGGGACGGGAGCTTTGGCTGACGGCGGGCGGGGGGCTGTGTTCGGCGGGGTGGGGGGTGCGGTAGCGGCGGGTATTTGGTGGGTTGTGGAGGAATGGGCGTGGCGGAGGGTGGACAGTCTATCGCCGTAGGATACAGGTCATAGCATTTGGGCTACCTAGGAGGAATTCTTAGGTAGCCCTTTTTTGTATTTCTACTATGACAGGTATTGGCATGGCCAGTCAGAAGATCAAGGACCCGGCATTTAGATTTCTGGCCGATAGATCGAGAGTCAATTCAATTCCTTATTTTGCAAATGATTACATTTAAATCTCTGGTTTAACTTGGATAAAGCCGGTCATTGTCGAGTTTTATTAGCTTAACCAACGTAGTCGCTTTTCTTGGCAAAAAACTATAGTTGTCAGTTACAGTAATGCGGTGTAGTCTAATACAATTAAATTCTCTATATCCGGATTTGGAATACGGCAACGCGTCATGTCTCTTCCAAAGGAGGCAATTGTTCCTGAGTATTCCACACAAGTATTTACCGTCTGCGAGAATCCTGAAATAGCTAGTATTGGTATTCTTGTTAAGTTCTTCGGCTTCTGAAATTATATGAGCATGGCACAGACGGTCTTCCTTGGTGGATTTCTGAATTAAATTTTCATGCGTCATCCAAGCTACAGCAAAGCAGAGATATCTTAGACTGATCAGGCTAATCACATAGTTAGAATGACTGAGAAAGCCATTAAGTAGTTGGCAGAAAATTTTGAGATGAGGCAGCTAGAATTGAAAGCTATCAAGATTAAAAAGAGCTATGACGTCGCCTTCAGTCCGGATAGTGAAACGATTGTCACACTAGGTCGAGATGTCAGTTTTTGGAGCATCAACAAAAGAACTAAAAACTGGTCCTGCCATCCACTGTCACATCCGAGTCGTTGTACCATTTCTCCTGATGGCACTAAGATAGCTGTGAAGAATACTTCAGGGAAAATTGTATTGCTCGACCCGCTGAACGGTGCTTTGATCGACACCTTTTCAACTGTCGCATTGGGGGAAGGAAGCAATCTCTATTTCAGTTCGGATTCTCAATTCATTCTTGATGGATCTTGGGGTGGAGTTCTCGCCTGTAGGAATGCTAGCACCGGTGAAGTGGCTTGGCACCGGGAATTCTCACATGAAATGATTTGTTGGGTAGATTCGGATTCGACTCGCAGGTACGTCTTCACGGAACATAATCCGAAGGCAATTGGTCGGTATGACTCGCCAGCTGATTCTTATTTAATGAAATGGATCTGGCCGATCGGCGAACCAAGTCCCGAGAAGGTAGTTTTGGGAGTTCCATTTCTTCGGAAATCACAGGTTAGTCCAAAAGGCGATCGGGTAGCCGTGGTATATGGTGCGCCACCTCGTACATTGGCAGTTCTAGACCTGGGTGACAGTCATACCATCTGGACAACTCAGATAGATCAAGGTGGGTCGGGGACTGGACTTTGCTGGTCCCCAGACGCAAACTACCTTGCATTGACAGTGAGCAACGGCGTAGTTGTGTTTGAGGGCGAGACAGGAACTAGGCGGAGGTCATTTGAACTCGATTTTCCTTGTGCTGTATGCTATTCCCCCAATGGGAAGTTGCTGGCGTTGGGTTCTTGGAAAGAGGGTTTCATTGTCGATATACAAACCAATTAACCTCTGTTTTGAAGTTACAGCATTCTAACATTGGCTTCGACCTGACTTATTTGGTCGTCACGATCCTTGCAAAGCAAGGCTCGCGCCGACCAAAACGCAGGTCAAGCCAGCGTTAAACGGACGCGGAACACGAGAATTTTTAGGAGTGGAAAGATGGAAGAAATTGATAGCTTTATTGATGTATCATTACCTAATCCTAATAAATCGAGAAACAAGATTTTTATTGCATATTCCTATAGATTGTATGGTACACCTGACTATCGGAAAGTTTTTAAAACTGTAGGAAAGGCATTTAGTGTTGAATTTATATTTGCTGATGAAAAAATATCAAGCCTTCACATTATGCAAAAAATTGTCAATCTGATTCGTGAATGTAGATTTGGAATTTATGATATTTCAGCTTGGAATCCCAATGTTACCCTTGAACTTGGGCTAGCCCTTGGTATGAGTGAGAAGGTGTTTATTGCTCTTGATCCGTCGAAAACAGAAACAACAGATGTACCTTCAGACCTTAGGGGCGTAGATAGAATTGAATACAAATCATATTCTGAACTTGAAGAGAAGTTAACAAAATTAGTTGGACAAGAAATCCCTCCCAAGATTGATCCTGAATCAGAGAACTTCATTGACAAATTACGAACTAATGTTCGAAACCTAATAAATCAATCTGACGGGTTGCGTGTAATAGATTTATCAGAAGCATTAGGAGTAAGCACTGATTTGATTAAAGTAGCTTTGAAACCCATTATGGACAAAGAATTTTCAACGGCTGGTGCAAAAAAACAAACAAGGTATTATCCGAAGAAAAAACGAAAAACCGTCTAACAACGATTATGACGTGACTCGGGCCATTATGGCCCTTGCAGGTTAAATCAATGTCCGATGCTAAGTAAGAATTATCAAAAGTTAAGATAGAAGGAGTGAATAATGTCTATAGAAGAGGAAACACTACATACTTTCATTAAAGCATGGCCAATGGATCGGCTCAGGGCAATGACTATAGAAGACTATTGCTCCGTCGGCAACGACGATGCCTTCTCGTATTGGCTGGAGTTCAAGACCGATGCTCTCGGAGGCATCGGTGGCGGATCGGCATATAAATTCGGCGTGTTCAAGCGAAAGGCCGCGAAAGAGGAGGCTGCCGATTCCACCTACGGGACAGACGGGGTCTATGCCTGGGTAAAGAAATACGGAAGTACTGCTGACGAAGCATTCGGGACAATAAAAGCTGGGCTTGTAGAGGTCGCCGATGCGGCGGCGCAGGGTAATTTAACGGTGATAGAAAAGGTCGATCTTCCTCCCACGCTGAAATGGAAGACATCTTTCATGTACCAGGACCAGGTGAGCCCCTGCGTAGTCCCTATTTATTACGACTCTGCATTGAAATACCTAGCCTTCGGCGATCCTTCGGCCAAGAGAACAATCAGCGAAGCCCAGGCGGCATTGACCGATCGAAAACCGAAGGGTTCGGATATTCATGAGTATGGGAAAATCGAATGGGCGAGATGGGTGGCCTTCGAGGGCTCTGTCGCGGGCCTAATCGCGAGCGACGGCAATCCATGGAAGGACGATGTAGTCGAAAAGGTAAAAACCGCAAAGGAAGCGGTGATTTGGTGGAGCAAGAATGCTTCCGGAAGAGAGATCGTAAAAAATAGACTCAAGAAACTCGTCGCCGAAAAAGGCAGCTTCCCCTTCTATCTCACGCGGAACGGAGTCGTAACGCATCGCGCGCGGGTCGTCGATGTCGCTTATGCCGCCGATTACGACGCGAAGAAAGCTCGATGGGTCAATGCCGCTGATTTCGAGGAAAACTGGGATGACTATACTGGCGATGACAAGTCGGCGGTCGTAGCCTTCCTTATTGATGAGATGGTCAGGCTCGATGGGACATTGAAACCCTCTGATTTCGAGTATTGGAATGGCTTCTCGCCGCCGACCCAAGATAACCTTCAGCCATTCGTAAGCATGCGCGGCGATATTGTCGATTATACTGAGACAGCCCAACCCGACACCGACATCGCTTTACTCCCTTCTAAGAACATCATTTATTACGGTCCGCCCGGGACGGGGAAGACCTATTACCTTCGCTCTACCCTCTTCGACCGCTTCACGAAAGTGTCGGCGGGTAAAAACAGGGAGAGATGGCTGATCGAGGAGGCCGACAAGCTGTCCTGGTGGAAAGTTGTCGCCGCCGCTCTCCTCGATTCTGGACCTTCTACCGTACCGGCGACCGCGGACCACGAGTTCATCCGAGCCAAGATCGCGACGACCGACCAGGCCAGCCCGCGAGCCATGATCTGGTCGATGCTACAGCAGCATACCTTCGATGACTGCGCCTTTGTCAAATACTCGAGGCGAGCCGATCCGCCCCTGTTCCGAAAGGATGCCGGCAGCGTCTGGTCCGTCGACAACGCCGCGGTAAAAGAGGCGGTCCCCGATGTGGCGGACTTCGCCTCCAAGGCCAGGAACTACTCCGACAAGGGGCAGAGCGCCGAAAAGAACTTCGAGTTCGTAACCTTTCATCAATCCATGAGCTACGAGGATTTCATCGAAGGGATAAAGCCGAAACTCGGCGAGGGACTATCCGAGCAGGGCTTATCCTATAAAGTAAAGGACGGGATCTTCAAGCAGATCTGCAAACGCGCTCGACTCAACCCTCGAGCGGAATACGCGATTTTCATCGACGAGATAAATCGGGGTAACGTCGCCGGAGTCTTTGGCGAACTCATATCCCTTATTGAAGACGACAAGCGGGCTGGGGCCATGAACTCGCTCTCCGCGGTTCTCCCCTATTCCCGCGAAGCCTTCGTCGTCCCCGCTAACCTCTACGTCATAGGTACGATGAACTCAGCAGACAGGAGCGTCGAGGCTCTCGATACCGCGCTTCGCCGGCGCTTTTCGTTCGTCGAGATGCCGCCACTACCGGAAAAGCTAGGCGAGGTCGATAGTGTGGACCTCTCTAAGCTGCTTGAGGCGATCAATAGTCGGCTGGAAGCGCTCAGGGACAGGGATCACCGGATCGGAGACGTCTATTTGATGGGCCTCGGCAGCATTACTTCTTTGCGGGCCGCTTTTACGGACAGGATTATCCCTTTGCTCCAGGAGTATTTCTACGGCGACTGGGCGCGGATAGGCATGGTCTTGGGATCGAGCTTCGTAAAGCTCAAAGCAGCGAGCATTAACTGGCCCAAGGGCTTCGAAGGTGAGGGCGATGCCGCGGCCTCAGAGTCATGGACCATTACCGCCCCGGAAAGCTGGGATGCGGCGGCTTTCATCTCGGTCTATGAGTAAAAAAGACCTCATCAGGGTATTCGAATACGAGCGCCTCAGGATAGGGGAGAGAGGCTTCGAACAGCGCCACTGGGAGGCCATAGCGAGATGGGCCGAGCGGCAGGAAGAGAAGTACCTCGAGGTTTGGGCGGGCTCGGTGCGCTTCTTGCAGTGGGTCGGCGTCATCGAGATCGAGGGTTTGGTGATAGAGATTTTGCCCAAAGCCGAGACAAAGCGCGATGTGAGTGATGCGGATGCCGCAGCGGCGAAATGGCAGCGCATCCTCCTCTCCTTGCTCAAAGTAGCAGGCTATATGGATGTCCGCGCGGTCGATGCCGCAAGCCTCAGGTTTCAGGGGAGCACTCTGCTCGACATCCTCTTCTCTCAGTATCTCGATTCCCTAGAGCAGCTGCTTCGCGCGGGGCTCGTCAAGCGCTACCGCCCAGTCCTGAAGGATCGAAACTCGATTAAAGGCAGAATAGACCATGCCGCGAACGTCAGGAACAACCTCGTCCATGCTGAGCGTATCAGTACCATGGCCTATGAGTACGATCGGATAAACCGCCTAAATCTGATACTGAAGGCGGCCACGGAAGCCAGCGCTCTTTTCGCGCCCACAGGCTATGCACGAAGCCGGGCGCGAAACCTCGGACTGTATTTCGCCGACTGGCCCGATAAGGTGATCTCTTCGGCCGATTTTATCGCCATCCGAATAAATCGGAAGACCGAAGGCTATCGTCGTCCGATCGGCCTCGCAAAACTCATCCTGGAAAAGCGAAATCCGGATTTCACCGGCGGTCATGAGCGAGTATTCTCGCTGCTCTTCGACATGAACGACCTCTGGGAAAAAGCTCTCTTCGCACGACTACGGCGAGAGTCCGCGACCAAGAGCGGTCTCTCGGTTTCCGCTCAGAAGAGCAAGGTCTTCTGGCGCTCGGATACTGGACTCAAAAAGAAGGTCCGACCGGATATTGTCCTGGAGCGGGACGGTGGAAGCCGAACGATTCTGGATACGAAATGGAAGGCACTTTACACGACAATACCGAGCGACCAGGACCTCAAGCAGGTCTTCACTTACGATGCACTCTGGGATGCGCTCGACGGCTTTCTTATCTATCCTCGTGTATCGGCTATAGGGACGAGCGTCGGGATATACGAAAAGGAAATCAACGGTTCACGGCGCAGATGCGGGGTTGTTTTCGCCGAGGTCGATCCAGAGCATTGGGCGGATGAATCACTCCTGGCGGCGATCGGTTGCTAAAGGAAAACTAGGGCCGTGCGGTGAGCAGTATGAATGCCATTGACTGCGCCTGCCATCGATGACATCCTTACGGGGCAAGAAAATCCAATATAGCTCGCCCCAGAAGCTGAAGTGGAGTCATTAGTAAATGCAGTGGATCGCCCCCTTCGAGAAAGACAACGCTACCGCGACGCTCGAAAAAAACCTTTGGGACGCTGCCGACCAGTTCCGCGCCAACTCCGGACTCAAGTCTCAGGAATACTCTTCCCCCGTCCTCGGCCTCATATTCTTACGCTTCGCCGAGCTACAATTCGCCGCTCAACACAAGAAACTGGAAAAGGCCGGCAGCTCGTCCCGGCGCGGTTCGCGCGTGGACGAGCCCGACGCTTACCATGCTGAGGGTATCCTCTACCTGCCGCCCGAGGCGCGCTTCGACTACCTGCTGGGGCTCCCCGAATCCAAGGACATCGGAGCGAAGGTCAATGTGGCGATGAGGGATATCGAAAAGCAGAATCCCCAGCTGGCCGGGGTTTTGCCCAAGACCTACAACCTGTTCACCAGCACTCTCTTGAAGGAGCTCTTGAAAAAAGTCTCCGAGATCCCCGCTTCGCTCGATTATGATGCCTTCGGGCGCATCTATGAGTACTTCCTCGGCGAGTTCGCGATGAGCGAAGGCCAGGGCGGGGGTGAGTTCTACACCCCGAGCTCTATCGTTCGTCTGCTCTCGGAAGTCATCGAACCCTATCACGGACTCATCCTCGACCCCGCCTGCGGTTCGGGTGGCATGTTCGTCCAATCGGCGCGTTTCGTGTCGGCGCACAGGAAGAACCCCGCTGCCGAACTCTCTATCTATGGCGTCGAAAAGACCGACGAGACCGGTCGCCTCTGCCGAATGAATCTGGCCGTCCACGGCCTCGAAGGCGAAATCCGCCACGGCGGGAACATCAACAGCTACTACGACGACCCGCACGACGCCACCGGACGCTTCGACTTCGTACTCGCCAATCCGCCCTTCAACGTCAATGCTGTGGACAAGGAAAGGCTTAAGGACTCCGTCGGCGCAGGCCGGCGCTACCCCTTCGGGCTACCGCGCTCGGATAACGCCAACTATCTCTGGATCCAACTCTTCTACTCCGCGCTGAACGCCACCGGGCGGGCCGGCTTCGTCATGGCCAACTCCGCCTCCGACGCCCGCTCCTCCGAACAGGAGCTCAGGCAGAAACTCATCCAGGACCAGGCCGTAGATGTGATGGTCGCTGTCGGCCCGAACATGTTCTATACGGTGACCCTGCCTTGCACGCTCTGGTTCTTCAACAGGGGCAAGGCCACGACGTCCCGAGCCGATACTGTCCTCTTTATCGACGCCCGCCATATCTATCGCCAAGTAGACCGCGCCCATCGCGAATGGACGGAAGCGCAGATCAGCTTCCTCGCCAACCTCGTCCGCCTTTACCGAGGCGAGACCCTCGACTTTACCCTCAGCGGCGACGAAGCTGAAGCGAAAATCCGGGAGGTCTTCGGCAAAAAACCCAGGTATGCCGACGTGGCAGGTCTTTGTCGCGCCGCCACACTTAAGGAGATCGAAACGCAGGGCTGGTCTCTCAACCCCGGTCGCTATGTGGGCGTAGCCGCCGGCGACGAGGTGAGCGACGAGGACTTCAAGGAGCAGCTCGAGGCGCTGAACGAGGAACTCGAGACGCTCAACGAACAAGCGCGAGGACTGGAGAAGACTATTGCCGATAATGTGGCTGAGATTCTGGAGATATAAAGATGTCTGCTTGGCGCGAATGTAAACTTGGCGACCTTCTCCACATCAAACATGGCTTTGCTTTCCTCGGTGAGCACTTCGCCAGCACCGGTACACACATCGTCTTGACTCCCGGTAATTTTTTTGAGGAAGGCGGTTTTAAAGAAAAAATCGATAAAGCAAAATGGTATAACGGGCCGATTCCTGATGATTATATTCTGAACGAAGGTGACCTCATCATAGCAATGACTGAACAAGCAGAAGGATTGCTAGGTAGTAGTGCTATCATTCCACGGAGCGGACTTTATCTTCATAATCAGCGTCTTGGCTTAGTTCAGATTCTCGATCGGGCGCAGGCAGATAAGCATTTCATCTACTATTTATTCAACTCAAGACCTGTTCGGCAGCAAATTCGGGCCTCAGCTACTGGCGTAAAGATTCGACATACCGCTCCGTCTCGAATAGCAGTAGTCAAGGTCAATATTCCTTCTCTTCCTATGCAACAGCGAATCGCCGGCATCCTCGCGGCGTACGACGAGCTGATCGAGAACAGTCAGCGGCGCATCCGGATTCTGGAAGAGATGGCCCGCACCCTCTACCACGAGTGGTTTGTGCGGTTCCGCTTCCCGGGGTATGAGAAGGTCAAGATGGTGAGCTCGCCGCTGGGGGAGATGCCGGAGGGGTGGGAAGTAAAGAAGCTAAAAGACGCATGTTACCTCACGATGGGTCAATCGCCCAGATCAGAGTTCTACAACGAGACAGGAGAGGGACAACCCTTCCATCAGGGCATAACTGATTTTGGTGACAGGTTCCCCTCCGATCGACTGTTTTGCTCTGCTGAGGGCCGAATCGCTGAAGCCGGAGATATTCTGTTCAGCGTGCGTGCTCCAGTCGGTCGCATGAACATTGCCGACAAGAAAATCATCATTGGCCGTGGACTCTCAGCGATTCGGCACAAAGAAGGATATCAAGCGTTTCTCTGGGAGCAGTTGCGCAATCGCTTCACTGAGGACGACATGATGGGAAATGGAGCAATTTTTGCGGCGGTAACGAAAGACGATATGCAAGGCATTGAAATCCTTTGTCCTCCCCACCCATTGGTCGTCAAAGCCGAGGGACAATTTGTCCCTATCCATACAGAAATCGGTATCCGCACTAGCCAGATCAAAAATCTTTGCCGCACGCGCAACCTGCTGCTGCCACGATTGCTGTCGCGCCATTATGAGGCGAGGGTGTGAGCATGAACATTGAAACTATCCTGCCCAATATCAAACACACGATTGATGGTACAGGCTTCCTCTTTGGGGCAGGAACATCCGTCGAGGCGGGATACCCCATGATGATGGGTTTGACTCAAAAAGTCGTTGAAGCGCTTGCACCAGCAGAACGAACAGAGCTGGATGAAGTGCTCGATAGAGTTGGATTGACTTACAACGAGAATGACGCAAAGCCGAACATCGAGGAGTTAGCTGATTTGGTCATCGCCCACGCTATCAACTCAAGAGACGCACGATGCGTGGCCCTTGAATCACGATTGCGGGAATTGTTGGTTCAGGAGGTCCTTTCGGTTCGGAATCCACAACTAGACAATCATATTCAGTTCATCCGGGCCCTATCCAATCGAACTTTCGGTCGTTCTTGTTCAATCTGGATATTTACAACGAATTATGATCTGCTATTTGAGATCGCTGCTGCGAAGGCTGGTGTGTTGGTAGAAAATGGCTTTTCTGGGACTATAGAACGGTTCTTTAATCCTAGCCAATTTATGTCGACATCAGGGGAGATCGCGGGTAGCCGTTTTATCCCCAGTAGCCAGCTCACTATTAAGCTGATTAAACTTCATGGATCTATCTCATGGACAACAGAAGACAGCCAGATTATCGAACGGCATCCCGATGCCATTACCGGCGCTGCAAATAGAGTTATGGTCTTGCCGCGTAAGAAAAAAATCATGGAAACGCTCGTTCCACCCCATGGAGCACTTTTTACCTATATGAGTCGTGCACTTGGCGGAGAATGTAAATACTTGCTTTGTTGTGGATTTAGTTTTGGAGACGAACATATAAACCAACACCTTCTATTACCCGTGCTTCAATCAGGACGAATTCGACTTTTCACCTTCAACGAATTTGAACCTGACGGGGTCGCTGACTTCAAGAGTCTGCCGTCGTTTAGCTGTGGGTATTCAAATGCTATCATTATCCCTGGAATGCCAGCAATGGCGGGGACTGATCTTTGGAAATTTAGCGAATTCGTAAAATTGTTTTAGGGGGTTCCATGGGTGCCTACCAGATTGGCAAAGTTATTGCGGTTTCTGGTGAAAGCATCATCGTATCACTACTTGGCTATGATCAGTCAGTTGGAGCAGAAATGGGTGTACCTGAGTCCATGACTGTTCATCTTCCCAATGCTGCAGGACCGATTCCTGTCCTGATTGGCCAGCCAGGAACATTTGTGACGATCGCCTTACCGACTGGGAGGCTGCTTTGCATGGTCATCAGCGTTGAAATGCGAGAGGCGAAAGAAACAGTTTCTGAGCTTCGCGAAGCAGATTCAGCTGGAGCTTTCGTTATCGACCGAGCAACGCGCTCTCTTGTAACTATAGCCGTTGGCACGTTGGATACAACCGGGCGGTTTGAGCGAGGCTCTGATGTTCTTCCTACGGTGAATGCTCTAGTATTCGCTGTCCCGCCCGAACTCATCGATATGGTATATTCAAGCTATGCTGAAGGCGACTTCGCAATTGGTAAATTGTCCCTTGTCCCAAGTCAGCATGCAAAAATAAACCTAGATGCTTTTCTAACACGTCATGCGGCTATCCTTGGCCAGACCGGTGGTGGTAAGTCATGGACTGTTGCATCGTTTATTCAAAAGATGTGCTGTTTTCAGCAAGCCACAATCGTGCTCTTCGATTTACATGGCGAATATACGACGACTTTTGGGACTTCTGCTGATGTGATAACTGCAACGGACCTTGAGTTGCCATATTGGTTGATGAATTCTGAAGAATTGCTCGGTCTCATGGTTGACCGCAGCGAATCTGCCGCTCCGAATCAAATCGCGAAATTCAAGGAACTACTACAAAAAGCAAAAGAGAATGATCCCGAAAATAAAGCCCTTGGCATAAAGAAAATCACGATTGATACGCCAGTGTTTTTCGATTTTAATTCAATATTGAATGAATTTCGGCATCTTGACACTGAAATGATTGCTGGAGCAAAAGGTCCGAAGCAGGGCCCGCTTTTTGGAGATTTTACTCGCTTGCTGATGCGCATTGACTCTCGATTGAACGATAAACGCTATGATCTGATCTTTAATCCGAAGACTTACAATACTAGCGCATCGATGGAGATTTTGTTCAGGAGGCTGCTCGGTGAAACAACTGGAGCCAGGAAGAAGGTGGTTGTCGTCGATTTGAGCCCTGTACCGTTCGACGTTCGATCGTCTGTTATTTCACTTATTCTTCGCTGCCTGTTTGATTTTGCTTATTGGCATCGTCGTGCCCACAAGACACGTTTCCCGATTTCAGTTTTCGCAGACGAAGCCCATATTTACTTAAACGACACTGATCCCGCAACCGACGCCGCAAAACATTCCGCCGAAAGAATTGCCAAGGAAGGGCGTAAGTATGGCATCAGCCTAACCGCCATTAGTCAGCGCCCGCGTGAGGTGTCAGCTACGATCCTTTCGCAGTGTAACAGTTTCCTTTGTCTGCGAATATCAAATCCTGATGACCAGTCATATGTAAAAAGCCTTCTGCCGGATTCCGTGCGCGGGATTGCGAGTATGTTTTCCACACTGCGACGTGGCGAGTGTATCCTCCTCGGAGACTCGGTAATGATGCCGACCCGTATTAAAATCGACCAACCGAGTCCAGCTCCAGTAAGTGATGACGTTTCTTTTTTTAAATCATGGAATGAATCACCGAAGGATGTTGATTTCGCAAAGGTCTTGAAATCGTGGAGGGATCAGGATGTTGCCCCCTAGAGCCACCATATCCCTATGCCCAAATCCACCTTGTCGCTCAGCCCTTATTCCGACCCATTGTTTTACGACTCCTTATATCGTCCATCTTGGTTAGCGTTGCCATAAGCCTTTATTAAGCTGGGGAATGCATTGGGGTGTATTCACGAATATAGCCATGTTCACACGATCGTAAACATTCACCATTCCATGAACATGCTGGACAGCGCAAACCTGGAGAGAATACAATTACGCGATGATAAATACGATCCCTGCATTCGATCACAACCTGGTACTCCCTCCGCATGCCGGGAACCCCGCGGACCCTAGCCAGCTGTCCCCCTATCCCTGCACGACGACGGAGCTCTGCCGGCAGCTCGGAAGGACGCCCGAGCGTCGGGCAATACTCGGGAAGTATCTGGAGTTCCGCGAACGGATTCGGAACGCGGGGATAGTGAATGGCTTTCAATGGCTGGACGGCAGCTTCCTCGAGGATGTGGAGACGCGCGAAGGGCGACCCCCTAACGACCTCGATCTGGTCACGGTATACTGGGGCTATGATCGAGCGTTTTTGGACGCGGTCAAAGCCAGCTTCATCGAGTTTGCGAGTCCCCGCCTGGCCAAAGCCGCTTATCGCCTGGACCACTATCCCTTCAATGCGGGTCTCCATCCGGCCCTCACCCTTGAGGAGACGAGGTATTGGGTCCTTCTCTTCTCGCACAATCGGCAGGGAGTCTGGAAAGGCATGCTTAGGATAGAGCTGAATACTCCTGTCGAAGACGCCCAGGCTCGGCAGGAGCTGGGGGTGCAGCCATGAGCACCCGCGCACAACGGGATTTCCTCAAGGTTCAACTCCTCGAAACGCAGCGTCTCCGAAGAATGGCAGAGGACGATCCGCTCATGGCCCTTTCTTTAGGCGAACGAGAACAAGAACTCCAGGAACAGATACAAGCCCTGCCCTTGGGAGACCAAGAAGCCCGCGTCGTGCTGTTTTTCTCAGGTGAGCCCGTCCAGGGCTCCGCCGGGATCGACGCGGGCTTCGTCGGCCGTGTACTCGATCCATTTCAGGGCATGGTCATGGCCGATTACGCGGACCGCTGGCATGGCAAGGTCGGCAACCGTGGACGACGTTCCAGAGAAGCCGAATCCCGGCTTCTGCTCACGGGGCTTCCACGTGGCTCCTTCGGATTGGAACTGCAGCAGGCCGACCCTAACGAGCTTTTCTCCGAAGGGCAATTGGCGGATACTCTGGCCCATGTGACCCGTCTTGTCGACGCTGCCGGAAGAAGCGACGAGGACTTCGCGGCAAGCCTTGACGACGTTGCGCCTCGCGTTATCCAGAATCTCCGATCCTTTCTCGAAGCAGTATCTAAAGGTAAGGCCGGGCTTCGTCTGGAAAGCGGCGATTTCCGCTGCGTCATGGATCCGGCGCAGGCAAACGAGGCCTATGGCCGCGCCGCCGGCACACGTACCACCGAGGAGCCGATCAAGATCCGGGGCATTTTCAAAGGGCTCCTGCTGGAATCATGGAAATTCGATTTCATCGAGGACGAGGAGAGGGGAATAGGCGGCAGAATCGACGAGAGCCTTACCGAGGAGGAGGTTATCAAGCTCAACAGAAAGTTCTTCAACGAACGCTGCGTGGCCTCCCTACTCCGTACGACGGTGCTGTTCAAGAATGGGCGCGTCCGAACGTCCTATATCTTAGAAGGACTTGAGGCGCCTGAACCTTCACCTTTCCTTTATTGAATTGAGTATATGATAGACCCTCGTTCCGACGCCTGATGGCCAGCGTTCCTGCGGATTTGAATCGAGACGTTCCGCTCTTTCAACGGCCGTATCGATGAGAGGCAGATACTCTGCTACATCGTTCATGTTCTTGCTGCACGATCCGCAGGCCTGCCTGACACGATCTATAACGGCCCTGCAGCCGCCTTGATCAAGCACACTCTGTTCGGGTTGCGGTATGGTACTAAGGTCTTCAAAATGCAGAAGCCGCCATACCTCGAAACAGGGCCGAGAGACCGCAAGCCCATATCGCTTTTGGACTGCCGATGTCGCTATCGAAGAGAGTTTCCCCTCGCCCCATCGATCGTAGTCGATTACGGCCCATAGCTCGTCATCGCCCGACAGCTTCCAGTTTTTCCGAAAATCATCCAGCTGGCCGATGACGTACTCCGGCGCCGAAGGTCCGGCCTCCCTGCGCAGCACCTCGACGTGCACCCGACTCGGGCTCGCCAGAAGATAGTCGCGGACCGCTTCGAAGTATACCGGCTCCGTGCTGCTTCCCTCGCTCGCGATCACGATGAGACGAGAATCGCGGAAACCGCTCGGCCTCGTAAAACTGCGTCTGGACACGGCTACCAACCTAATCTATGAGGTTTCCTGACTACGGGTATCCCTCCGAATCGCCCGAGGAGATAGCCCTTGCGGATGTCGTTGTCGAAGCGGGGTTTGAACTCCTCGAGCGAATAGACGCGGGAAGCGCCATGCTTGTCCTTTTCCACGAACCAAATCTCATCCTTGCGAAGGAGGTCGAGGTTAAGAAGATCGAGATCGTGGGTGGTGGCGATGAGCTGCGCCCGCCGATCGGACTTTTCGTAGAACACCTCGAAGAAAGTCCGAGAAAGCGTCGGATGCAGGCTCCGATCGATCTCGTCGATAACGAATACCTTATCGCTTCCCTGGAATTGCACGAGGGCGGGGATGAGATCGACGAGGCGCTGGGTGCCGTCGGATTCCTCTTGGATATCGAAGCCTACTTTCCGCTGTCGGTCGTCCTCGTGCAAGGTGAGCAGGCGAAGCGCGACGAGATCGCCGTTTTCTTTCTTGGTGATGATGAGCCGCGCACCGGTCCCGGGAGCGAGCATCTGAATGGCCTTGTCCGGTCCCAGCTGAGCCCGTAGATCGTTTTTCGTCTGCTCGGGAAGACTCGGCAGCACCTGCTCGATCTCGGTCTCGATCACCTGCAATCCGACCAAGCCGAGATCGAAGGCTTTGAAGTATGTATCGTAGTTCGACCTGAGTCCGGCATCCGATCGGATGAGGGATTCGCGCTGACTGAACACAGTATAGGGGAATATCACAGTTAATTTAGTTGCAAACCATTCGAACACGGTTTTATAGGGAGCTGCGACGTTTCTGGCTACCGCCTCGGTCAAGAATAGCTGGTTGGGTCTTGTCCCTCGTTCCAGGAATTCGAAGAACTGTCGCTCCTTGGCGCCGTCGATGAAGGAAGAGCCAAAATCGATTTTTGTTTCAGAGACGCTTCCCTTACGACGGAATATATCTTTTTCGGACGAGGGGCCGATCTTGACGAGCCATTCCTCGACTATATGCGTACTCAGGAAGGAAAAGCCGTAGGCATAGGCCGAGTCTTCGAGCAGTAGGTCGAACTCGATCCTGGAGAGGCTCGATAAGCTTTCCTCGCGCAGCTTGAAGGGAAGACGAGGCAGCTCTGAGCCGATTCTCATACCTCCCAGGATAAGCTGCTGCGCAAGAAATATTGCCTTGGCCAGATTGGATTTGCCCGCCGCGTTCGCCCCGTAGACGACGGCGGATTTGAGTAGCTTGGGATCGGAACGTCTATACGCTTCCGCGATATGGTTTTTGTGAGCCTGGGTTTTCCCGGCTACCATGCTGAAATCGATTTTATCGTCGAAAGAATAGAGGTTCTGGACGGAGAATCTGATCAGCATAGTAGCCTCCGTCACATAAAATACAGTAGATTATCAAGGAACGCAATAATTTTTGAAATAAAATGTGAATGTATCACATAATATCCCCATTTTCGCAGACAGCCACCCAATCGGGCTGGGTATCGTAGGGGCTACGGATGTAGCGGTGCCAGTAGGCATTATCTCCATCTTGCCCGGTACTCCTAGCCGTTATATTCTCGAATTGCTTCGATAAGGAAAATCGATTTCGAAATTGAGGTTAGATGAGCGCCCATCCCTACACCGAAGACAGCCTCGTCGAGCAGCCCGCCGTCGCTCTCTTTGCCGAGCTCGGCTGGCAGACTCTATCGGCAATGGATGAAAGCTTCGGCGAGTCGGGGACGCTACAGCGCGAGACTAAAGGAGAGGTAGTCCTCGTCGCCCGCGTAAGGGCGGCCCTCGCGCGGCTCAATCCTACGCTTCCACCCGAGGCAATCGCCGCCGCCGTCGCCGAGCTGACCCGAGACCGCTCGGCGATGAGCCTCGAGGCTGCGAACCGCGAGATCTACCAGCTTTTCAAAGAGGGCATCAAGGTCTCGGTGCCCGATCGCGAGCGCGGAGGGCAGAAGACAGAGCGGCTGCGCGTCGTGGACTGGGAGAAGGCGACGAACAATGACTTCCTCCTCGTCAGTCAGTTCAGCGCCACCGGCGAACTCTACACCTGCCGGCCCGACCTGGTCGGCTTCGTCAATGGACTGCCCTTCGTGGTCATCGAGCTCAAGAAGCCCGGTGTGAGCGCTCGCTCGGCCTTCGACGATAACCTGACGCATTACAAAGCGCAGATACCTGCCCTGTTCTGGTACAACGCCTTTCTCATCGCCTCGAACGGCACGGAGAGCCGGGTAGGCTCTCTCACCGCCGATTGGGAGCGCTATTTCGAGTGGAAGCGCATCGAGCGCGAGGACGAGCCGCGCCGCGTGTCCCTCGAAGTGATGCTGCGCGGCACCTGCGACCCTGTGCGCCTCCTCGACATAGTGGAGAACTTCACCCTCTTCTCCGAGCACAAGGCCGGGCTCGTGAAGGTCATCGGTCAGAACCACCAATACCTGGGCGTGAACAACGCCATCGCCTCGATGCTCGAAGCGCGCAAACGGGGTCACGGTCGGGCGGGGGTCTTCTGGCAGACCCAGGGCTCGGGCAAGAGCTTCTCGATGGTATTCTTCGCGCAGAAGGTGCTGCGCAAAGTGACGGGTAACTGGACCTTCGTGATCGTCACCGACCGCGTGGAGCTCGACGAGCAGATCGCTACGACCTTCAAGGCTGCGGGCGCGGTGAGCCAGGCCGAGGGCGACCAATGCCACGCCGCCAGCGGCGCGCAGCTGCGGGAGCTCTTGCGCGGCAATCACCGATATGTCTTTACCCTCATACAGAAGTTTCAGACTCCTCAGATCCTCTGCGATCGGTCCGACGTCGTCGTGCTCACGGACGAGGCCCACCGCAGCCAATACGACACCCTGGCGCTCAACATGCGCGCCAGCCTGCCCAAGGCGATGTTCCTGGCATTTACCGGCACCCCCCTCATCGCCGGCGAGGAGCGCACCAAGGAAGTCTTCGGCGACTACGTTTCGATCTACGACTTTCAGCAATCGATCGAGGACGGGGCAACCCTACCCCTCTTCTACGAGAACCGAACGCCTGAGCTCCAGCTCGTCAACCCTGACCTGAACGACGACCTGTACCGCCTCATCGAGGAGGCTGACCTGGATCTGGATGAGGAGGCGAAGCTCGAGGGGGAGCTCAGCCGGCAATACCATCTCATCACCCGCGAGGACCGGCTGGAGACGGTGGCCGAGGACATCGTCAGGCATTTCCTCGGGCGGGGCTTCATCGGCAAGGCGATGGTCGTGTCCATCGACAAGGCCACTGCTCTCAAAATGTATAACAAGGTGCGCAAGCACTGGACGGCCGAGACCGAAAGGGTCGAGAAGGAGCTGGGACGCCGAGGCTACCTGACGAAGGACGAGCGCAGATCGGCCGAGAACCTGCCTATTGAGGCCGAGCTAGTCCGGCGCCTGGACGTGCTCAGGACGACGGACATGGCTTTGATCGTCTCGCCCAGCCAGAACGAAATTCCCCGGATGAGGAAGCTCGGCCTCGACATCGAGCCGCATCGCAGACGGATGAACGAGTCGCAGCCAGCCCTGGACGAGAAGTTCAAGGACACCCAGGATCCGCTGCGCCTGGTCTTCGTCTGCGCCATGTGGCTGACGGGCTTCGACGCGCCGAGTTGCTCTACGGTATACCTGGACAAGCCGATGCGGAACCATAGCCTGATGCAGACCATCGCGCGCGCAAATCGCGTCTTCCCCGGCAAGCACTCCGGCATGATCGTAGACTACGCCAACGTCTTCGCTTCGCTCGAAAAGGCGCTGGCCATATACGGCGCGGGCGCGAACGGCGAGAGTCCGGTCAAGGATAAACGGGAGCTCGTCGAGGAGCTCCGCAGGGCGGTGGAGGATGCGACTGGCTTCTGCGCCAGGCATGGGGTGTCGCTCTCAGGGCTCGAGCGCCTCCCCCTGGGCGGCCTAGAGCGCTTGCAATGCATCGAAGACGGCCTCGACGCCCTCATCTCGCCCGACCCGCTGCGCCACGAGTTTATCGCTCACGAACGCCTGGTCATTACGCTCTACCGCGCGGTCAAACCCGATCCCGCTGCCCTGGAATTCGCCGGCCGGATCGCCTGCCTTGCGACTCTCGCGGATGCCATTCGCGCAAAGCTGAGACCGAATCCGCCGGACATTTCGGCTCTTATGCACGGCATCAACGCCTTGCTCGACGATTCCATCACCGGGATGACGATCCGGGAGGAGGGCCCGCCACCCCTGGACCTTTCGAAGATCAACTTCGAAGCCCTGGCCGAGCGCTTCCGCCAATCCAGACACAAGAACACCGATCTGGAACTTCTCAAGGCGGCCATCCGCGCCCGACTGGACAGGCTCGTCCGATTGAACAACACCCGCACCGACTTCGCCGGGAAATTCGAGGAGCTCATCGAGAGCTACAACGCCGGGAGCAGGAGTATCGAGGAACTCTTCGAGGAGCTCATGAGGCTGAGTCGCAATCTGGACGATGAACAGGAACGGCATGTCCGCGAAAACATGACGGAGGAAGAACTTGTTATCTTCGATATTCTCACGCGACCCGCGCCGGAGCTGAGCTCCGAGGAGCGAAGCGAGGTGAAGAAAGTCGCCCGTGACCTCCTACAGCGCTTAAAGGAGCTACTCGTCCTAAACTGGAGGCAGAAGTCCGCCGCTCGCTCTCAGCTCAAGCTCGCCATCGAGGATGCCCTGGATACCGGACTCCCGCGCGCCTACGGCCCCGAAGTTTATAGGCAGAAGTGTTCCGCCCTTTTCGAGCATGTGTACGAGAACTATCCAGAGAAGGATGCAAGCGTATATTCACGGGCAGTCTGATCATACGGTTGTCAGGGTCGCCCACCCCGTAGACTGATGCCCCGGCGTACGAAGATTTTCAGCAACATGAGCGAAATGTAAAGGGTTCAGTCCAGAAGGGTCTATTAAAACACACCACACTTGCCAAATATTGTGGTGTGTTTTAACATAGGTTATCGTGACCCGTGAGACTAAGCAAAAGATCCTTTCCACCATCTCCGCCAAGGGCGGTTATACCAAGGCGGAAGCGCTTAGGGCCGAGGGCATCCATTCCAGCCAACTAACCGACCTCGTCGAATCGGGCGATCTCGTGCGCCTAAAGCGCGGCCTCTAGACCCTTGCCGAGGGGCTAGAGCGCTCTGAGCTTGTCGATATTCAGAAGGCTATCCCTGGCGGGGTTTTCTGTCTTGGTACAGCTCTCTCGATGCACGAGATCGGCACCTGGGAACCGCCAGAAGTCCAGCTCGCCATCCGTCGAGATTGCCGCATCGCCCTGCCTGATTTTTCTCCGATCAGACTATTCTCATTCTCGGGTGCCCGGTTCGAGCTAGGAGTCGTCGAGAAGACAACCGAAGCGGGCATCGTCCGTGTCTACGACCGCGAGAAGACCATCTGCGACGTCGTCCGCTTCCGGAATGCCCTTGGCCTGGATATCGCGATGGAAGCTCTGCGGGAATACCTCAAGGGGCCTAGCAGGGATATCCCACGGCTCCTCGAATACGCGAAACTCCTTCGCATGGAAGGCTCGATGCGCGGCTATCTCGAGGCGCTCTCGTGACGGGGAGGACGCCCTTCGCTTCGATCAAGACTTTTTGGAAGTCGAGGCCATCACCGAAGACAACGAATACCATGCCATGCGAATCCGCATAATCTGCTATCTCGAGAACATCCGCAATATAATCCAGGTCGACATCGGGTTCGGCGATGCCGTGACGAGCAACCTTTCAGAAGAGGGGCACGCCGACACCGGCAGAGCCAATCGTGCTTTCTTCATCCTTTGCGAGCTCCGAAGCGGCTCTGGCCCGATGAAAGGCATTAATTAAGCGATCCCATCTTCCAGATATGGAGTGGGATATCGTGCTTTCGATCCTCCGAGCTAGACTGGGCCCTTTGTACAAGGATGTTCGAGGGTAGATTCTCGAGCGATGGGCCATGCGTATGACTTTGGCGAAGTAGTTCTCCGCAAGCGAAAAGGAAATTAATATGTCATCAACTATCTCGCGGAGCTCACTTGGTGACCGTCTTTCAAGCATTCTATTTGAGCTTCTCTTTATAGTCCGCGCTCCTCGTCCGTGGCCTGAACGGCATCCTCCTGGCCGTCGGTCTGGGCAGACGGCTCCGGCTTAGGGGCCCGCTCGACCGCTTCTGCCCTCACCAACCGTTTCCGCTCGAATTGATAGAAGGCGGCGGGAACCACAAAGAAGGTGAGGACCGCGGAAAAGAGGATACCGCCGAAGGTCACGAGACCCAAGCCCCTGCCGAACTCCGAACCTTGGCCGCTGCCGAAAACGAGGGGGAAACTTGTCACGAGGACGGTCAGCGTGGTCATGACGATGGGCCTGAAGCGCAGGCCCCCCGACTCTATGAGCGCCTCCTCGAGGGGCATCTTGCCGATACGCTCTACGACGAAGTCGAGATAGAGGATCGCGTTCTTGGCCGACAGTCCTATGAGCATGAGCATGCCGAGGATACCGAACACGTCGAGTCCGCCGCCCTTGAGGAAGACCACCCACAGGGCTCCGATCAAGGCGAGGGGTACGGGCAGGAGGAGGTATATAGGATAGCGCCAGGAATTGAACTGGGCACCCATGACCAGATAGGCGAGGAATATGGCCAGGAGGAAGAGCATCGGGACCTGGGTCTGGAGCTGGGAGGCGAGACCCGCCGCGCCCATGCTGCTTCCCGCGCTGACCTGAAGGTCGTCGGTAAGCACAGCTTTGGCTCGGAGCTCCTGTGCGAACTGGCTCTGCATCGAGAGTGTAGGCGGCGCGCCCGGCTTGAGGTTGATAGTGTACTGGGCGTAGTACACGCGGTTGTAGCGAGTCATGCTCGTGGGTGCCTCATTGAGCGTAAAGCTTCCGAGCTGGCCGGCTTGGAGATTGGACTGGAGGACTGACGAGTATATCGGCAGATTGAGGAGAGACTGGCCGTCGGCGAGATAGACGGGGTCGACCATCACCTCTATGGCGTAGCTCGAGCCTCCGATCTGGACTGTCGCCGCCTCGCTCCCCGTGGTGGCGATCGTGAGGGCCTGGGACACATCGTAGGGGCTGAGTCCCGACCCTCTGAGACGGTCGGTGTTCGGGGTGAAATCGTTCTCGAGCGAGATGTCCGAGAGGCTCGAGGAGACGTCGGCGACCCACTTGTCCGCTTGGATCGCCGCGATGATCGCCGAGTCGCGTTTTATGAGGAGGTCGAAGTTGGCCGAGGTTATGTTGAGCTCCAGCGCGCTGCTCCCCGTGGGTCCTCCCGAGGCAGTCACCGACACCCGGCCCGAGGGGAATTCGCTGTGAATGAAGTCGAGAAGTCTCGCCTGATAGATCGGTATGAGCGTGAAGATATTTCGTCGTTTCTCGACAGGTTTCAGCGTTGCCATCAGTGTGCTGCGATACGTGTAACGGGTGGCGGTCGAGAGCATGCTGGTGCTCGATACCACCGTCTGGAGCTTCGCGACCTCCGGCTGCTCGCGGAGATAGGCCTCGAGTCGGCCTGTCATCCTGTTCGTGACCTCGATAGGCGTGCCGACGGGCAGGTTCATGGTGATCTGCATGAAGCCGTTATCCGCATTCGGCACGAAGGTGAACGAAATATGGGGCAAGATGAATAATACGGTTCCCACCAGGAAGACAAGGGCGCCGATGAGCACCCAGGCGCTCCTCTTGATGACGCCTCTGAGCGAGCGGACATAGGCGTCGCGGACAAAGCCGATGAACGTCTCGGTCCAACCGTGGAGTGTCGTCGTGAGGGCCTGGAAGAAGGTAAGCAGGATGCGCCCGAGGTAATAGACGATGCCGAGCGCCGCGGGATAGAGGAGCAGAGCAGGCAGAAAGACATAGTGCCGAGTGATAGCGAGCGCGGCGGCGACGATGAATCCGACAAGTAAGAAGAAACCCTTTTGCCAGTTCTTGAAGCCCCACTTCATGGATTCCGGCAACTTGCCGAAACTCCGCGCGAAGTCTTTCCAATCGTATATTTTTGCGTCGGGGGTGTAGGCCATGCGGACCGTCAGGAAGAGCAGCGCCTCGAAAAGAGAGAAGGCCACGGCCGCCGCGAGACCGAGAGCGAATTGCGCGATGTATTGGCCCACGGACCCGCTGATGAAGCTCACCGGGATGAGGACCGCGAGAAGCGAGAGCGAGGCCGCGACGACGGCGCTGAAGACCTCGCTCGCCCCGGTGAGGACCGCGTCCTTGAGACTGAAGCCCATCAATCTGTATCGTTCGACGTTCTCCGCGACGACGATCGAATCGTCCACCACGATGCCGATCGCGCTGATAAGGGCGAGAAGGGAGACTAGGTTGAAGTTGAATCCGCAGAGCTTCAAGAGAATGGGCGAAGCCGAAAGGGCGATGGGGATAGCCAGGATGACGGCTATCGCCGTGTTGAGCTTCCCGAGGAAGAGAAGAACGATGATCGCCACCACGATGCTCGTCAAGATTAGCTCAGTGTAGGTATTTTGGACCGAAGCCTTGATCGGGGTCGTCGCGTCATAGCTCACGGTATAGGAATAATCCGTCGGAAGTTTTGTTTGGGCCATGACTTTCTCGACGTCGTTGACGACCGCCACGGTGTTCGCGTCGGTGGTTTTCTTCACACCGACGAGAACCATGGGCACGCCATTGACTCGCGCATAGCTGTCGACGGAGGGCAATACGCGGACGCTCGCCACGTCCCTCACGGCGATGCCGTTCGTCGGGTCGACCAGGATGGCGGAGATAGCCGCGGGATCGGTGGGTATGTTGCGGGTCGAGAAGGTGAGCACGTTCTGCTTGTGGCTTATCGCCCCGATCGAGCTATTGATGGCCGATTTGGCGACGGCCGAGGAAACCGTCTGGGGAGACAGATTATAGGCGCGGAGCTTGTTCGGGTTGAGAAGGATCTGGAACTGCCGAGAGGGCCCCCCATCGATCTGGAGCTGGGCAACGCCCTGCACGCGCTCGAGGATCGGCTCGAGGTCGTTATCCACGTAGTCCGTCACCTCGTCGAGAGGAATCCCCTTTGCCGTAACACCGATCTCGACGATCGCGCTGGCGGACGGATCGATAGCCGTGATCGTCGGCGAGTTGACGCCCGAGGGCAGCGATCCGGTCGAAGATGCGACTTGCGAGGAGACCTGGTTCGCGGCCGAGTTCTTGTTGATGCTTTGGTCGAACATGATGACGACCGTGCTCGAGCCCGTCTGGGAGGAACTCTCGATGTCCGTAATGCCGCTGATCGTGGAGACTGCGTTCTCGATGACCTTGGTGATCTGCTCGTCCACGACCGATGGCGTGGCGCCCGTATAGGTCGTGCTCACTACGATGTAGGGAATATTGATGGAGGGGAATTGGTCCACGCCGAGAGAAAACGTCGACAAAAGGCCGAATGCGACGATGGCGACGAAGAATCCGATGGCAAGGACGTATCGGGTGACCGAAAACTTGACTACGGGATTGATCCTGTTGAAGATCTTTGTCTCGAAATCGCGAAGCGCGCTCATTGCTTTCCCGCCTTCGCGATCTGGACCAGAGAACCCTCCAGAAGCCCGGGCGGCGGACTCACGATGACCTGGGCGCCTCCCGCGATGCCCGACACCGCGGCCTGCACCCCGCTTTCCGCGATGATCGTGACCGTATGCGCCACCGCCTTTCCGTCCTCGATCGTGAACACGTAGTTCTTGTCCTCGGTCGTCTGGAGAGCGGCGATCGGGATGAGTATTCCCCGCGCCAGGTTGAGCGAGTAGGCCACCGTCCCCACGGCGCCATAGGATATCGAAAAGGAGGCGGGAACCGAGGCCACCATGGGCACCATCCCGTTCACCGGCGCCGAGGGCGGCTGCCGGACCTTGATCTGAGAGCTTGTACCTTCGTACGTGAAGCTCAACGCGGTGCCGACCTTGAGATGGGCAGCGTCCGACGGCGAAACGCTGAAGTCGATTTCCTTGTCCGCGCTGACGAGAAGGAAGGCTTCGGTGTTCGTGCTCACGGACTCGCCGGGATTCAGGTCGACCACCGATATCTGCCCCGCGAAGGGTGCTTTGATCGATGCGTATTGCAGGTTCACCTCACTCTCGTGCGCCTGGAAATCCGCCTGCTGGACCGCAAGTCTAAGGAGGGCCAAACTTTGCTTGTCGGCCTTATTGTTCTGATCGAGGTCGGTCTTGGCCGACTCGAGGGTGGCCTGTGCCGTCTGCAGCTGGCTCTGGGCACTATCCAGCTGTGATTCGGTGGCCCCTCCGGCGCCGAACAGGGCCTTGGTCGAATCGTAGCTCTTCTGAGCCGACGCGAGCGCCGCCTGGGCCGACTGGACCTGGAGCGCGAGCTTGGGGTTGGCCTGGGCCGTCGTGTCCTCTGATGTGGACAAGTTTATCCGGGCGGTCTCGAGAGCGGCACGCGACGTCTTCGCCGCGAGATCGAGCAGCGTATCGTCGAGCTGGACCACCGTCTCTCCGGCCTTGACCCAGTCGCCCGCCAAATGGCGGATCTTCGCCACCGTTCCCGCGACCTGGGCCGCCACCTTGCTCTGCGTGACCGGGTTTACCGTGCCCGATGTCTCGCTCACTACCGTCAGAGGCCCCTCGGAGACCTCTTGCGCCAAGACCTGGATCGTCGGCGCGGAGTCCCCCGGTCCTCCATGGTCTGTAGTCTTAGAGTGGGACGCGGCCGCACCGTCTGCGTTCCGTGCCACGCAGCCTGCGAGTCCGGCCGCGAGGCTCGCGGCGATTACGAGCGCCGGAAGGGCTCGAGATGCGGATGATAGTCGATGATTCATGGCAGTCTCCTACAGGCCCATATCGTTCTGAAGCTGAAGAATGGCGAGCTCGAGGGTATTCCTCGCCGTCGCCAGGGAGGTATTGGCGTTCACCATATTGACGGCGGCGGAGAGGACATCCTGGTTCGTCGCCGTACCGTATTGCCGCTGCATATTCTTGAGATCGTACTGACCCTTGCTGTTCTCGGCCGTCAGCTTCGCCAGTTGGAGTTTCTTCGTCTGCAGCTGCACCGACGCGTAGTCGCTCTCGATCGCCAGCGAGATGCTCCGACGGTATTGATCGTCCTGGAGATCGTACACGCTGCTCTGATAGCGATTCGCCTCTTCCTGGTACGCCGCCGAGCCGGAGTCCAGGATGGGCAGGCTGACTTTCCCACCCAGGCCGATCGTCATCGCATTCGGGTTAGGATCCAGTAGGCTGTCATTGAGCCAATAACTGGTGCCGGTCAGGCTCACCGTAGGCGATGTCTGAGCCTTGATGAGGCCGAGCGATATTTCCGCGATCCTTCGACTCACGCCCAGCCGCTTGAGCTCCACCCTCTTGTCGAGACCGATCGCGATAGCCTCCTGCAGGCTCTGGGCCGAGACCTGGGGATCGGCGGTCTCGGCTACGGCGAACTCTTCGCCCTCGCCTACCCCCACGAGGTTCGCCAGCGTCTTCCGCGCCGAGACAAGCGAGAGCTGGCCGTTCATCTGGTCGACCTCGGCGCTCTCCACATTGATCTGCGCGGTCTGGAGATCGACGTTCACGGCTTGATGCACATTGTAGAGCGCCTGCTCCTGCGCGAGGGCCGATTTCTGCAGCTCGAGGTTCTTCGTATACACGTCGAGGTTGCGCTGGGCGCTCAGCATCGAGTAATAGGCCTGCTTGACCTGATAGATCAGGCTCAATTTGTCCGAGTCGGCCGAGAGCTCCGCGGATTGGAGGGTGAGGAGCCCCTTCTGGACATTTCCTTTCGCGATCCCGCCCGGATAGCCGTCCCAGACAGTCTGGCTCAGGCTGAGACTGACGCTGCTGTCGCTGAACTGCGTGCTCGCGACAGGCGAAAAGGAGGCCTCGCCCGTCAGGCTCAGGCTCGTGGATGGTCCACTCAGGGAAAGAGAGCCCGAATAGTTCAGCGGGATAGCCGTAGTGTAATCGACGGAAGTCCCCACCGTACTAGCAGCATTGGAGAGAAGCGTAGTGTTGCCGATTCCTCCGGTGGCTCCGGCGCCGAGGCTACCGTTCAGCGAGACCGAGTTTGCCGCCACCGTCTGTTTGTACTGGGCTCGGCTGATATCGAGATTCTTCTGGAGAATCGCTACGCTATCGCTCTTCGCCAGCGCCGCCGAAAGGCACTGCTCGAGGGTCAGAACACTCGATCCTGTCTGCGAAGGGCTTGCGGCTCCGCCCTGCGGCATCGCTACAGGAGTTGCGTTTTCCGACCACAGAGCCGCGAGAGGGATGAGGAGCGCGCCCACGCACGCGATCCTTATGAAATTGAAAGAAATTGAAGCTATAAAATAATACTGTAATTCGACTATAATTCCACGATGAACGATTTTCCTCTTTTCCCCGTGCACCATTGTTCTTTGTCTCCCGAGTTCGATGTTGGAATCGATACTACCGAGTAGCCATTTCGTATGACATATAAAGGGCATGAAAAACTTATAATTATTGTTATATCCTGCGATTATCCGTTCTCTCGACATTGGCTTTTCAGTTTATCGCTTCTATACTCTGTGTTCGGGAAGAGGAGAGATATGCAGGCGAAAGTACTCGTCGTCGAGGACGTCAAGGAAATGTCCGACCTGATCACGCTCTTCCTGTCAAAGGATGGGATAGACGCGATGGCCTGCGAGAACGCCGAATCCGCTCTCGAGAGCGTCAAGACGGAACGCTTCGACATCATCGTGCTCGATCTGAACCTGCCCGGAATGGATGGCTTCGAGTTCCTCGCCGAGGCACGCAAGCTCACTGCATGCCCCGTCCTCATCGTGACGGCTCGCGCTTCCGACGAGGACCTGATCGCCGGCCTCGGCCAGGGCGCCGACGAGTATATGACCAAGCCCTTCTCGCCCAAGGTTCTCGTGGCGCGCGTTCGGGCCTTGCTGCGACGCTCACACAGCGCCCCAGACAAGGCCTCTCCCGATATATTCCGCTTCGGACCTTATATTCTTGATCGCTCGGCCTTCGTGCTCAAGCGCGGCGACGAGGCCATACCTCTCTCGGTCAAGGAGTTCGGAGTCCTATCCTACCTCGCCGAGCGCGCGAGCTCGGCGACGCCGCAGATGCCCCAGTCCATCTATGACGCCGTGTGGAAATCCAGCTATGGCGATCTCACGGCCGTAGCCGTCTACATCCAACGGCTCAGGAAAAAAATCGAGGATGATCCTGCCAACCCGGTCTATATCGAGACGGTCTACGGTCGAGGCTATCGCCTCCGAGTCACCCTTGGCGCATCCTCGGACAACCAGGACGGTCAACAATGAAAATAAGGACCCAGTCCTACATCCTCATCGTCGGTATCGCGATCATGCCGATCGTCGTCTTATCGCTCTTCTTCGTCTATGAGCGGTTGAGCCACTCGGCGATGGATTTCGGGAGGGAGGGGCGCCGTTCACCAAGCACCGAGGAGCTCGTACGGCTCCTGCAGAAGGCTCCTAAGGACATCGATATAGCGATGGCAGATCCCCAGGGTAGCGTATTCTACTCTACCATACCATCCATACCTCTCGGTTCCGCCATTGCGCTCGGTATCGCGACCGCCGCTCGTGACTTGCCCGTGGGACGGGCCCTGATATTCGGCATAGGCCCACACTTGCCAAAGGGATTCACGATGGTGACGAGCTTACCCATCAGAAGTTTGATCGTACACGAACCTCTTATCGTCGGCGGCGTTCTCGCCCTGGCGGTCATTATCGTCTTCGCATCAGTCATGTGCATACTCATCGTCAATTCCCTGACGCGTTCGGTTGTTTCCCTCGAGGCGGCGACGAGGCGCGTCGCCGCGGGAGAGCTCGATCTTCCCATCTCAATAGAGGGGAGCAACGAGATAACCTCCCTCTCGCGCTCGCTCAACCGCCTGCGCGAGGAGATCAAAGAGGACCAAGCACGTCGCGCCCGTTTCATCATGGGCATATCCCACGACCTCAAGACGCCGTTGGCACTCGTGAAGGGCTACGCCGAGGCTCTCGAAGAGGATCTCGGCGACGCGGGGCCGAACGCGTCTTCGTATCTCGGCATCATCAAATCCAAGGCCGACCAGCTCGAGGACATGATCGAAGACCTCATAGATTTCGAGCGCGTGGATACCGGCGAGTGGAGCCAGGGCCTCGCAAGCGTCGACCTCGCTCCCTTCCTTCGCGTCCTCTCGAAGCGCATCGAGGCTGACGCCGCCCTTCTCGGTCGCAGGGTGCACAGCGCAATAGCCCTACCGGAGCCGAGTTTCGTCCGTATGGACGAGCGCCTCGTGACTCGGGCCCTCGAGAACCTCGTCAACAACGCCCTGCGCTACACCTCTTCGGGCGGCAGGATCGCCATCGCGGCAAGGGCCGAGGCTGAAAACTATATTGTCTCCGTCGTCGACGACGGTCCGGGCATCTCGCCGGAGGACCTGCCGCACATCTTCGAGCTCTTCTACCGCGGCTCCTCCTCCCGCCGCGAGCCGGGCATGGGCCTCGGTCTCTCGATCGTAAAGACCGTCGTAGAGTCACACGGCTGGGCCATCAATGTCCTTCCCGGAAGGGATCATGGTGCCGCCTTCGTCCTCACGATACCGGTATCGGCGATTAGTTGTGCAGGCCCTGGAGGGAGGAACGACAAGAGGAGATAGAACGATCTTTGAATTATATCGATTTATTCCAACAATCCGGCGCTAGGACTTTGTTTTCAGTAACGGCTCGCGTCCCTTCACTCGACGAATTTGTTGACTTCTCCGCCCTGCGCCTCGGCTTGACCGGTGGTCCTGGAATATTCCCGCCAGACATAGGATTTCTCCTCCAGTTCCGAGGGTACTGGTAAGGCTACAGGATAATCCTTAAGCATGATCGACTCCGCGAACATGGCGAGCCTATAACGGGTGATCACCTTACTATGCTTGGCCAAGCCGACGACGTAGATTGAGCGCCGTGTACTTCTCTTCTTTTCCTCGATAACCTTTGAAATCAGGCGGATTGTGTCTATGAAGAAGGTCTTGGAAAAAACCTTGCTTCGTAATAATCCATCGAAGACGATAATCGTGTCCGTGGCGAAGTCTTTGGTTTTCACAATCCTATAGAGAGTAGCCCATTCGACGAGTTCGCGATAAACCTGGACCCAGGATGGGCTTGGAGGTTCTTTGCTTCCGGGCTTGGGCATCATGTGGCTAAGGTACGACAGGCTCTCAACGACGAGGTCGGACCAATCCTGCTCGTCCTTGCCTCGCCATACGAGCTGCGGGTCGAGATCGCGGTTTCGCCTCTCGTAGACCACGCGGATGGGATTCTCCTCGTTTTGCATCATTACGGACTGGTACTCCACCGTGGGTATATTCTTGCGAGAGGCTTCATCGTGCTTATAGCTTTCGACGCTTTTCTTTGCGCTCTCTTTAGCCATTATGTACTCCTAGAAAAGGCGGTCGCTTTGTGAATTGCACCGGGATTGCGCCTGGATTGCGCGGGAATTGCGTAAAAATGGCTGGATTGCAATAGCCAAGTGATGTAAAGCAATAGAATTAGACAAGATGCGATTGCGGATGATTGCGTAAAATGTACCGGATTCATGATACACTTCCCCCGCTTCCGATCTTCGCGGAGTCTATAGCGAAGAACAGGGATTCGAAACGGAGATCGGTCGTCTCGCACGACGCTATAAGGTGAGCAATCTTGTCATTATCCGGCGCCTGTTCGAAATCGGGATTCTTTATAGGGAACGGTATTGGCACGAGTATCAAATCGAAGAAGAGAGGCTGCGCAGCTTCCCGAAAAAGAGCGGCGGCAACTTCTACCTCACTCAATCCGCTCGTGTCAGCAAGCGTTTCGCCCGCGCCCTCGTGATCAGCACGATGGAAGGCCGGACCCTTCATCGCTATGCTTTCCAACTCCTAGGCGTTTCATAATATTCGACCTTTCAGGAACTAGGTCGTAGCCTTGGGGGCCTCGGATGAGCCATCTCCTCGATTCAAACGTGTTTATACAAGCGAAAAATCTGCACTATGGCTTCGACTTCTGTCCCGCCTTTTGGGATTGGCTTGATGTCAACAATGAAGGGGGAAAGGTCTTTAGTGTCGAAAAAGTCGGGGACGAACTCGTTGCCGGATGCGATGAGCTAGCAGAGTGGGCATCGAGGCGAGGGCGTAATTTCTTTCTTGCTCCGGAGCGATAGGCCATGCGCCCTATGGGCGCAGATCGCAAGGAATCGATTGGATTGGTCGCATCAGACGACCTGCGATACCGCCTCCTCCCTGTGCTTTAAAAACGGTCGAAGCCATCCGCAGGATGGCTTCGTCTGCAACTGAACCGGCAATTGAAGGGCCGTCATCGCATCGAAAAAGGGCTTAGCTGTACGTGTCGGAGTCGCCCTACGAGGCTCGACTTCCTGTCTCGCCTCTCCGGTCCGGGCCCATCGCTCTCGCGTACATCCTTGTACGCTCGACCATCAGTCGCTCTCATCGAATCGAGCGCCTGATGGAGCGATGGGCCTCCGACTCCGACCAGCGCTTTAAAACGATCGAAGCCATCCGCAGGATGGCTTCGCTAATTAAGGCGCCGGTCGGAGTCGGACCGACTCATAAAGGTTTTGCAGACCTCTCCCTTCCCACTTGGGTACGGCGCCATGCGCGATAGCGCATTTTTAAATCCCTTCCTCTCGCCGCCCGATTACTATCGGACGGCGCCATATGCGTTAGCATATTATTAAATACAATTCCTCTCGACGCCCGATTACCATCGGACGGCGCCAATCGAAGCGTAAATATAGCCAAGGCGGGGTGCGAATGGCAAGCCCCATGGCGATTTAGGACGAAGAGCCTCGGGGCCGCGCTCGAGCGCGGTCCCGGGCTGATCGATGGCTTACCTCTTCGCGGCCTTTACGGCCTTTACCCCACGGGGAGGATTGGCGGCCGCGAGCGCGGCCTTGGCTGTGGCCGCGATGTGGGCCTGCTCGTCCTGCTTCTTGACGAGGTTCTTGGCCTCGAGGATCTTCCAGGCGTCGACGAAGGCCGAGGCGATGAAGACCGAGGAGTAGGTGCCCGTGATGACGCCGACGAGGATGCAGAGCGCGAAGTCCTTCATGCTGCCCTGGGTGAAGATGTAGAGGGCCAGGGCGGCCAGGATCACGGTGCCCGAGGTGATGAAGGTCCGTCCGAGGGTCTCGGTGACGCCTTTGTTCATGTTGTCGCGGAACACGGCGTTGGGCGCGAACCTGACCTTCTCGCGGATCCGGTCGTAGATGACGATCGTGTCGTTGATCGAGTAGCCGACGATCGTGAGGATGGCGGCGATGATCGAGGTGTTGAACTCCATCCTCGTGTAGACGATGAAGGCGACGAGGACCAGGGCGTCGTGGATGACCGAGAGGACGGCGCCGATGGCGTATACGGGTTTGAAGCGGATGGAGCAGTAGGCGAGGATGAGGGCGAAGGTGAGGAGGGTCAGCCACACGGCCTGGTCGGCGAGGCTCTTGGAGAAGCGGGCGCCGACGAAGTCGGCCTTGTTGACGATGACGTTGTCCGCGCCGAAGGCCGCCTGGAGCGCGGTCGAGAGCTTAGGCTGGATGGTCTTGGAGAACTCGGGATCCTTGCCCGAGTCCTCGATGCGGATCAGGTACTCGCGCGCGATCTCGTCGCCCGCGCGCTGGATCGACACGCTGCCGAAGCTCTTGAGGGCCGCCCGGATGGACTCGACGCTGATCTCGAGCCCGGTAGAGCCGGTCAGGGCGTAGTGGAGGACCGAGGGGACGGTGGCGGACAGGACCGCGTCGGTCTGCGAGGCGCCGAGGAGGAGCGAGGAGGAGGTCGATGCGTCGGCCTTGAGCTCGACGACCATGCCGGGCACGGTCTTGACCGCGTCGGTCATGGCCTGGAGGTTCGGGTACTGGTCGAAGGTGTAGGTGTAGGACTTGGCCGCTCCCGAGGGGGCCTGGGAAATCAGGTCCACCTCGGTCTTGCTCACCTTGAGCTGCATCGTGCCCGTCCCGGTATAGGTGACGTACATCGACGGAGGGGCGAAGCGGATGCTGGTGTTGAGCCCGGCCTGGAAGTCGACGCCCCGGTTGAAGCCCAGGACCAAGGCGCCGACCAGGCCGCCGATGATGATGACCAGCGATATGGGCACCGTGATCTTGAAGCTACGGTCGAAATTGATGACCCGCGTCATTTGACCCTCCAGGATATGCTCACGTGCTTGACCTTGAGCACGTCCGTCTCGAAGTCGAAGATCAGATGCGACAGGAACAGGGAGGTGAAGAGCGAGCACACGGTGCCTATCGCGAGCGAGATCGCGAAGCCCTGGATGGGCCCGGAGCCGAGCTGGGCCAGGAAGAGGGCGGCTATCAGGTTGGTGAGGTGGGAGTCGACGATGGTCCAGAAGGCCTTGACAAAGCCCGCGCGGATCGAGGCTATGCGGCCCTTGCCCTCGCGCAGCTCTTCCTTTATGCGCTCGAAGATCAGGACGTTGGCGTCGACCGAGACGCCGATCGTGAGGACGAAGCCCGCGATCGAGGGCAGGGTGAGGGTGAGCCCGAAGGCCGAGAGGACGCCGATCATGATGAAGAGATTGACGAGCTCGGCGATGGCGGTGTTGATGCCGGCGCCCTTGTAGTAGAGGAGCATGAAGCCGATGACTAGGGCGAAGGCGATGGTCACGGCGAGGATTCCCGAGTGGACGGCGTCCTCCCCGAGGGAGGAGCCGATGGCCTGGGTGTTCACCGGCGTGAGCTCGACCGGGAGGGCGGCCGTGCGCAGCACCAAGGCCAAGTTGGCCGACTCGTCGGCGCTGAAACCCGTCATCCGGACCGAGTCGCGGATCGGCTCGGAGATCGTCGCTCCGGCCTTGACCTTGTCGTCGAGGACGACGGCCATGGTCTCGTGGACGTGGGCGCTCGTCATCTTGTAGAAGATCTCGCCGCCCTCCTTGTCCAGCTGGAAGACCGTCTCGGGCTGGCCGGTGATCGAGTCCGAGGAGGTGCTCGCGTTGGTGATGTGGGTCCCGTCGAGGCCGGGCACCTCGTTGATGATCATGTACCGGCCCGTGAACTCGTCGAGGCCGTAGGAGTCCTTCTTGTAGAACTTCCGGATCACGAAGCCGGCGGGGACTATCGAGCTGTCCGCGACGGTCATGGTCTTCTCGTCGACGCCGAGGGGGTTGGTCTCGAGGTAGGTGGCGAGCTTGGCGGTCGCCGCGTCGTCGACTATATGGAAGGCGAGCTTGCCGCGACCCATGAGGATGGAGTTGATGTTCTCGGGATCGGCGGCGCCCGGGACTTCGATGTAGATCTGATCGTCGCCCTGCTGGCGGATCGTCGGTTCGGTGAGGCCGAACTTGTCGATGCGCGAGTTGAGACTCTCGATGGCGCGCTTCATGGCGTCCGCCCGCTCGGCCGCGGAGAGCGTATGCCCTACCTTCTTGGAGAGGGCGTCCAGGTCGGCCTGGATCACGGCGCTCATGCCGCCCGAGAGGTCGAGGCCGAGCTTGACCGCCTTCTTCTGCTGGGCCTTTAGGTCGAGGACGTGGGTCCTATAGATGCTCTCCACCGCGTCGTAGGCCGCCTTCTCGCTGACGAAGGCGGCGAGGGCCGTCTTGGCCGTCCACGATGCGGGAGTCGCCTTGCGGGCGGTCTTGTAGGTGGCGGAAGCGGCCTGGACATCCACGGCGTATTTCTGCGCGTCGAGCTTGGCCTCGTCGCCCGACGCCGCGCTCGCCTTGAGCGCGTTGAGGTCGGCGATGGCCATGCTCCGCGCGTATTCGCGAATCTGCTCGCGCGAACCGACGGCCAGGGCCTTATCCGCTTTCGGCGTGAGCCAATACCAGTTCACCGTCGGCCACAGGAAGGCGAAGGAGACGGCTACGACCGCCAGTACGATAAGTAACCTTTGAAACTTGCTCATTCCGGTCGCTCCAGATGAGGGAATAGGGCCGACCCCCAACCCGCCGCTCGGAAGCGCGGGCTTCGGGACGGCCCTTGGCTAGGCGGAGATTCTACTTCTTGTCCTCGGTGGGCTTCTCGACGTCGCTATCGGGCGTCTTCTGCGCCTCTATCTTCTCGTCTCCGCCCTTGGGCTCGACGGCGGCGATAGCGGCCTTGGAGAACTCCATCTTCACGTTCTCGTCAACCTTTAGGATGACGGTCTTTTCCTTTACGGTGTAGACGGTCGCGTGGACTCCGCCGGAGGTGACGACCTTGTCGCCCTTCTTGACCGCGGCTATCATCCGCTGCGCATCCTTCTGCTTCTTGTTCTGCGGCCGGATGATGAGGAAATAGAAGATGACGAAGACGGCACCGAAAGTGACGAGGGTCATGACCATGGAGCCGGACGAGTTGCCGGTTCCGGACGGCGCGACCTGGAGCAGGGCGAGCCCCGACAGAAGCTTGTTCATGTGGTTTCCTTAAGGGAAGATTCGCGGAAAGGTAGCACGTTTGCGGAGAGACCGTCAAGTTTGGCTAGGAGGTGATTATCGTCCCGGCCTTGCCGTCTATGGCGGCCACGGCCATGTCCATGCTGGTGATGATCACCTTGCTGCCGCCGCGCCTTATGAAGTCGCAGGCCGCCTCGATTTTGGGACCCATCGATCCCTTGGGGAACTGCCCCTCGGCGAGGTAGCGCTCGCACTCGGCGACGGTCAGGGCGTCGAATGTGCGCTGGTCGGGCTTCTTGTAGTTGATGGCGACCTTTTCGACTCCCGTCAGGATGCAGAGCTCGTCGGCCCCGATGAGGTTGGCCAGGAGGGCGGAGGCGCGATCCTTGTCGATGACGGCGTCCACGCCGGAGAGGCTGCCGTCGGGCAGGCGCATGACGGGGACGCCGCCCCCGCCCGCGGCGATGACGATCTTGCCGTCGTCTATGAGGTCCTTGATCGTGCCCTTCTCGACGACGTCGAGGGGCATGGGCGAGGCCACGACGCGCCGGAAGCCCCTGCCCGGGTCCTCTTTTATGATCCAGCCGCGCGTGCGGAGCTTGTCGACCTGCTCGGCCTTGTAGAAGGGCCCGACGTACTTGGTGGGATTGGACATGGAGGGATCGGCCGGATCGACTACCACCTGGGTGATGATGGTGACGACGTCCTTCTCGATCTTGGCCGCGATGAGGGCGTTGGCCAGGCACTGGGCAATCATGTAGCCCATCGAGCCCTGGGTATCGGCCACGATCACATTGAGCGGCGAGGGAGGGACCTGGCCGGAAGCCGCCTCGTGGCGGATGAGGTGGACCCCTGCCTGGGGTCCGTTGCCGTGCGAGAGCACGACCCTGTGCCCCTCGATTATGAGGCCCACGATGGCCTCCATGCTCTTCCGCGTGTTCGCGAACTGCTGGGCCATCGTGCCTTCGCTGCCTTCTTCGATGATCGCGTTGCCGCCCAAGGCGACGACGATGGTCTTCCTGCTCATTCGCTACCCCTTATCGCGATCAACTATATGCGGGAAGGCCAGGAGAGACAAGACCGAAGGCTTATGCAATTCTTTTGCATAAAAATGAATACTCCGGTCGCCGGGGACCCGGAGGGCGGGAGGGTCGACCTATCGCGAGTGGAGTCGAAACTCTATTATCCAGGCATGAGAAGAGACTTTTCCGTCGCGATGGCCTGTATCCTCGCGATCCTGGCCCTTCCCGCGGCCGCGGGCCCGATATTCGCGCCGGGCACGAGGCTCTTCGTCATCAAGACCGAGCATTTCGATATCATCTTTCCGGAGCGCTCGAGGCCCAGCGCCCTCCGGCTCTCGACCATGGCCGAATCGGTCTACGAGGAAGTGTCGGGCAAACTCGAGGCCAAGCTGCCGGCCCGCGTGCCCGTGGTGATCACGCCCGATATCGGCATATTCAACGGCTCGACGAATCCCTTCCCCTACATGCATATAGTCCTCATCGACAGCGCCATCGACATCGGCTGGACCGCCTTCAGGGACAACTTCCGCAACCTCTTCCTCCACGAGCTTACCCATGCCGTGTCGCTCCAGATCAGGGCGCCCTGGGCTTCCTTCCTTTCGAGCGTCTTCGGCTCCTGGCTCCTGCCGGGTTTGCTCAACGAACCCGAGTTTATGGTCGAAGGGGTGGCGGTCAGCTTCGAGAGCGACGACGCCGCAAGCGGCCGCGCCAACGATCCCCTGGTCAAGGAAGCCGTCCGCCAGGACATCATCGAAAACCGTTTCAAGACGCCCCTCGAGGCTTCGGGCATCTACGACGAGTATCCCTTTGGCGATATCTTCTATAATTATGGCGGGTTCTTCAACGCCTATATCCAGAGGACTTACGGCATGGGGAAATACGCCGAACTCTGGAAGGCCATGGGCAACCTGGTCTTCGCGGCCTCGCTCGATCCTTACGGGATCGGCTTCTACGAGGCCTTCCGCAGGACCTACGGATTTTCCTTCCTGAAGGCTTGGGCCGATTTCCGCAACTCGCTCTCCCTGGCGGGCACCGTCGATGCGCCGGAGATTCTCGGGCCGAGGGATCTCGCCTGGATGCCCGGCGGCCTCGCGGGGAACGAGAAGGGCCTGTACTGGGTCGACGCGCGGTCGAACCGCGCGATGACGATGGACCCGGCGACGCTCACGAGCGCGGCCCTCTTCGACGCCGATCCGTCCTGGGCCATCAGCGACGCCTCGCCGGACGCCGGCGCCGATGCCGGGCGCCTCCTCGTCTCGAGGGCCGTCTACCTGCCCGACGGCCGCAGCCGCGCCGAGACCATCGTCTACGATCTCGCTTCGCGACGCTTCCTCGCCGAGACGAGGACAGCCGACATGCGCGAGGCTCGTTTCTTCCGCGACGGCTGGGTCGGCATCGTCTCGAATCTCCATAACACCGACCTGGTCTTCGTCTCGAAGGCGGGCTCCAAGGTCCTCCTCCCCGGTACGGAGGAGGTCATGTACTCCTCGCCGGCCGTGCTCGACGATCGGCGCCTGGCCCTCATTGTCGCGGTGGGAGGGAGGAGGAGCATAGGCCTTCTCGACCTCGACTCGGGGAGGCTCTCGCTCCTGAGGCCCGAGGGCCAGGACGCCGGGCTCCTCGACTACGTCAGGCAGCTCTCGGTCTCGGGAGGGGACGACGGGAGGCCCCGGAGGCTCTATTTCAACTACGACTCGGACGACAGGTTCTACAAGCTCGGCTTCCTCGACGGGGACGAGCTGAGCGTCGAGACGACCGACTATTCGGGAGGCGTGCTCTGGCCGCGCGAGGCGGGCGGGCGCATCTTCTACGTCGGCCGCTTCTCCGAGGGCGACAAGGTCTGCCGCTACCCCGGCGACGCCGCTTCGGTCGGGGGACGCCGCGTGGCCTTCGGTCTCGAGAGCTTCGACCCAGTGGCCGCCCTCGCCTCGCGCGACGCGGGCATAGCGGCCGCCGGAGCGACCGCGACAGTCGACCCATACCGGCCTCTGGCCTATGCGAATCCCTTCGACATGTGGGTCCCCTATCCCGACCTCGGCGTCATCGACCGCAGCTTCCGCGTCTTCAGTCTCTTCTATCTCCAGGACCCGACCGCCGCGAACGCCCTCCTCCTCGATGCCGGCTACGACACGAGCTATCCCTTCGCCGACACCAGCATCGAATGGGTCAACGACGATCTTCCCGTCTCCTTCACGACCACCCTCGGAGACCACCTGGTCTACGGGGCCTCGGGTCCGCCCGAGCGTCAGAGCTCGGCCACGCTCTCGGGCTCGCTCGAGCTCCCCGCCTCGCCTTCCCCGCGCGCCGCGCTCCTCGGTCTCGGCGGCGGCGTCCTGACCCGCGGCGACGGAACGAGCGGCAGTCCCTATGCCTGGGGCTACTCGGGCTGGAACGCGACGGCCTCGGGCCTCGTCGGCTGGGAGGGAAGGATCCCGGGCATCGCCGTAGCCACGTCGCGCGGTCTCGACCTCTTGAGCTACCACGACCTCGACCTCGCCTCCCTGACCTACAAGACCGAGGAGCACCTGGTCGCGGCCTACGACCGCGTGCCCTTCAGACTCGACCTCTGGGGCGCCTGGGCGAGCTCGCCCATACTCAAGCTCGACGCCACGAGCACGGTCTTCTCCGCGGATCGCCGCCCCGCCTACGTGGAATACGAGAGCCTGGAAGGCGGAAGTTCCGATCTCCTCGTCGAGGCTACCCTCGACTACCGCCTGGCCGACCAGACGATCCACTCGAATGTCCTCGACCTCTATTTCAACAGAATGCTCGTCGACATCGGCCTTCGAGGAGCGTATTTCCAGGCCGGACTCCTCGAGTCCGCCTTCGCCCGCCTGTCCTTCGACATCGCGGCGGCCCAGGGCATGGTCTTCGGCGGAGCGCGCGTATTCGGCGAGGTCTTCGCCCGCCTCGACGGATCCCCGATAGACCAGGCGATAGGCTTCCGGCTGGGCTTCCGGCTGGACGCCGGCGCTGCCGTGAACGCCGGCACGCCGCTCGGGCGCGCCGGCGCGGGAGGGCTCGAATGATCGTCAGGCGCGCGGCCGTGATGGGCCGCTGCATGGGTGTGAGGCGCGCGGTCGATATGGCCCTCGCGGCCGCGGCGAGGGAAGAGGCGCGGGGTGTATTCACCTTGGGCCCCCTGATCCACAACCCCCAGGCGGTGGCCGAGCTCGAGGCCGCCGGCGTCACCGCGATCTCCGAGGCCGAGCTGGAAGGCCGCGGCCCGGGGCAGGAGGGATTGGAGGGCGCGGTGGTCGTCCTCCGCGCCCACGGCGTCCCGCCGGCGCAGCGCGAAAGGCTCCTCGCCCTCGGCGCCCGGGTGGTCGACGCGACCTGTCCCCGCGTCCTCGCCAGCCAGAGAAAGGCGGCCGCCTACGCCGCGCGCGGATGGCGGGTGGTCATAGCCGGGGACGAGGGCCACGGCGAGGTGGCCGGCATCGCGGGCCACGCCCCCGGGGCCGTGGTCGTCTCCTGCCCCGAAGAAGTCTCGCGGCTCTGGCGCTCCGGCGATTCCGAGTCTGTCGGTCCGGACGGGAAGCCAATTCCGCTCGCCCTCATCGCCCAGACTACGATCAGGAAGGAGGAGTACGAGGCGATCCGCGCCGCCCTCGCCGAGCGCTTCCCGGTGCTGGAAGTGGTCGACTCGATATGCCCCTGCACCGAGGACCGGCTCGCCGCCCTCGCCCGGCTCGCCACCGAGGTCGAGGCGGTAGTCATCGTGGGCGGCCGCAATTCGGCCAACACCGCCCGGCTCGCGGCCACGGCGAGGGAGCTGGGGAAGCCGGCGTGGCTCGTCGAGACCGCCGGGGAGCTCCCGGCGGAGGTCTACGGCTTCGAGAGCGTCGGGCTTTCGGCCGGGGCCTCCACGCCCGAGCGGCTCATCGACGAGGTGGAGGCGGCGCTAGTGCGGGGGTCATCCTCGTCTCCTTCAGTCTAAGCGCGATTCGGCTCGGGAAGGGGGCGGATGAATAGCCACAGCCCGTCTATTGGGATAGACTGGTCCTACTGCACAAGCCAGAGGCGCCTAACATGTCCCGACTTCGGAACTCGGTGAGGAGCGAGGGATCGCCTTGCAACTCGACCTGAACAATCTCGTCGTCGCGCTTTCCCACGCCATCGATTTCATGGAGATGGATTTCCTCGGGGTAGTCTCGAACCATTCCAAGCGGGTGACGTATATCGCCTTGAAGATAGCCGAGTGCCTCGCCCTGCCGCCCGAGGCTCGCTTCGACCTCGTCGCGCTTTCGATACTGCACGACAACGGCATCGGCGCGGCCTTCCAGAGCATCGCCGGGACCGAGGACGAAGACGGCGCACCCTCCGGCGCCGCCGGGCTGCGCGCGGCGGAGCAGGCCGCCGTGCACTGCACTGCCGGCGAAAAGAACATCGAAGACTACCCATTGCTCACCGGGGCCAAGGACATCATCACCTATCACCACGAGAACTACGACGGATCCGGATTCTTCCGCCTGCGGGGCGAGAGTATTCCGCTCTTGGCCCAGATCATCAGGCTCGCCGACCTCGCCGAAAGCGGATCGAACCTGAGGAACGTCGACTACGAGGGGAAGACGAAGCTGTATGAGTTCCTCGAACAGCGCTCGGGCCGAATTTTCGCGCCCACACTCCTCGCGGCGTTTCGGGAGGCCGCGGCCTATCCCGCCTTCTGGCTCGACCTCCAGGACGAGTTCGTCGGCGCGGCCATCCATCGTAGCGCGCCGCACTTCGGCGCGCGGATGAGCTTCGCCGAGATTCGCGGCGCGACGGCCGTCTTCTCTCGGATCATCGACTCCAAGTCCCGCTTCACCCGACTGCACTCGCAGGAACTCTCCGAGCGCGCCGGCCGCATGGGCGAGCGCTACGGCATGGACGGAGAGGCCGTGGCCGAGCTCCGCATCGCGGCCGATCTCCACGACCTGGGCAAGCTTGCCGTGAGCAACGCCATCCTCGACAAGCCGGGCGGGCTCGAGCCGTCGGAGGTCGACGCGATCCAGCGGCACACCTACTACACGCGGGTGAGCCTCCAGTCCATCGCCGGATTCGAGAATATCACCGAGTGGGCCGCCAACCACCACGAGAAGCTCGACGGCTCGGGCTACCCTTACAGGCTGGAGGCTTCCCGGCTCGACTTCAATTCCCGACTCATGGCCGGCCTCGACATATACCAGGCTCTGACCGAGGAGCGTCCCTACCGCGAGGCCCTGAGCCATGGCCGTTCCATGGAGATATTGCGGGGCCTGGCGACTCAGGGGAAGCTCGAGGCCGGCGTCGTGGAGGACATCGACGCGGTCTTCGCCGGGGACTGAGCTCGCCGCGGAGACCCGCCGCCGAGTATACTAGCCCCAAGGAGATCCCATGGACATACTGCCCGAGCTCGTCGCTCGCCGCGCCTTCCGATCCATCGCCGCCGACCCGCTGCCCGAGGACCAGGTGGACCGGCTCCTGGAAGCCGCTACGCTGGCGCCCTCCTGCTCCAACAACCAGCCCTGGCGCATCGTCGCCGTGACGGGCGAGACCCTGCCCGCGCTCCGGGAGGCCCTTCCCGAGAACAACAAATGGGCTACGCGGGCGCCGCTGATAGTCCTCTTCGCGACCAAGCCCTCGCTCGACTGCCGCCTCGACGCGGGGAGGGACTACGCCTACTTCGACCTCGGCCAGGCCGCGATGGCGCTCCAGCTTCAGGCTACCCGCGAGGGGCTCTACGCTCACCCGATCGCCGGCTACTCGCCGGCCAGGGCGGCCAAGGCGGTCGGGTTGCCCGAGGACTTCGTGCCCCTGACCCTGGTCATCGTCGGACGGCCCGGCGACTCGAGCCTCCTCAACGAGCGCCAGCTGGAAGGGGAGAGATCGCCGCGGCAGCGCAAGCCCATGGGCGAGGTGGCCTTCCGCGACCGCTGGCCGCAGGTGTAGGCTGGAGGCAGATGGCCAAGGTCAAGGTGATCGGCATAGGCGGGGGCTCCGGATCCGGGAAGACCACGATAGTCCGCAAGATATCCGAAGTAGTGTCGGATTTCGCCTTCGTACCGCAGGACAATTACTACAGGTCGGCCTCGCAGGTCTCGAACGACAATATCACCGCCTTCAACTTCGACCGGCCGGACGCCTTCGACAACGCCCTCCTCATCGAGCACCTGGACGCGCTGCGGGCCGGGCGGGGCGTCGAGATGCCCACCTACGATTTCGTGCGGAACATGCGGAAGGAGGAGACGATCCTCGTGGAGCCGAGCCGGCTCGTCATCTTCGAGGGCATCATGATCTTCGCCGATCGGGCGGTGCGCGAGAGGCTCGACCTGAAGATTTTCGTGGATACGCCCGATGACATCCGCTTCATCCGCCGCCTAACGCGCGACATCAAGGAGAGGGGCCGCACGATCGACTCGGTGATCGAGCAGTACCTGACGATCGTGCGGCCCGGCCATTACGAGTTCGTGGAGCCGACCAAGCAGTACGCCGACATCATAATCCCGGAGGGCGGAGCCAACGAGCGCGCCCTCGACGTCCTCGTCGGATTCATAAACTCGATACTGTCGGCGCCCGGATAGGGGGCGGCGTCCGAAAAAAGTTGACGCCGGAGCTCTTAGGGCTTACAAATGATACCCATCCTGGAGCACCCCAAGCGATGACGTATAGAACAGCGCGCGGATTGGTCGAGACGGGCACCATGGGCGCGGCGGCCCTCGCCTTCCTGATCGTACCCCTCGTCGCGGCGCCGAGCCTCTCCTTCCCCGCGGCGATCGCGCTGGGCGCCGCCGCCTTCCTCGCCTTCCACGCCGTCAAGAATGCCGCCGCGTCCGCGCTCGAGCGCAGGGCCTATACCAGGAGCTTCCGGGGGCGCGAGACCCGGATCATCATGGATTTCACCGAGCGGCTGGGTGTCTGCTTCACCCTCCTCGATCTCGTGGACGCCATGAGGGAGAAGCTCGAGAAGGCCGCGGACATGGGCGTCCTCCTCGTGAAGTCCGCCTCCTGGGAGATCGTCTACCGCAGTCCGTCCGCGGCCGCGAGCGACCCCAAGCTCCCGGCGTCGCTGGAGCCGCCGTTCCGGGACCAGGCGGACGGCGTCCTCTTCATGGCCGAGGATCTCTCGCCGGCCGGCGCGAATACCGACGCCCGCGGCTTCGCGGTCCGCGCGAGGGGCTATCAGCTCTTCGTCCTCACCCGCCTGTGCCCACTCGTGGAGCCCGAGGCCTTCAGGACCCTCTACGCCGAGCTGGGCATCTACTTCGACCGCGTCGGCACGATCTCCGACCTCTTCGAGGTCGCCTCGCTCACGAAGGAGTGGCAGCTCATCGCGGAGACGCAGCGATCATTCCTGCCCCGCCAGCTGCCCAGCCCCAGGAAGCTCGACCTCTCGGTCTACTATCGGCCCCTGGTCAACGTCTCGGGCGACTACTACGACGCGATACCGGTGGACGAGGACCGGACCCTCCTCGTCGTCGGCGACGTCTCCGGCAAGGGCCTCGCGGCCGCCCTGATCATGGGCATCATCGTGAACACGATCCGGGTCGCCGCCGACAAGACCGACCTCGCGGCCCTGGTCCGGAGCGTGGACGCCGCCGTCAGGGACATGGGCTTCGACGACAAGTACACGGTGATGTTCCTCGGCCTCGCCGACACGGCCAAGCGCACACTGCGCTACGTGAACGCGGCGATGGCCGACCCGATCATAATCACGCAGACCGCGATGGGCCCCAAGGTCGTCAGACTCGAGCCGACCATGGGCCTCGTCGGTCTGCTTCCCTTCGACGAGGTAGTCGTGGAGGAGCTGCCGCTCCGGACCGACGAGATACTCCTCCTCGCCTCGGACGGCGTCACGGAGGTCTCGGACGCGTCGGGCGCCAGGCTCGGCGAGACCGAGCTCTTCGAGAAGGCCCTCTCCCGAGCCTCGAGGTCGAGTGCCGCCGACTTCATCTCGAGCGTCGGGGCGATGCTGTACTCGTTCCTCGGCGACAGTCCCCTCAAAGATGATGTCACCATCCTCGCGGCGAAGGTGGGCAGGCTATGGGACTGACTATACTCGCCTTCATCTCCGTCCCCGGCTTCATCGCGCTGTTCCTCGTCGCCGTCCGCCGCGGCAGGGGCATGCCGGGCGGAGCCTCGGTCGCCGCCATCTCGGCGGTCCTCGCGGCCTACTCGCTCGCGCAGGGCCTCGTGTTCATCCTCACCGGGCCGGGCTTTCCCCAGAGCTACTCCCTCGCCCTCGAGCGGGCGTCGGGCGCGCTGATCGCTGTCACCTACGTCCTCCTCCTCGCCCTCGCCCTCGATTTCCCGACGCCGCTGCCGACTTTCCTGCGGCGGCTCGCCTGGGCCCTGCTGCTGCCCCTGGCAGTCGCGGCCGCCTACGACGCCGGCTTCACCTTCGACTACATCATCTCCGTCTACAGGCCCTGGACGACGATCTTCCGCATCGAGGGGAAGTACTACAACCTCTTCGTGTTCGGCGACGCCGCGATCGCGGGCCTGGCCGCCGTCGCCTTCGGCATCCGGGCCGCGGCAGTGAAGAGCAACGTGCAGAGACAGCGATCGGCGGTCGCGGCCGCCTTCATCGTCGCCGGGGCCTCGCTCGTGCTGGTGTCCACGGGCCTGGTCACGGCGGGCCAGGCGAAGCGGCCGAGCGTAGTATTCGCCCCCGCAGGCGCCCTCCTCCTGGCGGGAGGCCTGACGTACTCGCTCCGCCTATCGCGGCTCTTCGATTGGCGCGCGATCGGAAGGACCCTCGCCGGCTACGGCGCCCTCCTCGTCGTCGTCGGCGTGCCGACGGGCGCGGCCGTCGCGGGCCTCGCGGCCCTCGGCAGGCTCACCTCGCCGGTCCTGCCGATGATCGGAGGCGCGGCCGCCTTCGTCGGCGCCTCCTTCCTCGGGAGGCTCTTCTTCGCCCGTTTCTTCGAGCGCCTCGTCGCGCGGGGCGACTACCGGGAAAAGCTCGAGTCGGACCTCGCGGGCGTGGACCTCTCCCAGGGCCGCGACGCCGTCCTGGGAGAAGTCCACGGCCACCTCGCCAAGGCCCTGGACTTCACGGACTTCACCGTCCTCATCGACGACGACCAGGGCTTCATGCGCACGGTCTACTCGCCCACCGGGGGCAGGGCCACGATCGAGCGGGGATCGAGGCTGTCCGAGCTCTTCGAGGGCTCGGGCTCCGCGGTGATCCTCAAGTCCGAGGCCCAGACCGGCTCCGACTACGCCTCCGAGCGGGATCTCCTCCTCGGGCTCTTCGAGTCCCTCAAGGCCGAGGCCCTCATAGTCGTCCTGGAGGGCCGCCGGGCCATGGGCCTCTTCGCCCTCGGGGCCAGGAGCACGGGGGCCGAGTACACCGCCTACGATTACGACACCTTCAAGTCCATCTACGGGAAGCTCTTCGTGATCGCGTACTACCTCAAGAACATCGCCCGCGAGTCCATCATGACGACGGTGGACCGGGAGGTCGCCCTCTCCGACCAGATCATCCGCTTCGCCCTCGAGAAGGTCGAGCGCATCGACCATCCGAAGGCCGACGCGGCCTGGGTGGCGCGCTCGGCCAGGAGTCTCGGCGGCGACTTCATCGACTTCGTGAGGCTGTCCCGCGACCGCTGGTTCATCGTGATCGGCGACGTCTCGGGGAAGGGCCTCTCGGCCTCGATGAACATGCTCGTCCTCAAGTCCATGATCCGCACCTTCCTCCGCGTGGAGAAGGACTTCGTCGGCCTGGTCTCGCGCGTCAACGCCTTCATCAAGGAGAATCTCCCCAAGGGGACCTTCTTCGCCGGCGTGTTCGGCTACCTGGACTTCTCCAAGGACGCTTTCTACTACCTCAATTGCGGAGTGCCCGCGATCTTCCTCTATTCGCCGAGCTTCGATACCTTCATAGAGGTGCAGGGCGAGGGAAGGATCCTAGGCTTCGTGAAGGACGTCGCGCCCTACCTGAAGCCCCGCAAGATGGTCCTGCCCGCGGGCTCCGCCATCGTCGCCGCGACCGACGGCATCCTCGACGGCGAGAACCTCCGCGGCGAGCGCTTCGGCAAGGAGCGGCTGCTCCGCTCCGTCCGCGAGCGGCTCGGTCTCGGCTCGGCCGAGATAGCCTCGGGAGCGATGGACGATTTCAACGCCTTCACCGACAGGCCCCAGGAAGACGATATCACCCTCTTCGTGATGAAGCTCAAGGAAAGGAGCGCGACATGACCCAGCTCGATATCTCCGTCCGCACCGAGCATCACCGGCTCGTCCTGTCGGTCTCGGGGCCCATCAACAGCTACACCTTCACCGATTTCCAGGAAAAGGTATACAAGGCCATAGCCCAGTCGGACACCGCCGTGGACATGGAGCACGTGACCGCCCTCTCCTCCGCGGGAATCGGGGTGATCATGACCGCCATGGAGGACGCCGAGACCACGGGCCACGGCTTCGCCATCGTCAACCCCTCCGAGATAGCGAGGCTCGCCCTCGACTCGACGGGCTTCGGGGACCGCTTCCCCATCGTCAAGACGCTCAAGCAGGCGTGACGCGCCAGTCATGACGGGCCGGCAGGGCCGCAGGGCCAAAGGCACCGTAGTCCTCGAGGCGGGACTCTCCTCGATCCTCCGCTTCGAGGACTTCGTCGACGCCCTGGCCTTCCTGTCGCCGGGAGAGCGGAATCGCCTCAAGCTGGCGGGCGGCGAGATCCTCGACAACATCGTCAAGCACGCGTCGCCCGTGGACTTCGGCAGGATCCGCGCGAGGGCTTCCCTGCGCGGCTCCACGATCCTCCTGGGCTTCTACTTCCGAGCTCCGGGCTTCGCCGCCTTCGCCGGCGAGAACGGACCCGAGTCCGCCTTCTCGGAGCCCCTCTTCGACCCGGCGCGCCGGCGCTGGCGCGGCATCGGGCTCCTCATGTGCCGCAACCTGGCGAGACGGGTCGCGTTCCGCCCCGGCGAGTCAATGGACAGGATCTTCCTGGAGTTCGAGGCCGAGAAGTGAGTATATTGGTGGGCATGGCAAGCGACGCGAAGGTGGAGTACGCCCTCCTGGGCGGCGGATGCTTCTGGTGTCTCGAGGCCGCATACGGCACGCTGCCCGGTGTGGCGGAAGTCACGAGCGGCTACGCGGGCGGCACGCGCGACTTTCCGACCTACGAGGAGGTCTGCTCCGGCGAGACGGGCCACGCCGAGGTCGTGCGCGTGGCCTTCGACCCCTCGAGTCTCTCCTACGAGGCCGTCCTCGGGCTCTTCTGGAAAATCCACGATCCGACCACGCTGAACCGGCAGGGCGCTGACGTGGGCGAGCAGTACCGCTCGGTCATCTTCTACGCCGACGAGGCCCAGGAGAAGACGGCCCGGGCTTCGATGGCGGCGCAAGCCGCGCTGCTCGACGCCCCGATCGTCACCCAGCTCCTTCCCGCCCCGCGCTTCTGGCCGGCGGAGGATTATCATCAAGGCTATTTCGGGAAGCATCCCGACGCGGGCTACTGCCGCGCCGTGATCGCGCCCAAGCTGGCCAAGCTCAAAGTCCATCGGTCCTAGATCAGGACCTCGCGGCGGCCGCCTTCATCTGCGACTTGATCTGCCTGGCCGCGAAGGCGTAGCCGCCGTCGGCGGCGTCGACGAAATGGACCTCGGCCCCCGTATTCGTGTGCATGAGGCAGGTGATCGTCGCGCGGTCGCTCACGTGGAGGCCGTAGAAGATCTCGCCCTTCGCGCGGGCCGACTCGAGCCTCCGCTGCAAGCCCTCGCGGGACTCTCGACTGACCGCCAGTATCATCTTGACGGCGTTGTCGTACTTGCGGAAATCGCTCGAGGCGATGTTCTCCTCCTTGGTTCGGGAAAGGTCTTTCTTCCCTTGGAGGTAGCGCAGCCGCAGCGCGGAGAGCAGCATACTGAAGATGATCTGCGCCCGCGCCTTTTGGCGGTAGGCGATCGCGCGCCACCCGCGGGTGGCGCCGGCCTGGATCGCGGCCTCCGCGTTCAGCCGCTTCGTGCCGAAGGCGGGCCGATGCGTCTCGAGCCGCAGTGGATGGTGCTCCACCTCGGTACCGACGAGGAGCTGGAGATCGTCCAGGAAATTCCGTATGAAGCCGTGGTCGTTTCTCCTGAACTTCACGAGGAGGGCGATCGTCTCGTCCTTGCTGGACGGAAAATCCTGCCACCGGCAGGTGTAGCCGGTGAAGTCGGGCAGGAAGGAGGTCTCTCGGTCGGCGGGCACGATGTACCGGGGGACCGAGTCCTTCAGGATGGTCTCCGCCTCCTCGAAGCCGTCGCCTTCGAAGATCGCCTGCGTATAATGGGGACTCACGGCCCAGCGCGCGACCCGGAGGGTCCTGCCCCGCTCGCGCAGATCCTTTACCGGTATCATGGCCAGGCGGAGCTCGAGGTCGAAGGCCTTCTTCACGGACCGGACGGTGCCGACGAGGATGTCCCGCAACGCGTCGACGGCTCCCGCGGGGACCAGGCAGGTCACGCCGTCCCCGCCGAACACGAAGGGGAAATCCATGTTGCCGAGATAGTTGCTGATGGCCATGACCGGCAGGCTGCCCGCGGAGTTGACTTCCTTGTATCGCCCTTCCTCGATGGCCTTGGTCGAGGCGACGACGTCGGTCAGGGCGATCCACCAATCGGGGGGAACATCCTCGAACATGCTCTCGCCGAAGACCTCGACCAGGGATTCGGCCTTCTCGATACTCGCGTAGAAATCATCGGCCATGGCGACCTCCCGTTCTCATCGCGAGGGGACGAATCATTTCCGGGCCAGGGTGATCATGAGGAAGGGAAGGCCCGCGCCTCTCTGCGTCAGTACGGCGAGGCCGGCGGCCATCATCAGGTCTCGAACCTGGGACCGGCTCTTTACCTTCTCCCCGGTCAGCCTGGCGAGGGGAAAGTCGTGATCCGCGAGGCAGAACCTTCCTCCGGGACGCAGTATCCGTGAGATCTCCCGAATGCCTTTCGCCTGGTCACCCCAGTGATGGAAGGAGAGACTGCTCATCACAAGGTCGACGGTGCTGTCGGCGAAAGGCAGCGACTCGGCCGGGCCCAGCTTGAAGGAGGCTTTTGGATTCAGCCGCGCGGCTTCCGAGACCATGTGCTCGGCGGGATCGACGCCGAAGAGCCGGGCATCCGGCCAAGACAAGGCCGCGGCGCGCAGAAGGCGACCGGTGCCGCAGCCCACGTCGACCACGGTGGCGGGCCAAGACCCGCCGCCGCCCTCGGCGAGAAGCCTGAGCATGCGGCCGTGAACCGGCACGAAGAAGAATCTTTGCAGGACCGAACTGTCGTAGCTCGATGCCCACTGGTCGAAGCGTCGGATGTCGGAATCGGACTTCGGCTCCATGCTGGTCTCTCCCCGAATAAGACCTAATCATACCACGAGGAGATTCGCGATGATAGATTTTTCCGCGGGAGATGCTCATCGGCAGTGTTCGGCCTCATTGGTTCACGCTGGCGCGCAGGGCGCACGTGGTTCATCGCCAAGCCCCCGAGTATCAAGGCCAAGCCGCCCCCGAATCTCAGATTGAATTTCTCGCCCGCGAAAAGGGCGCCGAGGAGGACGGTCAACGCGGTTTCGAGGTAGAAGACTATGCTGCCCCGCCCCGCCGGAACGCTCTTGTAGCCCAAGGCCATGAAGGCCTGGGCCAGGAAGGCCCCGATTCCCACCCCGAGAAGGAGTAGTAGGCCGATAGCCCCGCCGGCCGCCGCGGCTCCGGCGCTGCCCGCGGGAGCGAAGGCGAGCAGGGGGAGGCCGAAGAGACAGGGGCTGAGGTAGAGCATGAAGGGATTGTCGGACCTGATCCCGTGGCGCACGAGATTGACGCCGACTCCCGCGAATATGGCGCTTCCTATCGCCACCAGGTCGCCCGCCAGCGAGGCTCCCGAGCCGTCGCGCATGACGAGGAAGGCGCCGCAGCTGCAGACGGCGATGCAGCCGAGGATGCGGGGAGTGAGGCGCTCGCCGAAGAATAGGGCGCCGAAGAGGGCCACGAAGAGGGGGTAGGTGTTGCAGAGGAGGGCCGCCCGGCCCGGTCCCGTCATGGAGATGGAGATATACATCATGGCCATGGACAGGGCCCCGAAGACTCCGCGGAGGAGGACCAGGCCCGGGCGGCCGGGCTTCAGCGAGCGATACCTGAGGACGAGGACCAGGGTGCAGAGGACGGCTCCGGCCGCGAAGCGCGCGGCGGAGACGAACATTCCCGAATAGTATCGCGAGGCCAGCTTGACCATGAGGGAAGAGCAGGCGAAGAAACAGGCCGCCGAATAGAGGGCCGCGTAGCCGCCGCGGACGCGCATCATCGAACCTCCGGTCGGCCATCCTAGCAGGACGGGGGGAAAGCTTACAGGCCCGCCCGGCCTAATGGCCGGCGCCGATATCCTTCGCGATGCCTATCCTTTCATTAGTACTTTATCAAAGGAGATATCCATGGACCCTCTCAAATCCCTGTCCGATTCGATCGCGGCCCTCGCGTCGCGCGCGGGCGCCAAGCTCTTCCACGTGCCATCCTCCTTGGGCGGCCGGACCGCCCTAGGCTTCGACGGCAAGCTCCTCCTCGTTCCCGCCTCGGAGGCGAGCGAGGGCGAGTCCCTCTCCATCCTGGCGCCGGGAGGGAAGGAGGTCGAGGCCAAGGTGAAGGGCTTCGATCCCGAGCTCGGGCTCGCGGTCCTGGAGCTGGGGCAAGCCATGCCGGAGACGGCGTGGATTCCCTCGCCCGGGCTTCCCGCGCTCGGCTCCCTCGTCCTCGTCGCGGCCTATCCCTCTCCCGAGGGACCCGAGGTCAGGCTGGACGCCCTGCGCATCGCGGGCGGCTCGGGCGACGACAGCTACTTCCAGACGGACGGCTCTCCCTTCCCCGGTTTCGCGGGCTCCGCCGTCGTCGACCCCGAAGGAGCCCTCGCGGGCTTCGTCCTCGCCGACCGCGGCGGCAACCGAGGCTGGGCCCTTCCGGCCTCCCGAGCCCTCGCCCTGGTTGGGGCGATCGCCTCGGGGCAGACTTCCACGAAGGCCTGGCTCGGGGTATCGACCGTGCCCATCGCGGCGCCGCCCGAGCTCTCGGGACTCTTCGGCGACGGCCGAGAGAGCGCCCTCCTCGTCGCAGGGGTCGAGGCCGGTAGTCCCGCGGCCACGGCCGGGATCCGGGTCGGCGACATCATAGCCTCCCTCGGCGGACGCGCCCTGGCCGAGCCCGCCGATCTCCTCGCCGCCCTCGAGGCGGCGCGTCCGGGAACGGAGCTGCCCATCGTCGTCCTGCGCTCCGGGGAGAAAAAGGAGCTCTCGGCGACACCCGCGGCCCGTAGCCGCGCGGAGGGCCGCCATGCCGGATTCCATGGATATCACGGCCACCATGGCCACCACGGTCCCTGGTGGATGGGAGGAGGCCGATGCGGCTCGGGCGAGGGCCGCTGAAAGTCCGCATCGAGGCGGCGGGGCCGGAGGGCGCCAGGCTTCTGGCCTGGGCCGAGGCGGAAGGCCTCGTGCTGGCGGCCCCCGGTGAGGCCGCCGATCTCGATGCGAGCCCCTGCGAGGAGGGCGCCGGGCCCCGAGCTCCGACGACGGGATCGTCGGCGAGGCCGCCCTCGGCCCTGAGCCCGCGCGAGCTCGAGATCATGGACTACCTCGTCGACGGCTGGTCCAACGCCGAGATCGCCTCCGCCCTCGGCATCGGCCTCCGGACGGTGCGCTTCCATCTCGAGGGGATCTTCGGGAAGCTCGGCGTGTCCAGGCGCGGGGAGGCCGTTCGCGAGGCGGTCAGGCTCGGGCTCGTCCGCTTTGACGCATGACGGCTTTAATCGGCACCTCCCCCGGGCATGATGTACTTCTCGCCCTCAGAATGACTCGAAGTCGCCGTCGGAGGCGGACTCGCGCTTAGCCAGGGTGATGGCTGTCGTCCGGCCTGGCCTGCCAGTAGCCGCGGTTTCGGCGGCAAGGGTTCGGGCATGGACTGCGCGACCTTCATGAGTGCGTTCTCGCATGGCCTTGACGTCTGCCTTCGCTTCGGTCTTGAAGAAGGATATAGTCTCCGAGAGCTGCACCGCCTGGCCCGAAAGTTCCTCTGCGGTCGCCGCCAACTCCTCCGAGCTCGTTGCATTCTGCTGCACGATCAAATCCATCTGTGTCACGCCCTTCGCTATCTGATCGGCTCCGCTCGACTGCTCCTCGCTCGCCGCCGCTATCTCTTGGATCAATTCCGCGGTTTTCTTGATGTCCGGCACGAGCTCCTCCAGTCGCTTCCCCGCCTCTCCCGCTACCGCCACGCTTTTCGTCGACAGCTCGTTGATCTCCGCTGCGGCGGTCGCCGAGCGCTCCGCGAGTTTTCGCACTTCCGATGCCACGACGGCAAAGCCCCTGCCGGCCTCCCCCGCTCGAGCCGCTTCTATGGCCGCGTTCAGGGCCAGCAGGTTAGTCTGTCGCGCTATCTCCTCGATGATGCCGATCTTCGATGCGATCTCCTTCATGCTCGTGACAGTCCGGCCCACGGAGTATCCCGACTCCTCCGCATTCTCCCTCACGCGCCGCGCGAGGCTGTCCGCCTGTCTCGTGTTGTCGGCATTCTGCTTTATCGTCGACGCGAGTTCTTCCACGGAAGAGGTCAGCTCTTCGATGCTCGCCGCCTGCTCGCTCGCTCCCTGCGACAGGTCCTGTGCCATCCCCGAGAGCTGCTCTGAACCGCTCGATACTTGGGCCGACGAAGTTTTTATGCTCTTGACGAATTCCGTTAGGCGCTCCGCCATGGCGCGCAGCGATCCTCCGAGCATTCCCAATTCATCGCGCCGGGCTATGATCCGGTTCCGCGCTTCCTTGTCCAGGCCCGTAAAGAGGAGATCACCGTTAGACATAAGCCCCAGGCCGGCTGCGAGGGTTCTTATAGGGTTTACGAGCGTTCGCGCCATGAGTATCGCCACGATAACGGCAAGCGCGATCGACGCCATGGCCAGAATCAACAATATAGAGGACAGGGCATTCGCGGTTTCATGGATCTCGCGACTGGGAACATTTATACCAAGGGACCAGCCTGGAGTATTGGGAACATGAACGAAGAAGGTCGTATACTCCAGACCATCCGGCGCGATGAAGGTACCTTGACCGGAATCCTCCCTGATTATTCTCTTTCCGAATTCATTCAGCCTGCGGAAGCCGACTTTCTCCCCGTCGGTGATGTTGAGCGACATGACCATCTTGGGATCGGGGAAGGCAATTACGAGGCCTGTTTCATCGACGATCCACCCGTAGCCGGTTCTTCCCGCTTTCATGCCGCTGGTGATTTTCGAGAGCGTTTCGAGTTTGAATTGGAAGGCCAGCGCGCCGCCGGTCTTTCCGTCGGGAGCCTTGACCGCGACCGCGGCAAGAACGACGGGTGCGTTGAGGGTCTTCGACATCACCGCTCTTCCGATGAAGCTTTCCGCGCCTTTATTCATTATCGCGTCATAGTAGTCGCGGTCGCTCACGTTGGACCTCATGCCGTCCGAATTGAGGGTATTCCCGTCCGGCCAAATGAAAACGGTATTTGCGATCTCGGGCGATATGCGACCTTTGAGTCCTAGGATCGCGGTCTCGATGGCTTTCCGGTCGCCCAACCTCAGTGCGTCGTTCTGCGCGATTAACTTCTCCTGCCAGTACAGCTTGTTCATCAGCTCGCCGATTTGAGCGGCTCGCGCAGTGGTAGTCTGCTGATTGTCAGCCAATGCCATGGCATTGACGGCGGAGCTCACTCTAATACTGATGAGCAGCGCTATTCCGCCGACGATCAGCGCTACGACGATGGCGAATAGCAGCGAGATTCTTGTGCTAAGCGATGTCTTCCGAGCCAATTTCCGCTCCTGGGAGATAAGGTGTTGGGGGGTATCAGATATTAACTGTTCGAAGGTCGCATAAGGACATTTCGATCGACGGACATACTAGATAATACCAAAAATAATTACAAGACGGTTAGGATTGCATTCGCAAAATAACTAATGTAAATATACTATCCATGTCTACCGTGCGAACTATTTTGACTGTCTACTCCATCGGGGACGATATCTCAGCAGCTCTCCGAGTCGAAGAGTTGGCCGAGCCGGCGGCGATGAGCGTATCGCGGGGCGGATGATCGTGGTCGATCGATAGGTACCGGATCGGGGAACCGCGTTTGACGTATAGTCGAAGCATGATCGTCTCGGCCTCGCGGCGTACCGACATTCCGGCCTATTATTCCGAATGGCTCCTCGGCAGGGTCCGCTAGGGCTACTGTCTGGTCCGGAATCCCTTCGACGCGCGACGATCGTCCCGCGTCAGCCTCGCTCCGGAGGAGGTCGACTTCCTGGTCCTCTGGACCCGCGATCCCCGACCGATGATCCCGAAGATGGGCGATCTCGACGGGCTGGGCATCCGCTCCTACGTGCAGATGACCATAAACGCCTACCCCGCGGGCCTGGAGCCCGGGGCTCCGGGCCCGGACGAATCGATCCGCGCCTTCCGCGAGCTCAGCGGGGCTATCGGGAGCCGCCGGGTCCTGTGGCGCTACGATCCCGTATTCGTGGCCGAGGGTCTGGACGCGGATTTCCATCGCCGCGCATTCGGGCGCATAGCCTCCGCGCTCGAAGGCTGGACCGAGCGCGCGACGCTGAGCCTCCTGGACGAGTACGCGGGAACCGCTTTACGCCTCGCGCGCGCCGGCTTTCCCGGCCCGGTCTTCGGCAGCGCAAGGAAAGCCGGGGCCGAGAGCGTCGGTCCTGTCGGCGCGGGCTCGCCGCCCGATCCCTATCCCGCGCTGCTGGCCGATCTCGCTGCCATGGCGAGATCGAAGGGCATCGCGCCGCTCGCCTGCGCCGAGCCCTACGATCTATCCCCCCTGGGCATCGAGGCGGGGGCCTGCGTCGACGCCTCCCTCGCCGCTTCGCTCTGGGGTCAGGCCGTCGGCGAGGCCGCGGTCAAGGATTCCGGGCAGCGACGCGCCTGCCGCTGCGCCCACAGCGTCGACATCGGCGCATACGGGACCTGCCCGCGCGGCTGCGTCTACTGCTACGCGAGCCGAGGCGCGGGCAGACTGGTCCAGCGCGGCCGCGGGGACGAGTCGCTCTGAGAGGCTCTTCGCTCAGGAGGTCGCGGCGCGACGGGGCTGCGGCACCAGGTCGCAGGCTTCGGGCGGCATCCAGTGCGCGTCCCGCCCCTCCCATTTGATGTTGCAGCCGATCGGGTTGGTCAGGGCGACTCGCGGCGGCTTCCCGGCCACGAGGTCCTCCAGGGCGTTGGACAGGTCGTTCACCGTCATTTCGGCGACCACCCTCGGGTTGTCCACGCCGCGACCGGTATAGACCAGTCTTCGCTTCCCGTCGAATACGTAGAAATGCGGCGTACGGAGGGCGCCGTATGCCAAGGCCGCTTCCTGCCCCTTGTCGCGCAGGTATACCCAGGGGAATTTGCTCTCTTCCATCCGGCTGACCATATGCGCGAAATCGTCCTCGGCGTGCGTGATCTCGCTGTTCGAGTTGATGCCCACGAATCTGACCCCACGAGCCGCGAAACGCTCGGCGGTCCGCCGGGTCACCTCGTCGGAACCCAGCACGTAGGGGCAATGGTTGCAGGTGAAGAAGACAACCAGCGCCGCGGCATCGGCGAAATCCTTGAGCGCGTAGGTCTTCCCGTCCGTGGCGGGCAAGGAAAAGTCGGGAGCCGCGGCTCCGAGCTCGAGAGTGAAGCCCATCCCATCCTCCATCTTCCTGATCTTACACATATAATGCCAAATGAAAGCCCGTTCGCATAGATTTAGCCTTTGGAGGCCCGCGGCGGTATCTTGACGACGTGAGCGACCTGGAAGTGAGCTTTGCCTCCCGGATCCGCGACGTCCCGCGCGCCGAGTGGGACTCGGTCGCCTCGCGGTACGGGAACCCCCTCCTCTCCTGGGGCTTCCTGGCCCTCCTCGAGGCCTCGGGCTCGATGACGCCCGAAACGGGATGGACGGGGGCCCACGCCCTCGCGAGGAGGGACGGCGAGCTCGTCGCGGCGGCGCCTTTCTACATAAAGACCCATTCCTGGGGCGAGTTCGTCTTCGATTTCGAATTCGCGGAGATCGCCCAACGCGCCAAGGCCGAATGGTACCCCAAACTCGTCGGCATGATCCCGGCCACGCCGGCCCCGGCCTGGAGAGTGCTCGTCGGAGCCGATCCTTCCCGCGGGCCCGAGGAGGAGGGCCGCATCGCGACCGCCCTCCTCGAGGCCGCCTGCCGCGCCGCGCGCGAAGCGGGCCTGGCGGGCGCACACGTGCTATGGCCCGAGCCGGGCGCGGCGGCCCTCCTCCGGGGCACGGCCACCGGCCCGGCCGGAGACTGGGCCGAATGGGAGCATCAGGCCTTCCTGTGGACGGACGAGGGCTACGGCGATTTCCGCGGCTACCTAGACTCCTTCTCGAAGAACATGAGGCGCAACGTGGGCCGCGAGCGGCAGGCGGTGGCGGCCGCGGGCATCTCGACGAGGATAGTCGGGCCCGCGGAAGCCGCGGCGAAGCCCGAGCTCCTCGCCGCGATGGCCGATCTCTACGAATCGCACAACGACAAGTTCGGGCCTTGGGCCGCAAAGTTCCTGGAGCGCGATTTCTTCCTGCGGCTGCCGGATTTCATGCCCGAGGGATGGGCGCTCTCGGCCGCCTTCGCGGACGGGGACTCCGAGGAGCCGATCGCCCTCGCCTTCCTCCTCGAGGGCAGGGACAGGCTTTACGGCCGCTTCTGGGGCGCCAGGGCCGAGTTCCCCGGGCTGCACTTCGAGCTCTGCTACTACCTGCCCATCGAGTACGCGCTGTCGAAGGGGATCGGCTCCTTCGACCCGGGCATGGGTAGCCCGCACAAGGCTCGCCGCGGCTTCCGCTCGGTGATGGCGCCGAGCTTCCACAGGCCCTTCGACCGGAGGCTGGCCTCGTTCATGCACCGCGTCCTCCCCGATATCAACGTCGAGGAGCGCGGGCGGGCGAAGGCCCTCGACGAGGATCTGCCCTTCAAGCGCCTGCCGGATTGATTCGGAGGAGGGACTCATACCCCCCACAGCTCGCTGCGAGGTCGTTCATTGCGGCTGCATCGGTAGAAGCCCCTTCACGCGCCTTAAAATTCCTCGAACGAGTCGTCTTTCCTATCGCGGAGGAGCGTTAACGCCGTCTGTGGGACCTTGTGCTCGAGCCGACGCGCCGGAGGGGCCGGGGCCGTGGAAACCGTCCTCGCCGACTCCATCCCGGGGAGCTTGAAGAAGGCCATGGCCTCCTGCAGGGCTACCGCCTGTCCCGAGAGCTCCTCCGCCGACGCGGCGAGCTCCTCCGAGGCCGCCGAGTTCTGCTGGATCACGGAGTCGAGCTGCATAATGGCTTTTGCCACCTGTTCGGATCCGGCGCTCTGCTCGCGGCTCGCCGAGGCTATCTCCTGCACCAGGCCAAAGGTCTTCTGGATATCGGGCACGACCTTATTCAGGAGCCCGCCCGCCTTCTCCGCAACCTCGACCGATTCCTTCGAAAGAACCGAAATCTCGGCCGCCGCCTTCTGCGAGCGCTCGGCCAGCTTGCGCACCTCGCTCGCCACCACCGCGAACCCCTTGCCAGCCTCCCCGGCCCGCGCGGCCTCGATGGCCGCGTTGAGCGCCAGGAGGTTGGTCTGCCTCGCTATCTCCTCGATGATCGAGATGCTCGAGGCTATCTGCTTCATCGCCTTCACCGTCTCCTCGACGGCCTTCCCGCCTTCGAGGGCGTCGCCGGCCGCTTTGCGGGAGAGCTGCTCGGTAGCAAGGGCATTGTCGGTGTTCTGCTTCGTCGTGGCGGACATCTCCTCCATCGATGCGGAGACTTCCTCGGCGCTCGCGGCCTGTTCGGTCGATCCCTGGCTCATCTGTTGGGCGGTGGAGCTTATCTGCTGGCTGCCCGAGCTCACGTTCGACGCTCCCGACTTGACGTTCGAGACGATGTCGCGGAGCTTCTCCACCATGCCGCCCATGGACAGGAGGAGGAGACCGATCTCGTCCCGGTGCGTCCGCGGCAGGGCTATATCCAGGTCGCCTCCGGCCAGGCGGTCGGCCGCCTCCGCCGCAGCCTTGAGCGGCTTCAGCCTCGCGTTCATGAAGAGGGCGATGATGGCGAGGGCCACGACGATGCCGGACAGGCCCACGATCAGCATCATGGTGGCCATGCCTATGGCGCTCTTCTCGATCTCCGCGATGGAGATGGAGGCGGCGACGATGAGGCCGTAAGCATCGTTCTTGACGAAGGTCTGGACCTTGTCCGCCCCGTTGAGGCTGTAGTAGATCACGGACCCCGAGGGACTCGCGAGCATCCTCTTGCCCCACTCGGTGGTCGAGATATCGAGCTTGAAAATGTAATCTTTGTTCTGATGCGCCACGACGAGGCCTGCGCGGTTCATGATGACCGGGAAGCCCGTCTTGCCTATGGCGACCTTGGTCACTATCCGCTGGGCGAAGGTACCGAGGTCGAGGGGCAGACCGAAGATGCCGATGACGCGACTTCCGTCCATGATGGGCGCCGTGATGAGAACTACGGGCAGGCCCGTGCTCGGCGACTTTGTCGGCTCGCTGGCCCAAGCCTTGCCGGCGAGAGCGTTGCCGATGTTGGCCTCGAAGGCCGGGCTTCGCCACTTCTGGCCCACGGCCACGTCGAGGGCCGCGGCTACGATCCTCGTATCCTGCTCGGCCGTAGAGACGAAGGCATTCTCGTAGAGCTTCTTCTCGGCGAATATCCCCTTCACCAGGGCGGTAGCCTGATCGGCCTTTCCGCCGCGAGCCGCGCTTTTGACGGTCTCGAGCCCTGCGAGGAACCGCGCCTCGTTCAGATTGTCCTGGTAGAAAGAAACGATCTGCTCGTTGATATCTTTATTGAAGTTTTGGAGCTCGTCGAGATAGACGCTCTTTTCCTCGCCATAGGCCGAGAAGTACGCGATCACGCAGACGGACGCCGTTAAAAGTACGATAATAAGGCCGATGATCAAAGAAAGTACCACTCTCAGGCTGACGATGCGTTCACGGTTCTTCAAGCTCTTCCTCCTCATGTATCGGGACATTGTCAGGCCGTAATCCCCCGCCTTGACCTCGGATAGTGGTGGAATAGCGGCTATTGTTAGATTTTTTTCACACTTTGATTCCAAGCTCGGTGGACTTGGTCTATAGTATGAATAGCGGGGGAAAAGCTAGAGGAAAGCCGCTCGGATATCGTCCTGTTTTGCAAATCCTTATATAAAAAATCGTCGCGGCTCTTCTATCGGAGCTCTTTCCCTCCACTACTTTCTCAGCCCCAAGGAAGGTACCGGGCCTATGGATCGCGCGAGCTTGCTTGATTCCCTATACTGGCTATCTCGCGGAGCAATAGGCTTCTCATTGATCGTCGGCGGCGCGGCGATCCTCTTGAAGCCCGAGCGGGACAAGCCGCAGCGATGCCTGAGCATGATTTTCGCCTCGGTCGGATTCCTTTTCTGCTTCAGCGCCTTGGACCTGGGGTCTCGCGTCCCCGAGGCCTTAGGCAACTTCCTGATAGTCGCCGCCATCTTGGCCTTGGGCCAGGCGCAATTCGAGCTTTCGATCTACTTGTTCGGCGACGAAGGACGATCGGGATTGGCCCGCCCCCTGCTCTTCGCGGGCATCGCGTGGTCCCTCCTCGTATGGTGTCTTCCCTTCCTGGATTATCTTCTGGGCGGGGGCGCGACGAGGCTGAGCATCGAAAACGGAACGAGAACGGGTATCCTCCATAACGCGGCCTCGATCGCGATCTACGCCTGGCCCATCGCGGTATCCGTGGTCGCGGTCCGGACCGGCCACCATTCGCTGCGCGATATACCTGTTAATGGGGCCGGAACGAGGCCCCTCGTGCGAGGAACCCTCTGCCTCATCGTGGTACTCTGCGCCATCCTCGCGGGAGCCGCCCTGCCCTCCGTCGCGCTGTATCGAACGGGCCACGCGGCGCTCGCAATACTCACGCTCTTCATGTACCTCTTCACGGTCGCGCGGCCAGACCTCTTTCCCCGCGCCCGCCGCGAAATCAGCGAGGCTCGGGAGAAGAATCTCAAACTGAGCGACGAGGAGGCGAGGTTCATCCTCGAGCGGATAGCCCGTGTCGCCGCGAGCGCGTCGATCCCGTACCGGCAGGGACTCAGCCTTCGCGGCCTCGCGGCCATAGTCAAGGTCCCGCCCTACCGCCTCTCGATCTGTTTCAACACAAGGCTCAAGACGAGTTTCCCCGCGTGGCTCAACGCCCTGCGCATCGAACGAGCGCGCCGGCAGATCCTCGAGCGGCCCGATCGCTCGATCCTCGACATCGCTATGGACGTAGGCTACGGCTCCAGGGCCGTGTTCAACAGCCAATTCTTGCGTATCGTCGGCTTGTCCCCGAGCGAATATCGCCGGAAAGGGTCACAGCATGCCGCAGGGCCATGCGGAACTCCCTGAGAGAATGTCCTCGACAATACGCCCCGACCTATTTCGGGCTCATCGCGGAAACCAAAACGCGCCGGCCCTGTCTATAAGGCATCGGGGGGAGCGGATTCATGGAGGATGTCTCGATGGAGAAGGAGTACAGTTTCCTCGTTACGGGTGATTCCATCTCCAGGGGAGTCGTCTACGACGAGGACAGAGGCAAGTACGTCATCCTGGAGAGGGGCTACGTCGCGCTGGTCCAGCAAAGGCTCAAGGGCATCGTGCTGAACGTCTCCAGGTTCGGGAATACGCTCATCCGCGGCATAGGCAGGCTGGGCAAGGACATCGCGAAGGGGCGGCCGGACGTCGTCCTCATCGAGTACGGGGGCAACGACTGCGATTTCACCTGGAACGAGATCGCCGCGGATCCGGATTCGGCGCACGAGCCCCGGACCGACCTGGCCCTGTTCGAGGGTATCCTGACCGAGGCCATAGCCTCTCTCAAGGAGAAGGACATCGTTCCCGTTCTCATGACGCTTCCGCCGCTCAACGCGGACAGCTACCTGAAATGGGTGAGCGGTCGGGATGCCCGGGCCGAGGGAAATATCCTGAAATGGCTCGGCAGCGTCACGAAGATCTACTGGTGGCAGGAACGATACAGCTCCGCCATCGCCGCTGTCGCCGAGAGGACGAAGACCAGGTGGATAGACATCCGGGGAGCCTTCCTGCGATCCCCCGATTACACCGCCCTGATCTGCAAAGACGGAATACATCCCAACGGGCTGGGGCACGAACTCATCGCCGAGACGATAGTCGACTATATCTCGAGGGACTTCGGATACCTGCTCGCGGACCAGGCCGCTCTGGCTTCCGCGTAGGCGATGGCCCTCCCGCGCGCGAGCCTCGTCAGGCTAGCGCGCGGGACAGAGGCACTGGTAGGCCTCGGGGACGAGGTCGATCACGATCGGGAAATCGCCGGCCTCGAAGCGGGTGATCTCGCCGTCGGCCTGGAAGAGGATACGATCGGAATAGTCGAGCGCGAGTCTGGTCGCGCTGAACAGGTCGACCTCGGGAAAGCCCTTGTGCGCGCCGCGCTGCAAGGGACCCTTCACGGCGAGCTTGCGCAGCAAGGGCATCTGGGATACCGCGCAAATATTGTCGTCGTCCGGAAGGATCGCCTTGTTGGAGCCGTACTGCCGCCTTCCGGAAGCCCCTATGGCCAGAAGAAGGAGCCTGCGCCGGAAGTCGCGCGCCACCGAGCCCGCGGCGGAGAAGGCCTTGAGACCCATCTCGCGGCTGGGCCAGGCGAAATCGTAGAAGACCGCGGCCAGATCCACCCAGAGCTTGTAGAAGTCCCCCGGGAAGACCGTCTTCAGCTTGTTCGTCATGTGGGCTATGAAGGCGTCGGCCCCGAAGCTCGCGATATTGAAGGACCAGATCGGTCGCTTGCCGGCTTCAGGCCTCGGGGTCGCCAGGATGGCCGTCCTCGGCGAGACGATGCAGGGCCCGAGGAGGCGGCCGAGGCAGGAGAGGAGGTCACGGCCGTCGGAGCCGTCGTTCCCCGTGCCGAAGGGCAGGCGCAGGACGGCGTAATGCCTGCGTTCCTCGGGGGGAAGCTCCATGAGGGAGCCTAGGACCTCGAAGGAGGTGCCGTCGCCGCCCGCGGGCATGACGAGGCGGAACTCATCCTCGCGGAGACCGGAAGCTCGCGCTGCGGCGAAGAACTCGCGGGCGAGCTCGGCCGCGTGGGACGGCTTCGTGGTCATCCCGAGCTCGAGCGGCGCGGCGTCCGCCCTGAGGGGCAGCCCTGCTGCCCTCTCCTTCAATGCGTGGAGCTCGGCCTGCCTGAGCCTGGCATAGGAGGGCCGCGTAAAGCCTCCGGCCGTCGGATTCGCGACGAGCAAGGCTCCGGCGAGTCGGCGAGGCAGGGCCGGGGCGCGATCCAGGAGGTAGGACAGGCCTTCGGCCAGTTCTTCGGGTTGCATGGGGAGGCAGTCTAGCTCCGAAAACCCCAGCTGTCCATCGCGCGTCAAGTTGAAGTGTCGAGGGCACATTGCCGATAATCGAGACTAGATGAAAGTACTCTGCATCGCCCAGCAGAAGGGCGGTGTCTGCAAGACGACCACGGCCCTGTCCCTCTCGGCCGCCTGGGCGCGCTCAGGCTCGCGCATCCTCATGGTGGACGTCGATCCCCAGGCGAACCTCACGCGCAACATAGTCGATTACGAGAGGCTCCGGACGGACATCTCCTCGGTCTACGCCGGCAAGGCGAGCCTCCGGGACGCGGTCGCCTCGACATCGGAGAAGGGCCTCTCGATCGTTCCGGCGCGAACTTCGCTCAACCGCGTCGAGAACCTCGAGCGAAGCCTGTCCACCTATACGACGCTCCGGAGGGAGATACCCAAGCTCTCCGGGGACTTCGACCTCGTCGTCATCGACACTCCTCCATCCCTCGGCCTGTTTACGGTATCGGCCCTGCTCGCCGCGAGCCACGTCCTCGTGCCGGTCCAGCCCACCTTCTTCTGCCAGGAGGGCCTCGGCGACCTGAACCAGACGATAGTCGAGGCCAGGGAGAACAACTCCGCCCTGGTATCCGTGCGCTACTTCATGACCTTGTTCGACAAGCGCACGATAATCAGCCAGGACATCGCCAAGCTCCTGCGCGAAAAGCTGGGCCCAAGCCTCTTCTCGACCGCGATCCGGAGGAACATAGCGATCGAGGAGAGCCAGTACGCGCAGAGGACGATCTTCGACTACGCGCCCAAGTCCACGGGCGCCGACGATTACCGAGCCCTCGCCGAGGAAGTCGCAGCATGGCTCGAAAGCGACTGATCAAGGGCGCCAACGCCGCGCGGGTGGAAGAGCGCATCGCCCGTGTCCCCGCGGACGTGACGATGCCCGAGTCGAGCATCTTCGACGCCCTGCGAGCCCTGGAAGGCGCGGCCGGAAGCGTCCCGGAGGCGAGCCCCCATCCGGCTCCCCCGCCCCCCCGAGCGAAGAAAGACAAGTCGCCGGCGGTCAAATCGCCGCGAAGCCGCAGGGCCGCTGCCCAGCGCGCGAGCGCCGAGGCCGCGCCAGCCCCCGGAGTAGAGCCTGATCCCTCGACCGCGCCGCTCCCCGGGAAGGACGCTCCGATCAGGACAGGCCGTCTCGGCCCCTCGGACTTCAGCGCGGCCGAGCGAGAGGCGATCGTGAGGTGCTGCTCGGACTACAGGAACAGGCTGCCCACCTACCTCCTGGCGGTTCAGAAGGAAGTCAAGGTCATCGATTCGGTGATAGACAAGTGCCAAGCGGCCAAAGGCGGGAAATGACTAGCGCGCCCTGCCCGCCTCGACCTCGTCGAGGAAGGAGCCCAGGTCCGCGAAGAAATTATCCGCGTAGCGATCGTGGGCGGGCTCTCGCCTGATCCTCGGGTACGAATAGACCTTGAGCCCCGCGCCAGAGAGCGCGTCGCGCCCAGCCTTGGAGAGATAAGGGTCGTCCTCGCCCGCGAAGGCGGCCGCGGGCGGACCCGCGCGCTCCTCGAGCGCGGCGGCTATCTCCGCCGCGGCCGTCTTGAGGTCGCGCTTGTCGAAGATCAGCTTGGTGGAGCCTTGGGCCCCGCTGTCGACGAAGCCTTCCAGGAGCTCGGGGCTGCCGCTCAGATCCTCGCGCTTCACGGCGAGCTCGGCCTTCGGCAGGAAGAAGATCGGGACTTTGAGCCCGGGCGGCGGGAGCTCGACGACGGGGGCGATGAGAGCCATGGCGGCGATTCCCTCCATCCCATTCGCCGCGCTCAACAGGGCTCCCGCCGAGAAGGACGAAGCGACCAGATATAATGGAAGGCCGAGGGGCGCCTGTGTCCTGGCGAAAGAGGAAATCGCCTCCCTGAAGGCGCCGAGCCTGATCCTCGGCAAAGCCGGCAAAGCGGCCCCGCCGAAGGCGAGCTCGAGCGAAATCACGCGGAACCCGCGGTCTATGAGGAAGGAGATGAGCCTCGTCTCCTTTCCGGCCGGCCAGAGGCCGTTGCCCACGAGAAGGGCCGCCCTGCGATAGCCTCCCTCGCGCAGCTCCCAGGAATGGCATTTGTAGGCTCGACCGTCGCTCGAAACGAAGCTCTTGGATATGTGGTTCATCCTGGCCTTCTCCTCTATTCCCACAATCCTAGAGCGCAGAGCCGCGACTGGCAAGGGAAAAGCGTCTTCGCGAAGTTGCGCCGATCCCGGCCAGCGACTATAGTTGTCCTCACGAGCGACCAGAGATGATAATCGCGCTTTTCGCAGACCCGGCCTCGTCCAAAGCAGTCGCCGAGCGGCTCGAGTCCCAGGGGCACGCGTGCATGCTCGCCGAGGGATCGATACCGGGCGAGGCCGACTGCGTCGTCGTCGTGGGCGACGCGGGCGGCGGCGACGGGCTCGTGGACGCCGCGGAGGAGGCGGGGCTGCCCGTCCTCAGGCTTGCGTCGGACAACGCGGCCGAGGCGGCCGCCGCCGCGGCCTGGGGCCTCGGCCTCGCCGACGAGCGCTACATCGAGGCGGCCAGGTCCGACGCGCGGGTCAAGCGGCTCGAGGATATCCGCGTGAAGATGGCCGAGCAGCGGGCGCTCGAACTGGCGGCCGCCAACGAGCTCCTGCAGGGGCAGGCGAAAGAGCTCAAGGAGACCCTCGTGCGGCTCGACGGGGCGAACCGGCAGCTCGTCGACGAGCTCAACCTCGCGAGCGAGCTTCAGAAGAGCCTCCTGCCCCGCTCGTACCCGAGCGACGCTCCTCTCGAGTTCGCGCACAAGTTCATTCCCCTGAATTCGATCGGAGGCGACTTCTTCGACGTCGTGCGCCTCGACGAGAGGACGCTCGGGCTCGTGATCGCGGACGTCTCGGGGCACGGCGTGGGCCCCGCCCTCATCACCGCGATGTTCAAGAGCTCCTTCGGCCTCGAGAGCAAGAATCTGAGGTCGCCCTCGGCCCTCATGGCCGCTCTCAACGCGACGCTCATCGGATTCCTCACGACGGGGCACTACGTCACGGCCTTCGCCGCGATCATCGACATCGAGAGCCTCGAGATGCGCTATTGCAGCGCCGGGCATCCCAATCAAATCCTCGTCAAGGCCGACGGCAGCTCGATGGAGCTCGCCACTATGGGCTTCCTCCTCGGGATGATGGAGGACATGGACTACGAGGAGAAGAGCCTCGCGCTCGATCCTGGAGACACCATTGTGCTCTTCACCGACGGTGTCTTCGAGTCCCCGGACACCAGGGGCAGGCTCTTCGGCCGCGAAGGCATACTCCGCTCGGTCTCCTCGCGCCTGGGCTCGGGCGCGTCGGAGCTTTCCGACGGCCTGTTGTCCGACCTGCTCTCGTGGTCCGAGGGCGTGGAGGCCTCGGACGACGTTACGATCCTGATAACGCAAGTGATCGAGTCGCTTTGACGTTTCGCACATCCCGAATTACGGATCATGGGTCCCAGCGACGGAGAAATCGGGTCACGCTAGTCATCCACCGGAGCCCGAATCATAGGAAGCGGGAAGCCGAGAAAAATGGGGTGAGCGATTCCGCAGCCCATCGTGTTTCGAGGCGAAGGCTCGGAGGACTAGCGAATCCCATTTTTCTCGTAGCAGGGACCCGCTTCCCATGATTCGGGCGCTGGTTACTAAAGCCGGGTCTGGATTAGCCCGCGTTCAGCCGCCGTCGGCTAGGCGGATGCCTACTTGGCCGCAGACCTGGGGCTCCATGTCGACCCGGGCGCTGACTCGAAGGGCGCCGGCGCCGGACATCCAGGAGCCGCCGCGGACTACTTTGTAGTCGCCCGTGGACGGGCCGGCGGGGTCCCGCGCCTCCCCCGGGGGGAATGGCCCGTACCAGTCCGAAGTCCATTCGAACAGGTTGCCCGCCATATCGTAGAGCCCGAAGGCGTTGGGCTCGAACTGCCGAACGGCGGTCGTTCCGCGATACTGCTTGGCCAGGTTGGCGATCTTGTCGTTCATCTGGTCGCCGTTGGGGTACTTCTTGCCGACGAGGCCGCCGCGCGCCGCGCATTCCCACTCGGCCTCGGTGGGGAGGCGCTTCCCCGCCCAGGCCGCGAAGGCTTCGGCGGCGCGGAAGGAGACGAAGGCGACGGGATTGTCGTCCTTGCCCTCGGGATAGCCCTCCTCGGTCCAATCGGAGAGATAATTCCCGTCGTGCAGCTCGGGATCGGCCCGGTTCTTGGACCACTGGGGGCTCGCCGCGAGGAAAAGGGAATATTCCTTATTGGTGACCAGATGATCGCAGAGCCTGTAGGCGCTCAGGGAGACTTTGTGCGGAGGCTTCTCGGAATCGGCGGTCTCCGAGCCCATCATGAAGCTGGAGGCGGGTATGGCCTTCATCGAGGCATCGAATAGCGCGCGGGCGCTCGCCGATTCGGCGGCGGAATCCGCGGCGTCGGCAGGAGCCTCGGCCGCTTCGGCGGCCGGCCCGGTCTCGGCGGGAGGCGCAGGGGACGGCGCCTGGGCCTTCGGAAGGGCCGATTCCGGCGCCGCGACCTGGGCCGGGATGGGAGAGCGCGGCTCCATGGGCGCCCTGGCCGGGGAGGACCCGGCCGCCCCGACCCCGAGCACGGCCGCCAGGGCGGAGCCCACGCTGGCGCCCGAGGCGGTGACGACCGATCTCAGCTCGTCGCCGAAGGCCGCGAGCTCCTCGGGCGAGGAGGTCTCGACGAAGAAGCGGAGATCCTGCAAAAGGCGGATTTTGCGCTGAAGCGCGGCCATCCGAAACTCGAGCGTCTGGAGGTAGTCCATCTGGAGTCAATTCTAGGCGAGGACGGTAGGCGATTTCAATGAAAATTCCAACCGAGAAGCGATAGGCGAATTTGACAAAGATTGGCGTACAGCTATACTTTTCCCCATGAGCATCCAAGCGGCCGATCTCAGGAAGCTCGTCAAGATCGTCCGACAATATGAAGTCATCTACGGGGGCGGCATAAGCACGAGCGATGCCGCGGTGCGCGAAGAGTGCGAAGGCCTCGTCGGAACCCTGGAGGCCGAGCTGGGTGGCAAGAAGGCCGTAGGCGGGCGGGCCTCCCGCTCCGCGGAATCCCTTCCTTCGCTCATGGACGCCAAAAAGGGTCTCAAGGGGGGCGGCCAGGCGAGGCCGATGACTTCCCGAGCGGCCGAACTCGCCACGCTAACGTCCTCCAGAGGCAAAGGGAAGGAGGCCGCGGCCTCCCCGAAGGCCAAGGCGGCGACGGAAACGGCCCAAAAGTCCCCGGCGGGCGCGAGGCCGCCCGCGAAGGGCAAGTCTCCACCGGCCAAGCCGACCGTCCCGGCCAAGTCGGCCGAAAAGCCGGGAGCGAAGAAGGGAACTTCCCCTGAGCCTAAGAGCCCGGCGGCCAAGGGATCGGGCAAGAAGGCCTCCGCCCCGGTCAAGGGGACGGCCCGCCCCGAGGCCCCGACGCGCGACGATTCGGTCTACGAAGACGTGCGGAGCCGCCACGCGGGGGGCGCGAAGGCCGCGGCGGAGAGGGCGAACATGATAGCCGGGCGCGCGGACGACTCCGGCGAGTCAGGCGCCAAGAAGCACTTCGCCGCGCTCCACCTCTTCGACGCCTTCCAGCAGAACCGTCTTCCGAAATACGGCGGCTTCATCGTCTGCGTCCGCTTCAGCGACGACAAGGGCTACACGGTCATTGAGATAATTGGCTACGAGAACATGCAGGACCTCTATCCCGAGGGCGATACCCTCGTCTTCAAGAGCGTCGGCTGCAAGCTCTACGCGATCGTCGAGCCTTCCGGCTACCTGCTCAAGAGCGTCGAGCCCGTCAACCGGCCGTCGGATCAGATGGTGCCGTACCGCTTCTCGGAGCTCCTGCGCATCACGACCAAGCGATTCCAGGGCATCCTCATCGGCCGAAAGCCGGTATTCATGCCGACGAGCTTCTCGGTCTTCAAGCCAACGGGCGAGGATCTCGCCGTCCTCTTCTACAACATCGCGGACGTGTATACTAACATCCAGGATTTCCTCATCATGATACTGCGCGACCGGCTCGGAGTGCCCGTCCCCGACTCCAGGAAGACGGCGGAGGTCATTGCGCGCGGCATCCGGGAGTTCCGCCTCTGGATGGACGAGGCCTAGCATGGTCGATGGGCCGGATTCGGATGTCCTCTTGACTGGCTTCGACGAGGCCGACTTCGCCGCGGTCCGGGACGCCATCGGGGCCTTCGGCCGCAGGGCCGTACCCGGGGACGCCGTCAACGACGCGAGCCCCGCCCTGGTGCTGGCGGCGGCCTACGACGAGACTTCCCTGCGGGGGCAGAGGGCGGCGGCCCTCGACGATCGACGCCCCTGGTGCTTCTGCGTGCCGGCCTCGAATCGCGGCCTCGTAGCGGCGGCCTCGTTCGCGCGCGAGGGGAGGATGCTCCTCATCCCCCCCGAGGGCCGCGAGCTCAAGCGCCTCCTCTCCGCGCTCGCGGAGGACGCGCGCGAGCGCGGCGCCGGCGACGCGACCTTCTCCGGCCTCGTCCGGCTCGAGGCGGAGTTCTCGTGGAAGACTTCCGGCTTCGAAGTCAGCCAGGTCTGCAGGCGTATCGCCCAGCTCCTCGCCCAGGCGGGCTTCTACGCCGATCGGGCGGGCGAGGACGAATGCGCCCTCGCCCTCGAGGAGGCCCTCGTCAATTCCATCGAGCACGGCAACCTCGCCCTCGATTCCGCGCTCAGGCCCGACCAGCCGCTCGCCGAGGATATCTACGAGGCCGAGCGCGACAGGCGGCTGGCGGACCCCGTCTACGGGGGCAAGCTCATAGGCATCCGCCTCTCGATCGCGGACGGACGCGCCGAAATCGTCCTCGAGGACCAGGGCGAAGGCTTCGATACGACGAAGATGGACGAGGGCCCGAGCGGCCTCGGCGTCTCCGGCAAGGGATTCTGGCTCATCCGGCGGCCCTTCGACGCCGCCTCGTACAACGAGAAGGGAAATTCGCTTACGCTCTCGAAACGTCGTCATTCGGCATCGCCGAATGACGCACCCGATTCATGGAGGTAGTATGGATTTCAGCGACAAGGAGTTGAGAGTCCTGCTCCAAGCGCTCTATCGCTTCAGGGGCGAGGTCTCGGGCGGGAGCCAAAGCGAGCAGAACAAGCTCACGCTCGTAGCCTCGGTCATCGACAAGATCGAGACGAAGGTAGGTCCGCTCACCTCGGAAAGGACGCGCTTCGACCGCGAGATGGAGGAGAGCCTCTCGGTCCTCAAGACAGGGAAGATGGGACTCGCGAAGGCGGCCAAAGCGAAGCCCGAGCTTGACAAGGAGGTCGCGGCGCCTAAGGTTAAGAAGAGCTCCGCCGTGGGCGCGCCCAAGGCGGCGAAGGGCCCGGCCAGGGCGGCGGGGCCGAAGGGCAAGGGCGCGGGCGCCGCGAAGAAGAAGTGAAGTCTTTTCGAAGGCTGAATGGCATTTACGGTCGTCTGAGGTCCTGAAGCGACCGGTCAAGGAGGAACGATGGCTACTACAAAAGCGGAGGAGCAGGCACGGCTCTGGACCCGCGAGAACATCATGTCCGTGGAGAACCGGATTCTCCAGCAGGTCATGTCGTCCCGAACGCCCGAGGCCGTCGAGTCGGCGATCGCCTACACGAGGTTCCTGAGGCTATCCGGGCTGACTTCCGATAACTACCCGCTATTCCTCAAGATGCTCGAGATCGAGAACCACTGGGTCCTCGACGCCCTCATCGGGGACGAGGATCCCTTCCTCTTCCTCTCGACGATCCAGCCCAACCGCTACGTGATCTCGAAGTGCTTCACGCTGCTGACGCGCTGGCATCCGGGCGGGATCTACCCGAAGACTCTTTCGATCGCGCTCGGCGTGCTGCAGAACGCCTTCAGCTCGCCCAAGGACGGGTACAAGATCTACCCGCTCACGATCGCCGACGTCGACAACCTCGGCAAGCACCTCGAGAAGGAGAAGGGGCAGAACTTCCCGCTCAATCGCTGCATCCTCGACATCCTCGACCGGATCGGCTCCCTTCAGGGTCTCGGCTGGGACGAGAGCATGGAGGAAGTCTCGCGCCAGTCCATCCGCATCAGGAGCTTCTTCTTCGACAGCTCGAAGAAGCTCGAAGACTGCATCCCCCAGGTCCTCATGGTCCGCGGCGACTACCTCAAGGACGAGGTGAACCCGAGGACGCTCTTCGCCGAGGACATCGACATGGCCCTCCGCCACGACTGACGGCGGCGAGCCTAAAGGAGTAACCATGGACGAAGTCATAGTCAACGACAGCTGGTCCGAGGACCAGATCAACGGGATAGAGAACAGACTCCTCCAGGGCATCATCGGATGCCGCACCTACGAGGCCGTCGAGGCGGCCATCACCTATTCGGCCTTCCTCAACACCGTCGGGCTCACGCCCGAGAACTACCCGGTGTTCCTGCGGATGCTCGAGATCGAGAACCATTGGGTGATCGACTCCCTCATCGGCGATACCGATCCCTTCCTCCTCCTCTCGCCCGTGCAGCCGAACAGGTACATCATCGGGAAGATCTTCGCGATGATGACGAAGTGGCACAAGGGCGGCATCTACCCGAAGAACCTGTCCGTGATCCTGGGCGTCCTCCAGTCCAACTATTCGTCGCCCCGCGACGGCTATCGCATCTATCCTCTGTCCATAGCCGACATCAACGGCCTGGCGAAGCACCTCGACAAGGAGAAAGGCCAGGAAGACCCCCTCAACCGGACGATCCTGAATATCCTCGACCGCGTGGGCCAGCTCGAGGGCGTAGGCACCGACGCCGACATGGAAGAGACCGCCATCCACGCCTCCGCGGTGCGCAACGCCTTCTTCGACGACCGCAAGCGCATGGAGGACGTGATCCCGCCCGTGCTCCTCGTCAAGGCGAGCTACCATGAGAAGGAAGTGGCCCCGCGCAAGCGCGTCGCCCTCAAGGAACTCGAGAAGAAAGAGAAGGAGAAGGGGAAATAAGTGGAAAGGATTGAGCGCATCGCGGAGGCATTGCGCTCGCTCGACCTCGGCGCGGGCGTGGCGGTGGAGGGGCGAACCTTCGTTGGCCCCGCGGAAGCCGTCGCGCGCCTGCGCGACCTCGAGGGCATCGCCTCGGGCCTCGCGTCCCGCGATCTCTTCGCCCTCTACGAGAGGAGCGTCGCCCACGACGGCGTCTTCGACGAGGACATACGCGGGTCGGGGCGCTACTACGCCTACCTCCTCTACGAGCTCAAGGGGATGACGCCCGAGGATCGCGAGGCCAAGCTCGCGGCCGCACTGGAGGATCTCGTATCCCAGTACGGCAAGGACGCAGTGCTCTCCCGCATCCCCTCGAGGATCGCGGGCCGCCAGGTCTCGGAGGGGCTCACGCTGCGGCCGGAGCCCGACGACTACCCATCGTACTATTCCAAGGCGCGCATGTCGTACGCCGAGAAGATGGCCCTGGACGAGCTGCCGAAGGCGGTCCTGGCCGGCATCAGGGCGGACCAGGAGCGCCTCCTGGATTCCTTCGGCTGGACGACGGTGAGGGTGCAGGACAAGGACGGCGAGCTGGCCGATATCTGCGGCGATGCCTATCTGCTCTCGAAGGAGGGCCTCGGCCTCGCCGACCCCTACCGCGCGATCTGGGCCGCCGCCGCCTCGGGAGGCAGCGACCGGCTCTACGACTTCGAGGTCCGCACCGACGGCGAGTACGCCGTCGACGTCGACAACGAGCTCGGCCGCTACTACGCCTACGTCCGGGCCAGCCTCAAGGGGCAGGCCGCGAGCGACAGGCGGGAGCGCCTCATCGCCGCCCTCCCCGGGCCCGCCGTGGAGGCCGTCGGCGCCGACGCGGCGGCGGCGCTCTTCAAGGAGTACATCGACGGGGATCAGGTCACCGCGTCCCTGACCATCAGGCCCGATCCCGAGGAATTCCCCTCGTACTTCAACGCCAAGAGGATCGAGGCGGGCAAAGAGCGCCTGCGCAAGCAGATTCTGATCAACGTCCAGGCCGAGGTCATCGGCGCCGTCGAGCGCGCCCTCGGCGGAGTTCAGAAGTACATCATTCTCGATTGAATCGGAGGGACTATGGACATCGAGCTTGACAAGAAGGGCGACTCCCTTAAGATCGTCATCGACGGCAACATCGATACCGACGGCGGGCATCGGCTCGCGGTCTCCCTTCAGGAGGCCATGGAGATGGACGGGATCAAGTCGGTCGTGTTCGACCTGACGACCGTGCGGACCATCACTTCCTCGGGCATAGGCAAGATCATGAACTTCTTCAAGTTCATCGACGGGAAGAAAGGCTCCATGTCGGTAAAGGGCATCTCGGATCAGCTGTACAAGCAATTCATCGAGATCCACCTCGACCGCATATTCCCGATCAGCAAGTGAGCCGCCCGATCGGCAAGCGGTCGGTCGCCGAAAGGGGTTTTGCGCCGTGAACCATCTCAGTTCCTTCTTCCCCGATCCCAGGGGAGCGCGCCTCCATTACCAGTACTGGGAGGACTCGTCCAAGGGATACGACAAGGTGGCCCTCGTGCTTCACGGGCTGGGCTACCATTCTGGCTCCTATCCGGCCCTCCTCCCTGCCTTCGTGGGAGCGCGCTACAAGGTCGTCGCCCCGGACTTCGCCGGCTTCGGCGCGAGCCCGGGCGAGCGCGGCGCGGGCGGGACGCTGGCGATGGCCGACGCCGTCGAGGCGCTTTGCCGGCGCGTCGAGTCGGCCGAAGGCGCGAGGGAGATAGCGATAGTGGCCCATTCCATGGGCGCGGTCGCCGCCCTGCTCTTCCTCAAGCGCTATCCGGCCCGCCGCATCCGGCTCGCCGCGGTCTCTCCCCTCCTCTTCGGGGTGCCCGTCGACGCTTCGCCCGAGACCCTCGCCGAGGACGAGGCGCACAAGAGGAGGATATCGGACGATCCCCGCTACGCCGCCTCGATGCCCAACGCCCTCGCCGCCGATCTCGACAGGACAGCCAAAGAGCTCCTCGCGGATCCCTCTTTCCTTGAGGGAAGGAAGGCCGCTTTCTTCGTCGGCGAGGACGATCCCCTGGTTCCTCTCGACCGCCTCAAGGAGTCGGTCGGGGCCCTTCCGCTGATTCAGGCCCGGGTGACGGGCTTCCCGCGGGAAAGGCACGACCCAATCGGAGGAAGGCGGGGGGAGCAAGTCGCCGCGGCTATCCTGTCCTGGCTCGACGAGACCAAGTTCGAGTACCGCCCGTAACGCTCCGCTAGGCCTTCGGCTAACAAGGAGGAGATGATATGGATATCGACATCAATATCGAGCAGGATCGGGTGCGCGTCACGATCATGGGCCCGATAGACACCGCAGGCGGTTCCGAGCTCAGCACCAAATTCGCCGAACTGGCCAAGGACCCCAACCTGCGCCATGCCGACTTCGACCTGGCCGAAGTCCCCTCGATCACGAGCGCGGGCATCGGCAAGCTCCTGGCTTTCTACAAGCACTTCGACCAGGCCGGGGGGGGGATGAGGATCACCGAGCTCTCCCCTCAGCTCGCCAAGCAATTCAAGGAAATCCACCTGGACCAGATCATTCCGATCGGAAGCTGAGTCGGTCCGGGCGCGGGGCGGCTGCTTCGGGCCACGTTACTTCAGCATTTCCATTCCCTCGAATTTGCGATAGGGCGCGAGCTGCTCGAGGATGAAGCCGTAGCTACCCGACCGAGCGCGCGGGCCTTCGGCGATGATCTCGGACAGGATCTCTCCCAAGCCGAGACCGAGCATGAAACCCTGGCCGCACATGCCGACCGCGAGGAGGAGGTTCTCGGCCTCCCGCGCGTAGCCGACGATCGGTTGGCCGTCGGGGGTCATCGGGTACATGCCGCGCCAGACGCGCCTCACCTTGAGGTCGCCGAGCCGCGGATAGAGCTCGACCATGCGCCTCGCGCAGAGGGGCAGGAAGCTCGAGGTGCCGTCGATGTCCATGCCCCATAGCTGAGGCTTCGGCGTGATGCAGAACACGACCTGCCCGGTGGTGGTCTGGTAGAAATAGTAGTTGCCCGAGCGGCTGTCCGAGCGGATGTCCACGAGCATGGGCTCCATGAAGCGCTCCACCGGCTCCGTGACGCCCGCCTCGTGGCAGTCGGGATGCACTGGTATCTCGGCGCCGGCCATCGCGGCGATCTCGGCTCCCCGAGCTCCGGCCGCGTCCACGTAAAGGCCTCCTTCGTAGCGGCCCTTCGTCGACCTCAGGCCCACTACGCGTCCCCCCTCCATGTCGAGCCCGACCACCTCCTCGCCGAAGCGGAACTCTACTCCCGCCTCGGACGCGAGCCTATGGTAGGCTACGGCCGTCTTGAGGGGCGAGGCATAGCCGTCCCCCGGGCTGAAGCTGCCACCGCGCAGCCCTTCGGCCCTGATGCCAGGAGCCAACTCGGCGACCTTCTCGGGACCGATCCAATCTATTTCGAGGCCGGCCGCTCGCTGGAGGGCCAGGAGCTCCCGAAAGGCCCGCTCGCGCTCTTCGTCGTAAGCCACGAAGAGATAGCCGCCCTTGCGCCATTCCACGTTGATGCCGTGCTCTTCCTTGAACCGCGAGACGATCGCGAGGGACTCGGTGCAGATCCGTATCTTCGCCGGATCGGAGAAGGAGGCCCTGATGCCGCCTATCGCGGCTCGGTTCTGGCCCCGGCCCCAGGAAGCTTCGCCGTCGAGCACCAGGACCTTCATGCCCACCTTGGCGCAGTAGTACGACAGTGGGAGGCCCACCGACCCGGCGCCCGCGATCACGATATCGTAGACGCTCACGATAGCCCCCCTTCGAGACGGCCCGGCGCATCCGCATCGCGCTCGGCAAGGACACCGAGCGGGATTTCCATTTCCAGGGGCCGGAGTCTTCCTTCGGCGACTTCGGCAGGATCGACGCCGGCAGCCCGAAAGGCCGCCGCGTAGAGGGGCGCGCAGGTCTTGGACCCGCAAGAACCCATGCCGGCCCGGATGGCCTTGAGCTGGTTGACGTCGCGCGCGTCGTTCTCCCGGATGAAGCGGACGATCTCTCCGAGGCTCACCCGCTCGCAGCGGCAGACGATGGCGTCGTCGGGCGCGAAGGAGAAGCGCGGCGTCGACAGGGCGGCGACGGCCTCGCGGCTCTGGACGCGAAGCCCTATCACCCTGGTCGCGTTGGCCGAGCTCACCTTGAAGTGGAGGACCCAGGTCCTGTACTTTCCGTTGTATACTTTCTTCAGGAGCTCGGCCGTCTCGACGGGCTCCCCGTCCCGGTCCAGGAGCTCGCGGCGCTCGCCAGGCTCGAAATCGGCCCTGAACTCGTAGGGGAGGACCACCTCGCACCAGCCTCCGTCGATGGCGCGCACGAGCGATATGGCGAGCCCGGGGCAGGCCGACACGCAAGCCGAGCAGCCTTTGCAGTCCTTTCCCCGGAAATAGGGAAGGTCCAGCAGGTTCCCCTTGCGCTCGCGCAGGGATATCGAGCCGGACGGGCAGACGGTCGTGCAAGGGTTGCAGGGAATCTCCTCGTCGCAGAAGAAGACCGGCTTCCAGAACGGCGAAGGTTCGACGCGCTCGCGCTCCATGCGGTCGCCCGGCTTCGACTTGAGCACTTCCCGCTTGGCGATCCAGGATTCGTCGATCTCGACCCTAAGACCCATGGTGCGGGCCAGCGCGAAGGCGGCTATCCTCCCGCCGAATAGGGCGCTGGAGGCCTCGGCGATCTCGTCGGCGTCGCCCGCCTTCACCGCGAGGATGCCGAATGCCCGGGCCTGTCTGTAGAGCTCATCGCAGGGAGACAGTCCCGCGGCGATCAGGACCGTATCCACCTCGTAGGTCCTCGCCGTATCGAGAAGCGGCTTCCAGTCGGGGCCGACCTTCGCGACGGTCGCGCGCTGGACTCTACCCTCCCCTTCCGCCGAGACGATCGTCGTAGAAAGGAAGACCGGCACGCCCATGCGGACGATCTTGTCTGCGTGCACTTTGTAGCCGTTGATCCTGTCCGCGATCTCGAAGATGCCCGCGACCTCGATTCCGGCCTGGAGGGCATGGTAGGCGCCGATAAGCCCCACGTTCCCCGAGCCCACGATCAGGACGCGGTCGGCGGCCTTGACCCGGTCGCGGTTCACCAGGGTCTGGAAGGCTCCGGCCCCATATACCCCTGGCAGGTCGTTGCCCGGGAAGAGGATCGACTTCTCGCGGGCGCCCGACGCCACCACGAGGGCCTTGAACTCCGCGAGGAGGTAGTTAGAGCGATCTTGGTATATGCCCGCCTTGCCATCCTTGAAGATCCCGACCACGGGGGAGTTCGCGAGAATGCGCACTCGCGAATCCGCGCGCAGCTCGGCCTCGAGCCTGGCGGCGATGTCGAAGCCCCGTGTCCCGGCGTAGCAATCGCGCTCGGAGCCGAAGAATTTGTGGGTCTGCAACAGGAGCTTGCCGCCGAGGCGCTCCTTGTCGTCGGCGACGAGGACCGAGAGCCCGAGGGCCGCGAGCTCCTTGGCCGCCCCCATTCCCGCGGGGCCGCCGCCGATGACGAGGACGTCCGCGACGATCCGGCCCGGCGCTCGCAGCGCCTTCGAGGGAGGCCGGGAGGCCAGGATTGGCAGCCCCTCGAGGGTCCCGAGCTCCATTCCCTCGGCCAGGGCTGTAACGCAGGATTTGCGCGGTTGGCCGTCGACGAGGATAGTGCACTGGCTGCACTGGCCGTTGGCGCAGAAGATGCCTTGGGGCGCCGCGCCCTTGGAGTGCAGCGAAAACCTCGTAATGCCGCTCGCGAATAGGGCCGAGGAAATCATCTCCCCCTCGTAGCCGACCAAGTCCGCGCCATCGAATCGAAACCTGAGCTCCCGTCTTCCTTCGAGGGAACCGAGCACGGGATGATCGACTATTCTTCGCATGACCGCCTCTTAGCTGCACCCAAAATGCTCTCGGACTGGCAAACCCAGGCTTGCTGCCGCTCTTTGGAGCGTTTGGTCTCGGATTGAAATATCACTGGTATTTCAGAGAGCAGGAATATCATCCCGGACTTGTTATGTCAAGAAAAGGTAGAGGGAAAATTCCAGCCTGATCCGGCTTTCGGGATTGACAAGCACTATACCGATCGGTATAGTGCATTCGTGGATGAGGCGCCGGGAAACAGATCGAACATACTCGCGACGGCGCTTCGCCTTTTCTCGGATCGAGGCTACGAGGCAGTCGGCATTGCCGAACTCTGCGAAGCGTCGAAGGTCACGAAGCCCACGCTTTACCATTATTTCGGCTCCAAGCGCGGGCTCCTCGATGCGATCATCGAGGAGAGGGGCGGCTCCCTTCTCGGGCGGGTGAAAGAAGCCTCGATCTACGCCCATGACGTGCCCCGGGGACTCGAGGGTATTGCATTCGTCTTCTCGCGCGCAGCGAAGGAAGACGCGGAATTCGCCAGGCTGCGATTGAGCCTCTCCTTCGCGCCTCCGGCCAGCGAAGGATCGCTCGCGGCTTCGGCCCTGAACGACGCGATCTTCTCGCTGGTCGAAGCCTTCTTCCTCGACGCTTCGAGCGACCACGGCAACATGAAGGGCCGCTCGAGCCCCTATGCCGCCGCATTCATCGGCACGGTGGACACCTACATCGGTCTCTATCTCGCCGGGCGAAGCCCTCTGAGCGACGACACCCTGCGGTGGGCAGTGCGCCAATTCATGTACGGCATTTTTTCCTGATTTTTTCTGCCTCGCCAGTATACCTACTGGTATGTATACGGCCCAAAGGAGATGACCATGAACGGCTGGGCGAGCGACGCGATCTTCTACCATGTTTATCCGCTGGGATTTTGCGGCGCGCCGAGGAGAAACGATCTCGCTTCGGCGCCGGTATCACGGCTCGGCGCGGTTACCGCCGACCTGGGCCGGGTCGCGGCCCTGGGCTTCAACGCGCTTTACCTCGGACCCCTCTTCGAATCCCTATCGCACGGTTACGATCCCGTGGACTGGCGCAAGGTGGACCGGCGTCTCGGCGATCGCGGCGACCTGAGGCGGCTGTGCGACGAAGCGAGGCGCTTGGGGATGCGGATCGTCTTCGACGCCGTGTTCAATCACGTCGGCCGCGAGCATCCCTGGTTCCTCGCGCTCCGCGAGGGAGGAATCGATTCCGCGGCGGCGGCCCGCTTCGCGTCCCTGCGGCCCGGACGGAGCCCCTTCGGCGACGGCTTCGAATACGAAGGATGGTCCGGCAATTACGATCTCGTCAAATTGAACCTTCGGGACATGACCACCAAGGCCGAGCTCATCGGAGCCGCCCTGTCCTGGATCGAGGATTACGGGATCGACGGCCTGAGGCTCGATACGGCCGACTGCCTGGACATGGACTTTCTAGCCGAGCTCGCCGCCGCCTGCCGCGCTCGGAAGCCGGGCTTCTGGCTGATGGGGGAAGTCGTCGTCGGCGACTACCGCAGGTGGGCCGGCTCGGACGACCGCGGCTCGCCTCGCCTCGGCTCCGCGGCTCCGCCCCTCGACTCGGTGACGAACTACGAATGCTACAAAGGGCTGTGGTCGAGCCAAGCAGACAGGAATTACTTCGAGATCGCCTGGTCGCTGAAACGGCAGTTCGGGGCCGAAGGCATATACCGCGGGCTGAGTCTGTATTCGTTCGCGGACAACCACGACGTCGATCGAGTGGCGAGCAAACTCGCCGATGGGGCGCAGCTGTATCCCCTCTACTGCCTGCTGTTCACGATGCCGGGCTCTCCATCGGTCTACTACGGCTCGGAGCGCGGAGCCAGGGCCCGGAAGGAGCCTGGCTCGGATTGGCCGCTCCGGCCGAGCATAGTCGAGGCTCTCGCCGCGGGGAGCCAGCCCGACCTCGAGGTCGCGATAGCGCGCCTCGCGGCCCTCCGGGCCTCCTCGCGCGCGCTCAGACGCGGCGGTTATAGGGAAATATCGGTGTCGAGCGAGAGCCTCGTTTTCGCGCGCGAGGCCGAGGGGGAACAGGCGATCGTCGCGGTGAACGGCTCGTCGACCTCGGTCGAGCTGGAAGCTCGCCTGGACGGCCCCGACGGGCAGTGGAAGGACGGATTGAACCGCGACAAGGCCTATCGCGCCCAGCGGGGGAGTCTCCGCTTCGACGTGCCGCCGACCTGGGCCCGGGTGCTATTCCCGCGCTAAGGCGCCGGAACGTCCCTCCCTGCCGGCGGACTCTATATACTCCATGCTCTGGTGGCGGAAATAGGTTTCGTAGAGGACCGAATACTCGCCGCGACGCGCGAGCAGGCCGCCATGGCTGCCCTCCTCGAGGATGCGGCCCTTCTCCAAGACGACGATCCTGTCCGCCGACTTGACCGTGGACAGACGGTGGGCGATCACGATCGCGGTCCGGCCGCTCATGACCGCCTCGAGGCCGTCCTGGATCTGAGCCTCCGTGAAGGGATCCACGCTCGAGGTGGCCTCGTCCAGTATGAAGACGCGCGGATCGCGCAAGAGGACCCGGGCGAGGACGACGAGCTGGCGCTGCCCCATCGACAGCGAGGAACCGCGGTGTCCGGTCTCGGTGGCGAGCCCGGAGGAGAGGTCGTCCACCCAGTCGCCGCGGCCCAGCGAGCGGGCCGCCTCCTCGACGCGCGCGTCGGAGGCGCCGGGCGCTCCGTAGCGGATATTGTCGGCGACGGTCCCGGGGAAGAGGAAGGGATCCTGGGAAACCAGGCCTATGGCGCCTCGCAAGGCGTCGAGCGAATAGCTCCTTATATCGCGGCCGTCTATGAAGAGCTCGCCCGACTGGAACTCGTAGGAACGGCAGATGAGTTTGGCGATGGTGGACTTGCCCGCCCCCGTCCTGCCGACGATCGCGAGCTTCTCGCCCGCGGGGACTACGAGCGAGAAACCCTCGAGCACCGTTTCCTTATCGGAGTAGGAGAAACCCAGGCCTTTGAACTCGATCCTGCCCTCGATCCTCGCCGGCGCGAGATTCCCGATCTGCTTCACGCGGCTATCGCGGTCGATGAGCGAGAAAACCCGCTCGGCGGCGGCTAGGCCATCCTGGAGCTGGCTCCAGAAGGAGGCAATATTGAGCATCGGCCACCAGAAGAAGCCGACGGCCTGCATGAAGATGAACCACTCGCCCATGGTGATTCCGCCGCCGCGGGCCGCCATCCCGCCGGAGAAGGCGACGATTCCGTTGCCGACCCCGGCGGCCAGGGACACGACAGGGAAGATGAGCTGCAAAACTACGCCGCGGCGCAGTCCGAAGCGGTACGCGAGGGCGTTCTCGGCCTTGAAGGAGGACCAGAGCGATCGCTCGCGGCGGAAGCCCTTCGCGACCCCGATGCCCGCCACCGACTCCTGGATCTCCGCGTTCACCTCTGCCGTGACCCTCTTCGCGTTGCTGGTCACGAATCGGGCGAGGCGTCTGAAGGCCAAGGCGACGCCCACGGCGACTGGAGCCATCGCGACGAGGATGAGGGTCAGGCGGGGGCTGATCGAGATGAGGTAGGCGAGGAAGACCCCGACGAGGACGACCTGGGAGAGGAAGTCCACGACGAGGCCGATGACGTTGGCGAAGTCCTCGGTATCCGTCGTGATCCTCGATACCACCTTGCCGGAGGAGTGCTCGTCGTAGAAGGAGAGGTCGTGGCGCACGGATCTTGAGAAGGCCTCGGAGCGGAGGCGGAAGATCGTCTCGCCTACCACCTTGCTGGCGAGGAAGTAGCGCAGGTAGTTGAAGAGCCATTCGATGACGCCGAACCCGACGACGGCCGCGGCGATGAGGGCGATGACGGACCCGCCGGACCCGACGCCCGTTGTCTTGGCTCTGGATACGGCGTCGAGGGACTTCGACACTACCACTTGCGCGGCGAACTCGGAGAGCGAGGCGAGGGCGAGGACGGAGCCGACCCCGGTCATCCTCCCGCGCCAGGGCTTGAAGTAGGACGCGATGCGCGATAGGAGCTGCCTGTCGGAGTATTGCCTGTCGTAGGCCTCGGTCTCGAGGCCGTCCATCACGAAGCCCATATCATACCCTCGCGAAGAGGCGCCGATAGTCCTCGCTGCGCTCGAGGAGCTCCGAATGGCTTCCCGAATCGGCGAGGCCCCCTCCTTCGAGGAGGAGTATCCTGTCCGCCCAACGGATCTGCGAAAGACGGTGCGTTATGAGGAAGGTCGTGCGGCCCTTGCTCGCGCGCCGCATGGCCTTCTGTATCTCGTCCTCGGTCCGCGAGTCGATGGCCGAGGTCGAATCGTCCAGAATGAGTATCCGCGGGTCGACCAGGAATGCCCGCGCGATGGCGATGCGCTGCTTCTGGCCCCCGGAGAGGGTGACTCCGCGCTCGCCGACTTCGGTATCGTAGCCTTTGTCGAAGCCCATGATGAAGTCGTGGGCCTGGGCGGCCTTGGCAGCCTTGACTATATCGGCTCGATCCGCCGCTTCGACGCCGAAGCCGATGTTCTCGGCGATCGAGCGCGAGAACAGGAACACGTCCTGCTCGATGCTCGCGACTTGAGCCCGGAGGCTTCCGAGGCTCCAGTCCCTGACGTCCACTCCGTCGACGAGGACGGCGCCGGAGCCGACGTCGAAGATGCGGTTCACGAGGCGGACGAGGCTTGTCTTGCCCGAGCCCGTGCGGCCGACAATGGCCACGGTCTGCCCGGGTTCCACCGCGAAGGAGACGCCCCGGAGGACGGGCGATCCTGCTCCTGCGCCGTCGAAGGAGAAGCCGACGTCCCTGAACTCGACTCGTCCTTCGATCCGGCCCGTTTTCCCGCCCGGGTTCTCGTCGAGGTCGCTCTTCGCGTTTATCGTCTCGAGGACGCGGCCCGCGCTCGAGAGGCCCATCTGGAAGAGGTTGAAGGACCAGAGCGAAATGAAGGTCGCGAAGCGGAGGCCGTTGTAGAGGAGCATGTAGCTGACCACCTGGCCGAGGCTGATCTCTCCGGCCCTCCAAAGGAGGAGGGCGTGGAGGAAGCCCAGGCCCCAGCATACAGCGAAAACGAGGAGGGGCCAGTACTTGGCCTGTATCTTGGCGATGCGGATGTAAAGATCGCGCAGGGCGCCGGCCCCCTCGACGAAGCGACCGATCTCCCGGGCCTCGCCCAGATTGGCCTTGACCGTCTCTATCCCCTCCAGGGCGTCGGCCAAGGAAGCGTTGAGCTCGCCGAATTTGCGCCTCTGCGAGTCCGTAGCCGGGTTGAGGCGGCGATTGTATTCCCAGACCGTGAGCGCCAGGAGTCCGATGAAGGAGCAGGGGACGAGAAGAAGCCTCGGATCGATGAAGGCTACCATGACGAGGGGCACGATCGCCGTCAGGCAGGAGTCCATAATCAGCGAAAGCCCCGGTGAGAACATCAGATTGAGAAAATGGACATCGTTCGTCGCGCGGGCCATTATGTCGCCGACGCGCTGTCGGGAGTGGAATGTCTGGCTCTTGCCCAGGAGGCCGGAGTACAGCTCGGCCCTCGAGTCGCGCTCGATCCGCTGGGCGAGGAGCTCGAAGGACACATTGCGGCCGATCCCCGCGACGCCTTGGAGGGCGGCCGCTCCGGCGATGAGGATCGCGACGGCGGCCAGCTGGGCGACAGTCCAGCCCGGCTTCGCCAATACGTCGAAACCCTTGCCGACGAGCACCTGAAGCCCCGAGTAGCCGAAATTGTTCGCGGCCGAGAAAAGGGCCGCCAGGGCGGGGATCCAGGGATAGCGTAAAAGATGCGAGACTATCCACCTGCCGGGGCTTCGGAGATCGTAGCGTATCTCCTCTCCCGAGCGGAATTCCGAGCTTGTGCTTACCATCGCTGCCTATAATTTACTTGAGAGCGGCGCGAAATGATAGCCGGAGGCATTTAGCTTGACGCCATGAGAATCAGGCCCATACTGATGGCTGGTGGTTTTACCAGACCAAAGGAGGACACATGGCGGCGCTGAAGACTCCTTTCGGATTAAGTCCTCGTGTAGAATGGCTGCGTTCCTACTACTTCAAGGGCGCGGACCGGCGATGGACCAATGAATATACGTCCTGGACGACAGGTACGAGTTGGGATAGGCAGTTTTCCGAACTTACCTTCTATATAGTCCCCGAAGTCTATACCCTGCTCCAAGCCATGGGCGGATCCTTTCGCCTGGCAGCCCGCCCTATCGTGCTCCGGCCCGATTTCTGGGAGCTCAGCCTGCCCGAGCGCCGCGCCTGGTTCGTCAAGGAAGTCGTGACCGAATACCTGCCCAAGGAGATATTGCCCGGCGACCTTCTCGCGGGGGCGCGCTTCAATATCCAGACTTCCCTCTGTCTCGCCGAGAAGGAAGCCAGGGTGTTCGAGCGCCTGGTCCACGGCCCAAGGGGGGCGAGGCGAGCCGTCGTCGATTTCCACAACCATGGCTACGGAAACGCGGGAGCTACAAGCGGGCACATAATTCCCGGACACGAGCGCGCCCTCAAGATAGGCTGGAAAGGCATCAGCGAGGCGATCCAGGCGCGCTACGCGAGCTTGGGCCCGCCCGAGCGCCGCGGCGAGAGGGGCGCTCAGATCCGCGCCATGATGACCGCCGCCGAGATGCCGCGCGAGCTGGCGGAGGGCTATGCCGCGCTCTGCTCCGATCTCGCGGCGGAGGAAGGCGATTCCGGTCGTCGGGCCGAGCTCGAGCTCATGGCCTCCACGCTGAGGCGCGTGCCTTGGTTCCCCGCTCGCGATTTCCGCGAGGCGCTCCAGGCCCTGTGGATGAACCATATGCTCGTGATGGCCGACGAGAACTATCCCGGTCCCGGGGTCTCTTTCGGCCGAGTCGACCAGTACCTCCTTCCCTATTGGCTTTCCTCTAAGGAGAGGGGGATGAGCCGGGAGGAGGCGAAGGAACTTCTCGGCTGTTTCTGGTTCCACTGCAATACGGCCTACGACGCCCAGGTGCGCACCGGCAACAACGGCATCACGGCGGGATTCGGCCAGCTCCTGACGCTCGGCGGCACCCTAGCCGACGGCGGGGACGCGAGCAACGAGCTCACGACGCTGTTCCTCGAGGTCATCGACGAGATGTCCCCCATTCTCGAGCCCAAGCCCAATATACGTCTCCACCGCGGCACGCCGGATTCCGTCCTGGACAAGGTGGTCGCGATGATCGAGTCGAGCCAGGGCGCGCCCTTCCTCCTTAATTTCGACGAGCGCGCCGTCGCGGGCATGATGCGCGAATCGCGCCTCGGCGGTGTCGGCGGCCTCGTGCGGGCGGACAACGTCCGCGATTACGCCTCCGTCGGCTGCCTCGAGAATACGATGGTCGGCAACGATCGCTCGGGCACCGTAGACTGCAACCTCAACCTCCTCAAGGCGGTGGAGCTCGCCATGACCGGGGGCAGAGACCTCCTCGCCTTCGCCGATCCGATAACGGGCAGGACCGAGAAGCCCCGGCGCGACGGCCCCGATACCGGCGACTCGAGGCGGTTCGGGGCCTGGGTTGAATTTTGGGAGGCCTACGCCGAGCAGACGCGCGGCATCGTCCGCAAGACCGCGGAGCTCTACGAGAGGAGCGAGTCCATACGCAGCCGCTTCTTCCCGACGCCCTATCTATCGTGCCTCGTAAAGGGCTGCCTGGAGAAGGGATTGGACATCACCCGAGGGGGGCCCGAGATCAACTTCGTTACTCTCGAGGCCGTGACCTACGCCACCACGGTCGATTCCCTCCTCGCCATAAAGTACCTGGTCTACGACGAGCATGCGTGCTCGATGGACGAGCTCATCGACGCCCTGGCCGCGAATTGGGAGGGCCGCGAGGCGCTGAGGGCCATGGCCATCAACAAGGCGCCGAAGTACGGGCGGGACGACGAGGAGGCCGACGCGCTCGCGAGGGCGGTCATGGAGCTCTGGTGCGGCGAGGTCTGGAAGCAGAGGACGAAATGCACCGGCCGCCGATTCAGACCCGGTATGCTCTCGTGGAACTACTGGGCGGGCGACGGCTTCATCATGGCGGCCAGCGCCGACGGCCGCAGGAAGGGGCAGTTCCTGTCCAACGCGATCTGCCCTTCCAACGGCGCCGACATCAACGGACCGACCTCCAATTCCAACTCCGTCGGGAATGCCCTGGGCGGCCGCGCCCCGGGCTCCGAAGAGGGCGATTGGAAGGGCTACATGAACTATCTGCCTAATGGCGCCAGCCACACGATGACCTTCAATCCCTCGATGCTGCGTGACGCCGAGCACCGGCGGAAATTCAAGTCCTTCCTCCGAGGATACGCCGAGAACGGGGGCACCGCCCTGCAGATCAACATGCTCGATCCCGAGATGCTCCGCGACGCTCAGGCGAGGCCCCAGGAATACCGCCACCTCCTCGTGCGCATCACGGGCTACAACGCCTATTTCACGACTGTGGGCCGCGAGCTCCAGGACGAGGTCATACAGCGTGTCTCGCACGGACGCTTCTAGTCTCCCGGACCCGCCCGGCGAGGCCTCCGATCCTATCGGACTCGTCCTCCAGGTCCAGCGCATGTCGACCGAGGACGGCCCGGGCCTACGCAGCACGGCCTTCCTCAAGGGCTGCCCCCTCTCCTGCGCATGGTGCCACAACCCGGAGGGCATCAGGCCCTACGCGGAGATCCAGTGGCAGGGGACGCGATGCATCGCCGGGGTCGCGCGCGACGGCTGCGGCGCCTGCGTCGCGGCCTGTCCCGCAGGGGCCCTCGCGAGAACCGCATCGGGCGCCCTCGCCATAGACAGGACGGCTTGCCTCGGCGCTCGCTCGAGCCGCGCCGGCGCCGGCCGAGGCCCCTGTGGCCTCGCCTGCACGAAAGCCTGTCCAGGAGGGGCGCTGGAGCGCCTCGGCGAGGAGATGCGCTCTTCCGAGCTCGTCCGAGAGCTCCTGAAGGACCGTTCCTACTTCGACCGCTCGGACCGCGGCGGGGTCACGCTGTCCGGAGGAGAGGCGAGCTCTCAGAGCGCCTTCGCGCGCAAAGTCCTGCGGGCCGCCAAGGAGGCGGGCGTCCATACCGCCCTCGATACTTGCGGCTTCGCGGCCTGGGAGTCCTTGGCCGAATTGTACCCTTACGTGGATCTCGTGCTCTGGGACTTGAAGGAGCTCGACGGCGAGAGGCATGTCGAATACACAGGCGCCTGTGTCGATCCGATCGTGGAGAACCTGCGCCGTACCGCCGCCCTCATGGCCGAAGGCGCGGGTCCCGGGGCGATTTGGATACGCTCGCCGATAATTCCCGGCGCTACGGACCGTGATGAGGGCGTCGAGGCGATCGGCCGTCTCCTCGCCAGGATGGAGATTCCCCGCCTCGAGCGCTGGGAGCTCTGCGCCTTCAACAATCTCTGCGCCGACAAATACGCCAGGCTGGGCATCGAATGGAAGTACACGGGCGCTCCCCTCATGAGAAGCGAAGACATGGCGCGCCTCCTCGTCGCGGCCGAGCGGGGTCTCGGCCGCGAAGGGATCGTGACCTGGACTGGATCGACCCGAATCGAATGAGAAAGGAGCCTCTATGGCGCGACGCGACAATCTGAGGGACGAAGACATAACGGCGCTGTCGCCGACGGAGAAGATGGCCATAGTCTCGGTGGCCGACGAGGCGGGAAGGCCCCACCAGGCCCTGCTGTCCTCGCTGATGGCCTCGGGACCCAGAGAGCTGGTGATCGGCGAGTTCACTCGCGGCCGGTCCAAGGACAATATGCGCTCGAGGCCGTCGGTCGGCTTCATCGCGATGACCTTGGACCGCAGGATCTGGAGAGGAGCCGCGCGCTGGACGCGCTCGGCCCGGCAGGGCCCGGAGTACGAGGCCTTCAACGCGAAGCCCATGTTCCGCTACAACTCGTACTTCGGCGTGAATACCGTCCACTACCTGGACTTGGAATGGATCGAGGGCCCCGATCCCCTGCCCATGGCCGCGATCGCCGCGTCGAAGATCGCGACAATAGCGCGGAGCGGATCGCGCGCGCTGCGCTCCGATTCCGGCGCGCTATCGCCCTACGCGAGGAGCCTCGTCGACGGCCTCTCCTCGCTCAGCTTCCTCTCGTGGATCGAGGCGGGCGGCGAGCCGCGCATCGTGCCAGTCGCCCAGGCCAGGAGCGCCGGGAGCGGCCGCCTCGTCTTCACTCCCGGTCCCTACCGCCGGGACCTGGGCCGGGCGCCCGATGGCGCGAAGGCCTCCGTATTCAGCTTCAACATGTCGATGGAGAGCCTCCTGTCCCTGGGAACCTACCGCGCTCCGCGGCGCGCGGCGCGCCTCGGGGCGCTCGAGATCGAGGAAGTCTACAACCCGATGCCGCCCATCCCGGGCCGCGTTTGGCCGGCCCCCGCGCTCGCGCCTGTCCGGGAGTTTTGATGCTGGAGGGCATCGGCAGGGTCGACGTCAGGTCCCTCAAGGCCGCCTGCGTCCAGGAGCTCGAGCGGCTGATCATCTCGGGCCGGATGCCGATAGGATCTTCCATCCCCGCCGAGCGCGAGCTGGCCGAGAGACTCGGCGCGTCGAGGCCCGTGGTGCACGAGGCCATGGTCGAGCTCGCGTCGAAGGGCTTCGTCCGCGTGGAGCCGCGGAAAGGGGCCGTCGTGAACGACTTCTATCGCCGCGGCACCCTCGCCATACTCGAGACGATAGTCCTCAGGAACGGCGGCGAATTCCCGCCGGACGCCCTCGCAGACGTGCTCGCCTTCAGGCTGCTCGTAGAGACCGAGACCGCGCGACGGGCCGCGGCGCGCCGCGGGGGCGGCTTCCTGGACGCGATGCGCGATCTTGTGAATCGCGAGGCTTCGACCTACGCCGGCCCGCGCGACACGACGGCCGGTCTCGATGAGACCTGCGGACTAGATTTCGAATTCCACCTGATCGTCGCCGAGGCTTCGGGAAGCCTCGTCTATCCCCTGCTGATCAACAGCGTCCGGCCGCTCTACCTCAGCCTGAGCCGGCGCTTCTACGCCGCCCTCGGGCGCGGACTCCCTCCAGGGCCTTCGCCCGTCCTGGCCTACCACCGCCGCCTCAGCGAAGCGATCGCGGAAGGCGCCGAGACCACAGCCGTGGAGGCCATGCGGGATATGCTCGAGCACGGCGAGGAAGTGCTGGCATCCGATCCGCGCTAGAAGCTGTACACGAACTTACCGGCGACCGCGTTGCCCGTCTTGTTGAAGAAGGAAGCCTGGCTGAAGCCGTAGATGACGGCCTGATCCACTTCGCTCGAGCCGGAGGAGGACGCGAGGCGCACTTCGACCAGTTCCGCTTTTCCCTTGGTCAGGGGGCCTACCGCGAACTCGAGGACGACGGGCGACAGCTTCCGCTCGGTCCTGAAGTCGGCCGTCGACGCGTCGTAGCCGGCCGCCTCGAGCATGGTCCAAAAATCTCCGCGCTGGGCCAGGGGAACCTGAGCCTTGAGGATCCAATCGGAGCCCGATTCCCCGTAATACGAGCGGAAGGTTTCCTTCGCCTGAATATTGAGATAGATCGATGCGCCGACTTTCGACGGAAGCGGCATATACAGGTATATAGGTACATAGATATTGCGCCCGACTTGCCCCGAGGAAGCGCCGAAGGTCGTCGCGAGCGCGCTCCCCATCTCCGATCCGCGGAAGGTGACGCTGCCGGTGCCGCCGGCGACGCCGGGCTCCGAGCCAGCAGCTCCCGAAGAGACCGGCGCAGCCGACGAGCTCGAGCCGAAGGTGCGGGTCTTGGGCGGGCCCGGGGGGGCCGCCGCCGAAGCCGCGGCCGCGCGAAGGGCCGCGTCTTCCTGGGCGGCGCGCTCCTGCGCCGCCAGAGCGGCAGACGATTCGGCCTGTGCCGCCGCGGCGCTCTTCGATGGGATGGACTTGGCCGACGGCGCCGCGGTCTTCGGCGCCGCAGGAGCCGCCTTTGCCGGCGCCGAGATAATCGCGGCCCCGGGGGCGCTATTTGCCGGCGCCGGGGTCGCCTCGGGGGAAGGAGCGACCGGAGAGGCGGAGGCCGCCGGAATCGGCGCGGCTCCCGTCGGCTCCTCGGTCGGCCGCAGGGGTGCGGTCTCGAGGCCTTGGGGCGTCTCTCCGGGGGGCCCCTCGGTGCCGCCGAGATCGACGATGACCGTGCCAGGCACCGTCGCGAGGCTTGCGGGCGCAAGGCTTCCGATGAGCCAGGCCCCGACGAAGGCGAGCGCGTAGAGGCAGGCGGTCGAGGCGGCGGCGACCAGTCCGCGCCTGCGGTCCTGCGCCCTCATCCAGCTCGTGATCATGGGGCTCCCTGTTCCACCCTCGTCCGGAGGCCGACCGAATCGATGCCCCCGCGGCGGAG